>Ga0209676_1000044_pt1 | contig 416215 bp, 349 predicted proteins | sample AraplaCvi_mLB_r2_FD_184282 | JGI IMG/M metagenome (GOLD analysis project Ga0209676, IMG submission 184282) | Arabidopsis root microbial communities from North Carolina, USA - plate scrape MF_Cvi_mLB_r2 (SPAdes) (version 2) | ecosystem: Host-associated > Plants > Roots > Endosphere | place... | reverse complement strand
ATCAATCGCTCGGCCACGATCGAGGCGGACGGCGATATCGACATCGCGGCCAACCAGGTCAGCAACACCCGCACGAGCATTGTGACGACGACTGGTACGCCGGTGCAGACGGCGGTCAAGACGCTCACGCTCTGGCAAGGGGGCCTTCCAGCGACCGAACTGAACCATCATTTCAGCCTCACCTTCCCGGGCTGGAGTTGGGCAACAGGCAGCGCTCCGGTCAGCACGCCGCAAACCAACGCGCTGCGCACGCCCATTACGGTAACGGTAGACAAGTCGACGGTCACGAACCTGAATACGGCCGCCCAGACGCTATCTTTCACGCAGTCTCCGACCGAGGAGTACGGATCCCTGTTCCAGGGGCCAAACTGCGACATCGATACGTCGGTTTGCTCACGCCCGATTGCAACCCGGCCTACCCAGTACTACCAGTCCATCACGGACAACGGTTCCACCTACAGCATCACGTTCTGGCCGGACTGGGACCCGAACATCCATATCCGTCCCGACGAAGTCCGGCAGGCGAACTTCGGCACCGACTACAACGAAATCTCCCGTACAACCGTCACTTATACGGCGACGGACCAGCTGGTGAGTGCGTCCGACGCGGCCAAGATCCAGGCGAGCGGCAACATCCGCATCAATAGCAGCGGCGGCAATATCCTGAACCAGTCCTCGACCATGGCTGCGGGAGGCAATCTTGTGCGGGTGGTTGCCAATGGCGCGATCCAGGACGTGGGCACGGTGCTGCAGCAGACCGTGACCACAGAGGACACCTCCACTTTCTACTGGCACCAGCGTACCGGCAACAGTCAGAAAACGGAGGTGGTGGCCTATCCGAGCACGCCACAGGCCCCTACCACGGTGGCGGCCCTGCCGGCCGTGGCGACAGCCAATCAGGCGGTCCAGACCACGGCACAGAATGTGACTGTCGCCTCGGTGAATACCGTCGGTGCAGCCGTGACGGGCAGCAGCGTTTCGGGCGGTGGTGCAAGCGGCACCCGGCTGGCCCGTGCAGCGGGCAATGCCGGCATTCCTAATCTGAAGTTGCCCACCAACGGCCTGTACCAGTTCCGCACCGCCCCCGGTGATACCTACCTCGTCGCCACCGATCCACGCTTCACGCAGTACGGCAGCTTCATTTCCAGCGACTACATGCTCGGTGCGCTGGGGCTCGATCCGCAAAAGACGCAGAAGCGGCTCGGCGATGGCTTCTACGAGGAAAAGCTCGTCCGCGACCAGATCACGCAACTGACGGGCAAGACATTCCTGACCGGCTACACCGACCAGCTGGAGGAATACAAGGCGCTGATGAACAACGGCGTTGCCTACGCCAAAGCGTTCAGTCTGACGCCGGGCGTGGGTCTGACCGACGAACAGATGCGCCAGCTCACCACGGACCTGGTATGGATGGTGTCCCAGGACGTGACGTTGCCCGATGGCACCACGCAATCGGTGCTGGTGCCGAAGGTCTATCTGGCGCCGGGCAATGGCGTGGACATGAACGCCACCGGCGCGCTGGTCGCTGGCAATACCGTGGCGATCCATGCCGCCGGGACCATGCAAAACAGCGGCGCGATCGTTGGCGATATCGCCACGCAGGTGGTGGGCGGCAACATCGTCAACCGAGGCAGCATCGGCGGCACCGGCACGACCGTCTTGCAGGCCACGCAGGATGTGCGCAACCTCGGTGGCCGCATCGGTGGGCAGGACGTGGTGGTGGCGGCTGGCCGCGACATCATCAACGAATCGCAGACGATCACGAATACCACCAAGCTGGCCAATGGCAACAGCGCTAGTGCCACCGGCATTGGCGCGGTGGCATCGATCGCCGGGACGAACAGCGTGGCCTTGCTGGCCGGGCGTGATATCGATATGACCGGTGGTACGGTCAACGCTGGCAGCAACGCGTTGCTTGCTGCAGGACGCGATATCAACTTGCGCACCGTCACAACCGCCACGACGCAGGATGCCACCGCCCATGGCGGGCAGGATCACCTGCGTGATCGAACCAACGTGAATGTCGGCAGTACGGTGCAGGCCGGCGAAAACGTGACAGCGGTCGCCGGCCGCGACATGGTGCTGACAAATGCGAATGTCCAATCTGGCGAAAGTACGACGCTGGTTGCCGGACAGAACGTTGCAATTGTGAACGCCACGGACACCCATACGCATAGCGCAGGGGCTCTTTCGAACCGGAAGCAGTCCAGCTTTGCGCAATCGTCGTATGACGAGACGGTACGAGGCACAACGGTGCAGGCTGGCGGCAGCGTGCGCGTGGGCGCCGGCCAGGCCGACATCGCCGCCGACGTGCTGGCTGCCAACGGCATTACAGCCGAGAAGAGCACTGGAGGAACACTTGGCGTGATCGGCTCGACGCTCTCGGCCGGCACCGCCGCCGCAGGCGGTAACGTGACGCTGGTGGCCAAGGACGATATCGTCATCGCCGAAGCCCGCGAGGTGCACGACGAAAGCCGAGAGCAGCGATCACGAAGCAGTGGGTTCCTGTCGCGAAAGTCCAGCTACGATGCCGTTGCCACGCACGAGGATATCGGGGTCGGCAGTCTTGTCAGCGGCGATACGGTGACCGCCGTGGCGGGCAACGACCTGCTGATTCGTCAAAGCGCGGCCACGGCGACCGACGCCGTCAACCTGACGGCCACCCGTGGCGATGTGCTGATCACCGCCGGGGAGAATACACGCGAATCCACCGAAGCGCATGAACGCTCGGCCTCCGGCGTGTCGTTCTCCGGTGGCAAGGGTGGCATCGGCGTGTCCGCAGGCAGCAGCAACGCGAAGTCGAACTCGCATACATTGGCGGTTACCCAGAGCGATGCACGCTCAACCGTGGGCGCGACCAACGGGAACGTGACGATCGTCGCCGGCAAGGATGCCACCATCGTCGGCAGCGACTTGATCGCTGGGCGTACCGGCGACAACAAGGACGCCGGCAATATTGCGATCCAGGCTGAAAACGTCACCGTCACGACGGGTGTTGACAGCGTGGTGCAGGACAGCAGCCGTAGCAGCCGCTCGACGAACTTCGGGATCCATCTCGTCGGCACGCCGCTCGACACGATTCGCAACCTGCAGGCCAACAATGAGTCGGACAGCACTGTGACGCGCGTCAAGCAGAACCTTGGCGAGATTGGCCATTCCGCTGGCACGGCGCCGCAGGTGGCCATCACCTTCGGCAAGAATTCCAGCAATGCCACGCGCCATGTTGAAAGTGTCACCAACAGCGGCAGCACGCTGACCGGTGCGGGCAACATCACGCTGCGCGCCACCGGCAATGGGCAATCCGACGCCGCCGGAAAGTCAGTCGACGGCGACATCCTGCTGCATGGCTCCGCCGTCAGCGCAGGCGGCAAGGCTGCGCTTGACGCCCAGCGCAATGTCAACATAGAAGCGTCGACCGATACTTATAGCGAATCGACGTCCTCGAATTCCAGCGGATGGAAGATCAGCACCGCAGCGGCGACGCTGGGTGACATTGGCCGCAATCTGAACGGCAGTGCTAATAACAGTGGTGTATCCACCTTGCCGTTCGGTACTCAGAAGAGCAGCGCGGATGGCGATCTGAACGTGCGCCAGCAGAACGCCAGCACGGTGACGGGCGATACTGTCTCCATCGTCAGCCGTACGGGCGACGTGCGCATCGCGGGCAGCGGCGTGGCGGCCGAGAACGATATCGCGATTGCCGCGAAGCAGGGGCGCGTCGATATCCTGTCTGGCCAGGACGCGCGATCGCAACGCAGCGACAGCCACAGTCGCGTGATTGGCGACCTGGGCGGCGACGGCTATACCGGCATGACCGGTATTCGTACGGAATCCCATCATCTGGACGAAAGCGGCACGTCGGAGAACACGATCCGCAGCCAGGTGGTGAGCCAGAACGGCAGCGTGAGCATCTCTGCCAAGGATGACCTGACAGCGCGTGGAGCGGATATTGCCGCGGGCCAGGACGTGACACTGATCGGCAAGAATGTGGTGCTGGACCCCGGGACCGACGACAGCGCCCGCAACCAGGTCGACAAGTCGAGCCAGTATGGCGTGACGCTGGCCCTCTCCGGCTACAGCATCACCGCAGCCAAAGCCGTCGAAGCGGCCGCACGGGCGGTCGAAGATGGCAAGGATGGGAAGGTGGCGGCGCTATACGCGGCGCAGGCCGGGCTGGCTCTGGTAAATGGCGGCGTCATTGGCAAGGAGGTGCTGACCAGCACTGGCCAGCAGACGCCCGAAGTCATCAAGGTGACGGTCAGTGTGGGCGGTGGTAGTCAGCAGAGCGAGTCTCACAGCACGGCCAGCAATCAGCAGGGCACGACCGTGAAGGCGGGCAATGCCGTCATCGTGGTGGCGACAGGTTCCGGCGAGAAGGATGCCGACGGATTCGCGAAGGACGGCGATATCACCGGGCGGGGTGTCCAGATCAGCGGCAAGACCGTCGACCTGGTGGCAGCGCGCGACGTGACACTCGAAAGCGCGCAGGACCGGACCAAGAACGACAGCCGCAGCAGCGGCAACAACTTTGGTGTCGGTGTCGGATTTGCGCTCGGCGGGGCACAGAATGGCTTTACGCTGGAACTGTCGGCCGCCCAGAACAAGGCGAAAGCCAATGGTGAATCCGTCACCAACGAGAATTCGCACGTCAGCGCCACGGACAAGCTCACTGTAACGAGCGGGCGCGATACGAACCTCAAGGGCGCCCAGCTGGTTGCCGAACGCATTGAGGGATCGATCGGACGCGATCTCAACATCGAAAGCCGCCAGGACACCGACGTTTACCACTCGAAGGAATCGTCATCGGGCATGCAGGCCAGCATCTGCGTGCCGCCATTCTGCTACGGCACGACGGTGAATGCATCGGGCACGATGGCGAGCGGCAAGACGGACAGTACCTACGCATCGGTGCGCGAACAAAGTGGTATCTATGCCGGCCAGGGCGGGTTCGATGTCAACGTCAAGGGCAACACGGACCTGAAGGGCGGCATTCTGGCCAGCGCGGCCGATCCGTCGAAGAACAGCCTGACCACCGGCACGCTGACGACGAGCGATATCGAAAACAAGGCTGAGTACAGCAGCAGTTCATCGCAGTACGCGGCGAGCTTCAGTACGGGCAAGAGTGTGCCGGACGGGCAGGATCTGGCTGGCAACACGGTGAAGGAGGGAGCCTATTTTGCAGACAACCTGAATCTGGCAGGCAACCTGGCCAACACCGCCATGGCCAGTGCCGCAGGTAATGCTCAGAAGCCGATCACCGGAAACGCTTCGGGCACCACCAAGAGCGCGATTGCAGCCGGCACCGTCACCATTACGGACGCCGAGGGCCAGCAGGCCAGGACCGGAAAGTCGGTGGAAGACACGCTGGCCAGCCTGAACCGCGATACGGAGAACGCAAACCAGAGCATCGACAAGATCTTCGATGCGCAGAAGGTGAAGGACGAGCAGGCGCTCGGGCAACTGACCGGCCAGACGATCCAGCAGGCGGCTCCGATCATCTACAACCAGGTGGGCAATGCGCTGAAGGACCAGCCGGAATATGTGAAGGTAGCTGTACACGGACTCGTTGGCGGGTTGGTCAGCAAGGCCCTGGGCGGAGACTTCGGAACGGGCGCGGCCGGGGTGGCCGCAGCGACGGCGGCGGTTGCGATGCTGGACGAGAACCTCGGTAGTCTCGGAGTAGATCCCGCAACGAAGGACAAGCTGTTGCAGTTGGTGGGCACCGCAGTGGCCGGTGCGATTGGAGGTAATGCGGCGGCGGGTACGGCTGGGATGTCGGACGCATATAACCGGCAGTTGCATCCGGATGAGCGGAAGTGGGCGAAGGATAATGCTCAGAAATTTGCTGAATATTACAAAGATAAGACGGGCGACGCCATTTCCGTCGCTGATGCGGAAAACCTGCTCCTCGCCGGTGGATACCGACTCGTTGACTCTGCCGCCAAGAACGCCCCAGGCGCGGATTCGGTTGCCACAGAGTATATTTCCCGCAATAGTGGGGCGCTGTTCAGTGCCGCTGATGCGGAGCGAAGGGATTATGGAAAGTACGGGAATGTCAACGGAGCACCTACTCCAGAGCAAAGGGCTCTGAATACTTCGCATACTCCGAATACACAGTCGCTGTCATGGGCGGTTGGCGCTGGGCTCTACTACGGTATCGGAGGAGAGCTCGAATTAGGATTCTCCGGACTTGCACCGACGGACGGCAAGCTCGCACTCGGCGTGGGGCTTGGAGGACACGGTTGGGTGAAGGGAGCTTCTAGTGCGCTGAAAGCCGATTTCGCATCCTCTGGCCGAGATGCTGCACCTGGCGACTATAGAATTGGATCCTCAATGGGATTATCTGCCCAAATTGGATCAGGCGTTATTGAGGGTTCAATCGCAGGTGGCGGGTGGTCTAATGTCGCAGGAAAACAGCCGGCTGTGGGTGGATACTTGCAGCCGAAGGCTGGAATTGGATTTACTCCATCGTATGGATTCGGTCTGGAAGGTAAGGCTAACGTCTTCGAGTTTTTCTATAAGAGAAGATAAAGTGATAAATAAACAGAAGCTTGAAAAATTTCATCGAGCTAGATGGATATTGATTATCGCCACGGCTGTCTTTTTTGTAATTTATATTTTAGGGGTCATATTTATAGACAATCCGATTTGGAGCGCCATCATGATGGTGATCTATATTCCATGGTTGTTTTACTGGGTTTTCAAAAAATATCGTTGTCCGAGATGTGGGGCAATTCCGCTATTACAGCCTTTCAAGGCTATCGATCTTGCTCCTAGGGTCTGCTCACATTGCGGGTTTAATTTCGAGCAGAAAATAAAATGTGAGAAAACTAGGAAAGAATGAATCTAGGTGTGGGCGCGACCGTGCATCGATATAGGCCGAGTGGTTTCAGCAAGCGCAACAAAGGCGGCCCCGGCACGGTAGTGGTGGGCGCCGATACCGGCGGGTCGCAAGTTCTAAGGCTTCAGATTTCCCACGTGCTCGGCATTGGCGGCGGTGCGTGGACGGGTCCGAAGGCCATCACCGTCAATGCCGAGTTGCTCGAGGATGGCAAGGTCGTCCGGAATACAAAGGTAAATCGCTGGTCGGTCTATCGGCGGATTCTGGGGCGCATTCAAGGGCACTTGCTCGATCCTGGATCTCAGCGCCACCGTAATTGCCAAGGATATGGCCCGGTGGGTGCGTGACCCGTCCTATGTCGTGAAGGACGAGGGCCCGCCGAAGGATGCGTCGTCGGCAGAGGCGGTCGCCGCCGACCCGGCGACCGCACCACTGCATGCCCCCGCAACTGAGCTGGCAGCCGAGCCGGCAGCCGAGCCCGCGACCGCGCCGGTCGAGTAACACCAATCCAGATTATTTCCCAATGCTTTGACGGGTGCGAAAGCCCCGTCTGGCCCTTGTTACGCCGATGTCTTTCAAACTGCTGCACATTGTTGCTGTCGCGTCACTCACGGCTGGCCTTTCGGGGCTGCCGTCGTCCGTGATGGCACAGGTCCCGCCACCTTCCGGCCAGGCTGCCGCCCTGACCAACGCCGAACAAGACCAACGCACGCGCCAGCAGCGGGAGGCACGGGAACGGGCTGCTGTCGTGGGCGCGCCAGCCGTGCGGGCTGAAGCCGCCGCCCGTGCCGAGTTTCCAGCGTTGCCCAAGGACGACCCATGCTTCCATATCGGACACTTCGTTCTGGAAGTCCCCAAGGACCTCCCGGCCGACCTGCAAACCGCTGGCGCCTCGGCCTTGCCGATGGACCCGTTTGCCTTTGCGCAACAGTGGCTCGAGCACTATCAAGGCGAATGTGTTGGCAAGCAGGGTGTGGAAACGCTGGTCAAGGGGCTTTCGCAAACGATCCTGTCTAAGGGCTATGTCACCACGCGTGTGCTGGTGCCAGCGCAGGATTTGTCCTCGGGCACGCTAAAGCTCGCGCTCATTCCGGGCGTGATCGGTGACATCCGCTTCAGCGACCCAGACCTATGGGGCACCTGGAAATCGGCTTTTCCCGCCGCCCCCGGCGAACTGTTGAATCTGCGTGATCTGGAGCAGGGCCTGGAGCAGATGAAGCGCGTCGCCAGCCAGGATGTCGATATGCAAATTGTGCCGACTTCCACGCCCGGGCGTAGCGATGTCGTGATCGCCGTCAAACGCGGCAAGCCGTGGACGCTGGTAGCCTCCGTCGACAATTCGGGCTCGCGTTCCACCGGCAAGTGGCAAGGCAATGTGAGCGTTGGCATCGACAATCCGCTAGGCCTCAGCGACATGTTCAACATCGGCTACAACCAGGATCTGGTGTTCAGCAACAAGGAACACGGCACCCGCGGCTGGAATGGCTTTTATTCGATTCCGTGGGGCTACTGGACGGCCACGCTGTCGGCCTACAGCAGCAACTACTTCCAGCAGATTGCTGGCGTAAATACGACGTTCGTGTCGAGCGGAAAATCGCAGAACGTCGATCTGAAGCTGCACCGTGTGCTGCGCCGCAGTCAGAACGACGTGTTGGGCATGCATGTGCGACTGACGCGCCGGTTCGGCACGAGCTATATCGATGACACCGAGATTCCCCAGCAGCGCCGGAATAACACCCTCCTCGAAGTCGGGGTGACGGACCGCCATTACTTCGGCCCGTCGCAGCTCGACGCCACGCTGTCATTCCGCCAGGGCATTGGCGCCTTCGGCGCGCAGGACGACACGCTGGCGTCGTTCGATGGCCCGACCTGGCGCTACCGCATGATGGTGCTCGACGCCAACCTCGGTGCCTTTCAAACTGGCAGAACAGCCATTCCGCTACGTCACGACGATCCGGGGGCAATTCACCAATGACCGGCTCTATTACGTGGATGACTTGACGATTGGCAGCCGATATACCGTACGGGGCTTCGATGGCGAAAGCCAGCTTGCGGGCGAGCGTGGCTTCTATTGGCGCAATGAACTGCAGGCGCCGCTAGGGACCAGCGGCCAGGCGCTTTACGTCGGCCTCGATTATGGCCGCGTGTACGGACCATCGACCCAGGCACTGGTCGGCACGCAACTGGCTGGCGCGGTGATCGGCATGCGCGGCGGCGTCGGCTCGCAAACGTTCGGCGGCGTCTCGTATGACGTGTTCCTGGGCACGCCCGTGTACAAGCCGGAGCAGTTCAATACCGCCGGGGTGACGGCGGGGATGCAGGTGGTTTATCAGTATTAGTCCATGAACAATCGCCAACGGCCGCGCGGAACGCTAATCGCTGCCTGACTCCTGCCATGGCTCTCCCTGCGCAACCCTTCGCGCCACTGACACAAACCGTTGCACATGACGGTCGTCGGTGTCCTGTTGCGTGGCCAGTGCAATGCCGATGCGATTGGTCGGACGAGGGCTCGACAGGCGCAGGAAGCGCACGCGTCGATTGGTGTAGCGCGCCGTCACGCCCGGCACCAGCGCCACGCCCAGGCCGCTCTCCACCAGGCTGACGATGGTCTGCACCTGCACGGCCTCCTGCGTGATGCGGGGCACGAAGCCGGCCTGCTGGCATAGCAGCATCGCCACGGCTTGCAGGTTCGGCACGTCGGCACTGGGATGCATGATGAACGGCTCGTCGGCCAGCGCCTTCAGCGCGATGCTGTCCTGGCTGGCGAAGCGGCTCTCGGCGGGCACGGCTGCCATGAACGAATCGGACTCCAGCGGCAGCAGCTGAAAAGGCCCGCTGCTCAGGATCGGAAAACGCACCAGGCCGGCGTCGAGCTGGCCGCGCTCGATGCGGTCGAGGATCGCCGCCGAGGTCGATTCATGCAGGATCAGCTCGATGCCGGGGTGTTCGCCGCGAAACGCCGGAATCAGCCGGGGCAGCAGCGCATAGGTGGCCGATCCGACAAATCCCACACGCAGCGCGCCGCGCTCGCCATGGGCCGCCGATTGCGCGGCGGCGCGGGCCTGCTCCGCATGGAACAGCGCACGCCGCGCATCGTTCAGGGCGGCCTCGCCGGCCTGGGTCAGGCGGACGCCACGTGTGGTGCGCACGAACAGCGGCGTGCCCAGCGACGCTTCCAGCTTGCGGATCGAGATGGACAGCGGCGGTTGCGCCATGTGCAGGCGCTCGGCGGCGCGGTGGAAGTTGCCGGTTTCGGCAAGCACGACAAACTGCTGAAGCTGGCGCAGGTCCATGGCGATATACAACCGATATCAGTTCCTAAATATCTAATATTAGACGCAAGCGGCCGGCTGGACTACGCTAGGCCCCCATCAGATCCATAAAGCCATAAGGAGACACCGCGATGCTGCCATTGTCAGGTATCCGTGTCGTCGACCTGTCGACCGTCGTGATGGGCCCCTACGCCAGCCAGTGGCTGGCCGACCTGGGCGCCGAAGTCATCAAGGTGGAAACGCCCGACGGCGATTCCACGCGCCGCACCGGCCCGGCCACCGAAGATGGCATGTCCGCCATTTTTCTGGGTGTGAACCGCAGCAAGAAGAGCGTGGTGCTGAACCTGAAGCAGCCGGCCGCGCAGGCGGCGCTGCACAAGCTGCTGGACACGGCCGATGTGTTCCTGCACAGCATGCGGCCGCAGAAGCTGGGCAGGCTGGACCTGGATCCGGCCAGCGTCATGGCGCGCCATCCGCAACTGGTCTATGTGAGCCTGCTGGGCTTTGCCGAGGATGGCCCCTATGGCGGCCGGCCCGCCTACGACGACATCATCCAGGGGCTGTGCGGCAATGCCGCGCTGATGGCCGCGCAGACCGGCACCGTGCGCTATTTCCCGACCATCTCGGCGGACAAGACCAGCGGCCTGGTGGCCGCGCTGTCGATTTCCGCCGCGCTGGCCGGGCGCGAGCGCAACGGCGGCAAGGGCGGCATGGTCGAAGTGCCGATGTTCGAATCGATGGTGGCGTTCAACCTGGTCGAGCACCTGTATGGCCAGCATTTCGAGCCGCCACGCGCCACGGCCGGTTATCCGCGCGTGCTGGCGCCGTTGCGTCGGCCGTACCAGACGGCCGACGGCTACGTCTGCATGATGCCGTACACCGACGCCCACTGGCGCGACTTCTTCCAGGCCGCCGGCCGCGACGACCTGGCCGCCGATGCGCGCTTCACCGACATCGCCGCGCGCACGCGCCATATCGAGACGCTTTACGAGATCACCGGCGAACTGGTGCGCGAACGCAGCACCGACGACTGGCTGGCGCTGTGCGAATCGCTGCAGATTCCGGTCGCGCGTGTGAACGACCTGGATGAGCTGGTCGATGACCCGCACCTGCGGGCCACGGGTTTCTTCGATCAGGTGGACGACCCTGCCATGGGCACGCTGCGCTTTCCGGGGGCGCCGGTGCGCTTCGACGGCGAGCGCGCGCATGCCGCCGTGCCGCCGCGGCTGGGCGAGCACACGCGCGAAGTGTTGGGCAGCCTGGGCCTGAGCGACGCCGAGATTGCCGCGCTGCGCGACTGACCCTCGAACACCCCCATCGACACACGACACGGAGACGACATGACCGCAGCACAGCCGCAACGCCTGGGACAGGGCTTCTACTGGCAGGACATCCGCGATGGGCAGGTATTCGAGACCTTCCGCCGTACCGTGACCGAGACCGACCTGGTCAACTTCATTTCGGTCACCGGCATGCTGGAGGCCATTTTTATCGAGGAAGGCTACGAGGCCGGCGCCATCAAGGGCCGTCCGGTGCCGGCCGCGCTGACCTATGCGCTGATCGAGGGCTTCATCCTGCAGACGATGATCCAGGGCACGGGCCTGGCCATGCTGGAGCTGACCCAGAAGATCCACGGCCCGGTGCTGGTGGGCGACACGATCCACGCGCGCATTACCGTGACCGGCGTGCGGCCGACGTCGAAGAGCGGCCGCGCCGTGGTGGATTCGTCGATCGAGGTGTTCAACCAGCGCCAGGCGTTGGTCATGACCTATACCGCGCGGCGGCTGCTGGCCGGACGCGAGGCCTGACACGGCCCGACGACCCACGGCGTGACGGCAGGTCACGTCGGTCGCGCGCTGCCCGGCCCTGGAAGGGGGCCGGGTCAGGACACGGTTTTTACCGGAGGAGACAAACATGCCCACACAGAGCAGAATTGCCAGGCATTGCTTCAGCATTCCCACGCGCCGCGCATGGCTGCTGGCACTGGCGGGGTGCGCGCTGGCCGTAGCCGCACTGCCTCGCGCGACGCTGGCCGCCACCTATCCCGACCGGCCGATCCGGCTGGTGGTGCCGTTCCCGCCCGGCGGGCCCACCGACCTGGTGTCGCGCGTGATCGCCCGGAAGATGTCGGACGAACTGGGCCAGCAGGTGCTGGTCGACAACCGGCCGGGCGCCAACGGCAATATCGGCAACGAGATCGTCGCCAAGGCGCCCGCCGATGGCTACACGGTGCTTTACAACACATCGTCCATCGCGCTCAGCCAGGCGCTGTACAAGAAGCTGCCCTACGACGTCAAGCGCGACCTGCTGCCCGTGGCCATGACGGCCAATGTGCCGCTGGTGCTGGAAGTCAACGCGCAGGTGCCGGCGAACACGGTGCCGGAGTTCGTGGCGTGGCTCAAGTCGCATCCCGGCAAGATGACGTATGGATCGGCCGGCAACGGCAATGTCACGCATCTGGCCGCGTTCCTGTTCCTGCAGGCCAACGGGCTGGACGCGGTGCATGCGCCGTACAAGGGCAGCGCGCCCGCGCTGACTGATCTGGCCAGCGGCCAGGTGCAGTTCATGACCGATACGATCAATTCGTCGCTGCCGTTCATCCGCGACAGGCGCATGAAGGCGCTGGCCGTGACCAGCGCCGCGCGCAGCGCGCAGCTGCCCGACGTGCCGACGCTGGCGGAATCGGGCATGCCGGGATTCGAGGTCGGTGCCTGGCAGGGCATGATGGTGCCGGCGAAAACGTCGCCCGACATCGTGCGCAAGCTCAACGCCGCCGCGCTGAAGGCGCTGGGCTCGGCCGACGTGCGTGCCAGCCTGGCAGCGCAGGGCGCCGAAGCGCGCGGCTCCAGCCCCGACGCCTACGCGAAATACCTGACCCAGGAAATCGACCGCTGGCAGAAGGTGGTCAAGGACACCGGCGTGACGCTGGACTGACCGGCAGCCGGTGAATCGATCGGTAAAGGAGTCGACATTGCATCCGTTGTTTGGCACGTTTGCGCTGACTGCCTTGCCTGCCGGGGCCGCTGCGTTCCGGCGGGAAGTCAAGGCCTTTCTGCAGGACCACCTGCCCGCGCTGCCGCCCGATGTGCGCGCACGCTCGTGGATGGGGTTCGATGCCGGCTTCAGCCGCGCGCTGGCCCGGCGCGGATGGGTCGGCATCACGCTCCCCGCGCAGTACGGCGGGGCCGGCCTCGACGCGTTCTCGCGCTTCGTGCTGGTAGAGGAGCTGCTGGCCTGCGGCGCGCCGGTATCGGCGCACTGGATCGCCGACCGCCAGAGCGGGCCGCTGATCCTGCGTTACGGCACCGACGCGCAACGGGCGTTCTACCTGCCGCGCATCTGCCGGGGCGAGGCGTTCTTCTGCATCGGCATGAGCGAGCCCAATTCGGGCTCCGACCTGGCCAGCGTGGCCACGCGCGCCGTGCCGCTGCCCGATGGCGGGTGGCGCCTGAATGGCCGCAAGATCTGGACGACCAATGCCGATCGCTGCCACTTCATGCTGGCGCTGGTGCGGACATCGGGCGAGACCGGAGACCGGCAGAAAGGGTTGTCGCAGGTGATTGTCGACCTGTCGCTGCCGGGCGTGACCGTGCGGCCGATCCACGACCTGGCCGGCGATGCGCATTTCTCGGAAGTCAGCTTCGAAGACGTGCAGTTGCCCGCCGATGCGCTGGTCGGGCAGGCGGGCGCGGGCTGGGAGCAGGTCAACGCGGAACTGGCTTTCGAGCGTAGCGGCCCCGAGCGGCTGTATTCGAGCGTGGTGCTGCTCGATGCCTGGATGGCCGCGCTGCGCCGCCAGCCGGCGGTGCAGCGCGATCTGGTGACGATCGGCCGGATCATGGGGCAACTGGCCACGCTGCGCGCCATGTCCCTGGCCGTGACCGCAAAGCTGGCGGCCGGCGAAAGCCCCCTGGTCGAGGCCGCGCTGGTCAAGGACCTTGGCACGGGACTGGAACAGTCGATCGGCGCGCTGGCCGAGGCGGCGCTGGGCGACGAAGCCGGCCTGGCTGCCGATGCCGACCTGTATCGCACGGCGGCCTATGTGAGCCAGATTTCACCGACCTATTCGCTGCGGGGCGGCACGCGCGAGATCCTGCGCGGAATGATCGCGCGGGGCCTGGGACTACGCTGACACGGAGAAAGGGCATGGACGACATTTACGCCGATGCGCTGGAAACGGTGCTGCGCGATCACTGCACGCCGGCCGTGGTGCGCGCCATCGAAGCCGGTTCCGAAGCCGCTGCCGCCGCGCTCTGGGCGCAGCTCGACGCCAGCGGCTTCGCGGATAGCCTGCTGCCCGACGCCGGGCTGACGCTGCGCGACCTGCTGCCGATGCTGCTGGTCACCGGCCGGTACGCTACACCGCTGCCGCTGGGCCAGACGATTTTTGCGCGCGCGCTGCTGCATGCGGCCGGCGTGGCGATACCGGACGGCCCCATCGCACTGGCCAGTTTCGGCTTGCAAGCGCGCACCCTGGTTGCCGATGGCGCCACGGCAAGCTGGTTCCTCGCGCAGCAGGCGGATCGCGTCTGTCTGCTGCCTCGCGACGCCGCCGATGTGGCGCCGACCGGGGTGCACGCTGACCTCACCGTCAGCATCGCAGGTACGCCGGCGGCAGCCTTTGCCTTGCCGCCGGGCACGCTGCGCACGATAGGTGCCGCACTGCATGCCGCGCAGATGGCCGGGGCCATCGCCCGTGTGTTCGATCTGACCCTGCAGTACGCCAACGACCGCGTGCAGTTTGGCCGGCCTGTGGGCAAGTTCCAGGCGATCCAGCACCAGATCAGCGTGATGGCCGAGCAGGTGGCGGCCACCCGAATGGCCGGGCAGATCGCATTCTCCGGCGATGGCGCGACGCCGCATCGCATGCACGCGGCCATCGCCAAGTTCGGTGCCAGCGACGCCGTTGCGCCGGTCACGTCGATGGCGCATGCGGTGCACGGGGCTATCGGCATTACCGCCGAATACGACCTGCAGCTTTATACGCGGCGGCTGCACGCATGGCGCGTGGCCGACGGGTCGGAACGATACTGGGCCCGCGAGATCGGCCAGGCCGCGTGCGAGGCGAAGGGTGGTGCGGTGGACATCATCCGCGCCTGGAGCGGCGAGGCCGTGTAACGAGACGTGGATCGACGATCGGGCCGGCAGTACCGTGGTCCGCTACCGTCGTCCGGCAGCGCGTCAGGAAATGGAAGCCGGCGACGGCGGCCCGTGCACCAGCGCTTCCAGGCACGCCTGTTCGAGCGCCATTGTCCCCGGTCCAAATGGAGCTTGGGCGGCACATGGCGAACGTCGTGCCGCTGCCACGCAGCGGGCGTGGCGCAGCTTCAGTGGCCGGTCATTTCCACGCGGCAGTCCATTTCGGGCTTGCCGGGCAACACAAGCCGGGCGTCGGGGCCTTTGTCCCAGAACTGGGCCTCGCCGTCCTTGAGCGTGGCCGCATAGCGTGCGCCCGAGGCCGCGGGGGCCTGCTGCAGCACGATTTGCTGATCCAGCCAGCGCAGGTAGGCGTAGCCGGGGTCGGTCTGCACGAAGGTGCCGGCGATCACCGCATCCACGCCGGGGCAGCGGATATTGAACGGACCCCGGCTGATGCCACGGTCGTCCTGGGTGCGCGCGCCTGCGTAGCTGTGACGGAGGTCGGAGATGCGCTGCAGGTAGGTGGTGGCGGTGCAGGCGTGCGCGTCGTCGGCCTTCCAGCAGTCGTTGCGGCCCTTGATCCAGCCCCGTTGCTCGGCGATCAGCGATTTCTTCTGCGCGGTCGGCAGCGACCTCGCGTCGAGCGCCAGGCCGTAGAGCCGGGTGGTTTCGCGGTCCAGCCGCGCCAGGGAGGCGTCCTTGCACACCATCTGTTCGATCTGGCCCTCCGCCTTCTTGCAGTCGAAGCTCGGCATGGCTGTGGTCTGTGCGGCGTGCGCCGGGCTGGCGAGAACCAGAAGGGCCAGCAGCAGGGGCGGGGCGGCCGGCAGGGCGAGGTGGCTGGGCATGGCAGGAACTCCTGCGGGCCGCTCAGCCCGCGTTGCGATCGATCACGACAAAATGCTTGCGCACGGGTTCGATGACTTCGAAGACGCCTTCGAAGCCCGCCGGGATCACGCAGGCATCGCCCGGGCCGAACTCCCGTGCGCTACCAGTATGGCTGGTGATGCGCAGCCGGCCACTGATCACGCAGAAGAATTCTTCCTTGCCGGCCGGAAAGGCGATGCGCCACGCTCCCGGCTGGCACGCCCAGATGCCACAGTCGAAATCGCCCTGCCCGGCGCTGTAGTGCGTCCAGGTGGTGCGATCCGGATTGCCCTGTACCAGGCGGTCGGGACGGGGGTTGTCGTGGGCAGGCGCCGGTTCGGCGCGGAAATCGATCAGGGAGACGGGGGCGCGGGGCGATGGATGCGACATGGGTGGGCAACCCGGCGAAAGCCGGGCAAGGCAGGGTGTAAAGCCGTAAGTGTAGCCGCCGATGGCGGGCCCGCGCGGGCGCGGGGCGGGCTCGGCGGTCATCGGTCAGCGGCCGGTTGCCTTGTCGCGCAGGAAGGCAACCAGCGTCGTGACGGCACGCGTCTGGTAGCGGGCCGGCATGTATAACAGGAACATGGTGGTGCGCAGGAACGCCAGATCCTGGGGCGGCAGCGGCAATTGGAGCAAGGCGCCGGCGGCCAGGTCCCGATCGACCATGTAGTGGGGCACCAGCCCCACGCCGAGCCCTTGCAGGATGGCGTCGCGAAGGAAGAAGAAGTTTGCCGACATCAGCCGTGGTCGGATATTTGGCACGCCGCCCGCCGCGCCCGCCCGGCCCGCCGCATGTAATTTCTGGCCGGTCAGTTCCGACGTGATCAACGGCAGGTCCCGAAACTGGTCGAGCGTGCGCGGCATGCCGTATTGGCCCACAAGCTGCGGGGTGGCGCAGGCGACATATTCCACATCGCCAAGGCTGTGGGCCACCGCATTGGTTGGCGCTTCTGCCATGACGCGGATAGAGAAGTCGACCGCACCCTTGATCAGGTCCTCGATGTCGTTATCGAAGATGACGTTGAGCGTAATGGCAGGGTACATCGTCATGAATTCGATGAACCAGGCCGACATGGTGTGCTGGCCGAACCCACTCGGCACGCTGAGCCGCACCGTGCCGCTCAGGCGCTTGCCCAGGCTCTGCACCGACTCCTGCGCGGCCAGCAGTTCCTGCCGGATGGCGCGGCCATGTTCGTAGAGTTGCCATCCCAGTTCGGTGGGTTCCAGCTGCCGGGTGCTCCGCCTGAGCAGTTCGGCGCCCAGCTGCCGCTCGAAATGATTGAGCCGCTTGCTCACATTGGCGCGGCTCATGCCAAGCTGGCTGGCGGCGCGGCTCAGGTTTCCCGCGTCGATGATATCGACCAGCAGTGCAAGCGCGTTCAGGTCCATTGTCAACTTTAAGTTTTCATATATGTTGAAAATTGGTTGCAATTGTCAAGGATTCGGAACATATGGACAATGCTTCCTCGTCAATACAACCGGACCTCCCTGGCAGGAACAGATCCGGACGCGGGGAGACGCAGCAAAATGAATCAAGAAAACATGGCATCGCTGCCGCTGGCTGGCGTGCGGGTGCTGGACCTGTCACGTGTGCTGGCAGGGCCGATGTGCGCCATGGCTCTGGCCGACCTCGGTGCGGACGTCATCAAGGTCGAACATCCCGCCCGGGGCGACGACACCCGCGACTGGGGCGTGCGCATCGGCACGCGCAATACCTCCTACTTCAATAGCGCCAACCGCAACAAGCGTTCGGTGACGCTGGACCTGCAGACCGAAGCGGGCCTGGCGCTGGCGCGGCAACTCGCCGCGCAGTGCGACGTGGTGATCCAGAACTTCAAGGTGGGCGGCGCCGAGAAACTCGGCCTGGGCTATGAACAGTTCAGCGAGATCAATCCGCGCCTGGTCTACTGCTCGATTTCCGGCTATGCACGGTTCACCCCGGAAGCCGAACGGCCCGGCTACGACCTCGTGGTGCAGGGCGAGTCTGGCGTGATGGCGACCAACGGCGAGGCCGGCCAAGGCCCGCTGAAGTTCGGCGTGGCCGCCGTGGACATGTTCACGGGCATGTATTCCGCCCAGGCGATCCTGGCCGCGCTGTTCGCGCGCCAGGCCAGCGGCCGCGGCCGCCACGTGCAAATGGCGCTCTACGACTGCGGCGTGATGATCACGTCGTACTACGGCATGGAGGCCTTGCTGAAGGCCGGCGATCCGCCCAAGTTCGGCAATGCGCATCCGTCCATCGTCCCCTATGGCGTGTTCGAAGCGGCCGACGGTCCGCTGGTCATCACGGTTGGCAACAACGGACAGTTCCAGCGATTCTGCCGCGAGGTCATCGGCTGCCCGGAATGGGCGGACGATGAACGCTTTGCCACCAACACCGCCCGCTCGGCGCATCGTGACGTGCTGCTTGCGCAGGTACGCGAACGGCTCCAACGCTTTACGCGAGCCGACCTGCTGCAGCGCCTGACGGCTGCGCAAATCCCATGCGGCGAGGTGCTGGGCATGCTGGACGCCCTGCAATCCGAACGCACGGCGCAGGCGGGCCTGCTGCATCGTTTCGAGGACAGCGAGGCTGGCACGCAGGCCGTGCTGGCGCCCCCGTATGCGCTCGATGGTCAGCGCCTGCCGGTGCGCATGCCGCCGCCCCACATGGGACAGCACACGCACGAGGTGTTCAAGGAATTGCTGAAGCTCGACGACAACGCCATCGCGGATCTGCAATCCCGGGGCGTGATCTGACACCCCGAATTTTCGATCGACAGGAGACAAGACAATGACCAAGCTGCTACTGAGCCGCCGCCAGGTACTGAAGGCGGGGGCCGCCGCGTCGATGGCTGCCGTGATGCCATCGGTGCTGGCCAAGACCGACTGGCCCGACAAGTTCATCAAGATGGTGGTGGCATTCCCCGCCGGCGGCCCCACCGATACCGCCGCGCGCATCGTGGCGCAGAAGCTGTCGGAACGTCTCGGGCAGCAGGTCATCATCGAGAACAAGCCCGGTGCTTCGGGATCGATCGGCACGGCCAGCTTCATCCGCAGTCCGGCCGATGGCTACAACCTGTCGATGTTCGGCATGCCGGCCCTGCTGGCGCCGCTGATGTACAAGACCAACGCCTACGACGTCAAGAAGGACTTCCTGTCCGTGGCCACGGTCTATGTGCTGCCGATGGCCATCGTCATCAACCCGGCAGTGGTGCCGCATGTCGATACGCTGGCGGACCTGATCCGCTTTGCCAAGGCCAGCAAAACCCCGTTGAGCTATACCAGCTCGGGCACCGGCAGCTTTGGTCACCTCGCCATGGAGCAGCTCAAGGACCTGGGCGGCTTCGACGTGCTGCACGTGCCCTACCGTGGCAGCGCCCCGGCCGTGGCCGACCTGCTCGGCGGCCAGGTGGGCATCATGTTTGCCGACGTGGTCGCCGCGCTGCCGCATATCCGCGCCGGCAAGCTCAAGGCCATCGCACTCAGCTCGCCCAACGCCCGGGTACTGCTGCCGGGCGTGAAGACCGTCTCGGAGCAAGGCTTCCCGGGATTCGACTTCGATTCCTGGGGCGGCCTGATCGCGCCGCTGGACACCCCGCAGCCCATCGTCGATCGCATCGCCGGCGAAACGCGCGACATCCTCGGCAAGGACAAGGAGCTGCAGCAGAAGCTGGTCAGCGCGGGCGCCATCGCGTCGTTCCAGGACGGCAAGCAGATGCAGGCGCGGCTCAACAAGGACTACGACCGGTGGAGCGCCATCGTCAAGGCAAAGGGCATCAGTGCAAGCTGAGGCGGGTCGCCCCGGGCAGTGGCCCGGCACGTGAATTCGGCAAGGGGGGGCCGGCATGCGTCGCGCGGGCGGCCCCCTGCCGAAGGGATCGACCAGCCGCACGCCGGTCTGGGCGAAGTCACGTACGTTGCGCGTGACCACGGCCAGCCCGTGGATCATCGCGGTGGCCGCGATCAGCTTGTCCAGCGGGTTCTCCGGATGGGGCACCCGCAGGTGGCCCCATAGCTCGACCACGCGCGCGTCCACCCCAAGGATGTTGTGCGCGTAGCGGCGTTGGACCGCCAGCAGCCATTCATCCAGCGCCTGGCATTGCTGCCGGTCGCCCCGGAAGCGCTTCAGTTCCACGCCGCGCCGCAATTCCCCCATCGTCACCACCGACACGAACAGGGCGTGGCCATCGGCCTCGGCATTGTCGAAGAAGGCCTGCACGCCGGGATCGGCCCGGCGCCCCTTGCGGCTTTCGCTGATGACATCGGTATCGATCAGGTACATGTGCCGGCCCCGCGTCAGTGAATTCGTGCGAAGTCCTGGTCGTCGTACGCGTCGCCAGGCGGAATCGTCTTGAGGAATGCCGCGAACGTGGGCTTGCGGGCCGATTTGGCGCGGCTCGTACGCGATTTGCCGCCGCTGCGTGACTGACCGCCCGCGTCAGCGCCGGCCGTGCCTTCATCGAGACCACCGGCATTGGATTTGTCGTGCTGCTTCATGCTGGACCTCCGTCATGAGTGAATGAGCGAGGCGCCATCTTGCATGCCGGAAGGGCTGAAATTTGTGTCCGGATGTGACGGGTGATCGACTGTTGATCCAGCGCAATGGGGTGGCCGGCGAGCGCGGGGGACGCCAAATCCGCCCCCAAAAAGAAATACCCCGACGCGCGGGATCGTCGGGGTAGTAAGAGTTGCCAAGTCGTTTGGGGTCGTGTCGAAATGACCCTGCGTCAGTGTGACGTTCCCTACCTGCTACGCCAATAACTCACATGAGTTATTGGCGTATCCGGAACAATCGCTGGCGGATGCAGTATTGCATCGCAGAATTCTGAACAAAGGAACGAAATTCCGAATGTGGGACGTACGCGCCGCCCCAGCCGTTGTTTCATCGCGATCCGCGCCCGCCCAGACCATCGATCGCCGGTTTCGGGGCGGCCCGCCTTGCTGCGTTGCGCCGGGTGCCCTGGATACATCGCCAGTAGTGCGCTGACCACACCGTTGGTCCAGCCGAAGCCGTCCTGCAGCGGGTATTCGCCCCCGCCCCCGCCTTCGGCGCCGCCGGTGCGGCGTCGCTGCAGCCGGTATTTTTCCACCATCTTGTATTCCGAGACATAGAGGCTGGCCACCGTCCGGAGCCACCGGTGCGCAATCTCGTCCGCCAGCGCGTCGCAGCCATAGCGCCGCAGGCCAACGATGCCGATCCACTGCAGCGGTGCCCAGCCGTTCGGACGGTCCCATTGCTCGCCGGAATCGATCTCCGTGGTGGCCAGGCCGCCTTCCTCGATCAGCCGGGCGGCCACCACGTCGGCCACCTGTGCGGCTTGCCCCGCGGTGGCCAGGCCCAGGAACAGCGGCATCAGGGTGGCTGCGCTCAGACAGGAACGCGGTGTGCCGCGATGCCAATCGAAGTCGACGAAGGCGCCCGTGCCGGCGTCCCACATGATCGCGGCGATTGCCTGCCGGCGACGGTCCGCCGCTTCGCGATAGCGCGTGGCGCGGTCGATGTCGCCGGCGCGCTCGCAGAGTTCGCCCAGGCGGCATTCGGTATGCCAGAGCAGGGCGTTCAGGTCGATGGGCAGGATTGCCGTGGTGCGGATGGTGGCCAGGTCGCAGGTTGGCTGACCGCCGGCCAGGCCTGGTTCGCACCAGCGCGAGCTGAAGTCCCAGCCAGATTCCGCCGCGGCGCGCAGGTCGCGGAATACCAGGTGCGCGGGCCGGTCGGCGCGCCGGGCCGTGGCCACATCTTCCAGGTAGGCTTCCTCGCGCGGATGGGCGCGGTCGTCCCAGTAACGGTTGAGCAATGCGCCGCCGGGCAGGCGCACCAGGCGCCGGTAGGCGTTGCCGCGGGCCAGGTGCGCGGCGCCGTCCATCCAGAACGCATATTCGCGCTCGAGCTGGGGCAAATAGCGTACGGCCGCATCGACGCCCTGGTCTTCGAACAGATCGGTCATCAGCGCAAACACGGGCGGCTGCGAACGGCTCAGGTAGTACGACCGCGTGCCGTTGGGCACCAGCCCGTAGGTGTCCAGCAGGTAGGCGAAGTTGTCGGCCATGGCGCGCAGCAGGTCGTGCCGGCCGCTGGCCGACAGGCCCAGCATGGTGAAATACGAATCCCAGTAGTACAGCTCGCGAAAGCGCCCGCCAGGCACGACATAGGGCCGGGGTAGCGGCAGCAGCGAACATCGCGGCGGATGCTCGGCGGGTTCGCGCGTGAGCACGGGCCACAGCCCGTCGATGTGCTCGCGCATCGAATTGTCCGGATTGGACTGGTAGTGGTCGTCCGAAACCGTCTCGCGGGCAAAAAAGTTGCGCACGAAGGCCTCCAGCGAGAAGCCGGGCGCCTCCCGCTCGGCGCGGTAGCGCGACAGGATGGCCTCGGGCGCGTCGAGCGGAATGCAGTCGGGAAAGGTCTTGCTGTCCGCGAACATGCCGCTGGCCTGCACGTCGACGAACAGTTCGGCATAGCGTTCCGCCGGCGACATGGTGTCGGCGTCCGCGCACCCGGGCAGCGTGCACGGGGCGGGGATGGGCAAATGGGTGACCGCTGGCGCGTGCCGGTGGCAATGCCGTTGCAACGGTGGCTGGCCCGGCGCGGGCTCGGGACCGGGGCCCGGGGCCGCCGTCGTGGCGGCCGGCGCAGAAGCGGGGGCAGCCGGATGCGGCGCGGCATCCGCCGTGGCGGGCTGGGTTCGAGTGGAAACGTGTGGGGTGCCGCCGGCCGAGTCGACGTTATTGTTCCGCATAGTTCCAGAGCAGTCCGCCATCGATCACGAGCGTGGTGCCGGTGATGTAGTCGGCATCGGCGCTTGCCAGGTAGGCCACCAGTCCGGCGACTTCGTCGGGCTGGCCGAGCCGCCCCAGCGGGATGTTGGCCAGCAATGCCTGCAGTTCCGCGCGGTCGGCCATCAGCTTGCGGTTGATCGGCGTCTGGATGGCGCCCGGTGCGATGTTGTTGACCGTGATGCCGGCCGGCGCCAGTTCGATGGCCAGGTTGCGCATCATCATGCGCAGGCCGCCCTTGCTGGCGCAGTAGCTCGTGAAATGCGGAAAGGGCAGGTCTTCGTGCACGGAGCTGATGTTGATGACCTTGCCCCCGAGCTTGCGCGCCAGCCGGTGCTTCACGAATTGCTGCGTGAGGAAGAAAGGCCCCTTGAGATTGGTATCGAGCACGCGGTCGTAGTCGGCCTCGCTCACCTCGGCAAACGGGGCCCGCACTTCGACGCCGGCGTTGTTGACCAGGATGTCGAGACTGCCAGCGGGAGCGACCGCCGCCACGGCCTGGTCGACGATGGCAAAAGCCTGCGCCACATTGCCGATATCGCCCGCCACCACATGGGCGCTGCGGCCGGCGGCGCGCACGCCATCGGCCGTTTCTGCCGACTCGGCGTCAAGCTTGTGCACCGCAACAACGATATCGGCGCCTTCCTGCGCCAGGCGCAACGCTATGGCGCGGCCGATGCCACCCGCGCCACCCGTTACCAGGGCAGTCTTGCCTTGCAGCCGCATGGGGAACCTCCTGCATTCAGGGTGGTGTCACCGTCAGAGCCACGCGCCGGACGCGAAGTTCAAACGGCGCCACAACATGTTCCGACCTTGCCACGCCCGACGGCGGGCCGGTATAGGCACAGTCCGAATCTGGTGTCGGCCTGCGGCTCAATCGTGCGTGGCGGGGTCGGGGGCGGCGGTCTGGCCGTCAGCGTCGGGAGCGTCGCCAGGGTTGGAAGGGGCGCCAGGGTCGGACGCGTCGGAAGCGTCGGAAGCGTCGGCAGGGTCGCCAGGGTCGCCAGGGTCGGTAGGGTCGGCAGGGTCGGTCGCCAGTCCGAGCAGGGCCAGAACGTTGGCGGCGGCCTGTGCCACGGTGCCCGCATGGGCCGGCATGATCAGGTGGGCGATGTCGCGATAGAGCGGATCGCGCTCGCAGAACAGGGCTTCGAGCCGGGCGCGCGGGTTGTCCACCTGCAGCAGCGGACGGTTGCGGTTGCGCCGCACGCGGCGCCACAGTTCGGGCAGAGTGGCGTCCAGATAGATCACGTGGCCCCGCGCGCGCAGCATTTCGCGGTTCTCCGGCCTCAGCACGATGCCGCCGCCGGTGGCCAGCACAATGCCGCTGCGTTGCGTCAGTTCGTCCAGGATGCGGGTTTCACGGCGGCGGAAACCTTCTTCGCCTTCCAGCTCGAAGATGGTGGTGATGCGCACCCCGCAGCGCGATTCGATCTCGTGATCGGTATCGAAGAACGGACGGCCAAGCCGACGCGCGACGGTTCGCCCGATCGTCGTCTTGCCGGCGCCCATGAAGCCGATGAAAAAGAGGTTGTCTGACGTGGATCGGGGTTCCAAAAGTATGCGCCGCAGCGTGCCATCCCATTCTTCGCAACGGTAGCACGTAATGGCGTTTTCGCCATAGCGCAGCGGATTGGCGGGACGAAGCCGAATCGGCGCCGCTTCGGCCCGTGCCGCCGCGGCCGCCTCTCAGTGACCGGGCACGGTCTTGCTGGCCGGTTCTGCGGCATCCGCTGCGGCACCCGCCCCGGAGAACTGCTTGACCACCAGCGCCCCGGCCGCGATGAACGCCGGCACCGCCAGCAGCGTGAAGATGGCGTCGAAGCCCAGATGCATGCGCAGCAGTTCGGCGCCCAGCAGCGCACCTGCAATGCCGCCAAAGCGGCCGATGCCGAGCATCCAGGCCACGCCGGTGGCACGGCCCTGCGTGGGGTAGAAGCTCGCTGCCAGCGTGGGCATCGACGACTGCGCGCCATTCATGGCCGTGCCGGCCAGGAAGATCAGCAGGCCCAGTACGAACTGGTCGCCGCCCGCGCCATGGCCCACCGTGTAGATCAACACGCCGGTCAGCGCATAGGTGAACGCAATCACCTTGTTCGGGTTGAAGCGGTCCATGAACCAGCCGGCAGCAATCGTACCGATACCACCGCCCAGCGGGAACAGCGCGGTCAGCAGCGAGGCGCGCTGCAGCGTGAATCCGGCGTCCTTCATCAGCGTCGGCATCCAGCTGGTCAGCAGGTAGAAGATCACCAGGCCCATGAAGTACGTGAGCCAGAGCATGGCCGATCCCACGCGATAGCGCGGCGCCAGCACCGTGCCCACGGCAGACCGGGCAGCCGGCGCCGTCTCGTTGATCGTGAAGACCTGTGCGGCGCCCAGCGCGGCGCCCGTCACGCGTGCCAGCACCTTGCGGATCTGGTCGGCGGGGTACTGGCGCACCACCATGTAGCGGATCGATTCGGGCAGCGCGGCCACCAGCACTACGGCCAGCACCAGCGGCACGATGCCGCCGAAGACCAGCACGCTATGCCAGCCAAAATGGGGAATGATGGCCGCCGCAAAGAAGCCGCCGCCAGCCGACCCAAGCGGAAAGCCGCAGAACATCGTGTTCACCAGGATCGCGCGGCGGCGGGCCGGCGCGTACTCGGACATCAGCGTCACCGCGTTGGGCATCGCGGCGCCGAGCCCGACGCCCGTCAGGAATCGCAGCACGGTCAGCCATGTCACCGATGGCGCGAAGGCGGTGGCTAGGCTGCAGGCGCCGAAGAAGAACACCGACAGCACCAGCACCCGCTTGCGTCCCACGCGGTCGGCCATCGGCCCGGCGAAGATCGCGCCGAATGCCAGCCCGAACAGCGCGGCGCTCATGACCGGGCCGAGTGACGATTTCTCGATGCCCCACTCCTGGACAAGGGCCGGAGCGATATATCCCATGGCGGCTGTGTCGAAACCGTCGATCGCGACGATCAGGAAACATAGAACCAAGATGAGCCACTGATACGCGGAGAACCGGTGGCTGTCGATAAATGACTGCACGTCGAGCGTGCCAGTCGCGGGGCGCGGGGTGTGGGACATGGTGTCTCCGTTCTTCGGATCAGTTACAGGCCCGACCGAGCAGTCCGTCAGGCATTTTTCGTTCTCGGTTCGCCTTGTTTGTTCTATAGGCGAACTCATGTTCTCGATAGGAACGGATCATACGCAGCGTTTTTCGCCACGAAATATCGGCGTTAACCCGCAAGCGGCGTGACGCGCGACGGGGGCCAAAGCGTGCCGGCCCGCGCGGCCAAAGGGCTGGCGGCGGGATGGAAGGGGTCGCAAGATTGTTTTGACGCGGGCCCGGCACCACGGCAAAAGTGCTGCACAGCGATCAGGCCAGCGGATCAGCGCCGGGTCATCGACTCCGCCGGATGGGCGGCGGCGATGCCCCGGATGGTTTCCGCCAACGCCTCGGCCACCGGTCCCAATGTGCGGTCGCTGCGGCGTAGCAGGCCGATCGGTTCCTCGGTGCCTTGGGTATCGACCGGCAGCAGCACCATCTCGCCCCCGGCCACCGCCCGGCGCGTGGCCGACAACGGCGCGGCCCACACGCTATCGCCCTGCTGCGTCAGCAGGCGGCCCAGGTAGGCGTCGGCGGTTTCCAGGCAACCTTCGGGCAGCGCAAAGCCGTGGCGGGCCAGCAGGCTTTCGGTACTGTGGCGCGGGATGGAACCGACGGCCGGCACCACCATCGGCCACGCCACGACGTCGCGCAGGGTCGGGCGGGGCTGCGCCGCCAGCGGGTGTCCGGCGCGCACGGCCAGCACCAGCGGCTCGGCCGCAAGCGATTCGAACCACAAGCCTTCCATGGCCGCCGGGTCGTCCATGCGGCCGATCACCACGTCGAGCACATCCGCCTTGAGCAGGTCGATCAGCGTGCGGTTCATGCCGCTCTGCACGGCCAGCGCCACCTCGGGATGCGTGGTGCGGAAGGCCGTTACGGCATCGAGCAGCAGCGCCGGCACGATGCTCGGCAGGGCGCCCACGCGGATGCGCTCGTGGCGTGTGGCGTCCGTGGCCGCAAGGCTGTCGGCCGCGGCGTCGATGTCTTCGACGATCCGCAGCGCATGGCGCAGGAAACGCATGCCGGCTGCGGTCAGGGTGGTGCCGGCCCGCTGGCGCACCAGCAGCCGGGCGCCGACCAGTTCCTCCAGTTCGGTCAGCGTCTTCGACACCGCAGGCTGCGTCAGGCCCAGCTGCTCGCCGGCCCGCCCCAGATGCTGCGCCTGGGCCACCGCCACGAAGCAGTGCAGATGCCGCAGCCGGATGCGGCTGCGAAAGGCGTCGATGGCCGGCTGCGGCGGGGGCGGGAGTTGCATAATAAAAATTCATCGTAATTACGCCAAATCTCAATTTACATGACTTCTGGCGTTGCATACAGTCCTCCCCATCGATTCACACCTACAACGGAGACAGCGCGATGCCCCACCGCTCCGATCGCCCCGCCCAGTACCGCCGGCCGTACTGGGACACCCAGCCCGAATACCGCTTCGACCCCTATGCCTCGACGCAACTGCGCTCGCCGGCTCAGCCGCTGATCGCGCTGCCGCAGTCGCTGTCCGAAGTCACCGGCCCGACGTTTGGTCCCGAGTTTGTCCGGGAGGGCGACAACGACCTGACCGTCGGCAACGGCGGCGAGCCGATTGGCGAACGCATGCTGGTCACGGGCCGCGTGCTGGACGAAAACGGGCGCCCCGTGCCCAACGCGCTGATCGAGGTCTGGCAGGCCAACGCCGCCGGCCGCTACACGCACAAGCGCGACCAGCACGACGCGCCGCTCGACCCGCATTTTTCCGGCGAAGGCCGCACCATCACCGACGCCAACGGGAACTACCGGTTCAAGACGATCAAGCCGGGCGCCTATCCCTGGCGCAACCACCACAACGCATGGCGGCCGCAGCACATCCATTTTTCGCTGTTCGGCAACGCCTACGCCACGCGGCTGGTCACCCAGATGTATTTCCCGGGAGATCCGCTGCTGGCATACGACCCGATCTTCCAGTGCGTGCCCGACGAGAAGGCGCGCAATCGCCTGGTCGCCACGTTCGACTGGGAAACCACGGCACCCGAGTACGCGCTCGGCTACCGTTTCGATATCGTGCTGCGTGGCCGCGATGCCACGCCGATGGAGTAAGGCCATGCTGTACGCCACCGCATCCCAGACCGTAGGTCCGTACCTGCACATCGGCCTGACCGGCCTGAACTGCGCCGACCTGACCGCCGACGCGCCCGATTTGGCCGCGCAACGCATCGTGATCGAAGGCCGCGTGGTCGATGGTCGCGGCGAGCCCGTGCCCGATGGCATGGTCGAGATCTGGCAGGCCAACCCTGCCGGCCGCTACCGTCATCCCGAAGATGTCCGCGAACTGCCGCTGGTGCCGGGCTTCACCGGCTTCGGCCGTGTGCCCACCGAGGCCGACGGCTCGTTCCGCTTCACCACGGTCAAGCCCGGCGCCGTGCCCGATGGCGACGGGCGTCCGCAGGCGCCGCACATCATGGTGTCGGTCTTCACGCGCGGACTGCTCAAGCATGTGGCCACGCGCATGTACTTCCCCGAGGACACCGCCGCGAACGGCGCCGATGCGGTGCTGTCTCTGGTGCCCGCCGATCGGCGCGACACGCTGATTGCAAGGGCCGAGGGCCAGAACCGCTACCGCTGGGACGTCGTGCTGCAGGGTCCGGGCGAGACGGTGTTCTTCGATATCTGATACGTCGCCATCGTTGCCCGCCTTGCCTGAACGCGGCGCCGGCTCACACCGGTGCCGCGTTTTGCATCACAATCGGCGCATTCCTTGCCGGCAATTCCAACGGTTCGCCCCCAACCGACCATGCCAACGTTTTCCCGCCTGACCGATCCGATGTTCGGCAGCCCCGCCGTGCTCGATATCTTTTCCGACACCGGGACGGTGCGCCGCATGCTCGATGTGGAAGCCGCGCTGGCGCGCGCGGAGGCGCGCTGCGGCGTCATTCCCGAAGCGGCCGCCCGGATCATCGAACAGGTCTGTGCCGCCGAGCCGGCCCAGGTCATCGACTTCGACGCGCTTGCGCAGGCCGCCGCCTCGGCCGGCAACCTGGCGATCCCGTTCGTCAAGCAGTTGACGGCCGCCGTGACCCGGCGCGATGCCGAGGCGGGCCGCTACGTGCACTGGGGCGCCACGAGCCAGGACATCATCGATACGGCGCTGGTGCTGCAGCTTGCCGACGCCTTGCAGGACATCGACGCCGGCCTGCTGGCGCTTGGCGATGCCTGTGCCGCGCAGGCCGTCGCCCATCGTGCCACGCCGATGGTGGCGCGCACCTGGCTGCAGCACGCGCTGCCCACCACGTTTGGCCTGAAGGCCGCCGGCTGGCTCGACGCCTTGCGCCGCGATCTGGCCCGGCTTGACCTGGCGCGCACGCACGGGCGGGCGCTGCAGTTCGGCGGTGCGGCCGGCACGCTGGCCAGCCTGGGCAACGATGCGCCGGCGGTGGCCGCGCAGCTTGCGCAGGTGCTGCAACTCGATCTTCCCGCGCTGCCGTGGCACGCGCACCGCGACCGCATGGTGGAAGTGGCTATCACGCTTGGCATGCTGACCGGCACCCTGGGAAAGATGGCGCGCGATATCTCGCTGCTGATGCAGACTGAAGTGGCAGAGGTGGCGGAGCCATCGGGACCGGGGCGCGGTGGTTCCAGCACGATGCCGCACAAGCGCAACCCCGTGGGCTGCGCAGCGGTGCTGACCGCGGCCGTGCGGGTGCCGCCCCTGGTCGCCACGATGCTGGCCGGCATGACGCAGGAGCACGAGCGCGCGCTCGGCGGCTGGCAGGCCGAGTGGGACACGCTGCCGCAGATCGTCACGCTGGCAGCCGGCGCGTTGCGGCAGATGACCGACGTGGTGGCCGGCCTGCAGGTCGACGCTGCCCGCATGCGCCAGAACCTGGATATCACGCATGGGCTGATCCTTGGCGAAGCCGCCATGCTCGAACTCGGCCGGCGCATCGGCCGGCTGCCCGCCCACCATCTGGTGGAGCAGGCGTCGCGCCGCGCCGTGGCTGATGGCACCACGCTGCGCGACGCGCTGGCGCGCACGCTGGCCGACGATCCATCGCACCAGGGCCTGCTCGACGACGCCACGCTCGACCGGCTCAGCGACCCCGCGCAGTACGCGGGCCAATCCACCAGCTTCGCCGATGCCGCCGTGCAAGCCTGGCGGCACGCGCGGACGCACCGCAACCACGCCTGACTGGAGACAACCTTGCCTTACCTCGATCATGCCGGTGCCCGGCTGTTCTACACCGTCGACGGCCCCGATACCGCGCCCGTCATCATCTTTTCGAACTCGATGGGTACCGACCACACGATGTGGAAGCCGCAGGCCGATGCGCTGGCGGGCCGCTTCCGCGTGGTGCGCCACGACATGCGCGGACACGGCCGGTCATCGACCGAGGCGTCCGAAGCAACGGTTGATGTGCTGGGGCGCGACGTCCTGGCAATCCTGGACGCGCTGCAGGTTGAGCAGGCGGTGTTCTGCGGCCTGTCGATCGGTGGCCTGATTGGCCAATGGCTGGCCGTGAACGCGCCGGGGCGGTTCTCGAAGGTCATCGTCGCGAATACGGCGCCGAAGATCGGCACGGCGGAAGCGTGGAGCGCGCGCATCGACGGCGTCTTGCGCGACGGCATGGCGCCGCTGGTCGATGCGTCGCTGGGCCGCTGGTTCACCGAGACCTTCCGCAATACCGCGGGCGGCGCGCTGGACGACCTGCGCGCGGTGCTGCAGGGACTGGACCCGCGCGGCTACGCGCTGGGGTGCACGGCGCTGCGCGACGCCGACCTGCGCGAGGCCGTCAAGACGATCAAGGTGCCGGTACTGGTGATCGCGGGCAGCGACGATCCGTCGACCACCGCCGCCGAGGGCAGGGCGCTGGCCGATGCCATCCCCGGCGCACGCTATGTCGAGCTGCCGGCCGCGCATCTTTCCAACCGCGAGCAGCCGGGGCGATTCACGGCGGCGCTGCTGGACTTCATCCATGGCCGCCTGCCCGTGACCGATGACCACGCGCGCTACGAGGCGGGGCTGTCGGTGCGACGCGCGGTGCTTGGCAGCGCCCACGTGGACCGTTCGCTGCAGAAACTGACGCCGCTCAACGAGGAATTCCAGAACCTGATCACGCGCTATGCATGGGGCGAGATCTGGACGCGCGAAGGCCTGCCGCGCCATACGCGCAGCCTGGTGACCATCGCGATGATGGTGGCGCTGAACCGTTCGGAGGAACTGAAGCTGCATCTGCGCGCGGCGGCCAACAACGGGGTGACGCGCGACGAGATCAAGGAGGTGCTGCTGCAGACCGCCATCTACTGCGGCGTGCCGGCCGCCAATTCGGCCTTCCATATGGCCGAGGAAGTCTTCGCGGAAGTGGACAGCGCGCGCGCCTGACGCGCGCCGCAGCCGCATCGGGGCTCAGCCTTCCCGCGTGGCGAACGCGGGAAGGCGCGCACGCCCCGATTCGCGGAACGCGGTGGGCGTCTGGCCCGCGAGCCGCGCAAAGAAGCGCGAGAAGTAGCCCGCGTCCGAAAATCCCAGCGTCATGGCGATCTGCTTGATATCGAGATCGCTGAACAGCAGGTCGCGCTGGGCTTCCGCCAGCACGCGTGCGTGAATCAGCTGCAGCGCGCTCTGCCCGGCCAACTGGCGGCAGATGCGGTTGAGCTGGGTGGGCGTGATGCCGATCGTGTCGGCGTAGTACGTCATCTCCTTCTGTTCGCGATAGTCGGTCTCCAGCAGTTGCTGGAACTGCTGGAAATGCCGCGCGGGCCGGCTGCTGGCACGCGTGGTGGCGGGTGCCGATGCCTCGGCAATGCGCGCGATGCCCACCAGCACCAGCGTGAGCAGCGCCGACAGCGCGGCGCCGCGCCAAGGGGCCACCGAGGCCATCTCCATCCTGAACATCGCCAGCGCACTGGCCAGCGGGTGCTTGCGCGCCACGCGCTCGTGGCGCGGATGCTCGAACAGCGGCAGCGTGCCCGGCACACCGGCCAGCAGCGTGCGCAGGTAGCTGTCGGTCATCGTCACGATGATGCCGTCCACATCCGGCGAGAACACGAACCCATGCACATGGTGGGGCGGCACGCAGATCAGCGATCCGCTGGCCAGGCGTTCGCGCCGGCCGTCGAGCAGCGCCTCGCCGCTGCCGCTGTGGATGTACAGAATTTGAAGGAATCGCTCATGCCGGTGGGGTTTGATCTCCCATGCGTAGAGCTGGCTGCGCGACGCGATCGATTCGAAATGGAGCTGGTCCAGCAACGGCTCGGCGGAATTGACGCCGTAGAGCGAATAGGTGGGGACGGTTCTCATGGGGGCGCGCTGCATGCTTCCGGGAATGTTCGGATTTTCACGTTCTTGGTTCGATCTGTCCATTCCGGCCGGGCACGCTAGGCTCTATCGTTGAGGCCAATAACCACATTCCAATCAGGAGACACGCCATGGCCCCCAATGGCTCGCCGCATTCCCGTTCCACCCGCGTTGCCATCGTCGGCGCCGGCCCTGCCGGCCTGCTGCTTGGCCAGTTGCTGACCGTGGCCGGCATCGACAATATCGTCATCGAACAGCGCAGCCCCGAGTACGTGCTGGGCCGCATTCGGGCGGGTATCCTCGAATGCGTGACCGTGGACGCGCTGCGGCGCGCGGGCGTGGATGGGCGCCTGCGCGAGGAAGGATTGGTGCACCACGGCATCGAACTGTCGTTTGGTGGTGCGCGGCACCGGATCGACTTCCACGCGCTGATCGGCCGCGACGTGACCGTGTACGGCCAGACCGAGGTCACGCGCGATCTGATGGCGGCGCGCCGGGCGGCCGGCGTGCCGACCGTCTACGAGGCCCAGGACGTTGCACTGCACGATTTCGATGGCGGCCGTCCGCGCGTGTCGTATCGCAAGGATGGCGTCGAGCACGAGGTGGTCTGCGACTTCATCGCCGGCTGCGACGGATTCCACGGGGTCAGCCGGGCCAGCGTGCCTGAACCGTCGAAGCGGATCTTCGAACGGGTATATCCGTTTGGCTGGCTGGGCGTCCTTTCGGACACGCCGCCCGTGGCCGACGAATTGATCTACGCCAGTCACGAACGAGGCTTTGCGCTGTGCAGCATGCGCTCCAAGCCGCGCAGCCGGTACTACGTGCAGGTGCCGTCGACCGAAAAGCCGCAGGACTGGTCCGATGCACGTTTCTGGGATGAACTGCGCAGCCGGCTGGACCCCCAGGCGGCCGAATCGCTGGTCACGGGCCCCAGCATCGAAAAGAGCATCGCGCCGCTGCGCAGCTTCGTTTGCGAGCCGATGCGATATGGGCGGCTGTTCCTGGCCGGAGACGCCGCGCACATCGTGCCGCCGACCGGTGCCAAGGGCCTGAATCTGGCCGCCAGCGACGTGCTCTATCTGGCTGACGGCTTTATCGCGCACTACCTGCACGACGATTCGCACGAACTCGACCGCTATTCCGCGAAGTGCCTGGGCCGGGTGTGGAAGGCCGAGCGGTTTTCGTGGTGGATGACATCGCTGCTGCACCGCTTTCCCGACGCCGACGATTTTGCGCACCGCATCCAGCAGGCCGAGCTTGAGTACCTGGTCGGCTCCGAGGCTGCGTGCCGGTCGCTGGCGGAAAATTATGTCGGGCTGCCGCGCTGAAGGCTCATATCCATACTTTTGGAATATGAATAGGTAGATTGGCATATATTTTACGTGGCATCACCCCGGTGATACCGTCTCGCTCCAGCATGCCGGCACAAGTACCGGCAGTACTGGAGGAGGCAAACGATGACAACCGGATACAAGGGCTGCCGCCCGGCGTGGCGGCTGGCCGCTGCATTTTCAGTGGCGCTGCTGGTCACCGCCTGCGGCGGCGGCGATGATGCACCCGCCACGGCCGGCACAGGAAATACGGGCAACGCCGGGGTCGGCGGTGACACGGGAACGGCACCGGCCGTCCCGGCGCTCAGTGCGCTGGAGGCCTGCAACGCGCTGAACGGTGCAAGCCTGCCGGCATCGAGCCTGGCCTTGGCTTCGGGCGGCGCCACCGTCAGCAAGGCCACGCTGATCGCGGCCGATGCCACCGGCAACACGCTGGGCGAGTACTGCCAGGTGCGCGGCGCGATTGCGCCGGTCGATGCGTCGGCGTCCAGCATCAACTTCGCCGTCAACCTGCCCACGCAGTGGAATGGCAAGGGCATCCAGTTCGGCGGCGGCGGTTTTGACGGCACGCTGATCGACGGCACCGAGACCGTGCGTTTTGCCTTGCCCGGCGACCCTGCACCGCTGTCGCGCGGCTACGCCACGTGGGGCGACGATTCGGGTCACCAGAGTTCCAGCATCACCGATGGCCGCTTTGCCACCAATGACGAGCAACTGGCCAACTACGGCGGCGACACGCTCAAGAAGACGCACGATGTGGCGATCGCGCTGATCACCCAACGCTATGGCAAGGCGCCGGTGCGCGCGTATTTCCTCGGCACCTCGACGGGAGGCCGCGATGCGCTGAGCTATATCCAGCGATGGCCGGCGGACTACGCTGGCGTGATCGCCAATGAGCCCGCGCTCAACTACACGGGTACGCGGCTGTCAAACGTGGCCGTGGGCCGGGCGCTGTACCTCAATGGCGGCGCAGGCTGGCTCAATATCAACAAGACGCTGATGGTGCAGAAGGCGGCCATGGATGCGTGCGACACGCTCGACGGCGTGGCCGACAAGGTCGTGAGCAATGTGGAAGGCTGCCGCGTGGGCGCCATGCAGGTGCTGGCCGGCCTGCGTTGTGCGGGCGGCGCCGATACCGGCGACACCTGCCTGTCCGATGCGCAGATCGCCACGGTCAAGACCATCGAGCAGCCGCTGCAGCTCGGCTATCCGCTGGCCAATGGCGTGACGGTTGCCGGCGGCTACAACCTCATGGAAGGCGCGCTGGTGGCGGGGCCGTTCACCACGCGCGACCTCGGCACGCGGGCGGTGCCTGGCAATCCGGCCACCACGGCCGACGCCAACATGTACGTGACCGGCGACCAGTGGGTCAAATACTTCGTCACCCGCAATGCCACGTTCGACGCGCTGACCTTCGATCCGGCCAGCCCGGGTAGCTGGACGTCGCGCGTGCAGGCCGTGTCGGCGCTGACCGACGCCACGAACCCCGACCTGTCCGCGTTCCTGGCCAGGGGCGGCCGGCTGATCATGCTGCACGGTCTGGCCGACGAGGTCATCAGCCCGAATTCCACCATCGCGTGGTACAAGGCCGTCATCGCGCGGGTGGGGCAGGCGGCCGTGGACCAGGGCATCCGGTTCTACACCGTACCCGGCATGGGCCACGGTACGGGCAGCTTCCTGCCAGCGTGGAATTCGCTGACCGCACTCGAAAACTGGGTCGAGATGGGCGTGGCGCCGGGCACCCGTGAAGTGATGGACACCAACGCGGGCACCTACGGCCGCACGCGGCCACTGTGCCAGTACCCGTCGTGGCCCAAGTACAAGGGCACCGGCAGCGCCGACGCGGCCATCAACTACACGTGCGAAGGCGCTTCGGGCATCGTGCAGTCCTGCCTGAACCTGCCGTCGGTGGCCACCACCTGGAAGGGCGGCAACACCAACGGCGAGGAATTGTCGGTCCGCATCGATCCCGCCACGCTCAAGTACACGGTGACGATCGATGCCAGCGCCCAGCGTGCGGCCAGCACCGTGCTGAGCGGACAGCTCGTCTCGCAGGGTGGCTGCACGTACGCCAGCGACGAAAATGGCGCGCAGTTCTCGTTGACCGGAGGCGGTGTGCTGGCGGGCGGCGTCAAGCCGGTATCGGGCGGCGGTTTCCTGCCGCTGGTGGCGTTCCAGACCGTCTCTGCCGACTACAAGGCGGTGGCCGATATCTACAACGTCAACGGTATCCAGACGGCCGTCGCAGACGGATCGGTCACGGTGCGAAATGGCTCGGCGCGGCTGCGGTCGTCGGCGGCCACCTGGCAGACGTGCGCGGCCACGGCCAGCGGCGGCTATATCGTCTATGACGCGGCCTGCACGAACACGACCAAGGGCTACATCGTATGGAACGCTGCGCGCAACGCGTTCGATTACTTCGTGGGCGGCACCATCGCGGCGGGCGATGGCGTGTTGAGCGGGTCGCTGATCAGCGGCATGGTCAATGGTGCGCCGGTACCGGTGCTCCTGACGCGGTCGGCCACAGCGTACGGCATGAACATCTACGCCCAGCAATCGACGGCGGGCCTGGCGACCGGCGCGGCCGATGGTGCCTATCGCGTGATGGCCACCACCGGCGAACAGGTCAATGCCGCCCTGAACGGCACGAGCATCGTGCGTAACGGAGCGTCGGGCGCGCTGGCCTACAACAGTCCGGTGCCAGGCGTGATCGGAGCAACGGGTGGGGTGGTGGCGTCCTACCTGTACAACAGCGGCCTGCTGATCGGCACGGCCGCCGGGCGTTTCGAGATCGGGTTGCTGCACTGACGCCCGCCGCGCTGCCAAGGGACCGCCCCTGTGCTCGCGGGGGAGTGGGGCGATCCCGGCTGGCAGCTATTCTTCGTCCTGCGATTTCTTGCGATGGCGCGTGGCGATGCGGTGGGTCAGTGCCACCAGCGCCGTCAGCGCGGCGTCATCCTGGCCCTCGCGGTAGCCGAGCGTCAGCGGCGCGCGAAGCCGGTCGGCCTCGACCATCCGGCAGTAGGCCACGCCGTGACGGTTCAGGCCGGCCATCGATGCCGGCACCACACTGACGCCAGCGCCGGCCGCCACGAGATTCAGGTTGGTCAGCATCCGTTCGACTTCTGCGCCGATGCGCGGCGTGAAGCCCAGGGCCTCGCATTCGCGCAGCAGGTCGCCGTACATGCCCGGTGCGCCCGGTCGCCGCACCAGGATGAACGGATCGGATGCCAGCTCGCTCAGCGACACAGGTGCCGCAGCGTTCTGCCCGCGCAAGGCACGGCGCCGCAGCAGGGCGTGATCGAGCGGCAACGCAATCACCATCTCCTCTTCCAGCAACAGGTCGAAGCGCACGCCCTCGGGATGCAGTACCGGCGCGCGCAGCAGGGCGGCGTTCAGCGTGCCGTCGGCAAGCCGTTCGATCGCTTCCGCCGCGTTGCATTCGGTCAGGGACAGCGCCACACGCGGAAAGTGCCGGCGGCATGCCCGCAGTACTTCGGGCGTGAGCTTGTGCGCGGCCGCGGAACTGGTGAAGCCGATGGCCAGGGCGCCTTCGTCTCCCCGCGCCATGCGCTGCATGCGTGCGCGCATCTGATCGATCCGGGCGAACAGGTCCACCGCATCGGCATGGAGCGCAGTGCCGGCAGGCGTCAGCGCCACGCCGCGCGGCAGCCGTTCGAACAGGGTCACGCCGAGTTCCGCTTCCAGCACCTTGAGCTGCTGCGAAAGCGGAGGCTGCTGGATGCCGAGCTGTTCGGCGGCGCGCGTGACGGAACGGGTCTCCGCCACGGCCAGGAAGTAACGCAGGTGTCTCAGCTCCATCGATATATATCCAAGAAATATGGAAGTCTTGTGATGCATATATTTTACGTGCGGCCGGCATGGTCGTAGTATTGGCGTTTCGCCCGATGCGCGCGGGCGGCCAGAACATCAAAGGAGACACCTTCATGCGCCGCATTACGCAATATTTGCCCGTCATCGCCGTGGTCGCGGCGGGCGCGGTGCTGGCCGGTTGTGCCGGCCAGACCGGCACAACGGCGGCCACGGCGGCCACGGCTGCCACACCGGGCGCGGCCGCGGTCAAGCCGCAATGGCAGCGCGTGCACCTGGGCAAAGGGGCGGGCTATGACTTCCCGGTCTATGCGAATCACGCGCTCAATGGCGACCTGCGCGCGATCCGGGAGGTGGTATTCGTCCAGCATGGCTTGCAGCGCAATGGCGACGACTATTACGACGCTGGCGCAGGCTTGTTGAAGGCCAGCGGCCGGAACCCCGACGAGGTGCTGCTGGTGGCGCCCAATTTCCCGGGCACGCCCGACGCCGCCAAGCATTTCGACAACATGCCGGTGTGGACCGTGCAGGGCTGGATCGGCGGCGACGACGCGGTGTCCGGCCCCGGCGCCGGCGTCAGTTCGCTGCAGGTGCTCGACGATCTGCTGGCCTTCGTCACCGACAGGCAGCGCCTGCCGATGGTGCGCCAGGTCACCGTGGCCGGCCATTCGGGCGGGGCGCAGATCGTGCATCGGTATGCCGTGCTGAACAACGTGGACGAAAAGGTGCGGGCGTCCGGCATCGACCTGCGCTACGTCGTGGCCAATCCGTCGTCCTATCTGTACTTCACGCCGGATCGCCCGGTGGCGCCTGACTACCGCCGCTTCGCGCCATACAGCGCCAGTACCTGCGCCGACTACGACAAGTACCGCTATGGCATGCGCGACATGGTGGCTTACGCGCGCGGCGCCGATGGCATGACGCTTTATCGGCGCTACATGCAGCGCCAGGTCACTTACATGGTGGGCAGCGACGACAACGATCCGAACCATCGGGTGCTGGACAAGGCTTGCGGCGCTGAAGCGGAAGGCCCCACGCGCCTGCAGCGGGCACGCGCTTACTGGCGCTACGAGCAGGTGCTGGCCGCGCCGGGGCAGGCCAGCGCGCACCGGTCGTTCGAGGTGGTGGGCGTGGGGCATGACCAGGCCCGCATGTTTGGTTCGCAGTGCGGCGCGCAGGCGGTCTTCGGCATGGACCCCGCAGTCAACGGGAAGGGGGCGGCCTGTCGCGCCCCGCAGCAGTGAGATGACGGGCGCTCGGACACGTTGACGTCGTCCGGGCGGGTTTGTCCCGGCGGCGGACGTTGGCCGGCGGTGCTACGATGCCGCAGTTTTCCCGATTCGTGCCGCCGCCTTCATGTCAGTTCCCGCTCGCCGGCGCGTCACCGCGGCATTGCTGGCCATGCCGTTCGCGCGTCCCTGGCGGCCTGCCGCCGCTGCCCCGTTCCCGTCTCACGTTCCGCCCCTGCATCTATTGGTAGGCTATGCCGCCGGTGGCGGTGCGGACCACGTCGCACGCATCGTGGCGGACAGTCTTGGCGGCGACGGCGAGCCCACGATCGTCGACAATCGACCGGGCGCCTCCGGCCAGATTGCGATGCACGAAGCCGCACGCGCCGGCGCCGACCGCCAGACGCTGCTGCTGGGCACGGTCGGCTCCGTTAGTATCGGGCCGCTGCTGGCCAGCAGCCCCGAGGCGCCGGCGCGCCAACTACAACCGCTGGCGATCGTTGCCAGCACGCCTCACGTGTTGCTGATGGCTGGCGACGGCACACACGCGCAGCCGGAGCAGGCACGCGCGACGTTGCAACGCCTGCTCGACGATGCGCGGCAACGTCCCGGCGAAATCGCCTATGCCTCGCTTGGCATTCATTCCAGCGCTCATCTGGTGGGTGAACTGATGTGCCGGCAGGCCGGCGTTTCCCTGGCACATGTTCCGTATCCCGGCAGCGCGCGTGCGCTGGTGGACTTGCAGGGCGGACACGTGGCTGTGCTCGTCAGTACGCTGCAGGCCGCGTTGCCACTGATGCGGCAGGGCCGCGTGCGTGCCCTGGCGGTGACGGGCAGGGTGCGAAGTCCGCTGGCGCCGGCGGTCCCGACATTCGCCGAAGCGGGCATCGTCGGCATGCAGCAAGACGCCTGGTATGGCGTGCTGGCGTCTCCTGGCGTGCCAGAGGCACGCCGCATCGCGTTGTCAGCACGACTGACCCGACTGCTGCGCGAGCCATCGCTGCGGCAGCGCCTGGCACAGGACGGCGCCGAGCCGCTGAGCCTGACCGGCCGTCAGGCCATCGACTATCTCGACCAGCAGCGCGAAGTGTGGCGCCAAGCGTTGGCGGTGGTGTCGGGCCGGCTGGGCTGAGCGGAGGGTGCAAGCGTGTAGCATCGGTCGGCCACTCCGATACGCCTGGCCAACTCGAACGAAAGACGCCGGAACATCCATGGCGGATGTTCCGGCGCGGGACCCCGTTTGCATGAGGCCACGTCCTGACTTCAGACGTGGTGTGACAACCGTGGAGATGTCACTGCGGGGCCCGGAAAGGTGAGGAAGTCGGCAGTATTACTGCTGACGGTTCTTCTGCTGCTGGGAACCTTGCTGCGATCCCTGCTGGCTGCCTGTGCCGCTTTGCTGCTGGTGCTGGCCCGAGCTCTTGTCCTGGTTGCCCATCTGACCACCACCCTGCTGGCGTTGCTGATCCTGGCTACCTTGCTGCTGGTTGCCGCGCTGGCCGCCTTGCTGCTCCTGCTGCCTTTGTCCCGATTGGGATTGGCCACCTTGCTGTCCGGATTGGCTACCTTGCTGCTGTCCCATTGCTGTCTCCAAGTCCAAGTCGCGGCGGGCTGCCGCATGGATAAAGCAGCAATCCGCGTGCCACGCATCAAAGTCGGGGGTATGGCATCTGTCAGACATACAGGTAGCCCATGCGAGACATCGGATGTGCCGCGATTTACAACGCATGCAGGCTTTTCACGCGAGAAGGGCGGCACGGGCTCCAAGACCTCTACCGACGTGGGCGCATGCTCTTGGGGATCAGCCTGCCGTACGGACTTCGGTAAAAGACATGTCGGCCCGGCCGGGTCTTTGGAACGCTCCTTGCAGAGTCATGGGTAAGGTGCCGGTTACCGTGCAAGCGTTCAAAGCGCCAGGCGCGCTGCCTACGTGGTTTCGGCATTCGTCCCTCTGTGATTGATACGCTGACAAGGAGAGTGCACATGAAAATCGTACCCAAGCTTCGCATTGCCCTGACGATTGCTGCGGTCGCTGCCGCAGGCGGCGCCCACGCCCTCGACAACGGCGGCTACATGAAGGTTGCCGATACGAACACGACGAGCGGATCGGCGATGCATCCCGCCCCGGCCAACAATGCGTCGGGCATGCCCAGCCGTACCGAGGGCGACCGCACGACCGGGGCCACGACCGAATCCAGGACGGACGCCGGCGCGGACAATGCCAAGCAGGCCGTGACGGACGGGGCCCTGACAACGAAGATCAAGACCAAGCTGCTGGCGACGAAGGATCTGAAGTCCACCGGCATCCACGTCAAGACCAAGGATCGGGTGGTGAACCTGACCGGTTCGGTGCCAAGCGCCGAACAGAAGCAGATGGCGCTGGAGACGGTGAAGTCGGTGGAAGGCGTGGATTCCGTGAATGACAACCTGAAGGTGTCGTCACGCTAAGGCAGGCAGGTGTTGCCGTCCGAGGTCAATACTAACGGTTGATGATGCGCGGCGACCCAGGTCGCCACTGCGCTGAGCCGCGACTCTCCCACGTGTCGCGGCTCTTTTTCGTGTGCGCCGGGCAGCGTTGTCCGTGCGGCGACGTGCTTCACGGATGCACGTGATCAGGCGGCCCTGCGGGTGGTGGTGCGTGCGGGGGCCTTGACCGTTTTCTTCGCGGTTGCCTTGCGCGCGGGGGTCTTCTTGGCGGTGCTAGCGGTGCTGGCGCTGCGCTTGCCGCTGGCAGACGACTTTGACGCGGCCTTCTTGGCTGCTGGCCGCCTGGTGGTGCCCGCTTTGCGGTCGCCAGCTGCCCCGCGTCTGACGGCCTTCTTTTTTGGCGCTGCGGTAGCGGCTTCGGCGGGCTCGCCCTCATCGGCTGACGTCGCGTCAGCGGGTGCGCCGCGCTTGCCCCGTTGCCCCAGGCTCTGCTTGAGCAGCGCCATCATGTCGATCACCTTGGCACCCTTGCGGGCGGGCGCGGCGGTCTCGTCGGCCGCGGACGTCAGCAGATGCGTCTTGCCGGCCTTGACCCGGGCCTGAATGCGGGCCAGCAAGTCCTCGCGATAGGTGTCGTGGTATTGCTCGGGTTTGAAGTCCTCGCTCATGTCTTCCACGAGCCTGGTCGCCATCTGTACCTCTCGGGCGCTGGCGGCGTGCTTCTTGCCGCCGGGCAGGCTCAGGTCGGCCACCGGCACCACTTCGTCCGCGAAGCGCATCGTGTTCAGCACCAGCGCCTTGCCTGCGACCAGTAATGCCGCCAGATGCTGGCGGTTGCGCAGCACCACCAGCGCCAGGGCCGCGCGTCCTGTCTTGCGCATGGTTTCGTGCAGCAGTGCATAGCCGCGTTCGCCGCGCTTGTCCGGTTCCAGGTAGTAGGGGGTGTCGAAAAAATAAGGCGGGATCGCGGCGGCGTCGACAAAGCTGACGATATCCACCGTCTGCGTGGCTTCGACGTTGGCCTGCCTGAAGTCCTCGTCAGTCAGAACGACGTACTCGTCCTTTTCGTACTCGTAGCCCTTGACGATGTCGTCGCGCTCCACCGGCTTGCCGGTGTGCTTGTTGATGCGCTGATAGCCCACCGGCGCCATGTCGCGCTTGTCCAGCAGGTCGAGATCCAGCGAATGCGTACGTGACGCAGGCTTGACCGATATGGGGATGTTCACCAGCCCGAAGCTGATGGCGCCCTTCCAGATCGCGCGCGACATGGCGGGTCAGCCGATCACGCCGCTCGGTGCGCACGCTGCGGCGGCGGAGGGGGCAAGTCGCCCGGAGGTGGATCGTTGACCGGCTCCGGCGTCGTGTCGGGCGGCTCCGGCGGCGGTGTTTCCGGCTTCGGCGGCGTGATATCCGGTTCGGGTGTGATATGCATTGCGGTCCTTGTGCGGGCGCTTGCCCCTCAGGCGTCGAGTTCCTCGAGCAGGCGCGTCAGTGCGTTGAGATCCGCTGGCTTCACCAGATGCAGGTCGAAGCCGGCGGCACGGGTACGGCGCCGGTCGTCGGGCTGGCCGAATCCGGTCAGCGCCACCAGCCGGGCATTGCGCAATTCGGGAATCTCGCGCAGCCGCCTGGCGGTTTCGAAGCCGTCCATGGTCGGCATGCCCAGATCCAGGAGGACGACGTCCGGTCGCACGCTGGCGGCGCACGCGATGGCGCTCTGGCCGTCGGGCGCGGTGACCACGGTGTGGCCCAGCGTTTCCAGCGTCATCGTCATGGCCTCGAGGGCGTCGATGTTGTCATCCACGAGCATGATCGTGTGCGCGGCCGTGGGGGCCACGCGGGTCTTGCCGCTGGTCGGATGCCAGGTCTGCCAGGGTTCCACCGGCAGTTCGACGATGAAGGTACTGCCAAGGTTCCGGCCCGGGCTTTCGGCGCTGATGCGTCCGCCGTGCAGCGTTACCAGCTTCTGGACCAGCGTCAGGCCGATGCCGGCGCCTTCTCGCGCGGCAAAGGCATCGGGGTCCGTGATGCCCGGATGCTCATCTTCGGGCTGGGCCTGCTGCATTGGCTGAGCGGGCTGCTGCGTCTCGCGTTCGGCGGCCGGCCGGTCATCGTGTTCGCTGGCACCGTGTGCGCCCGCGTCGCCGCCGCCCGCGCCCGGCGCGAGCGGGTCGAACAGCTGGCGTTGCATGTCTGGCGAGAGCCCGTTGCCGTTGTCGCGCACGCGCACTACGACCTTGCCGTCGGAGGCCGTGGCTTCGACGGCGATCTGGCCGCCTTCGGGCGTGAACTTGGCCGCGTTGTGCAGCAGGTTGGCAAAGATCTGCGTGAGCCGCACCATATCGCCCCGCACGGGCAGCGGTTGCTCCGGCAGCGCCAGGCGCAGCGTGTGGCGGCGCGATTCCAGCAGCGGACGCACGGTTTCCACCGCCGTGTTCAGCGCGCCGCGCAGTTCCACCAGATCGCGGCGCAGGGTGATCTTGCCCTGGTTGAAGCGCGACACATCGAGCAGTTCGTCCACCAGGCGGGTGAGGTGATGCAACTGCCGGCTGATGATGTCGCGCGCCCGGAACATGTCTTCGCGGCTTGGAGAAAACTGCTGGAGCAGGTCTACGGCGCTGCGCATCGGCGCCAGCGGGTTGCGCAGTTCGTGCGCCAGCATGGCCAGGAATTCGTCCTTGCGGCGCTCTTCGTTATGCAGCGTGCGCTCGGCGCGGTTGTGGCGCGTGACGTCCTGGCAGATACCGGCCACGCGCAGGCATCGCCCATCGGCGCCGCGTACCGGGAACGCCCGCATATGCACTTCGCGGATCTCGCCGTTCGGCCGTTCGAGCTGGAATTCCGAATCCAGGCGGCCGTCACGCAGCATGCTTTCCCATTCGACTTCCAGGCGCGCGCGATCGTCGGGGGTCACCCACTTCAGCCAGCAGGTGGGGTCGTGCTTGACCGAATCCGCCGGGCGGCCCCACAAGGCCTCGAAGGACGGGCTCACGAACAGGAAGCGGTGTGCCGCGGGATCGATGATCCAGACCACATCGGCGAAGGCCTCGGCCAGCTGGCGGAACAGGTCTTCGTTCTCGTGCAGCGCCTGGGAAGTGCGCCGGAAGGCATCCTCGGCCCCGCGCATGCGCAGCAGCGCGTTGATGTTCGACACCAGTTCCTCGGGCTCCACCGGCTCCACCAGAAAGCTGTCCGCGCCGCCGTCCAGCGCCTGCACGCGGCGATGCGAGTCCGTCACGCCGGGCGATGTCAGCAGCACCATGGTCCGGGCGGTCTGCGGATCGCTCTTGATCAGGCGGCATACGTCGAGGCCATCGATGTCGGAAAGCGGTCCCGCGAGCAGTACCAGGTCGGGTGCGTGCTGGCGAACCAATGACAGCGCGGCCTGGCCGTCGGATGCCTCAAGCACGGCGAAGTCGGCGCGGTTCAGGATACGGCTCTTGACGTAGCGCGGCCCCTCGCGGCCCTCGACATTGAGGACTAGCGGTCGACGCGTCGGGTGGTGGGCAGGCGTGGCATTCATGGCTGACAGGCGGCAGACAACGCCGCTTTGGCTTTGATAATGGCAAAGACCGGTGCGCTCAGGGCACGGCACGGCGTAACCTGGACCGCTGCGGCGTTCCCAGGTGGCGCCGACCTATCCTGATTTGTAATTTTTACCTTCATTCCGCCCATATCGGTTGTATTTATGACATTTGCGCGTTGCGCGTCCCGCAGAAGTCAACGGCCCGGCGCGTGCACGGGCAGCCACGAACCGGCAGCGCGAGCATCGGCCGGGGAAGCCAGCAAATAAGCCAGTGCCAGCATCAGCACGCCGATCAGGGCACGCTGCCAGAATTCGCTCGAATACCAGGGATCGGGGTCTTGTCTCATCGTTTTTCGTTCCGCCCCGGGCGGCTACAGGCCCAGGTTCTGGGTGCAGTGTGGCAAGAACCGTGCCGCAGATGGCGCGATGGCTGACAGACGGACGCCGACAGGGTGCCGGGCGGTGTGGCGCGGGGACTGCGTGTGGCGCGTCTCAGGCGGCGTCGAGCCGCTTGCGGGCCTGGGTGAGGGTCTGGCGAACCTTGTCGTGGCCAGCCCAGGGATCATGGCGCGCCAGTTCGTCGAGGCGTTCTCCCACGTTGGCGATCGTCCACTGCGCGGCGCCCGTCAGGTCGTCCAGTTCATCCCAGCTCACCGGAATGGACACCCCGAGGCCGGGACGCGCCCGCGCCGAGAAGGCTGCCGCCGTGGTAGCGCCGACACCGTTGCGCAGGTAATCGATGAAAATCTTGCCAACCCGGTTGCGCGGACCGCTCTTTGCCACAAAGCGTTCGGGGATCGTCCGGGCCATGTGCGTCACCGCGTCCTGCGCGAAGTCGCGCACGGCATCCCAGCCCGCGCGCGCGGACAGCGGCACCACCACATGCAGCCCCTTGCCGCCGCTTGTTTTCAGGAAGCTCTGCAGCGACAGCGCGTCGAGCAGTGCCTTGACCAGGCTGGCCGCCTCCTGGATCTCGCGCCAGCTGACGCCTTCGCCCGGGTCGATGTCGAAGACGATCTGGTCGGGCTTGTCGATGTTGCGCGCCCTGGCATTCCAGGTGTGGAATTCCACGACGTTCAACTGCGCGGCTTCGACGATGGCGGCCGCCGAGGTAATTTCCAGCAGGGGCGGATGGCCCGGCCAAAGTTCGGGGTCCAGGGCCGTGACGCCTTTCACGTGCAGCGTGTAGCCATGGCGCTGGAAGAACTGCTCGCTATCGATGCCGGCCGGCGCGCGAACCAGCGCCAGCGGACGCCCGCGCAGGAACGGCAGCATCAGGTCGGCGGCGTGGGCGTAGTAGCCAACCAGATCGCCCTTGGTCAGCCCGGTGGACTTGTCGATCACGCGGTCGGCATGGCTGACCACGACATTGCCGATGGCGGCGCGGGTGGCCCGCGTTGTGCCCGTCTTTGCGGCGGCCTTCGTTCCGGCCTTGGCGGCGGTTTTTGCGGTGGCTTTCACGGCAGTCTTTTCCGAGGGCGTACGGTTCGATGCATCCGCCTTCGCGGGCACCTCCAGCGTGACGGTGGCGGCCGGCTTGTCGGTGCGCAGGGCGTGGAACACGGAATGGCGGATGCGGCCTTCGCGGGTCCAGGCGCCGAAGGTCACCTCGGCCACCAGCCTGGGCTTGACCCAATGGCCCTTGATGCCGCGCGGCAGCGGGTCGAACGGCGTGTCGTCCGTGCGCAGCGGTTCCAGCTGCTTGCGCAGCGCATCGAGCATCGCCGTGTCGAAGCCGGTGCCGACATTGCCGACATAGCGCAGTTTGCCGTCGGCATCATGCACGCCGAGCAGCAGCGATCCCAGTCCACTGCGGCTGCCCTTGGGGTCGGTGTAGCCGCCGATCACGAATTCCTGCCGGTTCTGGCATTTGAGCTTGATCCACGACGGCGCGCGTGAACTCACGTAGGGCGCGTCCACGCGCTTGCCGATGATGCCTTCGAGTTTCATGCGGCACGCCGCATCGAGCATGTCGGCCGGGTCGCCTTCGAAGTTGTCGCTGAAGCGCACGCGGCCCGACGTGTGACCGGCCAGCAGCCCGTGCAGCAAGGCCCGTCGCTCGGCCAGCGGCACCGCGCGGAGGTCGTGCCCGGCAAACCAGGGCAGGTCGAACGCGTAGAACTGGATCGATTCGGCATGCGCGGTTTCGAAGGCGTTCTGCAGCGCCTGAAAGTCGGTGATGCCGTGCTTGTCCACCACGACGATCTCGCCGTCGAGCCATCCGTCCGGCCAGCCCAGTGCGGCGATCTCGGCCGCGAGCGGGCGCAGTTTCGCGGTCCAGTCGTTGCCATTGCGCGTGAACAGCCGTACATCGGCGCCATCGATGCGCGCCACGATGCGGTAGCCATCGAACTTGATCTCGTATTGCCATCGGCTGGGGTCGGCGGGCGGCTGATCGACCAGTGTGGCCAGCTGGGGCGCCAGCGCCAGGGGCAGGGCAGCCTTCCTGGCGCCCGCTGGCAGCGCGGGCATCCCGCTGCCATCCTTGCCGCCTTTGCTGCCCGTCTTCGACGTCTTTTTCGAGGCTTGCTTGTCCTTCCCGGTAGCGGTCTGGTTCGTGGGCGCCTTCGCCGTGCCGGCCAGCACGCTGTCGGGCATGGCATCCACCACGTCGAACTCCGACGCGGGCCGCGCGTATTCGTCGCGCTCCTTGATCAGCAGCCACGCGTTGTCGTCGCGCGCCTTCCTGCCGCCCATGCGTACAAGCGTCCAGTGGCCCTGCAGCTTTTCACCACGCAGTTCGAACTTGAGCTTGCCGTCCCGATAGCCGGCCTCAGGGTCCGTATCGGGAATCCACTCGCCGCGATCCCAGACGATCACCGTGCCCGCACCGTAGTGGCCGGCGGGGATGACCCCCTCGAAATCGGCGTAATCGAGCGGATGGTCTTCCACGTGCACGGCCATGCGCTTGTCGGCCGGATCGTAGCTGGGCCCCTTTGGCACGGCCCAGCTCTTGAGCGTGCCGTCCAGTTCCAGCCGGAAGTCGTAGTGCAGGCGCCGCGCCGCATGCTTCTGGATGACAAACGCATGGGCGCCGCTGCGACTGGCGGACTTGCTGGCCTTCGCCGCCTTCGTGGTCCCGGGGGCTCGCTTGCCGCTCGGCTCCGGCGTGGCCGCGAAGTCGCGCTTGCGCTGGTACTTGCCCAGCGGGGCGTCTGATGGGTCGGGGGCTGCAGCGGACTTGGCCATGGGACGGAATCTGAGGCGGTGGAGTCATTTCAGCTTATGCAGCGCGCCCCACGCGCGAAAGCGGGAGCCGTCCTACAACGGGGGGCGGATTTTTCCCGGGGTTGTTTCCGGGTTTGTAATTCCTGACCGGGCTTGCTGCGCCGCACATTGGCGCGAGGGGTCGCCCTGCGCGGGCACGGGATGTGCGACGACAGCCAGGGGCGCGGCCCAATTCCTTTTCATCGCAGCTAGAGGGGCAACATGAAGATGCTGAAGAAGATTGGCTCACAGGTCATCGTGCTGACGGGCGCTACGAGCGGCGTGGGGCTTATCACGGCGCGCAAGGCGGCCGGGCTGGGCGCCAAGCTGGTTCTGGTGGCCCGCGGCGAGGATGCATTGCAAAAACTGGCCGAGGAACTTCGCGAACACGGTACCGAGGTCATCACCGTCGCCGCCGATGTCGGCAAGCACGAGGACGTGGCGCAGGTGGCGCAGTCGGCCATTGACCGCTTTGGCGGCTTCGATACCTGGATCAACAATGCCGGCGTGACGATCTTCGGCCGTCATGACGATGTGCCCCTCGAAGATCACCGGCGGCTGTTCGAAACGAACTACTGGGGCGTGGTCCACGGATCGCTGGCCGCCGTGGCGCACCTGCGCCAGAACGGCGGGGCCATCATCAACATGGGAAGCGAGTCCTGCGACTGTCCGCTGCCGCTGCAAAGCGCGTATGTGGCGTCGCAACATGCGATCAAGGGCTTTACCGACACGCTGCGGCTGGAGCTGGAGCAGGAAAAGGCGCCGGTATCGGTCACGCTGATCAAGGCCGCTGGGATGGATACGCCCATCGTCACCCATGCGAAGAACTTCCTGCACGTGGAGCCAAAGCAGGCGTCGCCGCTCTACGACCCATCGATGGCCGCGGAAGCGATCCTGTTTGCCGCGGAGCACCCGCGTCGCGACATGTTCGTCGGGGCAGCCGCCAAGGCGTATTCGGCAGCGGCGTACTACGCGCCGCACGCGTTCGACCGCTTCATGCGGCGCTTCATGGGCCGCGCCCAGCAGACCGACATGCCGGCGGGGCCGCGCGACGACAACGCGCTGCACGCCGCCGGCAACAGTCTGATAGAGCGGACCGGAGACCGCCGGACAATGAAATCGTGTCCCTATACGGCCTCCACCCGCCATCCGGTCCTGACGACGGCGCTGGTGGTGGGCGCCTCTGCGGCCATGGCGGCCGCGCTGGTGCGCCACCGCCGCGGGTAGGCTGCCGGCAGCCCTTCGTTCAGAGGATGGTGTCGACCACGCCGCCATCCACGCGCAGCGCGGCGCCCGTGGTGGCCGACGCCTGCTTCGAGCACGCGTAGACGATCATGTTGGCCACCTCGTCGACCGTGGCCGCGCGCTGGATCAGCGAGGTGCTCCGGTGTGCCTTGACGAAATCGGCCGCCACCTCTTCGGCGGATTTGCCGGTCTTTGCGATGTCATCCTTGAGCATGGCTTCCACGCCCTCGGACAGCGTGGGGCCGGGCAGCACCGAGTTCACCGTTACGCCGGTGCCGGCCAGCCGCTTGGCCAGGCCGCGCGACACCGCCAGCTGGGCGGTCTTGGTGAACCCGTAGTGGATCATCTCCACCGGGATGTTGACGCCCGACTCCGAGGCCACGAATACGATGCGGCCCCATTTGCGCTGGACCATGCCCGGCGCATAGGCACGCGACAGCCGCACCCCGGTCAGCACGTTGACCTCGAAGAAGCGCGACCATTCGCTGTCCGGGATCTCGAAGAAGTCCTGCGGCTGGAAGATGCCCAGGTTGTTCACCAGGATGTCGACGTCGGGATGGGTCTTGACGAGCGTGTCGCAGACCCCGGCATCGACCAGGTCGCCGGCAAAGCCAGCCACGTTGGCATCGGGCACGGCGGCCTTCAGCGCCGCGATGGCCTTGTCGACACTGGCCTGGCTGCGGCCATTGAGAATCACGCGTGCGCCCGAGCCGGCCAGGCCGCGCGCCGTGGCAAAGCCGATGCCGGCGGTGGATCCGGTTACCAGGGCGGTCTTGCCCGACAGGTCGATCTTCATGTGAACTCCAAGGGTAGGTAGGCCCCGTCAAGTGTATGAAGCCGGCGGCAATGTGCAAGGCTGGCGTGGGGAATGCAGCATTTCAGCCGTGCGTTGCCGCAAAAAACAAAAAAAGGCCGCAAGCGATTGCGGCCTTCGGTGCTTGCCCGGCGCGGGCAGGCGCTTACTGGAACAGCTTCATCGCCTGGGTGATGGTGTTTGACACCCCCCAGACCAGCGGGACAAGCACATAGAGCCAGAAGGCGGCCAGCAGGCCCTTGTTGGTCGGTTGCGCGTTGAGGTTCTGGTTATCCATTTGTGACTCCTGATCAATGGGCCGCGCCGGCGCTGGCGCCCAGCCGGGCCACGTCGGCATCGCTCATGTGGTGCTTCGCGTTGACGCGCGACACCAGCAGGTTGCAGATGAAGCCCACCACCAGCAGGCCGGCCATGATGTGCAGCGTCATGGCGTAGGCTTCGGCCCCCGTCACGCCGTGCGCCACCTGGTATTCGCGGATGTAATTCACCAGCACCGGGCCGGCGATGCCTGCCGCCGCCCAGGCGGTCAGCAGGCGGCCGTGGATGCCGCCCACGAAGGCGGTACCGAACATGTCGGCCAGGTAGGCCGGGATGGTGGCGAAACCGCCGCCGTACATCGACATGATCACGCAGTAGCCCAGCACGAACAGCGCGATATTGCCGCTGGCGCCCAGTTGCGGCACCAGCCAGTACAGCACGGCACCCAGCGCGAAGAACACGAAGTAGGTGTTCTTGCGGCCGATCCAGTCCGACGACGAGGCCCAGAAGAAGCGGCCACCCATGTTGAACAGCGACAGCAGGCCCACGAAGCCGGCGGCGGCCGCGGCGGTCACGCTGCCCTTGAAGCTTTCCTGGATCAGCAGCGACGCCTGGCCGAGCACGCCGATGCCGGCCGTCACGTTCAGGAACAGCACCAGCCACAGCAGGTAGAACTGCGGCGTCTTCAGTGCCTCGTCGATATGCACGTGGTTACGCGTGATCATCTTGTTCTCGACCACGGGCGGGGTCCAGCCTTCGGGCTTCCAGCCCGGCGGCGGGACGCGGATCGCCAGCGAGCCGATGGTCATCGAGATGAAGTAGCCCACGCCCATGACCAGGAAGGTCTGGGTCACGCCCACCGAGGTGGCGCTCTTGAAGTAGTTCATCAGCGCCACCGACAGCGGCGCGGCGATCATCGCGCCGCCGCCGAAGCCCATGATGGCCATGCCGGTCGCCATGCCGCGACGGTCGGGGAACCAGCGGATCAGCGTCGACACCGGCGACACATAGCCCAGACCCAGACCGATGCCGCCCAGCACGCCGTACCCCAGGTAAAGCAGGACGATCTGATGGGTATAGACGCCCAGCGCGGAAATCAGGAAGCCGCCGCCAAAGCAGCAGGCCGCCGTGAACATCGTGCGGCGCGGGCCGACGCGCTCCAGCCATTTGCCGGCAAATGCGGCCGAAATGCCCAGGAAGAAAATCGCCAGCGAGAAAATCCAGCCCAGCGTGGTCAGCTTCCAGTCGTCAGCCACGGATTCGGTAATGCCGATCACCTTGGAAAGGGGGGCATTGAAAACCGAGAATGCATAGGCCTGGCCGATACAGAGATGTACCGCAAGCGCGGCGGGCGGCACCATCCAGCGCGAAAATCCCGGTTTGGCGTAGGTCGCTTCTTTCGAGAAGAACGGCGCCGGCCCTTGGGACGGCATGCCACCTTCATTCATAACACTGCTCATTGGATGTTCTCCAGTCGTGGATCCTCGGTAATCCGTCCGTGCAGTCTGGCGCGTCCGCCGGGTCTGGGTGGCCCGTCGGTTGACCCCGTCACACCCTCGGCGCGGATTACCTCCAGAGGTTGTCGCCGTGCCGGGCTTTCAGAGACGTTTTGGCCCGGGAATGGCGACGGTTGCTACGGGTTGCTACAAAACGGATAAACGGAATCGGGCGCGCGGACGCGCGCCGGCGTGACCCGAAGGGGCCGGGGATGAGGGCGGCTGGAGACGCAGGGAGCGTCCCGTCATGGAATGGATCATTGTTTTTCCGACTGGGGCGAACAATATATGCACAGGGTTGCATATATTGCCGGGGAAAATATTATGCGCAGAACCATAGCCGGCCCGATTGATCACTTCAATAGGCTAAAGATGACATATTCCCCAGATACCTGAATTTGTGGCGCTCATGAGAAAAAATCCGGAGTGGTTTCCGGTATCCGTTTGATTTTCACCACACTCCGGTAGCCATTCGAAGCCCGGTCTACCGCTCTCCCAGGTCAAACATCGGCCATGGATTGGCCTGACCGTATGTCAAGACACGTTGTCATGAGACGGACATCGGCGGCCATTACGATCCGTTCCGTGGCGGTTTTCCTCTGCCATGAAAGGACAAGCCGGTCGAACCAGAAATGGGGTGCAACGGGCGACATAGTGGGTGTCGTGCGGACCGGCGAATTGACACGCTGCGGCCAGATCCTGGCTGCGGCGTTTTTTTCGCCCGCGATTTGTACCGGCCCGCGGCGGGACATGCAACAGGGTGTTGGATGTATGGGTCATTCACGTCGGGTTCAACTTGTTGTCATAAACGCGCCATAGGATGCGTTCCGGCGCGGCCTTGTGCCGCCGACCTCACAAGGCGAATGGCCGGCCATTGGCAGGGCGCGTTCGATAACAACCAGACGGGAACCATACAGATGTTCGAAAAACCTGACGCTTCGCGCCGCAAGGCCCTGAAACTCCTGGCCGGCGCGCCGATGCTGCCGCTGGGCCTGGCTTCCACCTCGCTGCTGGCTGGTTGCGGCGGCGGCGACGATGCGCCTGCAGCGGTGACCCCGGGCGGTACCACGCCCCCGGCCACGGTCACGCCGAGCTTCGTTTCGGCCGAGTTCACGGGCATGGCCGCGCCTTCGCTGAGCAACCCGGCCGCCATGGCCACGACCACGGTCGGCTCCAGCCTGTCGGTGAAGCTGAGCGACGGCAGCACGCAGACCTACAAGCTGGCGTACCAGCCGTTCTTCATGACCGGCGACATGGTGCCGGACGGCAATGGCGGCCAGATCCTGGCCGGCGGCTACTTCAACATCAACAACAGCCCGATCATCGATCCGTCGGTGACCGGCGCCAAACAGTTCTTCTCCGATTCGCCGGACGGCACGTCGCTGCTGAAGATCGACGGCGCCAAGGTTGCCGGCGTGAAGGGCAACACGGTCTTCGCCGTGGTGCAGTTCGAATACACGACGTGGGACCAGGCCAAGGCCAAGGACATGTACGGCCGCCTGCCGTCCCCGATTGCCGTACTGACGCTGGACCAGGACCCCGCCACCGGCAAGCTGACGCTGGTGAAGTACCACAACGTGGACACGTCGGGGGCCAACGGCCTGTGGATCACCTGCGGCGCCAGCCTGTCGCCGTGGAACACCCACCTGTCGAGCGAAGAGTACGAGCCGGACGCGCGCACCGCCGACACGAACCAGCAGTGCATCGACTATGCGCTGAACCTGTACGGTACCTCGACGGTCAAGTTCAACCCGTACCTGTACGGCCACCTGCCGGAAGTCACGGTCAACCCCGACGGCACGGGCTCCATCAAGAAACACTACTGCGTGGGCCGTATCTCGCACGAGCTGGTGCAGGTGATGCCTGACAACCGCACTGTGCTGATGGGCGACGACGCCACCAACAGCGGCCTGTTCGTGTTCGTCGCCGACAAGGAAAAGGACCTGTCGGCCGGTACGCTCTACGTGGCCAAGGTCGGTTCGGGCTTCTCGGTGGACCCTGCTGCCGCCGGCGCCGACCTCACCTGGATCAAGCTGGGCCATGCCACGAGCGCGCAGGTGGAAGCCTGGGCCAAGTCGCACACGTTCGCCGACATCATGGATTACTCGGGTACCGATCCGGCCGATACGACGTACACGAAGATCATGCTGAGCGGTGCCGCGCAGTGGGTCCGCGTCAAGCCGGGCAAGGAACTGGTCGCCGCATTCCTGGAAACCCACCGCTACGCAGCCCTGATGGGCGGCAGCATGGGCTTCACCAAGATGGAAGGCACGACGGTCAATATCAAGGACAAGATCGCCTACTCCGCGCTGCAGAACATCGTCGATTCGATGGTGATAAACAATACGGCCAAGGGCTGGTACGCCGAGAGCGGTATCGGCGTGCCGGCTGCGATCAACTCGGGCGGCGTGCTGCAGCACAAGCTGGCAGGCGGCCAGAAGGATACGTCTGGCGCCGCCATCAACAGCGAATGGATGCCTGTGCATACCCAGGCGCTGATCGTCGGCAAGGACATCACGGCTGATGCGCTGGGCAATACGTCGGACCCGGAAACCCTCGGCAACCCGGACAACCTCAAGTTCTCGGAAAAGCTGCGCACGCTGTTCATCGGCGAGGACAGCAGCCGCCACACCAACAACTTCCTGTGGGCGTACAACGTCGACACGAAGAAGCTGTCGCGCCTGATGTCGGTGCCGGCGGGCGCGGAATCGACGGGCCTGCACGCCGTGGACGAGATCAACGGCTGGACCTACATCATGAGCAACTTCCAGCACGCTGGTGACGGCATCAAGACGCAGGTCAAGGCGCAGGTGGAGCCGCTGGTGTTCGCCAACTACAAGAACGGCCTGGGCGCCTCGGTCGGTTACCTGACCGCCGATCCCACCAGCATGAAGCTGGGCAAGTAATTCCGGGCTGCGTCACGCATCAAGGCGCCGCGGGCCGAAGGGTCCGCGGCGCTTTCCTGTCCCTCGAAGACGCCGGGGCTTCAGAACGCCTCGTTGATCTGGAAGTAGACGCCCTTGGTGTTGCGGCCGACGCCGACGTCGAACCGCACGTTGACGCGTGGCTTGAACTCGAAGCGGTAACCCACGCCGGCGTTCGGCAGCCAGTGGGCCGACGTCAGGGCGCCGGGGTTGCCGGCGATGGCGCCGGTGCCGGCCCAGAACACCATGCCCTGGCGTCCTGCGATATGCTAGCGGTATTCCACCTGCGCGGTCAGCATGGCCTTGTCGCGATACTGGCCCATGAAATAGCCGCGCATGCGCCGGTTGTCGCCAAGCTTGGACATCATGCTCCACGGCACGTCGCCCCAGTTGAACTTGCCGTAGATGTCGAAGGCCAGCACATCGCGCTCGCGCATCCGGAAGTAATTGTCGTAGATGATTTCCAGCGCTTCGAAGTCGTTGTCGCTGCCGATGGCACGCCGGTAGACCGTGCCATTGACCAGCAGCGCCTGACCCTTGTAAGGGTTGGGCAGGAAGTCGCGCGTGTCGTACGAGAAATGCGCGGTCAGGCCGCTGCTGAGCACGCGCGTGCCGTGCGGGTCGGTGGCCAGTGCGCTGCTGGCGCCGCGGTCCAGCTGGGCGGCATTGTCGTATTCGAAATCGTAGCCGCCGCCCACGTAGATATTGGGGCGCACCCGCACCATGACGCGGGGCTGCACCACGATGCCGCGCCGCGTGTAGCCTTCCTTGTTGGCGTCGTTGATGGCGTTGTCGTAGCCGATGCCCCAATACGAGGTCGGCATGTTGATCAGGGCGCCGCTGAAGACAAAGCGATAGCTGTCGTCGGCGAAGAACGTGTTGTTGTCCACGCCGATGCCCACGGCGCCCGAGGTGGTCAGGAAGCCGTGCAGGTTCAGCGTCGACAGCTGCGTGTCCTTCCCGGCGTTTTTCGGCTTGTACAGGCCTACCGCGGCGGCCCCGACGCCCAGTCCCATCTCGGGGTTGTAGAACGGCCCGGGCAGCACGCCCCAGTCGATGCCGTGGCTCAGGTCCACTTCCTTCGACGCGCCAAGCTTGTTCAGCACCTTGTCGATCCAGCTCACGTGCTCGGGCCCGGGTTTGGACTCCGGCGCAGCGTCGGCGGCGGCGGTCTGCGCCACGGCGCTACCGGCGCAGCCCGCCAGCAGCATCGTGCAGAGAGAAGCCGTAAGCGGGGCGGTGCGCATGGTCGTCAGAACCGGAAGAAGCCGGTGGCGATGATGTTGTTGCGGTTATAGCCATAGCCGATCTCCATCAGCAGGCCGAAGCTGCGGTTGATCGTCCAGCTGGCGCCGACAGAGCCGCTCCAGTATCCCGTCACATGCTCGCCGATCTGGTAGTTCAGCCGCGCGGTCTGGCCGTCGGTGTCGGGCAGGGGCACGTCGAAATGGCCAGTGATGGTGGCGCGCGTGCGAAAGTACGTGGCGCCGACATACGGGGTCAGCAGCCCCAGCCCATGGCCCAGCCGGATATTCCAGCCCACGCGCGGCCCGATGTTGATCGACTTGATGGGCGTCTCGGACATGGTGATGTCCGCCACCGTGTATGTCACCGGCAGCGAAAAGAACAGATGCTTGTAAGTGCCCACCAGCGTGAAGCCGCCGCCGTAGGTGTGCCCGCTGTAGTTGGCGTGTTGCGTGGGCAGCTTGATCGGCTGGCTGCACGCTGCCCGTGGCCGACGCCCGCCACAGCCGACGTTGATGCCGAAGAAGCGTTCCAGATCGGTCAGCGACGAAAAGCCGATGTCGATCGATCCGCTGCCCTGCACGTTGCCGACGATCCCGTACACATTCATGAACGGAAACAGCCAGGCCCCCACCTGCACCTGGTTCGACGTGTTATGGATGCGCGACTGCTGGAACTGGACAAAATCGGCCGCGCGCAGCGGATTGTTGCCGGCGGATACCTGCAGGTCGCTGAGCTGGTAGCGCTGGTAGCCGTCAAAGTACGAGTAGCCGATGTCGTACGGATTGGGCAGGTTGTAGCCCTTGTCGATCACGCGCTGGGCGAAGAAGGGCAGCGCGCGGTCCCACAGCGGCGGTTCGGGCGGCGCGGGTTCCGGGGTTCCCACCGGGCCGACGATGCCGCGATACGGACCCGAATGCGTATCGGGCGATGCCGTCGCTGCCGCCGCGCCGCCGCTGCCGCCGGCCGTCCATGCGTGGGCAATGCCCGGGAGGGCGAGCGCCGCCGCAGCCGTCAGGCCGGCCAGCCTGTGGCGCAGGGACAGTCGGACGGTGGCGCCGCGCTGGCTGCCGCAGGCGGACATGGGTGGCTGGATTCCTGGGGATCGATGCGGATGGAACCGATGTTCCCCGATTGCCCGCCAGCGCCGAAGTGAATGTTTTCGAAAAGCGACTTAGGAGATTCAGGCGGCCGCCCCGGATTCCCGGTCAGGTATTCTTGCACCATTGCCAACCGCAGGTTGTGAATACATCGCGAGGATTATGGACAGGGCACGCGTCTTGACACTGTTTCTGGGCGTGGTACGGGCCAGGAGTTTTGCCCGTGCCGCAGTGGAGGCCGGCGTCACGCCCCAGGCCGTCAGCAAGGCCGTGCGCACGCTGGAGGAAGACCTGGGCGTGCGGCTGTTGCATCGCACCACCCGCAAGCTGAGCCTGACGGACGAAGGCGCCCGGCTGTTCGAACTGGCCGACCCCGGGCTGCGTCAGCTCGACGAAGCCCTGGCGCAGGTGCGCAGTGCCAAAAGCGAGGACGATGGCCTGATCCGGCTGACCGCGCCGCCATCGGTCGGCACCCACGTGCTGGTGCCGCTGATGCAGCAGTTCCGGGCGACGCATCCAGGCATCACGTTCGACCTGCAACTGAGCGATCTTTTTACGGACCTGGTCGAATCACGCATCGATGTCGGCTTCCGGTCGGGCACAAGCCCGGGCCAGAACCTGGTGGCGCGCCGGCTGGCCGACCTGCCGCTGGTCATCTGCGCGGCGCCGGCCTACCTGGAACGGCATGGCGAACCCCGCACGCTGGACGAACTGCTGCGGCACGCCTGCACCGGCTTCCGGCGGCCCGTGACAGGCCGCATGGTGCCGTGGGAACTGAGCATCGACGGCGACCTGGTATTCCAGGACGTGCCCGCCGTGGCAACCTTCAACGACGTGCAGACCGAGATCGCCGCCGTGCGGGCCGGCATGGGGATCGGCCAGCTGTCGATGTTCCTGGTTCGCGACGACGTCGCCGCCGGCCGCCTGATACCCATCCTGCGGCAGTTCGACAGCAACAATGTCGGTCTCTATATGTACTACCCGCACCGCACCCATATTCCGGTGCGGGTGCGTCGGTTCATCGATTTCGTGGCCGAAGCGGGCCGTGTGGCGGCGCTGACAGGGGCCTGAGCAGGAATTTGCCTGCCGGCGGTGTCAGCTGGTATGGATCGGCGCGAGAGCCGCCTTCGGCGCGCTGGCCGACGGGATGCCGGTGGTGGCGCCCGGGCCGGTGCCGGCCGCGGTGTCGCAATGGCATGCGGCGGGCTTGACCTGCTGACGCTGATGGGCGTTGGCACGCGCGCGCTCGATCACGGCAAAGTCGGGACCGGCAACGGCGGACAGCGAGGCAAGGAGGGAGGCTGCGCCACACAGGGCGAGCAGGGCGGACTTCATCGAAGACTCCGGTGGGTGGGGAAAACCGTTGATCGCGATGATCCGCCTTTCCGGGTATAGCGTCCAAGACCGGTTTGTTATGCGGGGGATAGGCTGGGCCAATAGTGCGCGGCAGGCGGCGCGGCCCGTAGGGGTGGCCCCGCATGACGCAGCACATCGTCGGCGGCCGTGACATGTCGCAGCAGATCGAGCGTGATGCCGAATCTGTCATGGAATGATGATTCCACGTCTTGGCCCGGCGGCCAGCCTACGCCGCGTTTCAGCGACGGCAGGCCGGCGCGCTCGTGTGGCGCCTCGAACAGCAGCCGCATCAGCCGCTGCGTCCGGCACAGGTCTCCGAAGGCCGCGCCTTCCGCAAACAGTGCGCGCCGGATACGTTCGGGCGACACGCCCAGCAAGCCGGCAGCGAACCCGGCACTCCATGGCAGATCGGGTTGCAGGAAAATGCGCCGCGACAGCACGCGATGGAGCAGCGGCTGATCGGAATGGTCGGTTGCTGGCGCGATGTCGATCCGGCAACCGGCTGGCTGCGCCATGCTGCCGGCCATCAGCAGGTCGAAGCCCTGGAACGCTTCGACCCGGCACGGCAGGCGTGGCACCAGCATGCGGTCGAAGCCGTCGCGCCGTAAAACGGCCGTGCCACGCGTGGCCGTGACCGTTACCGGGAACGCCGGCGCAAGCCGCGCCACGCGCAGATGCAACACCGACTCGATGCTGAGCCGCATGTCCGCCGCCGGCTAGAGTACGCCCTTGGCGCGCAGGTCCGCCACGTCCTGCGGGCCGAGGCCCAGGCAATCGCGCAGCACTTCGTCCGTGTGCTGGCCCAGCGCGGGCGGCGCGTGGCGCAGCGTGGGCGGCGTGTCGGACAACCGTAGCGGGCTGGCGGTGGAGCAGATCCGGTTCACGGTATCGGCCTCGGGACGGTCGGAGGTCGCATAGCGATACTGCTCCACGCGCAGTCCGCGATGCTGCACGTGCTCGTCGGCGAACGCCTGCCCGATGTCGTTGATCGGGCCGCAGGGCACCGAAGCCGCCTCAAGCAGGCCGATCCATTCGTGCGTCGGCCTGGCGCGTGTGACATCGCTCATCATCGGAATCAGCGTGTCGCGATGAACGACGCGGGCGCTGTTGGTGGCGTAACGCTCGTCGCGTGCCCAGTCGACACCGGCTACCTCGCAAAAGCGCGCGAACTGCCCGTCATTGCCGATGGCCAGCAGCATGTTGCCGTCCCGGGTCGGAAAGTCCTGGTAGGGCACCACGCTCGGATGTACATTGCCCTGGCGCGTCGGCACCACGCCGGCGTTCAGGTAGCCCGCCCCCTGGTTGGCCAGTACCGCCATGGCCACGTCGAGCAGCGCGATGTCGATGCGCTGGCCGCGCCCGGTGTGGTGGCGGGCCTCGATCGCGCCAAGGATGGCCGTGGTGGCATACATGCCCGTGAACACGTCGATCACCGCCACGCCCACGCGCAACGGGCCGCCGCCCGGTTCGCCATCGGGCTGGCCCGTGATGCTCATCAACCCGCTCATGGCCTGCACCAGCAGGTCGTAACCGGGCCGCGCGGCATAGGGCCCGGTCTGGCCGAAGCCGGTAATCGAGCAGTAGACCAGGCGCGGGTTCAGCGCGCTGAGCGTCTCGTAGTCGAGCCCGTAGCGTTTGAGGCTGCCGGTCTTGTAGTTCTCGATGACCACGTCGCTCTGCTGCGCCAGGTCGCGCACCAGCTTCTGGCCCTCGGCCGTGGCGATGTCCACCGTCACCGAGCGTTTGTTGCGGTTGCACGCCGCGAAGTAGCTGGCCTGGCGCGTGGGCCCGTCATCGCCTTCCAGGTACGGCGGCCCCCAATGGCGGGTGTCGTCGCCGGCGCCGGGCTTCTCGATCTTGATGACGTCGGCGCCCATGTCGGCCAGGTTCTGGGTACACCATGGGCCCGCCAGCACGCGCGACAGGTCCAGCACGCGGAGATGGCTCAGTGCGCCGGTCTGCGGCGACGGCGGCGGCAGGCCGGGGGTAGGTTCGTTGGAAGCGGTCATGACGAAGGAATCAGACGAATTCGGAGGGGCGCAATCAGGCAATCTCGGCCCAGCCATGGCTGAGCACGACCTTGTCGCGTTCCAGCACCCTGGCGCGCAACTGGAACTGGCCGGCATGTTGCGGATCGCGCCAGATCTCGGTCACCAGCGTCTCGCCGGGGAACACAGGCGCGGCAAAGCGGATATCGAACGCGCGCAGCCGCGCCGGGTCATGGTCCGCGCACTGCCGCAGCAACGCGTGGGCCACCAGCCCGTAGCTGGCCAGGCCATGCAGGATGGGCCGCTCGAATCCGGCGGCACCTGCCACGGCGGGATCGGCGTGCAGCGGATTGAAGTCGCCCATCAGGCGGTACAGCAGCGCCGCCTCTGGCCGCGTGGGCTGGGTATCGACGAAATCCGGCGGACGGTCTTCGGGCACCGGCGGCAGTGCCGGCAGCGGTTCGTCGCTGGGCTGGCCACCATCCAGTGCGCTGTAGCCGCCGTCGCCGCGCAGGAACGACACTTGCTGGATCGTGGCCAGCAGCTCGCCCTGTACGGTTTCCAGCCGGCGCTCGGTGACCATGATGGCGCCCTTGCCCGCGCCCTTGTCGGTCAGATGGGTGATGCGGTTATGACCTACCACCTCGGCATCCGCAGGCAGCGGCCGATGCAGCCGCAGCCGCTGTTCACCGTGCAACAGCTTGACCCAGTCGATGCCGGTATCGGGCTCGCGGGCCCAGAAGCCCGGATAGCCCAGCACTACTGCCTGCGAGGGCAGCGCGCGCAGCCCGCCCGGCGTGCCTTCGTAGACGAAGGGGAGGGCCGACGCGTTCATCGGGTCGTTGCCCAGGCCCAGGCTCAGCGCGTACAGCATGGTGTCGCGCATCGTGTAGTGCTGGCGCACCGGGGGAAAGACGCGGTTGCGCAGGTGCTGGTAGTGGATTGCCATCGGCTGCTCCGCTCAGGCCGCTTCGACCGGCGCGAAGACGGGCACGGGCGCGCCGCCTTCTGTCTCGGCAAAGCGCACCTTCACGCGCTGGCCGATACGCACGCTGTCCAGGTCGGTATCGACGATATGGGTGAGCATGGTCACGCCTTCATCGAGCTTCACATAGGCGATGCAGAACGGATTGGGACCGGCGCGGCGGGTGATGCTGAACGAGTAGATCTCGCCCAGGCCGCTGGCGTCCTTCCAGTCGGTGTCGCCCAGGCAAAACGGGCACAGCGCACGTGGATACCAGTGGGGCTTGCCGCACGACTTGCAGTGGCGCACCAGCAGGCGGCCTTCGCGGGCGGCTTGCCAGAAGGGGGCGTTGTCCGGCAGTTCGTCCGGAGCCTTGAGAACGGTGGGAACGTAGGGAGTGGTCATCGTTAGCCTCGCGCTTATTCGCGTTCCAGGATCAGGGTGGCCGAGCCATGGCGCGATCCCATGTAGCCGCCGGTCCCCTGGGCCAGCGCAAGCTGGCAGTTCTTGACCTGCACGGCCGGATGGGCTTCGCCGCGCAGCTGTCGTACGGCCTCGATCACCTTGGTGATGCCGCCGCGATTGGCCGGGTGGTTGTTGCACAGCCCGCCGCCATCGGTGTTGACCGGCAGCTTGCCCACGCCCGAGATCAGGTTGCCGTCCATCACGAACTTTCCGCCTTCGCCCTTCTTGCAGAACCCCAGGTCTTCGAGCTGCATCAGCACGGTGATGGTGAAGCTGTCGTAGATCGACGCGTACTGGATATCGGACGGGGTGACGCCAGCCTCGGCAAATGCTGCCGCACCGGACACGCGTGCGGCCGACCAGGACAGGTCCACCTGGCCGCCCAGCAGGCCCTTGACGTGTTCGCCCGCGCCCAGCACCTTGATCTTCGGCCGGTTCAGCTTCGCCGCGATCTCGGGGCGTGCCACCACCAGCGCACCGCCGCCGTCGGATACCACGCAGCAGTCCAGCCGGTGCAGCGGATCGGAGATCATCGGCGAGTTCAGCACGTCCTCGACCGTCACCCGTTCACGCAACATCGCGTTCGGGTTGTGCTGCGCGTGATGCGAGGCCGCCACCTTGATCCACGCAAGCTGCTCGGGCGTGGTGCCGAACTCGTACATGTGGCGCTGCGCCACCATCGCGTACAGGTTGACCGTCACCGGGCTGAACGGCGCCTCGAACGGCTGGTCGGGCAGGTTCGCGCCCCAGTTGCGGGCCTGCATGCCGCTGGAGCCCTCCGAGCGCGGGCGCCCGGCCAGCGTGATCAGCGCCACGTTGCACTTGCCGGCGGCAATCGCCTGCGCCGCGTGCGAGACGTGCGCGATATAGGACGATCCGCCCATTTCGCTCGAATCGACGTGGCGCGCGTTCAGGCCCAGGTAGTCGACCATGTTGACCATGCCCAGTCCGGGCGCGTCACCGGCGCAGAAGTAGCCGTCCACGTCGGCCAGCGTCAGGCCGGCGTCTTCTAGCGCGCCGCGGGCGCTCTCGGCGTGCAGTTGCGGCACGGTCTTGTCCGGTGCCTTGCGGGTCGGGTGCTCGTAGGCCCCGACGATGTATGCCTTGCCATGGATGCTCATGGGTGTGTCTTCCTTCTGATGTCTGGTGTGCGGATCAGGCCGCGATCGCGGCCATGCTGGCGCTGTAGCGTTCCATGTGCAGGTCGGTGTCGCCGAGCAGCACATCGGTCATGGCCAGCGCCTTGAAATAGTCGCCGACCTCAAGCTCGTCGGTCATGCCCATGCCGCCGTGCAGTTGCACGGCCTGCTGCCCGACAAAGCGTGCGGCGCGTGCCGTGATCACCTTGGCGGCCGATACCTTGCGGCGGCGCTCGTCTGCATCGGTGGCGTCCAGGCCCTGGGCGGCCACGTAGGCCATCGACAGCGCCAGCTCCTTCTGCAGCAGCATGTCGGCCATGCGGTGCTGCAGCGCCTGGAACGATGCCAGTGGCTTGCCGAACTGCTTGCGCGCGCCCAGGTATTCGGCGGTCACCTCGATCAGGCGCTCCATCGCGCCGGCCGCGGCCGCGCACTGCGCCGCAATGCCGTGGTCGATGCCGAGTTCCAGCGCCTGCAGCCCGTTGACCGTCACCAGCGTGGCCGGCACATCGGCCAGCTTCAGGTCGGCGCCGGACAGACGGTCGATGGTCGGGTAGGCGGTCACGGTCAGCCCCGGGGCGTCGCGGCTGACCAGGAACAGCGCCAGCGTGCCATCGAGCTTCGCAGAGACCAGATAGGTATCGGCCGCGCCGCCATGCCATACCACCGACTTCGCGCCGCTCAGCACGTAGCCGTTCGGCTCGCGCTGGCGTGCCACGGTCTCGGCCGCGTCCAGCCGATAGCGTGTGGCGGGTTCCAGATAGGCCAGCGCAAGCACCTTGCTGCCATCGGCGATGGCCGGTAGCCATTCGGCCTGCTGCGCGGCCGGCGCATGGTGCGCCAGGATGGCCGTGGCGATGGCCGCCGGAATCACGGGTTCCTGCACCAGCCCGCGGCCCAGTTCGCGTTGCACCACCACCTGGCTGGCCGGGCCCTCGCCAAAGCCGCCGTGGTCCGCCGGAACGGTCAGGCCCAGCACGCCCATGTCGGCCAGTTGCTGCCACGTGGCGCGGTCGAAGCCGCCATGCTCGCGCGCATTGCGGCGGCGATGCTCGAACGAATACTCGGATGCGACAAAGCGGCGCAGGCTGTCGGCCAGCATCTGCTGTTCTTCGCTGTAGGTGAAATCCATGCCTGTCGTCCCCTGCGTTAGAAACCGATGATCATCTTCGAGATGATGTTTTTCTGGACCTCGGTGGAGCCGCCGTAGATCGTGGTCTTGCGCATGTCGTAGTAGGTTGAAGCCGCGGGCGCGGCCCAGTCCGGGCCGCTCACGGGCTGCGGCGCGCCGGGCTCCATCCAGTCCGGCGAGTACGGCCAGCCGTTCGGGCCGGCCACTTCCATCTGCAGCATCGCAATGTCCTGCTGCAGTTCGGAGCCCCGAATCTTGACGATCGACGCCTCGGGGCCGGGCGTGCCGGCTGCCTGGGTGGCAACGCGCAGCAGCAGCATTTCAAGCGCGAGAAGTTCCATCTCCACGCGGGCAATCTTGTCGCGCATGCGCACGTCGTCGATCAGCGGACGGCCCCGGCCGTCGGTAGTCCCGGCCGCGTAGTGCCGCAGCTGGCGCAGTTCGCGGTAGCAGTGGCCGATGCCGGCAATGCCGGTACGTTCGTGGCCCAGCAGGTACTTGGCGTAGGTCCAGCCCTTGTTTTCCTCGCCCAGCAGGTTTTCCACCGGCACCTCGACGTCCTCGAACCAGGTCTCGTTCACGTCGTGGCCGCCGTCCAGCGTCTTGATCGGGCGCACCGTCACGCCGGGCGACTTCATGTCGATCAGCAGCATCGAAATGCCTTCCTGCGGCTTGGCCTCGGCGTCCGTCCGTACGAGGCAGAAGATCCAGTCGGCAAAGTGCGCCATCGTCGTCCAGGTCTTCTGGCCGTTGACGATGTACTTGTCGCCCTTGCGCACCGCGCGGGTCCGCAGCGATGCCAGGTCGGAGCCGGCGCCCGGCTCGGAATAGCCCTGACACCAGAAGTCTTCCACGGTCGGGATGCGCGGCAGGAAGCGGGCCTTGTGCTCGGCGCTGGCGTACTTCATCAGCACGGGGCCGATCATCGTCAGTCCGAACGGCAGCATGCGCGGTGCGCCGGCGCGGAAGGTCTCGATCTCGAAGATCAGGCGCTGCAGTGCGTTCCAGCCCGTGCCGCCCCACTCGGTGGGCCAGGTCGGGGCCCCCCAGCCCTGGGCGTGCAGGATGCGGTGCCAGCGCACGTAATCGTCTTTCTCCACACGGCGATGGCCCAGTACCTTGTCGCGGATGTCGGCGGGCAGGCTGGCCCGCACAAAGGCGCCGACTTCCTCGCGAAAGGCTTCTTCTTCTCTTGTGAAACGCAGGTCCATGAACTGTCTCCGGTCAGTGAAAACGATTCTATGGGCGTGTACGCCACGCTGGTTCGAGATTGCCGAATCCAGCCTTCCGGATACCGAAATGCACGGCCGCCGCATTCCGCAGCGCGGTTTCAGGCCAGCGAAGCCGACCCTTGTGATTTACGAATGGCGCCGGCCCGGCTTTGGCGCCATGCTGCGCGAACCTCTTCATCGCATTCAGCAAGGACGGCCAGCGTGACCACCCGGATTCATGAGCTGCTTGACCATTGGTTGGCCGAGGCCCCCAATGAACCGTTTCTTCACCTGCCGGACGGCCGCAGCCTGAGCTTTGCCGATCTGGGCGCGCTGACCGACACGGCCGAGGCGGAACTGCGCGAACTCGACGTGCGACCCGGTGATCGCGTGATGGTGGTGGCCGAGAATTGTCCCGAGCACGCCGCGCTGATCCTGGGCTGCAGCCGCGTGGGCGCGTGGTCGTGCGGCGTCAATGCCCGCATGGCCGCCGGCGAGATCGATGCCTTTGCCATCCGTGCCGATGCGCGGCTGGTGTACTTCACCGCAGCGGCGTCGCGCGCCGCCGCCGCGCACGCGCAGCGCTTCGGGGCCGCACCGTCGGCGCTGCCCGGCATACAGCGTTCGGCGGTGCGCGCCGATGCCATGCCGGAGCCGGCGCCGCTGCGTGACCAGGTGGCCGCCCTGATCTTCACATCGGGCACCACGGGCGAGCCCAAGGGCGTGATGCTGACGCATGACGCATTGATCCATTTCGCGCGCGTGACCCGCGATGCCCGCGCGCTGGGTCCCGCCGACCGCAGCTATGCCTTCGTGCCGATGACCCATATCTTCGGCCTGGGCACGGTGCTGCTCAGTTCGCTGCTGGCCGGCGCGCAGCTGGTGATGCGGCCGCAGTTCGATCCCGCCGATCTGCTCGACGCGCTGGCCCATCACGGCGTGTCGCAGTTGCAGGGGCCGCCCACGCTGTTCTCGCGGCTGCTGGTCTATCTGCAGGAACAGGGCATCGCGCAGCCGCTGGCCCCTGCGCTGCGCTATCTCTACACCGGTGCCGGTCCGCTCGACCTGTCGCTGAAGACGCGCGTGGAAGCCACGTTCGGCCTGACGCTGCACCATGGCTATGGCCTGTCCGAATACGCCGGATCGGTCCATGTGACGCGTCTGGGCGAGCGGCGTCCAGATACCAGCGCCGGCTACGCCGTGGCCGAGGCCGAGGTGCAGGTGACCGATCCCGTGACCGGCCAGCCGTTGCCGCTGGGCCAGCGCGGCGAACTCTGGCTGCGGGGCAGGGGGCTGATGCCGGGCTACTTCCGCGATGCGGCGGCCACCAACGCGGTGATGCGCGAGGGCGGCTGGTACGCCAGCGGCGACCTCGGCGAGATGCATGCCGATGGTGCGCTGTTCGTGGTGGGTCGCCTCAAGGAAATGATCATCCGCTCGGGTTTCAACGTCTACCCGGCTGAAGTGGAGACCGCGCTCAACACGCATCCGAGCATCCAGCGGTCTGCCGTGGTCGGCGTGGCCGAGGGCGACGGCAACGAGGAGATCGTCGCCTTCGTCGAACTGCGCCCCGGCGCGGCGCTGGAACCGGAGGCCTTGCGCGGCCACCTGCAAAGCCGCCTGGCCCCGTACAAGCGGCCGGCGCGCATCGTGGCGCTGGCCGAACTGCCCACCAATAACAACGGCAAGATCCTCAAGCGTGTGCTGCAGGAGCAGGCCGGTTCGATGTCGATCCAAGGAGACCCAGCATGAACCCATCGTCCGCCATGCGCAGGCGCCTGTTGGCCGCCGGCCTGTTCGGCGCCGCAGCGTATCCGTTTGCGTCGTTCGCCACGGAAACGTGGCCGGCCAAGCCCGTGCGCCTGATCGTGCCATTTCCGCCTGGCGGTCCGGTGGATAGCACCGCGCGCATCTTCAGCCAGAAGCTGGGCGAGATCTGGAAGCAACCGATCGTCATCGACAACCGCGCCGGCGCGGGCGGCACCATCGGCGCCACCATCGCCGCCAAGGAAGCGCCTGACGGTTACACGCTGTTCCTGGGATCGATCCATCACGCGGTCAACCCGTCGCTGATGGGCAAGCTGCCGTACGACATCGAGAAGGACTTTGCGCCGGTCAGCTTTGCCGCGATGTTCCCGGTGTTCGTCGTCGCGCATCCGTCGGTGCCGGCCAGCAACATCAGGGAGCTGATCGCCTACGCCAAAAGCGGCCACACGCTGGCCTACGGGTCGTCGGGCAACGGTGGCGGCACGCACCTGGCGGGGGAGCTGTTCAACATGGAAGCGGGCACCAAGCTGCAGCACGTACCGTACAAGGGCAGTGGCCCGGCCATGAACGACCTGCTGGGCGGCCAGGTGCAGCTGATGTTCAGCGACGCGCCTACCGCGCTGCAACATATCAAGTCGGGACGCATCAAGGTGCTGGGCGTAGCCAGCCGCAAGCGTTCGGGCATGTTGCCCGACGTGCCGACCGTTGCCGAGTTGGGGGTGCCCGGTTACGAGGCCTACTCCTGGGCCGCACTGTTTGCGCCGGCCCAGACGCCGAAGCCGATCCTCGAGAAGATCAATGCCGATTTCAACCTCGCCATGAAGGACGCCGGTGTCAGGCAGCGGCTGCTGCAGGCCGGCGCCGAAGCGGACGCCGGCACGCAGGACCAGATGCGCCAGCGCCTGCACAGCGAAATCGAGAAATGGCGAAAGGTGATCCAGACGGCGGGGATCACGGCGGGTTGAGATAGCGAAGGGCGCAACGATGCGCAGCCCTCTCCCACGAAATGGGAGAGGGCGGAAAACCCATCAACCAGGCGCAGTGGGCCACTGGAACAGCGGCGGCTCCTTTTCCTTGAAGCGGCGCACGGCCTCGTGGTGGTAGTCGGTGGTGAACGCGATGCCCTGGCCGAGCGATTCCAGCTCCAGCATGGCGCGCACGTCGGCGCTGTTCGACTGGTTCAGCGCCCGCTTGGTCAGCGCGAACGCTGTCGGGGAAGCCCCGGCCAGGCCGCGTGCCAACTGGTCGGCGCGCACGTGAAGCTGGCCCTCTTCGACGATCTCGAACACCGCCCCCATCTGCCGGGCCTCTTCGGCGCCGACTTCGCGCGCGCTGAAGACCAGGTCCCGGGCGCGCGCCATGCCCACCACGCGCGGCAGTGTGTACAGGGCGCCGCAATCGGGCACCAGCCCGACCTTCATGAATGGCATGCAGAACCGCGCGCGCGGCGTGGCCACGATGAAATCGGCCAGCAATGCCAGGCTGAAGCCGGCGCCGTACGCCACACCATCCACTGCGGCCACGACCGGACGGTCCAGATCGACAAGCAGGGCGATCCATCCGTGCAGGTCGTCCATGCGGTTGCGGCCGGCGTCGGCAGCGGTGACGTTCATCGCGCGGATATCGCCGCCGGAGCAGAAGTCGGTGCCGGCCCCGCGCAGCACCACGGCGCGTACCGTACGGTCGGCACGGATCTGCTGCACGGCCTCGCGCAGGGCGTCGCGCATCGGGCCGTTCAGTGCGTTCTTGTACTGGGGGCGGTTCAGCGTCAGCGTGGCAATGCCGTCGGCAATGTCCACGAGCAGGGTGTGTTCTTCTGCCATCGGGTGTCTCCAGGAGGGTTCGATGGCACAGCTTGACCGAAGCACGGCCGCGCGGCTATTTGCATGTTTTGAATCCGGCATTCGCCGGCAGTGAAGGCCTCTCGGTAATTGCGAGAATGGAAAAAATGCCGGCGTTCGGGGGATAATCGCTGGTTACCCTGGAGACAACGACATGCGCTTCGATCTGGTCGATCTGAATCTCTTCACGCATATTGCGGAAGCCAGCAGCCTGACCCGCGGTGCAGAACGTTGCCACCTGTCGCTGCCGGCGGCCAGCACGCGCATCAAGAACCTGGAAGAGCAGGTGGGCGTCAAGCTGCTGAGCCGCAGCAGCCAGGGCGTCAAGGTCACGCCGGCCGGCGAGACGCTGCTGGCCCACGCGCGCCGGGTGCTGCGGCAGATCGAGCAGCTCAGCGGCGACCTGCAGGAGTACGCGTCCGGTATCAAGGGCCATGTGCGCGTGTTCGCCAACACCACGGCCATGAGCGAGTTCCTGCCCGGAGTGCTGCGTACGTACCTGGTCAATCATCCCGACGTGACCGTCGACATCCGCGAGCGGCTCAGCCCCGACATCGTGCGGGCCGTGCAGGAAGGCATGGTCGATATCGGCATCGCCGCCAGCGGCGTCAACATGGAAGGGCTGGAGGTGATGCCGTACCGGCTGGACCGCCTGGTGCTGGCCACGGCGCTGAGCCACCCCCTGGCCCAGCGCAAGCGCGTGCGGTTTGTCGAGACGCTGGACTACGATTTCATCGGCCTGCCCGAGGAAAGCGCCATCCACAACTTCCTGAAGCGCGCCGCCTCCGACCTGCAGCGCCAGTTGCACTGGCGCATCCAGGTCAGCAATTTCGAGACGGCGGGCCGGATGATCGAGGCCAATGTCGGCATCGGCGTGCTGCCGGAGAGCACCGCGCGCCGCCACGCGCAGACCATGGCGCTAAATATCGTGCAGATCGAGGACGACTGGGCGGAACGCAAGCTGCAGATCTGCGTGGCGGACCTGGACGCGCTGCCGGTCTTTGCGCGCAAGCTGGTGGACCTGCTGGTGGAAGACGGCACCGGGAACCCGGCCTGACGGCCTGATACGGCCGGCGCCCGCGCGCGGAGTGCTAGGCCATCTCGGCGACGATGCCGCGCAACTGGTGCTTGTGCAGCTTGCCGCTGGCGGTCGTCGGAATGGCCGGTACGCGCACGATCTGCGCGGGGCGCTTGTAAGGCGACAGCCGCTCGGCGAGATAGGCGTGCAGTTCGCCCGCATCGAAGCTCTCGCCCTCGCGCAGCTCGACGAACGCCACGATCTCTTCGTTGCCATCGGCCGCAGGCCGGCCGACCACGGCGGACAGGCGCACCGACGGATGCGTGTTGATGACCGATTCCACTTCGATCGGATAGACGCTGAAGCCTGAGCGGATGATCAGGTCACGCGTGCGTCCGACGATATACAGCGCGCCGTCGGGCCCCAGACGGCCAATATCGCCGGTGTTGAGCCAGCCTTCGGGGCGTATTGCTTCCGCCGTCTGTATGGGGTCGCGATAGTAGCCACGCATGACGCCGGGGCCTTTTACCCACAGCTCGCCTGCCGTACCGGGCGGCACCGTTTCGCCGTTGGCCCCCACGATGCGCAGTTCGGCCCCTTCGACAATCTCGCCGGCCGAGCAGTCGCGGCGCGGGCGGTCCATGCGGGTGATGAACAGCGAACCCGCGTATTCGGTCATGCCATAGCCATGGTGCAGCGGCTGGCCGAAGACGGCTTCGACGTTGCGCTTGAGCGTGGGCTCCAGCGGGCCGCCGCCGGTATAGAGATAGCGCAGGCGTCTGGGGTGGAGCGTGGCGATGCCCTGCTTCTGCAGATGCGCCAGGATGCGGCTGAACATGGCCGGCACGCCCTGCAGGATGGAGATCGCGTCGCGTTGCAGCGCGGCGCAGGCGTCGGTGACATTGAACCGGGCCACCAGGTACAGGCTCCCGCCACCCTGGAAGGTGGCCAGCAGCAGCGTGGCCAGCCCGAAGATATGGGACATCGGCATCACCGCGTAGGCACAGTCGCCCGGCCCGATCTTGCGGGTGTCGGCCGTGACGCGCGCATAGTGCAGCAGGCCGCGATGCGTGACCATCACGCCCTTGGGCTGGCCCGTGGTGCCCGACGTGTAGATCAGCGCGGCCACCTCGTGCGCCAGCGCCTGCGGTTCGCGCTCACTGCGCACGTCCACGTCGGCAGCCATCAGCGCCCCCAGCCCGGGCGGAGCGATCTCGCGGGCGCGGTACCGCAGGCCGTGACGCAGCGCGTCGGGGGATGCGGCGTGCGTGAACAGCATCAGCCTGGGCGTGCAGTGTGCGCGGATTTCCTCGATCTCGCGGGCCGTCAGCCGGGCGTTGGTCACTACCGGCCAGGCGCCCAGTTCGGACAGGGCAAAGACCAGCGTGATGACGGCCAGGCAGTTTTCGCCGGTAATCATGACCCGGTCGCCCGTGCCGACCCCCTGGCCCTCCAGATACTGCCGCGCCAGCCCGACGCCTTCCCAGAGCTGCGCAAAGCTCACCGTGCGCTCGCCTTCATGCACGGCCACGTGGTCGGGCGCATGGGCCGCCCAATGGCGGGGAATGTCGCTGATGCGATTCGCGATGGCTCGGTTCTGCGGCATCTCGCTCAAGTCCTTTGCAGAGTGGATTTCGGAGTGGCGCCGGCCCCGCGTTCACGCGGATGCCGGATCGTCGCAGTGTATGGGCAGCCCGGTGGCCGCGCAATTCGTCATCCGGAAAGCGGTACTTCGCCGGGGCGGAACGGTGCGCCCCGGGGGCGGCATGCTCATTCCACCTCGATGTTGGCGGTCTTGACGACGTTGCCCCACAGGGCCAGTTCCTTCTTGATGCGGTCCTGCAGCGGCGCCGGGCCGGTGATGTTGAGGTCGTAGCCACCGTCGGCCATGCGGGCGCGGAACGCTGGGTCCTGGCCCACGGTCTGCTGGGCCTTGACCAGCCGCTCGGTGACGTCGGCGGGCATGCCAAGGGGGCCCACCAGGCCGTACCAGCCGGTCAGGTCATACTGCTTGAGTCCCGACTCGACCAGCGTGGGCACCGTTGGCAGCGCGGGGTTGCGGGTCTTCGACGTCACGGCCAGCGCGCGCACCTTGCCGCCCTGGATATGGCCGATGGCGGTGCCGGTGATGTCGAACATGAACGTCACCTTGCCGCTGATGACGTCGGCCATGGCCGGCGCGTTGCCTTTGTACGGTACGTGCAGCATCTTTACGCCGGTCATCTGCGCCAGCAGTTCGGCGGACAGGTGGTTCGAGGCGCCGATGCCGGCCGAGCCGAAGCTCACGTCGCCCGGATGCTTGCGAGCATACGACACCAGTTCGTCGACGTTCTTTGCCGGGAAGTCCTTGTTGATGAGCAGGACGTTGGTGTAGTCGGTGATCAGGCCCACGTAGGTAAAGTCATGCGCCGGCTTGAAGCTGACCGATTTCTGGATCAGCGGCGTCATCGTCATCGTGGGGCTGGCCACGAAGTAAAGTGTGTAGCCGTCGGGCTTGGCGCTGGTGGTCATGCCAGCCGCAATGGCACCGCTGGCGCCGGCGCGGTTGTCGACGATTACCGGCTGCTTGAGCACGCGGCCCATGTAGTCCGCGTAGATGCGCGCGGCGGTGTCCACGGGGCCGCCGGGCGCATAGCCCACCAGCAGCCGCACCGGGCGCGAGGGATAGGTGTCGGCCAGGGCCGCCCCGTGGGCCAGCGCCAGCACGGCGCCGGCAAGCATGATTCGCAGCATTGTCTCCTCCTGTTTCTGTATCAGGCTGTTGTTGGGGAGACTTTGCGGCACGCCCGCCGGTCAGGCAATTTGCATTTGTTGAAGGTGGGCTTTGTTGAAGCGATAGCGGGGACGCCGGTCCGCGTCCCGCCTTGCCCTTCAGGGCTTCAGTCGAGCTGGATGCGTGCCGTGCGCACGATTTCCGCCCATTTCGGGGTGTCGTTGCTGACCACCGTGGCCAGTTCGGCCGGGCTGGAGGCCACCGGCTGCAGGCCCATGGCGGCAAGCCGCTGCGACACTTCGGGCTGCTTCACGATGCGGCCGATTTCGGCTGCCAGCCGGTCGGCGATCGGTCGCGGCGTGCCGGCGGGCAGGAAGATGGCGAACCAGCCATTGGGTTCGAATCCACGCAGGCCAGCCTCCGAAAACGTGGGGACGGCCGGCAGCGCCGCATGCCGCTGGGTGCCCGTGATGCCCAGCACGCGGAACTTGCCGCCGGCCAGGTAGCTGTTGGCCGAGGTGACGTCGACAAACGCGCAGTCCACCTGACCGCCGAGAATGTCGCTGACCAGCGGCGCCGCGCCCTTGTACGGAATATGGACGATGTCGATGCCGGCCTGGATCTTGAACTGCTCGCCATGCAGGTGCGACGACGTGCCGTTGCCGTACGAGCCGTAACTCAGCTTTCCTGGGCTGGCCTTGGCCAGCGCGACGAACTCGGCCAGCGTGCGCGCCGGCACGCGCGACGGCACGACGAACAGGTCGGACGAACGGGCTACCAGCGATACGGGCTGGAAGTCGCGTTCCACGTTGTACGGCATCTTCCGGTACAGGCTGGGCGACTGGATCATCGCGGTGATGGCCAGCAGCAGCGTGTACCCGTCGGGCGCGGCCTTGGCGACGATGTCGTTGCCGAGGATGCCGCTGGCGCCGGGCTTGTTGTCCACCACCACCGGCTGCTTCCAGGCCTGCGCCAGCTGCTGGCCGATCAGCCGCGCAATGGTGTCGGTGCCGCCACCTGCCGGATACGGTACGACCAGCCGCAGCGGCCGCCCCGGATAGGCGCTGTCTGCCCGTGCGGGCCAGCTTGCCAGCGCCGCCGCGCCACCCAATGCCGCCGCCTGGCCAAGCCAGTGTCTCCTGCTGTGCTGCATGTCAGTCTCCTTGGTCTGGTCTGTTATGTGGCGTCGCCCGGTGCGATGACGCCCGCGCCGGCCAGTGCGGCGATTTGGGCATCGCCATAGCCCAGTTCGGCCAGGATGGCCCGGCTTTGTCGGCCAAGCGTCTCGCCGGCGTGGCGGTACGCAGGCGGCGTTGCCGAATAGCGCACGGGATGGGCGATCTGCGGCAGGGTGTCCGCATCGCCAGGGTCAGTGACGGGCACATCGACCACCATGCGGCGCGCGCGCAACTGCGGATGGCAGGCCGATTCCTCCAGCGTGAGCACGGGCTCCACGCAGCAATCCACCTTGGCAAACACCGCGCACCAGTGCGCGAACGGCTGGCTGCCGAACGCGCGGGCGATCTCGCGCTTCAGGCGCGGCATGTCGGCTTGCGCCAGTGCGAGCCATTCGGGGTGTCCCATGGCATCGCAGAAGCGTTCAAGGAACTGCGGTTCCAGGCTGCCGACCGAGAAATGCCGGCCGTCGGCCGTGGCGTAGTAGTCATAGAAGGTGCCGCCGTTCAGGCGCTCCGACCCGGGGCGCGGGGCACGGCCGCCGGCCAGGTGGGCCGCACCCGACATGGCGTTGAGGCTGAACGCCGCGTCGGTCATGCTGACATCCACGTGCTGGCCCTCGCCGGTGCGGTGACGGTGCGCCAGTGCCGCCAGGATGGCCACGCTGGCGTGCAGGCTGCCGCCCGCGATATCGGCCACCTGGATGCCCAGCGGGGCGGGATGGTCGTGGCCGTTGTAGCTGGCCGCGCCGGCAATGGCCAGGTAGTTGATGTCGTGGCCGGCGCGGTCCCGGTAGGGGCCATCCTGCCCGTAGCCGGTAATGGAGCAGTAGATCAGCGCCGGATTGATGGCGCGCAGATCGTCGTAGCCGAGGCCCAGGCGGGCCATCACACCAGGCCGGAACTGCTCGACCACGATGTCGTGCGTGCGCAGCAGCCGATGCACGATGCCGGTGGCCTCCGGTTGCTTGAGATCCAGCGCCAGCGAACGCTTGTTCCGGTTGAGCCAGGCGTGGACGGCCGATATGCCATGCCGTTGCGGCGCCAGCCGCCGCACGGGATCGGCGCGTGTGGGCGCCTCGATCCGAATCACGTCGGCGCCAAGGTCTGCCAGCGCCAGGGTCGCGAACGGCCCGGGCAGCAGCGTCGAAAAATCAAGAATCCTCAGCCCTGCCAGCGGTCCGCTCATGCCCGTTTCACCCGTGGAGTTGAAGTCCGGCCGATTCTTTCACCGGGGGCAAAGGCTGTCTTGGTCCGTTCGGACCAATCGCACTGCAGCATGCAAATTGGTTCGTTCGGAGCACGACACGGCGCCGGCGCCTCCGTACAGTCGATGCCCAAGGACATGACACCCATCGCCCGGCAATGCACCCGGCGTTCGCATCACATCAAGGAGACGAGACATGTATCTGACGCAGGGGCTGCATCGCTGCATGCAGCAGACGCCGGACAGCCGTGCCACCGTCTTTGGCGGCCGCACCCGTACCTTCCGGGCATTGCATGATCGCGTGGCGCGGCTGGCCGGTGCGCTGCGGGCGCTGGGCATGGCGCCCGACGACCGTGTGGGCATGCTGGCGCTGAATTCGGACCGCTATATCGAATACATGCTGGCGGTGTGGTGGGGTGGCGGTGTGCTGAACCCGGTCAACATCCGTTGGAGCGTGCCGGAGATCGTGTATTCGCTGGACGACTGCGATACCGGCATCCTGATCGTCGACGACGCGTTCGTGCCGATGGTGGCCGGCATCGTGGCCGCGGCCCGGCGGGCCCCGCGCGTGATCTACGCCGGCGAACGGCAAGTGCCCGACGGCATGCTCGGCTACGAGGCGCTGATCGCCGCGGCCGGGCCCGTGGCCGACGTGTTCCGCGGCGGCGAGGACCTGGCCACGATCATGTACACGGGCGGCACCACCGGCAAGCCCAAGGGCGTGATGCAGTCGCACCTGAATCTCTGGGCGTCGGCGGTCTCGCGCATGGCCGAGTTTCGCGCCGGGCACGGCACCTTCGTGTCGTTGCATGTGGCGCCGCTGTTCCACACCGCCGCGATGGCGCGCGCCGTCGGGCATATCGTGGCCGGCGACGTGCAGGTGATTCATCCGGGCTTTGCGCCGGCGGCGGTCCTGCAGGCCATCGAGCGCGAGCGCATCGAGGAAGTGATGATGGTGCCGACGATGCTGCAGGCCGTGCTGGACGATCCGTCCTTTGGCGACCACGACCTGTCGAGCCTGCAGCGCATCTACTACGGCGCCTCGCCGATTGTGGCCGGCGTGCTGGACCGCGCGCTGGCGGCCATGCCGGACATCGCGTTCTATCACGCCTATGGCATGACCGAGGCGTCGCCGGTCATCAGCGTCAATCCGCCCGAAAACCATGGCCCGGCGGGCCGCGCCAGCGGCCTGTACCGCTCGGCTGGCCGCGCCGGCTTCGGCGTGACGATGCGCATCGTCGATCCGCAGGGCAACGAGGTGCCGCGCAACAGCGTGGGCGAGATCGTGGTGCGCGGCGCCAATATCACGCGCGGCTACTGGAACCGCCCGCAGGAGACCGCGCAGGCGCTGCGCGACGGCTGGCTTTACACCGGCGATGGCGGCTACATGGATGACGACGGCTACCTGTTCATCGTCGACCGGCTCAAGGACATGATCGTCACCGGCGGCGAGAACGTGTATTCGGCCGAAGTGGAAAGCGTGCTGTCGCTGCATCCGGAAGTGGCCAGCTGCGCGGTGATCGGCATTCCCGACGAGCGCTGGGGCGAGGCCGTGCATGCGGTGGTGGTGCCGCGCGCCGGGATGTCGCCTACCGACGTGGCGTTGCGCGAGCACTGCCGCGCCGCGCTGGCGAGCTACAAGTGCCCCAAGAGTTTCGAGTTCCGGCCGGCGCTGCCGCTGTCCGCCGCCGGAAAGATCCTCAAGCGCGATCTGCGCGAGCAGTACTGGCGCGGCCAGGCCCGCCAGGTGAGCTGAACCGGTTTCCCCCGATTTCCCCGATTCCCCCGGTTTCACGAATCTCCAATCTTCAAGGAAACGAACATGAGCAGGAAAGTGTTGGTTGCAGGTGTCGGCATGATTCCGTTCACCAAGGCCGGTGCCAGCGATGACTACCCGGTCATGGGCGCCAACGCGGCCCGCGCGGCGCTGGCCGACGCCCGCGTCGATTACGCGCTGGTGGAGCAGGCCTACGTGGGCTATGTGTACGGCGACTCCACGGCCGGCCAGGCCGCCATCTATGGCGTGGGGCTGACCGGCATCCCGGTCATCAACGTCAACAACAACTGCGCCACCGGATCGACGGCGTTGTTCCTGGCACGCCAGGCGGTGGCCAGCGGCGCCATCGAGTGCGCCATCGCGGTGGGCTTCGAGCAGATGGTGCCCGGTGCGTTGAAGGGCGCCTATACCGACCGTCCGTCGCCGATGGCCCGCTTTGTCGATGCGATGCAGGCCATCCAGGGCTTTGACGAAGCAGCGCCGCGTGCCGCCCAGTTCTTCGGTGGTGCAGGCCGCGACTACATCAAGGAATACGACATCCGGCCCGATACGTTCGGCCGCATCTCGGTCAAGGCGCGCCAGCACGCTGCCCGCAATCCGTTCGCGGTGTTCCGCAATACGGTCACGCTGGAAGAGGTAATGGCGTCGCCGACCGTGTTCGACCCGCTGACGCGCCTGCAATGCTGCCCGCCCACCTGCGGTGCGGCGGCGGCCATCCTGTGCTCGGAAGACTTCGCGAAGCGAAACGGCCTGGATACGCGCGTGGCGATTCGCGCCCAGTCGATGACTACCGACCGCAACAGCACGTTCGACGAAGGCGACATGCGCAAGGTAGTGGGCTATGACATGACGCGCGCCGCCGCGCAGGCAGTGTACGAGGCATCGGGCGTGGCGCCCACCGACATCGACGTGGTGGAGCTGCACGACTGCTTTACCGCCAACGAGCTGATCACCTATGAAGGGCTTGGCCTGACCCCGGAAGGCACCGCCGAGAAATTCATCCTCGACGGCGACAACACGTATGGCGGCCGCGTGGTGACCAATCCATCCGGCGGCCTGCTGTCGAAGGGGCATCCGCTCGGCGCAACGGGCCTGGCGCAATGTGCCGAACTGGTCTGGCAACTGCGGGGCCAGGCCCAGGACCGGCAGGTGGCGGGCGCACGCCTGGCGCTGCAGCACAACCTTGGGCTGGGCGGCGCCTGCGTGGTGACGCTGTACGAGCGCCAGTAAGGAGTCCCCGATGCTGGACACGAAACATATCGGCGCGGTGGTGTCGCGCCACGTGGCGGAGGTGGAAGCCGGACGCCTGCGCTTCTTCGCCAAGGCCACGGGTCAGGTGGACGCCCGCTACACGGATGCCGAGGCTGCCAAGGCCGCAGGGTATCCGGGCCTGCCCGTGCCGCCCACGTTCCTGTTCTGCCTGGAAATGGAGGCGCCGAACCCGCGCGCCACGCTGGACTTGCTGGGCATCGACATCGGCCGCGTCTTGCACGGCGAACAGGCATTCCGCTATCACCGCATGGCGTTCGCCGGCGAGCGGCTGCACTTCGAGATGCGCATCGCGGACATCTACGAGAAGAAAGGCGGGGCCCTGGGCTTCGTGGTGCGCGAGACCCGCGTGACCGATGCCGATGGCGCCGCCGTGGCCGACCTGCGCAGCGTGGTCGTGGTGCGCAACAGCCAGGAGGCCGCATGAATCCGGTTCGATTCGAAGCACTGGAGGTGGGCAGCACGCTGCCGTCGTTCACCGCCGAGCCGCTGAGCCGGCTCACGCTGGCGCTCTACGCCGGGGCATCCGGCGATCACAACCCGATTCACGTCGATACCGACTTCGCCAGACGCGCCGGTATGCCCGACGTGTTTGCGCACGGCATGCTGTCGATGGCCTATCTGGGCCGCCTGTTGACCAACTGGGCGCCGCAGCACGCGATCCGCGAATTCTCTGTGCGCTTCGCGGCCATCACGCATGTAGGCGATGCGGTCTCGTGCACGGGCGTGGTGACGGAGAAGGACGAGGCAACGGGGACGGTGCGCATCGCACTGACCACGCGCAACCAGCAGGGCGACATCAAGTTGACGGGCGAGGCGCTGATCGCGCCGGGCCGCTGAACATCAAGGGAGACAACACAATGAGCAAGCTCAATGGCAAGGTTGCCATCGTATCGGGTTCGGGCCGTGGGATTGGCCGCGAGATTGCACTGAAGCTGGCCGGCGAGGGTGCCGCCGTGGTGGTCAACGACCTGGACGCCGAGCCGGCGAATGCCGTGGTGCGCGAGATCGTGGCAGCCGGCGGGCGCGCCGTGGCCTGCACGGGCAGCGTCACCGAGGCAGACTTCGGCCAGCGTTTCGTACAGACCGCGCTGCAGTCGTTCGGCGCGCTCGACATCGTCGTCAACAACGCCGGCTATACGTGGGACAACGTGATCCAGAAGATGACCGATGAACAATGGTCGTCGATCATGGACGTGCACGTGACGGCACCGTTCCGCATCCTGCGCGCCGCGGCCGACCATTTCAAGGAGACCGCCAAGGCGGAGGCCGAGGCCGGCCAGGAGATCTTCCGCAAGGTGGTCAACATCTCTTCGGTGTCGGGCGTGATGGGCAATGCGGGCCAGGCCAACTACTCGGCCGCCAAGGCTGCCATCAACGGGCTGACCCGCGCACTGGCCAAGGAATGGGGACGCTACAAGGTCAACGTCAACAGCGTGGCCTTCGGCCTGATCAAGACGCGCCTGACCGAAGCCGTGGCCGGAGACGGCAATAGCTCGACCATCGACATCGCTGGCAAGGAGATCAAGGTGGGCGTGAATGCGCAGTTGATGAAGAACGTCGAGGCCATGATCCCGGTGGGGCGCGGTGGCACGCCGGCCGAGGCTGCCGGGGCGGTCTACCTGCTGTGCATTCCGGAGTCGAACTACATCAGCGGACAGGTGCTGGTGGTGGGCGGCGGACGCCCCTGAACCGCGCGCGCAACGTAAAGGAGCACTGCCATGCCGACAAGCCAGAGCCCGTGGATCACCGAGGATCTGTCGATATTCCAGGACGCGATCCGCAAGTTCATCGAGCGCGAACTCGTGCCGCACGAGGAACGCTGGTGGAAGCAGCAGCACGTGGACCGCGAAACCTGGCGCAAGGCTGGCGAGGTCGGCATGCTCTGCGCCAGCATTCCCGAAGCCTATGGCGGCGGGGGCGGGTCGTTCGCGCATGAGGCGATCATCGCCTACGAGCAGGCGCGCGCCATGGCGACCAGCCTGGGTACCAATGTGCACAGCGCCATCGTGGCGCACTACATCCTGCGCTATGGCTCGGCGTCGCAGAAACAGCGGTGGCTGCCGAAGATGGCCACCGGCGAGATGGTCGGCGCGATCGCGATGTCGGAGCCCGGTGCCGGATCGGATCTGAAGAGCGTCAAGACGCGGGCGGTGTGCGACGGTGCGCACTACGTCATCAACGGGTCGAAGACCTTTATCTCGAACGGCCTGCTGGCCGACCTGGTCCTGGTGGTGGTCAAGACGGATCCGGACAAGGGCACCAAGGGCGTGTCGATCGTGGTGGTGGAAACGGCCGGGCTGGAAGGTTTCCGACGCGGCCGCGTGCTGGAGAAAATCGGCCAGAAGGGGCAGGACACCGCCGAGCTGTTCTTCGACAACGTGCGCGTACCCCGCGAAAACCTGCTCGGCGACGAGGAGGGGCGCGGCTTCTACCAGCTGATGCAGCAGTTGCCGCAGGAACGCATGGTGATCGCGCTGGGCGCACTGGGGTCGATGGAGCGCGCGCTGGAGACGACCGTGGCCTACGTGCGCGACCGGCAGGTATTCGGCGCCCCGTTGCTGGAGATGCAGAACACGCGCTTCAAGCTGGCCGAATGCAAGACGCACGCTACCGTGGCGCGTGCCTTTGTCGATGACTGCATGGACAAGGTGCTGCGCGGCGAATTGACCGCCGAGACTGCAGCCATGGCGAAGTGGTGGTGCACGCAGAAGAGCTGCGAGATCATCGACGAGTGCCTGCAGTTGCACGGCGGCTACGGCTACATGGCCGAGTATCCGATCGCGCGGCTCTACGTCAACGCGCGGGTGGGCAAGATCTACGGCGGGTCGAACGAGATCATGAAGGAACTGATCGCGCGGACCTTGTAAGGCTGCGCGCAGTCGGCTGTTACACCCCTTTCCCGCTAAAGGGAGAGGGGGAGCAAAACAAGGGATGGCGGCGCCTGAGGCCCTTGAGGCCCGCTCAGTCCAGCAACCGCCTCGCACGCGCAATGGCCACCACCTCGGTACGACTTTGCGCGCCCAGCTTGGCGCTGATGCGGCGCAGGTGCGATTTCACGGTCAGCTCGGAGACGAAGAGCTTTTCGGCAATCGCGCGATTGCGGTGACCGAGCGACAGCATCCGCAGGACATCGAGTTCGCGCGCCGTCAGCGCGTCGAGGCCCGCGTCCGGTGCGGCCTGCCTCTCGACTGGCGAAGGGGCGGCCGTGTCAGTGGTCTCCGACGCACCCATGCGCGTCAGCAGTGCCGGCACGAACGTCGTGGCCACGCCGGATACCGTGCCGCCGCGCTGTGCTGTCATCCACCGCTGCAGCAGCCCGGCCAGGCGTTCGCCTTCGTCGACGAAGGTCCGGATCAGACCTTCGTGGCTGGCCATGCGCAGTGCGGCGGTCAGCGCGTCGAAGGCGGCCCGCTCGTCGCCCACCGAATCAAGGGCCATCGCATGCAGCAGCCGGAGCTTGAGCAGGCGCCAGTGGCGCTGCTGTGCGGCAGCCGTGGCAATGGCGGCGGCGAGCGCGTCGCACACCGCGCGGCCGGCGCCGCGCGCTATGTCGAGCCGCCAGCGGGCAACCGTCGGGGTGTCCACCTCATTGCCGTAGCCGGCGTCGTCGAGGGCTTCCCACGCGCTGTGCGCCTGCGCGGCATCCAGCGATTGCGCGGCGGCATCGAGTGCGCCGTCGAGGGTGGCGACACGTGCGCGCTCAAGCCATGCCGAGCAGATTGCCCGCTGCGATTGCACCTGGCGGCCCAGTTCATCGAGTTCGTGCAGGCGGCGGTGCCAGAGGTCGCGGTCACCGCGCGCCAGCGCGAGCCTCGCGCTGAGGATATGGCAGGTCGTCATCGAATCGACCGGGCCGGTCATCTTGGCGAACGGCAGCGTGTCGTTGACAAAGCGCGCGGCTTCATCGATCTGGTCCGATTCATAGAGCAGCAGCCCCAGGATCACGCCCGCGGCGGCGCGGCCGCCGGTGACCGCGTCCGGGCGCTCGTGCCACGCCTGCTGTGCAATGCGCAGCCGGGCCATCGAACGGCCCAGCCTGCCGTGGATCAGGTCGATGATGCTCTCCAGGCAGTCGGCCACGCTGCGCAGCAACGCGGCACCCGGCGCGGCCCCCAGCCGCCCGCTGGCGCCGGCATGGGCCAGCACCTTGCGCGCTTCGTCGTGCCGTCGCCCCGACACCAGGCCATACGCCACCGAATTGGCCAGCATCCAGTACTGGAACGAGTCGTCGGGTGGCAGGCGGTCGAGCAGCGGCAGACCCGTGCGGCGGCAGGCGTCGATCTGGTCCGTCATGGCGAACAGCACGCAACGTAGCGTTTCGGCCTGCAACAGCACCGCCTCGCGCGCCGCATCGGCGACGGTGTCGTCGGCAATCTGCTGCACCGTGGCCATGGCTTCGTCGAAGCGGCGGTTCAGCAGCAAGGCCCATGCCGCGCTGATCCGCACGCGCGGGTCGGCAGTACGGAGTTTGTCGCGGACCAGATCGAACCAGCGCGACAGCAGCCTGACGCGGCCGTTGTTAAGCAGGGCGTCGGCGTGTTGCGCCATCAGCGCGATGGCTTCGTGGTGCAGGCCCGCGCGCAGCAGATGATCGATGGCGGGGACGGGCCGGTCGGCCGCCAGATACCACCGCGCCGCCGCCGCATGCAGCGCGGTTTCCCGTGCCGGGTCGAGCGCGTGCAGCCGATGCTGCAGGAAGCTGGCGAACAGGCTATGGTAGCGGTATTCGTCGTGCTCGCCGTTGAGCGGGAACAGGAACAGGTTGTTGCGCTCCAGCGTGGCCAGCATGGCCTGGCTGTCGGTGCGGCCCAGGATGGCATCGCACAGCGGCGCCGACAGTTGGGACAGGATGCTGGTTTCCAGCAGGAAGCTGCGCACCGCGTCGCTCTGCCCGCCGAGGATGTCCTCGGCAAGATACTCGGCCAGTTCGGTGTTCGAGCCTGAGAACGACGAGACAAAGCGGCCGTAGTCGGTGCGCTGGCGCAGCGACAGCGTGGCCAGGAAGATGGCCGTGGCCCAGCCCTCGGTATAGCGGTGCAGCCTGGATATCTCTGCATCGCCCAGCGGCAGGCCGCATTTGTCGCGGATGAATACCGTGGCTTCGGGCAGGGTGAACCGCAGTGCGCCGGGCTGGAGTTCCAGCAGATGGCCCCGGGCCCGGATGCGGCCAAGGCCCAGCGCAGGCGTGGTGCGCGAGGCCACCACCAGCGTGCCGATGGGCGGCAGCGATTCCAGCAGCAACTGCACGAAGTTCAGCACGGATTCGCTCTGAATCGTTTCGAAATCGTCGAGCAGGATCGCGAACGGTGCCTTCTGAGAGGCCGCGGTGGCAATCACGCTGGCCGCCAGCCGTTCGGCGGAGGCCGGTGCCTGCGTCGTGTCGGGCGCCAGTGCACGGAGCCCGGCGCCAAGGTGCCCCAGGAAGCGCGGCAGGTCGTTGTCGGCGGCGTCCAGCCGCAGCCATGCCGTGGTGTGCCCCAGCGAGTGTCGCGCCGCCACATATTGCTGCATCAGCGTGGTTTTGCCGAAGCCGGCTGGCGCACGGATCAGCACCAGCCGGGCGCTGTGCGCGGCCAGCATGCTGTCGACCAGGTGCGGACGTGCCAGATGGGAATCGGCACGGGCCGGTGGCACCAGTTTCGACGCAACGATCGTCGGCATCGTCGGCATCGCCTGCGGCTTCGCGGTGCCGTCGGCGTGGTGCCGCTGCGCACCCGGCGGGCTGGGCTGCATGGCGGAGGGTCTCCTGGATCGATGTTCTTGTGGGCGCGATTGTTACATGGGTTCTGCGCGCATGAATACCCGGGGCCGCCCCGGTTTGCGGCAGGCGAAGGCCCGATTCGCAAATCGCAAATACGCAATGCGGCGCCCCCGTACTATCGTTGGGCGCCATGCCTCCCCGATGACTTCCAGACTCCACGATGACCCTCGCATCCATGGTGCCCGCATCGACCGCCTTCCGCGCCGCGCACTGGCCGTCAGGGCTACCGCGCACGATCCACGTTCCGGCCACCAGCCTGGTCTACAACGTCGAACACGCGGCGCGCCGCTATCCCGGCAAGACTGCCATCCAGTATTTCGGCACCGCCATGCCGTACACGCAACTGCTGCAGGAGATCGAGCAGCTGGCCGGCTACCTGCAACAGGACTGCGGGGTCCAGCCCGGCGACCGCGTGATGCTGTGCGCGCAGAACTGTCCGCAATACATCATTGCCAGTTACGCAATTCTGCGCGCGGAAGCCGTGCTGGTGCCGGCCAACCCGATGTGGCTGACGGGCGAGATCGAACATGTCGCGGACGACAGCGGCGCACGCGTGGCCATCGTTGCCGAAGACCTCTACGCGCAGGTGGCGCCGCTGCATGGGACGGCCATCGAGCGTGTCATCACCTTCGCCTATGCCGATGCGCTGGCCGACGACGGCGGCCTGCCGGTGCCGGGGTGGGTGCGGGATCGCAAGCCGCTGTCCGTGTCCTGCATGACCGGGCCGGCCACGACGTGGCTGGCGGCGATGGCGGTGCAACGGGTGCCGTTGCCGCACCGCGCCGGCCCGGACACGCTGGCACTGCTGGCCTACACATCGGGCACCACCGGACGGCCGAAGGGATGCATGCACACGCATCGCTCGCTGATGTGCGCGGCGGCTGGTTCGCAGGTCTGGCGCGCGAACGGGCCCGAGAGCGTGTTTCTGGCCGTGGCGCCGCTGTTCCACATGCTCGGCCTGCAGAACGGCATGCACGCGCCGCTGTACCTGGGCGCAACGATCGTGCTGATGCCGCGCTGGGATGCGGCGCTGGCGGCGGCGCTGATCGATCGTTTCCGGGTCAGCAACTGGAATGCGCCCCCGGCGATGCTGGTGGACTTCTTTGCGCAGCCCGGCATCGATGCCCGCGACCTGTCCAGCCTGGCGTTCCTTGGCGGCGGCGGCGCGGCCATGCCCGAAGCGGTCGCCACCACGCTGCAATCGCGCTTTGGCCTGCCTTATGTGGAAGCGTATGGCATGACCGAGACGGCGGCGTTCATCCTGTCGAATCCGCGCCATCGCCCCAAGCGCGAGTGCCTGGGCGTGGCCACCTTCGGCGTGGACGCCCGCGTGGTGGACCCAGCCACGTTTGCCGAACTGCGGGCCGGCGAGACGGGGGAGATCGTGCTGCACGGCGGCCAGATCATGACCGGCTACTGGCGCAATGCCGACGCCGACGCCGAAACCTTCATCGAGATCGATGGCAAGCGTTTCCTGCGCACGGGCGACCTGGGCTACATGGACGACGAGGGCTATTTCTTCATGCGCGACCGGCTCAAGCGCATGATCAACGCCAACGGCTACAAGGTGTGGCCGGCGGAGGTGGAAAGTCTGCTGTACGGGCATCCCGCCATCCACGAGGCCTGCGTGGTGGCCTCCCGGGATGCCCGGCGCGGCGAAACGGTAAAGGCCGTGGTGGTGCTCAAGCCAGGGCAGCACGGAGCGCCGGGCACCGATGAGGCGTCGATTATCGCGTGGTGCAGGGAGCACATGGCGACCTACAAGGTGCCTCGGATGGTGCGCTTCCTGAACGCCCTGCCCAAGTCCGGTACGGGCAAGATCCAGTGGCGCGCGCTGCAGGAGATGGATGACTGAGCGGTTGATTGTTGATTTAAGATCAACATTTATTCGCCGATACGCGGCTTAATCGGCAAAGGTAGCTTCGGCATACTGCGGTCATCCCAGCGGGACTGAATCCGCAATTTCACAGGAGTTACCGATGAGCATCCCGTCTTTTGGTGTTGGCACGTTTCGTCTGACAGGTCAGGCCGCCGTGGATTCGGTGCGTAACGCGCTGGACCTGGGCTACCGGGCCATCGATACCGCGCAGATCTATGGCAACGAGGCCGACGTGGGCCAGGCCATCGGCGAAAGCGGCGTCAAGCGCGACACGCTGTTCGTCACCACCAAGATCTGGACCGCGAACTACGCCGCTGACAAGCTCGTGCCGAGCTTGCGCGAGAGCCTGGACAAGCTGCGTACCGACTACGTGGACCTGACGCTGATCCATTGGCCGGCCCCGGGCAACGGCGTGTCGCTGCCCGAATTCATGGCCGCGCTGGCCGAGGCCAAGGCGCGTGGCCTGACGCGCCAGATCGGCGTGTCGAACTTCAATATCGCGCTGACGCAGCAGGCCATCGACGTGGTGGGCCGGGGCGAGATCGCGACCAACCAGATCGAACTGAGCCCGTACCTGCAGAACCGCAAGCTCACCGCATACCTGAAGGAGCAGGGCATCGCCGTGACGTCGTACATGACGCTGGCCTACGGCAAGGTGCTGAAGGACCCGGTGCTGGCGCGCATCGCCGCGAAGCACAACGCCACGGTGGCCCAGGTGACGCTCGCCTGGGCGCTGCAGCTTGGCTATGCCGTGATTCCGTCGTCGACGAAGCGCGAAAACCTGGCCAGCAACCTGCTGGCGCGCGACCTGAAGCTAGATGCCGACGACATGGCCGCCATTGCCGCGCTGGAGCGCAACGGCCGCGAGGTCAGCCCCGAAGCCCTGGCGCCGGCGTGGGACTGATCCGACCGATCCACACAGGAGTTTCCGATGAGCCTTTCTTCGATCGACACCGCTTCGCAAGCGCCGCTGTTCCAGCCCCTGACACTGGGCGGCCTGACCCTGCCCAACCGCATCGTGATGCCCCCGATGACGCGTTCGCGCGCCAGCGAGCCCGGCGATGTGCCCAATGACCTGATGGCCGAGTACTACGCTCAGCGCGCCGGTGCCGGCCTGATCGTCAGCGAAGGCACGTGGATCTCGCCGCTGGGCAAGGGCTATGCCTGGACGCCCGGCATCCATACGTCCGAGCAGGTGGCCGGCTGGCGCAAGGTAACGCGCGCCGTGCATGCCGCTGGCGGCCGCATTTTCGCGCAACTCTGGCACGTGGGGCGGCTTAGCCATATCAGCCTGCTGGACGGCCGGTCTCCGGTCTCGTCGTCGGCGATCCAGGCACAGGGTGTCAACGTCTTCGTGGCCGAGCGCGACGGCACGCCGGGCTTTGTGCAGGCATCGCAGCCGCGTGCGCTGACCGTGGACGAGATTCACGCCATCGTCGACGAATACCGCCAGGCCGCGCGCAATGCGATGGCGGCCGGCTTCGACGGCGTGGAGCTGCACGCCGCCAACGGGTACCTGGTCAACCAGTTCATCGATTCCGGGGCCAACCACCGCACGGACGAATACGGCGGATCGCTGGACAACCGCCTGCGCTTCCTGGGCGAGGTGGCCCAGGCGCTGATCGAAGGCACGGGCAGCAAGGATCGGGTCGGCGTGCGCCTGGCGCCGCTGACCACGCTGAACGGTTGCGTCGATGCGGACCCGGAAACCACCTACACAGCGGCGGCGAAGCGGCTGGGCGAGCTTGGCGTGGGCTACATCCACATTGCCGAGGCCGACTGGGACGACGCCCCGCATATGCCGCTGGCGTTCAAGCGGCGCCTGCGCGACGTATTTCCGGGCACGCTGATCTACGCCGGCAAGTACAACGCCGAGCGGGCCAACGCCGCGCTGCGGGAAGGCTGGGCGGACCTGATCGCCTTCGGCCGTCCGTTCGTGGCCAATCCCGATCTGCCCGAGCGCCTGCGCACCGGCGCCGCGCTTACCCCGCACGACCGCAACACGCTGTTCGGTGGCGGCGCGCAGGGGCTGACCGATTATCCCGCCCTGGCTGCCAGGGCCGCCTGAGACATACAGCCATACAAGACGGGAGCGCGGGAGCGGACGCAAAGGAACTCATAGCCGTTTTCTGAGTCAATTGTTGCGTTCGGTTACAATGCTGTACCGCAGCAATGTCGTCGGCATTGTCTGCCAAATGTCTGCAAACGCGCCCCCATCTTGTTACGTTTCGTCCTCTTCCTGCTGACTGCCATGTGCCTGTCCGCGCTGTCCTTTTCGGCAGCGGCGAACGTGCGCGCGACCGTGCCGCAGGTGGAGCAGGCGATCCAGGTGGTGGATGCGGCACAGGCCGACGCCCCGGACTATGCATCGCTGGCGACCGGCGACGACCTCGCCCAGTTGGTGTTGCCGGGCGATCCCGATTTCGGTGCCGACGATGAGATCGTCGACGATGGGCCGCCGCCGGGCTACTGCAATATCTGGTCGGCTGACCTGCTCGACCCGCTGGACCTGTTCGATGCGGTCGACGAAACCAGCGCCCTCTTTGTCCTGCCCAATTTCGAACCCGCTGAATCGGTGAGCGACCGCTTCCAGGCGCCCACGGCGCGTACCACGTTCGAATCCGAAGGCCTGTTCCGGCCGCCCAATCTCCTCGCCTGAGTCTACTGGCCACCGTCCCGGCTGATGCCCGGACGGTGCGCTCGTCCTTGCCCTTGCGCCCCGTAATGCCCGCGACCGTCCTGTGTCGCGGCTGAAAGCGTTTGCCGTTTGCCCCCGGTGTCCCGATGCCGGCCGGCACGCGGCACGCCTGTCGTGGGTGGCCGGGCAAGCCGCACCGTTTGAACCATTCCGACATGAAGACCAAGAAATCGTTGACCTGGGTCGCGTCGCTGTCGTTCGTGGCGGCGCCGGCCTGGGCCGTCCAGTCCGTACCGGCCGATGCGCCCGCCAACGCGCCCGCGAAGATGGCCCATACCGGGACGCAGGCCGGCGCTGGCCAGTTGCCGAGCGCGACATCCGCCGGCATCACGGCGCCGGGCATGAAGCCGGCGGCCAAGGCCATGCCGCGCGCCACCACGCCCGAGGCGGAATCCTTCGGGTTGCCGCAGCTGCTGGAACTTGCGCAATCGACCAACAAGGGCGCGGAGGCCGCGCAGGCCAATGTGGATGCGGCCACCGCCGCCATCAGCAGCGCCCGTGCGTATCCGAACCCGCAGGTGGAAGTGATGTACGGGCGGCTGTCCGGCAAGCAGCCTGGCGTGGCCAGTGGCAATGCGCCGTCGTACGCTGTCGTCCAGAAGTTCGACTATCCGAACCAGCGCAACCTGCGCCAGCAGATGGCCGGCCGCGGGCTGGAGGCATCCGAGGCCCAGCGCCAGACCTTCCGTGCCGAACTGGCCGCGCGGGTCAAGACGGCGTACTTCCAGGTGCTGCGGCGCGAGACCGAACTGGCCGCCGCGCGCGAGGACCTGAACCTGATGCGCCAGATCCAGGAGCGCGCCAAGGTGCGCGTGGATGTGGGCGAGGCGCCACGCTACGAACTGATCAAGGCCGATACCGAACTGCTGGCGGCGCAGAAGACGCTGCAGACGGCCGAACTGCGCGTCGATCAGTCCAAGGCCACCCTGCGCCAGCAGGTGGGGGGCGCCATGCCCGCGCGCTTCGGGCTGGTGGGCAGCCTGGCCAATACGCCCGACGTGCCGAACCTGGCCTTGTTGCGCGACAGCATGCAGGCCAATAACGCCGAACTGAACCAGCGCCGCAGCGAACTGGAACGCGCCCGCCTGGGCGTGGACTACCAGCGTTCCCTGCGCTGGCCGGAGGTGTCGCTGCGCGCCAGTACCGATCGCCAGCCGGACAACAACGTCTCGCAGATCGGCCTGGTGATGACGATTCCGTTGTGGGACCGCCGCAGCGGCCCGGTGGGCGAAGCCACGGCGCAGGCCACGCAGGCGCGCACCGCGCTGGAGGCGCGCGAGTTCGAACTCACGCAGGAGCTGGACACCGCCTACCAGCAGTACGAGATCACGCAGGCGCAGGTCACCGCGCTGGAATCGGGCATCGTGCGGGAAGCCGAGTCGGCGCTGGGCGTGGCGGAAGCCGCCTACCGCTTTGGCGAGCGCGGCATTCTCGACTATCTCGACGCGCAGCGCGTGCTGCGCAATGCGCGCAGTGAACTGATCAACGCGCAGTACGAACTGCAGATCGCCGCCATCCAGATCGAAAAGCTCATGTCGGCCACGCCTGGCGCCGCTGCCGTCGTGCCCTCCCGGCCCGTCTCACAGAATCTGAACTGAACATGCGTCCCTCTCATTCCCTGCTTTCCATTGCCGCCGCTGTCGTGATGGTGATGTCGCTGGCCGGCTGCTCCAAGGAACCCGAAGCCGTTGCCGAGGCGCCCAAGCTGCCGCCCGGCATCGTCAAGGCCGAAGACAACCTGCAGAAGACCCTCAAGGTGGCACCCGTGGCATCGTCCCCGTTCAGCGAAATGCTGCGCGTGGCGGGCCGTATCGACTTCGACGAACAGCGTGTGTCGCGCATCGGCGCCACCGTCACCGGCCGTGTGACCGATCTCTACGCCATCCTGGGCGATGAAGTGAAGGCCGGCCAGGTGCTGGCCCGCCTTCACAGCAGCGAACTTGGCGCCGCGCAGATGGCCTTCCTGAAGGCCGAGGCCCAGAACGACCTGCAGGCCCGCAACGCCGAGCGCGCGCGCCAGCTGTTCGACGCCGACGTGATCGGCCGCGCCGAACTGCAGCGCCGCCAGAGCGAATACGCGATAGCCGCCGCGGAGATGCGCGCCTATCGCGACCAGCTGCGCGTGCTGGGCATGTCCGCGCAGGCCATATCCACGCTGGCGAAGAACGGCAGCATCGAGTCGTATTCGCCGGTGTTTTCGAGCATCAGCGGCACCGTGGTGGAGCGCAACGTGGCCCAGGGCCAGGTGGTGCAGCCGGCCGACGCGCTGTACACCGTGGCCGACCTGTCGCGCGTCTGGGTGGTGGCCGAGGTGCCCGAGCAGCAGGCCGCCCAGGTGGCCGAAGGCCAGGCCGTCGACATCGAGGTGCCGTCGCTGGCCAATACCAACGGCCGCATCACGGGCAAGCTGATCTACGTGGGCCGTACCGTGAATCCGCAATCGCGCACGGTGCTGGTCCGTACCGAGCTGGAGAACAAGGAAGGGCGCCTGAAGCCGGCCATGCTGGCCAGCATGCTGATCGCGGGCAAGCCCGTCGATACGCTGGTGGTACCCGGTTCCGCCGTGGTGCGCGACGGCAACGACGAGCAGGTCTACGTGGAAACGGCGCCCGGCCAGTATCGCCTGACCAAGGTGAAGCTGGGTTCGGAAAGCGACGGCATGCGCGTGGTGCAGAGCGGTATCAAGGCAGGCGATCGCGTGGTCGTGGAGGGTGCGTTCCACCTCGACAACGAGCGCAAGCGCCTGGAACAGGGGTAAGCCGCCATGATGACATCGCTTGTGGAGGCCGCGATCAAGCAGCGGCTGGTGGTGTGCGTGGTGGCGGTGGTGCTGTTCTTCTTTGGCCTGCGCGCGGCCGGCAAGCTGTCGGTCGATGCGTTCCCGGACGTGACCAACGTCCAGGTGCAGATCGCCACCGAAGCCACCGGCCGCTCGCCCGAAGAGGTGGAGCGCTTTGTCACCGTGCCCATCGAAATGTCGATGACGGGCCTGCCCGGACTCGAGGAGATGCGCTCGCTGAACAAGGCCGGCCTGTCCCTGATCACGCTCGTGTTCACGGACAAGACCGACGTCTACTTCGCGCGGCAGCTCGTTATGGAGCGGCTGATCGAGGTGTCAGGCCGCATGCCGGAAGGCGTGACGCCGGTGCTGGGGCCGGTATCCACCGGCCTGGGCGAGGTCTACCAGTACACGCTGGACCGCCCCGACGACGGTAACCGCGAACTGACCCAGGAAGAGCTTGCCGAGCGCCGCATCGCGCAGGACTGGGTGGTGCGGCCGCTGCTGCGCTCGATTCCGGGCGTGGCCGAAATCAACTCGCAGGGCGGCTACGTGCGGCAGTACCAGGCACTGGTCAACCCGGAGCGCATGCGTCACTACGAAGTCAGCCTGCAGCAGGTGTACCAGGCGCTGGCGCGCAACAACGCCAACTCCGGCGGCGGCGTGCTGCCGCACTACGCGGAGCAGTACCTGATTCGCGGCGTGGGTCTGGCCAAGGGCGTGGACGATATCGGCAGCATCGTGCTCAAGGAGATCAACGGCACGCCGGTCTACCTGCGCGACGTGGCGCAGGTGACGATCGGCCACGAGGTGCGTCAGGGGGCCGTGGTCAAGAACGGCCAGACCGAAGCCGTGGGCGGCATCGTGATGATGATGCGCGCCGGCAACGCCAAGGAGGTGGTGAGCCGCGTCAAGGCGCGTGTGGCGGAGATCAACGCGAAGGGCATGATCCCCGGCGGCCTGCAGATCGTGCCGTACTACGACCGCAGCGAACTGGTGGACGCCGCGCTGTGGACGGTCACCAAGGTGCTGCTCGAAGGGGTGGTGCTGGTGGTGATCGTGCTGTTCCTGTTCCTGGGGGACGTGCGCTCGTCGGTCATCGTGCTGGCCACGCTGGTGCTGACGCCGTTGCTGACGTTCATGGTGATGAACCGGATCGGGCTGTCGGCCAACCTGATGTCGCTGGGAGGGCTGGCCATCGCCATCGGCCTGATGGTGGATGGCTCGGTGGTGGTCGTCGAGAACGCGTTCGAGCGGCTGGGCCATGCGGACAAGTCGGGGCTGACCCGCAACCAGGTCCTGGTCAAGGCGGTGCAGGAAGTGGCCACGCCGGTGATCGTCGGGGTGGGCATCATCATCCTGGTGTTCCTGCCGCTGATGACGCTGCAGGGCATGGAAGGCAAGATGTTCGCGCCGCTGGCCATCACGATCTCGATTGCGCTGGCCATCTCGCTGTTCCTGTCGCTGACGCTGTCGCCCGTGCTGTCGTCGTACCTGCTCAAGGGCGGTGCCGAGCATGACACGCGCGTGATCGCGTTCATGAAGCGGCACTACCTGCGCATGCTGCACTGGGCGCTGCTCAACAGCAGGAAGACGGTGCTGTCGGCGGTGGGCCTGTTCGTGGCCACGGTGCTGATCGTGCCGATGCTCGGGACGTCGTTCATTCCGGAAATGAAGGAAGGGTCGATCGTGCCGGCGCTGGACCGCGTGCCGAACATCTCGCTGGAGGAGTCGATCAAGCTGGAGCGGCAGGCCAACAAGCTGGTGCTTGAGGTGCCGGGCGTGAAGTCGGTGGTGTCCGGCGTGGGCCGTGGCGAAAGCCCGGCCGACCCGCAGGGACAGAACGAGTCGACGCCGATCGCCAGCCTCAAGGACCGCGACGAGTGGCCCGACGGCTGGACGCAGGACGATATCGCCAACGCCATCCGCGAAAAGCTCAAGGCCATTCCGGGCGTGCAGATCGTGATGGCGCAGCCGATCTCGGACCGCGTGGACGAGATGGTCAGCGGCGTGCGTTCCGACATCGCCGTGAAAATCTTCGGCGATGATCTCGACCGCCTTCGCGGGCTGGCCGGCGAGATCGCGCGCGTGGCGGGCGGCATCAAGGGCTCGGAGGATGTGCGTATCGAGCGGATTTCGGGCCAGCAGTACCTGTCGATCGAAATCGATCGGCAGGCGATTGCGCGCTACGGGCTGAACGTATCGGACATCCACGACATCATCGAGATCGCCATCGGCGGCAAGCGCGCCACGGACATCTTCGAGGGCGAGCGCCGCTTTGCGGCGGCGGTGCGCCTGCCGGAGGAGTTCCGCGGCAACGTGCAGGCCATCCGCCAGCTGCTGGTGCAGGCGCCCGACGGCGTGCAGGTGCCGTTGCAGAGCGTGGCGAAGATCGAGGTCAGCGATGGCCCGGCGCAGATCAGCCGCGAAATGGCCAAGCGCCGCGTGGTGGTGATGATCAATGTGAAGGACCGCGACCTGGGCGGCTTCGTGGCCGAACTGCAGTCGGCCACAGAGGCCAAGGTCAAGCTGCCGGAGGGCTACTACTACGAGTGGGGCGGCCAGTTCCAGAACATGGAGCGCGCCATGGGCCACCTGAAGGTGATCGTGCCGATCACCATCGCCGCGATCTTCTTCCTGCTGTTCCTGCTGTTCAACTCGCTGCGTTTTGCCACGCTGATCATCACGGTGCTGCCGTTTGCATCGATCGGGGGCATCATCGGGCTGTTCGTCACCGGCGAATACCTGTCGGTGCCGGCATCGGTGGGCTTTATCGCGCTGTGGGGCATGGCGGTGCTGAACGGGGTGGTGCTGGTGTCGTACATCCGCACGCTGCGCGAGTCGGGCATGTCGCTGCGCAATGCGGTGGTGCGCGGCGCCACCCAGCGGTTCCGGCCGGTGATGATGACCGCTACCATCGCCATGCTGGGCCTCGTGCCGTTCCTGTTCTCGGACGGCCCGGGCTCGGAGGTGCAGCGGCCGCTGGCCGTGGTGGTGATCGGCGGGCTGATCACGTCGACATTGCTGACCCTGGTGATGGTGCCCACGCTGTATCGCTGGTTCGACGACCGCAAGCCCGAACCGCGCGACATGTCCGTGTAATGGCGTGAGCGCGTAAGGGATTTCCGCCGCAGTACAATGGCAACCGGCCGGCATGCATCGCGCGTGCCGGCCGTTTTCGTTCTGGAGTACACCTGTGACAACATACATGCGCCGCAAGCTCGTGCCGGCCCTGGCCTGCGTGGCCATCGGACTGCCGATGGTGGCAGCCGCCGCCGATGCACCGGTCAATATCGAAATGGGGCAGCGTGGCGGCCGGCCGGAAGCGCCCGAGGCGCCAGTGGCCTGCATGGAGGCCGTCAAGGCCAAACTGCCGAACCCGGACAGATTCCGCTGGGTGCAGGGCACCTCGCGCCGCGTGGCCGAGGATGTCTACAGCGTGGTCGGCAGCATTGAATTCGTGAACCAGGCCGGCGAGGCGCGCAAGGGCGAGGCCCAGTGCGACGTGATGCGCGCACCGGGCAACCAGTTCATCGTGCCGAAGGTCCGCCTGCCGCAGTAAGCGCCTGCCGCAGTAATCGGCAGGCGGCAGCCGGTCAGGCCGTCTCGGTGGCCCCCACGGGCGCGGAGGCGGCGGGCACCGTTGGCGTGGGCAGCAGCTTGCCGCGCAGCAGCAGCGCCACGGTCTTCCAGATCAGCAGCCCGATGATCGCATTGGCCGCTATGAACAACGCGAACGCGGCGCCGTCCAGGTCGCCGGCACCCCGGGCGACCATGCGGATCGCCATGCCGGGCAGGGCCGCCACGCCAAAGCTGAATGCCCAGTAGCCCGGCGAGAAACGCTGCGTGCCGATCCACGGCAGCAACCGCAGCATCAGCAGCGCCTGGTACAGGCCATAACCCAGCAACGCGTAGGCGAACAGGTCGGGATGACCCTGCGTCAGTGCCAGGTAGGCCGTGCCACCCACCACGGGCGGGGCGATCTGGATGCCCAGCAGCGCACGACGTGCCTCGGGCAGCGGCGCGTTGACAGCCGCACGATTCAGCAACACCGATTCGATGGCGATCCACGACAGCAGGCTGGCGCCGAACAGCAGCATGCCGATGGTCTGCCAGCCAAACAGCACGGCAGAGGTGGCGCCCACGAAGCCCGGCGCCACGGCTGGCAGGTAGGCGGCCGGCGTCACGGCTTCGGGCCGCATGCCGCCTTGCCAGAGCCGGCCATGGAGCGCGGCGCCGAGCGCCAGTTGCCCGACCGTCGCGGCGATGAACAGCGCAACGGCTATCTGCGGCGCATAGGGATGTACCAGTTGTGTGACCAGCAGCGTGGAAGTCGGAATCAGCGCAGCGAACGACGATTGCACCGGATCGGCCATCTCGGCGCGGGCGGCCGCCGGTGCCACCCCCCATTTGCGCGCATAGGCCCCCAGCAACACCACCCACATGGCCAGACCCACCCACGTCAGTACCGTGGCCGGCAACGCGGGCACGGCCCATACGTGAATGGCACCGCGCCAGACATTGGCCAGCGCCAGCGTGCCGACGGCCATGCCGAAGAACGACAGCGGAATGGTTCGGACCGCGGCGGAGGAGGTGGGGGACAGGGTGGGGGCGCCCATGATTGGCTCGCATTCGGTTCGTGTTGACGTATCGGATAGTACGCAGACATGGGCGGTGCAGCAGACGCGGGCGACTCAATGTCTTGCTCTTCCGTCTCAAAGCGCTTTCCGTTGCTAAAAGTGATCTACGCGCCTCAAGATTAAGTTTCTGTCATGCCGGCACGCCGATGTGGACATCGATCCGTTCATCTCCTACGATTTGTGTACGCTGTACACAAGGCAGCGAGATCGATCCGAACGTATCCACAGGAGACCCTGGCATGAATGTCGAAATCACCAACGAACATCGCTGGCTGCACAGGCTGGTTGGCAACTGGACGGCAGAAGGCGAAGCGCAGATGGGCCCCGAAGGCCCTGCCGAGAAGTGGAAGATCCCCGAGCAGGTGAGCAAGGTTGGCGACACCTGGGTGCAGACCCGCTCCGAAGGGGAATTCCCCGGTTGCGGGCCGGCCGTGACGGTCATGACGTTGGGTTACGACCCCGCCCGCAAGCATTTCGTGGGCACCTTCATCGGTTCGATGATGACCCACATGTGGGTCTACGAGGGTGACCTGGAGGCCGATGGCAAGACGTTGACCCTCCGCGCCGATGGTCCGGCGTTCGGTCCGGATGGCACCGTGGTGCCGGGCAAGATGGCGAAGTATCGCGATGTGATTGCGTTTCAGGACGACGACAACCGCACGCTGACGTCATTCATGCAGACCGACAACGGCGAGTGGATCCAGATCATGCAGGCCCGCTACCGGCGGGACAGGTAGCCGAGGCGCCCATCGGGGCGGGGCGGCCGGTCATCCTGCGTTCAGCCTGGATCAGGCCCGGTCCAGTTCGCTGCTGTTCCACCAGGCTTCCAGCAGCGGCTGGAAGCGGTCGTCGGGGGCCGGCGGAATTCGCGTGCTCTTGCGGGCCGGCGGCAACTGGCGTCCGGTCAGCTGATAGAACACGGCGGCCGGCGGCGTGCCGGGGCCGTAGGGCACATGGTCGATCACGCTCATCTGCCGCGCGGCTTTCAGGGCGCGCGTGGTCTCCTCGGCGGACAGGCCGCAGGCGTCGGCCAGCCCGTCACGGCGCACCGGGCCCTGACGCTGCAGACCTTCAATCAGCAGATGCACGCATTCGCGCGTATTCCTTTTCATGCCGGGCATTTTTCCGCACTGCCTGACACTTCACAATGACACTTGACACTTGTTTGCAATCGTCCACGTGGAAGTGTGGCAAGGACGCAAAAATCACTTCATAAGCGTCGATTCAGACACTTGGATAGCGTACCCCTTGCGCCGGCCTCGATACTGTATAAACATACAGTATTCGACGAATTCCTATGTCTGCGCCGATTGCGCGTGGGCCGACAACCCGATCATGACCCCCGCCCCGCATGGGCAGCCTTCGCTTCTGGCGGAGGACCATGCGCCCCCGTCCTTCCCGCTTGCCGAGCCGCCCCGCGAATCGGTGCGCGAACTCGAACAGCGGTATCCCGGCCTGTGGCGCGCGGGCCAGCTGGGCCGTGCCGGCCGGCTGCCCGTCTGTCCGACCGGCTATGACGCGCTGACCGCCGAGTTGCCGGGCGGCGGCTGGCCGGCCGGTGCGGTGACGGAACTGCTGCTGACACAGGACGGAGCAGGCGAGTTGCGCCTGCTGATGCCGGCGCTGCGCACGCTGGCGGCCGGTGGGCGGCGCATCGCGCTGGTCAATCCGCCTTACCTGCCGAATGCTGGCGGACTGGCGGGCGAATTGAACGATGGCCGCCTGCCCGCACGGCAGCTCTACTGGGTGCGGCCGCCGGTGGCCGCCACGATGGCCTCGCAGCGCACGGACATGCTCTGGGCGGCCGAGCAGATGCTGCGCAGCCAGGCGTTTGGCGCGGTGCTGGTGTGGCTGGCCGGCGCGCGGCCCGAGGCGCTGCGGCGCCTGCAGGTGCTGGCGCAGGCCGGCGATACCGTGGTGTGGGTGCTGCGGCCCATGCGGGTGCTGCACGACTCGTCGCCAGCGGTGCTGCGGCTGGCGCTGTCGCCGCAGCCCGGCAACCTGATGTCGATCACCTTCCACAAGCGGCGCGGCCCGGTGCGCGACACGCCGTTGCTGTTGCCACTCGAAGGCATGGCCCATGTGCCCCGGCGCACGGGCATGCCTGCCGTTCCCACGCCCGCCGTCGCGGCGGGTCTCGATCCGATTGCCCATGACGTACTGGATCGCGGTGCATCTGCCGCGCCTGCCGCTGGACGCGCTGCAACCGAGCTGGCCTGAGCCCGCCGGCACCCCCGCCGCGCATGGCAACGGTACGCTGCAGCAACTGCCGGTGGCCGTGATGGCGCACGAGCGCGTGGTGCTGGCCAATGGCCCGGCCGCGGCGCTGGGCGTGTGCTACGGCATGCGGCGCGGCGGCGTGCAGGCGTTGTCTGCCGATGTGCTGCAGCTTGAACGCGACCCGGTCGCCGAAGCCGGTCTGGTGACATCGGTGGCGCTGACGCTGCTGCACTTCACGCCGGCCGTGACGATCGACCCGGAACCCGAATCGGCCACGGTGATGCTCGACGTCACGGCCAGCCTGCGGCTGTTCGGCGGGCATCGCGCGCTGTGCCGGGCGATCCGCACCCGCGTACGGCAACTGGGCACGTTCGTGCAGGTCGGCAGCGGCACCACGGCGCAGGGCGCGGCATGGCTGGCGCGCCAGCCGCTGCGCCGCACGCCGCGCGGCATCGTCCGGCCGGCCCGGCGCGCGGTGCAGGCGCCGCGCATGATGCGCCTGCTGGACCGCCTGCCCGTGACCTGCCTGCAGGCGTACACCGATCCGGACTGGCTCGAAGGCGTTGGCTGCCACACGCTTGGACAGGTGCGGCAGTTGCCGCGCGCGGGTTTGTCACGCCGTATCGGCACCGAACTGCTGGCGCGGCTGGACCAGGCCTATGGCAAGGTTCCTTCGGGCTTTGCATGGTTCGAAGCGCCGCCCGCGTTTGCGCAACGCATGGAGTTGCCGGGCCGCATCGAATCGGCCGAAGGCGTGCTGGCCGGCGCGCAGCGGCTGCTGCTGGCGCTGTCGGGCTGGCTGGCGGCGCAGCAGGCCGGCGTGACGCGCTGCGTGCTGGTACTGGAACATGAACGCTACCGGCTGGGAGAGGACACCGACAGCACGCCGGTGCCGCTGGCGCTGGCGCAGCCGAGCCGCGATCCCGTGCATCTGTCGAAGCTGCTGCGCGAGAAGCTCGACAAGGTGCGTTTTCATGCGCCGGTAGGCGGCCTGGGCCTGCGCGTGGAGACGATGGAAACCTGCGTGCCGCAGAGCGATTCGCTGTTTCCGGAGCCCGGCGCCGAACCGGCCGAACTGGGCCGGCTGATCGATACGCTGGTCGCCCGCCTGGGCCGCGACAACGTGCTGCAGCCGCAGTCGCTGGCCGACCATCGTCCCGAGCGCGCCAACCAGTGGTGCCCGGTGGGCGAGACGCCCGCGCGCAGCCCGGCGGCCGGGGCCTTGCCGCCGGAGCGGCCGCTCTGGCTGCTGGAAGCGCCGCAGCCGCTGCGTGTGGAAAAGCACCGTCCCGTGTACCAGGGGCCGCTGGTCATGCTGACGCGCCCCGAGCGTATCGAGGCCGGCTGGTGGGATGGCGGCCTGGCCACGCGCGACTATTTCATTGCCGAACGCGCCGACGGGCTGCGCTGCTGGGTCTATCGTGAACGCCCAGGCCGCCCCCTGCGCGACGGTCAGGAAGACGGCGGCGAATACCGCTGGTTCCTGCACGGCCTGTTTGCCTGAGTGCCCGGAGTTTGGCGATGTTGCCCGGATTGCCTTCCCTGTTGCCGTCGTTGCCCGACTATGTCGAGCTGCACTGCATTTCCAACTTCACGTTCCTGACTGGCGCGTCACATCCGCAGGAGCTGATTTCCCGCGCGTTCCAGCTGGGCTACAGCGGCCTGGCACTGACCGACGAGTGTTCGGTGGCCGGCACCGCCCGCGCGCACCACGCCATCAAGGTATTGCGCGAGGACATGTGGGAAGCCGTGGCCCGCAGCGCGCGGCGCCTGGCGGCGGGGCAAAGCGCGGGCGATCTGGACGAGGTGGAGGACATCGTGGCCTTCGTCGAGGAAGAAGACGAGGAGGGCAGCGAGGGTGGCGAAGGCAGCGAGGGTGGCGAGGGTGGCGAGGATGGCGAGGATGGCGAGGATGGCGAGGATGGCGAGGAGGAAGGGGCGCCGGTGGACTTCGGCGAAGACCCCGATGCCGCGGCACGCCGGCACGCGATGCTTGAAACGCTGGCTGCGGCGGCCGACGCGTTCAACCTGATCATCGGCAGCCGCTTCACGCTGACGGCGGCACCGGGCGACACCATGCCGCCGCCCCGGCTGGTGCTGCTGGCGCAGAACCGCGAGGGCTTCGGCAATCTCAGCGAGTTCATCACGCTCGGGCGCCGCCGTGCCGACAAGGGCAGCTACGTGCTGTATCCGTCCGATATCGCCGATCCCCAGCCCGACGAGCACCACTTGCGCGGCATGCCCGATTGCCTTGCGATCCTGCTGCCCGACTACTGCGCCGATGCCGATGTGCTGCGCGCACAGGCGCAATGGTGCCGGCACGTATTCGGCGATCGCGTATCGATCGCGCTGGAACTGCTGCAGGGCCATGCCGAAGCGTTGCACCGCGAACGCCTGCAGCAGGTGTCGCGCGATACCGGCGTGCCGCTGGTGGCCACCGGTGCAGTCAACATGCATGTGCGTTCGCGCAAGCCGCTGTCCGATGTGCTGACCGCCATCCGGCTTGGCCAGCCGCTGCCGGCCTGCGGCATGGCGCTGGCGCCCAATGCCGAAGCCCACCTGCGCATGCGGCAGGTGCTGTCCCGGCTCTATCCGCGCGAGGCGCTCGCGCGTACGCTGCATATCGCCGACCAGTGCCGGTTCTCGCTCGACACGTTGCGCTACGAATATCCCGAGGAACTGGTGCCCGACGGGCTGACGCCGATCGGCTACCTGCGGCAGGCGGTCAGGAAAGGCATCGACGAACGATTCCCGCACGGCATGGAGCCCGAATGGAAAGAGCAGCTCGAAGGCGAGCTTGAACTGATCGAAGAGAAGCGCTACGAGCCATTCTTCCTGACTGTCTACGACATTGTCAGCCATGCGCGCAAGCTGGGCATCCTGTGCCAGGGGCGCGGCTCGGCGGCCAATTCACTGGTCTGCTACTGCCTGCATATCACCGAGGTCAGCCCTGAGCAGGCCAACCTGCTGTTCGGGCGCTTCCTGTCGCGCGAGCGCGACGAGCCGCCCGATATCGACGTCGACTTCGAGCACCAGCGGCGCGAGGAAGTCATCCAGTACATCTACGACAAGTACGGCCGCCATCGTGCCGCGCTGGCGGCGTCGCTGATCACGTATCGGTCGCGCAGCGCGTTGCGCGACGTGGGGCGCGCGCTCGGCATCGACCCGAGCGTGGTGGAGCAGGTGGTCAAGGGCCAGGCGTGGTGGGACGGCGGCACCGAATTCATCGAGCGGATATCCCGCTACGGGCTGGACCCCGATTCGCCGGCCGTGCAGCAATGGGCCAGCCTGACCGAGCAGTTGCGCGGCTTCCCGCGCCACCTGTCGCAGCACGTGGGCGGCTTTGTGATCGCCCGGCACAAGCTGTCGCGGCTGGTGCCGATCGAGAACGCCGCCATGAAGGACCGCAGCGTGATCCAGTGGGACAAGGACGATCTGGAGTCGCTGGGCCTGCTCAAGGTGGACGTGCTGGCGCTGGGCATGCTGACCGCCATCCGGCGTGCGCTGGCGATGATTCCGAATCCCGAGCCCGATCGCGCGGGCCTCCCCACGCGCATGGAAGACCTGCCCGAGACCGACGATGCCACCTACGCGATGATCTGCAAGGCCGACACCATCGGCGTGTTCCAGATCGAATCGCGCGCGCAGCAGTCGATGCTGCCGCGCCTGCAGCCGCGCCAGTACTACGACCTGGTGGTGGAAGTGGCGATCGTGCGGCCCGGGCCGATCCAGGGCGGCATGGTGCATCCGTACCTGAAGCGGCGCGAGGACCTGCGCCGCACGGGCAAGCTGCCCACCTACTTCAACGACGTGATCCGTCGCGTGCTGGGCCGCACGCTGGGTATTCCGATCTTCCAGGAACAGGTGATGCAGCTGGCCATCGAGGCGGCCGGCTTCACGCCGGGCCAGGCCGACCAGCTGCGCCGCTCGATGGCCGCGTGGCGCCGCCGGGGCGACCTGAAGAAGCACCAGGACGCGCTGGTGCGTGCGCTGACGTCGCGCGGCTACCCGGAGGCCTTCGCGCTGGCCATCTGCAAGCAGATCGAGGGGTTTGGCGAATATGGCTTCCCGGAAAGCCATGCGGCCAGCTTCGCCAAGCTGGTCTATGTGAGTGCCTGGATCAAGTGCCACCACCCCGACGCGTTCCTGTGCGCGCTGCTCAACAGCCTGCCGATGGGATTCTATTCGGCATCGCAACTGGTGCAGGACGCGCGCCGTCACAAGGTGGAAGCGCAGCCCGTGGACGTGACGGTCAGCGGCTGGGAAAGCGCGCTGGAACCGCGGCGGCCAGGGCAGCTGCATCGCGACGTACGGCTGGGCATGAATCGCGTGAAGGGCATGCGCGAGGCTGCGGCGCTGCGCATCGAGGCCGCGCGTGCCGAACGGCCCTTCGAGAACGTGGAAGACCTGGCGCGCCGCGCGCGGCTCGATGCCCACGATATCGACGTGCTGGCCGCCGCCGACGCACTGGTGTCGCTGGCCGGCCATCGGCGCCAGGCGCGCTGGCATGCGCGCGGCGCGGCGGTGCAGACTGCGCATCGCGACCTGCTGCACGAGGCGCCGCCGCAGGAACTGGCGCTGGCGCTGCCCGAGCCGAAGATCGGGGAGGACGTGGCGGCCGACTATGCAAGCCTGGGCCTGTCACTGAAATGCCACCCGCTGACGCTGCTGCGACGTCGGCTGGCCGCGCTCAAGTACATCACCGCGCAGCAGCTGTCACGCCTGGGCAACGGCCGCCGCGTGCGGGCGTGCGGCATCGTGACGGTGCGCCAGCGTCCATCCACGGCCAGCGGCACGATCTTTACGTCCATCGAGGACGAAACCGGATCGATCAACGTGATCATCTGGCCCGACCTGGTCGAACGCCAGCGCAAGGAGGTACTGGGCGCCACGCTGATGGGCGTGATCGGCACCTGGCAACGGCAGGGCGACGTGAGGCACCTGGTGGCCCAGGAACTGGTGGACCTGAGCCCGCTGCTGGGCAGGCTGATGGTGGGGAGCCGGGATTTTCATTGACATCGGAATGTTCCGACTGGCGATGGAAGGGACAAGCCGCTACCGATGAATTTCGGCTCCGTATATCGGCAAAAATTGATTTCGGGATTTCGTTTGAGTTAGTTGTAGCGGACGCAAAACCAATATTCCCCGCTGGTTTGAAACCGGATAACGTGCGCCGCGAGGTGCGTGGCCTGTGTGCCGCCCCCCGTTCGCACGGTTCGTCTCAAATCACGGAGCAGGGAACATGGCTGGTGTCGTGGATACGCTCAGTACGGTTGGCAGGGCGCTGCAAGGCGCGTTGACGGGGCGGCAGTCCTATCATCTCGACGTTCCCGCCGCACCGGATGCCGCGGCATTGTCAGTGGTGTCATTCGAAGCCATTGAACGTCTGGGCGAGCCCTATCGCCTCAAGGCGGTGCTGACACATCCGCTGGAACTGGCGCGCGAAAATTACCTGCGCAAGCCGGCCACGTTCAGGGTGACGCCAGCGGACGGATCGGTGCCGCGCCTGTTCTCCGGCTGGATCTCGCAATTCTCGCGAACCAGGACCACCCGCGATTTCTGTGCCTACGAAATGGAGCTGAGGCCCACGGTGGCCTTGCTTGAATTGACCACGGCCAGTCGCATCTACCAGCAGAAGACGGCACTGCAGATCATCGAGGCCATCCTGCGTCGCCACGGCCTGGAAGGCCACCAGTTCGCGTTCCGGACGCGTCGCGAATATCCCGAGCACAAGTTCCGGCTTCAGTACCAGATGACGGACTGGGATTTCGTCCGGCTGCTCATGGAGCAGGAAGGGCTGTACAGCTACTTCGTGCCAAGCAGGTTCGGGACCCATCTTGGCGAGGTCTTTACCGTCGCCGACGATATCGACCACTACATCTATCAGCCGGCTTTGCACGTGCCGTATCGCGAGACGGCGGGTCTGGAATCCGGCGCCGAGACCGTGTTTTCGCTGCAGACCCATGCGCGGACCGTGGCGGCGTCATTCATGGCCGCCGATTACAACCCGGACCATGCCTACGAGCGGTTAAGGGACGAGGCCAATCTCGCTTTCAATGACAAGGGAAACTACGGCCAGCCCTATGTCTTCGGCACCCATCACCTGGACTGGAAAGGTGCCAGATGGGAGGCGCAGCTTCGTCATGAAGCGGCGCTGGCCGGCCAGATCGTCTACGAGGGTGAGACCAATATCCTGGAACTCTGCCCCGCGCGCATCCTGCGCATGGATGCGGTTCTGCCCGATGCGCCGCACGGACAGGTCGTTACCGAGGTCATTCACAAGGGTGGGCGGGACCAGGCCTATCGGAACACGTACAAGGCCATTCCATCGGACAGGCGCTATCGTCTACCGATCGACGAAAGGAAGTGGCCACGCATCGCCGGCACGCTGAGCGGCAGGATCAGCGCGCCAGATCGGTACAAGTACGCCTATCTGACCCGGGAGGGGCGCTACGTTGTCCGCTTCGACTTCGATTTCGACGCGTGGCGCCCAGGCGGCGAAAGCGTGCCGCTGCGACTTGCCAAGCCTTTCGCAGGCGGTCTGCAGACCGGCTTTCACTTCCCGCTGCTGGAGGGTACGGAGGTCGCCATTGCCTTCCACGACGGCAATCCGAACCGTCCCTACATCGCGCACGCCCTGCACAACAGCGTGCAGCCGGATCTCATTACCCATGAGGGCCGCTGGCCATCGCGCAATGTCATCCGTACCCAGCGGAACAACAAGCTGCGCATGGACGATTGGGAGGGCCATGAGGGCATCAAGCTGTCGACGGAATACGGCGGCAAGAGCCAGCTCAACCTTGGGTACCTCGTCGATGCGGAGAGCAAACAACGCGGGGATGGTTTTGAACTGAGGACGTCAGGGTGGGGCGCCATCCGTGCAGGCAAGGGGGTGCTGATCTCGGCGGACGATCAGCCCGCGGCGAGCGGGCAGCAACTGGAGATGGAGCGCGTCCGAAGCCTGCTGCAGCAAGCGCTGCAGTCGAGCGAAGCGCTGGCAGAAGCTGCCAGGACGGCGCAAGCGGAGGCGGCGGACTGCGCCCGCCAAAGGGCCCTGCTGGACGATACGCTGGACCAGCTCAAACGCTCAGGGCTGCTAGCCACCGCGCCGGCCGGCATGGCGCTGGCATCGGGAGCCGATCTTCAACTTTCGGCCAACGAAAATCTGATTGCGACGGCCACGAACCATGTCGACGTGAGTGCGATCAAGCGATTCACGGTGGCGGCGGGAGAGCGTATCTCCATGTTTGCCCAACGACTGGGCATCAAGCTGTTCGCCGCCAGGGGCAAGGTGGAGATACAGGCGCAGCGTGACGAAATGCGACTGATGGCGGACCAGAACATCACCGTCACCAGCGCCAACGGGCGGGTCGTGATCGAGGCCAAGGACGAGTTGCTGCTCAAGTGCGGGGGCTCGTATCTCCGCATGTCGGCGACCGGCATTGAAGACGGAACGCGCGGGGAACGCACGATCCGATCCAATGGCATGGCGCGGCAGGGGCCGGCTTCGCTGGCGCAGTCGATGAACGAAATGCCCAGGACGGCCTTCAACGACGCCTACGTGCTCCGTAACGAGATCACCGGGGACCCGTTGAGGGACCACCCTTACGAGATCCTGCGCGACGACGGGTCGCGAATCGCAGGCGTGACCGATGCATCCGGCAGGACTTCCGTCCAGAAGAACCAGGATGTCGAGCGCATCAGGATTCGGATTCTTCCTAAGGCGGGCAAGGCGTGAACCGCCTGCCCGACTGTCACCCTTCTTCTATTTGAACGATGGATAGTCCGCAAAGCACCGATCCGCAAGCTCCGGCCGATGTCTCGCATGACGGCGCCAGCCCAACCGTCCGGCTCCCCACCGGCCTTGACTTCGACGGCACGCCAGTTGCGTCCGCCGTGCTTACGCCTGACAGTGATCGGTGCGTCAAGGAAATTCACTGCGATCCGCGAACGCCCATACCGGTCATTTTTCTGCCGGGGGTGATGGGGAGTTTGTTGGCGAATAGTCAGACCGGGGAATCGGTCTGGTATCCGGCCAACATGGATGGTGTCTCCTCTAGCCTAGCGGGCTTCTTCTCTGTCCTGGCCGGGTGGTTCCGGGGTGCCGCCTCGCGCGCCGCCCGCTTCGACCCGGAGCCCGCGGTAGTGGACCCTCGTGGTCCCTTGATTTCCATCGACGAAGCCAGGCTTGGGATCGACGCCGCAGAAGCACGCCGGCGCGGCTGGAGCACCCTGCATCGCTGGAGCTATCAGCGGACGTTGGAATGGTTGCAAGTGGCGCTGAATAAACCGATGCAGTATGGCGAGCCCATTGGCGAGTGGGCGAATGGAAGCGAAGACGGTGAGAAGTCGGCCCTGAAGCCTGTACTGGGTACCCACCCGTCGGAATACGGTGGGTACGGCGCCGGTGAAGCCCTGACACTGGATTCCGAAGTATTCAAGACCTTTGTCAGCTATCGATACCCGGTCTATGCCATCGGCTACAACTTTTTGCAATCGAATGAACTTTCGGGCAGGGACGTACTTGATGGGCTTGATTTCAAGGACGAAGAAGCCCAGACGGTGACCCGCATCATGGGTATCCGCGAGATCTGCAGAGAAAACCATACGGACAAGGCCATCATCGTTACGCATTCGATGGGTGGTTTGGTGGCGCGCATGGCTGCCGTGCTATGCGGCGGCGCCGACGACATGCTTGCCGTGCTGCATGGCGCCCAGCCGGCCACGGGTGCCCCAGTGTTTGCCAGACGATTCCGTGCTGGCGGCGAGGGTAGAAGTGGGTTGGAACGGTTCATCAATCAGAGCCTGTTCGGCGCCAATGCCCGCGAATTTATTGCAGTGGCCAGCTATGCGCAAGGACCGATGGAGTTGGCACCCATGCCCGATTACAACAACGGAGAGCCGTGGTGGATCGTGGTGGATGCCAAGGGGCGTGAGCGATTGCGGTTTCCGGAAACGAGTGCGTTAGAGGATCTATATGTCAGCGATGCGCGGTATGGGTTGCTGCCAGATCCAAAGCTGCTGGATCCGGCGGGGGTGGTGGCGAAGTATCTAAAGCGAACCAAGACCAAGCTTGACGTTCATGGTTACTACAAAAGGACCATGGAATTGGTAGTGGAGAGGCAGGCAGCATTAGCAAACTCATATCACCCCAACACCGTTGCGATGTTCGGGAGTGGTGCTCTTAAATCGCCGCGATACGAAGCAGGTGAAAGGGGAGCAAAACGTGAAGTCAGCGCGTCAGAGCACGAGCTATTGACATTTGGCAAGGTTATCTGGCAGGGCGATATCCCGGAAGACGCCTCGGCTGATGAACTAAAGCGCGCGAACCTCCATAAGGACGACCACAAGGGTGTATTGAAGCTGATAGTGGGCGGGCAGACCGTCACCATGACGGCGTGGAGCGAAATGCGAGCACCTGATCCACGGAAGGATGGTCTTATGGATAACAGTGTTATTCCAGGCGATGGCACTGTGCCTGCATGGTCTGCGGAAGCACAGGCCCGTGGCGTAATTCCCGGCGTCCCGGGAAATGCCGCCAAAGGCGTGCAAATGGCATTCAGGCAGAAGGGCTACGAACACCAGTTCAGCTTCAGGCATCCGTGGACGCGGTGGGCCACGCTCTACAGCGTGGCACTGGCAGTCCATAAAGCGAAGAAGGAGGGCCGCTCATGAGAAGTTCATGCACGGCAGCATACATACTCCGCCTCATCATGGCGATCTTTGCGGTGGGATTGAGCGCTTGTGCTCCTTACCGATCCATCGAGACAAATATGAAAGAGAATCCAGTAATTGCCAACTTGAAGCCATGGTGTATTGGACGAATGATTTTCGACAGGCCGGCAGAGAGCAGCATGTCGTATGAGAAGTACACGTATGCCGGCAATGACATCGCAATAAGGCAAAACGTAAGCCAGCACACGTTTATGCGTATGGTCGAAGCGAAAGAGGCAGAGTTTAGAAGCAGAAAACGGACGTACACCATCCCTTACAAGGAAATGCTGGCTAAGGGGTTGAAATCCATGGACATCGAGACTAGCGCTCCATGGCTGGAAACAATGGCGTCACCATCGCCTCAGTCGCGGTTGTTTGTCTTCAAGAAGGATGAAGACGTTCCGAAAGACGTTTTTCAGGGTGAAGGGTACATTCTTGCTGCTACGACGCAATTGACGTTATCCGGTCTGCTGGGAAGAACTGCTATTCAGCGAGTGCTTCGCGACGATAGTGACTGGTACCGCCAGACAAGCTATCGCGAAGACTGGTCTGTTCCAACCGAACGAGGCTTTTGTATCAAAGGTGCGCTAATTGGTGGCGTGGCCCGCAGCACCGAATCTGTCGATCAAACCATCCTGCTGATGCCTGGCCGCCCTGCAACGTTCATCATCACAATGCGTAACTCATTTGACATCGATCAGCAAGCCTCCCTGCTAAAGACCGTCCCCGACCTGCGCCGGGAGTTGGATGGCCGCCTGCTGCTCAGCAAAGTGAAGGTGCTGCGCGAGCGCAAACGTGAGTTCGCCGGGATGCAGGCCGAGGAAGTGCTGCTGTCGATGAAGGAGGATGGTGTTGAGGTTTTTCGCTTCCATCTGATGGCGCCGGGCACCGAGGATGATCGTGGCCGGCCATACACGGAGATCCAGTTGGACCTGGGTGCCGAGCCCAGCGAGGACTTTCCGGCAGAACTGGCCACCTCCCCCGTAGACGAAGCCGGCGCCCTTCAGGCCTGGGACACGCTGCTCGACAGTTTCCGCCTGCGGCCTGGGGCACTTTGATGCGTTGGGTTTTGGGTTGGACGCGGTGGGCCACACTCTATCGCGTGGCACTGGTAGTCCATAAGGCGAAGAAGGAGGGCTGCTCATGAAGAACTCATTCGCTGGAGCACGCGTGTTCCGCCTCCTCTTGGCTATTTTCGCAGTGGGATTGCACGCTTGTACCCCTTATCGATCGACCGATTCTGACGTGAAAGAAAATCCAGTAATTGCCAACTTGAAACCATGGTGTGTTGGACGGCTGCTGTTCGACAGACCGGCAGAGAGCAGCATGTCGTATGAGAGGTATGAGTACAACGGTAACGCCATCGAAATAAAAGAAAACGTAAGTCAGCATGCGTTTCAGCGTCTGGTCGAATCTAGGGAGACGGAGCTGAGGAGCAGGATGCGAACCTACACCATTCCATACAAGGAGATGTTGGCTAGAGGTTTAGAGTCGATGTTTATCGAAACAGATATGCCGTGGCTGGAAAAAACGGATACGCCGTCGGTTAATTCCAGAATCTTCTTCCATAAGAAATCGGCATTGTTTCCAGATAGTGCTCTCGTACGCGAGGGATACATCCTTGCGGGTAGCAATCAGTTGGCCGTAACCGGACTACTTGATAGCAGAGACGTGCAGACATTTCTTCGGAGCGACGGCGAGTGGTACCGTCAGACCACATACCGTGGCGACTGGTCCGTCCCGACAGCACGAGGATTCTGCATAAAGGGCGCACTGATTGGCAGCACGAGAGGCGGCACGGAATCGGTCGACCAGACCATCCTGCTGATGCCTGGCCGTCCTGCAACATTCATCATCACTATGCGCAGTTCGCTAGACATCGATCAGCAAGCCTCGCTGCTCAAGACCGTCCCCGACCTGCGCCGTCAATTGGATGGCCGCCTGCTGCTCAGCAAAGTGAAAGTGCTGCGCGAGCGCAAACGTGAGTTTGCTGGGATGCAAGCGGAGGAAGTGCTGCTGTCGATGAAGGAGGATGGTGTTGAGGTTTTTCGCTTCTATCTGATGGCACCGGGTACCGAGGATGACCATGGCCGGCCATACACGACGATTCGATTGAATCTGGGAGGGATGCCTCGCGAAGGATTTCCTCCGGAGCAGGCCACCTCCCCCGTAGACGAAGCCGGCGCCCTTCAGGCCTGGGACACGCTGCTCGACAGTTTCCGCCTGCGGCCTGGAGCACTTTGATGCATCGCGATTCGGTTCGACGCAGCAGCCAAGACAGCGGACGAACACGGCAGACGCTTTCGTTCGGCGCAAACGTTTCCAGTCATTCCGCCAACGCACCGGATAATTGATATGGCCGTCGATTTCTCCTTGCTGCCTTCAGAAGAGACGTTTGAGGAAAAGCCCCCATCCTGGCGGCTCTGGGGTGTGCTGTTTGTTGTCGCGGTCCTGGTGGGTGTGGCCGCCGTCCTGCTGCTTTGGCCGGATGGCATGCCTACGGACACCTGGCGATTCTGGGCGACGTTGATCCTCTTCCCGGTTGCCATGCCGGCATTCGTCGTCCTGCGCCGGTTTGCGCGCCATGAATCGAACAGGCTCGATGCCGAGATGCGAAACGCCGCCGTCGTCGCTTTCAAAGAACAGGTGTTCAGTGCCGCGAGCATCCCGCTGGCGTTGATTGGCGCCGCGCACCGGTTTTCTGCGGATTCCAGGCAGAATTCCGCCGATGGCGTACGGGAGGGTGCGTTGCGCATCAAGACACAAAAGCCTGTTGCCTACGACACCGCGCCAGTCAAGGCGCGATGGTTCGATATGGCCGGCGTTCCGATGGAGCCCGGCACCATAAATGCGGACTTCAAGCGTGCAAGTCTATTGACGCCTTGGCTATTGGACCAGTTGCTGACCGAACTGGCTCCCCGCATCGAGGCGTTGCCGTTGGCTGTGCCACTCGACGTGCGCTTGCACGTCGTCAACGCGTTGCAGCTCGAACAGAACCGGCGGCTGTGGGACGAATGCTGGGGCGCAAGGTTCGCGCGAGCTGCGTTGGTGGAAACCCCGGCGTTGCCAGATGACCTGATGGCGCTCGACCGATGGCTGGACCGATTGCTCGCGGGCGGCGAGCCGCGAGCAACGTTGTTCGTCAGCGTTCAGCTTCGTCCCGTACTGCATGCATCGCTCCCCGATGGATCGGCAGAGGCAGGTGTTGCCGTATTGTTGATGCCCGATGCGCTGGCACAAAAGCATGGCATCCATCGTGCTGCGAGTCTGCACCGCCCGGTGCGCGGCTCGGCGATGGAACCCCAGGAAGCGTTTTCCCGCGCACTGCGTTGGGCCGGAATCGGGGCCGGTGAGTTGGCCGGCGCGTGGCAAGCCGGGCTCGATGCCAGCCAGGTGGGGGCGCTGCGACAGACGGCGATGAAGCTCGGTATGGCCTTCCATGCCACGGATCTCGACCAAACCGTGGGTCACGCAGGGGTCGCTGCCGGATGGCTCGCCCTGTCTTGCGCTGCTGCGACACTGACGGACGCGACTGCAAAGCAAGTCGTCATGGCGGGTCAGGGCACCAGCGTTGACTGCGCCGTGATGAGGCGCGATAACCGGGCGCACGGTGTGCCGGACACAGAACCCTCACGAAACGATTGCCATGACCAGACGCTATGACATTTTGCGGGGTGACGCCACGTCGTCCAGTGGAACCGTGCTGGGTGGAGACGCCAGCGACACGCTTGGTGGCCGCGAGCAAGCCTACGAAGGCGATCCTGTCTGGTGCCCGCAATGCAAGACGGTAGGGCGCATCGCATGTCAGGGGCCACGCCAATCGATGCGGAACGCGAGCGGCAGGGAGGCGGCATTGAGCGACGATATTTGCGCGTGTGGCTGTTCGCCGAGTCCCCTGCTCATTGCGTCCCAGTTCGACTCGTACACGGACGTATGGCAGACGAGTGATCGCACTTCGTCCTGAATCGTCCACAAGCCGCCCCTTCTCGCCTTTGACTTTCTATCGATGAAGAAGCTGCGAATTGATGTCCTGTCCATTCTCCTGATCGCACTGCTTGTCGGTGGTGCGATTCTTGTTTGGGGCAAGGATCTTGGCATTGAAACGGCCGAGCGCCGGAGTGAATGGCTATCCGGCGTGGCACTGGCCGCGTTGTTGCTGGCCATCGCCGTGTCATTCCAGTATGGAGTCCGCTGTATTGAAGCGATGCGACATGTCCGGGATTGGCTGAACACCCGCCAATCTAGTATGGCGGATACAACCCAGGCGGCCCTGGCGCCAAAGCGCCCGGCACCGCCAAGCCTTGCGCCGTCGCTGGCCACGTTGCGTGATGCGCTGCGCCACAAGTACGGCCTGCGCTGGCGCTATCGCCAGCCTTGGTTGCTAGTGGCGGATGCCGATGCGGGCGCTCACGCGACTGCCGCCGCGCTGCTGCCGGAACTGAAGGCACAGGGCTGGCTTATGACGCCCGATGCGGTGCTGGTGCTGGCACAGTACGACGAGGATGGTCAGCCGGATATCGCGTGGCTCCGGCAATTCCGCCGACTGCGGCGTTGGCGGCCGCTCGATGCCGTCGTCATGCTGTTCGACGAGCATACGCAAGAGGCACGCCAGGGCAGGCAGGCGCAAATCATTGCTACCTGGCGGCTACGTATTGGAGATGTCCTGCGGTGGTCCGCGCCGACATTCGCGATGCAGGTGGGGCCGGCGATTCCACTGCCTGCTGCCGAGGTGCCGCTTGTCGGTTGCGAGATTCCCGAGCGCGCCAACGCTTCGGATGTCGAAGTCGCGTTGCATGCGCTGCGGCATCGACTGGCTTGCTGGAGTCTGAATGGATGGCCGATGGATGTGTGCGCGCGCCATCTCGGCCAATTGTCCCAGGACCTGGGCGGCCAGGTCGACAAGCTGATCGCCATGTCAGCCGCTGTGGCAGGCCATGTACGGCAGCGGATGGGCGTGCGTGGCATCGTGTTCGTGCCTGTGCCCGACAAAAGCCGCAGCGTCGGTACTGCGGCGGATTTGTCGGTGTGGCAACACATTGCCGAGGTGACGCAACGCAGGCCGGGGCGCCGCGCCGTCTGGCATCCATTGACGGTCGGAGCCGGTCTCGTATTGGCAGGCATCGGGATATGGACGGCCGGCATGATGTTCTCAAGCCTGCAGACAGACACCGATATCCGGGTTGCGCGCCAGGCCGTGCGTGACATGGAATCCGCGTCCGATGCGGCTACGCGACTGAACGCGCTGGATGTCATGCAGCAACAGATCGCGCGATACGCGTACCGCGCCGGGCACCACGCGCCCGCACTGATGCGCTTCGGCATGAATCGCGACGCCGATGTCCTGGCCGCCCTGATGCAGCCGTATGCCAGGGCCAGCCGTGAAATCCTGATCCGGCCTGTGGTGCGGGATCTCGAAGCGTCGCTGGCCGACCTGTCCCAATTGCCGACGTCTGGCCTGAGCGATGAAACGAGCAAATGGGCGCTGGCGGGCCACGACACGCTCAAGGCCTATCTGATGCTGGCGCATCCGGACCGGGTCGATCCGGCTTTCCTGGCCGGACAACTTGCGCGGCATTGGTCCACCGATGCGCGTATCGGTCCGGCGCTCAAACAGGACTATGGCGAACGATTCTCCAGATTCTTCGTCGAGCATCTGAAGGCGAATCCGGAGTGGCGCATCGCCGCAAGCGCCGAACCGATCCATGGGGCACGTCAGACGCTGTTGGCCGTCATGGGCGAGCGCAACGCCGTCGATACCATCTATCGGAACATGATTGAGGGCGTTGGCAACAAGTATCCGGATCAGACGCTGGCGTCGCTCGCCGCGGGAACGGATACGCGCGGGCTGCTGCGAAGCGACGCCGTGGTGCCTGGCGTCTTTACGCGGCAGGCCTTCGAGGGCTACGTGGCCAGCGCCATGGAGAAGGCCGCCACCGAACAGGACGTGGCGGGCGATTGGACGCTCGCGGTGGGACAGCAGTTGCCCATCGGCAAGGGCCCGGATGGAACGCCCGCAGAGATCCGCAAGGCGCTGGCAGACCGCTATTTTGCCGACTATGCCGAGCACTGGCAGCAGTTCATGAACGGGCTGCAATGGGAGCCGGCCCGAACGCTGCCCGGCGTGGCCGATCAGCTGAAGCTGATGGCTGACGCGCGCCAGTCGCCGGTCATGGCGTTGATGCGTGCGCTGGAGTACCAGGGCGGAGCCGGTACGCGAAGCGCGTCACTGTCGGACACACTGGTCAACAAGACCCGGGAAATCCTGAGCGGCAACGATCCGGCACCCGTGAAATCGAGGGCCGATCCGGACGGTCCCTTGCACGCCGCATTCGGCCCGGTGATGCGCCTTGTAGACCCGTCCCGCAATGCCGGTAGTGGTGAGTTGAGCCTGCAGCGGTTCATGGACCGCGTGACGGCGGTTCGACTCCATTTGCAGCAGATTGCCATGGCCAGCGATGTCGAGGCGCAGGCGCGCCAGATGGCGCAGGCCTTGTTTCAAGGCAAGACCTCGGAACTGGCCGACACACAAGCCTATGCGCAGCGGATGGCGGCCAGTCTCGGCGCCCAATGGGCCGGCATGGGCAACGCGCTGTTTGTGCGGCCGATTGCCCAGGCCAGCCAGGCTATCGTCCAGCCGGCGCTGGCGAGCCTGAATGAAAGCTGGCGGTTGGGTGTCGCCACGGCATGGACGCGCTCGTTCGCAGGCCGCTATCCGTTCTTCGACACGGAAAACGACGCGTCGCTAGCGGAACTGGCGCGCTTTCTGCGGCCGCAGGGTGGGCTGATCCCCGCATTCTTGTCGACCCAGCTTGCCGGGGTGCTGGAACTGCGAGGCGATGAATGGCTGCCTACCACGACAGGCGGGCAGTCGCTCGCATTCGATCCGGAGTTTCTGCGGCGTATCAACACGTTGCAGCGCATCGCCACGCACATGCTTGCACAGGGGGAACCGCGCTACCGCTTCCATCTCAAGCCGATCCCGACACCGGGCCTGACCGATACGCTACTGATCGTCGACAACCGGGCGCTGCGTTACTTCAATCAGAAGGAAGCCTGGATGTCCATGCACTGGCCATCCGACAATCTGCAGGAGCCAGGCACCCGCTTGCAGTGGCAGACCGAGACGGCTGGAACGAGCAAGAATCATGAGTTTGCCGGCGCCTGGGGTTTCGTGCGGATGCTGGAGCGGGCGAGCGTCACGCCCGTCGATAGCGCAACTTTCCAGTTGAGCTGGCAGGCGGTTGCGGACGCTCAGGCGTCGCCCGTATCGCCGGCTCCGACCGCGCGTTCGGTGGCCGAAACCGGCGTACGCGGTGATGGAGCCGGTAACAATGAAAGCCTGAACGCTCGCCTGCCGCGTGTAGCGGCGCCAGCGGCAATGACTGATCCGATTCGCTACCTGCTGCGTTCGGAAGTTGGCCATGGACCGCTGGAAATGCTATGGCTGCGCAACTTCGTATTGCCTGCGCGCATCTTCAAGGATCGGGCGCCGGCGGTGGCGGGAACGCCAGCGTCTCGCGCGTAGCAGCCGTCAGGCTGCAGCGTCCCCCGTCGGCACATCCCGCTGCGGGTGGCCGTCGTACGTCCACAGGAACTGACGGGGGATCGGGCCCTTGTTGCGGCCCCCCTGCTGGGTCTGTTCCCAGGCGTGCGACAGGATGCCCACTGAGCGCGACAGGCAGAACAGGCCGCGTGCCAGCGGTGCCGGGAACCCCAGTTCCGCGTAGATGACGGCGGTGGCGCCATCGATGTTCATCGGGATTGCCTTGTCGCGGCCTTCGCCCAGCTTCTTTTCCACGGCACGTGCGATGGCGGCATAGCGGCCCGAGACAACGCCCGCGTCGGCGGCCTGGTCCACCAGCGCCAGCAGTCGCGGGGCGCGCGGGTCCAGGGGGTGGAAGCGGTGGCCGAAGCCCGACACGAACTTGCCGTGCAGGTCTCGGTAGTTTGCCAGGCCAGCGGCCACGGCGTCGTCGAACGGCACACCTTCGTCGAAGCGCCGCGCGATGTCCTGGTACAGCTCCACGGCCTGCTCGCCGGCGCCGCCATGCACGTCGCCCAGGACGTTGACGGCTGAAGCCATCGCGTTGTTCAGCCCCACGCCGCAGGTGGCGGCCATGCGGGCGATGGCGATGCTGGGTGCCTGCGGACCATGGTCGACGGCAGCCATCAGGGCCGCGTCAAGCAATTCGCCCTGGCGCTTCTCGGGCAGTTCGCCGCGCAGCATCAGCCAGATCATCTGGGCAAACGACACATTGCCGATCAGCTGCTCGATCGGGTAGCCGCTGTAGCGGATCTCGCCGGGCTTCATGTCGATGATCTTCGTGCGCCACCAGTCCTGCGAGGCCTGCCGGCCCGCGTCCATCGGAAATGCTTCGCTCATAGTGCGCGCTCCTGTTTCAGGGTGGCGATGTCGTCTGCCGCGTAGCCGAGTTCGCCAAGAATGTCGTCGGTATGCTGGCCCAGTTGCGGCGGCGGGGTATCCACCGACGGTGCCGTGCCATTGACCTTGAAGCCCGTGCCGACCAGGCGGATGTCGCGGCCCACGCCGGGCACGTTGGCAAAGTCGCCGATCATGCCGCGATCTCGTACCTGCGGATGCGCGAGCACGTCCGGCACCTTCAGGACCGGGCCGGCGGGGACGCCGGCCTCGTTCAGCAACTGCCACCATTCCGTGGCGGGCTTCTTCGCCAGCTCGGCTTCGAGTTCGGCGGTCAGCGCGGCGCGATTGGCCAGGCGCGACTGGCGCTCGGCAAAACGCGGGTCGCCGGCCAGGTCGGGACGGCCCACCACGCGGCACACGGCCTCGAACTGTTCCTGCTTATTGGCCGCGATATTGAGCGGGCCGTCGCCGGTGCGGAACGTGCCCGAAGGGCTGGCAGTCATGTTCTCGTTGCCCATCGGCACCGGGTCCTTGCCGGCAACCAGGTGGTTCGACACCACCCAGCCCATGGTGGCCATGGTCGCTTCGAGCATCGACACGTCGAGGAAATAGCCCTCGGTGCGGTCGCGGTCGGCCAGCGACGCCGCAATCGCGAACGCGGCCGTCATGCCGCCGATGGTGTCGGAAACCGGATAGCCCACGCGAAGCGGCGCGCTGTCCTTGTCGCCGGTGATGCTCATCACGCCTGACATGCCCTGGATGATCTGGTCGTAGGCCGGCAGGTCGGACAGCGGGCCGTCCTGGCCGAAGCCCGAGATCGCGCAATAGATCAGGCGGGGATTCACCAGCTTCAGCTCGTCGTAGCCCAGGCCAAGCCGGGTCATCACGCCGGGGCGGAAGTTCTCCACGACCACGTCGGCGCTCTGTACCAGCTTGCGGAAGACTTCCTTGCCGCGTGCGTGCTTGAGGTTGATCGTGATCGATCGCTTGCCGGGGTTCTGTGCCAGGAATGACACCCCCATCAGGTTACGGTTAAGTTCGGCGTCGGCGCCCAACTGGCGCGCCAGGTCGCCAGTACCCGGCGTTTCCACCTTGATGACCTCGGCGCCCATATGGGCCAGCTGGTGGCAGCAGAAGGGCCCGGCCAGCACGTTGGTGAGGTCGAGCACGCGGATATTGCGAAGCGGCTTGTACATACAGTCCTGCCAGGAAATGGTTAGTCGGCGCGGATCAATCGACGCGAGCGCCCGATTCCTTGACGATCGCGCCCCAGCGCGTGTTCTCGCTCTTGATGAAGGTGGCCAGTTCCGCCGCCGTGCCGCCGCGCGGCTCGCTGCCTTCGTCATGCAGCTTGGCGATCGTGTCCTTGTCCTTCAGCGCCTTGTTGACTTCGGCGTTGAGCTTGGCCACCACGTCGGCCGGCGTGCCGGCGGGTGCCACCAGTGCCTTCCAGTCCTCGGCCTGGAACCCGGCATAACCTTGTTCCGCCACGGTCGGCACGTTGGGCAGCAGCGCCACGCGCTTGGCCGACGTCACCGCCAGCGCGCGCAGCTTGCCGGCCTTGATCATCGGCATGGCGATGGGCGGCGTGGCGAAGTAGAAATCGGTCTGGCCGCCCATCAGGTCGGTCAGCGCGGGCGATGCACCCTTGTACGGCACGTGAAGCGCCTTGATACCGGCGCGGCGCTGGAACATCTCGCCGGTCAGGTGGCCCACGGTGCCGGTGCCGGCCGATGCCATCGACAGCTGCTTGGTCTTGGCGGCGTTCACCAGATCGGCCAGCGTCTTGTACGGCGCGTCCTGGCGCACGATCAGCACCACCGGCTGCGCGGCAACCAGCGCGACGGGTGTGAAGTCCTTCACCGCGTCATAGGGCATCTTGGGGTACAGCGTCGGGTTGATCGCCAGGTTGGCGGTCTGGCCCATGCCGATGGTATAGCCGTCGTTCTTCGCCTTGGCCACGAGGTCCAGGCCAATATTGCCGCCCGCGCCGGCACGGTTTTCTACCACCACGGTCCATTTGGTGGCCACGCCCACCTTGTTGAACACCAGGCGCGACAGCACGTCAGTGCCGCCCGCCGGCGGGAACGGCACCACCAGGCGGATGGGCTGCGCAGGGTAGGCTTCGGCGGCCATGACGGGGGCGGCCAGCAGCGCCGGGGCGGCGGCAATGGCCAGCAACGTGTAGGTAAACTTGCGGCGCAAGGGCAGACGGGTCATGCTTGTCTCCATTTTCTTGTGTTCTATTGTACAGAACAACGATCTTAAAGAAGGAATGATTGTGAGAATAGGAGCGATGGGGAGGGCTGTCAAGCGGGGATGGGAGCGGGGCGGGGGCGGCGCAGAGGAGCCACCGATAACGGCGATTGCGCACGGCGCTCCAATTTCGTTGTTTGCCGATCGAACCTGGGGCGGACTGTCGATAGGCTTTCAAGATTTGTGCCGGGCTCGTATCACGGCACACAACGAAGAAGAGGCCATCTATCCATGCAACGACCCGTCGCACGTACAAAACACTCTCGGCGCCAATTCCTGATGCTCTCCGTTTTGCCCTTATTGGGAGCATCGGGTTGTGCAACGAAGGCGCTGTTAGAGACCGCGCGGAGCCCGGATACCTACGAGTACAAGGAGGTTATCGATCAGGTCATGATGACCGAGGACGGGCGGAAGCTTGTGGTGATAGGGCCAAAGTTCCACTACATCTTCGATGTCAAGCCGCAATTTTCTAAGATCCTGCGTTCGCCGCTACAGGAAAAGCTGACTGCCGGGATTTCCGACTTTTTTGTCAGAGAGGATGCCTCGGTGTCTGGCAATGTCGTGCTGACATTGAAAGATGCTAACGATGAGGAATTCGCGCAGGCCGAATCGCTTGGGTTCACGGGGTCCAAGACGGAAGCGCGATTGCGCTATGACCTCAGGGGCAAACGCTACTCAGCGAGCGGTTTTGACATGCCAGCCGGTTTGAAGCAGTTAAACCGCTCCTATGAGGTCTCAGTGGTGGAGTTGCACAAGGGACTGAAGCAGGCGATGGTTCTTTTGACTCCGCTCACCGTGGCGGCTGACGGTGTCATTGTGCTGGCCGCCATTCCGCTGCTGTCGATCTGGCTGCTTTCAGCGGGGAGCGTCCGGATCATGTGATGCAGGTCTGCGACAGGACGTTGTATGGCTGCCAAGGGCGTGGCTACTGCCTAGGCTGAATCGGGGCGCAATGCGCGCCCATCGCACTTTGCTAAACAGCTATCACCGCCGGCAGCGCAAAGCCCGCACCCACTGCTTTGCGGGCCTCCGCCAACGCCTTCTTCGCAATCGAAGCGTCGCGTCCCAGCCGCAGCAGGCCGCCGAGCTGGTGCGGTGCCTTGAGCAGTCCGAGGATGACTGCCCCGACGTCGGTACTGCCGTCTTCGGCCATGCCGGCGAATGCCAGCGGCGGCACGGCGCGGTCGGCGGGGTCGATCACCACGCGCAGCGCGGCGAACGGGATGCCCAGCGTCTGGGCGGCGCGTGCGGCGATATGCGATTCCATGTCGACGGCAAGGGCGCCGTGCGAATTATGAAGCGCGGTCTTGTCCGCCACGGTCAGCACGGGCGTGTCTGAGCCGGCCAGCAGGCCGCTTTCGGCGTGAGGCAGGGCACGTCGCAACGCGGCAGTCCAGTAGGGCGCCGTGCTATACGACGTCTGACCGTTGCGCACGGCCGTGGCGACGATGACGGCGCCCGGCGGCAACGTGGGATCGAGTCCGCCGGCTACGCCGAAGCTGATGACGCCGGCGCAGCCCTGCATCAGTCGGATGTCCAGCGCACGCGCCAGCATCACGCCGCGCTGGCCGTACAGCGTCTGCACATCGGGGCCGGCCGCGATGCGGGCTTCGAAATCCATCCCGCAGACCACCAGTACCGGCGATTGCGGGGACGCCGTGGCGCTCACAGGCCCCAGGCCACGGCGTGGTTGCCGTCGCGTAGCAGGTTGCGGAAGCGCGCCAGCGCCCAGAGCGGGAAAAACCGCGAATAGCCGTGGTAACGCAGATAGAACACGCGCGGGAAGCCTACCGCCGTGAAGTACGGCTCGTCCCACAAGCCGTGGCTGGCCTGGGTGCGCAGCAGGTATTCCACGCCGCGCGCCACGGCCGGGTGATCGCCGGCGCCGGCAGCCATCATGCCCAGCATGGCCCACGCGGTCTGCGATGCGGTGCTGGGTGCCTTCTCGTAGCCATGGTACTCGAGCTTGTAGCTGTCACCCGATTCGCCCCAGCCGCCATCGGCGTTCTGGATTGACGCCAGCCACTGCGCGGCGCGCTGCATCTCGGGCGCGCCGGCGCCGATGCCGGCCGCGTTGAGGCCGCACAGCGCGCTCCACGTGCCGTAGATATAGTTGGTGCCCCAGCGGCCAAACCAGCTGCCGTCCGCCTCCTGCTCGTCGAGCACGTAGCGCAGCGCGCGTGCCGCCGGTTCGCTATTGGCCGGCATCTGGCCCAACTGGCACAGCATGGCCAGGCAGCGCGCCGATACATCGGCGGTGGGCGGGTCCAGCAGCGCGCCGTGATCGGCGAACGGGATGTTGTTCAGGTAGAGATGGGTGTTCTCGGGCTCGAACGCGCCCCAGCCGCCGTTGCTGCTTTGCATGCCGATGACCCACTCGCAGGCGCGCGCGATGGCGGGCGTGTAGCGGTTCGAGCAGTCGCCGCGCTCGGCACGGTCCATCGCGGCGGCCACCACGGCCGTGTCGTCCACGTCGGGGTAATGCGCATTGTTGTACTGGAAGGCCCAGCCGCCGGGCCGGACGTTCAGGCGCCGCACGGTCCAGTCGCCGCGCAATTCCAGTTCCTGCAGCGGCACCAGCCAGTCCAGCCCGCGCGATGCCGCGGCAATGGCGCGCGGCTCGCCCACTTCCAGCAGGGCGTGGGCCGCCAGCGAGGTGTCCCAAACCGGCGACAGGCATGGCTGGCAGTAGGCTTCGTCGTCACGCACCACCAGCAGCTTGTCGATGGACTTGCGGGCAATGGCCCGGTCGGGATCGTCGGGTGGCACGCCCAGTACGTCGAACATCAGCACCGAGTTGACCATCGCCGGGAAGATCGCACCCAGGCCGTCCTCGCCGTTCAGGCGCTCGACGGTAAAGGCACGGGCGCGCTCGATGGCGCGCTGGCGCATGCTGCGGGGAAATAGCGGTTCGGCCACGCGTACCACGGCATCCAGCACGCGGAACACGCCTACCCACAACGGGCTTTGGTGCGGCGCGCGGCGCGGCAGGCGCGCCGCCTGGCACGGCCGCACGAACAGTTCATCGATGCCGATGTTGCGGGGGTTGCGCGCCTGCGGCCGCAGGCTGTTCAGCACCAGCAGTGGCACGATGACCGTGCGCGCCCAGTACGAGACCTTCGACAGATGGAACGGAAACCATTCGGGCAGCAGCATGATTTCCACGGGCATCATCGGCACGGCCTGCCACGGCATCACGCCGTACAGCGCCAGCAGCGTGCGCGTGAAGACGTTGCTTTCCTCGGCGCCGCCCATCGCGTGGATGCGGCCGCGTGCCCGGCGCATATGCTCGGCCTCGGGGTCGTCGCCGGCCATCTTCAGGGCGAAGTACGCCTTGACGCTGGCGCTGACGTCGGAGCTGCCCTCGTGGAACAGCGGCCAGCCGCCGTCGGCATTCTGGATGCGGCGCAGGTAGCTGGCGATCTTGCCTTCCAGTGCCAGGTCGGGCGTCTCGCCCAGGAAGTGCACCATCAGGATGTACTCGGCCGGGATGGTGGCATCGGCTTCGAGTTCGTAGACCCAGTGGCCGTCGGCCTGCTGCTGCGCCAGCAGCGCATCGACGGCATGCGCGATGCCGTCGTCGAGCGGGTCGGGCAGGGACGCCTCGGTGGAGCGCCGGTTCAGCGCGTCGTCATGAGGGCGGGTGATCGTTGCAGCCTGGTTCATCAATTCGGGGGCACTTCTCTCATGGCGATGCGGCGGCCGCGGCCGCGTGCATCACATCGGCAGAAAACATCGGGTCATGCAATGGCATGCCGCAGCACGATCCAGGCAAGCTTGGCCTTGTTGACGCGCACCCGCGTGCGCGGGGCCAGCCAGCCACGGGCCAGCAGGCGCGTCAGGATCTCGTGATAGACCTCGTACATGATGCGCGGCGAACGCACCACGCGCGACGGGCAGCGTGCCATGATGGCGGCCGATGCGTCGTAATGGGCCTGGGCGTCGCGGGCAATGCCGCGGCAGACCACATCGATCGACGGATGATCGATCACCGCGCGTGGCGTGCCGGCCGGAATGCCGGCGGCGGCCAGCGCCTCGGCAGGCAGGTAGAGCCGGCCGATTTCGGCGTCTTCGTCCAGGTCGCGCAGGATGTTGGTCAGTTGCAGCGCGCGGCCCAGGTGATGGGCCAGCTCGATGCCCGGTTGTTCGTCCAGGCCGAACACGCGTACCGCCAGGCGGCCAACCGCGCTGGCGACGCGGTCGCAATACAGGTCCAGCGTGGCCGCGTCGGGCGCCACGATCGTGCTGACGACATCCATGATCATGCCGTCGATGACGGCGTGGAAGTCCTGCTGCTGCAGGTTGAATTCCTTGATCTGCTCGTCGAGCGAGCGCAGCGCGGCGGGCGCGTTGCCCGCGTAGCAGGCCGCGATGTCCGCGCGCCAGTCTTCCAGTGCTGCCAGGCGGTCGGCGTGCTGGGTATCGCCATCGGCGATGTCGTCCACGGCGCGGCAGAACGCGTAGATCTCGAACATGGCCTGCCGCTGCGAGGGCGGCAGGATCCGCATGGCGGTATGGAACGAGCTACCGGAAGACACGGCGGGTCCGGCGAGCGGAGCGCCAGGCGTTGCGATTTCAGTACCGGCCACAGGTTTCCTCGGCACGCTAAATATCAGGCGGTCTATGGGAAGCCGCCCGGTTTCGGGGTTTTCAGGGTCGGGCGATTATAGCAACATCACCGATTGGGGGTATTTGTGGTGCTTGGGTCGCTTTTGGCGGGGTATCGGGCGTATGGCACGCCACGTGACGGCGTGGCTGTCGTCTGGTCGATCACCTTCTCCACGTCGGGAATTTCACGCATTGCGGCCACGAACGCCGCGCCGTTGAAATCCTTTCCCACGCAGCCCTGCACGGTCAGCCAACGGCCGCGCACCATGATCCAGAGCGAGCTGTTTTGCCAGGCGGGCAGCGTGCGGCGCAGGTCCTGCAGCCGCCGTTGCAGCGTTTCGGCGATTTCGGCGTCGTACTGGTACGCGTTGGCCAGCCGGCAGCGGCCTTCCGCATAGCAGTGGTTGCCTTCCTCGATGCGGTGGTGTGCCTCGCGTTTCCATTCGTCCTCGGAAAACCCGTGGCCCGGTTGGTTCGGGACAACCCGAAACGGCACTTGAAACGCGTACGAACGGATCATTGCCATAGTTGCGCAGCGTTTGAGCATGCACGATTTTTGTCGCGACTATAAATAGGACGACAAACCAAATCGCGACCATCCATGCCATTCGTTTATTAATCGACCAGCCGGTCGAAACGTCAGCAAGGCAATACATTATCGGTCGGCATAAAAGCAGAAAGCCCCGCCGAAGCGGGGCTTCCCAGGCCAGATAATTGGCCCGGCGATTCAGACTTAGATGGCCTGGATCTTCGTGGCCTGCTCGCCCTTCTGGCCCATGGCCTTCACGTAGCGGACCTTCTGGCCTTCCTTCAGCGACTTGAAGCCATTGCCTTCAATCGCCGAGAAATGCGCGAACAGGTCGTTGCCGCCTGCGTCCGGGGTGATGAAGCCAAAGCCCTTGGCGTCGTTGAACCACTTAACGGTACCGGTTTCCATATATCTATCCAACCTTGAATTTCAAATGAGCGTGATTGCCCGACCAAGCATGTTGCCCACAACGAACCGGAGCAATAACGCTACAGGCCGGTGCACATGCGAGCAGCCATTCTGACGGTTTTTTTTCGCGTGTCAATCAGACTATGCCCCTAACGGTATTTCGGCATGCGAACAGCAGATATTAGAGATTTCTAGATCATTTGGGGGTTTGTCTGACATCAGACTGAATCGCCTGGCGGTATGACACGCATTTCCGTATCTGTGGTACCGACAGTTCGTACGCAGCCGTAACCCCGGCGGCACCACGCTGCCATATATGCCACAAAACCGTTCCGCCAACGCTACTCCATATGGACTATGGCTACCAATGGATGATGCCGCGACAATGCGCGTCATACCAAAAACCGGCAGCCGCAACGATGCGCGCGAGCCGGAGAAATCGCGGCGCACCAGGCGCCGGATCCGTGAACGGGGAATCAGATGTCACCACATAGCTAGCCAGGGTCCTTGGCACACGGGCGTTTCAGCGCCCGCCGCCGGCATGATGCCGGCCGTCTTCCTGCCGCATTTTCCTGCCGCGTATTTCGTCCATGCAGGTTCATGCCATGCCAGAACCGGGCAGGGTGACACGCGCCTGTGACCACCATATGTCACGGCGGCTTCGGCACAATTTTTGACAATCTCGGTCCGGCGAATGGCCTAGCATCCGACCTGCCCGTGAATTAGTAAAAACACTAGTTCAGACCGGCGACCGGCATAATGCGGGGCGCGCGCGGCCAGAATGCGGATGGGGCGGACGCGCGGCGACGACCACGCGCCATACCAACAAAGAAAAAGCGGACAACAACGAGTGAAGCCATTGCAGCGTTTAATCCGGGGACTTTTCCATGAAGTTGGCAGCGATGCGCCACGCCGCGCCGTGGGGCGCGTTTGCCGGCATGCGATGCTGGCCGTGGCCGTCGTGGCATCGGCCGGTGCCGTGATGCTGGGCGCGCTGACGCCATCGGCCGATGCGCTGGCCCAGGTGGCCGGGCCGGCCCAGGCCCCCGTGGCGCCCCAGGGCGCCCGGGCAGCCAGCACGGCCGCCGCGCCGAACGTTGCCTTCCACTACGGCAGCAAGCCGCCCGTCGATCTGCTGCAGGCATTCGACGTGGCCGTGGTCGAGCCCGACAGCGGTTTCGATCCGCGCCAGGCCAAGACCCCGAACACCGCATGGTTTTCCTACGTGAGCCTGGGCGAGGTGCTGCCCAGCCGCGCCTACTTCAAGGACATCCCCAAGTCATGGCTCACCGGCAGCAATGACGCCTGGAATGCCCGGGTGGTTGACCAGGCCGCCGATGGCTGGCCCGCCTTTTACGTCGACAAGGTAATCACCCCGCTGTGGGATCGCGGCTACCGCGGCTTCTTCATCGACACGATGGACTCGTATCACCTGGTGGCCCGGACCGACGCCGAGCGCGCCAGGCAGGAAGCGGGCATGGTGCGCGTGATCCAGGCCATCAAGGCCCGCTATCCGGATGCGAAGCTGCTGTTCAACCGCGGCTTCGAAATCCTGCCGCAGGTGCATGCGCTGGCCTATGGCGTAGTGTTCGAATCGCTGTTCCGGGGCTGGAACCAGGCGCAGGGTGCCTATACCGAGGTCAGCCAGCAGGACCGCGACTGGCTGCTGAACCAGGCCCGCATCATTCGTGACCAGTACAAGCTGCCGGTCATCTCGATCGACTATTGCGCCCCGGCCGACCGCACCTGCCAGCGCGATGCCGCGCGCCGTATCCGCGCGCTCGGCATCACGCCGTACGTGACCGATTCCGGCCTGCAGACGGTGGGCGTGGGGCAGATCGAGGTGCTGCCGCGCCGCGTGCTGGTGCTGCAGGAAAGCCAGCCGGGCGTGTCGATCGACAACAGCGAAGGCGTGCGCTTCGTGTCGATGCCGCTGAACTACCTCGGCTATCGCGTCGAGTTTGCCGAGACGCGCGATGCGCTGCCGGAGATCACCCCCGACCGCTATGCCGGTGTGGTCGTCTGGTCCAACGGCTACTTCACGCGCAACGCGGCCCGCTATCAGGCGTGGCTTGAAAAGCTGAGCGCGCAGGGCGTGCCGGTGGCATTCATGAACGGCTTCGGCATGCCCGCAAACAGCCCGCTGCTGCGCAGCCTGGGATTGAAGGCGGTGAAGGGGCGCGTATCGAGTCCGGTGCAGATCGTGTCGCAGGACAAGATGATGGGCTTCGAACAGCCCGTGGCGCCCGATGCCACCGAGGCGGTTGCCGTGCAGGTGCAGGACGGCGCCGCCAGCACGCGCTCGCTGCTGCGCCTGCGCGCCGGTTCGCTGACCTACGATGCCGCGGCCATCACGAAGTGGGGCGGCTATGTGACCGGTCCCTATGCCGTCCGCCAGAACTACGCGATCCGCCAGAACTCCTCCAGCGACCAGGATCGCTGGATCGTGCAGCCGCTGGATTTCCTGCGCGAGGCCCTTCGCCTGCGTCCGATGCCGGTGCCCGACACCACCACCGAGAGCGGGCGTCGCCTGCTGACCATCCATATCGATGGCGACGGGTTCGCCTCGAAGGCCGAGATCCCTGGCGGCGGTTTCTCCGGCGAGGTATTGTTCCGGGAAATCTTCGACCGCTATCGCCTGCCGATGACGATGTCGGTGATCGAGGGCGAGGTCGGCAAGTCGGGCATGTACCCGAAGCTGACCGCCGAGCTGGAACCAATCGCGCGCAAGATCTTCGCGCAGCCGTATGTCGAGGTGGCCAGCCACACCTATTCGCACCCGTTCGAGTGGGGCCGCACGGTGCCCGGTCAGCAGAGCGACGCGCGTGTCACCGAGGGCGACGAGGAATTCCACCTGGCCATCCCCGGCTACAAGATGGACCTGAACCGCGAGATCGGCGGCTCCATCGACTACATCAACAAGGTGCTGTCGCCGAACAAGCCGGTGAAGATGCTGCTGTGGCCCGGCGACTGCCAGGCGCCGCCGGAAGCCATCAAGCTGACCGATGCCGCCGGCGTGCTGAACATGAACGGCGGCGACACGCTGATCACGCGCAGCAACCCCACCTGGACCGCCATCGCGCCGCTGGGCATCCACAAGGCCGACAACACGTTCCAGGTATTCGCGACCAACCAGAACGAGAACGTCTACACGAACCTGTGGCGCGGCCCGTACTACGGCTTCGAGCGTGTGATCGAGACTTACGAGATGACCGAGAAGCCGTATCGCTTCAAGGCCGTGAACATCTACTACCACAGCTACGCGGGCACCAAGGTGGCATCGCTGAAGGCGCTGCGCACGGTGTACGACTACGTGCTGACGCAGAACCTGTTGCCGATGCACTCGACGGACTACGTGCTCAAGGTGCTCGACTGGCAGGACATGGCGGTGGCACGCGAACTCGGTGACGGCGCCGATGGCGCCCCGGCCGGCGGCGCGTGGGTGGTGCGTGGCGACGGCAACCTGCGCAACCTGCGCTGGGTCGGCGACGGCGTGCCCGACGTGGCCACGGCTCAGGGCGTGACCGGCTCGTCGCCCGCGCCGGGCGGCGGCGTGTATGTGCACCTGGATGGCGGCAACGCGCGCTTCAGCTTTGTGCCGGCCGCCACGCATGCGGTGCCCGAACTGCCCGAGGCCAACGGCCTGGTGCGTGACTGGCACCGCGACGGCGGTGCCACCCGCTTTGCTTTCTCCGGCTACTACAAGCCGTTCTTCCGGCTTGCCAATGCCGGCCAGTGCAGCGTCACCATCGATGGCAAGCCCGCTCGCGGCGTGCGCGAGAGCAACACGCTGCGTTTCGATACCCCTGCGGTGAATGATCCGATCCATGTCCAGCAACAAGTCGAAGTCCGCTGCGGCGCCTGAGCGCGAGCGGCTGTTGCCGCCGGCGCTGGTTCTGACCTTTACCGCGATGGTGGGGGTGGGCCTGGCGCTGATGTTTCCGCGCGAGACGCTGCGCGAGCGCCTGCTAGGCCAGGGCCGTACGGTGGACGGCCTGACCGTGGCCTATCTCGAAGCGTGGTCGCGCGTGGCCCCCAACGACACGAGCTTCATGAGCGTGCTGGCCGAACAGTACGCGCGCAGCGGCCGCCTGGACGACGCCGAGAAGATGCTCGAACGCATGATGGCGGTTCAGGGTCAGGACATGACCGGGCATATCCTGCGCACGCGTATCGAGATCACGCAGCAGCGCGCCTATGCGGCGCAGCCCGAATCGCCCGAGCGTGCCGAGCGCCTGGCGCTGATGAAGGACCTGCTCAAGCAGGCCACCGCCGACGGCGCGATGCGCCGCTGGTCGCTGGCCGACCTGCAGACGCTGGCCACGCAATCGCGCCAGATCGGCGATGCCGACGCCGCCAGCGTGCTGTTCCGCACGCTGGGCAAGCGCGATCCGGCCAATCTCGATTTCTACAACCGGCAACTGGCCAGCATCGCGCTGGCCGGCGGCAACTATCGCGATTCCGCGCAGGCGTTGTTCGACGCGCAGGCGCGCAGCAAGAACCTGTACGAGCAGCGCACGCTGTTCCTGCAGGCGCTGCAGACGCTGCAGGCAGGCAACCTGCTGGACGAGGCGCTGGCGGAAGCCGAGCGGCGCGGCGGCAAGCTGCTCGAAGACCCCGACGTACTGCGCTACCTGACGAAGCTGGCGCTGGCCGCCAACAAGCCGGACGTGGCCGCGAAGTACGTCGAGCGGCTGCTGAAGCTGACGGCCAACAAGCCATCGGGCGCCGCGCAATTCGCGCTGGCGGCGCTGCGCAGCGATGCCGCACATGCTGAAGTCCGTCGCGTGTCCGACACCGAGCCGTGGCTGGCCCGTGGCCATGTCTTCCTGGACGGCCCGCGCGGCGTCGCCATGCGCGACCGGATGGGCGATTTCAGCGTGCGCCGCGTTCACGCGCAGGCTGCGTCGGCACCGATGCTGGCCCAGGCCATGCCGAAGCCGGGTCCGGGCAATCCGACGCAGGCCGAGGCCCAGGCCGCAGCCAAGGGCGAAGTGGCCGCAGCCGTGGCGGCCGGCAAGGCTTTCAACGCCGACGACTACGATCTGGCCTACCGCGTGTTCCTGGCGGCAGGCAAGCTCGACCAGGCCCAGGACGTCGCCCAGACGGCGGTGCGCAAGCTGCCGGACGAGCCGGTCTGGCGCGAGCGGCTGGCGCTGGTATCCGAATGGAACCGCCAGCCGACGATCGCGCTGCAGAGCTGGCTCGAATACGCGCAGGCGACCAACGACGAGCGCGCCTGGAACAACGTGATGCGCCTGGCGCCGGGCCTCAACGACGATCGCGCCTACCTGGCTGCGCTGCGTCACCGTGCCACGGGCGGCGACCTGAAGACCATCGACGAGGTGGTGGCTGCCTACGAGCGGCTGGGCGAGCCGGAAGCCGGCATGGCCTTCCTGGACACGCTGGCAAACGGCCCGAACGGTCGCCAGGCGATGGAGCGCAATGCAGATCTGGCCGAGCGCGCGGGCAAGGACGATCGCGCCTTCGAACTCTATGGCCAGCTCGAAAAACGCTTTGGCGCCCGGCCGCGATACGCGGTCAAGCGCGCCAACATCCTCTTTGTGCGGGGCCGCCTGAACGAGGCGATGGATGCGCTGCTGCCGGCGCGCAGGCAGGCGGGTCCGCAGGACCTGCTTTACTGGCGCACATACACCGAGCTGGCCCGTCTGACGCAACGCGACGATCTGCTCAAGGACGGCTATCGCCAGATGATGTTCGCCATGGCCGAGACCCGTGACGACCACTGCATGCAGTTTCCGCCGGGTGCCGCCCGCAACGACTGCATTGCCGAAGTGCGCGACACGGTGGAAGCGGACTATTCGAACCTGATTGCGTACTACGACCGCTCGCCCATCGACGCGGGCCGGATCGCCGAAGCCAGCTGGCGCAAGAACGGCAAGTTCGACCAGTTCCAGCTCGCGGTGTACTACTACACCCGCGCGCACGCCTGGCGCCGTATCGACCAACTGCTTGCCGACCTGACGCCCGAGCAGCGCAGCGAAGCCGAATCGTCGGCCGTGTTCCTGATGCGCCGCGCCGAATACTGGCGCCTGACCGGCAACCGCGACCGTGCGCTGGCGGACCTGCGCCGTGCCGCCGGGCAGCCCGACGCGGACAGCGAGACTTTCGGCGCGCTGCTGTGGGCGCTCGTCGACAGCGGCACCGACAGCGAAGTGCGCGCCGTGATGCAGCGACTGAAGCCCAGTGCCGAGCAGGACCCGGGCCTGTGGGGCGCGTATGCCGCCGGCGCCATGCGCTTCCAGGACGGCTATACCGCGCTGCACTACCTGCGCAAGATGCAGCAGGGCAAGAACGCCGATCCGCTCTGGCTGGGCCTGACCGCTGACGCGTACGAAGCCATCGGCCAGACATCGACGGCCTGGCGTATCCGCAGGCAGGCGTGGATCGACCTGCACCACGCGTGGGCGGCGGGCGGCCAGCACTGGGCCAACGCATCGGCAAGCGACGATGAAGACGGCGACGCGGAAGACGACGCACAGGATGGTCCGGCACGGGGCGACCTGCGCCGCCAGACGGTGGCGCTCGGGCAGATCTTCGCTTCCGGCGATGTGTCGCGCAGCCTCGTCATCGAGATGCTGCGCCGCGACCGTGCCGAAGTGGCCGCGCGCCGCGCCGCGCCGGGCGATGCGAAGTCGCCGTCGCAGCTGGGCAATGTGCCGGGCCTGCCGGCGCTGGACGCGGTGCCGCCGGCCGCGCTGACCGAGGCGCAGCGCCGTCGCCAGGGCCAGATCTCGGCGGCCAGCCGCGAGGTGGCGCTGGCCTGGGCGATGTCGTCCGAATCGAACGATCTGGCGCGGGCGTGGCTGGCCCGGCAGTATGCCGACCGGATGCAGCGGCCCGCGTATGCCGAGATTTCCATCGCGCTGGACAGCAACGACATGGACCAGCTCGACCGGATCATGGAGCGCCAGGCCGGCCGCGTGCCGGTGGCGAACCAGATCGAGGCCAACCGCCAGCTGGACCGGCTGTCGACCGCGCAGACCCAGGCGTTCGAGACGCAGGAACTGGCCCGTACCGACGACACGCTGCAGCAGACGCTGGAAGATGCGCTGCTGTTCAACGCCCAGGCCATCGAGCCGCGCGTCACGTTCCAGCGCCAGAAGCCGCTCGAATACTACGAGTACAGCCTGGCGGGCGGCGCGCGCCTGTGGGATGGCTATGCGGTGAACCTGCGCGGCGTGTTCCGCGACCAGCGCAGCGCCGACCGCACGCAGCTGGACAACGTGCCGGCATCTGACCGCCGTGCCGAACTGGCGTTGAGCTATCGCGACAGCCAGAAGAACTGGCTGCTCGGGATCGGCCGCCGCGACGGCCTGGAGAGCTTCACCACGGCCCGCCTGACCGGCAACTGGAACCAGGAAGGGCGCATCCAGTACACGGGCACGGTGGGCTACAACCAGCAGGCCGACGAATCGGCACAGCTGCGCGTGGGAGGCATGAAGGACGTGGTGGAACTGGGTGCCACGTGGCGCCTGGGCCTGCGCGAATTCATCAGCGGCCGGGCCCAGTACAACCACTTCTACGGCCAGGACCGTACGGCGCTGGGCCATGGCATGGTCTTCGACGTCGAGGCCGGCTATCGCATCCGCACGCAGTATCCGGACTATACGGTGCGTATCGTCGGCACGCGGGGCATCTACAGCGCCAATGGCGGCACGCTGTCGCCGACCATGCAGCGGCTGCTGCCGGCCGGTGACGACGAGGCCACGCCGGCGTTCTACATGCCGCAAAGCTTCACGCAGGCCGGCGTGCTGTTCGGCTTCGGCACCGACCTGATCGACGACTACACGCGCAAGTGGCGGCCGTTCATGGAAGCCGGTGCGCTGTATGACACGCGCGCGGGGCACAACTTCCGCGGGCAGGTGGGTGTGGCCGGATCGGTGTTCGGCAACGACCATCTGTCGCTGTATGTCTCGCACGACACCGCGGCCCGTACCACGGGGACGCCGCTGACCGAAGTTGGCCTGCGTTATCGCTGGCTCTATTGATGAACATTTGACTGGATTTCAAGGTAACGAGGGGGATCGAAGATGAACAAGACCAATACCCGCACGGGTCGCCTGATGGCATGGGCCGCGGCCATCGGTGCCGCACTGTGGCTGGCCGGCTGCGCCGTGACCGACGTGGGCCGCGCGCCACAGATGGCCGCTGGCGACACCGTGGCCGTCCTGCCGATCGTGAACTACACCGAAACGCCGCAGGCCGGCCTGCGCGCCGAAGCCATCGCGGAGTCGCTGCTGAAGACGGGCGGCGTGGCCAACCTGAAGCGTTATCCGGCCGCGCTGAACCCCGAAACGCTGTTCGAGCCGGCCGAGCGCGAGTCGGTGAACAAGGCGCTGGAATGGGCGCGCGGCGAACGGGCGCGCTACGCGCTGACGGGCGCCGTGCAGGAATGGCGCTACAAGGTGGGTGTCGATGGCGAACCGGCCGTGGGCATCTCGCTGCAACTGATCGACGTGTCGAGCGGCCAGGTGGTGTGGTCGGCCACGGGCAGCAACGCCGGCTGGAGTCGCGAATCGCTGTCGGGCGTGGCCCAGAAGCTGCTGCGCCGCCTGCTGGCGCCGCTGATGCAGGGTTGAGTGGAACCTGGTAGACAAAAGGACGGGTGACAAGCGTGGCTAACACCGCCGATAACAAGCGTCAGGCGACCCGCCAGAGCCAGGGCATCGGCCTGGGCGGGCGCTATGCGCGCTGGCTGGCGCCCGCGGGAGGCGGGGCGGCCGCCGTGCTGGAGATGATCGTCGTGATGGCGGTGGCCATGGCCATCACCTGGGCGATCCTCCCGCAAAACCCGCTGCTGCTGGGTCTGGGCTTTCCGTGGGCATGGCTGCTGCCGGTGATCCTGGCGCTGCGCTATGGCACGCTGGTGGGCGTAGGCGCCGTGCTGATGCTGCTGGGCGGCTGGTTCTTCTTTGACGCCATGGGCAACCACGGCGAAGCGTTCCCGCGCATGTTCTTCCTGGGCGGCCTGCTGCTGGTGCTGGTGGCCGGCCAGTTCGGCGACGTGTGGAACACACGCCTGGCGCGCGCCCGCGCCGTGAACCGCTACCTGGACGAGCGGCTCTCCGCGCTGACCAAGAACCACTACCTGCTGCGCATTTCGCACGCCCGGCTGGAGAACGACCTGCTGGCCCGACCGACCACGCTGCGCGACACGCTGTCGCAGCTGCGCGCCGTGACCATGCAGGACGCCGCGCGCGGCAGCAAGGTCGAACTGCTGGCCGGCGCGCAGCCGATGCTGCAGGTGGTGGCACAGGCTTGCCAGATCGAAGGTGCCGCGCTGTTCGCTTGCGCGGGCGAAAACGTCGTGCCCGGGGCGGTTGCCGCCATCGGTCCCGACTTTGCACTGGATGTCAGCGACCCGCTGGTGCGCCACTGCCTCGAGACGCGCGAACTCGCGCATCTGCGCACCACGGGCCTGCAGCAGGACGCCGAAACACGCTACGTGGCCGTGGCGCCCGTGCTGGCCGGTTCGGACCGCCTGATCGGCGTGCTGGTTGTGGAGCGCATGCCGTTCCTGTCGCTGACGTATGAAAACCTGCAACTGCTGATGGTGCTGATGGGCTACTACGCCGACGGCGTGGAGCATGCCCAGGCCACGCACGGCATCCAGGAACTGGCCCCGGCCATTCCGTACGCGTTCGCGCTGGACTATGCGCGCCTGTCGCGTCTGCGCCGCGAGACCGGCATCCAGAGTTCCGTGGTGGCGCTGGTGTTCGACCTGGACGAAGCGCGCGACGCGCTGTTCGAGCAGGTGGTGCGCAGCCGCCGGGCGCTGGACGTGGCCTGGCCGGCGCGCGGTGTACATCAGCGTGCCATGCTGACGCTGATGCCGCTGTCGGACAGCCAGGCGGTGTCGGCCTACCTGGTGCGCATCGAAGACATGCTGCGCGCGCAGTTCGGTACCGATTTTGCCAGTGCGCATATCGGCGTGTACACGCTGCCGGTGCCGGCCGCCGGCGCGGAAGAGGCGCTGGTGCGCCTGCTGCACCGCTGCCATCTGGACGGCAAGGACGGCACCGCCACGCCGGCTGTCAGCGCCGGTGTCACCCCCGGACCGGGCGCGGCCCCGTCCGCCGGACAGACGCAGGCGGGCTGACGCATGGGCAAGCTGACCATCGGCGGCACCGCCTCGCAGATCGCGGCACTGTACCTGCTGTTTCACGGCGGCACCGGGCTGCCGTTGCTGCTGTCGTTCCTGGGGCTGCAGGCGGTCGCCGCCGGGCTGCTGGGCCTGGCGGTGTGGCGTCTGCTGCCGCGGCGCTTTCGTACGCCATTCGGGTGGAGCTACGCCTACATGGCGGCGTTCTGCTTCTTCGTGCCGCTCGGCGGCACGCTGGTTTGCCTGGGCAGCCTGCTGTTCTCGAAGCTGTTCCCGCATCGGCGCGACAGCGCCGGCATTGCCTCGGTGGCGCTGCCCGAATTCGTGACGCACCTGATCCAGCGTGTGACGCATGGTGGCGGTGCGCGGCTGCGCGCCCAGCTGGGTAACACGCGTGCGCCGCTGCCCGAACGCATGACGGCGCTGGTGGCGATGCAATCGATGCCCACGCGCACGGCCAGCCCCGTGCTGCGCGAACTGCTGGCCGACAGCACCGACGACATCCGCCTGCTGGCCTACGGCATGCTGGACGGCGCAGAGAAGCAGTTGACGCAGAAGATCCTGGCCGAGCTGCCGCGCCTGGAGTCGGCCGACACGCCGCAGGCACGGCTGGAAATCAACAAGCGGCTGGCCGACCTGTATTGGGAACTGATCTACCAGAACCTGGTGCAGGGCGACGTGTACCGCTACACGGCCAGCCAGGTGGAACGCTACGCCAGCGCCGCGCTGCAGATCGACGACAGCAATGCGGCCCTGTGGTACATGCGTGGCCGCCTGGCGCTGACACGTAACGCGCCCGGCGAGGCGCGCGACTTCCTGGGCCGCGCCGAGGCGCTGGGCTTTGCGCGCGAGCGCGTGCTGCCGCTGCTGGCGGAAGCGGCCTACCAGGAACGCGACTACGCCGCAGTGCGCCGCCTGATGGCGGCTTTCGACAGTCCTTCGCCGCTCCCGCTGGTGCGGCCCCTGCTGCGGTACTGGCAATCATGAGCGAAATTCTGGTCAAGGGAACGTCCGCCGACGTCATGCTGCTGCTGGAAGGCACGTTCCCGTATGTAAGCGGGGGCGTGTCGAGCTGGGTCAACCAGATGATCCGCGCGTTTCCCGATATCCGGTTCGGCATCGTCTTCATCGGCAGCCGCCGCGAGGACTATGGCGACATGGCCTACCCGCTGCCCGCGAACGTCGTGCATCTGGAAACCCACTTCCTGTACGACTTTCCGCCGCCTCCGCTGGTGCATGGCACGCCTGGCGACGCGAGCGCGTTCGACAAGTCGGACACGCTGCACGAACTGCTGCGCGAGCCGGGCAAGGAAGCCGAGGCTGGGGAGCTGATCCGCGATCTGATGCCGCAGCTCCGCGAGGGCGGGGCGCTGTCCGAGGATGCGTTCCTGTACAGCAAGCGGGCCTGGGACACGATCACGAGCCAGTACCGCCAGTTCTGTACGGACCCGTCGTTCACGGACTACTTCTGGACTATCCGCATCATGCACAAGCCGCTGTGGCAACTGGTGCGGATTGCCGACGGCCTGATACCGGCCAGGGTCTACCACACGGTGTCCACCGGCTACGCGGGCTTCCTGGGCGCGATGCTGCGCCACCGCAATGGCCGTCCGCTGCTGGTATCGGAGCACGGGATCTACACCAAGGAACGCAAGATCGACCTGTTCCAGAGCCAGTGGATCCGCGACAACCGCAACATCTTCGAACGCGACATTTCCCAGATCAGCTATTTCCGCGAACTCTGGGTGCGCTTCTTCGAAACGCTGGGGCGTGTCTGCTACGAAGCCGGCGACGAGATCACGGCGCTCTACGAGGGCAACCGCCGCCGCCAGGTGCTGGATGGCGCGATGGCCGGGCGCACGCGCAATATCCCGAACGGCATCAACCTGCCGCGCCTTTCCGCGCTGCGCGAGAAGCGCGCGCCGGGCGTGCCGCCGGTGCTGTGCCTGATCGGCCGCGTGGTGCCGATCAAGGACATCAAGACCTTTATCCGGGCGATGCTGACCGTGGTGCGCGAGTACCCCGAGGCCGAAGGCTGGATTGCCGGCCCCGAGGACGAGGACGCCGAATACGCGCGCGAATGCCGCAGCCTGGCTGAAAGCCTGGGCCTGGGCGAGAAAGTCAGGTTCCTCGGCTTCCAGAAGATCGACGAACTGCTGCCGAAGGTGGGCGTGCTGGTGCTGAGCTCGATCTCCGAGGCGCTGCCGCTGGTGGTGCTGGAAGGGTTCGCCGCCGGCGTGCCGTGCGTGACCACCGACGTGGGATCGTGCAGCGAACTGGTGTTCGGCCTGCCCGGCGACGACGCTGCGCTGGGCGCCGCGGGCGACGTGGTGCGCATTGCCGACCCGGCCGCGCTGGCCGGCGCCGCGCTGGGCCTGCTTCAGCATCCGGACCGCTGGCACGCGGCGCAGGCCTCGGGCATCGCGCGCGTGGAAAAGTACTACACGCAGGAACAGATGGTGGGCAGCTATCGCACGCTCTACACCGAGTTGATGGCAATGCCGGACAACACGCGCCGCGAGCAGGGTGGCGCCAGCCCCGCGAAGTGCCCGGTGCACCACGGCGCGCGGGCAGGAGGACGCTGAGATGGCCGGTATTGGATTCGAACTTCGCAAGATGCTCCGGCGGGACAGCCTGTCCGGCATGCTCAGCGCGTACGCGTATGCGGGCGTGATCAGCTCGGGCCCGTGGGTGCTGTCGATCCTGGGCATCCTGCTGATCGGCCTGCTGTCGATCGGCTGGGTGATTCCGGGGGCGCTGATCACGCAGTTCCAGGTGTCGGTGACGTACCTGATAGCGTGCAGCCTGATACTGACCGGGCCGATGCAGCTGTCGTTCACCCGCTTCACGTCGGACCGCCTGTTCGAGAAGCGCGCCGACCTGGTACTGTCGAACTATCACGCCGTGGCGCTGCTCTGCACGGCGCTGGCCGGTGCCATCGGCCTGGCCTGTGCCGTCTGGGCGTTTCCGGAACAGTCGGTGCTGTACCGGCTGCAGATGATGGCCGGCTTCGTGATCATGAGCAATATCTGGATCGCTGCCATCTTCCTGTCGGGGATGAAGCAGTACAAGGCCATTGTCTGGACGTTTTTCGTCGGTTACACGATCACCGTGCTGGCGGCGCTGGCGCTGCGTTCGCACGGGCTGGAGGGCCTGCTGGGCGGCTTCGTGTTCGGCCAGCTGTGCCTGCTGGTGGGCATGATCACGCTGATCTACCGCAACTACACGAGCCACCGGTTCATGTCGTTCGAGGTCTTCCAGCGCCGCTTTGCCTACCCGAGCCTGATCGCCATCGGCCTGTTCTACAACCTGGGCATCTGGATCGACAAGTTCATGTTCTGGTACGCGCCGTCCACGGGCCAGCCCGTGATCGGCCCGCTGCATGCGTCGATCATCTATGACATCCCGGTGTTCCTGGCCTACCTGGCCATCATCCCGGGCATGGCCGTGTTCCTGGTGCGGATCGAGACCGACTTCGTGGAGTACTACGACGCGTTCTACAACGCGGTGCGAGGCGGCAGTTCGCTGGAGCACATCGAGGACATGCGCAATACGATGGTGCAGACCATCCGCCTTGGTCTGTACGAGATCGTCAAGGTGCAGGCCATCGCGTCGCTGCTGCTGTTCGTGGTGGGCGGCTGGCTGCTGCGGCTGCTGGGCATCTCGGAGCTGTACCTGCCGCTGCTCTACGTGGACGTGATCGGCGCCAGCCTGCAGGTGGTGCTGCTGGGCGTGCTGAACATCTACTTCTACCTGGACCGCCGCCGCGAGGTGCTGATGCTGACCGGCACGTTCGTGGTGCTGAACTTCGTGCTGACGCGGCTGACGCTGTCGCTGGGGCCGGCCTGGTACGGCTATGGTTTCGCGGTGTCGCTGCTGATCGTCGTGGCGCTGTCGCTGTATCTGCTGGACCGCAAGCTCGACCGGCTCGAGTACGAAACCTATATGCTGCAGTAAGCCGGCTGGTGCCGGGGGACACCGCGTGCAGCGTGGGCGTGCCCCGGCTGCTTCCATTCGCAACGGCCCGGCGGTCGGCCACGTTTTCATTACGCCCGCAAGGCAGGACGACGACTTGCGGCGCGCCTGCAACACCCCCGGCGGCGCCTCCCCTCTAATGTAGCCTCGACGCGCCATGGCGCGTTTCGGTAACATGACGCCGCCGTGCCAGACACACAGGCCGCAGTCATCAGAGGGATGTAATGAGAATTGCCTCAGTAGAGGACGATGCCGCCCAGGCCGAACAGATCCGGCAACTGCTGGAAGAGGCGGGCTTCAGCTGCACCAGCTTTCCGACTGGCTCCGCCTTCCTGCGCGCGCTGCGCGACCAGGCGTTCGACCTGATCCTGATGGACTGGCAGTTGCCCGATACCAGCGGATACGAACTGGTCATCTGGGTGCGCCAGCACTCGGGCCGCCTGCCGCCCATCCTGTTCCTGACCAGCCGCATCGACGAGGCCGATATCGTGGCGGGCCTCGGCGCAGGCGCCGACGACTATCTGGCCAAGCCGCTGCGCCCGGCAGAGTTCGTGGCGCGCGTACGTGCGCTGCTGCGCCGTGCCTACCCTGACGCCGTGCACGACGACGAACTGATCCGACAGGGCGACTACGTGGTGGACGCGCGCCGCCGCAGCATTGCGGTGGCCGGGCAGATTGCCGACCTCTCGCCGCGCGAATTCGACCTGGCGCTGTTCCTGTTCCGCAATATCGGCCGGCTGCTGTCGCGCGAGGTGATCGAGCAGGCGGTCTGGGGCCGCGCCATGGATGCCGGCTCCCGCACGCTGGATACCCATGTCTCGCGCCTGCGCATCAAGCTGGCGCTTCGCCCCGAGCACGGGGTACGGCTGACGTCGGTCTATTCGCACGGCTATCGCTTCGAGGCCGCAGGGGCCGCCGATGCGTAGCTGGCGCTGGCTTGGCCGTGCGGTGCTGTGCAGCGGCATGGCGTGCCTGATTCTGCCTGACAGTACCTTGGCGGGCCCGGCCGGCAGTCAGGGCGGCGATTTCCTTTACGACGTGGAGCCGGGCGACACATTGATCGGCCTGGCCGCCCGGTATATGCAGCGCCCCGACGACTGGCGCCTGCTGCAGACGCGCAATCGCGTGGCCGATCCGTACCGTCTGGTGCCGGGGTCGCGCATCCGCATGCCGCTGTCGCGGATTCCGGTGGCGCCAGCCACGGCGCGGGTGGTCTTCGTGCGCGGCCAGGTGCGGGCCGATGGCCGACCCGTGCAGGTGGGCCAGGCGCTGGCAGAGTCATCCCGTGTCGATACCGGCGCCGATGGCGCGATCACGCTGGAACTGCCGGACACCACACGCGTGGCGCTGCCGGCCGATACGTCGATGGCCGTGCGCCGGATGCGGTCGTTCGCGCGCAGCGGACTCACGGACACCGTCATCGGCATCGATCGCGGCGCAGTCGATTCACGCGTCGCGCCCCGGGGCGGCGGCGTGGGCCGTTACGAAATCCGCACCCCGGTGATGGTGACCGGCGTGCGCGGCACCCGTTACCGCGTGGCCGTGGACCTCACCGGCAGCCGCAGCGAGGTGGCGGAAGGCCTGGTCGGTGTAGGGGCCCTTTCCATGTCACGGGACGTGGCCGCCGGGTTCGGCGTGGGCGTGTCGGCGCGGGGGCAACTAGGCAAGCCGGTGGCGCTGCTGCCGGCGCCCGAGGTGGCAGCCGTGGCCCAGCCTGTGATGTCGCGGTCGCTGGCCGTGCAGTGGCAGGCCGTGGCCGGCGCCGCCAGCTATCGCATTGCCGTGGCACGCGATGCCGCGCTGACCGAATGGGTGTCGGCGGCAGAGGTGGCCGGTCCTGCCGCGACGCTGGACGATTTGCCCGATGGCGAACTGTATGTCGTCGTCAATGCGCTGGCCGCGGACGGGATGACCGGCCACGCCGGCGTCCTGCCGATCACGGTCAGGCGCCATCCGCCCGCGCCGTTTTCGCTGGGCCCGCGCCCCGATGACGTGGCCTATGGCGGTGACGCGCAATTCCGCTGGGCCGCCGTGCCCGAAGCCTCGGGCTACGAGATCGCCGTGGCAGCCGATGCCGGCTTTACGCGGCAGGCCGATGTCCGGCGCGAAACCGGCGTGGAAACCCGTCTGACGCTGCCGAGCGGCCAGTGGTGGTGGCGCCTGCGTTCGCTGGACGCGCGCGGCCAGCCCGGACCGTGGAGCGATGCGCAGCGCCTGCGCGTGGAGGCCGCGCCGCCACTGCCCGCCGCCCGCGACAGCGGCGCCGAACTGCTGGTGCGCTGGCCTGCCGAAGCGTCCGCCCGGTATGGCTATGTCGTGCAGATTGCCGGCGACGAGGGTTTCGGTCAGGGTCTGCAGACGCTGCGTGCCACGCGCAATGAGGTGGCCCTGCCGCGTCCCGACGCAGGTACGTACTACGTCAGGGTGGCGCGTGCCGAGGGCGCCGAGGGCGCCGAGGGTGCCGACGTGCCGCCGGCCGCCGCGTTCTCGGCGCCGCAGCACATCGTGTTGCCGGCCATGCTGCGCGATGGGCGCGGCGGCGTGGTGGTGTTGGGAGGCACCGACCGTGGCGTCGAGACGGGTGTCCGCTAGCCGGGCCGCCGCCTTCTTTCATCGTCGCACCCGCGTGGAGTGGGTGCTGCTGCTGGCCGCCGTGGTGGTGGTCACGGCGGTGGTGGCGCGTTTCAACTGGTTCGAGCGTGCCGACCTGGCGCTGCTCGACTTTTCCATCGCCAGCCAGCCCCATGCCGCGCGCAACGACATCGTGCTGGTGGCCATCGACGACGCCAGCATCGGGGCCATCGGCCGCTGGCCGTGGCGCCGCACCGTGCTGGCGTCACTCATCGACCATATTGCGGCCGACAAGCCGCGCGTGATCGGCCTGGACGTGATCCTGTCCGAGCCCGACATCCGCTATCCGGCTGACGATATGGAACTGGCCCAGGCCATCGCCCATGCGCGCAACGTGATCCTGCCGGTAGTGGCGGAAGCCAGTGTGGCCGGCCCCGTCATGCGTCATCCGCTCGAAGCGTTCGCCGCCACCGACGGCCATATCAACATGAGCGTCGATGCCGATGGCGTGGCCCGTTCCGTCTATCTGCGCGAGGGCGATGGCGATTCGCCGCCGGTCTGGCATTTCGCGGCGGCGATGGCAGCGTACGGGCAGCCGTCGCCGCCATCGCCGGAGTCGTTCCGCCACGAGCGCGCGCGGCGTGTCGACAGCGCCGGCTGGGTCAGCCAGGACCGCCTGCGGATTCCATTCGTGGGGCCGCCCGGCACCTTCGAGCGCGTGTCGGTGCTGGACGTGCTGTCGGGCCAGTTGGGCGCAGGCTTCTTCCGGGGCAAGTACGTGATCGTGGGCGCGATGGCCACCGGCATTGGCGACGTGTTCGCCACGCCGGTGTCGCGCGACGGACGCGGCATGAGCGGGGTGGAGATCCTGGCCAACACGCTGCAGGCGCTGCGCGACGGCACGGGCATCGTGCGCGTGCCTGATCTGGCCCGATGGTTCGCCACATTGCTGCCCGTGCTGCTGGCCGCGCTGGCGGCCTGGATGCTGACCCCGCGCGACGCGTTGATCGCAGAGGCCGTGCTGGTGGCCGCCCTGATCGGCGGCAGCATCATGCTCGTGGGCAGCATGCAGCTCTGGTTTGCCCCGGCGGCGGCCGTGTTCGGCTGCCTGCTCGTCTATCCGCTCTGGAGCTGGCGGCGCCAGGAGGCCGCGCTGCGGTTCCTGTCCGAGGAGCTGGCGCGCCTGATGCGCGAGCCCGGCCTGCTGGGCGCGCCGGCCCGCGTCGACCATTCGCTCGATGGCCGCATGCAGGCCGTCTACGACATGACCGCCCGGCTGCGGGACATGCGGCGCTTTCTGTCTGACGGGCTGGAAAGCTTGCCCGAGGCCACCGTCATCTGCAACCTGGACGGTGGCATCCTGGTGGCCAATCGCCGTGCGGTGGCGCTGGTGCCGGTGGTGCTGCAGGGCATCAACGACCTGCCGCAGCCCGCGGGGCTGGGTGACTTGCCGACGCCGGATGCCTATGCCGACGCTTATGCCGATGCCTACGGGGGGCTTGACCGCCCGGGGCTGCCGGATGTCATCGAGACGCTGTTTCCGGTGCCCGGCCCCGGCCTGGCGTACTGGGATGCCCTGTGCGGCGCGCTGGATGCCGACGCGCCCGTGATGTCCTCATCCGATTCGCATGGCGTGGAACTGGCTACCGAGGACGACCGCCGCTACCTGCTGCATGGCGCGCCGCTGCACGGCGAGGCGGGGCGGCCGGCGGGCGTTATCGTCAGCCTGATCGACATCACGACCGTACGCCGCGCCGAACGCCAGCGCGAGCAGACCCTGCATTTCCTTTCGCACGACATGCGCTCGCCGCAGGCGTCGATCCTGGCGCTGATCGACCTTCAGTCGCGCCCCGAGCGGGCGCTGACGCAGGCAGAGTTGCTGGGCCGCATCGGCGAACATGCCCACCGCACGCTGGCGCTGGCGGACGATTTCATCCGGCTGGCGCAGGCCGAATCGCAAAGCCTGGCGTTTGCCGAGGTGGAGCTGACGGCGCTGGTGCTGGACGCCACCGACGAGCTATGGGCGCTGGCCAAGACGCGCGGCATCGAGCTGCGGCTCGACCTGGACGGCGACGGCGTAACGTTGCGCGCGGCGCCGGCGCTGCTGGTGCGCGCCATCGCCAATCTGGTCAGCAATGCCATCAAGTTCAGCCCCGACGGCGCGCCGGTGACGGTGGGTCTGCGACGGCTTGGGCCTTACATGGCCATCGAGGTGACCGATCTGGGCCCCGGCATCGCGCCCGAAGCCCAGGCGCGCCTGTTCCGGCCGTTCAGCCGTGTGCATGCGCCGGCCAGCGATGCCCCGTCGGGCAGCGGCCTGGGTCTGGTCTTCGTGAAAACAGTGGCGGAACGCCACGGCGGACGGGTGATGCTGCGCAGCGCGGCGGGGGAGGGTGCCACGTTCTCGATCTGGCTGCCGCTGCGCTCGCGCGCCGGCTGACGCTGGAACGTCCGGGATCTGTCGCGCAGCCGTCGGGCAACGATCGTCCGGACGCGGACGTCAGGATTGCTTGCCGACACAATTGTTGGCAATCCCTTTGGAAAAAATTGCCTACGATCTGTCGGGCCACGGACACCGCATCCGTGGTCTTGCTGCCCACGCCGGGCCCCGGCGTGGGCGTTTTTTTGGCTACTTGGCCATGCCCGGTGCCGGGGCCGGCGTGGCCGGGGTCTCGGGCTTGGGCGATGTGTCGGGCCTGGCTTCGCCTTCCGGCGTCTTGGGCGCTGCCTTGCCCCCCGGTGCGGACGGCGACGATTCCTCGTCCTCGTCATACGTCGGCAGCGTGTCGCCGCCGCCGGTCAGCAGGTACTGGCGGCGCTGCGTGTAGGCGTCGCGCACGAAGGCGTACTTGTCCAGCGCGGCCTGCGACAGCAGGTCGGTGGCGCCCAGCATGTTGGTGCGGGTGTTCACGACGTTGATGCCGAACATCGAATAGCGCCAGGCCGTATCGAAATAGTGTGCCGGGTCCAGGAAGATGCTGCCCGCCACGCCCACGCCATCACGGATCGAACTGGGCCCGAACAGCGGCAGCACCAGGTACGGGCCGGCCGGTACGCCCCAGGTGCCCAGCGTCAGACCGAAATCCGTGGAATGGCGCGGCATGCCGGCCGCCGTGGCGACGTCGATCAGGCCGCCGATACCCAGCACCGTGTTGACCGCCACGCGCATCATCGTTTCCACCGCTTCCACGGGCCTGCCCTGGAGCACGTTGTTGGCGAAGTTGCCGACGTCCGAGAAGTTGTTGAAGAAGTTGGTGACGGCCAGGCGTGCCGGTTCCGGCGTGACGGCCTTGTAGCCCTTGGCCAGCGGCTGGGCCACGTAGGTGTCGGCCTTGTCGTTGACGGTGAAGACGACCCGGTTCATCGGCTCCAGCGGATCCGCCGGGTTGGCATTGGGGCCCGTGGCGCAGCCGGTGGCCAGCAGGGTCAGCGATGCGGCGGCCAGGGCGGTGGCAAGCCGGGGCGATTCAGGCGCCGCGGCGCGCAGGAGCGAAAGACGGGAGAGCATGTCGAGACAGTCTTTTTCGTTTCTTGTGATGTGGGGACGGCGCACCCGGCAGCGCCGGGACACGTCCGTCCGAACTGCGCCGGTGGGCGCCCCGGGCTACCGCCGGGACTGGCCAGAATCCGACCCTGCTGATTTATCGGCAGATTGTGCCATGGTCGTAGCCACCGTGAGAGGGGGTAGCGACGGCCCGAGCGGTTCCGCACGGCCGTTCAGTTCGCGGCGCGGGCGGCCCATCAGGATCGGCTGGAAGAACACGGCGCCGGCCAGCGTGCAGATCAGCGCCAGCGCCAGCAGCTTGCCCATGCTGGCCGTGCCGGGGTGATGCGACAGCCAGAGGCTGCCGAAGGCGGTGGCCGTGGTGCCGGCGCTGTACAGCACCGCGTGCGTGAGGCTGGACTGCAGCAGCTTGGTCTTGCCGTGGCGCCAGGCGATCACGTAGTAGATCTTGAACGCCACGCCGATGCCCAGCAGCAGCGGCAGCGCGATGATGTTGGCGAAGTTCAGCGAGATGCCGAATACCACGCACAGCTCCAGCGTGACCAGCCCCGACACCAGCAGCGGGATCAGCGTCCGCAGCACGTCGCCGACGCGTCGCAAGGTGATCCAGAGCAGCACCGTGATCGACAGCACCGCCCAGATGCCGGCGTGGATGAAGGCGGTCATGATGGTATCGGCCGATCCCTTGATGGCGATCGGGCCGCCCGTGGCGTCGGGCTGCACGCGGGCCATCACGGCGATGAACCTGCTGAGCGCCGCCTCGCGGGCGGCTTCGTTCTTCGCGCCGGGCGGCGGCAGTTTCGGGCTCACATTGACCAGCGCCTGGCCATTCGGTGCGAGCCAGTCGCGCGTCAGTTCGGGCGGCAGCGTCTGTTGCGACACCGGTTCGGGCTGCAGCGCGTTCTTCAGCGAGCCCAGTGCCAGGCGCAGCGGCAGCGCCACGGCCAGCTCGGCGCGGTCGCGCACGGCGGGCGTCGCGTCGGCCAACTGCTTGAGTGCGCGCGACAGGTGTTCGGCCGATTCGGCGCCCGGGCCCGGATGATCGAGCGCGGCCAGCGACAACTGGCGCGACGCATTGCGCAGCGACGCCACGCGCAGCGCATCGGTGGCCGGCGTGGCGGTCGGCTGCGTCAGCACCGGCATCAGGCTCTTGGCCATGCCGGCGATGATGGCCAGCTTGGGCGCCTGATCGTCGGGAATGAAGGTTTTCAGCGTGACCACGCGCGCCACCTCGGGCAGCGCCTTGAGCTTAGTAGCGGTGGCTTCGGCGTCCTTCAGCGTGGGCGCCAGCACCTTGATGTCGTCGGTACCGGCCTGCGGTGCGTCCTTCAGCGCCAGCAGCGTCGACATCGATTCCGAATGCGGATCCTTGAGGTGCAGCGGGTCGAAGTCGAAGCGCAGGTGCGGCAGCAGCGGGGCGCCGCCAATCAGCACGGCCAGCACGCCGACCAGCGTGCCCTTGCGATGGCGCTCGAAAAAGGCGTCGGCCGGGGCCAGCCAGCCGAAGCCCGGCATCTCTTCCTCGGCCCGAGGGGCCAGCACGCGGATCAGCGCCGGCAGCATCGTGAACGTGGTGGCGAACGCGATGAACATACCGACGCCGGCAATCTTCCCCAGTTCTGCCACGCCGCGGTAATCGGTGGGCAGGAAGCAGAAGAAGGCGGCCGCCGTGGCGGCTGCGGCCAGCGTCAAGGGGCCGGCCACATCCCGGGCGGCCAGCGTCAGGGCCTGGTCCAGGTCGCCGTGGTCGTGCCGTTCGGCACGATAGCGCACACCGAACTGGATGCCGAAGTCCACGCCCAGGCCCACGAACAGCACCGCGAAAGCCACCGAGATCATGTTCAGCGCGCCCACCATCATCAGGCCCAGGGCGGCGGTCATGACCAGGCCCGAGATCAGGCTCACCAGCACGGCCGTGATCAGGCGGGCGGAGCGCAGTGCCATCCACAGGATGCCGATCACCACGATCAGCGTCAGCACGCCGTTGAGCACGGCGCCTTCGCTGACCGAGGCGAATTCATCGTCGGCCAGCGGCTGCGGGCCCGTCAGCCGCACCACGGCGTTGTAGCGTTCGGTCAGCTTCAGCTGCGTGGCGGCGGCGCGGATGGCATCGCTGGCGCCCGAGCCGGCCTTGAGGTCGCTGAAGTCCAGCACCGGCGACAGCGTGACGAAGCTGAACGCGCGGCCGTCGGCATTGGGTTTCAGGCTGTCGTCGACCAGCCCTGCCCAGGACAGCGCCACAGGCTTGTCAGCCAGCACGCCGTCGATAGTGCGGGCGCTTTCGCCCAGCAGCCGGTCCATGTCGGACAGCTTGATCTGCCCAAGCTGCAGCGGCAGGTTCAGCGTGGTGGTGAGCAGATCGGACAGGCCGCGCAACGTGGGGTCGTGCGCCAGGTTGTTCAGCAGCGGCCGTGCCTGGCCAAGCTTGCCGGCCATGTCCTGGACGCTGGCGGTATCGGCAAACAGCAGGCCGTTGCGTTCAAAGAACGGGCCCGAGCCGGGCTGGCCGACGGCCTTGAAGCGGTTGGGCTGCTGGCGCAGCGCGTCGGCCAGTTCGTTGGCGGCGGCGTCGGCCAGTTCCTTGGCCGGGGCCTGCACGACGGCCAGGATCATCTTGTCGCGCTGCGGAAACGCTTCGCTGATGGCGGCGTCGTTCTTCGCCCACGGGGCGTCCGATTCCAGCAGGCGGCTGATATCGGTGTTGATGGCGAAATTGCGGGCAACATAGACACCGCTGCCAACGGTGAGCAGCAGGGTAATGCCGATCACGAGCCAGGCGTGAACGGTGGCGAATTTGACGGTGCGAACCAGCAGCGGTCTGATCATGAGTCCTGTATCTTCAGCGCCCGAAGCGGCGGGGGCGCATGGGCGGCACCCGGAGTATAGCGGTTGAAGCGGGGCATTCCGCACCCGCCGCGCCACGCGTGCCTGGCAGCGAGGCAACATCCCGATCCGCTATATACTGGCCCGACTGGCCAACCCGGCCGTATTGCTTCGATGAGTCATGAACCGTTACGGAATCCTTCCCGCCGCCGTCATCGCGCCGATCGCCGCGGTGGTTGTCGTGTCTACCGCGCAGGCACAGGTCAATACCAGCGCTGCGCCGGACAAGCTCGTGCAGTCCGCCGTCGAAGGCGTGATCACGAAGATCAAGTCCGATCCTGAAACCCGCGCCGGCGATCTTGCAAAAATTACCGCCGTCGTCCAGCGCGAATTCCTGCCCTACACCGATTTTGGCCGCACCACGCGGCTGGCAGTCGGCAATGCCTGGAAGCAGGCCACTCCGGAGCAGCAAAAAACGCTCCAGGAACAGTTCACGGCACTGCTGGTGCGCAGCTATGCGGTGTCGCTGTCGCAACTGCGCGAGCAGAGCCCGAAGTTTTCGTACAAGCCCGCCAAGTCTGGCAATAACGCCAATGACGCGGTCGTCGCGACGCGTGTGATGAACAACGGCGACGAAATGCTGATCGACTACCGTCTGCAGAAGGGTGCCGACGGCTGGAAGATCTACGACATCAACATGATGGGCGCGTGGCTGATCGAGGTGTATCGCAAGCAGTTCGCGGATATCGTGGCGCGCGACGGCATCGACGGGCTGATCAAGTACCTGAACAGTCACAACGCACGTGCGTAACTGGCAGGCGCTGGGGCGCCAGCCATAAAAAAACCGGGTCTGGTCGCCCAGTCCCGGTTGTTCTTCAAACGGCCGTCGATCGAGATCGAGCGGCCGTTTTTCATGGTGCTCAGTGAACCTGCGCGGCCTGCACGGCCTCGGCGCGGCTGCCCTGCGCCTTCTTCAGGTTGCCGATCTCGGCCAGCTTGATCTCCACGTGGCGCGAGAACACGTATTCGGCGGGACGCTGCTTGTCCAGCGGGATGTCCGGGGCCATCGGGCCGTCGGTCTTCACGCCGCGAAGGCTCACGCCCAGCGCCTTGAGCGGGTGCGAGAACGTGTCGGCCACGGCCGTCGCCTCGAAACCGCTGTGCACCATGCAGTTGGCGCACTTTTCGTAGTTGCCAACGCCGTAGGCGTCCCAGTCGGTGCCTTCCATCAGTTCCTTGAAGGTCTTCACATAACCTTCGCCGACCAGGTAGCACGGACGCTGCCAGCCGAACACGGTGCGTGCCGGGTTGCCCCACGGCGTGCACTTGTAGGTCTGGTTGCCGGCCAGGAAGTCCAGGAACATCGTCGACTGGCTGAACGCCCACTTCTTGCCGGCGTTGCCGCGCGCCAGGATGTCGCGGAACAGTTGCTTGGTCTTGCCGCGGTGCAGGAAGTGCTGCTGGTCCGGCGCGCGCTCGTAGGCATAGCCCGGCGACACCGTGATGCCGTCCACGCCCATCGCCTTGACCGAGTCGAAGAACTGGGCCACGCGGTCCGGCTTGGCATCGTTGAACAGCGTGCAGTTGATGTTCACGCGGAAGCCACGTTCCTTGGCCATGCGGATGGCTTCGACGCAGCGGTCGTACACGCCTTCCTGGTTCACCGAGTGGTCGTGCATCTCGCGGTCGCCGTCCAGGTGGATCGACCACACGAAATACGGGCTCGGCTGGTACTGGTCAATCTTCTTTTCCAGCAGCAGGGCGTTGGTGCACAGGTAGACGAAACGCTTGCGGGCGATGATGCCACGCACGATTTCCGGCATGTCCTTGTGGAGCAGCGGCTCGCCGCCGGCGATCGACACCACGGGCGCGCCGCATTCGTCGACCGCTTCCAGGCATTCCTGCACCGACAGGCGCTGGTTCAGGATGGGGTCCGGATAGTCGATCTTGCCGCAGCCCGAGCAGGCCAGGTTGCAGCGGAACAGGGGTTCGAGCATCAGGGCCAGCGGATAACGCTTTTGCCCGGACAGATGCTTGCGTGCGATGTAGGCGCCTACGCGGGCGACCTGGAGAAACGGAATGGCCAAGGGGGTGCTTCCTGTCAGGTTCAGTGTGTCGGTTCAGCCGGCCGCCGTCTGGCCGGCAAGCTGGGCGTCACTGATATCAGTTGTTCTTCTGGCCCCTGGGGCCAGCGTTGCATCGGCTAGTTCAGCCGGCAGGCGGAATTCGGCATGTTCCTCGATGCCTTCCATGACCGATACGTTGACCGGACCAAGGCGTCGCAGGGCGGCAATGACGTCTTCCACCATGTCTTCGGGTGCCGAAGCACCCGCGGTAATGCCAACCACGTCTGCGTTGCGGACCCAGGCCGGGTCCAGTTCGCTGCCGTCGGCAATCAGGTAACTCGGCACGCCACTTTCCGTGCCGATTTCGCGCAGCCGGTTCGAATTCGAACTGTTGGTGGCCCCGATCACGAGAATGACATCCACGCGCCCGGATAATTCCCTTACCGCACTTTGCCGATTTTGCGTGGCATAGCAGATATCGCGCGTGCTGGGCCCCACCAGATTGGAAAAACGCCGGTGGAGCGCCGCAATGATATTACGGGTGTCGTCCACGGACAACGTGGTCTGGGTGATATATGCCACAGGTGCGTCGGCCGGCAGGTCGAGCTGCGCCACTTCGGCCTCGTCCTGGACCAGCAGCACCTTGCCCGGGATCTGGCCCATCGTGCCTTCCACCTCGGGGTGGCCAGCGTGGCCGATCAGGATCACATGACGACCGGCGGCGGCGTACTGGCGGCCCTGGTTATGGACCTTGATCACCAGCGGGCACGTGGCGTCGATCGCGTGTAGCTCGCGGCGCTGTGCCTCGGCGATCACACTGCGCGACACGCCGTGGGCACTGAATATGGTGACCGCATCACCCGGCACCTCATCGAGTTCCTCGACAAAGCGCGCGCCCTTTTTTCGCAACGATTCCACGACATGCTTGTTGTGGACGATCTCGTGGCGGACATATACGGGGGCGCCGTGCTTGATCAGGGCACGGTCGACGATCTCGATTGCGCGGACTACGCCAGCACAGAAACCTCTAGGTTGGGCAAGGATCACCTGCATGGAGACGGCCCCCCGACCCTCTTGTGAAGATTCGAAGACATCAGTTATTTTGGTATTCCGGCATCACTTTTCCGGTTCACGGTAGGTACTATATACCGGGTCGGATTTTCATGCCGCCGCGTTGGCTGTTGCCAACAGGGTCATTCCGGTGAAAATGCGGCCCTGCGTCTTGGTATAACGGCGGATTCTCGTTCAACGCGTCCGCAACGCCCATAGGGGATTTGAAATTCACAATTGCATTCTCGTGACAGGGGCTTCGGGCTTCCTGGGTTCTTCGGTCATGCGCCAGGCGCTGGAGCGCGGCTTCCAGGTGCGGGTGCTGGTCCGTGCCACCAGCCCGCGTGCGAACCTGGCCGGGCTTCCGGTCGAGATCGTGGAAGGCGACATGCGCGATCCCGCGTCCATGGCGCGCGCCATGGCCGGCGTCCGCTACCTGTTCCATGTGGCGGCCGACTACCGCCTGTGGGCGCCCGATCCCGAGGAAATCGTCCGTTCCAACGTAGACGGCACGGTCACCACGATGAACGCGGCCCGCGATGCCGGCGTCGAGCGCATTGTCTATACGAGCAGCGTGGCCACGCTGCGGGTGGCCGGTGCCACGGGGCCGGTGGACGAGACCGCCGCCATGGCGGGCCACGAGGCCATTGGCGCCTACAAGCGCAGCAAGGTGCTGGCCGAGCGGGAGGTCGAGCGGCTGGTGGCCGAAGGGCTGCCCGCCGTGATCGTCAATCCGTCCACCCCGATCGGCCCACGTGACGTACGCCCCACACCGACTGGCCGGATCATCGTCGAGGCAGCCACCGGAAAAATCCCGGCATTCGTCGATACCGGCCTGAACCTGGCCCACGTCGACGACGTGGCGAACGGTCATTTCCTGGCGCTGGACAAAGGCCGCATCGGCGAACGCTACATTCTTGGCGGCCAGGACGTGCTGCTGCGCCAGATGCTGGCGGACATCGCCGGCATGGCCGGGCGCAAGCCGCCGACCGTCGAACTGCCGCGCTGGCCGCTGTACCCCATTGCCCGGGTGGCCGAAGCCATTGCCCAGTTCACGAAAAAGGAGCCGTTCGTGACCGTTGACGGCCTGAAGATGTCGCAATACCGGATGTTCTTCACTTCGGCCAAGGCCGAGCGCGAGCTGGGGTACACGGCGCGCCCGTACCAGGAGGCGCTACGCGATGCGCTGAACTGGTTCCGCGATAACGGCTACCTGAAGTAACCGGACGGGCCCAACGCGGCCCGAAGGCGAGAGTGCTCAGGAACGGACGGGCGCCTGGTTGCGGCCCTTCCACTGGCCGCCCCGGCGCAGGTAGAAACGCCGTGCCGAATCGAGCGTGGCACCCAGATAGAACAGCGCCGTCAGCGGCAGCAGCGGTGCCAGCCATGCGGGCTGCCGGTACTCGCGCAGCATTGGCCGGTAGCTGACCGACATCAGGATCCAGGCCAGCCAGGCCGGCCAGGCCGACGCGCCGCCGGCAAGCGCCAGCGCGGGCGGCGCCAGGTAGGTCAGGATCATGCCCAGCGTGGCACCCGCCAGCAGCAGCGGCGAATAGTGCAGCTGCGTATAGGCACTGCGCGCAATCATGTTCCAGAGGCTTTGCCAGTCGTCATACGGGCGCAGCGACACGCTGTCGTCGGCGAGGTCGAGCCGAATGGAACCGCCGGCCTTGATCTTCGCCGCGAGGCTGCAGTCGTCGATCAGCTCACCCCGAATCGCCGCGAACCCGCCGATACGAGCCAGCGCCGACCGGCGCGCCAGCATGCAGCCGCCGGCCGCGCCGGCCACCTTGCTGCGCGGGTCGGCCACGCTCTTGAACGGGTAAAGTTTGGCGAAGTAGAAGACAAAAGCCGGCACGATCATGCGTTCCCACCACGATTCGCAGCGCAGCCGGACCATCAGCGATGTGAGATCCCGCTGCTCGTGCTCGGCACGGGCAACAAGTTCGCGGACGGTTTGGGGGCCGTGCCAGATATCGGCATCGGTCAGAAACACGAACCCGGCATCGGGCATGCGCAGGTCGGCAGCCGCCAGCCCTTCGGACTGCGCCCAGACCTTGCCGCTCCAGCCGGCCGGCAGGTCTCGGGCGGCGATCACGGCCAGCGCGTCGCCCTTGCCGATGGAAACGGCCGCGGCCCGGGCGATATCGGCCGTGCCGTCGGTGCTGTGGTCGTCTACCACCACCAGTTGCAGCCGGCCAGGATATTGCTGGCTCAGGACCCCGGTTACAGCGCGGGCAATCACGTCGGCTTCGTTGCGGGCCGGAATCACGCCGATCACGGGCGGCCAGTCGGCTGGTTGAGGGGAGGGGGCGGGTTTGCGCACGCGCCAGAATCCGGCGCGGGCGAATACCAGTACGCACCAGACCACCAGGGTCAGCAGGGACAATCCAAACAGCAGCATGGGTCTTATTTGATGAATCGCCGCGCCAGGCGGGCCAGCCTGGGCACGGTGGTTGGCCGGACAAGGCGCGCATCATACCCCGCCATGCGCCGCTCGTTCTCGGCCAGGCACAGATCGATCATGGCGCCGGCCGACAGCGTCTGCCCCAGCGATCCGGCGGCGTTCATCGGAAAGTTGGCATCCTGCGCCGTGCCGTCCGCCTTGACGTCGATGCCCTTGGCCAGGCCAATGCGCTCGCGGATCAGGAACAACCAGACCCGTGCGACCTTGAACGCGAAGGCCGGGCGGCGCCACCACGGCAGACTCGCGCGATACCACGCCACCCAGTTCGCAAAAAACAGGATATGGCGGCCTTCTTCCTGGATCACCGGCTCGAAAGTCTCCACCAGCTCGGCCGGAAAGAAGCCCGAATCCTTGGCTGCCGCAAACAGGCCGAACGCGGCGAAGCTGTCGATGCACTCGCTGTAGCCGGTGACCAGCCAGCCCCATTCGGCGTCGGCGGGCGGCAGGTATTCGGGTTCGGGTGCCAGCGTGATGCCGTATGCCTGTACCAGTTTCGAGAGCACGACCTTGTGCCGGGCCTCCTCGTCGGCATCCATTTCCAGCGCGCTGCGCAGCAGGGCATCCTTCTGGCGGGCGGCAAAGCTGTGCACGCGTACCGAGGCGCGCCCTTCGGTCTGTACGGCGATATCCCAGATCGGCAGCGAGGTCACGCGCCTGAGCGCGTCGGGCGGCAGTTTCGGCCAGTCGATGACCGACGGCTTATACGGGTTGTGGGTCTGCAGCAACATGTTGCAGAACATGCGCAGGTGTTCGGCCGAGCCGATACGCACCGGCCCGTTCAGCGGGTCGGTCCAGTTGCGCATGGCGTGGTCCGCCTGGTCGATGGCCGCGCGGGCCACGGTGGCGGCCACGGCAGCGGCGCGGGCCTCACTGGTTTCCGGGATCGACGTGGCGCGGGTAACGGGCAAGCCGTCTACCTCGCCTTCGATTTCGAATGCTTTCTTCATCGGCGCTCCGGGCAGGGATAGCGGCAGTCATTGTATCCAGCCGGAGCGGTTGGTGCAGGATTGTGTCGAAAAAGACAGTCGAGCCGGCCAGCCAGCTGGCGTGGTCGGTGTGGGGCAGCAAACGGTGCGTGGCGGGCCGGCGCAATACGCGTCAATACGCCGGCCATGGCCAGTCATTGCATGACAGTGCCGCTCAGCGTGCGTGGTGCGCGCGGTGCGGCCCCGGTGGTTGGCGATGCCATTCCTGTGCGATGTCGGGGAAGACGTCGCACTCGCCGCGAACGATGTTCTCGATCGTGGCGCAAATCCCCTCGGTGCCGCGTGGCCCCACGCAGACCAGGCTGCGCGGGGTGTCCGAATGGGCCGGAATGGCGTACACGTGCATTCCCTCTCGATACAGGGGATGCTGCGTCAGCCGCTCGTTCAGGATTTCGACAAAGCGGTTGGGGCTAACGGTCGGCTTGTCCATCGCTTTTCTCCCTACGGGTTTCCAGCCTATGGCGGGCACCGGCCGTGTTCAAGGGGTTCAGCGGTGCTTTAAGCGCCTATTGGGTCGCATCGTCACGTAATGTCACGCATATTCGATCATTGCAACGACCTTCTGGCCGGCTAGTGCCGCAGGCCGGTGACTTCGTCCGTCGTGCGGAGGCCGTCGAGCATGCCATTACCGGCGACCCAGCAGGCGGCTTCGGCTTCAGCGTGCGAGGGATAGTCGGTTTGTGCCTCAATGGTGCTGTCGCAGTCGGCGCCGCCACATTTTTCCTCGACGACGATGCGCCAGGTGTAGCGTCCTGGCGGGTCTTCCATGACATGCATGACCAGGGTGCGGCGCTGGTCGGACAGGGACATCGGATGGGTCTGCATAACGGTACTCCCTTGATTCTCCACCGGGCAGGTGGCCCCGGTGGACTTTCAACATAGCACCGCAGGGCGGCATTTCCAGCAGGAAATGACGCGGTGCGGCGTCCGCGGCCTATGCTGGGGACATCGGTCCTGATATCGTGTGCGGCCTTGGGTTCCTGGGGGCCATGCCGCGCCCGGGGACGGAAGACCGGACCTCTACCATGCCTGTTTCCACGACCCTTACCGACCGCATTGCCGCGCTGCTGGCGCATTTCGATACCGCCGTCCTGCCGTCCTGGACCGGGCCGGGCTGGAATCCGTCGATGGCGCTCGCGCACGAGGCGCTGGACGCTGTGTCCGGCCAGCCTTTGCCCGACAAGCGTTATCGCGCCATGGCCTGCGCGCGCCAACTCTATGTCTTTGCGACGATGGGCAACCTGACGCACGCCGCCACGCTGTTCAACTCGCTGGTTCGCCATTTTGGCGATGGTGCCGGGGGCTGGATCTACAGCATCGACGCGCAGGGTGCGCCGCTGGATGCCACGCGCGATCTGTATACCTACGCGTTCGTGGTGTTCGCCTGCGCGCATTACTACCGGGCCAGTGGCGATGCAGCGGCGCTGGAGACCATGCAGCGCACCATCGCCGTGATCGAGGCGCGCTTTGCCGACGGCAACGGGCTCTATCACGCGGCATTGGCGCAGAACTTCGGGCCCAACGAAAGCGGTGTGCAGCAGAACCCGATCATGCACCTGACCGAGGCCTACCTGGCGGCGCTGGATATCACCGGCGATGCCTGGATGGCACAGCGGCTGAAGACGCTGGCCGATGCCGTCCACGGCAGGTTTGTCGACCCGGCAGACGGTTGCGTTGCCGAACTGCCGCAGGGCACGCCGGGCAACCGCATCGAGCCGGGTCATCAATTCGAGTGGTATTCGCTGGTCATGACGGCCCCGGCGCTGTTTGCCGATGGGCCGCTGGCCGCATCGCTGCCGCGGGCGTTTGCGTTCGCCCGCCGCCATGGCGTGGCGGATGGCACGTTGGGCGTGTGCGCCGCGCTGGACGGCCGCGGCGCGTTGCAGGACCCCACCGAGCGGATCTGGGCGCAGACCGAATTCGCCCGGGCGTTGATGGTCAAGGCATCGGTCGAACGGGACGCGGCGGCGCTGACCGAACTGGAAACCTGGATCGACCGGTTCCGTGCACGCTTCCTTCATGCGCGCGGCTGGCACGAGTGCCTGGCGCCGGACGGCGCCGTCATCCGGGCCGAAATGCCGTCAACCACGCCGTACCACCTGCTGACGGCCTGGCAGGCGCTGCGCACGCTGCTGCCGCCGGCCTGACCGACCGGCGTTTGGCCCGGCTGGCCGGCCGCCGGGTCAGTCCATGCGTGCCCGCAGGTCGCTCTTGCGGATCAGCTGCAGCAGGGTGTCGGCGGGGCGCGACAGGCGCCGCGCGGCCAGCGTGATGAATTCGACGTCGGGCAACGCCGGCAGGGCATCGACATTGACGGGCGGCACCAGCCCGCCGCCGGTCAGGTTCTGCGCCCGTACCGTGATGCCAAGGCCACCGCGCGCCGCGGCAATGCAGCCCGAGTGACTGCTGCTGGTACAGACCACGCGCCAGCGCCAGCCCGCCGTGGCCAGGGTGTCGAGCACCACCGATCGTGTGACGCTCGGCTCGTTGACCAGGATCAGCGGCAGCGGCTGGCCTACATCGACCACGGTGCCCGGCCGCGCCAGCCATTCGAGCTGGCCCCGAAACAGCGGCACGCCGCGCCGCTCTCCTTCCCGCCGTTTGCCGATGATCAGGTCCAGCGTGCCGGCCTCGATCCATTCATAGAGCTTGCTGGTCATGCCGATCGTGATTTCCAGTTCCACGTCGGGATGCGTGGCGCGGAAGGCCGCCAGCACGTTGGGCAGCGGCCCTTGCGCCAGGTCTTCGGAACAACCGAGCCGGACGCGACCCTGCAGGCGCGGCGCGCTGAACTGCTGCTCGGCGCGGGCCAGCGATTCCAGGATCAGGCGGGCATGTACCAGCAGGGCTTCGCCATCGGGCGTCAGCGCCAGCGAATGGGTATCGCGCACGAACAGGCGCCGGTTGACGCTCTGTTCCAGCCGGCGGATGTGGTCGCTGACCGACGATTGCGACAGGCCAAGCTGGCGGCCGGCATCGGTAAAGCTGTGGGCGGTGGCCACCGTGGCGAAGGTACGGATCCAGACGGGATTGAGCATCGGCGCATTGTCATCGGATTTGCCGATGGCAGTCAATAAAGTCAAAGGGGTTCCCGATGGGGTGCCGGGTGCGTACCATGCTTGCACGAGTCCGGGTTTCCCCGGACCGGCAATACAGCTGGATTTCCCCGAATGAATACCGCCTCCGCCCCCGCCGCCCCCCAGGCCTTTTCCCAGAAGGCCATGCTGTGGATCGTCTTCGCCGGCTTTTTCATGCAGACGCTGGACACCACGATCGTCAATACCGCGCTGCCCTCGATGGCGCACAGCCTGGGCGAAAAGCCGCTGGACCTGAAACCCGTGGTGGTGGCCTATACGCTGACCATGGCGATGTTGACCCCGGCATCGGGCTGGCTGGCCGACAAGTTCGGCACGCGCCGCGTCTACTTCAGCGCCATCCTGATCTTCGTGCTGGGTTCGGTGTTCTGCGCCACGGCGCATACGCTCACGCAACTGGTCGTTGCGCGGGTGCTGCAGGGCGTGGGCGGCTCGATGCTGCTGCCCGTCGGCCGGCTGGCCGTGCTGCGCAATATCCCGGGCGAGCAGTACATCGCCGCGCTGGCGTTCGTGTCGATTGCCGGGCAGGTCGGGCCGATCTTCGGGCCGGTGCTGGGCGGCTGGCTGGTCCAGAGCGCGTCGTGGCACTGGATCTTCCTGATCAACGTGCCGGTCGGGCTGGTAGGCCTTTTCGCGGTGCGCCGCTACCTGCCGGCGGGCGAAGCCGGTGTGGCGCCGCCGTTCGACTGGATTGGCTGCGGCCTGTTGTCGCTATGCATGGTCACGTTCTCGCTGGCGCTCGAAAACGGCGCGCATAGCCCGTGGAGTGCCTTGCTGGCTGCCATCAGCATCAGCAGCGCGCTGCTCTATATTCCGCATGCGCGCCGGCATGCCACGCCGCTGTTCCGGCTGGCGCTGTTCCGCGAGCCCAACTTCAGCGTGGGCCTGATCGGCAACCTGGTCTGCCGGATCGGTTCGGGCGCGGTGCCGTTCCTGCTGCCGCTGCTGTTCCAGCTGCAGCTGGGCTATTCGCCGCTGCACTCCGGCATGATGCTGCTGCCGGTGGCCATTGCCGGCACGATCTCGAAACGCTGGATCGTGCCGCTGGTGAACCGCTTTGGCTACGACACGTTCCTGCTGGTCAATACCGTGATCGTCGGCGCATCCATCGCGTCGTTCTCGGCCATCTCGCCGGGCTGGCCGCTGGCCATGTCGATCGTGCAGCTGGCCACGTTCGGCGCTGCCAATTCGATGCAGTTTGCGGCGATGAACAGCGTGACGCTGAAGGGCCTGACCCGCGAGGACGCCGGTAGCGGCAACAGCCTGTTCTCGATGGTCCAGATGCTGGCCATCGGCCTGGGCGTCACCATCGGCGGCGGCCTCGTCAGCCTGTTCTCGGTGAAACTCGGTGTCGCGGCGCCGGCCTACCGGCTGGCCTTCCTGTCGGTGGGCATCATCACGCTGTTCTCCGCCCTGGTGTTCCGCCGGCTCGATGCCGAACGGCTGAATCCCAAAAGCGTGAAACGGGCGGCGGTACAGGCGCCGTAGACAACTGGACGGGGCCTCAGCCTTCGGACGGCGGCCAGCCGTCACGCTGGCTGAGTTCCTGGAACCATTCGTGCATGGTGGAATCCTGCACGGAATATTCGCCGCGGGCCGATTTCCATACCAGAGCCGGCGATCGGTCACGCAGGCTTTCCAGCGCCGCCTGGACTTTTTGCGGCGAAACGGTCATGCCGGGGCAGTGCTGGCGGTAGAACGCCAGCGATTCTGCGTCGTAAGGCCGAAACTTGCTGCCGATCGACAGCATCCGCGCCAGCACTGCCTGCTCAAGCGGCTTGAGGCCCAGGTAGTCGGACTTCATCTGTGCCGTGTCCTGTGCCTGCCGTCTGCGGGCGGCGGCAAGTACGCGCAGTTCGAACCGCTCGCCGTTGTCGGCTTCGAGCGGGTTCAACGATTCGCCGATGGCAGCATGGAAGAACTGTGGCCGATATCCGAAAAGCTGAAACGCTTCGAGCAGCGCTGGCTGATCGACTGGCCGCAGCTCGCTGCGTTGCTGCTCGATCAGTGCCGCGACGTGCGCCACATAGCTTTTGCCCAAGGTGGGCATCTCGTGGATGGACGAGCCGTAGAAGGGGGCGCTGGTGGAGTTGACCAGCCGTAACAGTTTGTCGCGGTCCGAGCCGGACATGACAAGCATTAGCGCGATAGCCTCGGGCGTGTTCATCTGATCGCGCGCGGACTTCAGCGCGGCCATGGCGGTTTCGCCAGATTCGCTGGTCAGTGCATGCTGGGCTTCGTCGATCAGCAACGCGATGGGCTTGCCCGTTTTTTTGTGCAGCCCCTGGAGGGTCTGCGGCAACGTCGCGCCGTCGATACTGCCCACCCGGGAGGTGTCTATCTTCAGCGCGCCCGCGATGGTGACGCTTTCCAGGCGCGCCTTGCGGGCAGTGCGGGCCACCACGCCCTGATTCTCGGCCAGTGCGTGCGCGATCCCTTCCGCAATCAGCTCGCCGGGGTCCTTCCGCTGGTCTGACCAGAGATCGACGTAGATCACCAGTACGTCTGCCTTTTCAAGAGCCGGGCGCAAGTCGTACTGCAAGAACATCGATTTTCCGGTGCGTCGGGGTGCCGCGAGAAACAGCCCGTTCTGCGCGTCGCCAAATACCGCAAGGCCCTGCAACTGGGCGGCGAGCTCCGAGGCAAGCTCCGGTCTGCTGAAGTAGCGCATCCGTTTATCTTGAATTATCCAGAGTTGGATAATTTATTGAGGCGGGGATAAAAGTCAATAATCACGCCTCGACCGCATCGAAAGTGATGTTAAATCGACATCAATCCGCCACGCCATGCTCCCGCAGCATCCGTTCGCATTCGTCCAGCATGTCGTGGGCGAAGGCTGACTGGTAGTTCGGGTCCAGGGCTTCCATCATCTCGTGCGATGCGTACAGCCCGGCTTCGCGGGACAGCGTGGCGGCCAGTTGGCGGGCCAGCTGGTCGCTCAGGTCAGACAACAGGCGCCGCTCGGACAGCGCCAGCTGCAGCTTCGAGCGCGACAGCCAGTTGCCGGCCAGCGTGGCGCCCTGGGCCTCGGTCATCCATTGGCCGTGTTCGTAAAACGCGGATAGCCGTTCGGCCATCAGCGCAAACATCAGCGCCTTGCGGGTGTTGAAATCGATGCGGGGCGGCGGCGAGGCAGGGATCATTGGCGAAGATTCTGAATGGCGGGGCGCGTGATGGTAACGCAACCGGTCACGCATCCGGCCGCGCAGTCTCCAGACTGGCTTGTCAGCCCAAGCGCGCCTGCAGCCATGTGCCGATATCGGCGATTTCTTCCAGGCAGACCGAATGGGGCATGTTGCCGTACGCATGCCACGTCACCGGCTGGCCGCGTTCGGTGAGGAAATCGCGGGCGCGGGTGCCCAGGGTCAGGGGCACCACATCGTCGGCGGTGCCATGGGCGGCGAAGATCGGCGTGTTGGCGTTGGCCGGCGTGGCTTCGGCGGCGATCAGTTCGGGCGACGGAATGTAGGTGGACAGCGCGATCACGCCGGCCAGTGCCTGCGGGTGGGTCAGGGCCGTGGTGTAGGCGATGGCGCCGCCTTGCGAGAATCCGGCCAGCACGATGTTCGCGGCCGGAATGCCGCGCCCGTTTTCGCGGTCGATCAGGGCACGGATGGCGTCGCGCGACTGTTCGATGCCTGCCACGTCGGCCTTGCGGCCGGCTTCGTCGAGCGAATAGATGTCGTACCACGCGGGCATGACGTAGCCGCCATTGCAGGTGACCGGAATGGCCGGGGCATGCGGAAAGACAAAGCGCACGGCCAGCGTATCGGGCAGGCCCAGCTCGGGCACCACGGGCACGAAGTCGCTGCCGTCCGCGCCAAGCCCATGCATCCAGATCACGGCGTGGGTCGGATTCGGTGCGGTGTCGATTTCAATGGCGGGCAGCAAGCTCATGGCCGTTCCTGTGGATGCGGGAAAGCGGCCAGTATCGCACGGGCGCCGGGGCGTCCGTGCGACGGCTTGTCAGGCTTCCAGGCGGGGTCAGGCGGCCGTGGGAACGATCGGGATCGTGGCCAGGCCAGGGGTGCTGCGTGCCGGGGCGGCCTGCAGTTGGGGTGCTTCAGGCGGAGCCGACGCAAAGCGCCGGTCAGCCACGCCTTCCACGCCAGTGGCGTGTACCTCTTCGAGGAAGGCGATCATGTTGCGGTAGTAATCGACTTGCATCTGCGCTTCAAGCAGGCGACGTTCTGCCTGGAAAAGCGTCAGCCTCATGTCTTGCAGTTCCTTCTCGGCGATTTTCTCTGGCGTCGGCGGACTGAACAAGTTTGCAAGCGAACGCATGGCAGTTACCTCCCGGGGCTGTCGTACGGCTGGTGAGTCGTTTCGGTTGTGTGCGCGCCATGCGGTCAAATATAGACGATCCGGCGCAAGGTACACGATGGGTCACCATGGACCATGTGGGCTCCCCCACAAGAATGATTGCCGTCACCCCGATGGTGGGGTAGATTTACCGCCCATCAGCCGGGAACAGCCTTGGGGCACGTCCCGGCTTTGTCTTTTTTACATCGGACCTTGCAGCGAACTTGCCGATTGTGGCGAAAGCTGCCGTTTGAAAGCGTTATCGGCGCCCGGCATGGCTAAAATCTGTCGTCGGTAAAAAAACCACATACCGTTAATCGCCTGCAACAGCGCGGGGCGAAGCGACGCAGTGCCGAGGTCGGATACGTCACAGCAGTATGACGGGCAGGCCTGCCTGGCGGTTAGAATGCCGCGCCGGCGTCCCTTTTTTGCGCCGCTCCCTCACGCCCCTCTCCACGCCTCAGTCCGATTCCGACGTGTCCGCGATTCCTGCCGCCTGCCGGCGCCTGCTGCCATACCTTCTTGGCCTGTGCCTGATCCTGCCAGTGCTGGCATGGGGCGCGCCGGTGCGCGTGCTGGTGGTGGCCTCGCAAACGCACCTGCTGCCGGCCGCCGCCGAGGCCTTCCGTGCCGTGCATGGCAACGCCGTCGCCGACTTCACCTTCACGGCGACCGCACCTGATGCCGGCACCCTCGCGCAGGCGGACGTCATCCAGACGTGGTTCGTGCCGGCGGCGGTGCTGCGCCAGATGGCGCCCGGCGTGCGGCGGGCGCAGGCGCGGGGTGCGCTGGTGTCGGCCGCGCCAGGCGACGTGGCCGAAGCCGCCTGGCGCATCCACACCGATGCCACGCTGAATGCGGCCGTCCAACCCTATTGGGACGCGGGCGGTGCCGACAATCTGGCTGCGGCGCTTGCGGCAGCTGTCGCTGCGCGCCAGCGCGCCGCCGGTGTGACGCCGATCGCCGTGCCGCCGGTCAAGCCCGCGCCGGCCTCCGGCATCTACCACCCGCGCGCACCGCAGCCGTTCGCGTCGCTGGCCGCATACCTGCACTGGTATCGGTCGACGGGGCATGTGCGCGACGATGCACCGCTGGTCGGCATTTCGTTCTATGCCACGAACTACCGCCAGCGCGACCTGGCGCACGTCGATACATTGGTCGATGCGCTGGAACGGCAGGGCATCGGCGCCGTGCCGGTGTTCGGGTGGCCGGTGTCGAGTCTCGATGCCTTGCTGACGCAGGACGGCACGACGCCGTTGCGCGCGCTGCTGGCCCTGAACCTGACGATCCCGCGCGCCGAAGACAAGGACTGGCTGGCGCGTCACGGCCTGCATACCATCAACCTGATTGCCACGCGCGACAGCGCCGCGGCCTGGCATGGCGACGTGCGCGGCATTGCCGGCGAGCGGCTGCCGCTGCTGCTGGGCGCGCCCGAACGCAGCGGCGCCACCGAGCCGGTGCTGTTCGCCACGCAGGAAGACCGCGACGGCGCGAAGGCGAGCGCCGCCGTGCCCGAGCGCGTGGACGCGGTGGTCGCGCGGGTGCGGCGCTGGATCGCGCTGCAGGACAAGCCGGCGGCCCGCAAGCATGTGGCAGTGCTGTACTACAACAATCCACCGGGACGCGGCAACATTGGCGCCAGCTATCTGGCGACGCTGCCCACGCTCGCGCAGATCCTGCGGCAGTTGCATGCCGCCGGCTACGACACCGGTCGCGACATGCCCGACACCGCCACGCTGACCGCACTGCTGGAGGCCAACGGCCGCAATGTGGAGACCTGGTCGCCCGGCGAGCTGGACCGCATGGTGCGCGCCGGCCACGTCAAGCTGGTGCCGCTGGCGCAATACCGCCGCTGGTTCGATGCCTTGCCGGCGACGTTCCGTGATTCGGTGCTGCGCGCCTGGGGACCGCCCGAACGCAATCCGTTGATGCGCGCGCGAGATGCCAGCGGCGCGCCGGCCTTCGTGGTGCCAGGGCTGTTCTTCGGCAATGTGTTCGTCGGCCCGCAACCGCTGCGTTCCACCTTCGACAGGGCAATGGACGCCGCGCACGACACCATCACGCCCCCGCCGCATTCGTATGTGGCGGCCTACCTGTGGTACCGCCATGCGTTTGGCACCGACGCCGTCGTGCATGTCGGGCGTCATGGCACGCTGGAATGGCTGCCCGGCAAGCAGGTGGGACAGTCTGGCGACGATGCGTCCGAAGTCCTGCTGGGCGACCTGCCGAATGCCTATATCTATATCCAGGATGGCGGGGGCGAGGCCATCCAGGCCCGGCGCCGCAGTGCGGCGGTACTGGTGAGCCATCTGGCGCCGCTGCTGGCTGCGGCCGGACAGCCGCCGGTGCTGGCATCGCTGGACGAAGCCATCGAACAGGCCGATGCCACGCGAGACAGCGCGCCAGATCTGTCGGCGCAGTACCGGCAGCAGGCGCTCGAACAGATCCGGACACTGAAGCTGGACCGGCAACTGGCGCTGGACGCGAGCGCGCCGTGGGACACCATCGAGCCGGTCGTGCATGCCTTCCTGCACAAGGTGGAGGCCGAGCCGATGCCGCTGGGCATCCACGTGCTGGGTCAGATGCCGGCGCCCGCCGATCAGGCCGACGCGCTGGCGATGATGCTGGGCGCCCGCACCGGGACCGATCCGGCGCGTTTGCACGCCTGGGCCGCCGATCTGGTGGCAGGCCGCCAACCGGCCTTGGGCGAGGATGTCGGCGACGATGCGCGCCGTGCACTGGAGGCCGGCCGGCAATGGCTGGCGGATCTGCGTGCATCGCCGCAGGCCGAGCTGGATGGGCTGATCACGGTGCTGGCGGGCCGCTATCTGCCCAGCGGGCCATTGGGCGATCCCGTGCGCGTGACCGACAGCCTGCCAACGGGCCGCAACCTGCACGCTTTCGACGGCGCCCGGATTCCCACGCGCGCCGCCTGGGCGCTGGGCAAGGCGATGGCGGGGCAGACGCTGGAACGCTTCCGCCGCGAACATGGCAATTGGCCCGAAACGGTGTCGATGGTGCTCTGGTATGGCGAGACCGAACGCCATCAGGGCGCAATGGAAGCCGAGGCGCTGTTCCTGATGGGCGTGGAGCCGGTGTGGAACGCGCGCGGCCATGTCGAGGACGTGCGGCTGATTCCCGATGCCGATCTGGGCCGGCCGCGCGTGAACGTGCTGCTGACCACGTCCGGCATCTACCGCGACGGGTTTGGCGACAAGATCGCCCTGCTGGACAAGGCCGCCCGGCTGGCCGCTGCTGCCGGAAATAATGCAATTAGCCGCCATGATCGGGACGTCGCCGCGGAGTTGGCCCGGCAGGGCGTGGGGCCGGAACAGGCCGGCAGGTTGGCGCGGGCCCGCGTATTCGCGGCCAGGCCGGGCAACTACGCGATCGGCGTGCAGCAGATGGTGGAGCAAAGCCGCGACGCCCAGGGGCCGCCCGATGTCCTGGCCCGCCAGTACCTGCGCTATATGAACTTTGCGTATTCGGCCGACGGCTGGGGCGAATCGGCGCCCGCTGCGCTGGCCAGCCATCTGAAATCGAACCAGGCGGTACTGTTCTCGCGCACCAGCACGCTATACGGGGCGCTGGACAACGACGATACCTACCAGTACGCGGGCGGGCTGACGGCCGCCACGCGGGCTGTCAGTGGCGCGGCACCCCCGCTGTGGCTGCACAATCTGCGCCGGGAGGGGCAGACCCGGACCGTCGATGCGCGCACGTGGCTGGCCACCGAGTTGAACGCGCGCCAGTGGAATCCGAAGTGGATTGCCGCGATGCAGCGGTCGGGCTACGCGGGGGCTCGCGAGATGTACAAGGAAGTGGAGCACCTGTACGGCTTCCAGGCGACGGTGCCCGAGCAGATGCCGGGCGCATTCTGGCAGCAGACCTACGACGTCTATGTGGCCGACAAGCTCGGCATGGGCATGGACGCGTTCTTCCGCGCAGCCAATCCGCATGCGCGGCAGGGCATCCTGGCGCGCCTGCTGGAAGTGGATCGCCAGGGCAGCTACCGCTTCACCGATGCCGAGCGCCGCGAACTGCTGCGCCAGTACGCGGAAAGCGTGCAACGCGACGGGCTGTCATGCACGGCCAATACCTGCGGCAACCCGGTGCTGATGGCCCATGTCGCACGCCAGGGCAAGGCCGCGCGTATCGACATGAAGGCGCTGGGCCGTGAACTGGCCGATGCGGTGGTTGGGCCGGCGGGGCAGGGCGCAAAGGCGCGGCCTTCGCCCTCGCAGACGAAGGCCGCGCCGGTGCATCCGGTGCCTGCGGCCGCTGCCGTGCCTGCCGCGCCGGCCATCGCGCAGGCGGATACGGAACGCGTGGCCGGCCAGCGGCTGGCGCCACAGGCCGTACCGGCGTCGGCCGCCCCCGCCGAACGCGGGCGCCACCTGGCGCTTGCGCTGATGCTGGCGGCGCTGACGATCGGCGCCGGTGCCATTGCCGCGTGGCGCAGAGGCAGGCGTTAGCGGCCGCCGATGCGTACCAAGTCGCGACCCGTCGTGGATTGCATCGCCCGCGCGGCAGCGGGACATCCCGTCCTCACATGCAAATAGACAGCCCCTGCCGATCTCCGTATCCTGATCGCCTTCGCAAATTCCGCCCGAGCCTCCATGCAAACCTCCAAGATTCCGGCCACCATCGTCACGGGCTTCCTTGGCAGCGGCAAGACCACGCTGCTGCGCCATATTCTCGATAACGCCAACGGCCGCCGCATCGCGGTGATCGTCAACGAATTTGGCGAACTGGGCATCGACGGCGAGATCCTCAAGGGGTGCGGTATCGGCTGCGACGACGCGGGCGAGCCCACCGGCCAGCTTTACGAACTGGCCAACGGCTGCCTGTGCTGCACGGTGCAGGAGGAATTCTTCCCCGTGATGGAGCAGCTGCTGGAGCGCCGCGACCAGATCGACCACGTGCTGATCGAAACGTCGGGCCTGGCGCTGCCCAAGCCGCTGGTGCAGGCCTTCCACTGGCCCACCATCCGCAATGCCTTCACGGTAGATTCGGTGGTCACCGTGGTCGATGGGCCCGCCGCGGCGGCCGGCCAGTTCGCCGCCAATCCGGTGGCGGTGGACGCGCAGCGCCGCGCCGATCCGAACCTCGACCATGAGTCGCCGCTGCATGAACTGTTCGAAGACCAGCTGGCTAGCGCGGACCTGGTGATCCTGAACAAGACCGACCTGATGGACGCCGCGCAGATCGCCAGCGTGGAAGCCCTGGTTCGGCCCGAGATCCCGGCCGAGGTCAAGATCGTGCCGGCGCAGGCAGGCACGCTCGACGTGGGCATGCTGCTGGGCCTGCAGCGTGCGTCGGAAGACACGATTCACCTGCGCCCCGACCATCATGGCAGCGCCGACGACCCCGAGCACGCCGATCACCATCACGACGAGTTCGAATCGGTGGTGGTCCGGGCCGGCACGGTGGACCGCGATGCGCTGGTGGCTGCGCTGCAGAAGCTGGTGGCCGAGCACACGATCTATCGCGTGAAGGGCTTCGCCACGCTGCCGGGCAAGGCCATGCGGCTGGTGCTGCATGGCGTGGGGCAGCGTTTCGACAGCTATTTCGATCGCGCGTGGCGTGCCGGCGAGCCCCAGGGCACGCGCGTGGTGCTGATCGGCCAGGAACTCGACGGCGCCGTGTTGCAGGCATCGCTGGATGCCGCGCTGGCGCGCTGACCGCTGACACAGTCGAAAGCGACCCAGGCGATGCATCTGCTGTCCACCCGGCCCGGCGGCTTTGTCGAAGACAGCGCCGTGGTGCTGCGCATTGCGCAGACGCCGGGCGACATCGTCATCCTGAGCGCGGCCGACACCACGCTATCGCTGCTGGCCGCCGCCGTGCCCAGGCTGGGCGCCGACTACCCGAGCGTGCGGCTGGCCAACCAGATGTACCTGCGCCAGCCGGCGTCGCTCGATCTCTATATCGACGACGTCCTGCAGTACGCGCGGGTGGTGGTGGTGGACCACCTGGGCGGGGCCAGTGACTGGGCCTACGGGCTGGAGCGGCTGCCCGAACTGGCGCGCGCCCGTGGGCAGTTGCTGGTGATGTTCTCGGGCGACCTGGAAGAAGACGACAACATCGGGCGGCTTGGCAGCGCGCCACCGGCGCTGTCGCACCAGCTCTGGCGCTATCTGCGCGAGGGCGGGGCGGCCAATGCCGAGCAGTTCTTCCGCTGCCTGGGCCAGCATGCCTATGGCCACACGGTGCCGGTGCTTCCGGCGCAGGTGCTGCCGCAGGCCGCGCTTTACCATCGCGATCATGGCGTGGCCACGGTGCACGACTGGCAGCGCGAATGGGCGGCGCGCGGGCTCGATGGCGCGCCCGTGGTGGCGCTGCTGTTCTACCGGTCGCACCTGCAGGCCGGCAATACCGATGTGTTCGACGCGATGGCCGACGCGCTGCTCGACGCAGGCCTGTGTCCGCTGCCGCTGGCCGTCAGTTCGCTCAAGGAGCCGATCTGCCGCGAGGTGCTGCAGCGGCTGTGCGACGCCCACGGCGTCTCGCTGGTGCTCAATACCACGGCGTTCTCGGTGGCGTCGCTCGACACGGCGGGCGAAGCCGATAGTCCGCTGGCCAACGACGCCCCGGTGCTGCAGGTGATCCTGAGTGGCGGCAATCGCGAGGACTGGCTGGCCGACAGCCAGGGCCTGGGCACGCGCGACGTGGCCATGCACGTGGCGATGCCCGAGGTGGACGGCCGCATCATCACGCGCGCGGTGAGCTTCAAGGGGCTGGCGTATCGGTGCCCGCATACCGAGGTCGATGTGGTGCGCTATCGGCCCGACGCCGGGCGAGTGGGTTTCGTGGCCGAACTGGCGCGCCGCTGGTGCCGGCTGCGCACGCTGCCGGCCGCCAAAAAGCGCCTGGCGCTGATCCTTGCCAACTACCCGGCCAGCGAAGGGCGCATCGGCAATGGTGTCGGGCTCGACACGCCGGCGTCGGTGGTGCGGATCCTGGCCATGCTGAAGGACGCCGGCTATACCGTGGGACCGCTGCCTGCCGATGGCGATGCGTTGATGCAGGGCCTGACGCGCGGCGTGACCAACGATCTGGCGCAGCATGCGTGGCGGCCCGCGTTCCAGAGCGTGGCGATGGCCGACTACTGCGAGTGGCTCGCGCAACTGCCGCAGGCCAACCAGGACGCCATTACCGCCCGGTGGGGCAGCCCGGACGCCGATCCGATGGTGCGCGATGGCCGCTTCATGATTGCCGGCGTGCGCACCGGCAATGTGTTCGTCGGTATCCAGCCCGCCCGAGCGTATGGCGTGGACGACTACGCCAGCTATCACGATGCCGAACTGGTGCCGCCGCACGGCTACCTGGCGTTCTATTTCTGGCTGCGGCACACCTTCGGCATCGATGCCGTGGTGCATGTCGGCAAGCATGGCAACCTGGAATGGCTGCCGGGCAAGAGCGTGGCGCTGTCGGATGCCTGCTGGCCCGACGCGATCCTGGGCCCGCTGCCGCACCTGTATCCGTTTATCGTCAACGACCCCGGCGAGGGCGCGCAGGCCAAACGGCGTGCCCAGGCCGTGATCATCGATCACCTGATGCCGCCGCTCACGCGCGCGGAGAACTACGGGCCGCTGCAGGACCTGGAGCGCCAGGTGGACGAATACTACGAGGCGTTGACCGTGGACCCGCGCCGCGCGAAGCTGCTGCGCCGCGAGATCCTGAAATCGATCGTCGGCCAGCAGTTGCACCGCGAACTGGGTATCGACGCCCCGTCCAGTGGCGACGAGGAAGACGCGCTGCTGAACCGTACCGATGCCTGGCTGTGCGAACTGAAGGAGTCCCAGATCCGGGACGGCCTGCATGTGTTCGGCCAGTCGCCGCAGGGTCGCCAGCGCCGCGATACGCTGGCCGCGCTGGCGCGCTTTCCGGTGGGCGATGGGCTCGACGGGCGGGGCAGCCTGCTGGGTGCGCTGGCGCAAGACCTGTCGCTGGGCGATGGCTTCGATCCGCTCGACGCGGACTGGGCCGCGCCCTGGACTGGACCCCGCCCCGAGGCGCTGGCCGCCGTGGATGACGCGCCGTGGCGCCATCATGGTGATACGCGCGAGCGGCTGGAAGTGCTGGCACTGCGCCTGCTGGATGAAGACGCGCCGGCCGGGCCGCAGTCGGCCGCCGTGCTGGCACGCCTGCGCGAACACGTGGCGCCGCGTCTGGATGCTTGCGGCCCGCAGGAGCTGCTGCAACTGGAGCGCGGGCTGCGGGGATGCTTCGTGCCCGCCGGGCCAAGCGGCGCGCCATCGCGCGGCCGCCCCGACGTGCTGCCCACCGGGCGCAACTTTTATTCGGTCGACACGCGCGCCGTGCCCACGCGCACGGCCTGGACGCTGGGCCTGCGCGCGGCCGACCAGCTGATCGAGCGGCACCTGCAGGAGCACGGCGAGTACCCGCGTGCCGTGGGGCTGTCGGTCTGGGGCACGGCCACCATGCGCACGGGCGGCGACGATATCGCGCAGGCCATGGCGTTGCTGGGGGTTCGGCCCAAATGGGCGCATGGCAGCCATCGCGTGGTCGATTTCGAGATCCTGCCGATGGCCATCTTCGACCGCCCGCGCGTGGACGTGACGCTGCGGGTGTCCGGCTTCTTCCGCGATGCATTCGCCAACCTGGTGGCGATTTTCGATGCCGCCGTGCGGGCGGTGGCGGCGCTGGACGAACCCGAGGACGTCAACCCGATCCGCGCCCGCGTGCTGGCCGAACAGCATGCGCTGGCGCAGCAGGGCATGGACGCCGACGCTGCGCTGGAACGCGCCAGCTGGCGCGTATTCGGCGCGCGGCCGGGCGACTATGGCACGGGCCTGCAGGCCCTGATCGACGGGCGGCACTGGCAGACCGATGGCGACCTGGCCCATGCCTACCTGCACGCCGGCGGTTACGCGTACGGCCAGCAGGCCGATGGCGTCGAGGCCCGCGACACGTTTGCCACCCGGCTGGCAGAGATCGACGTGGTGCTGCAGAACCAGGACAACCGCGAGCACGACATCCTGGACGCCAACGATTACTACCAGTTCCAGGGCGGCATGGTGGCAGCCGTGCGCCACCTGGGCGGCGCGCAGCCGGCCATCTATCACGGCGACCACGCCAACCCGGCGGCCCCGCGCGTGCGGACGCTGGGCGAGGAGATCGCCCGCGTGATCCGCACGCGCGTGGTCAATCCGAAGTGGATCGATGGCGTAAAGCGGCACGGCTACAAGGGTGCGTTCGAAATGGCGGCCACGGTGGACTACCTGTTCGGCTACGATGCCACGGCCCGCGTGGTGGGCGATCACCAGTACGCGCTGGTGGCCGATGCCTACGTGCACGACGATGCCACGCGCGATTTCCTGGCGCGGCACAATCCGCGCGCCCTGCAGGGCATATGTGAGCGCCTGCTGGAAGCCATGGAGCGCGGACTTTGGCAGGAACCGGGCGACCAGCGCGAGCGCATCGCCCATCATCTGCTCGGCAACGAACAGCGTCTGGAAGGGATGCAATGACCCACACCGCCCATGGCGCGACCCTGCGCCCGATCTTTCCGTTCAGCGCCCTGGTGGGGCAGGAAGCCCTGCAACAGGCACTGCTGCTGGCCGCCGTTGACCCCGGCATCGGCGGCGTGCTGGTCACGGGTCCGCGCGGCACCGCCAAGTCCACCGCGGCGCGGGCGCTGGCCGAATTGCTGCCCACGGGCCAGTTCGTGACGCTGCCGCTGGGCGCCAGCGAAGAGCAGCTGACCGGCACGCTGGACCTGGGCCACGTGCTGCAGCAGGGCGAGGTGCGGTTCCAGCCCGGCCTGCTGGCACGGGCGCACGACGGCGTGCTGTACGTCGACGAGGTGAACCTGCTGCCCGATCCGCTGGTGGACCAGTTGCTCGACGTGGCGGCCAGCGGCGTCAACGTGGTGGAGCGCGATGGCGTCTCGCACCAGCATCCGGCGCGTTTCGTGCTGGTCGGCACGATGAATCCCGAGGAGGGCGAACTGCGGCCGCAACTGCTGGACCGCTTTGGGCTGGCGCTGGCCCTGTCGAACTACGAGGACCCGGCCGCGCGCCAGGCGATCGTGCGCGCCCGGCTGGCGTTCGATACCGATCCCGATGCCTTCCGCGCCAGGGTGGCGCAGCGCCAGCAGGTGCTGGCCAGCCAGGTCGTGCGCGCCCGCGCGGCGCTTGGCGCGCTGCCATTCGGCGACGCCGTGCATGACCGCGTCAGCGCGCTGTGCCTGGCGGCTGCCGTGGACGGCGTGCGCGCGGACCTGGTGATGCTCCGGGCGGCTCGCGCACTGGCCGCATGGCAGGGCGCGGCTGACATCGGCACCACCCATGTGGACGCCGTGGCCGAGCTGGTGCTCCATCACCGCCGCCATGCCGGTGCCCCGCCGCAATCGGGCCGCGCGCCGGCCCCGACTCCGGAGCCGCAGGCCGGTGCGGCCGCCGACCCCTGGGGCGCGTTGCCGCCGCCGCAAGCCGCTGGCATGGCCGAGGTCAAGCCGTTGAAGCCGTTCGGGACGCTACCGCCAAAAAAAGCCTGAGCCACCGGCGGCCGTCCGGCCCCGCCCGGACCGGCGGTCATCGGTGGCAATCGATCCGTCCGTCATCGCCAGGGCAAACCGCGCACGGTGGCACGCCCGGTGCGCGTATTCACTGGCCGCGCACGCTGGCCGCCAAGCGCCGCGCGATGCTGGATGCCGCGCACCTGCGCTTCCGGCGCACCGATGCGCGCGCCGGGGTGCTGCACTGTTTCGTGCTCGACTGTTCCGGCTCGATGGCCCACGGCGAGCCGCTGGCCGTGGCCAAGGGCGTGCTGGCGCGGCTGGTCGAGCGGGCCTATCAGGCGCGCGCCGATGTGGCGCTGGTCTGCTTTGCGGGGCAGCACGCGGAAGTGCGGCTGGCGCCGGCACGCGCCCGTCCGTGGAATGACGACTGGATCCGGCCGATTGCGGGCGGTGGCGGCACGCCACTGTCGCTGGGAACGGCGCGGGCCGACCAGTTGCTGGCGTGGCAGGCCCGCCGCCGGCCTGTCCAGCAACGGTGGCTGTGGCTGCTGACCGATGGCCGCAGCACCGAATCCCCGGCGCGTCCGGCCTGGGCCGACCACGTGGTCGTGGTCGATGTCGAGCGGCAGGCGCTGCCGCTGGGGCGCTGCCGGCAACTGGCGCAAGCCTGGGGCGCCGATCTCCAGACTGCCGCTTCGCTGCAGATGCGGCCCTAAAGTTTTGTCCCGGATCGGCCGTTAGTCCATCGATAGCCCCGGATAACTTGGGGAAATCATCGAGGAGCGGAACCGATCATGGCCTGGGACAACTTGAGTATGCGCACCCGGTTGGGTGCGGCATTTGGCGTCATCGTGCTGCTGGTGGCGGCCATGCTGGTGCTGGCGCTGGGCCAGGTGGCCGATGGCACCACGCGCAGCTGGCTGTGGACGCTGGCCATTGTCGTGCTGGTCTTCAGCGTGATCTGCTGGTTCCGGCTGGCCAGCGCGATCGAGGCGCCGCTCAGGGAAGCCGAATTCATCGCCGAAACTGTCGCCGCGGGTGACCTGAGCAAGGATTTCGAGACCGAGCGCGGCGGCGACTTCGGCCGGCTGCTGGGCGGCCTCGGCGAGATGGAGGACATGCTCACCGAGCTGGTGACGCGCATCAAGGGTGCCAGTGATTCGATCTCGTCGGCCTCGCAGCAGATCGCGGCGGGCAATACGGATCTGTCGCAGCGTACCGAGGAGCAGGCGGCCACGCTGGAGGAAACCGCGTCGAGCATGGGCGAACTGACCGCCATGGTGAAGCAGAACACCGAACGCGCGCGCACGGCCAACGGTCTGGCGGCGTCCGCGTCGGGCATCGCCGAACGCGGCGGCTCCATCGTCAGCAACGTGGTGCAGACGATGGACGCGATCAGCGTCAGTTCGCGCAAAGTGACCGACATCATCGCCGTGATCGAGGGCATTGCATTCCAGACCAACATCCTGGCGCTGAACGCGGCGGTGGAAGCGGCGCGCGCCGGCGAGCAGGGCCGTGGCTTCGCCGTGGTGGCGGGCGAGGTGCGCACGCTGGCGCAGCGCAGCGCGGCGGCGGCCAAGGAAATCAATGTGCTGATCAGCGATTCGGCGCGCCAGGTGGAAAATGGCTCGGCGCTGGTGGGCCAGGCCGGGCAGACCATGGAGGAAATCGTCCAGGCCGTGCGGCGTGTGACCCAGATCCTGGGCGAGATCGCCGTGGCGTCGGAGCATCAGAGCGAAGGCATCGAACAGGTGAATGTGGCTGTCACGCAGATGGATGACGTGACGCAGCAGAACGCCGCGCTGGTGGAGCAGGCCGCTGCCGCATCGGCGGCACTGGCCGAACAGGCGCAGGAACTGCAGAAGGTGGTGGGCGAGTTCAAGCTGTAGCCGCCGGCCCGGCCGCGCCTCGGGCTCAATTGTCCTGGAGCGGGCCGCCCTGGAGCCACGCAATGACGGGCGCCCAGAACGTCTTCATGAAGGGCGTCTCGATGGCGGCGTTGTGCGGCAGGTCTTCAAAGACTACCAGCCGGCTCGGGCCATGTGCCGCGCGGGCCAGGTGCTCGGCCTGGCGGAACGGGATGGTCTCGTCGCGCCGGCTGTGAATCAGCATCACGGGCAGTTTTGACACCCGCAGCCGGGCGATGTTGTCCCACGGGTTCGGCAGCGCCCAGGCCAGCCAGCGTGGGACCAGCCCGGTGGCCACGGCCGCCGCCCGGGCCGAGCAGAAGCCCGCGCCGATCACCAGCCCGTCGGGCAATGGTCGCAGATCGTTCAGTACATCGAGCAACACGCCGCTGCCTAGCGAATATCCGATGACATAGTGCCGCGCCGCGAGAGGGGTGACAGCGCGGAACTGTGCGAAGGCGGCCAGTGCATCTTCGCGCAGGTGGCTCACGCTTGGCGTGCCGGTGCTGGTGCCGTATCCGCTGTAATCGAACACGAATGAGCTGATGTCTGCCGCGTGCAGCAACGCCTGCACGGGCGCCCAGTCGGCCAGGCATTCCTCGTCGCCATGGAAGACCGCCAACGCCGGCGCGGTCGGATTGGCGGCCGCCACCCAGGAGGCATGCAGCGTCCGATCGCCGCTCTCGAACGTGAATTGCCGCGACGTCACGCCCAGGTCATCGGGCTGCAGCGTGCCGACCTGGCCGGGCACGAACGCCTCGCGTTCGATGGCGCGGTACAGCAGCAGGCGGCCGACGCCCGCCATTACGGCCAGGCTCGCCAGGCCAAGTGCGCCCGCAAACCATCGCCGGTAGTTGAGAGGAGCAGATTGCGCGGTCGGGACGGGCGGCATATGACGATGAGAAAAGGCGGGCAGGTGTGATAACCCTAGCACTTGTGATGCCAATGGGAAGCGGGTGTCGTGGAATCGGTGGCTTCGGATGCCACCTAAATAGTTAAAATTCAATGGGATAGCCGCTGAATTAACGCCTTCAATCGTGGCGATAGAAATGTTTTTAACCCTGACTCCGAATTTCTTCTTGCTTATCTATCTACAGGTAGATAGTATTCAGCCCATGGACAGCGACGCAGCGCCCAAACCGAAAGGCAAGACGGCAAGGCAACGCGAAACGGTCCAAGCAACACCAGGCAGTTTCAGTAACCGGAGGCGGTCTTTTTTTTAGCCCTGGTCCTCTATCTAGCAGTAGATAGCAGATGCAGTGAGGACCAAAAAGAAGGCCGCTGAAATTGCAGCACAGACCCATTGCCGCGCGATCGACCAACGAACCAGATCGCCGGGCATAGCAAGGAGAGCACCATGAACGCCAAGACCATCCTGACCGCCGCCACCCTCGCAGCCGCTTTCGTGACGGGCGCCGCCCAGGCCGCGCAACCGAGCGGCGAAGCCTACGGTTATACGTATCGTGTGAACGACCAACGCAGCGCCTTCACCGACGGTGCCCGCATCGGTAACCGGGACGCCTTCACCGATGGGGCCCGCATCGGTAACCGCGACGCCTTTACCGACGGTGCCCGCGTAACCAACCGCGATGGCCTGGTGGCCAGCATCGGCAAGCGCGATGTCTACACCGATGGCGCCCGCATCACAAACCGCGACGGCTTTACCGACGGTGCCCGCACGGCCGATCCGTACCTGGACGGTGCGCGCTTCGTCGCCGGCCTGGACACAAAGGGCGTTTCCGCCAGCCCGGCCCGCAAGGTGGATCCGTACCTGGACGGCGCCCGCGGCAATGGCCCGCGCAACCCGTACTTCGACGGTGCCCGCGCGGCCGACGTCTATACCGACGGCGCCCTGGCCTGATCGAGGCTGACACCCCGAATCTCGCCATGATCTGGCGATAACCCGACGCAGACGGCGCCCCACAAGGGTGTCCGTCTGCTTTTTTGCAGGCGAACTACCATGGAAGCGATCCGACGCGACGCCCTGGTGTTGGGCGGATGGCTGGCGCTCTGCGCCGTCAGTGGTGCAGCCATCACAGTGGTGGTGCAGGCGCTGGCCTGAACCGCCCGACGGTTGACTCCGGGAAAATCCCGGTTGAGTATCTATCTTCGTGTAGATAAAGTTCCAGCCATGAAAACGCAACCTGTCCGCGAGCAACTGCTCGAACATACGCTGGTCCTGATCCGCAGCCGCGGTTTCAATGGATTCAGCTATCGCGACCTGGCCGAGCTGGTGGGGGTCAAGACTTCCAGCATTCACTACTACTTTCCGTCGAAGGACGATCTGGTCCTGGAAGCGGTGAAGGAGTACAGCCGGCGCATTTCCGAGCGGCTGGCCGGCATCGATTCGAGCCTGCCGGTGCTGGAACAGGCGCGTCAGTATCTGGACCCGCTGCGCCAGACCTGCGGCTCGGGGCAGATCTGCCTGGCCGGCATGCTGTCGACCGAAATCCTGAGCCTGCCCGAGTCGGTGCACCATGTGCTCAAGGAGTTCTATCACATCAACGAAGGGTGGCTGACCAAGCTGCTGGAGCGCGGCCAGCGCGAGCGCGAGACGCCGTATCCGGTGCCGCCCGCGATGCTCGCCCAGGTGATCTACGGTTCACTGCAAAGCGGCCTGATCGCCGCGCGTCTGTTTGGCACCCACGAACGTCTGGATGCCGCCGCCGAGACCTTGCTGGGCGCCCTGTGCAACCAGCGGGCAAAGGCCTTGCTGGACTCCCAGGTGACCTGCGGATCGTTGTAAGCGCCTGCCTTGGATTGCCGAATGGAAAACCGCCCGATGGCATAACGCCACCGGGCGGTTTTTTTATGGCCCGGCGACACCCGCCCTTCAGGTAGGGCTGGCAGCGCCGGCATCGGTATCCATCAGTAGTCCCACTGTACCGGCACGAACCGGAAGCCGTTGCCGTTCTTCGCGATATGGCCGATGGACGGGAAGGCGATATGCGCGGCGGCCAGCATGGCGCCCGTTTCGGCGGCCTCGTTGAGCAGCGCGATGCGCACGTTCGTCGCCACTTCAGGCTCGTGCTCGAAGCCGTTTTGCCATTCCGGATGATCGAAGCCGACTTCGAAAATTGCGTCGCCCACGAACGTCAGTTTTTCGCCATTAGATGCGACGTCCACCACGCAGTGCCCCGGTGTGTGCCCGCCCGTAACGCGCGCCGTTACGCCTGCCGCAACGTGAACGGCCTGGTCGAACTGCACGATTTGCTCGCTGTAGAGCTCGACGAACCTGGCCGCCGCCTTGCGCAGCGCGGGAGGTACCGTTTCCGGCATCACGGTCTTGCTGAAGTCGGGGTTCTTCCAGAACTCGACTTCGGCGGCGGCCACGTGGATGCGCACGTCCGGGCGCAGCCTGGCCTTTACGCCATCGACGTTCAGGCCGCCCACGTGATCCATATGCATGTGCGTGATGACGATGTCGGTGATCGCAGCCAGGTCGATGCCGGCCGTTTCCAGGCGCATGACCGACCGGCCGGCGCGCGTGAAGTACTCGAAGCCATCGCCCACGCCCGAGTCGATCAGGATCAGGCGGTCGCCGCTGCGAACCAGCGCGATATTCAGCGCCCAGTCGAACATGTCGCGCTGCAGAAAGCGGCCATCAAACCATTCGTTGCGGTCCGCCGCGCTCACATTGGTGGACATGGTGGAAGTCGGCAGCGGCAGAATGCCGTCGCTGATCAGCACCACATCGACATCCCCCACGCGCACGGCATAGCGCGAAGGCACGAGTTCGCCGGGACCATCCCTGCCAAGGTTGGCAATCACCGGCTGCACGTTGCGGATTGTTTCGCTCATTTTCATTCGTCCTGTCAATTGAGTGGGTAGGCCGCTCTGGGCGGCACGCGCGATCCGCTTCACCGGGCGGACATCCTCCTCGACCGTCGCACGGCTTGTGCAACCATCGTTGCGACGGATTCTAGGTAGCGCGGACGAATGGCAGTAGGGTCGCGAAAGCCTTCAGTATGTTGATCGCTCGACAACAATCTGTGGCAAGGCCCGTGCTGCAGGTTCTCAACTGGCGGCTGTTCCCCGGCGGCGCAGGACGGTATGCGTGGCTTTTTCCGTCGCCACGAATTCCACGCATTCATATCCAAGGGCCCGCAGGTCGATCCCTTCGAACAGCGGTTCTCCCCGGCCGAGCAGGACCGGCGCGATGGCAATGTGCAGTTCGTCGATGAGACCCCGGCGGAGATATTGCCGGATGGTATCCGCGCCCCCGCCGATCCGCACGTCCTTGCCGGCAGCCGCCTCGCGTGCGCGGTCGAGCGCTTCCTGAATGCCGCCTGTGACGAAATGGAACGTCGTGCCGCCTTCCATTGCGATGGCGGGACGCGGGTGGTGCGTCAGGACAAAGGCTGGAACGTGATACGGCGGATTGTCTCCCCACCAGCCTTTCCAGCTTGTGTCCGGCCATTCGCCACGAATGGGTCCGAACATGTTTCGCCCGAGAATCCAGGCGCCGACATTCTGAAAGCCCCGGGCCGCGAAATCATCGTCAATACCGGTGGTGCCGCCGTCCTTGCCGAACAGGGTTTGCTGGAACGTGCGCGTGGGAAGCAGCCACTGGTGAAGATCCGTGCCGCCCAGGCCGAGCGGATTGTCGATGTCCTGGTCCGGGCCTGCGCCGTAACCGTCGAGCGAGATGGTGAAGCCTTCAACGCGAATGCGTGTCATGGTTGTCTCCGTTTTTGGTGCTCGACGGCTAATGTACCGGATACCGAAAGCGGATTGGCAACCTGAAGGCAGCGAGTGAGCGCCGCGCACGACCCTTTCGGATAACGTGTCGCTGCGGAGCAAAGAAAAACGCCAACCCGTGATGGGTTGGCGTTTCGGCCATGGCTCCAGAAAATCAGAACTGGTTCATGGTGTTGTCCTTGCCGGCCGCCTTCAGGGCGGCTTCGCCGCTGAAGTATTCCTTGTGATCGTCGCCGATGTCCGAGCCCGACATGTTCTGGTGCTTGACGCAGGCGATACCCTGGCGGATCTCCTTGCGCTGCACGCCGGCCACGTAGCCCAGCATGCCCTGGTCGCCGAAGTATTCCTTGGCCAGGTTGTCGGTCGACAGCGCGGCGGTGTGGTACGTCGGCAGCGTGATCAGGTGGTGGAAGATGCCGGCTTCACGCGAGGCATCGGCCTGGAACGTGCGGATCTTCTCGTCGGCAAGCTGGGCCAGTTCGGAATCGTCGTACTCCGCGCTCATGAGTTGGCCGCGCTCGTAGGCCGACACGTCCTTGCCCGCGGCCTTCATCGCGTCGTAGGCCTGCTGGCGGAAGTTCAGCGTCCAGTTGAACGACGGGCTGTTGTTGTACACCAGCTTGGCGTTCGGGATGACCTTGCGGATCTCGCGGACCATGCCGGCGATCTGCTCGATATGCGGCTTTTCGGTTTCGATCCACAGCAGGTCGGCGCCGTTCTGCAGCGACGTGATGCTGTCCAGCACGCAGCGCGCTTCGCCCGTGCCGGCGCGGAACTGGAACAGGTTGCTCGGCAGGCGCTTGGGGCGCATCAGCTTGCCATTCTGCTTGATCACCACGTCACCGTTGCCCAGCGAGTCGGCCGAGATTTCCTCGCAATCCAGGAACGAGTTGTATTGGTCGCCCAAGTCGCCCGGCGTGTGGGTCACGGCGATCTGCTTGGTCAGGCCGGCGCCCAGCGAGTCGGTGCGGGTCACGATGATGCCGTCGTCCACGCCGAGTTCCAGGAACGCGTAGCGGATGGCGCGGACCTTGGCCAGGAAGTCTTCGTGCGGCACGGTGACCTTGCCGTCCTGGTGGCCGCATTGCTTCTCGTCGGACACCTGGTTTTCGATCTGGATGCAGCAGGCGCCCGCTTCGATGAACTGCTTGGCCAGCAGGTACGTGGCTTCTGCGTTGCCGAAGCCGGCGTCGATGTCGGCGATGATGGGCACCACGTGGGTCACGTGATTGTCGATCTTCTCCTGGATGGCAGCCTTGGCGGCGCCGGTGGCGGCATCGAGTTCGCGGAACAGGCCGCCCAGTTCACGGGCATCGGCCTGGCGCAGGAACGTATACAGCTCGCGGATCAGCGCGCTGACAGAGGTCTTCTCGTGCATCGACTGGTCCGGCAGGGGGCCGAACTCGGAGCGCAGCGCGGCGACCATCCAGCCCGACAGGTACAGGTAGCGGCGCTCGGTGCTCTTGAAGTGCTTCTTGATGGAAATCATCTTCTGCTGGCCGATGAAGCCGTGCCAGCAACCCAGCGACTGCGTGTACTTGGCCGGGTCGGCGTCGTAGGCGGCCATGTCGGCGCGCATGATCTTTGCGGTGTATCGCGCAATGTCCAGGCCCGTCTTGAACTTGTTCTGGGCACGCATGCGGGCGGCATACTCGGGGTTGATGGCGTCCCACGCGCTGCCGTGGCTTGCCTTCAGCGCTGCAATTGCCTTGATGTCGTCTTGATACTGGGCCATGTCGATTTCCTGGGAAGTAAGCGTGTTTGAGTGAAGGGTTGCGGGTGCCGCCGGGTGTCTCGAAGCCGAGCAGCGTGGAAATAATTGTATGGCGGTTTTGCTGCGCAGCAACCAACTCTTATATAAGACATAAGACTTTGTTTATCCTTATTTTTCAATGAGATAGAGTGCGAATTTCGGGATGTGGGAAGCGTTTTCTCACAACGAAACCGCCACGTCGGGGCTGGCCCGGTGCGAATTTCGCAATGTGAAAGGTGCTTTCAGGTGTCGGATTCGACGGGGGCGGGCGGCTGACTCAGAGCCGGTGTATCGACGCGCCAGCCGTTTCGCACAGCCATTGCGGATCGTCATGCGGCAGGTCGTGCCCGGCCCAGGGATGTCGTGCGTGGGGTGCGCCCCAGGCTGCCGCCAGACGCGCGGAGCAGTGGGGGTTGACCAGCCGGTCCGCATCGGATGACACCACCAGCGTCGGGCAGGCCGGCGCCCGGCCTTGCGCGCGGAAGCGGGCCGCGGCCAATAGCTGCAGCCAGGCCGCTTCGCGCGACACCGGGGCGCTCTGGCCGATTTCCACCCAGCGCGCCAGGTCGGCGTCGCGGGTATCGAGCCGTTCGCAGGTCAGCCGATGGATGACGCGCTCGCAGCGTGCGCGGTCATGCCAGTGGCGGGCCATGTCCAGCAGGGCTGCCCAGTTGCGCGGCCGCAGCCGCTCGGCGGGATGGCTGAATGGCCGCATGCTTGTATTGATCAGCACCAGGCCACTGACCTCTGCGGGCCACGCCTGGGCCCAGTCGGTGGCCACCATGGCCCCCAGCGACATCGCCAGGATGTGCCACGGTCCGCTGCGGCCCGTGGCCTGTGCGGCGGCCCGTACGGCAGCGGTCATGCCACGCACATGGCCGGGTATGGGCAGGTGGCGTGCGCCGCCGTTGCCCGGCAGGTCGAGCATCAGCGGCGCGGGCAGCCCGTGGGCAGACCAGCGCGCGGGCAGGTCGCCCCAATGCCGCGACTCGCGCGTCAGGCCGCGCAGGAAGATCCATCCGCTCATGGCGCGGGCTTACCGCTCTGCCAGTGCGCGCGCGCCTGTTCCAGCAAGTGCTGGCGGTGCGGCCCCTGTGGCAGCCAGCGGTCGGGCGCCACCGCCACGCGTCCCAGGAAGTCGAACAGGCTCACATGGCGCCGCAGCACGCGCGCGGTGCGGTGTGCCTTGATCGGATTGAAGATGCCGGCCCGCGAGAACAACTGACGCGGATTCTTCTTGATCCAGAGCCAGGACCCCAGCTCCAGCGTCATCGGCAGGAACAGGCATGCCGGCGGCGTGCGATCGTAGGCGTAGTCCCAGAGATCGCCATGCAGCAGGTACTGGTGGCTCTGCGGCTCGAAGGCATAGCCATGGTGAGGGTGAGCCTGTTCGAACATGGTCTTGAGCAGGTACATCTCGGGCAGGTGGGCCATCGGGGTATGCGTGCGCGCATACGGAAACCAGATGCTGTCACGCCAGCCGTAGCCGGAATGGCAGTCCACGGCAAAGCTTAGCGGACGGGGCAGCAGTTCGGATTCCACCACGCGCAGCAGCGCCATGCTTTCGGCTTCCATTGGCGATCCCGCCCGGCCCCGATACCAGGGCAGCCAGCTGCCGATGCGCTGGCCGCCGGCCAGGAAGGGCACGCGGGCATCGGCATTCTGCGGCGCGTTGCGCATCAGGTCCACGCCATTCGGATTGGCGCGCGTGGCGCTATACATGCCGCCGGGATTGACGATCGGCATGAACACCAGCCGAACACTTTCCAGTTGCCGGTGCAGCAGGTCGTCCCAGCTCAGCCGGCACAGCAGCGAGCGCATGTAGTCAAGCACCAGTTGCGTGCCAATGCGTTCCAGGCCATGGATGCCGCCGAAGATGCCGATGGCCGGTGCATCGGGCGCCTGCGTGCCCAGGCTGGCCACCGGCACGGCGAACGTGCGCCCTGGCACGTTGACATGGCACGCGGTGCGGGTGTCGAACCACGGTGCGCCCACTTCCAGCAGCGTCAGCAGTTGGTCGTACTCCGGAAAACTGGAAGGGACCGGACCGGTCATCGGCGGGGGCTCAGGGGGAAGGTTCAGTTCAATATAGGCGCTGGCGGCGGCGTCTCGCAATGCAGCGCGGCCGCGCCCGCGGGCGCGACCAGGCAATCGAGCAGCGCGCCCACCAGCCGGGTGTGGCGGCGGCCGTTCAGGCAGTACAGGTATTCGTGGATCACCGGCGCCGCGCTGGCGAAAGGCACCACGACCAGCGCCGGATCGCGCGGCACTTCGCCCTCCGGCATGACGCTGGCGCCGAGATTGTGGCGAATCGCCTCGCAGATGGCCTCGCGGCTGCCGATCACCGTATGGGGCGGCATGCCCGCGCCGGCCGCGCGCAGCGCCGCCTCGGTGGCCTCGCGCGTCATCGACCCCTGTTCGCGCACCAGCAGATGGCAGGCCGACAGCTCTGGCACCTCCACGCGGGGCCGGCGCGCCAGCGGATGCACGGGGTGTACCACCAGCACCATCGGGTCGGCCGCCAGCGTGACGCGATGCAGGCGGTCGTCGTCCAGCGCGTGCGACGACACGGCGGCGTCGATGCGGTACTCGTACAGCGCCTCGATCATCTGCCTGGAGTTGCCGATCTCGATGCTGATTTCGATAGCCGGGTAGCGTTGCCGGAAGGCGGCCACGCTGCGCAGGATGTAGTACGGCCCGGTGGCGCCGATTCGCAGGTTGCCGATGCGCAGGTTGCCGGCATTGCGCAGCAGGAAGTCGGCATTGCTCTCCTGCTGCATGATCTGCTCGGCCACGGGCATGAGCGCCACGCCGACGTCACTGAGGTCGACGCGGCTGGCGCGGCGGTGGAACAGCTCCACGCCATACAGCTCCTCAAGCTGCCGGATGCGCCCGGTGACCGTGGGCTGGCTCACGCGCAGCTGACGCGCGGCCGTGGTGATGCTGCCCTGTCGCGCTACCTCGTAGAAGGTCATCAGCAGGTCGCCAAGCATGGAACTCCCGGGGGGCAAATAGCGATAGCCGGCGACTATAAGGCGGAAATATGACAGCGTGACGAATCCATGCGCCCGGTCAATCGCGATGGTGCGGCGGCTGGCAATAATGCCGCCTCACGGCGCGAAGGACCATCCAGAGACCCGGACCGCGCCAACGCCGAGGGGGTTGTTTCATTCAGGAGTCAACACCATGTACAGGAGATTGCTTGGCGCGGTGGCCATCGCTGGCGCAATGATGGTGTCTTACGGCTGTTCGGACACTGCCGCTGCACCGCCGACCTACGACAGCGCGCTCGATGCAGCCGCCAGGGCGCAGCAGGCCCCGGTGCTGGCCACGCTGGAGGCGCTGGTCAATATCGAAACCGGCCCCGGCGACGCGGCGGGCATGAAGGCGATGGGCGACTACCTGGCCACGCGGCTGGCCGATCTGGGCGCCGCCGTGACCCGCTATCCGGCCGAGGCCGGCGTGGTCGGCGACAACATCGTCGGCGTGTTCCAGGGCACCGGCACGGCGAAGATCCTGCTGATGGCGCATATGGATACTGTCTATCCGCGTGGATTCCTGGCCAAAGCGCCATTCCGGATCGACGGCAACCACGCCTACGGGCCGGGCATCGCCGACGACAAGAGCGGGATCGCCGTGATCCTGCACGCGCTGGGGCTGCTCGATGCGCGCGGCTTCCGCGACTACGGCACGCTGACCGTGCTGTTCAATACCGACGAGGAGACCGGCTCGTTCGGGTCGCATGCGCTGATCCAGCGCCTGGCGGCATCGCACGACTATGTTCTGTCGCACGAGCCGGCCTTTGCCACGGCCGAGAGCTTTGGCCTGGCCACCTCGGGCATCGCCCATGCGGAAGTCACTATCAAGGGCGTGGCCTCGCATGCGGGCGTCGCGCCCGAACTGGGCGTCAATGCGCTGACCGAGGCGGCGGACCTGATCCTGCGCACGCAGGACATCGACGACAAGGCCCGCGAGATCCGCTTCAACTGGACGCTGGCGTCGGCCGGTTCGGCGTCGAACGCGATTCCCGCCTCGGCCACGCTGACTGCCGATATGCGCTATGGCCGCAACGACGACTATGACGCCATCGTCGCCATGCTCGACGAGCGCGCCCGGCGCAAGCGCCTGCCGGCGCAAGCGCCTGCCGGCCGCCGAGATCACCATCGACATGAAGAAGGGGCGCCCGGCGTTCAATGCCTCGGCCGCCGGCCAGGCGCTGGCCGCGAAAGGGCAGGCGATCTACCAGGAGGTGGGCGGCAGCATCGGCATTGCCACCGCGCGCACCGGCGGCGGCAGCGATGCCGCCTACGCCGCGCTAACGGGCAAGCCCGTGCTGGAGGGCATGGGCCTGCCCGGCATGGGCTATCACACCAATGCCGACGAATACATCCTGATCGACGCCATTCCACGCCGCCTTTACCTGGAGGCGCGCATGATCATGGACCTGAGCCTGGGCCGGTAACTCAAACGCCCATCGCGGGATCGGACGTGGTATGCGTACCGTTCTCCAGCCGCCCGGCAAAGCGGCGGCTGAATCCGCCTTGCTGGGTGGTTACCGTGAAGTCGTACCAGTTGCCCTGCGGTCCGACCGGCCAGTGCAGGTCATGCGGGTTGCCCGGCGGCAGTTCGACGGTGGTCGGGCCATCGTTGCGATAGGCGTTCGGCCTGACCGTGAACGTGCAGGCCGCGGTGCCACGGTTGATCAGCGTCAGCCAGACTTCAGTATTGGCCTCGTCATAGCAGACGCGGATCTCGGGCGCCGCGCCGCCGCCGGCGGCCTTCTGCGCGCTGACATCGCCCACGAAGGCGCGGTGGTAGCCGTTCGGGCCCAGCACCCAGAAGTCGTAGCGGCCGCCATCGGCGCTGACGTCGATCTCGGCCTTATGGGTATCGCCGGCGTCGAGGGCAATGCGGCGCGGCACATCGCTCAGGTGCAGACGGTCGTAGACGTGGAACACGGCGGCCTGCTTGCCGTCATTCTTGAACAGCAGCGAGAACGTGTTGGTAACCGGATCTTCCAGTCCGCTGGTATGCAGCGTGTAGGGCAGGGCGCGCGACGGGCGCGTGCCGCGCTTCTGCGTGGGCATCTGCTGGGCGGTCACGGCGGGCGCGGGAATCTGGGCCTTGGCATCCTGGGCGGCGCGCTCGGCGTCAGCGCCGGACTGCGTCAGGGGCGTGATGCCCAGCGTCACGTTGGCGTTCGGGTTGACGAAGTCGAACGCCGTCATCAGATCGCCCATGATGGCCCGCCGGTACGCGCTGATATTGGTTTCGGCCACGCCGAACCGTTGCTCCAGGAAGCGCAGCACCGACGTATGGTCGAATACCTGCGAATTGACCCAGCCGCCGCGGCTCCACGGCGATACCACATACATCGGCACGCGCGGGCCAGGGCCGAATGGCGTCTTGTCGACGCTGTAGTACTCGGTCTTGGGGTCGAGCGCGTCCGATGTGTAGCCGATCGGCTCGCCCTTGGCCGTGAGCGCCGGGGCGCACGGCGGCGGCACGTGGTCGAAGAAGCCGTCGTTTTCGTCGAAATTGATCAGCAGGACCGTGCGGCTCCATACATCGGGATTGGCGGTCAGCGCATCGAGCACCTGCTGGGTGTACCACGCGCCCTGCACCGGGCTGGACGGCCCCGGGTGTTCCGAATAGGTGGCCGGGGCAACGATCCACGATACCTGCGGCAGCGTGCCGGCCGCGATGTCGTCGCGCAGCGCCTGCAGGAAGCCGCCGTCGGGCATGGTGTTGGCGATGCCCTTGAACAGCGGGTTGGTGGTGTCGTCCGCCGGCGTGTAGGGCGGATACGGCGAGCCATTCGCGGCGTTGCCGCGCGCCGCGTTGGCGGCGCGGTACTTCTGGAAGCCGGCCAGCGGGTTGTCGGTGAAGTTGTCGGGCATGTTCTGGTAGACCTTCCAGCTCACGCCGGCCGCCTGCAGGCGCTCGGGGTACGTCGTCCACGTGTAGTTGATGCCGGTGGCGTCGAGCGAATCGCCGCTGTTGTCGATGACCGGGCCGCCATGGGTGCCGAACGGGTCGTTGGTGCCAGTCCAGTGAAACAGGCGGTTGGTGTTGGTGCCGCCATGGAAGCTGCAGTGGTACGCATCGCACAACGTGAACGCATTGGCCAGCGCGAACTGGAATTTCAGTTCCTGCTCGGTGTAGTAACCCATCGACTGGATTTGCTTGGACGTGGGCCAGGCGCTCATGCGGCCCAGGTCATACGCGGCCTGGGCATCGGGCTGGCTATGCGGCGTGCCGCTCACGCGCTGGGCATTGCCGACGGTCTGGTCCAGGTGGTAGGGCAGCACGATGCGGTTCTTGTTGCCGCTGGCATAGGTCTGCTGAAACACGTTACGGCCGCCCGGCAGCGGGATCGGGAAGCGGTCGCCGAACCCGCGCACACCGTTCATGGTGCCGAAGTAGTTGTCGAACGAGCGGTTTTCCTGCATCAGCACCACCACGTATTCCACGTCGCGAATGGACTTGGTCGCGTTGTTGGCAGGAATGGCGAGCGCGCGGCGGATGGCCGGCGGGAAGGCGGAAAGGGCGGCGGAGGCGGCGGCGCTGCCACCGGCCATCTTGAGAAAATTGCGTCGGCTGCTGGAGGTCATGTCGGATTGCCCTGAAGGATTGGGTGCGCGGTCAGTGGATTGGCGTACGGGTCTGGCGTGGCAATCAGGGCGCGCACTTCATTTGCGGCTTGGCGTCGGGCGTGCTGGCTCCCGGGCTGCTGGGGGTGTTCGACGGCGGCGTGCTGTCGCTGTCACCGCCGCAGGCGGTCAAGGCCGTGCAGAGCAGCAGGGCGGCCAGCATGCCCAGCGGGTGCCGCCGGGCAAGGGTTCGAATGGCTTGGGTCATGGTCCGTGTCTCGTCCGGGGGGAGTGGCAAGTTGCAGCGCGTGATGCGCAGTGCGTCCGCAGCGTAAGCAGCGGGCAGGTCACCCGGGTGACATCCAGGACAAGATTTCCGATACCGCTATTTGTGATTTTTGCGGTCCATGTACAGACATTGCGGACATGGCCAATATGAACGAAGGTGGCGTGGCCAACGCTTTCGGCAACCTTTCATGCCGCAATTTCTGCTGCGATGCACCACGCGCTGTGCTATGGTTTTAGACGTTTCCCTCAAACCACGAACAGGTGCACCAAAGCAGTGACACCTGCCGAATTTCGGGAAACCGCGCCAGTTCTGGCCTGCAGGGAAGTGACGCGAGATCCGAGACCTCTTGCTCGATTTTTGTTGCGGTTGCAACACGCCGTGACCTTGCTTGTAAACGGGGCATGCCGCCACCAAAGTGGTAGGCGGAAAGGGCGTTCGCAGGAGCTGCATATGGAAAACGAAACCGGTTACGTCTGGCATTACACGGTAGGCACCCCGCTGGTCGCCATTGCGCGTTCGGGCCGGCTCATGCCTGCTGCCACACATGGGTCGGCCCCCCGATCCGGTGACGGAATTCTCTGGTTCTCGCGCAACCAGCAATGGGATCCGTCCGCAACACGCGACGACGGACTGAGCCAGGCCAGGCAAACGCTGTCGCGTGCCGCCTTGCACACACGCTTTGGTCTCTACCGCTTTGGCCTGCCCGCGCACGACATGCGGCTGCTGCCATGGCCTACTGTCACGCGGGTGGCCGATATCGACGTGCCCGAGGCGATGACGATGGTCGCCAGCGGCCTGCGCTGCGGCGCGGCGCCCACCGACTGGATCGGCACATTGACCGATGTGCCGCTGGACGATCTGCGATTTGAAAAATGGACCGGCGCCGCATGGGCACCGGCCGACCTTGACGAACTGGTGGCCCAGTCCGCCTGATCTTCAGTGGAGGCCTAGCGGCTCAGCCCGCGTGCGGATACCGGCCAGACACTTTCCACCACGCCCGCCCGGATGCCCACGATCTCGTCGTAGAGGTTCAGCGTGGGATCGCAATGGCCGGGCACCAGCATCATCCGGCTGCCCAGTGCGGGCAGCTTGCCAACCAGGTCTTCATGTTTCGGCATCACGATGCCGTGCTCGTCGTTGGCGGCCACGTAGTCAAGCGTGGCCGACTGCTTGCCCTCGGTCCAGATCCATGGCAGCCCCGAGTCCACGGCCATCGACTTCAGGCCCGCGTCCACCACCGCCCGATCGCCGGCCGCCACGCTCATGACCGACGTGGCGATAAACAGGCTGTGCTCGAAGCGCAGCGCGCCCGCATAGTCGTTGGCGCCGTAGTCGGCGTCCATGAAGACATAGGAGCCTGGCTGGATTTCGGTATAGACGCCGCTGCCGAGGTCGAACTCGACGCTGCCGCTGCCGCCGCCCGTCACCACGTCGCAGCGCACCCCGGCGGCTTCGAGTCGCGCAATGAAGGTGCCCGTACGATCGGCCGCGCGCGCGGCGCCATCGCGCCGCTCGTTCCAGCCGCGCAGATGCTGGATGCCGCCGTGATAGGCCTGCAGCCCGCGCATCGTCAACTGGCCATGCCGCGCAATGCGTTCCACCAGGGCCAGCATCGAGGCCGGGTCGGTGACGCCGCAACGCCCCTGTCCGACATTGACCTCGACAAAGACCCCGAGCCTGCTGCCGGCCGCTTCGGTGGCGGCGGCCAGGGCATCGACCTGCGCGATGTCGTCCACGCAGACGCTCAGCGTGGCATGCCGTGCCAGATCGGCCAGCAGCGCCGCCTTGGCAGGCCCGGCCACTTCATTGCTGATGTGGATGTCGCGTACGCCGGCGCGCACGAACGGAATCGCCTCGCTGACCTTCTGGCAGCAGATGCCCACCGCACCTCGGGCGATCTGCGCCAGCGAGATATCGGGGCACTTGTGCGCCTTGGCATGGGGCCGCAGCTTGATGCCGCGCCGGTCGGCGGCGGCCTGCATGCGGTCGACGTTGGTCGCAAAGCGGTCCAGGTCCAGGACCAGGGAAGGGGTGTCGATGGTGTCGGCGGGCTGGCCCGGCCGCGCGGCCGGTGGCAGATCGAAGTCGATGGGCATGGCGATGAAAGAGACGCTGCAGCGAGGGGTGAAAAAGGCGACCCACAGCGTACCACGGCGTGCGGGATGCTCCGCCTTGCGCTCCGCCGTCGGTCATCTACGATGGGGGGGTGTTCTCGCCATCTGCCTCGCCCCAACTTCCGCCCCTGGGCAAAGGAGTCTCGCCATGATCTTCCCCCGCATCGCCGTTTCCCGCCCGGCGCTTTGGCTGGCCGCCGCGACGGCGCTGGCCAGCCTGCCCGCGGTCGCCCATCACGGATGGTCCACCTACGACGAGACCAAGCCGCTCACGGTGACCGGCAAGATCGTGGAGACGCACTATGAGAACCCCCACGCCACGATCCGCGTGGATGTGCAGGGCAAACGCTGGCTGGCCGTGCTGGCGCCGGTGTCGCGCATGGAATCACGCGGCGCTACCGCCGAAAAGGTGGCGGTGGGCAAGCAGGTGACGATGGTCGGCTATGCCAGCAAGGAAAAGGCCGATGAGATGCGCGTGGAGCGCATCACGTTCGACGGCGGCCAGACCGTGGAACTGCGCTGACCGATGGCGGATATCGCCGCCGTGGCCGGCCAGCTCGCGGCCTCGCCGTTCGCGGTATGGTTGCGGGCGTCGGCATGGGCCTATCCGGCCTGCGAGATGCTGCACCTGGCCGGCATGGCGCTGCTGTTCGGATCCATCGTGGTGGTGGACTTGCGCCTGGCCGGACTGGGGCGCCAGTTGCCGGTGACGCTGCTGCTGCGGCACGCCTTGCCGGCCACCCTGGCCGGTTTCCTGGTGATCCTGCTGAGCGGCGCGTTGTTGTTCGTGGCCCATGCCGACGACTTGATCGGCAATCGTGCCTTCGTGGCCAAGCTGGGCCTGATCGTGCTGGGTGTGGCCAATGCGGCATGGTTCCACGCCGGCCCCTACCGGACGCTCCATGCGGGCAGCAGCGGATGGGAAACGTTGCGCCCGCCGCCCCCGGTGGCCCGCACCTGCGCCGTGCTGTCGCTGGTGACGTGGATGCTGGTGATCTGCGCAGGGCGGCTGATCGCCTACGTCTAGCCGAGGGTCGCGACGCCATGGGGTGGCGCATGAGACACGTGCCAACTTTAGAATTTGATGTAACGCAAAGGCTGTGTGCCGGGAGCCTCAAGGTTTAAGGCAGCGGGACGTTAAGGCTGGGCTGAATCCATACGTGTAGAGCCCCCCGATGAATAACCTGAGTATTCGCCACGGCCTGCTGGCGACGCTTGTGATTTTTGGCCTGATGATCGTATTTGGCGCCGTGTTGGGTGTGAGTCAGCTAAGCGCCAGCAGCGATGCCGCCGAACGGATCCACCTGATTTCGTCGCGGGCGATCCTGCTCAACGACGCCTACAAGGACATGACGCGCGCGCGCTCGGCACTGACGCGCGCATACAGTTCGGCCAAGGCCAGCGGCCAGGTCAATGACGACGCGCTGGCCAGTGCCACCAAGTCCATCGCCAGGTCGAAGGACGAACTTGACCGGTTCGAGAAGGCCGCCGCCTTCCCGGAACAGGATGCCACCACGCGCGACGACATCGTCGCCGCTGGCCGCGCCCACATGGACGTGGTGCAGCGCGGCCTCGATGCGCTGCGCAACGGCGATCCGGACGGCTACGCGACCATCAACGACAAGGACATCACGTCGTCGGGGGCCAGGTATTCGGCGGGCGTGGAGCGATTCCAGCAGTTCGCCGAAAAGCTGAACGACGAGGCTGCAGGCGATGGCCGGCAGCGCCTGAACCGCGTGATCCTGCTGGTGTGCGTGGGCCTGGCCATGTCCGCCGGCCTGATCGTGGTGGTGCACCTGGCGCTGCGCCGCCTGGTGGTGACGCCGCTGTATCTGGCGCGCGACCTCATCATGCGTGTGGCTGACGGCGACCTGACCATCAAGGTGCCGCAGGCGGGACGCAACGAAATCGGTCAGCTGCTCGATGCCGTGTCGCGCATGCAGGCCGGCCTGACACAGACCGTGGCCAAGGTGCGCGCGGGCTCCGATGCCGTGACCACCGGCGCGCGCGAGATTGCGGCCGGCAACACGGACCTGTCTTCGCGTACCGAGCAGCAGTCGTCGGCGCTGGAAGAAACGGCGGCCAGCATGGAGCAACTGACGTCCACAGTCGGCAACAACGCCGAAAGCGCTACCCATGCCAGCGCGCTGGCCCGCAACGCGGCGGACCTGGCCGCACGCGGCGGCGAGGTGGTGCGCGGCGTGGTGCATACGATGAGCGAGATCAACACCAGCTCGCAGAAGATCGTCGACATCATAGGCGTGATCGACGGCATCGCCTTCCAGACCAACATCCTGGCGCTGAACGCCGCCGTGGAAGCGGCGCGTGCTGGCGAGCAGGGACGCGGGTTTGCCGTGGTGGCCGGCGAGGTGCGCAGCCTGGCGCAGCGCAGCGCCAATGCCGCCAAGGAAATCAAGGGCCTGATCGATTCGTCGGTTGACAAGGTGGACGCCGGCAGCCAGCAGGTGGAGCAGGCCGGCAGCACCATCGAAGAGATCGTGGCGGCCGTGAAGCGGCTGGCCGATACCGTCAGCGAGATCTCGGCGGCGTCGATCGAGCAGTCCAGCGGCATCACGCAGGTCAGCGAAGCCGTGTCGCAAATGGAGCAGGTCAACCAGCAGAACGCCGCACTGGTGGAGCAGGCCGCCGCCGCCGCCGATTCGCTGGAATCGCAGGCCAACCATCTGGCCGCGGCCGTCGCCACGTTCCGGCTGGCCTGATGCTTCGGCTGGCTCGCCTGCCAGCCCCGGGGTGATATCCGACAATCAGCCGGCCAGCTGTTCCTCGACGAACAGCAGCCGGTCGTTGCCCCAGTACAGCTTGCCTTCCACGATGAAGCTGGGCGCGCCAAAGATGCCGCGCGCCACGGCTTCGTCGGTCACGCGCTTGAGGTCGGCCTTGACCTCGGGGTCGTCCAGCATCGCCAGCGCCTCGCGCGGGTCCAGTCCCGCCGCCACCAGCACCTTGCCGATTTCGACCGGATCGTTCAGGTTCCGGCCCGTTTCCCACATTGCCGTGAAGATGGCGTCCACATACTGGTGGAATGCCGCCTCGCCCTTGCGCTGGTAGCCGATCGCGCCACGCATGAGCGCCAGCGTATTGATCGGAAAGTGCGGATTGAGCCGGAACGGCACGTCGTAGCGACGGGCCCAGCAGTCGAGATCGCCGTCCGACCATTGCCGCTTGGCAGGAATCTCCATCGGGCTGTGATTGCCCGTGGCCTTGAACACGCCGCCCAGCAACATCGGCCGCCACACGATGTTGGCGCCCGTGCGCGCCGCCACGCGCGGCAATTCCTTGTACGCCAGGTACGAATAGGGGCTGCCGAAGTCAAAAAAGAATTCCACCTGCCTGGTCATCGCCTGTCTCCGTTGTGATTGGTGATGCTACGTCGTGGTTCGGTGTGCTCAGGTGACTTGCATTGTGACAGGAACTTTGTCACATCGGCATCCTGCAAGTCTGCCTTGACTTTATATCGTACGATATATATCTTACGATACGTCTTACGATATATTGGAGTGACGAATGCGACACCATTTCAATCGAATGCACGATCACATGGGCCATGCCGGTCCGCATAGCATGCACCATGGCGGCATGCGCGCCGCGATGGCGATGAAGCTGATGGGCATGATGGGTGGTCGGGGCGGCGGCTTCTGGGCGCAGGGCGGCAGTGGAATTGACGGCGATGGCGACGGCTTCGACGGCGACAACCTGCGCCGTGGCCGCAAGTTCAGCGCCGAGGACCTGCAGTTGCTGCTGCTCTCGCTGCTCGATGAAAAGCCGTCTCACGGCTATGAACTGATCAAGGCGCTGGAAACGCGCACGGGGGGCTTCTACAAGCCGAGCCCCGGCGTGGTGTACCCCGCGCTGACCTTCCTGGAAGACGTGGGCTACGCCACGGTGGACCTCGAAGGCAACAAGAAGCGCTACCAGTTGTCGGAGGCGGGCCGCGCCTACCTGGACCAGAACCGCGCGCGGCTGGAGCAGATGGTGGCACGCCTGCAGCACGTGGCGCGCAAGATGGATTTCATGCGCCGCGCCATGAGCGGCCAGCCCCAGCGCGAAGTCGAGGAGGGTGGCTGGGCGCCAGAACTGGTGCAGGCTCGCGGGCGACTGAAGCAGGCCCTGATGATGCGCAGCGGCGCCACGGCAGACGAACAGCGCCGGATCGCCGCCATCCTCGAACGCGCGGCCGACGACATCGAGCATGGCGAGCGCAGCGCCAACCAACCGGAGTGAACATGAGCGATACCCGTGACCTGACCGTACAACGCGTGCGTCATCCGCTGAAGATGCGCCTGCTCAAGGTGCTGCGCACCCGCCGGGTGTCCCCGCAACTGCTGCGCGTGACCCTGGGCGGCGAAGACCTGGCCGATTTCGTTTCCGGATCGTTCGACGATCACGTGAAGGTCTTCTTTCCGGAGGCCGGTGCCGACAAGCCGGTGCTGCCGCAGGTCGGCCCGGACGGCATCAGGTTTCCCGAGGACCAGCCGCGCCCGCAGGCGCGAGACTATACGCCGCGCCGCTACGACGCGGCCGCCCGCGAGCTCGACATCGAATTCGTGCTGCACGGCGACGGCCCCGCATCGACCTGGGCCGCACAGGCGCAGCCGGGCCAGTACCTGGGGGTGGGCGGGCCGCGGGGGTCGTTCGTGATTCCGCGTGAATTCGACTGGCACCTGCTGATCGGCGACGACACCGCGCTGCCAGCCATTGGCCGCCGCGTCGAGGAACTTGGCCCCGATGCGCGCGTGATCGTCGTGGCCGAGGTGGCCGATGAATCGGCACGCATTCCGCTGGCCACCGGCCCGCATGCCGAGGTGCACTGGATCCATCGCGACGAACATCGTGGCGAGGCCGACGAACCGGCACCCGAGGGCAGCCTGCTGACGCCGACGCTGCGCTGGCTGAGCCTGCCGGCCGGCGAGGGCTACGTGTGGGCCGCCGGCGAAGCGGCGGCGATGCGCGAGGTACGCCAGCACCTGGTGAACGAGCGCGGCATCCACAAGACGCGCATCCGGGCATCGGCCTATTGGAAGCGCGGCAACGCGGCCGTTCACGAAACGCTGGACGACTAACCTAAAGTCTGGTTCCCGTGGCGATGCAGCGCGGCTACACTGACTGCACGCCCATTGCCCACGGACCCTGCCATGCCCCACCTTCGCCCGTTGTTGCCGATTGTCGCGCTGACCGCTGCCGCCGGACTCACCGCCTGCGCCCCGGATTCGTTCCGCAATTACGAAGCCCGGGGGCTCAACAACTATCTCGACAAGGTCCAGGCCGTCTGCGCCAACACGCGGCTGAACAGCCAGCCGCTGGGCGAATGGCTGCGCAGCGGCTCGGACGATAGCGACAGCAACTACGTGTACTGGCTCGACCAGACGTCGCGGCTGTACTACAACCGGATCACGGTGCCCCAGTATCGCGATTCGATCGCGGGCGCATTCGGCGGCAGCCAGCCCAACGCCGACGCGCTCGACTGCATCGTGCGCAACCTGCCGCCCGATCGGCCGACGAGCCCGCCCGGCGGCATGTTCTGATTTTTTGCAGCCGGCCCGTTGTGCAAATGCGCGTGGCTGGCTAATATCAGTCCCCAGTGGCCGAGACAACGGCCACGACGTCGCTCGGACGGTTCCGGGCGCTTACGTAAAGGACTCCTCCATGACTGCCGAATCCGGCAAGCGCCGCTTTGCGCGCATCGATCGTCTTCCCCCCTACGTCTTCAATATCACCGCCGAGCTCAAGATGGCCGCCCGCCGCCGTGGCGAGGACATCATCGACATGAGCATGGGCAACCCCGACGGCGCTACGCCGCCGCATATCGTGGCCAAGCTCGTGGAGGCCGCGCAGCGGCCCGATACGCATGGTTATTCGGCGTCGAAGGGCATCCCGCGCCTGCGTCGCGCGATCTCCCACTGGTACCGCGACCGCTACGACGTAGAGATCGATCCGGACAAGGAGGCCATTGTCACGATCGGCTCGAAGGAAGGGCTGGCGCATCTGATGCTGGCTACGCTGGACCGTGGCGACACGGTTCTGGTGCCGGATCCAAGCTATCCGATCCATATCTACGGTGCGGTGATTGCCGGCGCCGATATCCGCTCGGTGCCGCTGACGCCGGACATCGATTTCTTTGCCGAACTCGAACGCGCGATCCGGGGCAGCTATCCGAAGCCGAAGATGATCGTGCTGGGGTTCCCGTCGAATCCGACCGCGGCCTGCGTGGAGCTGGACTTCTTCGAGCGCGTGATCGCGCTGGCGCGCAAGCACGACATCTTCGTGGTGCATGACCTGGCCTATGCCGACATCGTGTTCGATGGCTGGAAGGCGCCGTCGATCATGCAGGTGCCTGGTGCCAAGGACATTGCCGTGGAGTTCTTCACGCTGTCGAAGAGCTACAACATGGCGGGCTGGCGCATCGGCTTCATGGTGGGCAATCCGGATCTGGTGGCCGCGCTGACGCGCATCAAGAGCTATCACGACTATGGCACCTTCACGCCGCTGCAGGTAGCTGCCATTGCCGCACTGGAGGGCGACCAGCAGTGCGTGAAGGAGATCGCGGCCCAGTACCAGGCGCGCCGTGACGTGCTGGCGCGCGGCCTGATCGAGGCTGGCTGGCAGGTCGATATTCCGAAGGCGTCGATGTACATCTGGGCGCGGATTCCAGAGCCGTATCGCGCGCTGGGATCGCTGGAATTCTCGAAGCAGCTGCTGGCCAAGGCCAAGGTGTCGGTGTCGCCCGGTATCGGCTTCGGCGATTTCGGCGACGAGTACGTGCGCTTTGCCCTGATCGAGAACGAATCGCGGATCCGCCAGGCCGTGCGCGGCATCAAGGCGATGTTCCGCGCCGACGGACTGGTCAAGCCGGCGGCGGCCTGAGTCGCAGAGGTTTTCGGGGCCTGACCACCTGGCGGACCTGGGCCGGTCGGCCGGCACCGCGCCTGCCTTGTCCAGAAACAGGCCGACGCGCCGGCGTCGCGCGGACCGCGATGCCGGCGTATCTGGTATAAGTCCCCCACAACATCGAAGCCGATCCCCGCTGGCGCGGGCAGGTCGGCCCAGCAGGGGGACCAGATGGAATTGCGCCAGCTTCAGTATTTCGTGCGGGTGGTCGAACTCGGCAGCATGAGCCGTGCCGCGCTGGAGCTCGACATGGTGCAATCGGCGGTCAGCCAGCAGATCAGCCGCCTGGAGAGCGAACTCTCCACCCGCCTGCTGCGCCGCACGCCACAGGGCGTGACGCCCACCGAAGCTGGCCTGGCCTTTTTCCACGAAGCCCAGCTGACGCTGCGCCACGCCGAGCAGGCGCGCCGTGCCGCGCATCAGGCACGCCTGTCCGGTGCCGTGAGCGTGGGCCTGGCGCCGACCACGGCGTCGGTGATCGGCGTGCCGCTGATCCGCGCGATGCGCGAGCGTTATCCCGAGGTCCGGCTGCATATCGTGGAAAGCCTGTCGGGCCACCTGACCGCGATGCTCAACGCGCGGCAGCTCGACCTGGCCGTGCTGTTCGGCACCCACGCCGCGCGGCGCTGGACCGTGATGCCGCTGCTGGAGGAAACGCTGTTCCTGATCCAGTCGCGCCAGACGCTGCCGCAGGGCAAGGCCGACCCTTCCACGCAGCGCACGATGGCCGACCTGGCCGACGTGCCGCTGATCATGCCAAGCGGCGTCCACGGCCTGCGCAGCACGCTCGACGCCGCTTTTGCGCGCGCCAAGGTGACGCCCCGCGTGATCCAGGAGGTTGATTCGCTGGCCATGCTGATGGATGCCGTGGACATGGGCTTCGGCGCCACGCTGCAGCCGTGGGCGGCGGTGGGGCGCTATCCCGACGCGGAAACGCGCTTTCACCTGGCGCAGATCGACGATCCGCAGGCGGGGCGCCGGAACCTGCTGTGCAGCTTGTCCGACGACGAGCTGTCACCCGCCGCGCTGGCCTTGCGCGTGGTGCTGGCCGATACCGCACGCGGCCTGGTGCGTTCCGGCGAATGGCGCGGGGCGCGGCTGCTGGAAAGCTAGGTCCGCCATGTGTCGGCGGGCCCGCTCGCGCGGGCTGGCCGATGGCCGCTCGTCGCTCTCTGCTCGCCACTCTCCGCTCTCCGCTCTCCGCTCTCCGCTCTCCGCTCTGTGCTCTGTGCTCTGTGCTGGCCGCTGGGCGCTGGTGGCTGGTGGCTGGTGGCTGGTGGCTGGTGGCTGGTGGCTCGTGGCTCGTGGCTCGTGGCTCGTGGCTCGTGGCTCGTGGCTGGTGGCTCGTGGCTGGTGGCTCGTGGCTCGTGGCTCGTGGCCGATGGCCGCCACTGCGCTGGTGAAAGGGCGGGCCGCTTCCTATCCTTGCTGTGGACGGCGCTGGCATCGTGCGGCGCCCACGACATAGGGCAGGGTGGCTGTCATGCACGCATTGATCCTCTGTTCCGTGCAGTGCCTGCTGGCGCTGACGTGGACGCTCTACGTCGCCTTCCTGCCGCAGCTTGCCGCGCAGGCGGGCTTGCCGCGGTCGCAGGTGGCCTGGATCCTGATGATGGACCAGGTGATCTTTGTCATCACCGATCTTGCGCTGGGCGTGATGGCCGATCGCGTGGCCGATGCGATGCGGCGGCTGGGCGGCTGGGTGCTGGCGGTGTCCGTGGTGTCGGCGCTGGCCTTCGTAATGATGCCGCGCGCGGCGTCTCCCGTCTGGCTCGTGGCGCTGACCGCGCTGTGGGCGGCCACATCGTCGGCGCTGCGCGCCCCGCCGATGGTCTTGATCGCGCGGCGGCTGCATGGCAGCGTCGCGTCGTTCCTGGTGGCTTGTTCGCTGCTTGGTGTGGGGCTTGCCGGCGCCATCGGCCCGGTGCTGACCGCGCGGCTGCGTGACGCATCGCCGACGCTGCCGTTCATTGCGGCCAGCACGGCACTGGTGATTGCCGTGATGGCCCTGCGATGGATCGAACCTGCAGCCGCGTCGGACAGCAGTGGCACGGCCGACCCGTCGCCCGCATCGGGCCATCGGCCGCGATCGACGCATACGTGGCTGCTGTTTGCGGCCTTCGGCCTGCTGGCGTTGGGCTTCCAGATCCACACGGCCGTCAACTCGACGCCGGCCTATCTGCGCTACGTATCGCCTGCAAAGCTCGTGCAGGTGGCGCCCGCATTCTGGATCGGCTTCGCGCTCTGCGTCCTCGTGCCCGAACTGGCCGCGCTGCGGCGGCATCCCGCCCGCCTGGTGTTGCTGGTGGCCGCCGCATGTGGCGCGCTGGCCTTGTTCGGCGTTGCCGCTGCCGGTTCGCTGCAGGCCTTGCTCGTCGCGCAATGCGTGGCGGGTGGGCTGTGGGGCGTGCTGTTCGGCGCGATGCTTCGTGCCGCGCTGGATGCAGGACATGTCGGCCACGAAGGTGCCTTCACCGGGCTGGTGTTCGCCGTGGCGGCGGTTGCCGCATTCGTCCGCATCGCGACGGTGTACTCGGGCGCCAGCAAGGCCACGCCGTTGGCGAGCTGGTTGCCGTGGATGCCGGCCGTGGCGTGGAGCATGGCTGCCTTGCTGCTGGCGGCATTGGTGCTGGCCAGCGCGGCGCCGGGGCGCTGGCACACGCGGTCGCTCGCCAAGCCGTGACGGCGGAGCGTCAGCGACCGGTCATCGGGTGGGGGCCAGGCGACGTGGGGCATTGGGCGGCCAGGCAATTTGGTTACGCCCCGGCGCGCAGCGCGGGAATACGTTGGCGCCATTGGCAACTCGTCGAGCCGGAAGCGCCGCAATTTGCCGGCCAGGAGCATGCGGGTCTGCTGCCGGGCGTCCCCCACTTCGGAGGGGCCGCAGTTTCGTTCAGTTGATCCTACAACCCACCGTTAGCCGATAACTGGAGAGACCGAGGATACGGCCCGAACGGGAAACTTCGCGGAAAACATCATGCCCAGCCAGTAAATCCAGATATCGGGAGGTAACGCCAATGCAACTTTTTCAACGAATGACCGTCTTCCAGCGCATCATGTCAGCCTTCGCGGTGGTGCTGGCGATGACATGTGGAATGGGCGGTTTCGCGCTGTTCGAACTGGGGCGTGTGGGCGATGCCACGCGGGATATCAAGGACAACTGGTTGCCGTCGGTGCGCCATTCCCTTGAGATGAAGAGCCAGTTGAATGCCTATCGCACGTCGGAGTTGCAGCATGTGCTGTCGGCGTCGGAAGAGGAATTCCGTCGGTACGAGGGCCTGATGGCCAAGCAGCTCGATGCCTTCCGTGACGCCGAAAAGATCTTCGCCAGTCTGCTTTCCACGGAAGCCGAACGGCTCACGTATCGCGAGATGACGGCGCTCATGACGCAGTACCTGGCCGTCCATGACAAGCTGCTGGCGCTGTCGCGCGGCGGCGACCGTCAGGGTGCGGTGGCCATGTTGCGTGGTGAATCGTTCCAGGTGCGCAGCCAGCTGGAAGCCAGGATCGACCAGGCGGTCAAACTCAACGTGACCGGTTCCGAAGCCAGCGGCACGCATGTGGAGCAGGTCTTTGCGTCGGCGCGCAACATGATGGTCGGCGCGCTGCTGACGATGGCGGTGCTGGTCGTTGCGCTGGCACTGGTGCTGGCGCGCGGCCTGGTGCGGCAGCTGGGCGGCGAGCCAGCCTACGCGGCCCAGGTGGCCGGCGAGGTGGCGGCAGGCAATCTGGCGCTGGAAGTCGTGCTGCAGCCGGGCGATACGTCCAGCATGCTGCACGCGATGAATCGCATGCGCCTGACGCTGGCCGATATCGTCCACCACATCAAGGCATCCAGCGAGGCAGTGGCGGCGGCGTCGGGGCAGATTGCCCAGGGCAACGTCGACCTGTCGCAGCGCACCGAGGAACAGGCTTCCGCGCTGGAACAGACCGCGGCCAGCATCGAGGAACTGGCCGTCACGGTCAGGCAGAACGCCGACAACGCGGGCCATGCCGACAAGCTGGCGCAAAGCGCATCGTCGCTGGCCGAGAAGGGCGGCCAGGTGGTGGGCAACGTGGTCAGCACCATGGGCGATATCTCGAAAAGCTCGGGCCGCATCGTCGATATCATCAGCGTGATCGAAGGCATCGCGTTCCAGACCAACATCCTGGCGCTGAACGCCGCCGTGGAAGCGGCGCGTGCCGGCGAGCAGGGACGCGGGTTTGCCGTGGTGGCCGGCGAGGTGCGCACGCTGGCCCAGCGTAGTGCGGCCGCCGCCAAGGAGATCAAGGAGCTGATCGAAGGCTCGGTCAGCAAGGTGCAGGAGGGCTCCACGCTGGTCGATAGCGCCGGCCAGACCATGCACGAGATCGTGGAAGCGGTGCGGCAGGTATCGCAACTGGTGGCCGATATCTCGGCGGCCTCGACGGAACAGACCAGCGGCATCGAGCAGGTAAACGCGGCGGTGACGCAGATCGACGACGTGACCCAGCAGAACGCGGCCCTGGTAGAAGAGGCAGCGGCTGCGGCCACCGCCCTTGACGAGCAGAGCCGCAGCCTGCTGTCATCGGTGTCGGTGTTCAAGTTGTCTGAGCGGCGCGGTCTGTCGCGCAGCGGCGGCGTCCCCGATTTCAGCCGGAGCGTGGCGCCCGCGCTGGCCTGATCGCAGGCCGGGATAGGAAGTACGAGGTAAGCCGGAGCCAGTCTCCGGCTTTTTCGTGTTCCGCCGCCCCGGGGCTGGGCCCTGTAATCCTTACACGGCTTGCACGTTCTGGCCGGGCCCGTCGTGGCCCGGCGCAGGGCTACCAGAACGTGGCCGCGTAGCCCACCATGATCAGCGCGATGGCGATCAGGAATATCGGGTGCGTCCACGTATAGCGGCGGTTTCCACGCAGTTTCTGCATCTTTTCTTCGCGGTCCTGCACGTCGCCTTGCTGCATGGGTGTCCTCCTCGAAGTCCGGGGCCCGACGGGCCGACAGGGCGGTGGGTGTGCAGGATGCGTGCCATGCAGGGCCGCCGGCCGTCATTGCAACGACGCCAGACATCGGCGCCCAGGCTTGGCACAATGGCAGGCTGCGCGCGCGCCGTTGCCCACGGCGATGGCCTGCGCGCCCGGCAAAGGAGAGATGACCGCATGACGGTGCCAGAAATGTCCGCCCCGCCCGATCCATCGGATCCGTCCCATTCATCCGATTTATCCCATCCATCCGATTCGTCCGGCAAACCGGCCCGTGCGCCCGCCATCGGTCTCGGCAGCGCGGCACGCGACCTGTATCGCGCGCTCTGGCGCCACGCCCACGGCGTACGGGGCCAGATGCTCGGCGCTGGCGGGTTGCTGTCGGCGGCGCAACTGCTGCGGCTGACCATGCCCTGGCTGGCCGCGCAGGCCATCAACGCGCTGCAGCAGGGCCATATGGAAGTGGCGGGCCGCTGGATCGTTTATCTGATTGGCATCTACCTGTTGTCGTGGCTGTTGCACGGACCCGGCCGGGTGCTGGAGCGCAATGTGGGTGTGCGGGTACGCGAGCGGTTGTCCGACCAGCTCTACGCGCGCATTGCGTCGGCGCCGCTGGCGTGGCGAGATGGCCGGCACTCGGGCGAACTGCAGCACCGCGTGGTGCAGTCCAGCCGCGCGCTATCCGACTTTGCACAGAACCAGTTCGGCTACCTGCAGAGCGCGTTCAATTTCGTGGGGCCCATCGTCGCGCTGGCGCTGCTGTCGCGCACCAGCGGCGTGATCGCGGTCACCGGCTACGTGGTCATCGCGCTGATCATCCTGCGATTCGACCGTACCCTGATGCAGCTGGCACGCGCCGAGAATGACGCGGAGCGCCGCTATGCCGCCGCGCTGCTCGATTTCGTCGGCAATGCCGGCACGGTGATCGGCCTGCGGCTGCAAGCCGCGTCGCGCAAGCTGCTCGGCCATCGCATGGCGGCCGTGATGGCGCCGCTGCGCCGCGCGGTGGTGGTCAACGAAGGCAAATGGTTCGCCGTCGATCTGCTTGGCATGGGGCTGACGTGGATCCTGGTGGTGGTGTACGTACTGCAGGCGCGGCAGCCGGGACAGGCCGTGCTGCTGGGCACGGTCTTTATGATCTACCAGTATGCGCAGCAGGCCGCCACCGTGGTCGGCGCGATGGCCTCCAATTTCCAGAGCTTCGCGCGCATGCATACGGACTACGGCAGCGCCGAGCCGATCTGGGCGACGCCCGGCGATCCGGACGCGGCAGTACCCGCCGTGATACCCGACGCCCCATGGCAGACGCTGGAGCTGCGCGGCGCGACGTGGCGCTACGCCGACGATGCGCGCGGCGGGCTGCACGGTATCGACCTGCTACTGCGGCGCGGTGCGCGCATTGCGTTGGTCGGCCCCAGCGGCGGCGGCAAGAGCACGCTGCTGCGCGCACTGGCGGGCCTCTATCGCCCGCAGCACGGCGAGTTGCGCCGGGACGGCATGCCCGAGGACTGGATCGAACTGCGCGCGCTGGCCACGCTGATTCCGCAGGAGGCCGAGGTGTTCGAGGCCAGCGTGGAAGAAAACCTGACCTTCGGCGAGCCCGCCGATGCGGCGGCGCTGCAGGCGGCCGTGCATACGGGCGTGTTCGACGAAGTGCTCCAGCGCATGCCCGATGGGCTGGCCAGTCCGCTCAGCGAGCGCGGGGCCAATCTGTCCGGCGGCCAGCGGCAGCGGCTGGCCCTGGCGCGTGGCGCACTGGCCGCGCAGGGCAGTTCGCTGTTGCTGCTCGACGAGCCGACCAGCGCGCTGGACCCGCAGGCCGAAGGGCGCGTGTTCGATCGGATGTTCGCGGCGTTTCCGTCGGCCTGCATCGTCGCTTCTGTCCATCGGCCGAGCCTGCTGGCGCGGTTCGACACCCTGGTCGTGGTGGAAGCCGGGCGCGTGGTCGATGCCGGGCCCCGCGACGAAGTGCTGGCCAGGCGCGGCGACTGACCCGGCAAGGCCGACCGCCAGCGGCGGCCGGCACGGTGCCATTACATCAGCGAGTCGGTCGAGTAGGCGACGCCATCGCGCCCGGGGTCCGCGCCGCCGCGCAGCGTGGCGCCCTCGATATGCACCGCATGGACCCATCCGATCGTGTAGTTGTACGGATTGCGGATCACCTCGTAGCCCTGCTGTTCGAGCTGCCGGCAGACCGCGCGCGGAATGCGGTTGCAGACGTCGATGGCGTTGCTGGTCGACGAGAAGCGCGGGGCAGACACGGCGTCCTGGATCGGCATGCCGTGATCCACCGCGTTCAGAATGACCTGCAGTACGCCCATGGCGATCTGCGTGCCGCCCGGTGCGCCAAGCACGATCTCGGGCTGGTTGTCGCGGAACACGATGGTGGGGCACGACGACGTGAAGCGGCGCTTGCCCGGTGCGATGCTGCCGGCGCGGCCCGGCCGGGGGTCGAACACGCCCATGCACCCGTTGTACATGAATCCCAGTCCGGGCGTGATGGCGCCCGATGGCATGGCCAGCGAATGGGTCAGCGACACGCAGTTGCCGTCGCCATCCACCACTGACAGGTGCGTGGTATCGCGCGGCACCGCGTGACCGGGGTTCACGCGCGTGACCGATACCTTTTGGTGCGCACGCACGGCGGCGGCGGTCTGCGCAGCGCGCTCGGCAGACAGCAGGCGTTCCAGCGGGATGTCGACGAAGGCCGGATCGCCCAGATGCATGTCCTTGTCCACGGTGGCCTGCTTCATGACTTCGCAGACGATGCGCAGGTATTCCGGCGAGTTGTGCGGCATCGCGCCCAGGTCGAAGTGCTCCAGTGCGTGCAGCATTTCCAGCAGCATCGCGCCGCCGCCGGGCGGCTGGTTGGTGGCGATGACGCGGTCGCGATAGCGGCCGAACAGCGGCTTCTGGCGGATCACGCGGTAGTCGGCCAGATCCTGGCGGCTCAGCAGGCCGCCGTTGGCCTGCATGTCGGCGACGATGGCATCGGCGATCGATCCCCGGTAGAAGGCATCGGCGCCTTCGCGGGCAATCACGCCAAGTACATCGGCCATATCGGCGTTGACAATGGGCGCGCCGATGGGCCGGGGCCAGCCGTCTTCGCGGCAGTAGACGCGGCGGCCCGATTCGCTGAAGGCAAGGCGCTCGCGGTTGCTGGCGCGGCCCAGCGTGGCTTCGTCCATCCAGAACGCATGCATGCCGGGGCGCACGAAGTAGCCGTCGCGTGCCCAGGCGATGGCCGGCGCCACCACCTCGCGCCATGGCAGGCGGCCGTGAGCGGCGTGCATCGCCTCCAGGCCGCGCAGCGTGCCGGGGGTGGCGATCGACTGATAGCCGATGTCGTTGAGCCGGTCCTTGATGAAGAAGCCGAAGCCGTCGCGTGCCTCGCCTTCGAGCAGGTCGGCCCACATGTCGGGGCGCGCGCTGGCCGGGGCGGTGGCGTGGAAGTCGAAGTACTCGTGTGCGCCGGCATCGCGCATGTAGACCGCGCCGGTTCCGAAGCCCGCGATGCCGCACATCAGCGGATCGACCACGGTCTGCGCCAGCGCGCAGGCCACGGCTGCGTCCACCGCGTTGCCGCCGGCCTTCAGGATCTCGACGCCCGACTCGGCCGCTTCCGGCTGCGGGCAGACCACCATTCCAGGATTTGTCATGGGACGGTCCTCAGCGGGATTGGAAGTCGACCGAACCCAGTGCTTCCTGCACCTTGGCGGTATCGCGCACGGTCATCTGCATCAGCATGCCGGACGGCCCGGGCATCGGCACTACCTGCATGGTCTTGAGCTTGTCGAGCGTGCCCCTGTCGGCCAGGAAGACCTGCGACGCGGCGTGCAGGCGCTTCACGACATCGGGCGACGTGCCGGCCTTGGCGGCCACGCCCATCCAGCCCAGGTCATCCAGCCCGGACAGGCCCAGCTCGGAGGCGGTCGGCACGTCCGGCAGGTCTGGCAGCCGCTTTGGCGCGAACAGCACCAGCGGCACCAGCTTGCCAGCGCGAATCTGCGGCATGGCCGTGCTCAGCACCGGCGCCATGACCTGCGTCTGGCCGCCAACGGTGGCCACCACGCCATCGGGTTCGCCCTTGTACGGCACGTGGGTCATGTGGATGTTCTGGTTCTTCTGGAACAGTTCGACCACCAGGTGAGTGGAGTTGCCGTTGCCCGACGACGCGAAATTGATCTTGCCCGGTTTGGCCTTTGCGGCAGCCACCAGGTCGGCCAGCGAGCGGAAGCCGGTTTGCGGATTGGCCACCAGCACGAACGGCACCGTGGTCAGCACCGACACGGGGGTGAAGTCGGATTCGGGCTTGTAGGACAGCGGGGCATAGGCGAACTTGTTCAGCACCATCTGCGAGACGCCGGCCAGGAACAGCGTGCATCCATCGGCAGGTTGGGACAGCACGTATTTGGCCGCGATCACGCCACCGGCGCCGGCCTTGTTTTCCACAAGCACGGTGGTACCCAGTTCCCTGGAGGCCGTCTCGGCCCACATGCGTGCGAGCGTATCGGTGCTGCCGCCGGCCTGCTGCGAAACCACCAGCTTGATCGGCCGCGTGTTCCCCGCTTCGCCGCATGCCCAGCCCGTTGCCGATGCACCCACAGCGAGCATCCCGGCCAGCAGTTTCCCCATGATGGAGATTTTTCTCATGTCGTGTCCTTCTTGATCAGTGGTTCCATGGATTGTTCCGCGGCCGCAGAAGCGTCAATATTGGCGCGGGATGCGCGGAACGGCCAATGAAATGTTCCGAACCTTGTATGAGTATTTGTTCATGTTGCAGTCTCCGGACACCGTAGCCTGGGCGCGCCGGTTGCGGATGCGTCACCTGGAATCGTTCCTGGTCCTCCACGAGGCCGGCACACTGACGCTCGCCGCCCAACGGCTGCATATGACGCAATCGGCCATGTCGCACTGGCTGGGCGAGATGGAGGATCTGGTTGGCACCAAGCTCGTGCTTCGGGGCAAGCAGATGAAGCTGACGGCCGCGGGCGAGGCCGTGCGCAAGCTGGCGCTGCGCGTGCTGGGCGAAGTGGGCCGGACCAACGCGGAACTGCTGTCGCTGGCCAAGGGCGACGTGGCGCGCCTGCACATCGGCAGCGTGACGGCCGGTATCGCCCATCTGATTCCGCGCGCGGTGCTGGCCTTCCAGGCGCGCCATGCGGATGTCTCGTTCCAGGTGACCGAAGGCGTGTTCAATGCGCTGCTGAGCGGCCTGGAGGAGCGCGAGTACGACCTGGTGGTCGGCTCGATCGACGTCCGCGCCTACGGGCAGCATCTGGAACACGAGGTGCTGTTTGCCGACGACATCGCCATCGTGGTCGGGCCTGGCCATCCGCTGGCCACGGCGCGCAGCGTTAGCTGGACCGACGTCTTCGGCTACCCTTGGCTGATGCCGCCGCGCGATACGCTGATGCGGGTGCGGCTGGAAAACACCCTGCTGGAACGCGGCGGCGCCGGCATCAAGCCAAAGATCGAAACCGGGTCGATCGTGGTGCTGGAATCGGTGGTGCGCGGCAGCGACCATGTGGGCGTCTGCCCTGCGGCGATGGCGGCCCATCTGCAGAGCCGCGGCCTTGTCTCTATGCTGCCGCTGGCCGATGTCGGATCGTTCGGGCCGGTGGGAGCGGTATGGCGCCGGGGCGGCGCCGACGAGATGCTGCTCGACTTCGTGTCACTGCTTCGCAGCGAGGCCGGGAAGCTGGGCCGATAACGCGTCGGCGCTGGCGCCTGTCAGGTTGCCCAGGGGGCTGACGCCTTTCCACGTGCCCGTGGCGATGGCGTCCAGGATCAGCTGCAGCAGCGCATCTTCCACCGTCTTGCACGCCAGGCCAAGCCGCGCGGCGCCCGCCACACACAGGAACACGCGGCGCACCAGCGACGAGTCCGAGATCGGCACGCACGCGAACGCATGGGGCGGTTCGGTGGCCAGCGCGCTCCAGGGCAGGATGGTCCACCCCATACCGGCACTGACCGCCGACAACAGCACCGACACCGCGCTGGTTTCGGCCACGAGCTTCAGTTCGAGCCCCGCGGCGACGAACGCGCGGTCCGTCAGCACCCGCACCGAATTGGGAAAGCTCGGCAGCAGCAGCGGCAGCGCGGCCATCTCGGCCAGCGTCAGCGCCGTGTCGCGCTGCGCCGAGGCAGGGCCCACGGCCATCAGGTCTTCGTCCAGCAACGGCACGAGATGCATGTTAGGCCGCTGCTGGGCGTCCATGGCGATGCACAGGTCGAGCTTTTGCGCCGTGACGAGTTCGGCCAGGTCGGCACTGCTGCCTTCCACGATCTCGACCGTCACGTCCGGCACGTTGCGGGTGACGAACTGCAGCAGCGGTACGGCCAGCACGCGCGACGTGCTGGTGGGCAGGCCCACCCTGACGTGGCCTGACGGCACATCGCGGCCATGGCGTACCGCCGCATGCGCTTCCTCCATCTGGCGCAGCACCATCTTGGCGTGCCGGTACAGGATCTGGCCGGTCTCGGTGGGCCGGGCGCCAAACGGCCCGCGAACCAGCAGCCTGGCGCCCAGTTCGGACTCCAGATTGACCACGTGCTGGCTCAGCGACGGCTGGGCAATATGCAGCGCATCGGCCGCGGCGGTAATACTCTCGAGTTCGACGATGCGCGCGAAATAGCGAAGCTGCCGGAAATCCATGACTGCGGAAAGCTGGGGACGGATGCCCACTCTAGCACTTCACGTGCCGGGGCAGGCATCGTGCCGCCGTCAACGGCCGCGTGCCTGCGCCGCCACGGGCACGTCGATATGGCAGCCGCCGCTACCCAGACCCAGGGTCAGCCGCGGCGGTCGGCCGTGGGGCACTTGCGGAAAGTGGCCACGGTCGGCACCCGCGATGGAAACGCGCAGGCGGCTGCCGGCGGCCAGCGTCCATGCCACCGGCAGCAGCGCGAAGTCCAGCGCGACGGGTGCGCCCGGCGTCAGCCGTTCGGCGTCGGCCGCGCGGTGCGCGCGATAGGGCCAGCTGGTGCGGTACTCCGGCGGGCACGGCTCGGTCTTGCGGTGCGACGCACGCAGCATGCCCTCGGTGATATAGCGTACCGTGCCATCGGTTTCCACTTCCGACAGATAGACGAATACCGCCGCGTCGGGCTGCGACGAGGACACCTGCAGATGGGCCACGACGTGGCCCGCAATCGCCATCGGCGATGGCAGTGGCGCCGAGTCGAAATGAGGCAGCGCTGCCTCATGCTCGCCCCAGTCCGCGTAGTAGTCCTCGATATTGGCGGCGCCCAGCCGCTCGTAGCGCGTCTGGCGGCCGGTGGTCCAGTCGAAGCGCACCTGCGTCGTGGTCGCGGCGGCCCCGGCCTGTGGTGTGACCGACAGCGCGCCGCCGTCGGTCAGGTACAGCCGGGTGCTGACCGGCGTGGGCGGCCAGACGTCGGCCGGCTGCCACTGGTCGTCATGGATGCTGTGGTAATGCACGCGGGCTTCGCGTTCCAGGCCGGTGGGCAGGCCAAGCAGGTGATGGTCGAAGAAGCGCAGCACTTCGCCCAGCAAGGGAAAATCCGATGCGGCGCGCTCACGCCAGGGCGATACGTTGGTGCGCGCGCCGTGGTCCCACGGACCCAGCAGCAGGCGGCTGTCATGGGACGGCAGCGAGAGGAAGCGCGTGATGGCGCCATTGGCATAGCCGCCGCCGTCGTACCAGCCCGAGATCGAATACACGGCGACGTCAGGCGCGATGCCGTCCAGATAGCGGTAAGGGCTGCAACTGCCGGAATCGAGCGATGGGTCGTGGAAGGCCGCGCCATCGCGGTAGGCGAACTCGGGCGCCAGGTCGGCCAGCGTGAAGTTGTTGCGGTGCTCGGCGACGGCGGCGGCCACCAGTGCACCTTCGGTGTCCTCGTCGGTACGCTCGGGGCCTGCGAAGGAGGGGTCGTTGAAGTAGGGGAAGCCAGCCACCAGGTCGCGACGGTCCTGGTCGAGCGCGAGCATCAGTTCGTCATAGGCTTCCACCCACACCTTCGACAGCATGCCGCCGGGGTACAGCTGTTCGCTGTAGATGTCGGACACCGAGAACAGCGGCGCAATGGCCTTCACTGCCGGGTGGCCGGTGCTGGCCAGGAAGCAGGCCGCCGCGCCCAGGTACGAGATGCCGGTGGAGCCGATCTTGCCGTTCGACCACGGCCGGCTGGCGATCCACTCGGCCACTTCGTAGTAGTCGTCGCGCTCGGTGGGCGACCGCAGCGCGTCGCGCGTGCCGAAGCTGGCACCGGTGCCGCGCACATCGACCACGACCACCGCGTAGCCCTTGGGCACGAAGGCATCGCGGTACTTGGCGCCGTTCGGGCTCGGCTCGGCACCCGCGCGGGAAAGCCTGAAACGTCGGTAGTACGGCGTGAAGATGACCACGGTGGGGAAGGCTTGCGGCGCGGCGGTGCCGGGTAACGGCTGCGGCAGGTAGACGTCGGCGGCCAGGCGGCAGCCGTCGCGCATGAGCAGATAGCAGGACGCTGGCCGGGCCGGTACGGAGAAGGTGGACGGGCGGCTTGCCAGATAGGCGGACGGCGGCGTCAGCCACGCGTTGCCACGGGTATCGATGTCGGACATGACTGGTGTATTGGTGCGGAAGGGCCTGGATAACGGCCCCATGGTACGGAGCCGTCGCGGGGTTGCGGAAAGACGAAATTCCGATCCGGTCATAGGTCGGCCCTATGACCAAACGCGTTGCCACGCCCGATCCGCGGGAAAACCTGCGTGCCGCGCACAAGGCCGGTGCGCGCCGCGCCGATGCTGCGTTGCGATGGTGCGCATGGACCCCATGGCTGGGCAGGTGCCTCAGGGTTTCTCCCGGGCATAGCTCCGGCCTATGTTGGCATCGACAATCCGTATTGGTCTCGGATCGCGCAGATCCCTACCATCGTCATGAAAATTTCGTGACTGGCTTCGATTCAATTGGAGAGTATTGATGTACCGACGTTTGATGGCTTGCGCGTTCATCGCCTCGGCGGTGTTGTGCCATGGCGCCGTGCAGGCGCAGGATGCATATCCCGGCCGGCCGATCCGGATGATCGTGCCGCAGTCGGCGGGTTCTGGCGGCGACGTGGTGGCAAGGCTGCTCAGTGACCGGCTGTCGCAAGACCTGGGGCAATCCATCGTCGTGGACAACCGTCCCGGCGCGAACGGCATCGTGGCAATGAGCACGGTGGCCAAGGCGGCACCGGACGGCTACACGGTACTGCTGACGGGCGTATCGCAGATCAGCTTCAACCCGCACCTGTACGCGTCGCTGCCGTACAACCCGCAGAAGGACTACACGTTCATCTCGCCCGTGGTCGATACGCCGTTCGTGATCGTGGCCAGCAAGGCCAGCGGCATCACGTCGATGCAGAGCTTCATCGACAAGGCGAAGCACAAGCCGGGCGGCCTGACGTTCAGCAGCGCGGGCGTGGGCAATTCGACGCACCTGGCCATGGAAGTCGTGGCGGACAAGCTGGGCCTGAAAATGACTCACGTGGCCTACAAGGGCTCCGGCCCGGCGCTGACCGGCGTGGTGGCGGGCGAGGTAGACGCGATGGTGAGCGTGCTGGGTGCCGCGTTGCCGCAGGTAACCGGCGGTACGGTGGTGCCGGTGGCCATTGTCGGGCCGCAGCGCGTGAAGGAACTGCCCAACGTGCCCACGCTCAAGGAGGCCGGCATCGACGTGCCGCTGATGCCTAGCTGGTACGCGCTGGTTGGCCCGGCCGGTCTGGATCCGAAGATCGTGGCGCGGCTCAACGGCGCCGTGCAGGCAGCGCTGGCCGACCCGCAGATCAAGGCCAGGCTGGCATCGCTCTACCTGTTCCCGGTGGTGGGCAGTGCCGATGCGATCAAGCAGCGTGCATCGTCGGAGTCGAAGGTCTGGGGCGACTTCATCCGCAAGCGCGGTATCCAGGCGTCGTGATGGCGGCTGCCGGCATGCGGCAGGATGGCCGGTTCATCAGGACAGGATCATGATGATCACCATCCCCCAGATGGTCAGCAGCGTGTTGCCCACCGCGTACGTCACGGTATAGCCCAGTCCGGGCACCTGGCTCTTGGCCGCTTCGCACACCATCCCCAACGCCGCCGTGGTGGTTCGCGCACCGGCGCAGATGCCCAGGATCAGGGCCGGGTGAAAGCGGAACACGTATTTCGCCAGGAACATGCCGATGATCAGCGGCACGGCGGTGGCGAAGATGCCCCACAGGAACAGGCTCACGCCGAGCTTCTGCAGCCCGGCGATGAAGCCCGGCCCGGCCGAGATGCCCACCACGGCGATAAAGACGTTCAGGCCGACCGAGTTCATGAACCAGAGCGTCGGCTCGGGAATACGTCCGAACGTGGGATGGATGGCGCGGAACCAGCCGAAGATGATGCCGGCGATCAGCGACCCGCCCGCCGTGGAAATCGTCAACGGAATGCCGGCCACGTGGATCACGATGGCACCGATCAGCGCGCCGACCGTGATGGCCAGCGAGACGAAGGCAACGTCGGTGACGGTGGTGGGGCGGTCTACATAGCCCAGTTGCTTTGCGGTGGCGTTGATGTCCTGCGTGCGGCCCACCAGCGTGATCACGTCGCCGCGATAGAGCTGAGTCTTGGGCAACACCGGAATCACGGTCTCGGTCGGGCCACGCTTGATCTTCTTGAGGAACACCCCGCGCGCGCCGGGCCAGCGCGCCAGTTCCTGCAGCGGCTTGCCGTCGACTTCCTTGTTGGTGATATAGATATCGACGCCTTCGGTGTGGATGTTCAGCAGCTCGGCATCCTCCACCTCGCGGCCGCTGGGGCCCAGCCGCGCAATCAGCTGGTCGCGCTTGCCGCCGATGGCCACCACGTCGCCCCCTTCGATCAGCGTGTGCTGGTCTACCTCGATGATCTTGCCGCCGCGCCGGATGCGCTCGATGAAAGCGCGCACACCGTCGTGCGTGCCGGCTTCGAGATCGCCCACGGACCTGCCGATGAACGGGCTATTGGGCGCCACGGAGTAGGCGCGCACCTCGAACTCGTGCCATTCGGTGCCGGCGCCGCCGGCTGACCCGGCCCCCAGCATCTGCTCATACTCCTTGCAGGCCGCCACCAGATCGATGCCCAGCAGCCTGGGCCCGATCTGGGCCAGGATGATGGCCGATCCCACGGTGCCGAAGATGTACGTGACCGCATAGGCAATCGGCATGCCGTCCAGCAACATCTTGGTCTCTTCCGGGGATCGCCCGAGCCGGTTGATGGCGTCGGTGGCAAGGCCCATCGACGCCGATATGGTTTGCGATCCGGCGAACAGGCCCGCCGCGGAGCCGAGGTCGTACCCGGCGACCATGGCGGCCACCACGGATGCGCCGAGCGACAGCACCGCCAGGATGGCCGCGAAGATCGCCTGCGGCACCCCATCCTTGGCGATGCCGCGCACGAACTGCGGACCCACCCCGTAGCCAACCGCGAACAGGAACATCAGGAAGAAGACCGATTTCACGTTCGCGGAGATCTTGACGCCGAGGATGCCGATGACGATGGCCACCAGCAGCGTCGATGTCACGGCCCCAAGGCTGAACCCCTTGAAGCTCTTTCCGCCCACCCAGTAGCCGATACCCAGCGCCAGGAAGATGGCGATCTCCGGATAGGCCTTGAGCGTATCAACGAACCACGTCATGGTGATGCCTCCTTGTCGGACCTCAGCGTTTGCGGCGAGACTGGCTGGTCGTGGGACACCGGCCTACTTCTTCTTCGAACTGGTCTCCTTGCCTCCGGTCTCGCGATACCGTTCCAGGTATTCATCGCGCAGCTTGCGCACCGAGCGGCCAATCTTGACGTAGTCCTCTTCGTTGAGGTTGGCCAGCGAGACGCGGCCTGAGGGATGCCGGGTGCCAAAGCCGCCGCCCGGCAGCAGCACCACGCCAGCCTCTTCGGCCAGCCTGAACAGCAGTTCGTGCGGCTGGATCGATTCGAGCAGCCACTTGACGAACTCCGGCCCGACCTCGCGGCTCATCTGTTCGACATCGAGCAGGGTGTAGTAGTCGACGACGTTCTCGTCCACCTCGGCCAGCGGCGCACCCATGCCGCGGTACAGCGCGGCCTTGCGGCTGCGGATCAGTCGTTTCATGGCTTTCTTGTAGCTCTCGGCGGTGTCCATGAGCGAGAACAGCGAGAACAGCACCATCTGCACCTGCTGGGGCGTGGAGAGGCCCGCCGTGTGATTGAGCGCGACCGTGCGGCTGTCGGCCACGACGCGGTCGATGAACTGCAGCTTCTCGGGTTCCGTGGTGATCGACGCGTAGCGTTCGTTCAGGCCGCTGCGTTCGTCCTTTGGCAGTTCGGCCAGCTTTTCGTCGAACAGATTCGACTTGTGCGTTGCAATCACGCCCAGCCGCCATCCCGTGGCGCCGAAATACTTCGAGTACGAATAGACCAGGATGCTGTTGTGCGGGCACATGGCGAACAGCGACACGAAGTTGTCGGCGAACGTGCCATAGACATCGTCGGTCAGGATGATCAGGTCCGGACGCTCCTTGACGATCTCGGCGATATATTTCAGGCTTTCGTCGCTGACCTTGACCGACGGCGGATTGCTTGGGTTGACCAGGAAGAATGCCTTGACCTTCGGGTCGCGCAGCTTGTCGAGTTCCTTTTTCGGGTATTGCCAGCCATCGGCCGGATCGGCATCGATCGACAATTCGGTCAGGTGGTATTCGGCCAATTCAGGAATTTCGATATAGGGCGTAAAGATCGGCATGCCCAGTGCAATCGTGTCGCCTGCCTTGAGCAGGTGATTGACGCGCATCGAATTGAACAGATAGGTCATGGCGGCGGTTCCGCCTTCCACGGCATAAAGATCGAAATCCCCGAGGAACGGATGCTTGCCGATCATTTCCCGGCGGATGTATTGCTTGACGATCTTTTCCGACAACCTGAGCATGCGGTCGGGCACCGGGTAGTTGCAGGCCAGGATGCCCTCGCACATCTCGTACAGGAAATCGCCGCCGTCGAGCCCGAGCTGGTCGCGGACATAGGAAACGGCACCGGCCAGGAAGCGCACACCTGGCACGTCGCGATGCTCGCGGGCAAAGAGGTCGAAGCGTTCCTCGATGCCGGCGCGGCGCGGAAAGCCGCCCACGCCTTCGGTCAGGTACGAAAACGACCGCTCCGATTCGCGCATGGCGAACAGCCCCAGTTGCCAGAAGCCATGACGCGGCACGGTCGCCAGGAAGTTCGGATTGCCGCGCCCGGCATTGAGCATGAGCCGGTTGGACACGCTGCCGGCTAATTTGATCAGTTCGTCCTTCAGCTCGAATGGCGAAAGGCTGGCCAGCTTGGAGGTATCCCGCTTGCTCATCATGTATCTCCGGTTTTGATCCAATGTTGCAGCGCGAAAGCGGCCGCCCAGACTGGCGCATATCGGTGGCTGCGTGACGAATGGGCATCTTGGCGAATCGGCAAAATCAATTCCGGGTGCCACGCACTATTCCCAGATACACAACGTAGTCGGCCAAGCGTTTGTGCTCAATTGGGCCAAAGGGCTATTGGATGGCTTTTTTGCGGCATTTGGGGGGATGCGTTAGGCCAAGGTCCAATGGAAAAACGGGCGCCGACTGCCAGATTCTCTGAATGACTGCATGGCCGTCATGCAGGCATTCGCACGCCAATTCTCTGAGGTGACCGGACATGGAAGCGGACCAGCAGACATCGAAGCGCGATCTCCACCAGTTCCTGGCGGCTTCCGAAGGCCGGATCGACCGCTGGCGAACGCTTCACCGGCTGGCGAAGTCGCTGGCTGCGGCGCCGGAACGGGCGGACGATTGGATGGGGGCCGGAAGGGACGTCCTTGATGACCTGCGGCCGCTGGAGCAACTGAATGGCTATCCGGGCACCCAGATCTTCTCGCAGGTGGAGGCCCGGTTTGCCGAGCGGGACTGGAACACGCTGGCACGGCTGGTGGGGCGTATCAGCACCGCGCTGCTGTCCAACAGCTATCGTGACGGCAGCGACGCGTGGCTGGTCGAGGACGAGGGCGAAACCCGCCTGCCCGAGTTTCTGCCGCCGTCCATCGGCAGGGGGCAGAGCCGCAAGCCGTATTTCGAAGTGCTGATCGTCGCGGCCGGCGAGCGGTCCACGTGGGACGACCTGCGCGCTTCGTTCCGCCGGCTGCGGCGCGACGAGGACCAGTTCGTCAGCGAGACCGTCGTCGTCGGCAGCTTCGAGGACGCATTGCTGGCCGCCATCTTCAACTACAACCTGCAGGCCGTGGTGATCGTTGATGGCTTCGCGTTTGCATCACAGTTCACCTCGCCGGCGCTGCGGGAGATCATCACGCGCAATACCCCGGTGGGTACCGACGCGGGGGTGGGTGACACCGGAACGGCGCTGGCGCGCGTGCTGCGCCGCCTGCGGCCGGAGCTGGATGTCTTCCTGTCGACCGACCGCGATGTCGGCCATCTGGCGGGGTCGGAAGAGGCCGCGCCGATCCGGCGCATCTTCTATGGCGCCGAGGAGCCGATGGAGATCCACCTGGCGATCCAGGAGGGTGTGAAAGACCGCTATGAAACCCCGTATTTCGACAACCTGAAGCACTATGCGCAGCGGCCGGTCGGCACGTTCCATGCGCTGCCCGTAGCGCGCGGCAAGTCGATCTTCAAGTCGAACTGGATCCGCGACATGGGAGAGTTCTACGGCGCCAACCTCTTCCTGGCCGAATCGTCGGCCACGACCGGCGGCTTGGACAGCCTGCTGGAGCCCACCGGCAACATCAAGCGCGCGCAGGAAAAGGCCGCGCGCGCCTTCGGCGGCGACCGCAGCTTCTTCGTGACCAATGGCACGTCCACCGCCAACAAGATCGTCCACCAGGCATTGCTGTCGCCCGGCGACATCGTGCTGATCGACCGCGACTGCCACAAGTCGCACCACTACGGCATCGTGCTGGCCGGCGCGCAGCCGCTCTACATCGACGCCTATCCGCTGACCCAGTATTCGATGTACGGCAGCCTGGCCATTCGCCCCATCAAGCAGGCGCTGCTGGCGCTGAAGGCCGAAGGCAAGCTGGATCGCGCCAGGATGCTGGTGCTGACCAACTGCACATTCGATGGCCACATCGCCAACGTGCGGCGCACCATGCTGGAGTGCCTGGCGATCAAGCCAGACCTGATCTTCCTGTGGGACGAGGCGTGGTTCGGTTACGCGCGATTCTCGCCGCTGCTGCGCATGCGCACCGCCATGGGCGCTGCGTACAAGGTGCGCAAGATGATGCGGGATCCGGCCTACCGCGAGCAGTACGAGGCGTTCAAGGCGTCGGTGAAGGACATTCCCGATACGGACGCTCGCCTGCTGGACATGCCACTGTTGCCCGACCCCGACGTGACGCGCGTGCGCGTGTACGAAACGGATTCCGTCCACAAGTCGATGTCGGCCTTGCGGCAGGGGTCGATCATCGTTGTGGCCGACCAGGACTTCCACAAGGTGGAGGCGCCGTTCAAGGAGGCGTTCTTCACCCATACTTCGACGTCACCGAACCTGCAGATCATTGCGTCGATCGACCTGGCGCGACGCCAGATGGAGCTGGAAGGCTATGAGCTGGTACAGCGTGCGCTACAGCTGGCCATCGAACTGCGCCAGGAAATCAACGATCACCCGCTGATCTCGAAGTACTTCCGCGCGGCGACGCCGGCCGAGATGATTCCCGAGGTGTACCGGGTGTCGGGGTACGCCGACTACGCGATGCCGGGCAGGACGCTGGCAGACACCGCACAGGCCATGCGCGAGGATGAATTCTTCCTCGATCCCACACGCATCACGCTGCTGTGCGGCAACGCCGGCTACGATGGCACGCAGTTCAAGGGGCTGCTGGCCGAAAAGTACGACATCCAGATCAACAAGACGTCACGCAACAGCGTGCTGGTGCAGATCAACATCAACAACACCCGAAGCGACCTGGCGCACCTGATCAAGGCCCTGGCCGATCTGTCGCGCGATATCGACCGGCGGCTCGAAGAGGGCGGCGAGAACGAGCGTGCAACATTTGCGGCGCGCGTCAAGGCGCTGGTGGAAGACGTGCCCGACCTGCCGAACTTCAGCCGCTTCCACAACGCGCTGCGGCTTGACAGCAAGAGCGCCACGCCCGAAGGGGACATGCGCACCGCGTATTACCTGGCCTATCGGCCGGAATGCTGCGAATACATTAAGCTCAATGACCCGCTCATCGACCAGCGGCTGGCCGACGGGCCCGAGCTGGTGTCGGCGAAGTTCGTGATTCCCTATCCGCCCGGCTTTCCGATCATGGTGCCCGGCCAGGTCATCACGCCGGAGACCATCGCGTTCATGCGCAAGCTCGATGTCAAGGAGATACACGGGTTCAACGCGGCACGCGGGCTGGAACTGATCCGGCCCGAGGCGCTGGAGGCATTGCGCAAGTCATGACCTGCTGCGCAACGATTTTTCATGTCCGATGAGGCGACTGTGATGGCCACTGTGATACGTAACGGAAACTGGCAGGGGAAAGGACGGGGCAGGGGCCATGCGAAGGCCTGCGTGCTGGCATGGCTGGCGCTGGTAGCCGCGCTGCCTGCCACGCCAGCGTGGGCCACCGAGCAGGCCCAGCAACGGCGCCAGGCACGCGACGTGCGGCAGGATACGCGTCAGGGTGCGCGCGAGACCAAGCAGGATTGTCGCGCGGCCGACCAGAAGAGCAATTCGGCATGCCGGCAGGACAAGCGGCAGACCAAGCAGGGCGGCCGGGAGGCGGCGCGGGATATCAAGTACTAGGCGACCCGCGGATTGCTGGCGGGCGGCCCCGCCAGCTCCCGGGCCCCCTTCAGGCTCGCTTCAGCACATCGATCCGGTTCCGGTAGGCGCGCTGCAGGCAGGCCTTGTCACTGCACCGGTTGCGCTCGTCGCGCAACCAGGTTCGCTGGTCATCCCGAATGCGCGTCTTGTTGGCCGTGGACGCGAGCTTGCGGCCATACAAGTCGGCCAGCTCCTTGTCGGCCCGCGCCAGATCGGTATCGCCGCACACCAGTTGCGAAGCGATCGAAGTGAGCCGGCTGCAATCGAAACTGCGCGTCAGGGCGGCGTGGGTGTCATTCCGTTTTTCGATGGGCCCCGGCTTGCAGAGCCCTTGCAGCGACCGGCATACGACGTTGCGGCCCACCCAGGCCATCTCGTGCGCGCCGTGGTCCGCCACGAAGCGGTTGATGGCGGCATGGGTCACGCCTCGCTGCATGGCGTTTGCCGCGACGATCTCGTTACACAGGGAATCCGACAGCAGGGCGGCCCCCTGGCGCTTGTAGCAACTGTGGAAGCCCAGCAGTCCGGATCCCAGGATGCTGCGGCGCTCCCCCGACGCAAAAACGATCGACGCACAGGCCGACGCACACCGGGCACCGTCAGGCACCGCGGTGTAGACGCGCACCTTGTCCATCGCGTCCACCAGCCGGAAGGCGGCCTCGACGTTGCCGCCGGGGCTGTCCAGGATCAGCGTGACGAGGCCTTCGTCGTCGCGGTCTGCGATCCGGGCCACGGCCCCGAACTTGTCGGCGTCACCGTCCTCGATGCGACCTTGACCAACGATCATTCGCCGGTTCAGTTCGGGCTGGTGGTAGATGCGAAATTCCATGGCGGTGGCGGCGGCGGAAAAAAGGCCGCCCAGCACCAGTAATGCCCGCAAGGCGAGCAGGAATGGCACAGGCCCGGCTGGTCCGGCATGACTATCGGCAGATGGCATCGCCGCCTCGCTTTTCTCGCAAATATGCAAAAATGTCACGGATCAACCGATATAGTGTTGCCCGGTGCACACATCAGAGAAGTGGGGTTCTTCAAATTCTTTCGCAAGGCCAGACGCGGGCCGGCTGAAGCCAGGCCGGCGCCGACGGTCACGCCGCCTGCGCTGTATGTTCAGGATACAACCAGTTCCTACGAGCGCGTCTTCAATCGCGTGATGGAGAACGTGGTCGGCATCTCCCGTGCCGACGCCGCCGAGATTCTCGCCATCGTCAAGCGCAGCGGGTCAGACGGCCTGAACATGGCCGGCTATTTCGAGCAGGTGTATTCGGGTTATTTCAAGGGCCGGGACTGGACCTGGACCGAGTACGACGACTGGGCGGCCATTTTTGGCGAGATGGGCGCGTTCCCGTCGCACTGGACCGACATCGATCAGCCGCAGAAGGCGAAGACCCGCACCGAGGAACTGCTTGGCCAGCGTCTGCCGGATATCCGGGCGTTCCTGGATGCCCAGGGCGTCGCGTACTCGCCGCGCACCGGCAAGGTGCAACTGGTTGCGCTAGCCGAGCACACGGCTGGTCTCGAAGACTCCGCGCTGTGGCAGGCGGTGCTGGCAAGGCGCCGCCACGATGCGGAACTGGCGGTCGAGCGCCGGCCCCGGCTGCTCTATGACCTGCTGATGCGAACGATTGCCTACCGGGCCAAAAGCGAGCGCGATGTGGAACGCGCCAAGGCTGCCGGCGTCAAACGGTTCGACCTGATGCTCGCGATCGAGGCGGACCGGCCGTTCGTGGAGGTGGCGCGCAAGAAGAGCCCCTCGGCGGTGCCGCCTTTCTATCCCAACGACTTCACGTTGTTGCGGCCGATCATCGAGAACGGCGAATCCGGCGCCCGGTAGCCGCAGCATAACGATGCCATCGGCGGGCGGCCGGGTTGCCGTGCCGCGCGGGCCGGATCATGCCTGTCGGGACGACGTTCGCGATGCGATACCGGCATGGCAGTTACAATTCGTGAACGCCCCTTTGCCGCTTGACCTCCCGGACGCCCCTGCCCATGGATCACAACCTGACCCTCATCACCACGCTCGCCGCAGGCTTTGGTATCGCGCTTGTGCTCGGATTCCTCGCGGAGCGCATGAAGATACCGGCGCTGGTCGGCTATCTCGTGTCGGGCATCATCATTGGCCCCGGCACGCCCGGCTTTGTCGCGGATGTCCACCTGGCCGCCCAGCTTTCCGAGATCGGCGTGATGCTGCTGATGTTCGGCGTGGGCCTGCATTTCTCGTTGAGCGACCTGCTGGCCGTCAAACGCATCGCCATACCCGGCGCCGTGGTACAGATGGGCATTGCCACGCTGCTGGGCATGGCCATTGGGTGGGGCTGGGGCTGGCACTGGGGCACCGGGCTGATCTTCGGGCTGTCGCTGTCGTGCGCCAGTACGGTGGTGCTGCTCAAGGCGCTGGAAAGCCGGGGGGTGCTGGAAACCATGAATGGCCGCATCGCGGTCGGCTGGCTGGTGGTGGAGGATCTGGCCACGGTGCTGGTGCTGGTGCTGCTGCCGCCGCTGGCCGGGCTACTGGGCGGGACGGTGAACGCCGACGCGCAGGCTTCGCAGTCGATCGGCATGACGGTGTTCCAGACGCTGCTGCAGGTGGTGGCCTTTATCGCGCTGATGCTGATCGCGGGGCGTCGGGTGTTGCCATGGTTGCTGTGGCAGGTGGCCAAGACCGGCTCGCGCGAGCTGTTCACGCTGGCGGTGGTGGCGGTAGCAATTGGCATCGCGTTCGGCGCGGCCGAGATTTTCAGCGTGTCGTTCGCGCTCGGCGCCTTCTTTGCCGGCATGGTGATGCGCGAATCGCAGTTCAGTCACCGCGCGGCTGAAGAATCGCTGCCGCTGCGCGATGCGTTCTCGGTGCTGTTCTTCGTTTCGGTCGGCATGCTGTTCAAGCCGGAGATCCTGGTGGAACAGCCGCTGCACGTGCTGGCCGTGGTGGCCGTTATCGTGGTGGGCAAGTCGCTGGCTGCATTCGCGCTGGTGCTGGCGTTCCGCTACCCGCTCAATACGGCGCTGACGGTGTCGGCCAGTCTGGCCCAGATTGGCGAATTCTCGTTCATCCTCGCGGGGCTTGGTGTGACGCTCGGCCTGCTGCCGGAAGAGGGCATGAGCCTGATCCTGGCGGGCGCCCTGATCTCCATCGCCCTGAATCCGCTGCTGTTTGCGGCGCTGGAGCCCGTGCGGCGCTGGATTCTGGCGCGTTCGGCCATTGCCCGCAACCTGGAACAGCGTGGCGACCCGTATGCCGAACTGCCGGTGACGACCGAGCGCAAGTATCTGCAGGGCCAGGTGGTGCTGGTCGGCTACGGGCGAGTGGGCCGCCGGATCGCCAAGGCGATGCAGGAGCGAGGCATCCCGTTCGTGATTGCCGACGAAAACCGCGAGCTGGTGGAGAGCCTGCGCAAGGCCGGCTTTGCGGCGGTGTCGGGCAATGCGGCCGACCCGGCCGTGCTGATCCAGGCGCATATCGCCCATGCAGCCATGCTGGTGGTGGCCGTGCCGGAACCGCTGTACGTACGGCAAATGGTGGAGACCGCCCGCACGCTCAATCCGCATGTCGAGGTGGTTCTGCGCACCCACAGCGAGGACGAGTCGAAGCTGCTGCGCAAGGAAGGGCTGGGCACCGTGTTCTATGGCGAGGAGGAACTGGCCAAGGGCATGTCCGGCCATGTGCTCGGGCGTTTCGTGCCCGAGAACGTGAATGGCGCCAGCGCGGTGGCCCTGTAGCAAGCGGGCGGGCGACTGGACGCTCAAAGGTAGCGTTCGGCCTCGTCGAGCAGGGCGCGTGGCGACACCATGTCGCCACGCGCGAAGTTGACCAGCGTGAACGCGCGCACCAGCGGCGGATCGCCCGGCACGTGGGCGGTCAGCAGGTCGAGGTCACTGGCCGGCGTCGTGCTGTCCGGCGCCAGCAGCACATTCGTCGCGCTCAGGCGCAGCGGACGATGTGCGATGGAAAATCGGGCTGGCGCGTCGGCAAGCGTTTCATGCAGGCATTCGAGCTGCCGCTCCAGCGTGCCGGGGGTCGCGCTCAGCTCGGAGAGTGCCTGTTCGTTGGTTGCGATCTGTTCGCGCAGCGACGCGGCCTCGGCGGCGCTGACCGGCGCATCGCCGCCCACCACCGACCGCATGCCTGTGCCCTGGCGCTCGAACAGGTGCAGGCGCGCCAGCAGCAAGGTCTGCTCGCGATCGAGTTCGTCGCGGCGCGTCTTGCCCGAGGTGAACCGGGCCAGGGACTCCAGCGCCAACTGGTCGAACATCCGGCGCACGATCTCGTCGCGCAAGGCCGCGTCCGAATCGGCGATGATCGTGATCCGGTGCTCGCTGAAGCTGATGTTTGTCTGCGGCACGTCGGATCGCATCACTTCGCCTTCCAGCGCTACCCCTAGCGTGCGTCGCTCGGTCATGGTCATGCCAAGCACGGCGGTGGCCGTCTGCGTAGCCGGGGATGTGCCGAAAAATTCCCGTAGTTCGGGCGAGCGGCTGAACGTCAGCGCCACATCGTGCGGTGTGCCGAAGAAGGCGTGGATATAGGGGTCGATGCCCCATGCATGGTCGCTGGCTTCGCGCGGTGCAGGAACGTCGTGGACCAGCGTGCGCACGTGCGTCAGCGCCTGGGCCAGGGCAGGCCGCAACTGCCGCTCATAGTGCGATACCAGCCGCAGGCGGGGATTGAGCCGGGTGACGCGCTCCGCGAGTTCGGCAATCGCGTGCTTGTCGTGTTCGTCCGCGTGCGTGGTTCGCTCGCGCATCCATCCGATCAGACCCATTGTTCCGCTCCCGGCCAGTGTCCGCGTCCAGAGGGCGGAGGGCATCCGCCACGGTAGCTGCTACTGGATTGTAGGCAATGGCCCTGGCTGGCGCCTTACTGACGGGCCTGCGTCCCCGTCAGCCGGTTCGGGCCCGGCAGGCAGCCCAGCAGCACATCGAACGCCGGGCCGATATGTTCCTCGGGCACGCAGGCGTAGCCAAGCAGCAGGCCCTTCTGGACCGCCTGCCCCAGGTAGTATCGCGACAGCGGACGGACGATGATGCCGCGGTCGCGCGCCGTGGCGGCAATGGCCACGTCGTCGGCATCGTCGGGCAGCCGCAGTACGAGGTGCAGCCCCGCGTTGCTGCCCTGGCGGTTCAGCGCGGCGGGGCCCAGGTAGCGCTCGATCAGGTCGGCCAGCATCGCACGGCGCCGGGCGTAGAGCGGCCGCATGCGGCGGATATGAGCGGCATAGTCGCCAGCCTGCATGAACTCCGCCACCGTGGCCTGTGTCATGAGGTGGCCGGCGCGGTACAGGTCGGCGTGCGCGGTCTGGAACGATGCGGCCAGGGCGCGTGGCAACACCAGATATCCCATGCGCAGCCCCGGATACAACGTCTTGCTGAAGGTGCCGATGTAGATCACTGGGGCATCTGGCTCCATCCCCTGCAGTGACGGGATGGGCTGGCCCGAAAAGCGGAATTCGCTGTCGTAGTCGTCCTCGACGATCCAGCTGCCGTGCTGGCGCGCGAATTCCAGCAGCGCGCGACGGCGCTTCAGGCTCATGACAGCGCCCATCGGATACTGGTGGGACGGTGTCACGAAGACAAAGCGGGGCGCGGGCGCATCGGCCGTGGTATCGGTGTCCGGCAGCGTCAGCCCGTCGTCGTCCACGGGCATTGGCACCATGCCGATGTCGCACACCTGCAGCACGCTGCGAATGCCCCAGTAGCCGGGCTCTTCCACCCACGCCTGGTCGCCGGGCGACCCGAGCAGGCGCACCACGAGATCGATGGCCTGGTGGATGCCCTCGGTGATCAGCACCTGTCCGGCGTCGCAGCGCACCGAGCGCGCCACGCGCAGGTGGTTTGCCACGGCTTCGCGCAAGGCCGGCAAGCCGCCGCCGTGACTGTAGCTGAGCCATTCCGGCTGGGGATTGCGCCACAGCCGTGCCGAAATCTGGGCATAGCGGCGGTGCGGAAACCGGCGCAGATCCGGCACGCCCGGCATGAACGCTCCCCACTGCGTGGGCGATGCCGAGGCATTGTCGATCAGCCGGCGGCCCCGGGCCGACAGCCCGGGCATCTCGCGCGGCCCGGCGTCCGCCACCATGGCGGCCGTCGCGTTGAGATAGCTCTCGGGCGCCGTATCGGCCACAAACGTGCCGCTGCCTGTGCGGGCACGCAGATAGCCTTCGGCCAGGAGCTGCTCGTACGCATACATCACCGTGTTGCGCGACAGGCCCATTTCCGCCGCCAGATCGCGCTGCGGCGGGAGCCGGGTGGCGGGGGGCAGGCTGCCATCGAGGATGGCCCCGCGGATGCACGCATAGAGGCCCCGGTTCAGGGGCTTGCCAAAGGCCGCCAGGCCATCGGGCCCGAGGCGCTGGAGCAGCAGGTCACCGCAGATCGACTTCAATTGGCACCATTGAATTTATGAAAGTGGCGCTGGATTGTAGGGCCAAATGTGATTGAAATGTGCGGAATCGCTGTGCAGCGCCGGACGGATATCCGGCGCGGCCGCTGCCGGCGCCGACCTGCCCCCTTTGCATTCCGACCATGAAAAACATCGAACTGAATCAACGCCGCAGCCTTGCCACGCCCCGGGGCGTGGGCGTGATGTGCGACTTCTACGCCGAGCGCGCCGAGAACGCGACGCTGTGGGACGTCGAAGGCCGCGCCTATACGGACTTCGCCGCCGGCATCGCCGTGCTGAACACGGGTCACCGGCATCCGCGCGTGATGCAGGCCGTGGCCGCCCAGCTGGAGCGTTTCACCCATACTGCGTACCAGGTCGTGCCGTACCAGAGCTACGTGTCGCTGGCCGAGCGCATCAACGCGCTGGTGCCGATTACCGGCCTCAACAAGACCGCGCTGTTTACCACCGGCGCGGAAGCGGTGGAGAACGCGATCAAGATCGCGCGCGCCCATACGGGCCGTCCGGGCGTCATCGCGTTCGCTGGCGGATTCCACGGCCGCACGCTGCTGGGCATGGCGCTGACCGGCAAGGTGGTGCCGTACAAGGTGGGCTTCGGACCGTTCCCGTCGGACATATTTCACGCGCCGTTTCCCGGCACGCTGAACGGCGTGAGCACGGAACAGGCGCTGCAGGCGCTGGAAATGCTGTTCAAGACCGACATCGATCCGCAACGCGTGGCCGCCATCATCGTGGAGCCGGTGCAGGGCGAAGGCGGCTTTCAGCCGGCGCCCGCGGATTTCATGCGCGGCCTGCGCGCCGTATGCGATCGCCACGGCATCGTGATGATCGCAGACGAAGTGCAGACCGGCTTCGGGCGCACCGGCAAGCTGTTTGCCATGTCGCACCACGACGTGCAGCCGGACCTGATCACGATGGCCAAGAGCCTGGCCGGCGGCATGCCGCTGTCAGCCGTGTGTGGCCGTGCCGAGATCATGGACGCACCGCTGCCTGGCGGGCTCGGCGGCACCTATGCGGGCAATCCGCTGGCCGTGGCCGCTGCCCACGCCGTGATCGACACCATCGCCGACGAGCAGCTGTGCGAACGCGCCACGCAACTGGGCGCGCAACTGCGGGCCCATCTCGAAGCGTTGCGTGCGCAGTGCCCGGCGATGGCCGAGGTGCGCGGCCTGGGTTCGATGATCGCTGCCGAGTTCGTCGATCCGGCCACCGGCGAGCCCAGTGCGGAGCATGCGAAGCGCGTGCAGACGCGTGCGATGGAAGCGGGTCTGATCCTGCTGACCTGCGGCACCTACGGCAACGTCATCCGCTTCCTGTACCCGCTGACGATTCCGCAGGCGCAGTTCGATGCGGCGCTGGCCGTGCTGACCAGGGCGCTGATCGACTGAAGCCACTGGCGTGGGCCTGCGGCAAGACGCAGCGCGAGCCATCCAGAGAGAACGCCGGGCACACCAATAGTGCCTTGGCACCAGGGAGACAACACCAGCCTGCGGGCGCACCGGAAAGACTAACCAAACCGGTGCGCCAGATACGCAAACTTCATCGAACTGAAGGGGGCGGACGGGGCTCGTGTCAACGACGCAGCGATGCCAGTGGCACGCAAATTGCGGACGGAATGATGGCATCCAGCGTGTTCGCGCGGATCGCCATCGTTCGATTCAATGAGGGTACAGACATGCGTTTCTCTTCTTTCCGAGCACTACTTTCCATCGGCCTGATCGCCGCGTCGTCGCTGGCGCTGGCGCAAGGCGCGCGCGACTGGCCAACGCAGCCAGTGCGCATCGTGGTGCCGTTCCAGGCCGGTTCGGCCACCGACCTGATCACGCGGCAACTGGGCGCGGGCCTGGCCAGGGAGTACGGCCAGAGCTTCGTGGTGGAAAACCGGCCGGGCGCCGCCGCGATGATCGGCAGCGAAGTCGCGGCGCGTGCGTCGGGCGACGGCTATACGCTGCTGATGTCGGGGCCGGCGTCGATGGTGACCAACCGCTTCCTGTACAAGAAGCTCAGCTACGATCCGGACGCCTTCGAGAAGGTTGCCGTGGTGGCGATCACTCCGAACATCCTGCTGTCGAATCCATCGCTGCCGTTCAAGACGCTGCCCGAGATGGTGGCCTATGCGAAGGCCAACCCGGGCAAGCTGTCGTACGCATCGTTCGGCACCGGTACGACGTCGCATATCGCCGGTGAAATGCTCAAGGCCGCGGCCGGCATCGACATCGTCCACGTGCCGTACAAGGGCGCGGGCGAGGCGATTCCGGCGCTGTTGTCGGGCCAGGTGTCGATGTATTTCGACACCATCATGACGGGCCTGCCCTACGTGAAGGCGGGCAAGCTGCGCGCGCTGGGCATGTCCACCGCAAAGCGTTCGCCGCAGGCGCCCGAAATCCCGACCATTGCCGAGCAGGGCTACGCAGGCTTCGATATCGCGCCGTGGTATGGCATCGTGGCACCCAGGGGCACGCCGGCCGATGTGGTGGTCAAGCTCAATACATCGATCAACAAGCTGCTGGCCACGCCCGAATTCCGCGAAAAGCTGGCCGCGACCGGCGCCGAGCCGCGTGGCGGCAGTGTCAACGACTTCACAGCGATGATCAACGCGGAGATCCCGCGCACTGAGAAACTCGTGAAGCAGTCCGGCGTCGCCCTGCAGTAACGCTGCCGCAGCAACCTCGTGGCGCTTCCAGCCGGGGCGCCATGTCCTTATTTCCTTACCTGTTCCGCCCATGTTGCCTTTCGATTGGTCTTTCCCGTATCCGTCCCAGAAGATGCCGCTGCTGGCCGCCAACGCCGTCAGCACCAGCCAGCCGCTGGCCGCGCAGGCCGGCTTGCGCATGCTCTACGAAGGCGGCAACGCCATCGACAGCGCGATTGCCACGGCCATTGCGCTGACCGTGGTGGAGCCCGTCATGAACGGCATCGGGGGCGACATGTTCACCCTGGTCTGGCATGAAGGGCAGCTCTACGGCCTGAATTCCAGCGGCCGCGCGCCCGCGGCCTGGACGCCCGACTACTTTGCCGGACGCGACCGCATGCCGTCGGTCGGCTGGGACACCGTAACGGTGCCCGGCCAGGTGGCGGGCTGGAAGGCGCTATCGGCGCGTTTCGGCAAGCTGCCGTTCGCACGGCTGTTCGTGCCGGCCATCGAATACGCGGAGCAGGGCTTCATGGTCTCGCCGCAGATCGCGCGCCAATGGGCAGCACAGGTGCCGGTGCTGCGCGACCAGCCCGGCTTCGCCAAGGCCTTCATGCCCAATGGCCGGGCGCCGCAGGCCGGCGAGCGGTGGCGTTTTCCGGAGCAGGCCGCCACGCTGCGCAAGATTGCAGAGAGCGATGGCGAGAGCTTCTATCGGGGCGAACTGGCCGAGCGCATCGTGGCGTTTGCCCAGGAAACGGGCGGCGCGCTGCGTGCCGGTGATCTGGCCGCGCATCAGCCTGCATGGGTCGAGCCGATGAAGCAGGACTTCCGCGGCTACACGCTCCACGAGATTCCGCCCAACGGGCAGGGCATTGCCGCGCTGATCGGCCTGGGCATTCTGGATCGCTTCGACCTGGAAGCCATGGGCGTGGACAGCGCCGATTTCTACCACGTCAGCATCGAAGCCATGAAGCTGGCCTTTGCCGACCTGCACCGGCACGTGTCGGACCCGGCCACGATGCAGTACGCGCCGGCGTCGTTCCTGGACCCGGCATACCTGGCCGAACGCGCCGCACTGATCGACCTGAAGCGCGCGGGCGCCCCGTCGGCCGGCATGCCGAAGATGGGCGGCACCGTGTACCTGACGGCAGCCGACGCGGCGGGGTCGATGGTGTCCTTCATCCAGTCGAACTATCGCGGGTTTGGCTCGGGCGTCGTGGTGCCAGGTACGGGCATTTCGCTGCACAACCGTGGCGAAGGCTTCAACCTGAAGCCGGGCCATGCCAATTGCGTGGCGCCGGGCAAGCAGCCGATGCACACGATCATTCCGGGCTTTGTCACCCGCAATGGCGCGCCGGTGATGTCGTTCGGCGTGATGGGCGGGTCGATGCAGGCGCAGGGCCACGTACAGATGATGGCCCGGCTGGCCGCGTTCGGCCAGAACCCGCAGGCGATGAGCGACGCGCCGCGCTTCCGGGTGGAGCACGGTCCGGTGGTCAACGTCGAACACCACCTGCCCGCCGATGTGGTAGCGGCGCTGCGCGAGCGTGGCCACCGGGTGGAGGTGGCGCCGCGCGACAGCCTGGAATTCGGCTCCGCCCAGCTGATCTACAAGGCGGAACATGGCTTTATCGCCGCATCGGACTCGCGGCGCGACGGGCAGGCCGTGGGATTCTGACCATCGGACGGTGACCGGGGAGGGGCCCGGCACCGCAGCGGGGGTATCGCAGGACACCCATCACGATTCGTGATACCCCCATGCCGGACAAGGGCTTAGCAGCGTTTCGCCCTGCGGATAGAGTCGCGGACAGACTCACGAAGGCATAGACAGCCGTGTCCATCCCCACTCACAATCCCCGCAGGCAGGGCGTCCGCGCATGATCGACGTCCTCGTAATCGGTGGCGGCAACGCCGCCCTCTGCGCCGCACTGATGGCCCGCGAGGCCGGCGCCAGCGTCATGCTGCTGGAAGCCGCGCCACGCGAATGGCGCGGCGGCAATTCATCCCACACCCGCAACCTGCGCTGCATGCACGACGCGCCGCAGGACGTGCTGGTCGACGCGTACCCCGAAGAGGAATACTGGCAGGACCTGCTCAAGGTCACTGGCGGCCTGACTGACGAGAAGCTGGCCCGGCTGGCCATCCGTGCGTCGTCGACCTGCCGCGACTGGATGCGCAGCCACGGCGTGCACTTCCAGCCGCCGCTGTCGGGGGCCCTGCATGTGGCGCGCACCAACGCGTTCTTCATGGGCGGCGGCAAGGCGCTGGTCAATGCGTACTACCGCAGCGCCGAACGGCTGGGCGTGCAGATCCGCTACAACGCGCCGGTCGATGCCATCGAACTCGACGGCAGCCGCTTCGTGGCGGCGCGCATCGGCAGCGAGCGGATCGAGGCCCGCGCCTGCGTGCTGGCAGCCGGCGGCTTCGAATCGAACCGCGAATGGCTGCGCGAGGCCTGGGGCCAGAACGAGCGCGGCGAATGGCCGGCGGACAACTTCCTGATTCGCGGCACCCGCTTCAACATGGGCGTGCTGCTCAAGCACATGATCGCCCAGGGCGCCGATGCCATCGGCGATCCGTCGCAGTCGCACTGCGTGGCCATCGACGCCCGCGCGCCGCTCTATGACGGCGGCATCTGCACGCGGATCGACTGCGTGTCGCTGGGCGTGGTGCTGAACGCCAATGCCGAGCGCTTCTATGACGAGGGCGAGGACTTCTGGCCCAAGCGTTACGCGATCTGGGGCCGGCTGGTGGCGCAGCAGCCGCAGCAGATCGGCTACTCGATCATCGATGCAAAGGCCGTGGGCCGCTTCATGCCGCCGGTGTTCCCGGGCGTGAAGGCCGATACGCTGCCCGAACTGGCCCGCAAGCTGGGCCTGGACGAAGCCACCTTCATGCGCACCGTCAACGACTTCAACGCCGCCTGCCGCGTGGGCAAGTTCGACCATACGACGCTGGATGACTGCCACACCGAAGGCGTGACCCCGGCCAAGACGCACTGGGCCCGGCCGATCGACACCGCGCCGTTCTTCGGCTATGCCCTGCGTCCCGGCATCACCTTCACCTATCTGGGACTCAAGGTGAACCAGGAGTCGGCCGTGCACTTCGGCGGCAAGCCCAGCCAGAACCTGTTCGTGGCGGGCGAGATGATGGCCGGCAACGTGCTCGGCAAGGGCTATACGGCCGGCGTGGGCATGGCCATCGGCACGGCATTCGGCCGTATCGCCGGCACCCAGGCCGCCAGGGCGGCAAACGCGGCCAGCCGCGCAGGCACGGCAATTCAGGCACCACGGGAAGAGGAACATGCAACATCTTGAAGCACTGACGCGCGAGGCTGCGGCGTTGGCCAACGGTGCGCTGCCCCTGACCGGCGACGAAGCCGAAGTCGCCCGTACCTTGCAGATCTGCAATGCCTGCCGCTACTGCGAAGGCTTCTGCGCGGTCTTCCCGGCCATGACGCGGCGGCTGGAATTCCCCAAGGCGGATATCCACTACCTGGCCAACCTGTGCCACAACTGCGGCGCCTGCTATCACGCGTGCCAGTACGCGCCGCCCCATGAGTTTGCCGTCAACATCCCGCAGGCGATGGCCAAGGTCCGCGTGCAGACGTATGGCGACTACGCGTTTCCGGCCGCGCTGGGTGGCCTGTACCGGCGCGCCGGCATGACGATGGCGCTGGCACTGGCCGGCGGCCTGGCGCTGTTCCTGCTGATGGTGCTGGCCATGCGCGGCACGCTCTGGCATGAACCGCTGGCCGGCAATTTCTACGCCATCTTCCCGCACAACCTGCTGGCGGCAATGTTCGGCGTGGTGTTCCTGTTTGCCTGCGGGGCGCTGGGCATCGGCGTGACGCGGTTCTGGCGCAAGGTCACGCCCGGCACGCGCAGCGGCGACGAACGCGGTGCCGCCACCGGCGGCGCGGTACACGATGCGCTGAAGCTGAAGTACCTGGATGGCGGGCACGGGCAGGGCTGCAACAACGACGACGACGCGTTCACGCTGTTGCGCCGCCGCTTCCATCACTTCACGTTCTACGGCTTCATGCTGTGCTTTGCGGCCACAGCCGTGGCCACGCTCTACCACTACCTGCTGAACCTGCACGCGCCGTATCCGGTCACGAGCCTGCCGGTGCTGCTGGGCATCGCGGGAGGCATCGGCCTGCTGGTCGGGCCGGCCGGCCTGCTTTGGCTGAACCTGAAGCGCGACGAGCGCACGATGGATACGAAGCAGAAGCCGATGGACCGTGGCTTCATCGCGCTGCTGTTCCTGACCAGCGCAAGCGGTCTGGCGCTGCTGGCGTTCCGCGACACCGGCGCCATGGCCGCGTTGCTGGCCGTCCACCTCGGCATTGTGATGGCGCTGTTCCTGACCTTGCCCTATGGCAAGTTCGCGCACGGCATCTTCCGCAGCGCGGCGCTGCTCAAGTTCCATATCGAAAAACGCCGGCCCAGCGATCTTGCGCTGGGCTCGGACTGAACCGCATCCACTGAATCCAGATACCGAATCCACCAAGGAGACACATCATGACGAAACCCGGTGTGCTGAGCATCCCGTCGATGCGCGGCCAGTGCAGCGATGTGGAATGGCAGGCGCGCGTGGACCTGGCCGCCTGCTACCGGCTGGTCGAGCTGTATGGCATGGCCGACATGATGGCCAACCATATCTCGGTGCGTGTGCCGGACGAGGAAGACGCGTTCCTGATCAACCCGTACGGCATGATGTACGAGGAGATCACGGCGTCGTGCCTGATCAAGGTGGACCACGCCGGCAAGATCCTTTCGACGCCCGACTTCGGCCCGCTGAACTACGGCGTGAACAAGGCCGGCTACGTGATCCACAGCGCCGTGCACCACGCGCGCCCCGAGGTGGCCTGCGTGATCCACACGCACAGCTGGGCATCGATGGCCGTGTCGTCGCTGGCATGCGGGCTGCTGCCGATCACCCAGACCGCCATGCGCTTCCTGAAGATCGGCTACCACGACTACCAGGGTGTGGTGCTGGACACCGCCGAGCAGGAGTCCCTGATTGCAGACCTGGGCCGTGGCGAGGCGCTGATCCTGCGCAACCACGGCGCGCTGACCGTGGGCAATTCGGTAGGGGAGGCCTTCAACTGGATGCACCGGCTGGAACTGGCCTGCCGCTCGCAGGTGGCGGCCATGTCGTGCAATACGCCGCTGCAACAGGTCTCGCCCGAGGTGCTGGAGGAAACCTGGAACAACTATCAGCCCGGCACGCGCCGTCCCTACGGCCTGATGGAATGGCCGGCGCTGCTGCGCAAGCTCGACCGGCTTGACCCGAGCTTCCGGGACTGACGGGCGGACGGCATCGATCCTTCGCTATCGGTTTTCGCCCTGCCGCCACGTTGCGGCTGAGGGGGCCCGGGGCAGGGCCTTTCGACCCCCCAAAGCTCTCGCCCCTACGCCGGGGCGAAAAACGCAGCGCATAAGAACTATTACCTGATAAAGCCCCGCTTCGCAGGCTGGAGTAGACAAATGAACCGCAGAACCCTGCTGGCGCAGATCCTTGCGCTGGGTGCCGCCCCCTATGTACTCAGCGCCCGCGCGCAGCCCGGCAAGCCCGTGACGCTGATCGTGCCGTTCGCGCCCGGCGGCAACCTCGACGTCGTGGCGCGCGCCATTGCCCCGGCGCTGGAACAGACCCTCGGCCGCAACGTGATCGTCGATAACCGCCCCGGCGCGGGCGGCGTGATCGGCGCCTCGGCCGTGGCGCGGGCCGAGCCCGATGGGTCCACGCTGCTGGTCACCACGCCCAACGCGGTGGTGGTGCTGCCCAAGATGACGCGCACCAACTTCAAGCTGGCGAGCTTTAGTCCGGTGGGCCTGGTGTCCACCACGTCGCTGGTCGTGGTCGTGAAGGGCGGCGATACGCGTTTCAAGGATGTCGAGGCGCTGCTGGCCTATGCGCGGGCCAATCCGGGCAAGCTGGCGGCGGGCCACGCTGGCCCTGGCACGACCAACCACATGGCGCTGCTCCAGCTGGAGGATGCCGCGAAGATCCGGCTCAACCAGGTGCCCTACAAGGGGTCGGCCCCGGCGCTGGTCGACCTGATGGGCGGCCAGATCGACATGGTGGTGGACCAGCTGACCAGCTCGGCACCGCATATCCAGTCCGGCGCGTTGCGCGCGCTGGCGGTGATGTCGCGCGACCGCGATGCCACGCTGCCCAAGGTGCCGACGTTGCGCGAAGCGGGTCTGGCCAATTTCGAGGCCACCACGGCTACCGGCCTGCTGGCGCCTGCTGGCACGCCGGCCACGGTGATCGACACCATTAACGCCGCGCTGCGCAAGGCGCTGACCGAAGGCAGCGTCAAGAGCCGTCTGCAGAACGTGGGCAGCGTAGCGCAGGCATCGTCGCCGCAGGAACTGCTGGCATCGCTGCAGAAGGAAGACGCCCGCGCGCAGGCGCTGGCCACCGCCGGCCGGCTCAAGGCTGCCGAGTAATCGCACCGAAGGCACCTGAACAAGCGAAGGAATCCATGACACGCCCCTGCCTGCCCCCGCTGGCATCGATCACGCCGCTGTCGTTCCGGGCACCCAGTGGCGCCTGCGACAGCCATGCCCACGTATTCGGGCCCTATGGCCGCCACCCGCTGGCCGATGACCGCAGCTACACGCCGGCCGAGCATCCGGCCGAAGCGTTCATAGCCCATCTCGACGAACTGGGCCTGACGCGTGGGGTGCTGGTGACGGCCAGCGCCAGCGGCACCGACAACAGCGTGGTGATCGACGCCCTGCGCCAGTACCCCGCCCGGCTGCGCGGCATTGCCGTGCCGGCAGCCGATACCACCGATGCAAAGCTTGACGCCTGGCACGACGCCGGCGTGCGCGGCGTCCGCATCAACCTGTACCAGATCGGCGGCCATGCGGTGTACCGCAATGGCGTGGGCATCGACGTGCTGGAGGCCCTCGCGCCGCGGCTGAAGGCGCGCGGCTGGCACGCGCAGATCTGGATCCACGCTCCCGATCTGGTGGAACTAGGCCCGCGCCTGAAGGCGCTGGGGCTGCCGCTGGTGATCGACCACATGGGCCGCATGGCCACGTCGCGCGGTGTGGGCGATGCGGGATTCCAGGCGCTGTGCGCGCTGCTGGCCGAGGGCGTGGCCTGGACAAAGATATCGGGCGCCGACCGCCTGCAGCCCGCCGGCGCGCCGTACCGCGAGGTCGATCCGTTCGTGGCGGCGCTGCTGGCGGCCAATCCGGAGCAGATCGTCTGGGGTTCCGACTGGCCGCACATCAACTATTTCGATCCGGCGCAGATGCCAGACGACGGCGTGCTGTTCAACCTGCTGTCGCGCTGGATCCCCGACGAGACCACCCGCCACCGCGTGCTGGTGGCGAACCCGGCCCGGCTATACGACTTCGGATAACGGCACCGAAGCAACCAAGACACCACAACGACAACGACTGGAACGGAGACATCGCATGCCCCCCACAACGCCCCGGAATACCCGCTGGAACAACGTCGCCATCAGGCTGCTGGCCTGCGCGCTGACGGCCGGCCTGACGCTGGCCGCGCCGGCTCGCGCCGACGACTATCCCACCAAGCCGGTGCGCGTGGTGGTGGCCTTCACGGCGGGCGGTACCACGGACATGCTGGCGCGCAGCGTCAGCCAGCAGCTGGCCCAACGCTTCAAGCAATCGTTCGTGGTGGACAACCGGCCCGGCGCCGGCGGCAATATCGGCACCGAATTCGTGGTGCGGTCGCCCGCCGACGGCTACACGATGCTGGTCAACTCGGTGGGGCCGATCTCGATCAACCAGACGCTCTACAAGAAGCTCAACTACGACCCGCTGACCGATCTGGTGCCGGTTGTGCAAATCGCCGACGTGCCCAATGTGCTGGTGGTGCATCCGTCGCTGCCTGTGAAGTCGTTCGAGGAGTTCGTGGCGTATGCCAAGGCCAACCCCGGCAAGCTGAACTACAGCTCCACGGGCGTGGGCACGTCGTCGCACCTGTCGGGCTTCATGCTGACCGAGCGGATCGGCACGCAGGCCACCCATATTCCGTACAAGGGCGCAGATGCGCTGAACGACCTGCTGTCCGGGCGCGTGCAGTTCATGTTCGCGACCATTCCTTCGGTGATGCCGCATATCCAGGCCGGCAAGCTGCGCGCACTGGCGGTGTCGAGCGCCAAACGTTCGCGCTCGCTGCCAGACCTGCCCACGGTCGCTGAAAAAGGCTTCCCGGGCTTCGAAGCCGGTTCCTGGTTCGGCTTCTTTGCGCCGAAGGGCACGCCGCAGGATGTGATCGCCAAGGTCAACCAGGCCGTCAACGAGGCGCTGCCGTCGCTGCAGGCGCAGATGATCCGCGAGGGCGCCGATCCGGTGGGCGGGTCGCCGAAGCAGTTCGGCGACTTCACGCGCAAGGAATATGTCAAGTGGAAGGCCGTGGTGAAAGCCTCCGGCGCCACGGTGGATTGAGCCGCGCCATGTCAAACGAAGCCCTGCGTATCCTGCTGTCCGCCGCTGCCTTGCAGTCGCACCACGCGGCTATCGACACGGCCATGGCGGCGGCCGGTGTGCCGTGGCAAGCGGTGCTCGTGCCCCAGGTGGACGAACCGCACACCGTCGACGCCGACGTGGCCTTTGTGTCGCGCGACGTGACCGGGCTGTCCACCAAGCACGAGATCCTGCCCGCCACGCAGCGGTTCTATACGGCGATGCTGGATGCACCGTCGCTACGCTGGACCCATACGCATTCGGCGGGCGCGGATCGCGCGATCTTTGGACAGCTGCGCCAGAGGGGCGTGACGGTTACCACGTCGTCGGGTGCCAACGCCGGCGTAGTGGCCCAGACGGCGCTGGCCGGCCTGCTGGCGCTGGCGCGCCATCTTCCGCAACTGATCGACGCGCAACGGGAGTCGCGCTGGGCGCCGCTGATCGGTAGCGGGCTGCCGCGGGACCTGCAGGGCCAGCGTGCCACCATCGTCGGGTGGGGCCCGATCGGGCAGCAGATCGGTGCGGTGCTGCGCGTGCTGGGGCTGGCGGTGACGGTGGTCAGACAGCGTGCCTCGCCGATGGAGACCGGATTCCAGGCGGTCACGTTCGAGCAGTTCGACGCCGTCCTGCCGGATACCGACTGGCTGATCCTCGCCTGTCCGTTGACCGATCGCACGCGCGGGCTGGTCGATCGCGCCGCCTTGCAGCGGCTGCCCGCCGGGGCTCGGCTGGTGAACGTGGCGCGCGGTGAGGTGGTCGACGAACCGGCACTGATCGATGCCTTGCGCGCCCAAAGACTTGGCGGCGCGTACCTGGACGTGTTCGCCCATGAGCCGCTGGCGGCGTCGTCGCCAGTCTGGTCGCTGCCAAACGTCATTGCCACGCCGCACAGCGCGGGCTTCTCGGACGGCAATGCCGCGCGCGTGGTCGATATCTTCCTGGATAATCTGCGACGTTGGTCGACGGGCGAAACCCTTGTAAACCGGGTGGAGTGATCAATTTCAGACGCGTCTGCATGGTATTGCGGAAATTTCAGCAACCTGCGCGGCGGCAAACGCGTCGACAATAGGTCATCGCATTTTCGACCCGCCACGACCGTGCCCAATACCGCGACCCCCGCACCGACCCCTGCACCGACAGCCGCACCGACGGCCGCACAGGCGGCAACCCTCCAGACGTTGCCACGCATCGTCGTCGCCGAAGACAATCCTGTATGCCTGCTGGTGCTTGTCGAGCAGTTACGTGCCATTGGCGGATGCGAGGTCGTGGCCTGCGAGGACGGCCACGATGCCTGGGCTGCGCTGCAGGGCGGCGCGGATTTGCTGTTGACCGATGTCGGCCTGCCGGGCATGAGTGGCCTGGCGTTGGCGCGAGCGATTCGTCATGCCGAGCAGCCGGGCTGCCGTCGGCTGACGATCATCGCGGTGACGGCCACGGCCGACAGCAAGACGCGCCGGGAGTGCCGCGCCGCAGGCATCGACATGGTGCTGGCCAAGCCCGTCGGCCGGGACATGCTGACGCACCTGTTGGGCCGTTATGTCAGCCAGCATGTCAGCCACCATGTCAGCCGCCAGCCGGCCTGACGGACACACGCCGGCAGGCCGGCATCAGCCCTTCCAGGCCGACGCCCGGATGACGCTGCAAAAGTTGCCACGATGAAAATGCGGGTCCTTGTCGGCCAGCACATCGGCCTTGACGTTGCCAAACGTGGTGTCGGGCTTGTGCCGGATGCCGTCGTAGAACGCCTGGATGATGTCTTCCTTGAAGCGGGCGGTGCGCGGATGGACATGCACCACGGCTTCGCGATCGGCCTCGGCAAACGTGTCGTACCCGATGCCCAGCACGTCCATCTCGACGCCGGCCGTCACCAGCGCGATCTCCGGAGCCATGAACTCGGGGATGCCGGGCGTGGTGTGCAGCGCGATGGCGGTCCACACTTTTTCCACTTCCCATTCACCAATGCCACGGCTGCGCAGAAAATCGGCGGCCGCGTTGGCGCCGTCGACTTCGAAACGCTTGTCGGCGCTGCTGTGGGCCTGGGTCAGGCCCATGTCGTGGAACATCGCGCCGGCATAGAGCAGTTCGGGGTCATATGCGAGTCCCCGGTGGCGGCCAGCCAGCGCGGCCCAGTAGTAGACGCGGCTGGAGTGGTGGAAAAGCAGCGGCGACTCGGTGTCGCGCACGAGTTCGGTGATGTCCCGGGCCAGCTGGCTGTCGGGAATGGCAATGTCGGCGGCGGTTGAAACGCATGGTGGCTCCTGTTCATTGGGGTTGCCTCGAGTCTAGGGTTCGCAGTAGCATGTCTTCAATCGTCGTGATGCGACGAATCAAGACATACCCGGACAATCCGGACAATCCGGACAAACTGCTCGGCCGTGCCTGAAAGGCCCCATTTCGCCATGCCCGCTACCCGTACCATCGGCCTGTTGGCCGTCGAAGGCGTCCAGCTGCTGGACGTATCCGGCCCGCTTGACGTTTTTGCCGAAGCCAATGTCCAGGCAGGCGTTACGGTCTACCAGATGCGGGTGGTGGCGTTGCGGCGCGGGCCGCTGACGGCGTCGTCGGGAGCCAGGCTGTTGCCGGACATCGTGATCGAGGACGACACGGCGAGCGGTTCGCCGTCGCGCTTTCACACGCTGCTGGTGGCCGGTGCACCGCATGCCGGCCACGCGCCGGCAGAGCCCCAGGTGCTTGACTGGATCCGCCGCACGGCGCCCGTGACGCGGCGCTACGGTTCCGTCTGCAGCGGCGCCTTCCTGCTGGCGGAGGCCGGACTGCTCGATGGCCGCCGCGCCACCACGCACTGGTCTGCAGCCGATGCGCTGGCTGCGCGCTATCCAAAGGTGACCGTCGATGCCGACGCCATTCACGTCCGTGATGGCAAGGTGCGCACGGCGGCGGGCGTGACCGCCGGCATGGACCTCGCGTTGGCGCTCGTCGAGGAGGACCTTGGCCGGGATATCGCCTTGAAGGTGGCCAGCCAGCTTGTGATGTTTTTCAAGCGACCGGGCGGGCAGGGTCAGTTCAGCCGCCGCGCAGCGCCTGCCGCGGCAAACCGCTCGGCCCTGCAGGAACTGCAACGCTGGGTAGCCGCCCACCCGGCGGCGGCCCACGACGTGCCAAGCCTGGCCGCGCGGATCGGCGTCAGCGCGCGGCACCTGTCGCGTTTGTTCCAGGAGGAAGTCGGCGTCACCCCGGCCAACTGGGTCGAGGCCGCGCGCGTGACCGCCGCCCGGCAACTGCTCGAAGAAGGCAATATCGCGCCCAAGCAGGCCGCTGCCGAGTGCGGCTTTTCCAGCGTCGACACCCTGCGCCGCGCATTCCTGCGGGTGGTCGGCGTGACCCCGGCGGAGTATCGCAAGCGGTTTGTGTCCGGGGTGGAGTGAGCCGTTTCCTATCGGGGAGATGCTTCTTCGGCATTGACGTTCGTAGTTCAAGGATTCGACGATTTACCGGCATATCCCGCGCTGAACAGAATGGCCGCTCACTTCAATGAGGGGCCAGAATGCGAGATATCCGATACGCACTGAAGAACGGCGACAAGACAACGACCGGCGGGATGCTCTGTGCATCGGGGGCTGGGATGATGACGCATCACGGCCAGCCTGTGGGGGTCGAAGGCGACATCGCGACATGTCCGGCTTGCAAGGGCACGGGCAAGGTTTTCAACGATTGCCGACCCAATTTCGACCTGATGGGCAGGCAACTGCTTGTCAGCGGCGCACGGGTCCATTGCGGCTGCGCAAAGCCACCGCTTGTCATTCCATCGCAATCGGACTTCACGCTTGAGGTGAGTCGGGGCACTGCTCTGGCGGCTGGCGTCGCCGAGCCCGCTGTGGCTGCCGCGACCCTTGCCGCGGCCCTTACCGAGAACGCCGGAAGTGGATCGCATCCCCCGGCAGCCGCACATGACGAGCAGATCCGCTGCATCGACGAGGATGGCGCCCCCATTCCCGGCGTGCCGTACTTTATATCCGACCCGCAAGGCAATTCCTGGCAAGGCGTCACCGACGAGGCCGGCTTTTGCCCCCGGATTGCGACAGAGGGCCCGCAGACACTGTCCGTCATCTCTTCGGCCCGCTGGCGCTAGAGCACTGGAAGCGGGAGGAGCGTTGACATGACCACGTACAACGTGGCGACCAACGCGCGAGAGGGGTCCCGGGTCGAGCTCGAGGGCCCCTTGATGCCGGCGCGAGCCTTTTTCTATGCGGTGGTGGAAGAGGTCGGCGAAAACGGCTTTCTGGTCAGGAAGGTTTATGAGGTGCTGGATGAGCTGACGCTGGAGCAATCCAGGTTGCCCATAGAAGTCCTGAAAGATGAAATGAATCCCGAACGCAAAGGCATCAACTATCGGGCACCAGACTCGAAAATTACTATTGCGAGGCATGTCATGGGGGACAAGTTCTCCAAATACATGTCTGCAACCGACTTTTTCCCCCATGGATCGCCTCGACTCAACGGAAGGGTCACGTATGTCGATATTGAAAAGGCGCTTCGTGCGGGCGCAAGAATCGTTTCGCAAGACGCCATCCAACGGGATCTGGACCGCCACCTCCTGAAGTATCCGTACGCGAGGATAAAGACGCTGGAGGCGAAGGATTGGGCGAGGATAGATCGTGAAGTTCTTTTCGAAGGGAAGCCAGTTCCGGCCAGCGCGATATTCAATCCGCAGACGCTTCCTCAGGCACAGGGCTATGTACGCGTGGGGCGGGTGATTCAGGTCGTCGGGATATTCTTCACCGCCTATGACCTGAAGGTTGCCGCGTCGGAATCGGTGAAATTGCAATCGATCAAGCCAATCTCGCAGGAAGTGCTGAGGCAGGCAGGGGGATGGGCCGGCGCCGTGGCCGGCGCAAAGCTGGGCGCCTCCGTGGGCGTGACCTACGGGGTAGTGACCGGGCCAGGCGTGATCGTTACCGGGCTGGTGGGAGGCGTGCTTTTTGGAGCGATGGGATATTTCGGGGCCGGCCACTTGGCCCAAAGGGCGTTCGAATGACCCGCAATCAGAAGATATTGAAGCGGGTCCTCGAAATACTCCGCGAACTCTTGCCAATGCATCCCGCGACGCGGGCGCAACGGCAGCTCCGGCGCGACGTGGAGCGAACCTTGCGACGCGCCTATCGTTCGGTCTGCGACATGTCACTGGAAGAAGCGCGGGCCATGTTCAGCCGTCCACTAGACGACAAGCTCTTTCTGTCACTGGGAGGCTATCCAGAATTTCTGGATTTGCGGGACAGGTCAATGGAAGCTGTGAGCACCGCGTTGCATTTGCTGCCGGAGAAGGTGCCAGCGGTGCATGAAGTCGTGACGCAAGGCTATGACCTGATCGGCAAAAACACATATGCAGGGCGCACGGACGGGGGGAATCGGCTGATCTTTCATACCTTTGAGCAATTCAACGGCATTTGTGTGGGTATATCCACGAACGACGTGGAAGTGTGCCGCCGCGTGATTGCGATGGGCCTTCAGCCGCCGGAGCCCTGGGTGGCCTTTCCCGAATTGGCGGACACGGCCTTCGGCTTTCTGCAAGGCAATATCGAGTACTGGTGGTACGTGTACTGGGAGCCTTACTGGGAGTCGCTCGACAAGGGTAAGCAGGACGCGTTTCTGGCGGGCGCCACGGACGCCTGGCAAGCGTGTTTCTGGCGCCATGTGGGCGAAGGCAGGGAGATTTTCGAAGAAATGGCCCGCGCACGCGCACGGGAGTTCGACTGATGTCGGCGTTTCGAATGAGCGAGATCCGCAGGATCATAGGGAAGGTCCTTGAAACGCTCGCCGATCTCAGACCCATGCATCCCGCGACGCGGGCTGAGCGACGGCGTCAGCGCGAGATGGAAAGATCCTTGCAGCGTGCCTATCGTGCGATATGCGGCATTTCCCTGGAGGAAGCGCAGGCCATGTTCAGCCGTCCACTGGACGACGGGGCTTTTCAGTCGCTGGGCGCCTATCCTCTGTTTCTGGATTTGCGGGACAGGTCAATGGAAGCTGTCAGCACTGGCGTGCATCTGCTGCCTGAGAAGGTACCGGCATTGCGTGAAGTCGTAACGCAAGGTTATGAGCTGATTGGGAAAAACACATACGCAGGGCGCACGGATGCCGGGAACCGCTTGATCTTTCATACCTATGAGGAGTTCAACGGCATTTGCGCGGAAATTTCCACCAACGACGTGGAAGTGTGCCGCCGCGTGATTGCGATGGACCTTCGGCCACCGGAGCCCTGGGTCGCCTTCCCCGAATTGGCGGAAACGGCCTTCGGCTTTCTGCAAGGCAATATCGAGTACTGGTGGTACGTGTACTGGGAGCCATACTGGGAGTCGCTCGACAAGGGTAAGCAGGACGCGTTTCTTGCGGGCGCCACGGATGCCTGGCAAGCGTGTTTCTGGCGCCATCTCGGAGAAGGCAGGGAGATTTTCGAAGAAATGGCCCGGTCGAGGTCGCAGGAAGCCGACCGACGCTAGCGTTCGCGGAGCCCTGCGTCCGCACATCCGGATGGGTGCGCGGACGCAGGTGTTTCCTGGGCCGCCGCCCCTCACATATTCAACGCCCGCTTCTGCACCGCCAGCGCGGCTTCGCGCATGACCTCCGACAGCGACGGGTGCGGGTGGCAGATCATGCCGATGTCTTCCGACGCGGCCTTGAACTCCATGGCGACCACGCCTTCGGCAATCAGGTCCGAGGCATTGGCGGAGATAATGTGTACGCCCAGCAGTTCATCGGTCTTCGCGTCGGCGATCATCTTGACGAAGCCGTCGGGGCGGCCGATGCCCATGGCGCGGCCGTTGGCCTGCATCGGGAACTGGCCGGTGCGGTATTCGCGGCCTTCGGCCTTCAGTTGCGCCTCGGTCTTGCCCACCCAGGCAATCTCGGGCTCGGTGTAGATCACCCACGGAATGCAGTTGTAGTCGATGTGCGGCTTCTGGCCGTCGATGACTTCGGCCACCATCACGCCTTCGTCCTCGGCCTTGTGCGCCAGCATCGGCCCGCGCACCACGTCGCCAATGGCATAGATCCCCGCCACCGAGGTGCGGCAGTTGTCATCGACGGGGATGAAGCCGCGCGGGTCTGCGGACAGGCCCACGGCGTCCAGGCCCAGGTTGTCGGTGTTCGGCACGCGGCCGATCGACACGATCAGGCGATCGGCCTCAAGCTTCTGATCGGCGCCGGACTGGTCCTTGTAGGCGATGGTCACGCCGCCCTTGGCCTTGGTCTTCACCTCGCCGATATTGACACCCAGGTGAATGGTCAGCCCCTGCTTCTTGAACAACTTGGCGGCTTCCCTGGCAATGGCTTCGTCAACGGCGCCCAGGAAGGCGGGCAGGGCTTCAAGAATGGTGACTTCGGCCCCAAGGCGGCGCCAGACCGAGCCCAGTTCCAGCCCGATCACGCCTGCGCCGATCACGGCGAGCTTCTTCGGCACGGAATCGAAGGACAGGGCGCCTTCGTTGTCGGACACGATTTTGTTATCGACAGGCACGCCGGGCAGGTGGCGGGCCTTCGAGCCCGTGGCGATGATGACATTGCGTGCGGTGTAGGGCCTGGTGTCGCCGCCGTCGCTGGCTTCCACGGTGACCACGCCATCGGGCGCCCGGCCCTTGAACTTGCCGTGGCCCTTGATCCAGGTGACCTTGTTCTTGCGGAACAGGAATTCCACGCCGCCGGTGAACTTGTCGACGATGGCGGCCTTGCGGCGGATCATCTGCGCCAGGTCCAGCGACACGCCCTTGATCTGTACGCCGTGGTCGGCCATGCCGTGCTGCGCGTGTTCAAAGTGTTCGGACGACGCCAGCAGCGCCTTGCTGGGGATGCAACCCACGTTCAGGCAGGTGCCGCCCAGGCGAGGCTTGCCCGCCTCGTCCTTCCATTCCTCGATGCAGGCCACGGTCTTGCCAAGTTGCGCGGCCCGGATGGCGGCGATGTAGCCGCCCGGGCCCGATCCGATCACGATCACGTCGAAGTCCGCCTTGGCCGAAGGGCTGGCGCCGCCGCCTGTCGCCCCTGCGGATACGGATGCGGGCGCTGCAGCGGCCGGGGCGGTGGCGGATGCCGCAGCGGGCGCGGAGGCCGAAGCCGTTGCCGGTGCCGGTGCCGGCTTGGCGGCCGGGGCGGCGGCGGTGGCCTTGGCATCGGTATCCACCACGGCGATCACCTCGTCTGCGTGAACGGTGGCGCCGTCCGGCTTGACGATCTGCGTCAGGACACCGTTGTCCGGACACGGCACTTCCAGCGTGACCTTGTCGGTTTCCAGTTCCACAAGGATTTCGTCGCGCTGGACGGCTTCGCCGGGCTTCTTCTTCCACTGGAGCAGCGTGGCTTCCGAGACGGATTCGGACAGCTGGGGCACCTTCACTTCAATCGTGGCCATGGTCTTCCTTCGGGTTCTCGTGTGGCGAAAGCTTCCAGTCTAGGAGAGCACGCCGTCAGCCATGCGATACGCGAATAAGGGTTTACCCGCATAAATGCAAACGGCCCGCCGATAGGGGCGGGCCGGTGCCAGGAAAGACCGCGCTGTGTCGGGGCGCGGCTGGAAGGCTTAGTGGCCGGCGCTCTGGCCTCCGTCAACGTGCAGGATCTCGCCGGTGATGAACGGCGCCGATTCCAGGAACAGCACGGCTTCGGCGATATCGCTCATTTCGCCCATATGGCCCATCGGGTGCAACGCGCCAAGGGCCTCGTGGGTTTCCGGTGCGTGCATCGGCGATTTGATGATGCCGGGGGACACCGCGTTCACGCGGATGCCGCGGCGGGCGTATTCCACGGCCAGCGACTTGGTGGCCGCGTTGATGCCGCCCTTGGTCAGCGATGCCAGCACGGACGGCACGCCCTGAATGGCATGGTCCACCAGGCTGGTGGTGATGCTCACCACGTGGCCGCTGCCCTGCTTTTCCATCTGCGCGATGGCCAGTTGCGTGATGTAGAAGAAGCCGGCCAGATTCACGCCGGTCTTGGTGATGTAGTCCTCGGCCGTGTAGCTGGTGAACGGCTTGGCGATGAAGATGCCGGCGTTGTTGACCAGCGCATCGACGCGGCCGAACGTCTCGATGGCTTGCGACACCACCCGGCGGGCAGTGTGCGGATCGGCGATATCGCCCGGCACGGCCAGGATGTTCGCGTCATCGGGTTGCTGGATGCCGCGCGCCGTGGCCACGACGCGGTAGCCGCGCTGGCGGTAGGCCTTGACCAGTTCGGCGCCGATACCTTGCGAAGCGCCCGTGACGATGGCGACCTTCTGCGTGGCTTGCGTGGCTTGGTTGGTTTGCGTGGTGCTCATGATTTGCCTCATTGATTGGGTTGACCTTGGCATCGCTGCCAATCGAATCGACGTGGTCGATGGCAGGAAATGTAGGTGAGGCAAGCCCGCGATTGAACGGCCCCGGCGCTCAAACAGTTATGCGCGGCGGTAACAAGTGCGCGGGCGTGGCATGATGCGGCGATCTGCCAGGGGAACGGAGGATGCGATGACGACGCTTGGAAGGGCGGTGACCGGCGCGGAGGCCATCGAGACAACGGTATTCCGCCAGGATGCGCTGTCGGTGGGCCTGGTGCTGCCGCTGCTGGGCAAAGGCGAGATCGCACCGGACTTCCAGGCGCAGCTGGACCTCGCGGCGCGCGCCGACGCGCTGGGCTACCGGGCGCTATGGGTGCGCGATGTGCCGCTGAACAGCGCCGGGTATCCCGATCCGGTCGGGCATCTCGACCCCTGGGTGCTGCTTGGCGCGCTGGCCACGCGGACCCGGCGGATTGCGCTGGCCAGCGGCGCCATCGTGCTGACGCTGCGGCATCCGCTGCATATCGCCAAGGCGGCGATTTCAGTCAGTGCGCTGTCGGGGCAGCGCTTTATTCTGGGGCTGGGATCGGGCGACCGTCCGCCCGAATATGCCGCGTTCGGCCGCGACACCGAGGCGCGCCGCGACCTGTTCCGCGATCATTGGGAAACGGTTGGCGCCTCCGTAGGCGTGCCGTCGCGCGTCATGCCGGACCTGCAACCGGAAGGCGCGCCGGATTTCTACCTGCTGCCGCACCAGCCCCGCGCCGTGCCGCTGCTGGCGGTGGGCTCGGGCGGGCAGAGCGTGGACTGGATCGCCCGCCACGCCATCGGGTGGATGACCTACCATCGCGATCCCGACACCCAGCGCGAGCGGCACCGGATGTGGCGCATCGCCGTGGAGCGCGGCGCGCCCGAGCAGTTCCGGGGGTTCGGCGTGGCCATGCGCCTCGACCTGTCAGAGCGGCCCGACGAGGCGCCGTCGCCATTGAATCTCGGCTATCGCACCGGCGCCCGTGCACTGGTGGACCTGCTTTCGGAAATGCGCGAAGCGGGCACGCATCACGTGGCGCTTAATGTCACCGACTCGACACGGCCGCCCGGAGAGGTTCTGGAAGAGGTGGCCGAGACCGTGCTGCCGCACTTCCACGGCGCCGCCCCGGCGTAAGCACGGCGGCTCCCATCAAAGCGCGCAGAGCGTGGCGGCGATCACCAGTGCTGCGGCGGCCACGCCCAGCGATTCGCCAAAATTGTTGCTGCCGTGCATCAGTGCCGTGGATACCAGCGGGCCAACGATCTGGCCGACGCCATAGGCGGCCGTCATCACCGCAAACAGGTTGAACCTGACCTTGCGGGCCAGACGGCGCGCGGCAGGCGCCGCAATCGTGACCGTCCCCATGAAGGTGCCCCCGACCAATACCGCACTGGCCAGGTAGGCCAGCGCCGTATGGCTCAGCGCGGGCAGCACCACGCCAACGGCCTGCACGCCAAGATTCCATTGCATGGCGCGGCGGGTGCCCAGACGCTCATGCACGGCATGCCAGAGGAAACAGGACGGTGCCGCGCCCAGACCGAAGACGGCCCACACGTGAATGGGATCGATCGGGCCCAGCGCGTCTCGTACGAACAGCGGCAGATAAGTGGCGGTGATGATGTAGCCAAAGCCGGCGAGACCATAGCTGACGATCAGCGCGGCCGGCCCGAGGGTGCCCTGCGGGACGGCCGCGGCCGCCGGGGCATCGCCGGTGCGTGCCTCCAGGCCCAGCACGCGCCATGCCAGCGCGCTCAGTACCAGCGCGCCGATGGCCAGCCCAAGCCATAGCGCCAGGCTGTGCCAATGTGCCAGGTTGCCCATGGCGATCAGCTCGGCGGAAACCACGATGCCGATCCCCACGCCGGAAAACATCAGCGGCGCGCCATCGTGTCGGCCGCGCACATGCAGCAGCCACGATGCGGCGCTGACCAGGGCCAGTGCGCTGAGCACACCCGCGACAAAGCGAACCACGATCAGCAGCGGATCGGGCAGCGGCAAAGCCAGCGCCGCCAGCGACACGACCGTCCCGCCCAGTGCCACACGCGACCAGAAGCCGGCCCGGTCACGTGCGATACGTGCGGCCAGCAGGGCACCCACCAGGTAGCCGGCGTAATTGGCCGACGCGGCGAGCGATCCCGTTGCCACGCTCATCGCGCCGTCACGCACCATGAGCGGATACATGCCGGTGAAGGCAAAGCGGCCGAAGCCCATTGCCACGGCCAATGCCAGCGCTGCGGCAATGGCTTCGCCCAGCGATTTCCCGGCGCTGGCATCGCGTCGGGTTTGCGGTGTCGGAATGGAGCGGGCCGTGGAGTTCGCCATGATCGCGGGGGTCGTCACTGATATTCTCAAAAAGAGATGAATGACAACGTAAAAATCTCGATATGGGAATGATAGGGCAAGCCGAACTGCTGGCTTGTTCCGCCATGTATCAAGTGATATTCCGCCTGCGCAAAAGGGGAAGGGGCCGCTACGCGGAAAACTTGTCGACCAGGAAGTCGACGAATGTGCGCACCCGCCGCGACACATGGCGCGCATGGGGATACAGCAGCACGAAGGGGCGCGTGCTGCCGCCAAATTGCTGAAGCACCTGGACGAGCGTGCCTTCACGCAGATCCTGCTCGACGACAAAGCGATAGGTCTGGAACAGGCCCGCGCCGGCTCGGGCCAGCGTAGCGCCGCCGAGCGCGTCCTCGGACGTGGCAATGGCGCCGGTGGTCACCACATCGATGTCCTCGCCGTCCTGGCGGAACGTCCATGGGATGCGTCGGCCGCTGCTCGGACGTTCGAACTGAATGCACTCGTGCGCCAGCAGGTCGTCGAGCGTTTGCGGGGTGCCGTGGCGCTTCAGGTAGGCGGGTGTGCCCACCACCACCATCTCCGCATCTTCCAGCTTGCGCGCGATCAGCGTGGAGTCGTCGGGCGCACGGCCGCGCACCGACAGGTCATACGTGTCGTCGGCAAAGTCCACGTTGCGGTTGCTGATATGGACGTCGATGTCGACCTCGGGATAGCGTTCGCGGAATTCCGGCAGCACCGGCAGCACCCGATAGTGCGCGTACGGGGTGGGCAGGCTGATGCGCAGCCGGCCGGCAGGCGTGGCGTGCTGGCCGCTGATCTGCCGCTCGGCATCCACTAGCTGGGCCAATGCCTGGCGGGTCTCGTCGAAGTAGGTGCGGCCCTCGTCCGTCAACCGGATCTGGCGCGTGGTGCGCACGAACAGCCGGACACCCAGCCGCTCTTCCAGCCTCGACACACTGCGACTGACCGCCGCCGGCGTCACGCCCGCCGCCACCGCCGCCGCCGTAAAGCTGCTAAGTTCGGCCGCCAGACAGAAGAGTTCGATGCTGCCCAGTTGTAGATCGTCGAATTGGCGCTTCATTGTCGGATGGGGCGAAGGTGCAGAACGCAATGATGAGCCACCTCCGGGCAATCGACATCACGGCGGCAGCTTCGAGTGCCCGAAGTGTATGCCATGCCACACATCCGGTGGCGGCCCCATCCTCCCTGTGACCGTCCCAGCCCGCTAATGTCCGGCGCACCGTTTATGCGCAAAACAGCACAATTTGGTCGCTATCGCTCGCCAATTGTCGAGTTAGGCAAGAATCAGTTGCATGTGCTGGCGCCTGTATCGGCTTTTTGAAGATTTGCTGATGCAGCCGTCAGCCGTCAGCCGTCAGCCGTCGAGCGATGCGGACGCGGCCGTGCCAAACCGGTCGGCCTGGGCGCGGACGGTGGTGGCCAGCACGGCCTGGCAGTCGCTGCAAAGCCCCGGCATGGCGAGGTCGGCCTTGGCGGGTATCAATCCATGTGCCAGGAAGTGCTGGCGTACGGTCTGCTCCAGGGCGGCGTCGAACACTTCGGTCAGACTGGCGCAGTGCGTGCAATACAAGTGGCGGTGAACCGGCTGGTCGGCCAGTTCATAAAACGTCATCGAGCGGTTTTTCTTGTCCGATACCACCACGCGCGCTAGCGGTCCCAGATCGGCCAGGTCGTAAATGGCCTTCTTGAACGAGGAAATGGACTGGCCGTCATTGCGCCTGAGCATCGCCGCGCAAAGCTGTTCGGGATTCAAATGGCGCTGCGGCGATGCCAGAAGGACTTCCATCAGCGCAACGCGGGCGGCATTGGGCGTGAGACAGTGAGTCTCCAGCAGCTGAATCGACAATGGGTGCTTTTCGCCAGGCATTTCCGGAATATCAGGGCGCGTGGTTTTCCGCTGGCCGGCGCGGGTATCGGGCGGCAGGGGTGGCCACGCAGGCTAGCCGACGTTCGTTAGCCGGACATTAATTCGTTGCCCGAAAACGGCGAACTGGGGTTTCGCACTTGTTCCTCGGCGTATCAAGTCATGTGCTGCCCGGCCCGTTTATCGGCATATGCGTGGCGCCTATAGTGGGTTCCACGCGAACGGCGCACCGCGCCGATGCAGCAGGAACCCGAGGAAAAAGGAGCCACCATGTCCGTCGAAACAAAACTGGCCGCCCGCGGCCTGACGTTGCCGCCGCCCCCGCAGCCGCTGGGCAGCTATACCGCCGTCAGCCGCGCGGGCGATCTGCTGTTCATCTCCGGGCAGTTGCCGCTGCAGGACGGCAGGGTCGTATGGCAGGGTCAGGTCGGCCGTGACCTGACCGTGGCCGAGGGCAAGCAGGCCGCCCAGCTGGCGGCGTTGAACGTGCTGGCGCAGATCCGCGCGCATCTGGGTGGGTTCGAGCGCCTTGACCATATCGTGCGGGTCGAAGGATTCGTGACCAGCGCCCCGGGCATGCTGGACCAGCCCGCGGTGGTGGACGGCGCCTCGGACCTATTCGCCGATGTGCTCGGCGACAAGGCCGGCCATGCCCGCGCGGTCTATGCGCAGGCCCAGCAGCCGGCCAATGCGGCGGTGATCCTCGTGGTCATCGCGCAGGTCAGGTAGCGCGTCAACAAGCTTCTCTACCCTCATCGCCCACTGATCCCCGCACAGGCGGGCGCACCCTATCCGAATGGATGAGGTGAATAAGCATCAGGCAGAGGCGGCCAAGCCTCTTGTACAGCAGCCAGGAGGCGGCGCAACGGATACGATCAGGCATCGTTCCGACATCGTCCCGAGACACCGCCATGACGCTCTCCGAGGTTGCCCGCTCGCTGTTCATCGAAACCAGCCGCCGCTATCTGCTGGCCGGCCTGCACGGCAGTATGGCCGCTTCAATGCGTCCGGTGCCGGACATCGAGCGTCATCCTGGTGCCGGGCACGGTCAGGATGCCGCCCGTCCCTCTGCGTTGCGCCAGCAGCGACAGCGGGTGGCCGGTCATTAACGCTCCGCCGCGCACCGGACTACAGGGCGACCGGCGCGTCGAACCGGCCGCCGTGCCACTGCCTTGCCAGGCAGAGGCTGGCCGACCGCGCACCTGGCGGCCCGCTGCCTACCAGCGCTCCATATACGGCCGCAGATCCAGCTCGAATGTCCATGCGTCGCGCGGCTGGGTGTGCAGATACCAGTAGTTCTCGGCGATGTGGTCCGGGTCCAGGATGCCGTCCTGTTCCTTGAGCGCGTAGCGTTCCGGGAACGTATCACGGATGAAGGCGGTGTCGATCGCACCATCGACCACCACGTGGGCCACGTGGATGTTGCGCGGGCCCAGTTCGCGCGCCATGCTCTGGGCCAGCGCCCGCAGCGCGTGCTTGGCGCCGGCGAACGCCGCAAAGTTCGCGGCCCCGCGCAGCGCCGCCGTGGCCCCAGTGAACAGGATGGTGCCGCGTCCGCGCGCCACCATCCGGCGCGCGGCGGCCTGTCCGTTGAGGAAGCCGCTGAAGCACGCCATTTCCCAGATCTTGAAGTACTTGCGCGGCGTTTCTTCGAGGATGCTGCTGGGGACGTTGGCGCCGATATTGAACACCAGTACCTCGATGGGGCCGTGCTCGGATTCGATCTGCTCGAACAGCTGCGCCACGTCGTCTTCCTTGCGGGCGTCGCTGCTGTAGCCGAACGCCTGGCCGCCGTCGGCACGGATGCCATCGACCAGCGGCTGCAGCTTGTCGGCCGTGCGCCGGGTTACGCAGGCGATATAGCCTTCGCGCGCAAAGCGACGGGCGATGGCACCGCCGGTGGCGTCGCCGGCGCCAATGACCAGGGCAACCCTGGGATGGGCCTGGGCGGGGTCTGCAGCGGACGTAGTGGTCATGCTGTCTCCTGTTGTGCTGGCTAGTGTAGTGGTTGTCGTGCTACCGCGCTTGCCGGGCCGTGGTGTCAGTGGGCATCGGCGGACGGCGCCTTGGGCGGCATCACCTTGCGCATCAGCGGCACCAGCGGTATCGCCACCGCAAAGCACACCAGGATCACCATGAAGGCATCGGCATACGTCAGCGTATGGGCCTCGCGCATGGTCAGTGCCCAGAGCTGCCGGATGGCGGCGGCGTTGCCGTCGCCCACCTCGTTGCTCAGCGTGGCCAGGCGCGCGGTGGACTGGCCCAGGAATTCGGTCATGGCTTCGTTGCGGATGTTGAGATGCTCGGCCAGCCGCAGGAAGTGCAGGTTGGTGCGGTCGTTCAGGACCGTCGCGCAGGCGGCGATGCCGATGGCGCCGCCAAGGTTGCGCATCAGGTTGAACAGGCCCGACGCCAGCTTCAGCCGCGCGGGCGGCAGCGCGCCCAGCGTCAACGTTACCGTGGGCGCCACGGCAAACTGCTGCCCCATGCCGCGCATGGCCTGCGGAAGCAACAGCTCGGCACTGCCCCAGTCATGCGTGATCGGCGCGAAGCTCCACATCGACAGCGCGAACAGCGCCAGCCCGAACATCAGCAGCCAGCGCAGGTCCACGCGGTTCGCCAGGAAGGCGTAGAGCGGGATCGACATCACCTGGAACAGGCCCGTGGAAAAGATCGCCAGGCCGGTCTGCAGCGCGCTGTAGCCGCGCACCTGGCCCAGGAACAGCGGTGTCAGGTAGATGGTGGCGAAGATGCCGATCCCCGTGACGAACGAGAAGAAGCAGCCCAGCGCGAAATTGGGGTCTTTCAGCGCGCGCAGGTCCACCACGGGATTGGCGAACGTCAGTGACCGCCACAGGAAGCCGATGCCGGCGATGCCCGAGATCCAGGCCGTGGTCAGGATGGTCTGGTCGCCAAACCAGTCCCAGCGCGGCCCTTCCTCGAGCGTGTATTCCAGGCAGCCCAGGAACAGCGCCAGCATCACGATGCCGGGGTAGTCCGCGCCCTTGAGCAGCGACCAGTCCGGATGATCGATCTTGACCAGCATCGGCACCACCACCGTGACGAAGATGCCTGGCACCAGGTTGATGAAGAACAGCCAGTGCCACGAAAAATTGTCGGTGATCCAGCCACCCACCGTCGGCCCCAGTGTGGGTGCCAGCGACGCCAGCCCGCCGATGATGGCGGCGGCCGCCACGCGCTGGCGCCCGGCGAAGAACGCAAACGCCGTGGTGAAGACCATCGGAATCATCGAGCCGCCCAGAAAGCCCTGCGCGGCGCGAAACGCGATCATGCTCTGGATGTTCCAGGCGATGCCGCACAGCAGGCTGGTCAGCGTGAAGCCGGCGGCGGACGCGGCGAACAGCCAGCGCGTGGACATGACCCGCGACAACCATCCGGACAGCGGAATGACGATGATTTCGGCAATCAGGTAGGCGGTCTGTACCCAGACGGTCTCGTCGGTGCCCGCCGACAGGCCGCCGCCAATGTCGCGCAGCGACGCCGAAACAATCTGGATGTCGAGCAGCGCGATGAACATGCCCACGCACATCGTGCCGAAGGCCAGCACGCGGGTGGCCATCGGCAGGTCGGCCGGCGACGGCAGCGCGGGCGGCGCGGCATGCCTGGAAGCGGCGGCTGCGCTGGCTGGCGCCGCAGGGCTGGTGGAAGCGGCTGTATTCATGACTTGCTCGGTGCCTGGTCCTGATGCTGATCCTGGGCCTGCGCAGCTGCCGGCGCCCGCTCTGCATGGGTATCGATCTCGGCCACCACCGACAGGCCGGGGCGCAACAGGCCGAGTCGCGCGTCGGCATCGTCCAGCACGATGCGCACGGGCACGCGCTGCACGATCTTGGTGAAGTTGCCGGTGGCGTTTTCGGGGGGCAGTACGCTGAACTGGGCGCCCGTGGCCGGTGCCAAGCTTGCCACGCGGCCATGGAATACCTTGCCGGGCATCACGTCGGCCACGATGGTGGCGCGCATGCCGGGCTTCATGTGCGCCAGCTGCCCCTCCTTGAAGTTGGCATCGATCCACAGGCCTCGCGCAGGCACGATCGACAGCAACTGCCCGCCGCTCGGCGCATAGGCGCCCACGCGCGCGCGGCGATTCCCCACCGTGCCGTCCACCGGCGCGCGCAGTTCGGTGTAGCCCAGGTTCAGGCGCGCCAGGTCGCGTTCGGCAATGGCCTGTGCCAGCGCCGCCTCGGCCTGCTGCCGCTGCGTGGCGATGACGTCGAGCTGCCGGCGGGCTGCCTCCGCGCTGGCCTTTGCCTTCTGGCCGTTGGCGACCGACTGCTTGAAATCGGCATCGGCCTTCTGTGAACTCTGGATCGATACAGCGGACTTGGCCACGAGGCTTGCGTAGCGCGCCTGATCGTCGCGGGCCCGGACGGTTTCGGCGTCGGTGGCGGCCACGTTGGCGCGGGCTTCGGCGATGACGGCGTCCTGCAGCCTGGCGCGGGCGTCCAGGTTGGCGATCAGGGCCTGCTCGGATGCCACGGCACCTTCGGCCTTGGCCACCGCAGCCCGGTAGTCGCGATTGTCGATGCGGGCCAGCAGGTCGCCCGCGTGCACCGCCTGGTTGTCGGTCACCAGCACCTCGGTCAGGTACCCAGGCACCTTGGCCGCGATCAGCGTCACGTCGCCGCCCACGTAGGCGTCGTCGGTCTCCTGCACGAAGCGGGCGTCGGTCCACCAGTGATAGCCGTAGCCCGCGGCCACCAGTGCAACCAGCGCGCCGCCGGTGCGGATCAGCAAGGGCTTTCTGCCAGGCCGGGCCTTGGTCGGGGTGGCATCGTCGGCCGCGCGGTCGGCGGTTGGGGTGCTGCTGGTCATGAAAGGCTCCGTACTGAAAGCGCACCTGCGGCAGGCGCGAGAGGGGGGGTATCGATGGGATCCGCCGGCATGGCCTCGGCCTGTGCCGTGGCCGAACGCTCGAGGCGTGCCCGCAGAGCCGGGCTGGCCGCCGGACCGGGGGCGATGTAGTGATCGGTTTCGGTGATGCGCTGGCCGGTGTCGGCATCGACCAGTGCAATGCGCACCGCGCGGCCGGTCTGGCGCTCCACCAATTGCACGGTGTCGGCCTGGTCCGCGAAGTGGCGCGTGCCCCAGTCCATCAGCATCAGCAGCACGGGCCGGAAGTCGCGGCCGCGGGCGGTCAGCACGTAGTCGTCCCGCGGCGGATGCGCGCTGTAGGGACGGCGTGCCAGCAGGCCTTCGTCAACCAGCTTGTTCAGACGCCGCGTCAGCATGTTGGGCGCGATGCCCAGGCGCTTCTGGAAATCGTCGAAACGGGTGGCGCCGTAGAACGCCTCGCGCAGGATCAGTACGGACCACGTGTCGCCAACCCGCTCCACGGCGCGGGCCGTGGGGCAGGCCGATTCCTTGTGTGACTTTCTCTGCATCGTCGTCACCTCCTGAAAAAACCTGTTGCTATCAAGATGAAAGTTAGTCTAGGCTAGTAACTATCATCGTGCAAGTATCATTTGCACGAGGGCCACGGAAAGGAATGCGAAATGACGAAACAGGTACAAGGCGGGCGGGTTCGATGGACGGCGACACTGGCGGCATCGGTGGCGGCGATGTTCGCGTTGGCCGGTTGCGCGGCGGTCGGGCCCGACTATCGCGCCCCGGCGGTGGACACCCCGCAGACGTATGGGCACGCGGCGGAAGTCGGACCCGTCAACGATGCGCGCCAGCCGGTGTCACTGGACACCTGGTGGAACGGTTTCAATGACCCGGTGCTGACCACCATCGTCCAGCGCGTGCTGGACCAGAACCTGGACATGGCGGCGTCCTTGGCCCGCGTGGAGCAGGCCCGCGCCGCCGCCAGTTTTGCCGGGGCCGAACTGCTCCCGCAGGGCAGCGCCTATGCCGATGTCGGCAAGCAGCGCCAGTCACTGGAAAGCCCGCTGGGCAAGATCGGCAGCAAATTCCCGGGCTACACGCGCGGGCAGACGCTGTATTCGGTGGGGGCGGCGGCTAGTTGGGAAATCGATCTGGCTGGCGGACTGCGACGCGGCGCCGAGGCCGCCAACGCCGAACTGCAGGCGGCCGAAGCGAACCACCTGGGCGTGCGCGTACTGGTTGCGGCCGAGGCCGCCGACGCCTACTTCCGCGTGCGCGCCGCACAGAGCCGCATCGCCATTGCGGAGCAACAGGTCACCACCAACCAGCGCCTGCTGGACCTCGTGCGGCTGCGGCTGGCCGATGGCATCGGCGCGGAGCGCGAGCAGGCGCAGGCCGAAGCGCAGCTGGCGCAGACGCGCGTCACCATCCCGCCGCTGCGCATCGAACTGGAAACGCAGTTGAACCGGCTCGATGTGCTGATGGGCGCGCAGCCGGGCACCTACGCAGCGGAACTGCGCGGTTCGCAGAGCGCGCTGACGGTACCGCAGGTGGCGCTGGCGCAGGGCCCGGCCAACCTGCTGCAGCGCCGCCCCGACGTGATCGCGGCCGAGCGCCGGCTGGCGGCATCGAATGCGCGCATCGGCGTGGCCACGGCCGAGTACTACCCGAAGGTGTCGCTGTCGGCGCTGCTTGGGTTCGAAAGCCTGTCGGCCAGCAAGCTGTTCACGGCGCAGGCGTTCCAGCCGGCCGCCACGGCGGGTTTGCGCTGGCGCCTGTTCGATTTCGGGCGTGTCGATGCCGAAGTGGCCGGCGCAAGGGGCGCCTACGCCGAGGCGCTGGCCAACTATCGGCAGGCGATGCTGCAGGCCACGGCCGATGTCGAGAACGCGCTGGTGTCGCTGACCCAGCTTGACGCCCAGCGGCTGGAGCTGGACAAGGAAGTAGGCGCCCATGAGCGCGCCCGCAATGCGTCCGAGGACGCCTACAAGGGTGGCGCCGTCAGTCTGTTCGAGGTACTTGACGAGGACCGCCAGCTGCTGGCCGCACGCGACCAGCAGGCCAAGGTGCGGGCCGACAACGCCCGCGCGGCCGTGTCGGCGTTCCGGGCGCTGGGCGGCGGGTGGTCCTGAAGCGCGCGGGAATCCTGTCAGACCGGATCGGCTCAGCGGACGGACCCCCGGCGTCCGGCGTCACGACGCGCTGCCATTGTCCGTACGGCGCTTCGACGGCGCGGTCAATGACGCCCACACCTGCCGGAACGTGGCGCGCAGCGTGCCGCCGGCATCGGTATCGCCGTGCAGCATGGCCGAAATGTAGGCGCGCGCCTGCTTGGCGGAGATATGCGGCGGCAGCGGCGGGACGTCCGGGTCTGTCACCATTTCGAGCACGGTCGGCACGTTGGCGGCCAGCGCCTGGTCCAGCGCGGGGCCGATCGCGTCGGGATTGTCCACGCGGATGCCTTGCAGGCCCAGCATCTGCGCAAAGGCCGCGTAGCCAAAGACCGGCAGATCCTGTGACGCCGCGAATTTCGGATCGCCTTCCATCACGCGCTGTTCCCAGGTCACCTGGTTCAGGTCGCCGTTGTTCAGCACGATGATGGTCAGTGAGCCCCCGGTCCACCGCTTCCAGTCCCGCGAGATGGTGATGAGCGCGCTGATGCCGTTCATCTGCATGGCGCCATCGCCCACCATGGCAATCACCGCGCGTTCCGGATGCGCGTAGCGCGCCGCGATGGCATATGGCACGGCCGGCCCCATGGTGGCCAGCCCGCCGCTGAGCGATGCCATCATGCCGCGCCGGATCTTCAGGTCGCGGGCATACCAGTTGGCCGCCGATCCGGAATCGCAGGTCAGGATGCAGTTGTCGGGCAATCGCCGGGACAGCTCCATGAACACGCGTTGCGGATTGATCGGATTGGCCTCGGCGGCGGCGCGCTGTTCCAGCACCTGCCACCACTCGGCCACGTTTTTCTCGACTTCCTGCTGCCATTCGAGCGGCTTCTGCTCCAGCATGGGCAGCAGCGCGCGCAGTGTGGCGGCGCTGTCGCCTTCGAGGCAGATTTCCATCGGATAGCGCAGGTTCAGCATGCGGCCATCGATATCGATCTGCACGCCGCGCGCCTTGCCTTCCGCCGGCAGGAATTCCGAATAAGGGAACGCGGAGCCCACCATCAGCAGCGTGTCGCAGCCGTTCATCAGCTCCCAGCTTGGCTTGGTGCCCAGCAGGCCGATAGAGCCGGTGACAAAGGGCAGGTCGTCGGGCACGGCGGCCTTGCCCAGCAATGCCTTGGCCACGCCGGCGCCCAGCCGGCGCGCCACCGCGATGACTTCATCGGTTGCGTTCAAGGCACCCGCGCCCACCAGCATCGCGACCTTGCTGCCCGCGTTCAGCACATCGGCCGCACGGCGCAGATCCGGCTCCTGAGGGGCCTGGGCCCGCGCCGTGTAGCCGATGCCCGTGTGCACCGTGCCGTGTTCGCGCGGCGGTTCCGGTACGGCAGGCAGATTCTGCACGTCATTGGGAATGATGATGCACGTCACGGTGCGGCGTTCGATGGCGATGCGCACGGCGCGATCCACCAGGTGCCGCATCTGCGCCGGGTCCACGGCCATGGCCACGAAGTCGCGCGCAACGTCCTTCATCAGCGTGGTCAGATCCACTTCCTGCTGGTAGTCGCCGCCCAGTGCGGCGCGCTTTTGCTGGCCCACGATGGCTACCACCGGCTGGTGGTCCATCCGCGCGTCGTACATGCCATTGAGCAGGTGAATTGCGCCGGGCCCCGACGTCGCCAGGCACACGCCCGGCTCGCCCGTGAACTTGGCATGGGCGCACGCCATGAACGCGGCCAGTTCCTCATGGCGCGCCTGGATGAACTCGGGATCGTTGTCGGCGCGGCCAAAGGCGCCCATCAACCCATTGATACCGTCTCCGGGATAACCGAACACCCGCCGGACGCCCCATTCCCGCAGGCGCTTGAGTACAAAGTCCGAAACCGTCATCGACATCGCCAGCTCCCATCAATTTGGCATCGCCATGCATCAGGCGTGCCGGTGGCAAGCCCGCGGCGAAGACGCCCCCGGCGGAGCGCCTTGCAAGGCAAGCGCAACGGCCGTTATCGCGTAGAAAATGCCCGCGCCGGTAAGGATTGCACGTCGCCCCGGCTAGCGGCCGCCCGGTGCTGCCGGCGTCTGCCATACGGCAGGCAGGTGGGGACGGCTGGCGTAGTCGCCGTGCATCAGCACGAACAGTATTGTCAGGATCGCGAGCGGTACCACCGCCGCGAGCCGCAGCACCGTCGCCGCGCGTGCCAGGTGCATGAAGGCGCCGGCAATCAGCAAGGCCTTGACGGCCGCAATAGCGAGGTTGATGGATGCGTTCCACGGTCCCAGGTCAAGGAAGGCGGTGCCCACGGTGATGGCCAGCAGCAGCACCAGTAGCAGCCATACGCCGAGCAGGCGCCGCGTGGCGGTGGTCATGCCGCGCTCCTGCCGGGGAGATAGAGGATGGGAAACAGGAACAGCCAGATCACGTCGACAAAGTGCCAGTACAGGCCGACGATCTCCAGGCGCGCCATGTTGGCCGACGCGTGGCGTCCGGCGCGAATCGCCATGGCGAAGCCCAGCACCAGCGCGATCCCGATGCAGAGATGCACGGCGTGCAGCCCCGTCATCGCGTAGTAAAGCAGCCGGAACATCTGTCCAGCGTGGCCGCCCGCGCTGGCCGCGTTGCCGGGAACGAAGCCCGAGGCGATGTCCTTCGCATACTCGACGCCCTTGATGCCCAGGAAGATCGCGCCCAGTGCCACAACGGCCCATAGCAGGCGCACGGCACCCCGACGATTGCCGGCCTCCGCCGCCGCGACGGCCAGCGCCATGCACAGGCTGCTGGTCATCAGCACGGCGGTGTTGGCCGTGCCCAGCCACAGATCGGTGCGGCGCGCCGCCAGCGTCAGCCCGGCGGCGTCCGTGAAGCGGACGAAGTAGTACCCGGCGAACAGCGGGCCGAAGAACATCAGCTCGGTGCCCAGGAAGATCCAGACCCCCAGGCGCGCGGCAATGCGCTGCTGGCCGCCGCTGTCGAACTGGAACGGGGGCGTGCTCATTGCGGCGACTCCTGCCCCGTGACGGGATCGTAGGCATAGGCGTCGCGCCGGACCCGGGGTGGCTGGGAAAAGTTGCGCGTGGGCGGCGGTGAAGGCGTCTGCCACTCCAGGCCCGTGGCGTGCCACGGATTCGCCGGCGCGCGCCCGGCCCGGAACAGCGAGTGCACCAGGTACACCATCGGCATCAGGTAACCGATGGCCAGGATCGACCCGCCCGCCGAAGACAGGATGTTCAATACCTGGAATTCCGGCGGATAGGCGTGATAGCGGCGCGGCATGCCCTCGAAGCCCAGCAGGAATTGCGGGAAGAACGTCAGGTTGAAGCCCACGAAGATCACCACGGCCGCGATGCGGGCCCACGTTTCGGGGTAGAGGCGGCCGGTGATCTTGGGCCACCAGAAATGCACCCCGCCCAGATAGGCCATGACCGCGCCGCCCACCATGATGTAGTGAAAGTGGGCGATGACGAAGTAGGTGTCGGTCAGGTGCACGTCCAGCGCCAGCGCGGCCAGCACCAGCCCGGTGAGCCCGCCGATGGTGAACAGCCCGACAAAGCCCAGCGCGTACAGCATCGGTGCCGTCAGGCGGATGCGGCCCTTGTAGAGCGTGGCGGTCCAGTTGAACACCTTGATGGCCGACGGTATGGCCACCAGAAAGCTCAGCAGCGAGAACGTCACGCTTGCCTGATACGACTGTCCGCTCACGAACATGTGGTGGCCCCAGACCAGAAAGCCCAGGCTGGCGATGCCGACGATGGCCCATGCCATGGCGCGATAGCCGAAGACGGGCCGGCGCGCAAAGCACGGGATGATCTCGCTGGCCACGCCCATCGCCGGCAGGATCATGATGTACACGGCCGGATGCGAATAGAACCAGAACAGGTGCTGGAACAGCAGCGGGTCGCCACCCAGTGCCGGGTCGAAGATGCCGATTTGCGCCAGGCGCTCCAGCGCCACCAGGCACAGCGTCATGGCCAGTACCGGCGTGGCCAGCACCAGGATGAGGCTGGTGCCGTAGCTGGCCCAGACGAACAGCGGCAGGCGCATCCAGGTCATGCCGGGTGCGCGCAGCGTGTGCGTGGTGACGATGATGTTCAGGCCGGTGAGGATCGACGAGAAGCCGGTGACGAACACCCCCGCCAGCGTCAGTACCACGTGGCTGTTCGAGAACATCGTCGAGAAAGGCGTGTAGAACGTCCAGCCCGTATCGACGCCGCCCGCGACCATCGCGCCCAGCGTCAGCGTGCCGCCGGCCACGTACAGGTACCAGCTGGCCAGGTTCAGCCGGGGAAACGCCATGTCGCGCGCGCCGATCATCAGCGGCACCAGAAAGTTGCCGAGCACCGATGGAATCGACGGGATCAGGAACAGCCAGATCATGATCACGCCGTGCGCGGTAAACAGCCGGTTGTAGGTGTCGGCGGCCATCAGGTCGCCCTGCGGCGTGACCAGTTCCAGCCGGATCAGCGTGGCCGCCGCGCCGCCGACAAAGAAAAACAGCGTGATCGCCACCATGTACAGCCAGGCGATGCGCTTGTGGTCGGTCGATCCCAGCCAGGAGCCCAGCGTGGTGCCTTCGTCCAGGTAACTGGCCTCGCGGGCGACGTCGGTGTCTTCAGCGGTCTCGGGTGGCATGGGGGGCTCCCGTCGTGGTGCCGGTGGCGCGCAGATAGGCGATGATCGCAAGGATGTCTTCCTCGTCCACCTGCCCCTGGTAGGTTGGCATGATCGGCGCATAGCCGGCTACGACGTCCTTGCGCGGGTCCAGCATCGCATCGCGTACATAGGCGGCGTCGGCGGTGACGGTGCGGCCGTCCTGCAGCGTCACTGTCCGGCCGATCAGCCCGTCCAGGGGCGGCGCGTGCACCGTGCTGCCCGCGTCGTGGCAGGCGGCACACCCGAGCCGCTGGAACAGTGCGCGGCCGCGTGCGGCGATGGTCTCGGGGCCGGTGCCGGCGTCCAGCCATTGGGCGAACGCGGCAGGCGGCATCACGACGATGCGGCCCTGCATGGCGGCGTGGTCGGTGCCGCAATACTCGGCGCAGAAGAGCCGGTATTCGCCGGGCCGGGTGGCCGTGAAGCGCAGCGTCGTATAACGGCCGGGCACCACGTCCTGCTTGATGCGGAATGCCGGCACGTAGAAGCTGTGGATCACATCCTGCGAGGTCATCGTCAGTTCCACGGCCTGCCCCAGCGGCACGTGCAGCTCGTTGATCTCGCGCTTGCCGTTGGCGTGTTCGAGCTTCCACATCCATTGCCGCGCCACCACGGTAACGGGCACCGCGCCTGCGGTTTCGCGGGCCAGCAGCGTGTAGTCAAACGCGCCCCAGGCGAAGATGCCCAGGAAGATCAGCAGTGGCGTGACCGTCCAGGCAATCTCCAGCGACGTGCTGGACACCGGCGGGTCGTGGCGGTCGGCCTGGCGGCGCTCGCGATAGCGGATCACGAACCCGGCCATCACGGACAGCACGGCCAGTGCCACCGCGCAGAGCAGCGCGGTGAGCGACAGCATCAGGGTGTCGTAGCGGCCGGCCGCCAGCGAGGCGCTGTCCGGCAGCAGCTGGAAGGTGCCGTTCATGATGGATGCCCGCGCCGCATGCCTGCCTGCCATAGCCAGCCGATGCCCAACGCGGCGAAGGCTGCCACGAAGAGGATCCGGATGCCATCGAGGATGGTCATCGTATAGCGGCCGGTATGAGGATCGAAATGAACGCAGCGCATCAGCAACTGCTGCGCCGGGGAGCCCACCCGGCCGGCCGCCGCCTGCTCGATCGCGGTGCGTAGCGCTGCGGCATCGAACCGCACCCCACTGAAGGCCCGGGCGATCCGGCCATCGGGCGTCAACACGACCAGGCCGGCCGGATGGGCGATCTGGTCTGCATCGGGCAACGGTGACGCGCGCATGCCGATGGCGCGCATCAGGGCGGCGACGGCCCCGGCATCGCCCGTCAGCATGTGCAGATCGCCGCCTGTGGCGGCCAGCAGGGCGGCATAGTGGGGCTTCTTTGCGGCAGCCATCGCCACGGTCTCGCGGCTGTCGATGCTGACGGCGGCCACGCGCCAGGCATCTTGCGGCAAGTGCGCCTGGGCCAACGATTCGAGTACGCCGTCCATCACGGTGCTGCACAGGTTGGGGCAGCGGTAGTAGCCGGGCACCAGCACCAGCGGCCGGCCCATCGACAGGTCCTGCAGCCGCACCGGCCGTCCCGCTTCGTCCCGGAATTGCAGATCCGCCGGGAGCTGCCTGCCGGGGACGGGTGCAAACGCCATGTCAGGCGCCGCGGGCAGGGCCAGGGGTGCGGCCTTTGCGGACAGGACCAGCCACGCGGCGAGCGCCAGCGCTGCGGTGCGCGCGTTCATGGCGCGGCCTCCGTGCGGTCGCCGGCCATCAGCGCCATGGCACGTGATACCGGGATGCGGGCAATGCCGGCGTGTTTGTCGATCCAGCCCCAGCCGTTGAGCGCGGCGAGCTTTTCGGTCTCGTAGCGCGCACGTTCCGGCTGGGGGGCGCTTTCGGACAGCGGCAGGGCTGCCGGCGACGCGGCGGCAGGCGCAGACGGCACGGGCATCCCCAGCGATCCGGACGCGTTGAGCTGGCGCGCGCAAAGCCAGCCGACGGTTGCCGCCAGCGCAACGGCAACGGCAAGCGCGGCAGCCCCGAGCGCCACGGCGCGCAGGCTGACGTTGCGGGCCTGGCGTGCGCGACTCATGTATGGCCTCCCGTGGAAGGCAGCACCAGCCAGCAGGCCTCCACCGCGTGCATGACGAGCACGATGGCGGCCACCGTCGCCAGCATCGGCGGCGAGCGTTTCACGCGCCGCGACAGCAGGGCCAGCATCGGCAGTGCGAAGTGGCCCAGGGCCAGCACCCAGGCCATCAGCGGCCAGACGCCCGCCCGGCGCACCAGATACCAGCCGATTTCGTGCGGCAGGTCTTCGGCCCAGATGATCAGGTACTGGGTAAAGGCCAGGTAGGCCCAGGTGATGACGGCGGTCATCAGCAGGTTGCCGAGGTCCAGCAGCACGGGCGGCGGTGCGCCGCGCCGCGCGGCCAGCCATGTGCCGAGCGCCAGGCCGGCGCACGCCTGGCCCGTTGCCAGCAGCAGGCCGAACACGCTGGAGTACCAGAGCGGCATCAGCGACATGATCCAGTCAACCGCCGCGATGCTGACCGTCAGCCCGTAGGCGATCAGGGCCGCCGCCGCAAACCGTGGCGAGCGCGCGTGACGGCCGGACTGGCTCATCGTGGCAAGGATGACCCAGACGGCCAGCACTGCCACGCCGCGTATCACGAAGCCGGTTCGGCTCAGCCATAGCGACTTGAACGCGGCACTGTGGGCGGGAATATCGGGCGCCCAGCGTTGCGCCCCACGGGCGGCATCGGCGGCCCAGGGATAGAGCGCACCGACGCCGGCCAGGATCGGCACGAACAGCAGCGCCAGCAGCCAGGTATGACGCGCCATGCCCAGCAGCGGCGCGCGCAGCGGCTCGCCCCACGCGCCGCCGGTCAGGTCATGGATCCAGACAATGGCCAGGCCGCCCATCACCACGCCGATGCAGCACCACCAGGCGGTCAGGTACAGGGCCAGCAGCGAGGCGACGGCGTGCGCGCTCATGGCTGGCCTCCGCCCGGCGCGGTGGCATCGAGCTGCCGCAGGTCGTCGGCCGTCAGGCGCCCGGCGGGTGCGTGCTGGCTCAGCTGCAAGGCGCGCAGATAGGCCACGACGGCCCAGCGGTCCGCCGGCGGCAACTGCGCGGCGTAGGCGGCCATCTGCCCGGTGCCGTGGCTGATGACGTCGTACAGCAGCGTATCGGGTGCGGCGCGCAACGCATCGGTGTGGAACGATGGCGGATGGGGAAAGCCGCGACGTACCACCAAACCGTCGCCGTCCCCGGTAGGGCTGTGGCAGGGCATGCAGTAGATCGCGTAGCGGGACTGACCGCGCTGCAGCTGTTGCAGCGTCAGGGGCGGGCGTGACGCGCTGGCCGCCTCGTCGTGGCTTCGGCCGGTGGAGGTGGCGGCGAACGGGCCGCCAGGCGCGGGCACCGTGTTGTCGGGCAGCGGACGGGCGGAGGTACCGTCACCGAATCGGTCGCTGCGCGCAAATGGCTTGTACTTCGGCTGGTCGTACATGTCCTGGCGCGCGCGCTCGCACCCGGCGGGCATCGCCAGCGTGCAGGTCGCGCACAGCAGGAAAAGGCAGCGCCGCAGCACGGAAGTCATGCCGGCACCTCCGTCACATCGGTTACCTGGAGGGCGTGGGTGGCGGCCAGCATGCGTCGGGCCGCGTCGGCATCTTCGGTGCCGGATCGCACGCACAGGAAGAACCGATGCCGCGACGCCTGTTCGAAATCGGCGGCATCGAACAGCGGGTGCCGCAGACGGGGCAAACGGTTGGCCACCAGCATGCCGACGACCGTTGCCAGCGCCGCGCCCAGGATCGTCAGCGAGAACGTTACCGGCACGAACATCTGCCAGCTTCCGGTAGGGCGGCCGCCAACATTGATGGGATAGTCGATCACCGCCGCGTACCACTGCAGCAGGAAGCCGCCGAGGCCGCCCGCCAGGCCGCCCAGCAGTGCCAGCAGCGGCATGCGGTCAGTGGCCATGCCGATGGCGTCGGCCAGCTGCTCCACGGGATAGGGCGTGAACGCTTCGAGATCGGTGAAGCCGGCGGCGCGCGCATGGCGGGCCGCGGCCAGCAAGGCTCCGCCGGTGCGGTATTCGGCCAGTACGCCGTAGAGGCTCATGTCTGCTCCTTCGCGCTGGTGTGCACGAGTTCGCGCATCTCCGCAATGGAGATCACCGGCAGGCAGCGGATAAACACCAGGAACAGCCACGCGAACATGGCGATGGAGCCGGCCAGCATGATCCAGTCCCACACGGTCGGATAGAACATGCCCCACGACGAGGGGAGGAAGTCGCGATGCAGGCTCGATACGACGATCATGAACCGTTCCATCCACATGCCCGAATTGATGACCAGGCTCAGCGCGAACAGCGCCAGCGGGCTGTGCCGCACGCGCCGCCACCAGAGGCACTGCGGCGCCAGCACATTGCAGGCCATCATTGCCCAGTACACGCCCGCGTAGGGGCCGCCCCAGCGATTGCGCACCACGAAGATCTCGTACGGATCGCCGCTGTAGAAGGCGGTGAAGATCTCGCTGGCGTAGCCATAGGCGACGATCACGCTCATCGTGAGCATGATCTTGGCCGCATTGGCCAGGTGGCGGCTGGTGATGAAATCCTGCAGGCCGTAGGCGTGCCGCAGCGGAATGGCGATGGTCAGCACCATGGCGAAGCCCGAGAACAGTGCGCCCGCCACGAAGTACGGCGGGAAGATGGTGGAGTGGTAGCCCGGGGTGTTGCCGATCGCGAAATCAAGCGACACGATGGAGTGCACGGCGATGACCAGTGGCGTGGCCAGCCCCGCCAGCAGCTTGTAGGCGCTTTCGTGGCGCGCCCAGTGCCGCGCGTCGCCGCGCCAACCCAGCGACAGCAAACCATAGGTTTGCGCCACCCGCCGGCGCCCGCGCAGGCACGCGCGGTCGCGCAGCGTGGCCAGGTCGGGGATCAGCCCGACATACCAGAACAGCAGCGACACGATCAGGTAGGTGCCGATGGCGAACAGATCCCACACCAGCGGGCTGCGCCATTGCGGCCAGACGTTCATCACGTTGGGGTAGGGCACCAGCCAGTAGAAGAACCACGGACGTCCCAGGTGCAGGATCGGGAACAGGCCGGCGATGGCGGCGGCGAACAATGTCATGGCTTCGGCGAACCGGTTCACCGACGTGCGCCACTGCTGCCTGAGCAGCAGCAGGAACGCCGAGATGAAGGTGCCGGCATGGCCGATCCCGATCCACCAGACGAAGTTGCCGATGGCGAAGCCCCACGCCACGGGAATATCGACTCCCCAGATGCCCACGCCCCGGGCGAACAGCCAGGCGGTGGCGCCCATGAAGACGAGCATGCCGGCAAACGTCAGCAGGAAGGCGCCCAGCCAGGGCAGTTGCACCGGCCGTTCCAGTACCAGGCCGGCGATCTTGTCCGACACGCTGGCGTAGCCCCAGCCCTGCCGCAGCACGCCGATGTCCTTGGAAACGGGAGGCGTATCCGATGGGTCGGCCATGGCTAGGCAAGGTCCTCGTCGGGATTGGTGACCAGCGCGGCATAGCTGGTGCGGGGCCGCGTGTTCAGTTCGGCCAGCAGGTCGTAGTTGCGCGGCGACTGCTTGAGCTGGCTGACCTGGCTCTGCGGATCGGCGAGATTGCCGAACGCGATGGCCTGCGTCGGGCAGCTGGCCTGGCAGGCGGTGACCACATCGCCATCGCGCAGCGGCTGGCCGAGCTTTTCCGCCTCGATGCGGGCGCGCGTGATGCGCTGCAGGCAATACGTGCATTTCTCCATCACGCCCCGGTGGCGCACCGTCACTTCGGGGTTGTAGGCCGGCGGCGGCCGGTCGTCGCCCTGATTGCTGTACTGCAGGAAGTTGAAGCGCCGCACCTTGTACGGGCAGTTGTTGGAACAGAAACGCGTGCCGACGCAGCGGTTGTAGACCTGCACGTTGAGGCCGGCGCTGTCGTGGACCGTGGCGCCGACCGGGCAGACCAGCTCGCACGGCGCGTCTTCGCAGTGCATGCACGGCACGGGCTGGAACACCGTGCGTACCGGGTGGCCTTCGGTGTCGTGCCCGTCGTCGTAGCGATCGACGCGTATCCAGTGCAACACGCGCCCACGCGCCACCTCGGTCTTGCCCACCACCGGAATGTTGTTTTCGGCCTGACAGGCGATGGTGCAGGCATTGCAGCCGATGCAGGCGTTCAGGTCGACCGTCATGCCCCAGCGTTCGTTGGGGTAGGGCCAGCGCGGGTAAAGCGATTCGGCGGCCTCCGGTGCATGGCCCTGCGCGAAATGCGGATGGCGGCGGTATTCGGCGGCAGTGGCAGCCGGGGCTACGTCGCGCCCCGCCATCGAGGTCTGCGTCTGCACCACCGCGAACGCATGGGTGGCACCCGTTGCTTCGATGGTGATGGCGTGCGGCCCGGCGGACGTGCGTAGCGCATAGGCGTCGAAGCCCACGCCGTTGCCGACGCGCCCGGCATGGCGACGTCCATAGCCCAGCGGCAGCGTGACGACACCTTCGGCCTGATGCGGCATCACCCACACCGGTGCCTCGACCGGCCGGCCGTGGCCCTCCGTGCGGCGAATCCGCACGATGTCCCCGGTGGCCAGATGGTGCGTCCGGGCCGTGAGCGGGCCGATCAGCGCGGCGTTGTCCCAGGTATGCCGCGTCAGCGCGCGCGGCAGTTCCTGCAGCCAGGCGTTGTTGGCCAGTTCTCCGGCATCGGTGGCGGGGTCTGGTGTAAAGCGGGCGACCAGCGCAGGCGCGGTGAATGGCGGCGGCTCGATGGGGCGGTGCAAGTCGGGCTGCACGGCCGGGGCTGCCGTTTCGGGGATCACGCCGGTGCGCAGGGCCAGCTGCCAGAAGTCATCGAAGCCGGATGACTGACGCGCCTGCCAGTGCGCGCGTACAAGCGCATGACCGGAAGCCGGCTGGTCGCCGGTGGCGGCGGACAGCAGTTCATGTGCCGAGCGTCCGCCGTTGAGCGGCGCAATCAGCGGCTGCACGATCGATATGGTGCCGTCCCAGGCATGGGCATCGCTCCACCGTTCCAGATCGTGCGCCAGCGGGATATGCCAGGTAGTCAGGCGTGCCGTTTCGTCGCGGTACAGGCCCAGGTGGGCCGACCATGGCACGTTGCCGAGCGCGGCACGGAAATCCACGTCGCAAGGCGCGTCATAGGCCGGGTTGGCGTCGATGACCAGCAGCGCCGATACCTGCCCGTCCTGCATGGCCCGGGTCAGTGCGGCCAGCGAATGGCTATCGCCACGGGGTCGTCTTGGCGATCGGGCGACCGTGCGTACGGCCTTGCCAAGATTGCCCAGCCGCGCGTTGATGCGCCAGATCAGCGCCTGCGTCGGCGGCGCGAGGCTGTCGCCCGGCACCAGCAACGACTGACCCGGCGGCGCATCGGCCAGGCGCCGGGCCAGCACATCGAGCCAGCGGCGTGCCATGGCGGTGTCGGGGGCGGGTGTGTCTGCCGCCGCTTCGGGCATGCCCAGCCTGCGCGCGAGCGACCACGCCAGTCGTTCGATGTCATGCGGTGGCAGTGCCAGACGGTTGTCGGCGATCTCGCCGGTCAGCGTGGGCGACGATTCGATCGCATAGAGGCGGCGCGCCAGAGCGGGTGCCACGCCGCGGCGGTCGGCCATCAGGTCGCGTGCCTGCCGTACGGCGCCGGGCCCGTGGCCAAGCAGATCGGCATCGAACGTCAGCACGAGCCGGGCTGGCGTGGTATCGATGACCGGGTCCACGGCGTCGCCAAAGGCCAGATCGATCGCCGGGGTGCCGTCCTGGACCGGATCATGGGCGTGCCACGCGGCCTTCGGATACCGTTCCAGCCAGCGCGCGATCTGTGCCGCCAGCGTAGGCGAGCCGACATTGCCGGTCAGCAGGCGCAGCCCTTGGCCATCGCTGTCCCGCCACTGCGTGCGCTGGACAGCCAGAGCCGCGTCGAAGGCCTGCCAGGTCGACATGGCGGCGCCGCGACAAGGTGCCTGACTGCGGTCGGGGTCCCATAGCTGGAGCACGGCGGCCTGGTCGAACGGATGCGTGGCGCCCAGGCTGGCAGGGTGGCGCGGATTGCCCTCGATCTTGGTCGGGCGGCCCATGTTGCTTTCGACCAGGACGCCGGTGCCATAACCATGGCGGGTCAGCGCGGTGGCGTAGAACAGCGGCCGGCCCGGCACCATGCCCTCGGGCATGTGGACGTAGGGGACGATGGTCTCCTTGGGCGGCCCGCTGCAGGCGCTGCCGGCCAGCGCGGCCGAGGCGGCCATCACGCGCAGGAAGTTGCGCCGGGCGCGGCTGTCGGGGGCGTCGGTGTGCACGGGAGCATCGGCGGCTTCGTGCGCAGGGACGATCGGAATCACGGGCCGGTGCGTCATCGATGACAGGTAGAACAATCGGTGAGGCGTCGCGTGTCCTGCAGGTGATACATCTTCTGCAGCAGGGCCATTTCGTCGGGCGCCAGCGGCGGGCGCTCGCGCATCGCGAAGATGTCGGCCGGCGCGTGCAGGTGGCGGGCGGGGTCGCGGTGGCATGCCAGACACCACTGCATGTCAAGCGGCGCCACCCGGCGGGTCAGCGGCATCTGGTCCACCCGCCCGTGGCACTCCTGGCAGGCCACGCCCTTGGCAACGTGGATGCTGTGGTCGAAATACACGAAATCGGGCAGGTCATGCACGCGCGTCCACGCCAGTGGGCGGTTGTCGCGAAGGCTGGCATGCAGCGGGGCCAGCATCGGCGCGTCGCGAAACAGCACGCTGTGGCAGGTCAGGCATACGCTGGTGGCCGGCATGCCGGCAAAGGCCGACGTCTCCACGGACGCATGGCAGTAGCGGCAGTCGATGCCATCGTCGGAGACGTGATGCTTGTGGCTGAACGGTATGGGCTGCGCAACGGGATCCTGCATCTCGATCTGTGGGGCCATGGACCAGCGGGCCACCCCGAGGGCGACGGCGACAAGAACCAGCACGCCAAGGGCCAGCAGCTTGAGAACAAGGACTTCCGCACGTGTGAAGGCCTGCGCCATGACGTGTTTTTCTTACTGGCGAAACATCTCGACGCTGCAATTGGGATGCCAGGCGCAGGCTTGCATGGCACCGCCGGGCAGGCGGACGCGCCACCGGGCGGGCTGCAGGCCGCGTGTGTAGCTCTTACACAGGCGCCCTGCAATTGCCCGGCCCAGGGAGGCCGGATGCGCCTGCGAGTTCTCGCAGGACATGTGGACAGCACGTATCGGCCAGACTATCCGGTAGGCGGGGGTAAGATACCGGGGCCGGACATCCTTCAGGAGACACAGCATGAGCAGCAAGAACACGATCTGTTTGTGGTTCGAGCGGGACGCGCTGGACGCGGCCACCTTTTACGCGCAGCACATCCCCGACAGCAAGGTCGGCGCGATGATGCGGGCGCCCGGCGACTATCCCGACGGAAAGCTCGGGGACGTCCTGACCGTCGAGTTCACGGTGGCCGGCATTCCCTGCGTCGGGCTGAACGGCGGCCCGCACTTCAAGCACAGCGAGGCGTTCTCGTTCCAGATCGCCACCGACGACCAGGCCGAGACCGACCGCCTGTGGAGCGCGATCGTCGATAACGGCGGGAAGGAGAGCGAATGCGGCTGGTGCAAGGACCGCTGGGGGATTTCGTGGCAGATCACCCCGCGTGTGCTGCTGGCCGGGATCTCCGACCCCGACCGCGCGGCGGCCAAGCGCGTCTTCGACGCCATGATGACGATGCGCAAGATCGACATTGCCGCCATCGAGGCGGCGCGGCGGGGTTGATTGCCGCTGGTGACGAATAGGCCGCAAACGATCCTGCAACCCGGAGCGAGCATGCCGATGCCGACATGTGTGCCAGCGCGGACGGCGCTGGTGGTCATGCATTATCAGACGGACATCCTGAACCTGTTTCCGGACGTCGCGCCCACCTTGCTGGCCAACACGCGGCGGCTCTGCGACGCGGCCCGGGCGCGGGGCGTCGCCGTCTACTTTGCGAAGATCCACTTCGCGCCCGGTTATCCGGAGATCAGTCCGCTGAACCGTAACGGTCAGGGTATCCGGCAACTGGGCCTTTTCGTGGAAGACCGGATATCGCCGGAACTGGGCCGCCAGCCCGATGAGCCCCTCATCGTTGCGCATCGGGCCAGCGTGTTCTTCGGCACCGATCTGCAGGTGCGGCTGTCGGCCCAGGGCATCGATACGTTGGTCATGGTGGGGATTGCCTCGACCGGCGTGATGCTGTCGTCGGTTGCGTACGCCAGCGACGCGGACTACCGGCTGCTGACCGTCAAGGATTGCTGCTACGACCCGGACCCGGTTGTCCACGATCACCTGTTTGCCACGGCGTTCGCGTCGCGCACGGCGGTGCTGTCGCTGGCCGATGCCTTGTCCTGGCTAGGCTGACTGGTCTACCGCAGACCGGACGGTCAGAACCCGAGGTGGACCGATACCGCCGGCGTGGCCTTGTAGACGCGCAGGAACGTCTGATTTGCCATGTCGCGCGAGACGCCGAAACAGACCCCATTTCGCAAAATTCCCCGAAATATTTGCGGGCGGCGGCCGGACGCGGCCGTGGGGGGCTAGCCGGCGCCGCCCCGGGGCGCCATGCCCTCGCGCTCCAGCCATGCGCAGAATTGCCCGACCAGTTCATCGCCAGACTTGTCGTCCGGCACGTAGGTGCAATAGCTGCGCGATGGCAGGCGCGGCATGGCGAACGGCTCGATCAGCCGCCCGGCGGCGAGATCGTCGGCCACCAGCGCGATTGGCCCAATCGCAATGCCGATGCCGTCGATGGCGGCCTGCAAGGTCAGGTAGAAGTGGTCGAAATTCAGGGTAGCGGCCGGGATCAGGGTTGGCATCTGCGCGCTGGCCAGCCAGTCCGACCAGAGGCGGGGCAGGCTCGAAGTGTGCAGCAACGTGTGTCGGCGCAGGTCGCCTGCCGACTGAAGCGGCAGGCGCTGCAGCAACGCCGGGCTGCAGACCGGCGCCCGTTCCTCGTGCAGGAAAGACCGGGTCCCATAGCCATAGAACGTGTCCGGGCCGCCCCGGATGATCACGTCATACCCATCGCTGAGGCTTTCCAGCGGCGCGTTGGACGTCTCCACGCTTACCTCGACATCGGGATGCGCCGCGCGAAACGCTGCCAGCCGGGGCACCAGCCAGCGCAGCGTGAAGGTGGCTGAGGCGTTCACCGACAAGGTCCGGGCGACCGTCTCGGTCACGCCATAGCGGGCTGTGGCCAGCGATAGCTGCTCGAACAGCGGACCGACCTTGTCCAGATAGGCTTTGGCCGCGGGCGTCAGTGCCACGCGGCGGTTCTGCCGTTCGAACAACGGGGCGCCAAGCCATTCTTCGAGCAGGCGCACCTGCTGGCTGACCGCGCCATGCGTCACATGCAGTTCTGCGGCGGCGTCCTTGATGCTGCCGAGCCGGCCGGCGGCCTCGAAGGCCCGCAAGGCGTTTAACGGAGGCAAGACTCGTTTCATCAGAGATAGATTTTCTAACGTGACCGGCCAATTTATCTCGGTTGTACGGCCGTTACAAGATAGATATCCTGTTTTTCGATCGTTTCTGTGTCTTGCTGGCGTTGTTCCCGCTCACTTTCTTTCCGCACCCCTATGTTCAGTCTTACCGGTGGCGTCGTGCTTTTGGCGGCCTTGCTTCACGCAAGCTGGAACGCGATGCTGCATGGCAATCGAGATCGCTTCCTGTCCATGACGTGGATGAGCATCGCCATCGCGGCGGTGGCCACGTTCATCGTCGTGTCCACCCCATTGCCGGACCGTGCCGCCTGGCCGTATCTGGTGGCGTCGGGGCTCGTGCATATCTTCTACAACGTGAGTCTGGTGCGGTCGTATCGCCGCAACGACCTCGCGCTGGCCTATCCGATTGCGCGTGGTTCGTCGCCGCTGCTGGTGACGCTCGGCGCGGCATGGTTCGCGCAGGAGGCCATCGGGCCGCTGCACGTGCTGGGCGTGGCGATGATATCGGGCGGCATCATCGCCATCGCGTTGCAGGGGCGCCGCGTGTCGCGCGCCGGCGCACTGGCTGCGCTGGCGACCGGCGCGACGATTGCGCTCTATACGGTCATCGACGGCATCGGCGTCAGGCTTTCCGGCGGCCAGGCACTGTCGTACACCGCGTGGATGTTCCTGTTTTACTGGCTCATGCCGGTGCTGTTCGTTGCGATGCGTGGCGCGGGGGCGCTCTGGATGCCGGTCCGGGCCGACCCGCTGTCGGTCGGCGTATCGCTCGCGGGCGGGCTGGTGTCGCTGGCCGCGTATGGGATCGTGATCTGGGTGCTGCAGTCGGGTGCGATGGGCGCGGTGTCGGCGTTGCGAGAGACCAGCGTGGTGTTCGCGGTGCTGATCGGACGGGTGTTCCTGGGCGAAACCGTCAGCCGGACGCGCTGGGCCGCCTGCCTGGTCGTCACGGCCGGCGCGATTTGCCTGGGACTTTGAACAAGCGGAGATATTGGCAACATGACGAACGACATGAATCGGCATCGGCGGACGGGTCAATGCCATTGCGGGGCGGTGCGCTTCGAGGCGACACTGAGCGACGGCCTCAACGCGGTGCGCCGCTGCAACTGTTCCTACTGTCGGATGCGAGGCGCTGTCGTCGTCGCGGCGGAAATCGGTGGAATCAGGTTTCTGCGCGGCGAGGGGCTACTGAGCAGCTACCGCTTCAACACCGGGTCGGCCCAGCACTTCTTCTGTTCGCGCTGCGGCATCCATACGCATCTTCAGCGGCGTTCGAATCCGAACCTGTACGGCATCAACGTGGCTTGCCTGGACGGCGTCAGCCCGTTCGATTTTGCGGAGGTGCCGGTCATGGATGGCGTCAATCATCCGAACGATACCGGCGGCCCGGCGCGGCTGGCCGGCACGCTGCGGTACGTGCCGGCTGACCCGCCGATTGGCTGATCCATCAGCCCTGTTCCCAGGCGCTGCACCAGCCCTTGGCCGCCACCTCCTTGTCGCCGAACAGCACGCAGCCGCCCGATGCGCTGCCGTTGTCGCCCTGGTAGAGCTGGCAGTTGGCGCAGGTCTGCGATGGCTTGTGGGCCGGGAATTTCTGCGGATCGACCTTCGCGGTGTCGGCCTTGTAGCCCAGCTTCAGTGCCGTCGGCTCCTGCTCGCCCAGCATGCTCGCGGCGCGCGCGTGCCGGGTGCCGAGGGCTGTGCTGGCGACCATGCAGGTGGTCAGGGCGAGTGGAAGGTAGCCAAGGAATTGTCGTCTGCGCGGCATGGTGGGGTCCTGTCATGGGGGAAGCCTAAGGTGTGGCAAGCGTACAGGGTTTCGGCGCGCTTGAGCGCCCGGTGGATCATCCCGGCCGGAAGAAACACCGGTCCGCCTGCCGGTAGCCGGCCGAGGCAGTCGGCGGCCTTCAGGCGGCCGCCGACGTGCCGCGGTGGCGATATTGTGCGCATGGCGGGCGGCGCCTATCATCCCGGGGCCGGCATCCCGTTTTGCCGCGCCATGGGATCGGTCACATGGGCGGCGGTGTGGCGGGCCATCGGACCAATCATTGGGCCAACCACCGTCAAGCGACTGGAAGAACATGAACAACACCCCCATTCCGCAGGCTGTATACAGCCCCATCACCCGCAGCGCGATCTTTATCGTCGCCACCGTTTCCGACGGCGACGCGCACGCCGACACGGTCAGGTCGCTATGCGGCGACATCGCCGGGCTGGTGCGCTCGGTAGGCAAGCGCGTGCCGGCGGGCAACCTGTCCTGCGTCTGCGGCTTTGCATCGGATGCCTGGAGCCGGCTCTTCGGCAATCCGCGCCCGGCTTCGCTGCATCCGTTTCGCGAGTTCGAGGCCGGCAACCGACGTGCCATGGCCACTCCGGGCGACCTGCTCCTGCATATCCGCGCCGACCAGATGGACCTGTGCTTCGAACTGGCCATGCAGCTGATGCGGCGCCTGGGCGACGCGGTGACCGTGGTGGACGAAGTGCAGGGATTCCGGTACTTCGACATGCGCAGCATGGTGGGCTTTGTCGATGGCACGGAGAACCCCGAGGGCGACGACAAGGCCCGTTTCACGATCATCGGCGACGAAGACGCGGCGTTCGCGGGTGGCAGCTATGTGCTCGTACAGAAGTACCTGCACAACATGGATGCCTGGAACGACCTGACGGTGGAGGCCCAGGAGCGCATCATCGGCCGGACCAAGCTCGACGACATCGAGCTTGACGATGCGGTCAAGCCGTCCTGTTCGCACAGCACGCTGACGACGCTCGAGGAAGATGGCGAGGAGGTCAAGATCCTGCGCGACAACATGCCGTTCGGCCAGCCCGGCAAGGGCGAATTCGGCACGTATTTCATTGGCTACGCCCGCTCGCCGGCACCGATCGAGCAGATGCTTGAGAACATGGTCGTCGGCAAGCCGCCGGGCAACTATGACCGGCTGCTCGATTTCAGCCAGGCGGTGACAGGCGGCCTGTTCTTCGTGCCATCGGCCGATCTGCTGGAGGCGCTGTCGGAGCGCGAGCCCGGCACGGCTGGCTGACCGGCCGACATCAGACCGAAAAAAACGCCCGCTCGGGGAAGCGGGCGCAATCGGAGGGAGGATGGGCCCCAGATCGAGGCCAGGCCATGGTAAGCAAATGTCGCCCGCCGATGCATTGCACATTGGTATGGCTATGCCTATCCGAGGGTTGAAGGGACAATATCCGCCATCCAATCCTTGATGGGTGTGGCACCGAATTGAACTGGGACGATACGCGAATCTTTCTGGCCCTCCAGCGCGAGGGCACGTTGCGACGTGCGGCCCGGGTGGCCGGCGTCGATCAGGCCACGGTCGGACGGCGGCTGGCGGCGCTTGAGCACGCGCTGGGCGCCACGCTGTTCCTGCGCACGCCGGACGGCTATGTGCTCACGCCCGCAGGCGAAAACGCCTTGCGGTCGGCCGAGAAGATGGAGGCGTCTGCCAACGATCTGGTGCGGCAGGCGCAGGGCACCGACAGCCGGCTTGCCGGCGAGGTCAAGGTGACCACGACCGATTCGCTGGCGCTGGAGTTCGTGATTCCGGCGATTGCGCGGCTCCATGCCGACCATCCGGACGTGCAGGTGATGCTCAATACGTCGACCCAGGTGCTGAACCTGGCGCGCCGCGAGGCCGATATCGCCATCCGCAACATGAAGCCGGACAACCCCGATCTGGTCGCGCGGCGGCTGGCGCGCTGGCCGGTGGGGCTGTACGCGTCCAGCGCCTATCTGGCCCAACGCGGTGAGCCGGATCCCCAGACGGGCTTTGCCGGCCACGACCTGGTGATGTACCAGCCGCACCTGGCCAGCCGCGCAGCGCCGACCCTGGTCGGGGAGCCGATCGGTGCGGGGCGGCTGGTGGCGGCAGTGAATTCGAGCCTGATGCTCCGGGCGATGATCCGCATGGGTACGGCCATCGGCGAAGTGCCCGTGCCCCTGGCCGAGCGCGACGGGCTGGTGCGGGTCTGGCCCGACCGCGAGCGGGCCCGCCGCTACGAAGTCTGGCTGGTCACGCACCAGGACTTGCGGCACACCGCGCGCGTCCGGGCGATGATCGATACGATCGCTGCATCGTTTCAGGACCACGATGCCTGACAGCCGCCGCGCGCGGGCAGGCCGGGCGCCAGCCTGGCTCAGGCGCCGGGATGCTCCACGGCCAGCACGATCTTGCCGATGCTCTGGTTCGACTCCATGCGCCGGTGGGCATCGGCAGCCTGGCGCAGCGGAAAGACGCTGTCGATCACCGGCTTGAGCCCCGCCGCCGCGAAACGCGTCAACCAGTGCTCGCGGAAGCGGCGGGTCATCGCGTGCTTTTCGGCCTGCGTGCGCGATTTCATCACCGTGCCGATGATTTTCAGATGGCCATACAGGATGCGTTCCAGCGGCAGGTTGGCGCCCGTGCCGCCGCCGAGGATGCCTACCTGGATCAGTCGCCCGCCATTGGCCAGCGCGTGGATGTTCCGTTCGAAATAGGGCGCGCCGACGAAATCGACGATGACGTCTACACCCCGGCCGTCCGTGGCGTCCTTTACGACCGTCAGGAAGTCTTGCTGGCGATAGTCGATCAGGACGTTCGCGCCAAGCTCGCGCAGCGGCGCCAGCTTGTTGCCGCTGGCTGTGACAAATACCTCGGCGCCAGACGCGGCCGCCAGCTGCACGGCGGCGGAGCCCACGCCGCTGGCTGCGGCATGGATCAGCACGCGCTCGCCGGTGCGCAGGCCGGCAAGGTGGAACAGCGCCTCGTGGGCGGTCACGAACACTTCGGGAATCGCCGCCGCTTCGATGAAGGACAGCCCCTCCGGGATCGGCATGGCCATGCGATGGTCAATGCGGGCCAGCTCCGCGTAGCCACCGCCCCCGACAATGCCCATGACTCGGTCGCCTGTTTTGAAGCCTTGCGCCTGGTCGCCCACGGCCACCACTTCGCCAGCGATCTCCAGGCCCATGACGTCCGAATCGCCAAAGCTGGCGCGGCCGTATGCGCCTTGCCGCTGGTTGATGTCGGCGCGGTTCACGCCAGCGGCGTGGTTGCGCACCAGCAGGTCGTGGGGACGCAGCGCCGGCTCGGCTACGTCTGCCAGTTGCAGGGCGTCGGCGTCGCCGAACGATGGGATGGTGATGGCTTTCATTCGCACTCCGGTGATGCCTCCGCAACGGGCTGCAGCCGGCGCGCAAGCGGTGAATGGCGGCGAGTATAGGGTCCGTCGGCCCGGCGCAAAGCGTGAAAATCTCCAGCCCGGCGATGCATTTCTGCATCGTCAGCCGCGGCGTCACGATTCATGAGCCTGATTCATGACCGTATGCGCCGCAGCCGCGTAATCGCGCGGCGATTCTCGGATACCATCCCGCGATCCCCTGTCACGCCATACGCCCCATGACAACACTAAAAATCAATGGCCAGGTCCATGAAGTCGATCTGTCGCCCGACACCCCATTGCTCTGGACCCTCCGCGACGCCCTGGGCTTCACCGGCACCAAATTCGGATGTGGCATGGCGCTGTGCGGCGCCTGCACCGTTCACGTCGATGGCCAGGCGACGCGTTCCTGCGTGACGCCGATTTCGGCGTTGGGCGACAAGCCCGTGCGGACCATCGAATCGATGGATGCCGACCCCGTTGGCAAGGCCGTGCAGGACGCGTGGGTCGAACTGGGCGTGGCGCAGTGCGGCTATTGCCAGGCCGGCCAGATCATGACCGCCACGGCGTTGCTCAAGGACAATCCGAAGCCCACCGACGCGCAGATCGTGGCCGCGATGAGCGGCAACCTGTGCCGCTGCGGCACTTATACGCGGATCAACGCCGCCGTCCGGCTGGCGTCGTCGCGCCTGTCCGGCAACAAGACAGGAGCCAAGGCATGACGCGTACCGATATCCAGCCCCTCGAACAACCGGCGCGCCGCCGGCTCCTGCAGGCGGGCGCGGCGTTCGCGCTGTCCGTGCAGTTCGGCGGTCTGATCGCCAAGGCCGATGCCGCGGAGGCGGGCAAGAAGTATGGCGCCCTGTCGATGCCGGGCGGTGTGGTGGACAACCCGCTGGTCTTTGTCTCGCTGGCCCGTGATGGCACCGTGACCATCGTCGCGCATCGCGCCGAGATGGGTACCGGCGTGCGGACCAGCCTGCCGATGGTGGTGGCCGACGAGATGGAAGCCGACTGGAGCCGCGTGAAGATCGTACAGGCCGATGCGAACGAGGCTCGGTATGGCAGCCAGAACGTGGACGGCTCGCGCAGCATGCGGCATTTCCTGGCGCCGATGCGCCGGGTAGGTGCATCGGCGCGCCAGATGCTGGAAGCCGCCGCTGCCGCGCAATGGAAGGTGCCTGTCACCGAGGTGCAGGCGCGCCATCACGAAGTCATCCATACGCCGACCGGCCGCCGGCTGGGCTATGGCGATCTGGCCGAGGCCGCCATGCGGCAGCCAGTGCCGGCCCACGATCAACTGCGGCTCAAGCAGCCGGAGGCGTTCCGCTATATCGGCAAGGGCAAGATCGTGCCGGCCGACAGCCGCGACATCGCACAGGGCAAGGCCACGTACGGCATCGACGTGCGGTTGCCGGGCATGGTCTACGCCGTCATTGCGCGCCCGCCGGTCTATGGCGGCAAGCTGCGCAAGGTCGATAGCGCCGATGCGCTCAAGGTGCCGGGCGTCTTGCGCGTGGTGGAACTGAAGGGCTATGACGGCCCGCCGCTGTTCAATCCGGTCGGCGGGGTGGCGGTCGTGGCCACGAATACCTGGGCGGCCATGCAGGGCCGGGCGGCGCTCAAGCTCGAGTGGGACGACGGTGCGAACGCAGGCTACGATTCGGCGGCGTTCCGTCGCGCGCTGGAAGCCGCGGCGCGTCAGCCGGGCAAGGCGCTGCGCAACGACGGCGATGCCGTTGCGGCGCTGGCGGGCAGTGGCCAGCGCAAGGTGTCGGCCGAGTACTACGTGCCGCATCTTGCGCATGCATCGATGGAAACGCCGGTGGCCACCGCGCGCTTTGTCGACGGCAAGTGCGAGATCTGGGCGCCGTCGCAGGCCCCGCAGGGGGCGCTGGAAAGCGTGGCCAGGCACGTCGGGCTCGATCCCCGGGACGTGACGGTCCACCTGACGCTCCTGGGCGGCGGATTCGGCCGCAAGTCCATGGCGGACTTCATCTCCGAGGCCGCGCTGGTCTCGAAGGCCATGGACGGCAAGCCGGTGAAGCTGCAATGGACCCGCGACGACGATATCCGGCACGACTACTACCATACGGTTTCCGTCGAGCACATGGAATCGGTGCTGGATGCCAACGGCAAGCCGAAGGCCTGGCTCCATCGGTCCGCCGCGCCGACCATCGGCTCCACGTTCAAGGTGGGGGCGCAAGGCAAGGCCGACTTCGAGGCGGCGATGACGGCCATCAACATTCCGTACCAGATTCCGTCGATCCGTCTGGAATCGGCCGACGTGCCGGCGCATACCCGCATCGGCTGGTTCCGGTCGGTGTCGAACATTCCGCACGCCTTCGCGGTGCAGAGCTTCGTTGCCGAACTGGCGCACCAGGCCGGCCGCGACCCGAAGGACTACCTGCTGGAACTGATCGGGCCGGCGCGCAAGATCGATCCCACGACGCTGTCCGACAAGTGGAACTACAGCGAATCGCCCGACGTGTATCCGCTGGACACGGGCCGCATGCGCCGCGTGATCGAGGAAGCCGCGCGTCGCGCCGGCTGGGGGCGCAAGCTGCCGAAGGGCCACGGCCTGGGTATCGCCATGGCCTACAGCTTCGTGACCTATGTGGCAACGGTGGTGGAAGTGGCCGTGGACGCCAAGGGCCAGATCACCATCCCGCGCGTGGACATGGCCATCGATTGCGGTCCGCAGGTCAACCCGGAACGTATCCGCTCGCAGGTCGAAGGCGGCTGCGTGATGGGGATCGGGTTGGCGATGCTGGGCGAGATCTCGTTCCAGGGCGGGCGCGTGCAGCAGAGCAATTTCCACGACTTTGAAATCCTGCGCTCGCAGATGGCGCCGCGCGCGATTCACACGTGGATGGTCGGTGGCGGCTTCGATGTGCCGCCTGGCGGTGTGGGCGAACCGCCCGTGCCGCCGGTGGCGCCGGCGCTATGCAACGCCATCTTCGCGGCCACCGGCCAGCGCATCCGTTCGCTGCCGATCCGCGACCAGCTGGCGCAGGCCTGACGCCAGCCCGGCCTAGCCGCGTGCGCCATCCGGCCGGTACCGGATGGCGTCGATCACGATCTCGAGGGCGCGCGAGGACTGACGGCGGCTTGGATAGAACGCGTGATAGCCGGGGAAGGTCGGGCACCAGTCTTCCATCACCCGGACCAGGCGCCCGGTCTGGACGTAGGGCTCGAGCATGGGCCCGGGCAGGAACGTCAGGCCGAAGCCGTCGAGCGCGGCGTTCAGCATCTGGTTGACGCTGTTGCACACGACCTGGCCCTCCACACGCGCCTGCACCTTCCTCGCGCCCTTGGCCAGTTCCCAGGCGTAGAGGCCCCCGCTCGTGGAAAGCCGCAGGTTGATGCAGCGGTGGGCCAGCAGGTCGCGCGGCGTGGTCGGCTTGTCGCGGCCCTTGAAGTACGCAGGCGCGCCAACGATGGCCATCTTCACATCGGGGCTGATGCGCACCGCAATCATGTCCTTTTCGATCTGGTCGCCGAAGCGCACGCCAATGTCGTACCGCTCGCCGACGATATTGGTGAGGCCATAGTCGACGGTCAGTTCGACGTTGAGATCGGGATACTGCGGCAGCACCTTGGCCAGCCGGGGCCAGATGATGGCGTCGATCGGGTGATCGACGGCCGTGATGCGGATCGTGCCGGACGGCCGGTCGCCAAGATCGGCCACCGCCGAGAGATCGGCCTCGATGCTCTCGAATTTCGGACCGAGCGACTGGATCAGCCACTCGCCCGCGTCGGTCGTCGCCACGCTGCGCGTGGTCCGGGTCAGCAGACGGACGCCGAGCCTGGCCTCCAGGCCGCGAATCGTGTGGCTGAGCGCAGATTGCGTGACGCCAAGCCGTGCAGCGGCGCGCGTGAAACTGCGCTCCCTTGCCACGGTAATCAAGGCGAGCAGGTCGTTCAGGTTATGGCGGGGCATGGAGCGGGTTTTTTTGTCTTGCTTTCTGGGGCGGGGCGGCTGGCCCTTGGCCTGTAGGAGCCATGAAGGCATTTCATGAATGCCGCCGCTATTGTTCAGTCCGGAGCGCGTTCGCCGCAAGTATTTTCATGCGGAGGAACGCGGACTGGCGCCGGCCCGTGGCGACATGCCATCCCGGGATGGCGGGCCATCCCTGGCCCGGGCAGCGGGCATGTCAGCCAAATCAGTGAATCAATCTGATGCCTGTCTGACATCGGGGCGGCAAACGCGATGCTAGATTGTCTCCAGATCAATGGAGGCGCCAGGACATTGCGGCCATGTTCAATGACGGTCTTCGCGCAGCACACCAGGCGCTTTTCCTGGCTTGCCTCGTATTCGGCGCGCCTGCAACAGCGGCCGACGAGGATCCTACTGCCAGTCTGGAGAAAGTGGCCGCCTCGAGCGGCAGCGAGGTGTCGAAACCCGAGGAGTCCATCGCGGTACATGGGCAATCGACCTACGTCTGGCAGTACAAGCCAGCGTTCCCGGCCGCCTACACAGGCACCAAGAGTCTGCTGCCGTCGGCGGAACACGGCTACTCATGGTCGGCAACGCTGAGCGTCGGTTTGCGCCTGTGGCATGGCGCCACTGTCTTTCTGGATCCCGAACTGATCCAGGGCGTCGCGTTCTCCGATTCGCAGGGGCTCGGCGGGCTGGCCAACGCGGAACTTGCCAAGGCCGCCGTAGCCAATCCCACGATTTACCGGGCACGCCTTTTTCTCCGGCAGGAGATTGCAATCGGTAACGAGACGGAGCCGGCGGAATCGGGATTTCATCAGCTTGCGGGCCCGCAGGGCAAGCGCCGCGTTGTGATCACGGCTGGCAATCTGTCGGTGCTGGATGTATTCAACAGCCTGGAGTACGCCCACGATCCGCGCAGCGAGTATCTCAATACGGCCTTTGCCTCGCACGCCTCGTTTGACTTTCCCGCAGATGCGCGGGGCTACACCTGGGGCGCGGCGGTCGAGTACATCGACGGCGACTGGGCGGTGCGCGTCGGCCGGTTCATGCAGCCTGCGGAGCCAAACGGGCTGCAACTGGACACCCGGATCTTCGAGCACTACGGCGACATGCTGGAATTGGAGCGCACCTATACCTTGCTTGGCAACGCTGGGAAGGCACGCCTGCTGCTGTGGCGCAATCACGCACATATGGGGGCATTTTCAGACGCCATCGATCTGGCATCCCGCAGCGGCGGTGCACCCGATGTGGCGCAGGTACGCCGCGAGCACGCGAAAGTCGGTGCAGGCGTGAGCCTGGAGCAAAAGGTCGGCGAGTCGCTGGGGCTCTATGCCAGGGCGGACTGGGCCGATGACAAGACCGAGAGCTATGCATTTACCGAAGTGGGGCGCAGCACTTCGGCTGGGGCGATCCTGAAGGGGCTCAAGTGGCATCGGGGCATGGACAGCCTGGGGGTGGCGGTGGCTTTCAACGGACTGTCGAAGCAGCATCAGGACTACCTGGCGAGGGGCGGGCTGGGCGGCTTTCTTGGCGATGGCACGCTGCGCTATGGCCCCGAACAGATTTGCGAGGTGTTCTACAGCCTGGCGGTGCAGCGGCATCTCTTCGTCAGCCCGGACTTCCAGTACATCAGGCATCCGGGCTACAACCGCGACCGGGGCCCTGCGCGCTTTTACGGCGTGCGGGTGCACGCACAGTTTTGATTCCCGCACTGTCCGGATAGGGGGATATCCGGACAACCCGCGGTCGATGTCCATCCCGCCGGCGTTCGATTAATGTAGAAATTACGATTCGGGGAAAGGGCAATGGCATGGCACTCGAAGACTTGGGCTACCTGGCGGCGGTCGAGCGATATCTGAAAGACCTCAGCAAAGATGTGGCAAGCCAGACGAGGTTGGTCCGTTGGCTGACCCGCGACGGGCGAGACGCCACAATCGAGGCACAGGTGCTGACGAATATGAGAGGCGCCCTCGATGCATTGGAATGGCGCGCTGCTCAGTTGCGCCGAGAGAAGGCCGGTGCTTCCGCGATAGATAAATGAAGCCCGTTGTCCACCACTTCCATTCGGATCCGCCGCGCCACGGCATGAAGTACTATGTGATCTTTGCTGCATGCGTGTTGGCGGTCGGCGCGGTCTACGCGGCCGTGTCCCTCCTTGTGCGGGCCCTGTAGAGATTGTTGCTTCCCCCTTGCGACGCGCGACCCGCCCGACTGCGGCGGCGCTTGCCTGCGTCAACGCTTCGCGTCTGACGACCATCGACTGAACAGCAGAAGTTTCGTCGGCATTGAAAAATCGAACGACGGAAGTTACTGATGCACGCGCGCAGCCAGCAAAAAAAGAGCCGCGCCAAACTTACGGCGCGGCCAGAGCGAGTTGCCGGCGGATGCCGGACTAGACCAATGTAGTACGCGACCCCTTGCACCCCTGCGTCAGGAATCGACGGGTTTCGTACAGTGCCATCCCAAAGCGATTCCAGCCCCGGAAGCCCCGCGCCGCCGCAGAAGGGCCCACTACCTCTTTACGGACCCTCCACCATCGAACGACCTGTCGACCCGCGCTTTTGCGTGCTCGATTGCCGCATCCATCGCCGCCCGCTTGCTGCCGTGAAAGGGGCCATGATCGCTATAGGCCGCCTTGTGATCGATCGTATACGTCCAGCACCATTTCCCAAAAACATGTTCGACGGCTTTGACCACGATATGGTGGTCGCGATAGAAGAGACTTTCCTCCATGGTTGCTCCTGGCAGGCAGGGAATGAAAGGGCAAGGGCCGCATCTGCCTGCCGTCGAAGCAGCAACGAACATGCCGGCGTGCGCGGTTCCAGGCAGGTCAGCCCGGAGGCCGGGAAGCACAGAGCGCGCAAGGACAGGCTGTTCCATGTCGGGAATGCTCTATTTTGGAACAGGAGGAAGCGCCCGGACTATCCTCAAGGATTGATTAGATTACTCAGACAACGGCTTCGGAGGAGGGAATGGCACGCCCTGGATCGCTTGGCTTCGTCGGCGTTGTCAGCTTGCTGTTCACGACGCTCACAGCGTTATATCTGCTGGGAGGCGGCGCATGGCTGGTATCGCTCGGCGGTTCGGCCTACTACGTCGTTGCCGGTGTCGTTCTGCTTGCTGTGGCATGCGCGCTTTATCTGCGCAGGCCGATCGCGCTGGTGCTATATGCGTTGTTGCTGGTCGGCACCGCCATCTGGTCCGTCTGGGAATCGGGGACCGATTTCTGGGCGCTCGCGCCGCGCGCCGGCGTGCTGGTCGTGTTTGGCGTGTGGCTGCTGCTGCTTGTCAGCTGGCGCCTGCCGGGCAGGCCAGGGCTGGGCGTGGGTCTGCTCGTCGCCGCGCTGGTGATATGGGCCGGCGTGCTTGTCTACGCGAGTGTCAACGATCCACAAACGGTCGGCGGGGCCTTCGGGACGGCAGCGGTTTCGCCGGCCAGCGATCGCGACGGCATTGCCAGCGCCGACTGGCCGGCTTATGGGCGTACGCAGGAAGGCACGCGGTATTCGCCACTTCAACAGATCACGCCGCAGAATGCCAAGGACCTGAAGGTGGCCTGGACATTCCGTACGGGTGACATGAAAGGGCCGAAAGATCCGGTGGAAATCACCAACGAGGTCACGCCGATCAAGATCGGCAATCTGCTCTATCTCTGCTCGCCACACCAGCAGCTTTTTGCGCTGGACCCTGCTACCGGCACGCTCAAGTGGAAGTTCGACCCCAAGCTGCAGCCCGATCCGTCATTCCAGCACGTGACCTGCCGTGGCGTGTCGTATGTCGATCTTTCAGCGAGCCCCCCGGGGTCTGGGCCGGCTGCATCGGCCAGCGACGCGACGGCCGCCGCGCCTGCCGGTGCCGCGGCCCCGGCCAGCGACGCGTGCACCCGGCGGATCTACTTGCCGGTCAACAATGGCCACCTCTATGCGCTCGATGCATTGACAGGGCAGCGTTGCGCCGGTTTTGCGGATCAGGGGGATCTCGATCTCCAGCATGCGATGCCGGTCACCACGCCCGGCATGTACGAGCCCACTTCGCCACCGGTCGTCACAAGCAAGGTGATTGTCGTGGCGGGTGCGGTGGAGGACAACTTCTCGACGCGCGAGCCGTCGGGCGTCATCCGCGGTTACGACGTGCGTACGGGCGAACTGCTGTGGGCGTTCGATCCCGGCGCGCCGGACCCGAACAGGATTCCGGGGCCAGAAGGGCACTACACCTGGAATTCGCCGAATTCCTGGGCGCCTGCCGCCTATGACGCGAAGCTCGACATCGTATATCTGCCCATGGGCGTCAAGACGCCGGATATCTGGGGCGGCGACCGTTCCCCGGACATGGAGCGGTATGCATCGGGCCTGCTTGCGCTGCATGCGTCGACCGGCAAGCTTGCCTGGTTCTACCAGACGGTGCACCACGACCTCTGGGACATGGACCTGCCTTCGCAGCCTACGCTTGCCGACATCACGGACAAGGACGGCAAGACGGTGCCTGTCGTATATGCGCCCGCGAAGACGGGCAACCTGTTCGTGCTGGATCGCCGCACCGGGGCGCTTGTGGTGCCCGCACCCGAAAGACCCGTGCCGCAGGGCGCCGCGCCCGGGGATCGCGTCTCGCCGACGCAACCGTTCTCCGCGCTGACCTTTCGGCCGGAGAAGCTGCTCACCGACGCGGATATGTGGGGCGCCACGATGTACGACCAGCTTGTCTGCCGGGTGATGTTCCACAAGCTACGCTACGAAGGCACCTTCACGCCGCCTTCCCTGCAGGGCACGCTGGTCTTCCCCGGAAACCTTGGCATGTTCGAATGGGGCGGCATCGCGGTGGACACAGATCGTCAGATTGCCGTGGCCAACCCGATCGCGCTGCCGTTCGTCTCCCGGCTGGTACCGCGCGGTCCTGGTAATCCGGTCGAGCCGGAACAAGGCGCAAGGGGCAGCGGCACGGAGGTGGGTATTCAATCGCAATACGGTGTCCCATACGGCGTGACGCTGAATCCGTTCCTGTCTCCGTTCGGCCTGCCGTGCAAACAGCCGGCGTGGGGCTATATCGCGGCCATCGATCTGAAGACCAATGCCATCGTGTGGAAGAAGCGTATCGGTACGGTTCGTGACAGCGCGCCAGTACCGCTGCCTTTCAAGATGGGCATGCCGATGCTGGGCGGGCCGATTGTCACGGCGGGTGGCGTGGTGTTCATTGGGGCGACGGCGGACAACTACCTGCGCGCCTTCGATGTCAATACTGGCGCTCAGCTCTGGCAGGCGCGGCTGCCGGCCGGCGGTCAGGCAACGCCGATGACCTATGCGGTCAACGGCAAGCAGTACGTGGTGATTGCTGCCGGCGGCCATGGCTCATTCGGCACGAAGCTGGGCGACTACGTCATTGCCTATGCGCTACCGCAGTAGCGCCGCAGGGCTGACAACGGGGGCACCAAACCCATGCGGAAGAACGGCAATCCATGCAGGCGGCTCGTCACGCGTCTGGCGTGGCTTTCATGGGCCGGACTGGGTCTGGCTCCGTGCGGCGCGCAGGCGTACGACGTAAGCAATAGTCCCTATCTGCTCGGGGATTGGAATGGGCAGCGCACGCGTTTGGCGGAGCAGGGCGTGACGTTCGGCGTGAACTACGTCAGCGAGCTTGCCCGCAACCTGAGCGGGGGCACCGAGGATCTGACCCGGTATGCCGATCAATGGGCGTTCAGCACGACGCTGGATTTGCAGAAGGTCGCGGGGTGGCGGGGCGCGACCTTTCAGTTCACGATGACGGATCGTAATGGCCGCAATCTGGGGGCGGATGCGGGTATCGGCAACAACATGCTTGTCCAGGAAGTCTACGGACGCGGCCAAACCTGGCATCTGACGCAACTATGGGTGAACCAGAAGCTGCTGGACGACCGCCTGGAGATCAAGCTGGGACGGTTGACGGTTGGCGAGGACTTTGCGAGCTTTTCCTGTGACTTCCAGAACCTGACCTTCTGCGGGGCGCAACCGGGCAATCTGGTGGGCAGCTACTGGGTCAACTGGCCGACCAGCCAGTGGGCCAGCCGCATCAAGTACCGGACTTCGCAGGACACTTACGCCCAGGTCGGCATCTATCAGGTCAATCCCAACTATGTCGACGACAGCTACGCGCGTCACAACGGATGGAAACCGAACAATCCCAGTGGCACGACCGGGGCGCTGCTGCCCCTGGAAGTGGGATGGCTACCGGCCTTTGCGGGGCGCCCTGGTTCTTACAAGCTCGGGGCCTGGTACAACACGTCCGACGGTAGCGACCTCTATTACGACATCAACCATAACCCGCGTGGCGTGACCGGTCTCGATCCGCTCCAGCGCAGCGGCCAGTTCGGGGTCTATATCAACGTCCAGCAGCAGGTCACGGGGACCAAAGGCGGCCGGGGCGCGACGGTGTTCCTGAATGTCTCCCAGGCAGACCGCAGCACTGCCCAGCTGGACCACCAGATCGCGCTCGGCGTCCAGTTCGCAGGGCCATTCGAGAGCCGGCTGCGGGATTCCGTCGGCCTGGCCATCGGTGCCACGCACAACAACGATCGGTTTGCCAGCTATGTGGCGCAGAACAATGCCCGTACCGGCAGCAACACAGTGGCAGGCAGCGGATATGAGTATGTGACCGAACTGTATTACGCGTGGTCCCCAGTGTCATCGGTGCTGTTACGTCCCAATGTGCAGTACATCCTGCATCCGGGCGGGACGTCCCATAACGGCAATGCTTTCCTGATCGGCTTGAAGTCGAGCGTCACGTTCTGACCCGTGGCGCCGACCGGGCTATGGGCCGTGAGGACCGTCTCAAACAGGGGCTATTCAGCAGCCTTTGTCGCCTAAATCACACAGAAATATGATGCTTGAAGCGCTTATACGATGAAAAACCGTTTGATTTAAGGCCCTTTAGTCACATGTCGTGTCCTTGCACTGCGTAGCATTACCTAATGCTGCATTGCGGCAAACGCTCCTGCTACAATACGGGAAAACCCCATAAGGGTAATCCCTAGCAGGAAGAACGCCATGAACATCCAATCCGACATCAAGCTGACCGATCAACTGGAACGCGAGCTTATCGACCGCGAACTGGGTACCCAGAGCCTGGGCTTTGCCAACGATGTGAAGCGCGTGGTGGCAGCCGTGCAGAACGTTTTCGCCCGCCTGCAGGCGGAAGCGCGCAAGGCCAAGGTCGTCTACGCGAACGGCTGATCGGTACCAGCCGATCGTGAAGGGCGGCGCGCGAGGCGCCGCAAGAATATGAAAACCGGTCCGTCGCACACCTCGATCAGGTGTGCGACGGGCCGGTTTTCGTTTGCTGGCTAGAAATCCGCCAGGGCGGAGCCTCATATGGAGGTCGGCATGACGCTAACCGGACGCGAAGTCATATCAGCCCTCACAGCGGAAATCGCCGCCATTCCAGGTCGCACTGCCATCGGCGGGCTTGATGCTGCCTGGACTTTCGCAAGCCGCCCATTTGATGCCGCCTTTCGTGTGCGATATGCGCTCGATCCTGCCGGGGGCGATGGGGCCGGTGCCACACCCTGTCGCGCAGACGTCCTTGTCGAACCATTCGACGAATACCCTGAACGTGCAATGGTTCTCCACTACGGTCATTCCGTTTGCCTTGTGTTCGAACGTCACGCAGGTATCGCCCGTACGGTAGGCCGTTTTCGGTGTGTTCGTGCCGTTGCCGACGCATCCACACAATGCGGCGGAAAGAACGATGCAAGCGAACGTTCTCATCGTAATACCTCCTCTTGCCGATGCGTTCTCCGGCGTTGAACGGCCAGCAGGGTTATCGCCGAACAGCATGTCAGATTGAGCAATGCGATCAGCGTCAAGAAGAGATCCTCCACGACGACCGCACCGTAGGCCAGGGCAGTTCCGTTTGCGACAACCCAGGAGCCCCACGTCAGCAGGGAGATATCCCTGGCACCGTCGTTGCTGCGCCATACCGCCATCAATTGGGGCACGTAGGTAAAGACGCGTGCCGCGTTCGACAAGACATAAAGCGAGGCAATCGTCGAATTCGTGGACCAGGGAGGCGTTGCCGTACCGACGAAGAAGACTGGCCGGTTCCAGGCTGCCGTCACGAACAGGAAATACATCAAGGCAATCGCATAACAAGCAGCCGTCCGCTTGTCGACCGTGAAAAGAACTCGTTGGATGTAGTCGCGCATCGAGGAGGCCTTTCTTCTTTTTGGGGACTTCATGCTGCCATCTAGCGTATAGACTCGTTCTCGATGCCGCGTCATTGGAAGCGATGACTGACGGAAGAAATTTCCCGAAGGGAGTTCGACATGAACGGACTTGATGGCGTGACTGCGCGGCAACTCTCTGATTTGATTGGCGACGTCTATGATTGCGCGCTGGAGCCCGAACGTTGGCCATCCACATGCCGGACTGTCGCCGACCTTTGCGAAAGCACGGGTGGCGGCATTTGCGTCCATGACCTCAAGCAGGTGCGTAACGACCAGTTGTTTGTTTTTGGTTACGAGCCGAAATTTCTGGAGGCGCTGGGCAGCCAGTTCGCGGAAAGCCCGATGGCCGCGGCCGACGTCGTGTCGAATGTCGGGGACGTGAACTCCCTCGCCAGGGAGCCGCGACAATTGCTTGAGAGCCGCTTCTACAGGGAAGTCCTCGAACCCTATGGGCTTCGCGACATCATCTGGTTTCCTGCCCTGCGTACCGGCGGCAGGATGGCGTCGCTGCATGCGTCCCGTGGCGAGAAGGGACCCTTCTATCACCAGCGTGACGTAGAACTCTTCAGACTCATATCTCCCCACGTCTGCCGAGCGCTCGCCATCTCGGATGCGCTCGACATCCGGGCGCTCCGATCGCAGATGCTGGAAAAGACGCTTGATGGTCTATCTGCCGGCGTTTTCTTGACGGCGCGTGATGGCCACGTGGTCTACATGAATGCGGCGGCCGAACGGCAGGTCCGCGAGGGGCGGGCAGTCTGCATCGCCCACAACAGATTGTCGGCCGTCCTGCCTGAGGCGCGCGCAGCACTGGAAAGTCATATCGATGCGGCGACACAGGCAGCGTCGCCGGCAGCCTGGCGCGATCATTCCGTCGCGATTCCTGATGGCATGGGTGCCGGCAGGGGGTACGTCGCAACGCTGCTGCCGATAGAGAGTGGCGAACGCAGCGGAATCCTGGCGCCTTTCGCGGCGTCAGTCGCCGTGTTCGTGCAGGACCCGATCCAGGTCCCCCTCATGCCCGGCGAAGCCTTTGCCCGGCTCCACGGACTGACGGGCGCTGAGTTGCGCGTGCTCCTCGCGCTGTCGCAAGGCCTTGGCGGGATGGAGTCGGCGGAAATGCTAGGCGTCAGCGAGCCGACGGTGCGTACCCACTTGCAGCATATCTTTTCCAAGACAGGGACGACGAAGCAGGCCGACCTTCTGCTTTTACTGAGTCGGTCAACGCCGCCGGTACGCGCCGTGAACTAGCGGTTTACGTCACTTTCGCGTTCAGGCGAAAGCACACCGAGATAACAGGTCCCGACAAGCGCCTTCGCCATTGGCAGCTTCGGGGGATGTGCTGCTACGCGGCCGCCGCTTCCTCGCGCATGCGACGGGCTTCGTCGCGCAGGAACTGCTGATAATCGTCCAGATCGCCGTCGAAGGGCTCGACGCCGCCCTTGGTGACCAGCCAGAACTCGTCACATACGGCGCGCAGCAGTGCGCGGTCGTGGCTGACCAGCATTACGGTGCCTTCGAATTCGTTGAGGGCCATGCCCAGGGCTTCGCGCGTGGACAAGTCCAGGTGGTTGGTGGGCTCGTCGAGCAGCAGCAGGTTCGGGCGCTGCCATACGATCATGCACAACACGAGCCGCGCCTTTTCGCCGCCGCTCATCGTGCTGACCGCCTGATGGACCATGTCGCCGCTGAAGTTGAAGGTGCCAAGGAAGGTGCGCAGCGATTGTTCGGTTCCACTCTGGCCCGGGGCACGCATGTGAGCCGGCGTGTCCTTGGCAAGGCGGATCATGTGTTCCATCGGGGTGTCGTGCGGGCGCAGCACGTCAAGTTCCTGCTGGGCGAAGTAGCCGATATTCAGGCCCTTGCCTTCGCTGATTTCGCCGGCAATCGGGGCCAGCGCATGCGCCACGGTCTTTACCAGCGTGGACTTGCCCTGGCCGTTGGCGCCGAGAATGCCGATGCGCTGCCCGGCCAGCACGGAACGGTTGATGCCTCTGACGATGACCGTGAGCGGGGTGCCCGGCGGTGCGCCGGCCGGCGCCGGGTAGCCGAAGCTCGTGTCCAGCATCGACAGCAGCGGGTTCGGTACGTTGAGCGGCTCCTTGAACTCGAAGTTGAACTCTGCGTCGGCAAGCACCGGTGCGATCTTCTCCATGCGTTCGAGCGCCTTGACACGGCTTTGCGCCTGCTTCGCCTTCGAGGCCTTGGCCTTGAAACGGTCGATGAATTTCTGCAGGTGGGCGATCTTGTCCGCCTGCCTGGCCATCGCGGCCTGCTGCAACACCAGCTGTTCGGCTCGCATGTCCTCAAACTTGCTGTAGTTGCCGCCGTAGCGCACAAGCTGCGCGTTGTCGACGTGTACCGTCACTTGTGTCACCGCATCGAGAAACTCGCGGTCGTGGCTGATCACGACCAGGGTTCCCTGATAGCGCTTGAGCCAGGCCTCCAGCCAGACCAGCGCGTCGAGGTCCAGGTGATTCGTTGGTTCGTCGAGCAGCAGCAGGTCGGACGGGCACATCAGCGCACGCGCCAGCTGCAGTCGCATGCGCCAGCCGCCGGAGAAACTGTTGACCGGCTGGCTGAGCTGCGCGGCACTGAAGCCAAGGCCCAGGATCAGGGCCTGGGCACGGGCCGGCGCATCGTGCGCACCGGCGTCGTGCAGGGCCATGTAGGCGTGTGCCATGCGCATGCCGTCGTCGCTGGCCTCGGCCGCGGCCACTTCGGTCTGTGCCGCCAGCAGCACGGTGTCACCTTCGACGACGAAGTCGGTCGCGCTTTGCTCGGTCTCGGGCATTTCCTGTGCGACCTGCCCCATCTTCCATGCCGCGGGAATCGAGAACTCGCCGCTGTCTTCGTGCAGCGTGCCGTTGAGAAGGCCAAAGAAGGACGACTTGCCGGCGCCATTGCGGCCGACCAGCCCGATCTTTTCGCCGGGGTTGAAGGTGACGGATGCGCGGTCAAGTACGACATTGGCGCCACGACGCAGCGTGACATTACGGACGGAAATCATAGCGAGCTACTTCGGAGAGGACTGGCATGATAGCCGACCGGGCGTGAGGGGTTGTCGCTTTTCTGGCCGCGCCCGGCATTCCGGCGGCTGGACCAGCGAACATGGCCCGATCAGCCGTTCGCCCTGTCGAGATGCGCCGACGGTCCGATGGCAATGGCGATTTTTCCCTGCAGGCCGTTGTTGGGGCTTTCGAGTCTGGCGTGCGCGATGGGGATGTCGGCGAGCGAATACACCGCCCCGACGTGGGGCCGCAGTTGGCCGCGCTCGACCAACGCGCTCAGCTCGTCCAGCTTGCCTCGGTTCTGCCGGGTGAACACGAAGTAGCTCGCGTTCCTGCCCCATGCCTGGATCATGTTCTGCGGCTGTGCGGTATCGACGATCGTAACGACACGGCCCAGCTGGGCGAGGGCGTCGGCACTGCGGGACAGCGTGTTGCCGCCGATGGTGTCCAGCACAACATCCACGCCCCGGCCGCCTGTTTCGCGCAGGATCGCGTCGACGTAGTCCTCCTTGCGATAGTCGATGGCTACATCGGCGCCCATACGGGTTGCAAACGCGAAGTTGACGTCCCGTACGGTCGTGAACACCGTGGCGCCCATCGCCTTCGCGAGTTGGATCGCAAGATGACCGACACCGCCCGCGCCGCCGTGGATGAGGATGCTTTCTCCCGCGCGCAGCGCCGCACGCGCGACCAACGCTTCCCACACCGTACCGCCAGCGAGGCTCAGGCTTGCCGCTTCGACGTGGCTCAGGAGCGCTGGCTTCTTCCCTACGATGTGCTCGGATGCAACGTGGTATTCGGCATAGCTTCCGGGGCCGTCGAAGATCTGGGGGGTGTACCAGACTTCGTCGCCCGGGCGGAAGGCCGTTACGCCGGCGCCGATCGCTTCGACGACGCCCGAGACGTCGTGACCGGTGATGGTGGGCAGTGGTACCAGATCGGCATAGTCGCCGCGCCGGACCTGATAGTCCAGGGGGTTGATCGACGTGGCCTCGACCCGGACCAGGACTTGTCCCGCCTGCGGCGCGGGCTTCGGTACGTCGCTCAGCGCGAACGCATCGGGGCCGCCGAAGGTATTCAGTATCAGTGCTTTCATTGCCAGGTATCTCCGGATCGTTTCGGAAAAAAGGGATATCGGGAAATATCGATATACGTGGGCAAAAAATTACAGCTCCTTCCCGATCAACTCGGCGAGGGCGCTGATGGCTGCTTCGTTCCGCTTGTAGTACGTCCACTGGCCGATGCGCTGGACGTCCACCAGCCCCGCACGTTGCAGCGTCGCAAGGTAATCGGACACTGTCGATTGCGATAGCCGGACACCTTCCTGGATGCTGCTCACGCAAACGCCCACCGTGTGAACGTCGCCCTCATCCTGCGGGGGGAAGTTCTTCACGGGATCTTTCAAGCGGCGCAGGATGTCGAGGCGAGTCCGGTTCGAGAGCGCTTTGAAAATGTCGAGCAGGTCCATGGTGGCAGTATATCGGTATTTCCCGATATGTCAATGTGCGGCGCCTGCCCGTCGGTGAGCGAAGCTCAGCGCGGACCGGAATCATTCTGAAAGGCTAGGCGGGTACGGCTATTACACGCGGGTCGGGACGGGAATCCTTGCTTATGCTCCGGTTCGACGGCCGACATACCCGGACATCCGACGGAGAAACCCGTTGGCGACCATGCGGGTGGCTGAGGATGAGCCGCAAAAAGCACATGTTGCGCCTTGGCACTACGCAGAATTACCTAATGCTGCGCTGCGACAATCCTTCTGCTACAATTCGGGAAAACCCCATAAGGGTTATCCCTGAAAGGAAGGACGCCATGAACACCCAATCCGATATCAAGCTGACCGATCAACTGGAACGTGAACTGATCGACGGTGAACTGGGCACGCAACGCCTGGGCTTCGTCAACGATGCGAAGCGTGCAGTAGCCGCAATCCAGAACATCTTTACCCGCCTGCAGGCGGAAGCGCGCAAGGCCAAGGTGGTCTACGCGAACGGCTGAGCGACGCCAGCAGATAGAGAAGGGCGGCGCATCCGGCGCCGCATGCATTGAAAAACCGGCCCGCCGCACACCAAATCCAGGTGTGTGGCGGGCCGGTTTTTATTTGATCTTCAGGAAGAAGCGCGCCGCACGCGGACGTCCGTTCAATCGGCGTCCGCCTGCATCAGTGCGCTGACATGCGCCGCCGTACTTGTGGTCAGTGCGTCCAGGCTATAGCCGCCTTCCAGAATCGACACGATGCGGCCGTTGCACGACTGGTCGGCGATCTGCATCAGTTCCCGGGTAATCCAATGGAAGTCGCTGTCCTCCAGGTTCATGCCTGCCAGGGGATCCAGGCGATGTGCATCGAATCCAGCCGAAACAATCAGGATTTCGGGGGCGAACGCCCTTAGCGAGGGAAGTACCAGAGTAGAAATCGCGGCACGGAATTGCGCCGAATCGCAGCCGCGCGGCAGTGGAACATTGACGATATTGTGGTTCACCCCGGTTTCGGACCGGGCTCCCGTACCGGGATAGAAGGGCGATTGGTGGCTGGACGCGTAGAATAGCTCCGGACGGTCGAAGAATGCTGCCTGGGTGCCATTGCCGTGATGCACATCGAAATCGACTACGGCCACGCGTTGGAGCTTGTGGATTTCATGGGCGTAGGCTGCCGCGATTGCCGCCTGATTGAAGATGCAGAAGCCCATTGCCTTCGCCGGCTCTGCGTGATGGCCGCACGGCCGCGTCGCGCAGAACACGTTGCGTGCCTGGCCGTCCATCACCGCATCGACCCCCGCGCAAGCGGCACCGACGCAGCGCATGACGGCTTCCCACGAGCCCGGCGACATGATCGTATCGCCCGCGTCCAGCGCTACATATCCCTGGGTCGGGGCGCTTTCTGCGATCTCGTCGATGTAGTACGCGTCGTGGATCAATTGCAGCTGCTCGACGGTGCCCATTGGCGCATCGCGCCACGCCAACGACGCGAATTCCGGGGTTTGCAATGCCTGCACAACCGCTTTCAGCCGCTCGGGCGACTCCGGATGGTGCGGGCCAGGGCGGTGCTCCAGGCACGCGGCGTGCGTAAAAACAAGCGTAGTGGTCATATTCGGCTGTACCCGGATTCAACCGACGACTTCTGCGGCGCAGTTCGGCGCGCAGTTCGGCGGCGTACCTCGATCATCACGATAAACCTTACTGATATGTAATATATCAGAGGATGTCGGGGAGGCTGGCGGAAAGTACAGGGACGAGTACCGGCACCACTAACGACGACAGCATCGGCAATTTGGATGCTGCCGCCCTGCGCGTCCTTCGCGAATTTGCCGGTTCGGGGCAGCCACCCGAGGGGCCATGCCAGTTGACATAGGGCCAACATCCGCGCCGATGCGGAAGACGCTGTTCGACGCGTGCCGATCAGCGCCGGATGTCGATGCTGTCGACGCGATCGGGGTAGAACGCGACATAGCCGGCGATTTGCGCCACGGCCTCGTGCGGATGTTCGTACGTCCAGACAGCGTTGTTGCCGCGAGTTCCGGCTGCGCCGATGCTGAAGTAGGCGGCGTCGCCCTTGTACGGGCAATGGCTGGCGTGCGTGGTCCGGGTTAGCTGCGACATGTCGACATCGTCGCGCGGGATGTACTGTACGGCGGGGTAGGACGCTTCCTGCAGGTTCAGGGCGCGCGTGGTATCGGCGATCACGCGGCCGCCGGCCGTGACGACCACGCGGGCTTGCTGTGGCGTGATGGTGATGGGGTGGTCCGGGCCGGGGATCTTGACGGGCTTGTCAGTCATGACGACTCCTTGCCTTGAGGGCTACGGCGGAAAAAGATGAGGCGCGGCAACGATGCCGCGCCCGCGCCGGCCTGCCGTACGCCTGAGAGTCGTACGCGCCCGCGCCAATCATGAAAAAACCGCCACGGAGGTGACGTAAGGCTGGAAGGGAGAGAGATCCTGCAGCCTCTGGCAACACCATAACGCGGCGCATCGTTGCGAAAAAGCGCAACGGCGGAACACACTTTTCGGGCTTTTAAAACAATGGCCCCGTCCAGGCGGGGCCATCATCGCTTAACGCGGGCGGAAAGGCGCCGGGGGATGTTCAGCTTCCCGACTGTTCCTCGATCCACAGCGACAGCCGGACCTTGTACGCCTGCTGGATATGGCGGCGGGTAATCATTTCGGCCTGTTCGGGGTTGCGGGCTTCCAGCGCTTCGACCAGCGCCATGTGTTCCTCGTACGACCCGCGCGCCCGGCCCGGCACTGCCAGCGTGGACCGGCCCAGCAGCGCCATCGACTCGTGCAGCGACCGCAGCGTCTTGAGCAGGTAGCGGTTGTGCGCGCAGCGGTGCAGGGTTTCGTGGAACAGGCGGTTGTTCATCGCCAGCTTGTCGGGGTCCGCCGCAAACGACAGGTCGCGTTCGACGATATCGCGCAGCAGCGAGATTTCCACGTCGGTGGCATGGCGCGCCGCCAGGGCGGCTGCGGTGGATTCCAGCACCTCGCGCATCACATACAGCTCGCTGACCATGCTGGCATCGAGCCGGGTGACCATCATGCCGCGATTCGGCTCGTTGACGACCAGCCCTTCGGATTCCAGGCGGGACAGCGCCTCGCGCACCGGCGTGCGAGACAGGCCGAGCGTTTCGGCCAGTTCGACTTCACGCAGACGGGTTCCCGGTAGCAGTTGGCCAGCCTGAATCGCGGCACGCAGTTGTTGATAGGCCCGCTCGGAACGCGGCAACGAAGCACTCTGGTCGCCGTCGGCGCCAGCCAGGTCCGTAGGAAGCATGAAAACGTGATGTGGGTAACCAAGACATGAGAGTCTACCCGAGATCGCTGCCGGCACTTTTGTCAAAAAGGGAACTGCGTCGTTGACAGCACCTGTTTGAGCACCATGAACGAGCGGATTTGCCTGACGCCGGGCAGGTAGAGCAACTGCTCGGCGTGCAGCCGGTTGAAGCTTTCGCTGTCCCGGGTGCGCACCAGCATGAAGTAGTCGAATTCGCCGGTGACCACATGGCATTCCATGCAGCCCGACACCTTCTGTGCGGCCGACTCGAACTGGGCGAAGGATTCGGGGGTGGATCGGTCCAGTACCACGCCGATCATCACCAGCATGCCCGCGTCTAGCGCCCGGGGGTCCAGCAGCGCCACGATGCCCCGGATCAGGCCCATCTCCTTGAGCCGCTCCACGCGGCGCAGGCAGGCCGGCGGGCTGAGGTTCACCTTGGCCGCCAGCGCCACGTTGGAGATCGACGCATCCTGCTGCAGCGCGCGGAGTATGGCCTTGTCGGCGCGGTCCAGGGTGTCAACGTGCGCCGGCGCGGCCGGCACGGGCGGGGTAGCGGATTGTCCCGAACGGGTGCGAAATTTTGTTTCTTTCATGGACAAGTTGGCGGAACAATCGAAACGTTGTGCGGTGATCTTCTGATGAACAGTGTTCGCAAGGCCCGTTCTTTGCAAGCACGTTTCGCGGCTTTTTTTCTAGGATTGAGTCCATCGCCCTCAACCCCGGAGCAGCCGCCATGAACCTGAAGCGTTTCCCCCGCCACACCCTGACGTTCGGTCCCACCCCGATCCAACCCATGCAGCGCTTGTCCGAGCATCTCGGTGGCAAGGTGGCGCTCTACGCCAAGCGTGAAGACTGCAACAGTGGTCTCGCATTTGGCGGCAACAAGACCCGCAAGCTCGAATACCTTATTCCTGATGCACTTGCGCAAGGCTGTGACACGCTGGTGTCGATCGGCGGCATCCAGTCCAACCAGACCCGCCAGGTCGCCGCCGTGGCCGCGCATCTGGGGCTGAAGTGCGTGCTGGTACAGGAAAACTGGGTCAACTATTCCGATGCCGTCTACGACCGCGTGGGCAATATCCAGATGTCGCGCATGATGGGTGCCGACGTGCGGCTGGTGGCCGACGGCTTCGACATCGGCATCCGCAAGAGCTGGGAGGAGGCGATGGAAAGCGTGCGCCGGGCGGGCGGCAAGCCATATCCGATTCCCGCCGGCTGCTCGGAGCATCCGCTTGGCGGTCTCGGGTTTGTCGGGTTTGCCGAGGAAGTGCGCGCCCAGGAGGCCGAACTCGGCTTCAAGTTCGACTACATCGTCGTGTGCTCGGTCACGGGCAGTACGCAGGCCGGCATGGTGGTGGGCTTCGCGGCCGACGGCCGGGCAGACCGCGTGATCGGCATCGACGCATCGGCCAAGCCCGCACAGACCCGCGCGCAGATCCTGCGCATCGCCAAACACACGGCGGGGCTGGTGGAACTCGATCGCGACATCGTCGATGCCGATGTCGTGCTCGACACGCGCTACGGCGGACCGGAATACGGCCTGCCGTCGGAAGGCACGCTCGATGCCATCCGCACCTGCGCGCGGTATGAAGGGGTGATGACCGACCCCGTCTACGAAGGCAAGTCGATGCACGGCATGATCGACATGGTGCGGCGTGGCGAATTCCCGGCCGGTTCGCGCGTACTCTATGCCCACCTGGGCGGCGTGCCGGCATTGAGCGCCTACAGCTTCCTGTTCCGGAACGGCTGAGCGGCGCGCCTCAGCGCAGCAGGTCTTCCACGCGCTGGCGGCACAGCCGCACAAACTGTTGTGCCGCCGTGGACTGTCCCTGGCCCGGGTGAAACGCCAGGATGGCCCGGAAGCGCACCGCGCCGGCAAATGGCACGCTGCGCAGCCCCAGCGCCGTATAAGTGCGCGCCACCAGCGGGTTGGTGATGGCCAGCCCGACGCCGGCCAGCACCATCGCACATTGCGTATGGCTGTATGGCGTGGTGGCGACGAACCGGGCCCTGTGGCCGTGCTCGGCGAAGGCGGATTGCAGTTGCCGCTGGGCCGGGTCGGCCGCATCCAGCCCGATCAGCGGGGCATCGGCCAGGTCCGCCACTCCGATGCGACCCCGCGCGGCAAACGGATGTGTGGCCGGGACGATGCAGACCGCCGGAATGGCGTAGAACTCCGAGGCGGTCAGTCCGCTGGTGTCCACTTCGTCGCCCATGAAGGCCAGGTCGAGCTCGCGTTGCAGCAGCCGTTCGCGCAGGCCGCGGGAGCTGTCCACCTCCAGCCGGCAATGGCTGCGCGGATAGCTGTGGGTGAAGTTGGCCACCGCCAGCGGCATCACGCTGGCGGCCATCGCGTGCAGGGCGCCCACGCGCAATACGGTGTCCTCGTGCGAGCGCAGCAGGTCGATCTTGCGCTGCACGGCGTCCAGCCCGACGTAGACGCGCTCGACTTCGTCCATCAGCGCGGTCGCCTCGGCGGTCGGGACCATGCGCCCCTTGCTGCGGTCGAACAGCCTGAGCCGCGCCGATTTTTCGAGTTGCAGCACGATCTGGGTCACGGCTGGCTGGCTGATATGCAGCGCCTCGGCGGCCCGGCGCGCGGAGCCCAGCCGCATGACCATGCGGAACACCTCGATCTGCCGCGCGCTGATGGTCTGCCCGGCGTACTCGGCTGTCTTGTCCATCCTCATCCTATAAGTTTGGCTTATCAAAAACGCCGGGTGGCTTGCGTCGCGGCGGCATGTCTGCCCGTAGACTCGCCGTCATGCCATTCCAGTCCGTCGCCATGTCCCACATCCATACACCCGGCGTTGTGCCGACCGTCAATCCCGCACTGCACGCCTTGCGATGCGTGACTTGCGCCGAGGTCTACCCGGTAGCCGACCTGCCGGAAGGCTGCCCGGCCTGCGCCTGCCAGGGCCGGCCAAGCAGCCTCGAAGCGGTCTACGGTAGTGGTGACAGCACCCCGGCGCCCGATTTTGCACCAAAAAGCCAGGGTTATCGCTGGGGCCACTGGATGCCGTACCTGGACGGCGTGACGCTGGGAGAGGGCGCCACCCCCTGCCTGCCGGTGCCGTCGCTGGCCGCGCTGGCCGGCGTGGCGGCGATGTGGATCAAGAACGAAGGCGCCAATCCGACCGGTTCGCACAAGGACCGTATGTCCGCCCAGGCGGTGAGCCGGGCGCTGGCGTCCGGAGCGCGCGATGTGGTGCTGGCGTCCAGCGGCAACGCGGCGGTGTCCGCCGCGGCCTATTGCGCCGCCGCCGGGCTGCCGTGCGAGGTGGCCACCTATCGCGACCTGCCAGCGGTGTTCGACGTGGCCCTGCGCCACTACGGCGCGCGCCGCGTGATTTGCGAGACCGGGCACGCGCGCTGGGAACACGTGCGGCGCCGCGTTCGTGACGAAGGTGCCTTCGCGCTGACGAACTACAGCCTGCCAGCCGTCGGCAGCCCGGCATTTGGCGTGGAAGGCTACCGGGCCGCCGCGCTCGAATGGGTTCACCAGGGCTGCCTGCCCGACCATGTGATGGTGCCCACCGCACGCGGCGACCTGCTGTGGGGACTCTACAGCGCGCTGCGCGATCTCGTGAGAATGGGGCATCTGGCCCGCGTGCCGAAGCTGTGGGCCGTCGAGCCGTTTCCGCGCCTGGCCCGCGTGCTGGGCGGGGCGTCGCAGCAGGCCGATTTTGCGGGGGCAACACAGCAGTTTTCCACGGCCGGGTCCACCGTCACGGCACAGCAGGTGCATGCGGTCACGCGATCAGGTGGCGGCGCGGTGGTGGTGGGCGACGATGGCGCACGGGCGGGCACCGGCCAACTGGCCGCCGCCGGATTCTGGGTCGAGCTTTGCGCCGGCGCGGGGCTTGCCGCCGCCCGGATGCTGCGCGCCGATGGCCGCATCGCTGCATCGGAAACCGTTCTGCTGGTGCTGACGGCGCGCGGCGACCGCGACCCGGCACAGATTTCAAACTAGAGGCTCGGAGAGACCCATGACGTTGCGCTACCTGACCGCCATCTTTTCCGTCGGCCTGGCCGCGGCCCAAGTACCCGTGGCCCATGCCGCCGGCTATCCCGACAAGCCAGTCCGCCTGATCGTGCCATGGGCCGCCGGCGGCAGCACCGATGCCCTGGCGCGCGCCGTGGCGCAACGGATGAGCGAATCGATGGGCCAGCCGGTGGTGGTTGAAAACCGCGCGGGCGCCTCGGGCCGCATCGGCGCCGAGGCGGTGGCCAAGGCCACGCCCGATGGTTACACGCTTGGGGTGATCGAGCTGGCCCACACCGTGGCGCCATCGGTGTTTCGCCAGATGTCCTACGATGTGCTGCGCGATTTCGCGCCGGTCTCGCTGCTCGGCGAATCGCCGCTGGTGCTGTTCGCGGACAGCACGCGCTACCGGCCCGGCGACATCCAGCGATTCCTGGCCGACGCCCGCCAGTCCGGCAAGCCACTGCAACTGGCCACCAGCGGCAGCGGCACGATCAGCCATCTGGCGGCCAAGATGCTGGAGGCACAGGCGGCCATCCCCGTCGATGCCGTGCCCTATCGCGGATCGGCCCCAGCGTTGACCGATGTCTCGGCCCAACTGGTTTCTGGCCATTTTGCGACGCTGGCCAGCGGCAGCAGCCTGCTCGGCGGCGGCAAGATCACGGCGCTGATGGTGACGGGGCCGTCGCGGCTCGCCGCGCTGCCGAACGTGCCGACATCGACCGAGGCGAAACTGCCGGCCATGCAGGTGGGTCAGTGGTGGGCGTTGGTGGCGCCGGCGCGCACGCCGACGGCGGTGGTTACACGCCTCAACGACGAAGTGCGGGCGGCGCTGGCCAATCCGCAGACCAGGGCGCGCCTCGATAGCCAGGGCATCGACCTCAAGGCATCCACGCCGGCGCAACTGGGCGACCGGCTGCGTGGCGAGGTGGACCGCTGGGGTCAACTGGTGAAACAGGCAGGAATCCAGCCGGAATAGGCGAGGGGATCAGCCCCGGTACTGCTGCGCATGCAGATAGGCATCGCGGGACGGCAGCAGGTGGCTGGCGCACAGCGCCACCAGCCCGTCGATATCGCCGGCCTTGAGCGCTTCGATCATCTGCCAGTGTTCCAGGCGGGCGCGCTCGCGGTATTCGGGCGAGACCAGCGACGCAAAGCGGATGGGATGGGTCTGCCGCGCGAACTCGGCAATCGCCTTCTGCAGCGTCTGGTTGCTGCAGAGGCTGAACAGTTCGCGATGGAACGCCAGGTTGACGCGGAACACCGTGCGCGCGTCGCCGGCCGCCACGGCGGTGTCGTGCTGCTGCTGGATGGCGATCAGTGTGTCGAGGTGCGCCGGCACGCGCTGCAGATCGATGCGCCGGGCTGCCTCGGTCTCCAGCATGGCGCGCACTTCGTACAGTTCGGTCACTTCCTGCGCCGAGAACGATCGCACCAGCGCGCCGACGTTCTTGCGGCGCTCCACCAGCCCCAGGCGATCCAGCGCGGCCAGTGCGTCCCTGACCACGTGCCGCTTGACTTCGAAGCGCGCCATCAGATCGTCCTCGACCAGGCGCTCGCGGGGGTGCAGCCGGCCAAAGACGATATCTTCCTCAAGCGTGGCAACCATCGCGTCGAGCGGGTCCTGGGCGATGGCGGCGGGGCTGCGCGTGTTGGAACTGGGCATCGGCATCTGGTGAATCGCACCGGGGCTGGGCCCTGGCGCTTGGTGGCGAGTCGGAACGAGGCCGACATTCTGATCGATTTTCCGGTCCATGGCGCGTGTCCCGCCGCAGGTCAGGCGCCGTTGCCCGGCACCTTGCCCCGGGTCTCGGCAGCGCGCAGGAAGTCGAAGTCCACGCCCTGATCCGCCTGGTTGACCGTGGTGAGGAACAGCTTGCGGTAGCCACGGTCGGCGGTGGGCGCCACCACCGGCGTTTGCTGCGCGCGGCGCGCCAGTTCGTCGTCGCTGACATGCAGCGTGAGGTCGCGTCGCGCCACCGACAAGCTGATCCGGTCGCCGTTGCGCACGTAGGCCAGCGGCCCGCCAATCGCCGATTCGGGCGTCACATGCAGCACGATGGTGCCGAATGCCGTGCCGCTCATGCGGCCGTCCGAAATACGCACGAGGTCCTTCACGCCCGCGCGGGCCAGCTTGCGCGGAATGGGGATATAGCCTGCCTCGGGCATGCCGGGCGCGCCTTTGGGGCCGATGTTCTTGAGCACCAGGATGTCGTCGGCCGTCACGTCCAGGTCGTCGCTGTCGATGCGGTTGGCCAGGTCGGCGGCGTTCTCGAACACCACGGCGCGTCCCTCGTGCTCCATCAGCCTGGGGTGTGCGGCCGACTGCTTGATGATGGCGCCGCCCGGGGCCAGGTTGCCGCGCAGCACGGCAATGCCGCCCTGCGGATAGATGGGGTTGTCGCGCGTGCGCACCACCTCCTGCCTGAAGCCGGGGCCGGCGCGCTCGATTTCCTCGCCCAGCGTGCGGCCGGTCACGGTCAGCGCATCCAGGTGCAGCAGCGGCTTCAGTTCGCGCAGCAGCGTGGCCATGCCGCCCGCGTGGTGGAAGTCTTCCATGTAGTGGTCGCCGGACGGCTTCAGGTCCAGCAGCACCGGCGTGTCGCGCCCCATGCGGTCCAGTTCCGCCAGGTCGATGTCATAGCCCATGCGGCCCGCGATGGCGGCCAGGTGGACGATACCGTTCGTCGAACCGCCAATCGCCAGCAGCACGCGCATGGCGTTCTCGAAGGCGGCCGGCGTCAGGATCCTGTCGATCGTCAGGCGTTCGCGCGCAATGCGCACGGCTTCCGTGCCGGTCTGCTCCGCCACGCGGATACGGTCGGCGGTCACGGCCGGCGGCGAGGCGCCGCCGGGCACGGTCATGCCCAGCGCCTCGGCAATGCAGGCCATGGTGCTGGCCGTGCCCATCACCGAGCAGGTGCCCACGCTGGCCACCAGCTGGTTGTTGACGTCGGCAATCTCCCCGGCGTCGATCTCTTCGGCGCGGAACTTGCCCCAGTAGCGGCGGCAGTCGGTGCAGGCGCCCACGCGCTCGCTCCGGTGCGATCCGGTCAGCATCGAACTGTAATGAGCTGGATGGCCGGGATGCCGGCCGACGCCGCGCCCATCAGCTGTGCGGGCACGGTCTTGTCGCAGCCGCCGATGAGGACCACGGCATCCATCGGCTGCGCGCGGATCATTTCCTCGGTGTCCATCGACATGAGGTTGCGCAGGTACATGCTGGTGGGCGCCGAAAAGCTCTCGTGGATCGAGATCGTCGGAAAGTCCATCGGCAGGCCGCCGGCCAGCATGATGCCGCGCTTGACGGCCTCGATCAGCTGCGGCGCGTTGCCGTGGCAGGGGTTGTACGCGCTGCCCGTGTTGACGATGCCGATGACCGGGCGGTCCAGCGCGTCGTCGGTATAGCCCGCGCCCTTGATGAACGCCTTGCGCAGGAACAGCGAGAAGCCCCGGTCCCCGTAATTGGTCAGGCCTTTGGAGATGCCGGTGGCGGCTTCGGCCGGGGCGATGTCGTGGCGCGGGGTGGCGCCATTCGGGTTCTGGTCGTCGTCGGACATGGTCGGATGCGGTAGGGTGGGCGCGACGCCCCTGGAGGAATGTCGGCCCAAGGATAGTCGAGTCGCGCCCGATTGTCGTCGGTATTGTCACCTAAATTATTAATAATATCGATTCGATGCGGCTCCCCGGTGGCGCCGTGTCCCACATCGGGTGTCGGCATCCGTCTGATTCCGGCGCGCGGGGCAGGCGCTTCACAATCTGCCAGAGGACCGAGCCCGTTCGATCCCTGACCGATTTCAATGGAGGTGCCCTGTGAAACGATCTCTCGCGCCGCTGGCTGCGGCAGGTATTGCCCTGGCCGGTGCGGCACTCGCGGCACGCGCCTATGGCAAGTTCTCGGGTGGTAAACGGGGCAATGCCGCGGTGCCCGAGCCGGCGAAGCCGGTGGACCTGGATCGCTATCTTGGCAAGTGGTACGAGTTTGCGCGCTACGAGAACGGCTTCGAACGCGGCTGCGAGGGCGTGACGGCCGAGTACGCGCTGCGCGACGACGGCCTGGTATCGGTGCGCAACACCTGCCATGAGGGCTGCGCCGACGGCGAGGCGCGCATATCGGAAGGCCGTGCCCGCATCGTGCCGGGCAGCGGCGGGGCCAAGCTCGAAGTCTCGTTCTTCGGTCCGTTCTTCTTCGGTGATTACTGGGTGCTGGACCACGCCGACGACTACACGTGGTCGATCGTCGGCGAGCCTTCAGGCCGCTTCCTGTGGATCCTCACACGCGAAGCCCGCCCGCCGCGCGCACTGGCCACCTCACTGATCGCCCGCGTGGCCGCGCTGGGGTATGACACGGCGCTGCTACGCGAGACGATGCACGGCGCGGTGCACTGATCGGAATGGCCGCGCGGCTAGACCGCCAGCATGACCGCCAGCACCACGGCCAGCAGGGCGATATAGGTCACGGCGTGGATGCGGTCGGGGATGCGTCCGATCCAGCGCGCTGCCAGCCGGATGCCTGCCCAGGAACCGCCCGCCAGCACGGCGAAGGCCAGCAGGTCCACATAGCCGGCGTGGCCGGGGCCTAGCGTCGCGCCCTGCCGCCAGGCCAGCGCAACGTAGGTGGCAGTGGCGGCCAGTGCCATCGGCAAGGACAGCGGATTGGCCATGGCCGTGGCCTGCGTCATGGTGGCGCCGCGCCGGCGCATCAGCGGCACGGTCATCACGCTGCCGCCGACGCCCAGGAACGCGGCGATGGTGCCGATGCCAAGGCCGACCGCAGCCGTGGTTGCGGCGCGCATCGGCGCCGGGGCTGGTGGGCGCGCATGCATGAAGCCGGGGCGCAGCGCGCTATCCAGGATGGTCAGGGCCAGGTAGGCGATGAAGGCCCAGCGCACCCAGTCGCCGCTGAGCCAGCTGGCGGCGGCCGCGCCCACGATGGCGCCAGCCGCGATATAGCCAGCCATCGCACGGGCCTGCGGCCAGTCCAGATTGCCGGCGCGATGGTGGCGCCAGGTGGCCATCGAAGCGCCGAAGATCATCACGCACGAGGATGTGGCCACCGCGATCTGCATGGCCGACCGCGCCACGGGAGTGCCGGCGTCGTGCGTCATGGTGAGCATCGTATAGAGCAGCGGCACCACCACAAAGCCGCCGCCAAAGCCAAACAGCACGGTTGTGACACCGGCCAGACCACCACAGACCAACAGCATCGCGTACATGGACATCGTCGAAAATTGAATCGCGTATCAGGGTTGAAGCGATACGATAGGTCCGCGCCGCTTGGCTGGCTTGCGAAGGTTGGTCAATAATCGTCGAGATTTTGCCAACCTTGCGACACCGGGATGTCGCAGCCATGTGTCCGATGCGCAATATTTCGCTCGATAGCGTCGATGCCAGCCCGTGCGCCGCGCTGGCCATCGGCACCGACTATGCCTTTGGCACGCTGCTGGACACGCACAGCCACCGCCGCGCGCAGTTCCTGTACGGCATGACGGGCCTGATGGAGGTCGGGACGGAAGAGGGCGCGTGGGTCGTGCCGCCCTACACGGGCGTGTGGATTCCCGCGCAGAAACCGCATCGGGTGCGCATGAACGGCGTCAGCACGCGCAGCGTCTACATACTGCCCGACGCGGCGCCGCGCCGGGGCACCGCTTGCGAGGTACTGGTGGTGCGCCCGCTGCTGCATGCGCTGCTGCTGGCCTCGGCGGATGTGCCGGCCCGTTACCCGTCCGACAGCCGCGACGGCGCGCTGATGCAGTTGATCCTGTTTGAACTGGCGCAGGCGCCAACCCTGCCGCTGTTCGCGCCGATCCCGCGCGACCCGGATCTGGCACGGCTCTGCACCGCGCTGCTGGCCCGGCCCGACATCCGTGCGTCGGCCGATGACTGGGCGCGGCATCTCCACCGCAGCCCGCGCACGTTCGCGCGTGTCTTCCAGCAGCAAACGGGCATGTCATTTGGCGCGTGGCGTCAGCAGGCATGCCTGATGGCCGCGCTGTCCCGGCTGTCCGCCGGCACGCCCGTCACCCAGGTGGCCCTCGATCTCGGGTATGACAGCCCCAGCGCATTCTCGACGATGTTCCGCAAGGCGCTGGGCGCGCCGCCCTCGTCGTTTCTCCAAGCAGCGCGCCAGCTTTGAAGCCCCCCTAGTCGAGCGCGCGATTGCGCGATTCGACGTTGACGGCGCTGACAGCCAGCGCGGCCGTGGCGAGCATGGCCGAGATCATCGCCAGGGCCAGCGTGAAATGTGTGGACATGACCGGCGCGATGACCGCCGGGGCGAACAGGCCGCCGAAACGTGCCACGGCGCCCGCCGTGCCCATGCCCGTGGCGCGCAGGTTGGTGGGATAGACCTCGGGCGTGAACGCGTACAGCGCGCCCCAGGTGCCCAGCAGCGCGAAGCTCATCAGCAGCGTGGACCCGATCACCACCACGGGCGCCGTGCCCAGGCTGTACAGCATGCAACCCACGGCGCTGAGCAGCAGGAATCCGATCAGCGTTGGCTTGCGGCCCCATCGTTCCACGCCATAGGCCGCCAGCGCGTAGCCCGGCAACTGCACGAGCGCCAGGATCACCAGGAAGGCCTGCCCCCGCATGAAGGCAAAGCCGGCACCGCTGAGACGGATGGGCAGGTAGACGAACACCGCGTAATAGGCCACCGAGATCAGCAGCCAGGCGGCGAACAGCGCCACGGTGCGGCGCCGGAAGGTGGCCGTGAACAGCGTGAAGACCGACTGCCGCTCGGTACGTTCGGATTGCAGCGTGGGGATGGCCACCTTGCGGCCATTGGTCTGGGCCACGCGTTCCAGCACCTGGCGGGCCTGCTCGGACTTGCCGTTGCGGTTCAGGAAGAGCGGCGATTCCGGCACATACAGGCGCGGAATCAGGCCAACCAGCGCCGGGATGCCGGTCACGAAGAAGATGATGCGCCAGGCATCGTTGCCATGGGCGGCGGCGGCCAGCGCCAGCAGGGCCAGGCAGATCGTGCCGAGCGCCCAGAACGATTCCAGCAGCACCAGCCAGCGGCCGCGACGGTCGCGCGGCAGGAATTCGGCCAGCATCGTGTAGTCCACCGGCAGCGTGCCGCCCACGCCGATGCCGGTTAGGAAGCGCAGCACCATCAGCCAGCCCAGGCTCGGGGCAAACGCGGAAGCCACACCGCAGGCTGCGTCGATGACCACCGCCAGCATCAGCGCCGGGCGCCGGCCGACACGGTCGGCGATGCGGCCGAAGCAGAATGCCCCGACCAGCATGCCGATGAAGAACGTGGTGCCGGTCTGCAGTGCCTGCGGAACCGGCACGCCGAAGGTGCTGGCGATGGACGGGGCGCTGAAGCCGATGGACAGCACCTGCATCGCATCGGCCATCCAGACCAGCCCGAATATCACGAAGAGCCGGTACTGGAATTTTCCGACTCCGGCGGTGCGGATGGCCTCTTCAAAGCTGATCTGCGAGGTCGACATGCTGGCAAAGGTCCGTGCGACAAGGGAATGGGGCGGGGTGGCAGGCCGGCGGTCCGGTGGGTCCCGGTCCGGCTGCCACGCTGGCGGCCATTCTAACTTGGCACGGTCATGCCGATGGCGATGCCGTCGCGCGCAGGCATCAATGCCGGCTGGCCGAGGCCGCGCCCAGGCCCGTCATGGACCGCACGTACTGGGGCAGGTAGGCTTGGCGCTCGCCGGCGGCCGCTTCCGAACGGTCGAGCACGGACAGCAGCCAGGCCGCGCCGAAGGCCAGCGTCATCGAGAACAGTGCCGGGTTGGCATACGGGAAGATCGGCTGGCCGTGCTTGAGGATGCCCACCCAGACGGTCGGTCCCAGCACCAGCAGCGCAATGGCCGACACCAGCCCCACCACGCTGCCGCCCACCGCGCCGCGCGTGGTCAGGCCCTTCCAGAACATCGACAGGAACAGCACCGGGAAGTTGACCGAGGCCGCGATGGCCAGCACCAGGCCGGACAGGAAGGCGATGTTCTGCTTCTCGAACAGCAGCCCGAGCAGGATGGCCACTACGCCGATTCCCAGCGTGGCATAGCGCGACACGCGGATTTCCTCGGCCTCGGTGGCGCGGCCCTTGCGGATGACCGTGGCATAGAGATCGTGCGACACGGCCGATGCCCCCGAGAGCGCAAGGCCCGCCACGACGGCCAGGATGGTGGCGAAGGCCACGGCCGAGATAAAGCCCAGGTACATGTTGCCGCCCACCGCCTGGGCCAGGTGTACGGCCACCATGTTGCTGCCGCCGATCAACTGCCCGGCGCCGTCGCGGAAGGCCGGGTTGTTGCCCACCAGCACGATGGCCCCGAATCCGACCACCAGGATCAGCAGGTAGAAGTAGCCGATAAAGCCGGTGGCATAGCAGACTGACTTGCGGGCCTCTCGCGCATCGGCCACGGTGAAGAAGCGCATCAGGATATGGGGCAGGCCGGCCGTGCCGAAGATCATCCCGACGCCTAGCGATATGGCCTCGACCGGGTTTGCCACCAGCCCGCCCGGCGCCATGATCGACCGGCCCTTCGGGTGGACATCGACCGCCGCGGCGAACAACGCGTCGAGGCTGAACCCGAAATGCGCCAGCACCTCGTAGGCCATGAACGTGGTGCCGCCCAGCAGCAGGATGGCCTTGATGATCTGGACCCACGTGGTGGCCAGCATGCCGCCAAACATCACGTAGAGCACCATCAGCACGCCCACCACGAGCACGGCCGACAGGTAGCTGGTGCCGAACAGCAGCTGGATCAGCTTGCCGGCGCCTACCATCTGGGCCACCAGGTACATGATCGACACGGTCAGCGTGCCGAACGCGGCGGTGATGCGCACCGGCTTTTGCGACAGGCGGTAGGCGACCACATCGGCAAACGTGTAGCGGCCCAGGTTGCGCAGGCGCTCGGCCACCACGAACAGGATGATCGGCCAGCCGGCCACCACGCCCAGTGCGTAGATCAGGCCGTCGAAGCCCTTGTCAAACATCATGGCCGAAATGCCCAGGAACGACGCGGCGGACACCATGTCGCCAGCAATGGCCAGGCCGTTCTGGAAGCCGGTCAGTCCGCCCCCGGCCGCATAGAAGTCCGAAGCCGTGCGCGTGCGGCGGGCGGCCCAGCGCGTGATGAGCAGCGTGAACAGCACGAAGACCACGAACATGCCGATGGCATGCCAGTTCAGCGGCTGGACGGTCACGTTGCCTCCCACGGCCGGGCTTGCATAGGCACTGGCCGCGCCCAGCGCCATGAAACAGGCGAGGGCCGGCGCAAAGGTTGGGAATCGCTTCATGCTGCGCACTCCTTCAGGATGCGGGCGTTCAGGCCGTCGAACTCGCGGTTGGCCTTGCGCACGTAGATGGCGGTCAGCGCGAATGCCACCACGATGACGGCGGCGCCGGCGACGATGCCCGTGGTCAGGGTGCCGCCGCGCACGGGCGCCACCAGCGCAGCCGGATAGAAGGCCAGCAGGCCGATGAAGCCGAAATAGACGGCCAGCATCAGCGCGGTCAGCGACCAGCCCAGGCGCGCGCGGCGCCGGGTCAGCAACTGGAAGTCGGGATGTTGGGTGATAGAGGCGAATTGCCGTTCGGTCATGGTTGTCTCCAATGGCGAAGCGTGGCCGGCACGCCTTCTGTCGAGGCGTTGCGGCCTGCCGCCCGCGAGCATGGCGGGCGGCGACGGCGAGGAGTCATCAGGGCGTAATCGGGGAAGCAGGCCGGACGTGAGCCCGCGCGCGTCAGGCGGCCGCGCGTTCGGGTTCCGTAACCACTGGCGCGGCGGCGCGCAGGTCCAGCACGCGCCGGGCCTTGCCGGTGGAGGTGCGCTCCAGGCGGTCGGCCGGGACGGCGTCCACGCGGGTCGTGATGCCGACGTTGGTCTTGATCGCGTCGCGCAGCTTTGCGCCCAGCGCCTCGCGTTCGGCATCGGACAGCCGGTGCGTGACTTCGGGCCGCACCTCGACTGCCACGGCCAGGCGGTCGAGATGGCCGTCGCGTGTGACGGTCAGCTGGTAGTGGGGTGCCAGCTCAGGCTGCTTGAGGATCAGTTCCTCGATCTGGGACGGGAACACGTTGACGCCCCGGATGATCAGCATGTCGTCCGAGCGCCCGGTGATCTTGCCGATGCGGCGCATGGCGCGCGACGTCGGCGGCAGCAGGCGCGTCAGGTCGCGCGTGCGATAGCGGATCACGGGCAGCGCCTCCTTGGTGAGCGACGTGAAGACCAGTTCGCCCTCCGAGCCATCGGGCAGCACTTCGCCGGTGACGGGGTCGATGATTTCCGCGTAGAAGTGGTCTTCCCAGATCACCGGGCCGTCCTTGCTCTCGATGCACTCGCACGCCACGCCGGGGCCCATGACCTCGGACAGGCCGTAGATGTCCACGGCGTCGATGCCGGCGCGTGTTTCGATCTCCTGGCGCATCGCGTCCGTCCACGGCTCGGCGCCGAAGATGCCGATCTCCAGCGAGCTGTCGGCCGGCGACAGGCCCTGGCGGGCCATCTCGTCGATCAGGTTCAGCATGTACGACGGCGTGACCATGATGATGCGCGGCTTGAAGTCCCGGATCAGCTGCACCTGCTTCTCGGTCTGTCCGCCCGACATCGGGATCACGGTGCAGCCCAGCTTTTCGGCACCGTAATGGGCGCCAAGGCCGCCCGTGAACAGGCCGTAGCCGTAGCAGACCTGCACCAGGTCGCCGCGACGGCCGCCGGCGGCGCGGATCGAACGGGCCACCAGCGTGGCCCAGGTGTCGATGTCGCGGGCGGTATAGCCCACCACCGTGGGCTGGCCGGTCGTGCCGCTCGACGCGTGTACGCGCACGACTTCCTCGCGCGGCACGGCAAACATGCCGAACGGGTAGTTGTCGCGCAGTTCCTTCTTGGTGGTGAACGGGAACTTCGACAGATCGGAAAGCTGGCGCAGATCGCCGGGCTGCACGCCGGCCGCATCGAACGCCTGGCGATAGTGCGGCACGTTGTCGTAGGCGTGTTGCAGCGTCCATTTCAGGCGCTGCAGCTGCAGCGCCTGGAGTTCGTCTCGGCTGGCATGCTCGATCGGATCAAGTTGATCGGCTTGGGGGGCGCGCTGGACCATGGGTGTCTCCTCCAGGGTATGTCGGGCGATTCTTCGGGATGGCGTGAGCCGTGGGGTTCAGTCTTTCAGATGACGGCGAGCCTGGATCACCCGGAAGCGGTTGGCAACGAAGGCCGTATCGGCCAGCGCGGCGTTGGCGGCCGGATTGGCGCCGGTGCCGTGGAAGTCGCTGAAGGCGGCCGACTGGTTGACGAGCACGGGGCCGGTCAGGTTCAGCGACAGTGCCACGCCGGCGTCGAGCGCGGCCTCTTCGAGCTGCGATTCCACGGTGCGCTGCGTGGTATAGCCCGACAGCGTCAGCGCGCCGTGCTGTTTCGCGATGCGCCGGGCGGTGGCAACCGCCTGATCGGTGCTGTCGGTGGCGATCACGAAGGCAATCGGGCCGAACAGTTCCTGCGTGAACCTGTCCTCGTCGCGCACGTCGACCTTGAGCAGCAGCGGCGTGCGCACGCGCGCTTCGGGGAACTGGGGATGGGTGATGGTCTGGCTGTCCAGCACCACCTTGCCCAGCGCGCGCGATGCGTCGATCCGCTGGGCCACGCCGTCGTTCTGGATCGCGCCGAGGATCTCGACGGCCTTGGCCGGGTCGGCGGTGAGCTTCTGCAGTGCCTCGCCCAGCGCGGCGACCACGCCGTCGAACGTGACATGGCCGTCCGGGGTGTCGATGCCATCGCGCGGGATGTAGATGTTCTGCGGCGCGGTACACATCTGGCCCGAGTACAGCGCCAGCGACAGGGCGAGGTTGCGCACCATGCCCTTCAGGTCGTCGGTGGAATCGATGACCACCTGGTTCACACCGGCCTTCTCGGTGTAGACCAGCGCCTGGTGGGCGTTGCGTTCCAGCCATTCCCCGTTGGCCGTGCTGCCCGTGAAATCGATCAGCCGCACCTCGGGGCGCAGCGCCAGCGTGGAAGCCATGCGCTCGTCCGGGTTGTTGGCGACCAGCGTCACGATGTCCGGGCTGAAGCCGGCCTCGGCCAGTACCTCGCGGGCGATCTGCACCGTGATGGCCAGCGGCAGGATGGCGCCCGGATGCGGCTTGACGACAACCGGATTCCCCGTGGCCAGGCTGGCGAACAGGCCCGGATAGCCGTTCCAGGTGGGGAACGTGCAGCAGCCGATGACCAGGCCGATGCCGCGCGGCACGACCGTAAAGGTCTTTTCCATGCGCAGCGGCGCGTTCTTGCCCTGTGGCTTTTCCCAGGTGGCGCGGGCCGGGATGCCGCGCATCGCCTGCCAGGCATAGGCCACGGCCTCCAGGCCGCGGTCCTGCGCGTGCGGGCCGCCGGCCTGGAATGCCATCATGAACGGCTGGCCAGTGGTATGCATGACCGCATGGGCCATCTCGAAACTGCGGCGGTTCAGGCGGGTCAGGATTTCCAGCGCCACGCCCACCCACGCGGTGGGGCCGGCTTCGCGCCATGCGGGCGCGGCGGCTTCGATGCCGGCGAACAGGCCGTCGAGGTCCGGGCGCGGATAGGTCACGCCAAGCGTCGGGCCGTAGGGCGAGACTTCCTGGCCGGCTTGCCCGGTGGTGCCGGGCTGCGTGATCGGAAACGGTTGCCCGAGGCGAGCATCGAAGGCGGCCTTGCCATCGTCGGCGGCTGTTTCGCTGTAGACCTTCGGGCTCGGCATTTCGGAAAACGGGCTCCAGTAGCCGCGCTGGCCGATGGCGGCGAGCGCCTGGTCGAGCATGGCCTGATGGCGGGTGAACAATGCGTGCGTCACGGGTGTCTCCATATTTCCAGATCTCTGCGCCGAAGCGCGAGGGGCGTTGTTTTGCGGTAAGGGGGCGGGTGGCCTGCCGGGGCCGGTCAGGTTTCCTGATCGAAATCGAGTACGAGCTTGTCGCTGACGGCGTAGCTCTGGCAGCTCAGGATGAAGCCGCGCGCCACTTCGTAGTCTTCCAGCGCGAAGTTCACGTCCATGTCGACCTCGCCCGCGACGCGCTTGCAGCGGCACGTGGAGCAGACCCCGCCCTTGCAGGCGTAGGGCAGCTCGATTCCCTGTTCCAGCGCGGCGTCGAGCACGGTCTGGGTGTTCCGGGCGACCGTAAAGCGGCGTGAGCGGCCGTCCTGGATCACCGTGACCTCGCAATCCTGCTTGCCGGCGGCGCGTTGCGGCTGCGGCGCGCGGGCCGTGGGCGTGCTCGCGCCGAACAGCTCGCGCTTGATGCGGGCGGGGTCGACACCGTTCTGCTTCAGCGCGTCCGCTACGCCCTCCATCATCGACTGCGGGCCGCAGATAAAGGCCACGTCGATCCCGGCGGGATCTACCCATTGCTTGAGCAGCGCGTCGGCCTTGGCGCCGTCCAGGCGGCCGTTGAACAGGTCGATGTCGAGCGTTTCGCGGCTCAGGATGAAGACCAGGTTCAGCCGGTGCAGGTAGGTGTCCTTCAGGTCTTCCAGCGCCTCCTTGAAGATCACCGTGGACGACGCGCGATTGCCGTAGAACAGCGTGAAGCGGCTGTCGGGCTCGGCGCGCAGCGTGGTTTCGATGATCGACAGCAGCGGGGTGATGCCGCTGCCAGCCGCAAAGCCCACGTAGTGCTTGCGATGGCCTGCATCGAGCGGCACGCTGAAGTGCCCGGACGGCGGCATCACGTCGAGCGTGTGGCCGGCCCGCAGCGTGTCGGTAGCCCAGTTCGAGAACAGGCCGCCCTCCACGCGCTTGATGGCGATGCGCAGGCGCTGGTCCTGCGCGGCGGCGCAGATCGAATACGAGCGGCGCACCTCGTTGCCGGCAATCCGGGTGCGCACGGTCAGGTGCTGGCCGGCCGCGTAGCGGTAGGTCTCGGACAGTTCCGGCGGCACATCGAAGGTCACGGCGATGGCGTCGCGGGTTTCGTGGGTGACATCGGTCACGCGCAGGGCATGGAAGGTGCTCATGTCTGTGTCTTCCTGTCGCGGCGGCTCAATGCGCCTTGAAGTAATCGAACGGCTCGCGGCAGTCGCCGCAGCGGTACAGCGCCTTGCAGGCCGTGGAACCGAACTGGCTGACCACCTGCGTATGGGCCGATCCGCAATGGGGGCAGGCCACCTTCGGCGCGGGCTGGCGCCGGCGGGTGATGCCGCTGATGTCGATGACGGTCTGCGCGGGCGGCGCAATGCCATAGCCGGCCAGCTGCTGCCGCCCGCGCGCGGTCATCCAGTCGGTAGTCCAGGCCGGGGCAAGTTGCAGCCGCACCTCGACCTGGCCGATACCATGCGCGCCCAGCGTCTGGACGATCTGCTCGCGGATCAGCGTGACTGCGGGGCAGCCCGAATACGTCGGGGTGATCGTCACCACGCAGGTGTCGGCCTCCCAGTGCACGCCGCGCACGATGCCGAGGTCGATCACGGAAATCACGGGGATCTCGGGGTCGGGGATGGCATCGAGCCACGACCAGATGGCGTCCGTCATGGTTTGCGGATGAGCACGGGCCTGCATGGTGCTCACCACGTGGCGCCGGGGTAGGCGCGCTGCAGGAACTGCATCTCGGCCAGCAGGAAGCCCAGGTGTTCCGTGTGCCGGCCGGCGTGGCCGCCGCGTTGCATCCAGCCATCGTCCGGCGTGGCGAGCGTGGCCTCTTCGAGGACTTCGGCCACCTGCTGGCGCCACGGCTCGCGCAGCGCGGCCGGGCTGCAGGCCACGCCGGCCGCGATCAGGCTGGCGTCCACGCTGTCGGCGTCGAACAGCTCGCCGGTGTACATCCACAGACGGTCGATGGCGTCCTGCATGCGCCGATGGCTTTCCGCCGTGCCGTCGCCCAGGCGCACGACGAGGTCGGCGCTGCGGCGGGCGTGATAGGCCACTTCCTTGACGGCCTTGTCGGCGATGGCGGCGATGGACGCGTCGCTGGACTGCCGCAGCGCATCGAGCAGGTAGTAGTGCCAGGTGTCGAACAGGAACTGGCGGGCCAGCGTGTCGGCGTAGCTGCCGTTGGGCTGCTCGACCAGCAGCGGATTGCGGAACTGGTGCGCGTCGCGCAGGTAGGCCAGCTGATCTTCGGTGCGGCCCGCGCCTTCCACTTCGCCGGCCCGGGACAGCCACATGCGCGCCTGGCCGATCAGGTCCAGCGCGACGTTCGTCAGCGCGATGTCTTCCTCCAGCGCCGGGCCCTTGCCGCACCATTCGGACAGCCGCTGGCCCAGCACCAGCGCGGTATCGCCCAGGCGAAGCAGGTATTCGAAGGTGGCTTGCTTGCTGACTTGCATGGCGTGCCTCAGATGTGCTTGACCGCTTCCGGCATCGGGAAGAAGGTCGGATGGCGATAGACCTTGCTGTTGGCCGGCTCGAACAGGGGGCCCTTGTCGGCGGGGCTGCTGGCGGCGATATGCGTGGCGGGCACGGCCCAGATGCTGACGCCCTCGTTGCGGCGCGTGTAGACGTCGCGGGCGTTGTTGATGGCCATCGCGGCGTCGGCGGCGTGCAGGCTGCCGACGTGCTTGTGCGCCAGCCCGTGCTGGCTGCGGATAAAGATTTCCCAAAGCGGCCATTCGCTCATGGCGGTCTCCTGCTTGTTGGATGCTGAAATGCAGACGGGGAGGCGTCAGGCCACCTGGCGTTCCGCCGGCTGGCCGGCGGACTGCTTGCCGGCGTGGGCCGCCAGCGCGTCGCGGAACCAGGCGCCGTCTTCCCAGGCCTTGACGCGGGTGCCAAGGCGTTCGCGGTTGCAGGGGCCATTGCCCTGGATCACGTTGTAGAACTCGTCCCAGTCGATGGCGCCGAAGTCGTAGTGGCCGCGTGCATCGTTCCACTTGAGGTCGGGGTCGGGAATCGACAGGCCCAGGAACTCGGCCTGCGGCACGGTCTGGTCCACCATCTTCTGGCGCAGCGCATCGTTCGAGAACAGCTTGATGCGCCATTGCGCCGATTGCGCGCTATGCAGCGATTCGGCGTCGGACGGCCCAAACATCATCAGCGCCGGCCACCACCAGCGGTTCAGCGCGTCCTGCGCCATCTGCTTCTGCTCCGCCGTGCCGTTGCACAGCTTGAGCAGGATGTCGTAACCCTGGCGCTGATGGAACGATTCCTCCTTGCACACGCGCACCATCGCCCGGGCATAGGGGCCGTACGAGCAACGGCACAGCGGTACCTGGTTGATGATGGCGGAGCCGTCCACCAGCCAGCCGATGGCGCCGATGTCGGCCCAGTTCAGCGTCGGGTAGTTGAAGATGCTCGAATATTTGGCTTTTCCGCTATGCAGGTCGGCCAGCATCTGGTCGCGCGACACGCCGAGCGTTTCAGCCGCGCTATATAGATACAGCCCGTGGCCCGCTTCGTCCTGGATCTTCGCCAGCAGCACGGCCTTGCGCTCCAGCGTCGGCGCGCGTGTCACCCAGTTGCCTTCGGGCAGCTGGCCGACGATTTCCGAATGCGCGTGCTGCGAGATCTGGCGTACCAGCGTGCGTCGATAGGCTTCAGGCATCCAGTCCTTCGATTCGATGCGGATGCCGTCGTCGATGCGCTGCTGAAAGCGGCGTTCGTCATCGCTCATGTCCTTCGCCGTGCGGACTTTCGTGACACCGGTGTCGACCAGTTGCGCGTACATGCATGTCTCCGTGATTCGCTTCGGGTTCGTGGCCGATCGGCCAGACCTGACATTGATCAGGATCATAGTGATACGATTTGACTCATTCAACGAGTTCGTGTGTATCACTTCGCAAAGGAGACCCATGGCTGACCTGCTGAAGCCGGAAGGTGTGTCGCCCGGCGTGGCGCGGCTGGCAAAGGGGCTGAAGCTGGGCGCGGGCTCGCTGCTGGTCACGATGTATGGCGATGTGATCGCACCGCGGCCGCAGGCGCCGTGGCTGGGCAGCCTGATTGCGCTATCGGCGCCGTTTGGCCTCAGCAACCGGCTGGTGCGCACGGCGATCTTCCGCCTCACTGCCGACGACTGGCTGGCGGCGACGCGCGCAGGCCGCAAGAGCTTCTACGGATTGTCCGATGCCGGGCTGCTGCGCGTGCAGCACGCTGGCAAGCGCATCTATGCCGGGGCGTCGCCGGCCTGGGACGGCAAGTGGACGCTGGTGCTGTTGCGCAACGACACAAAGGCATCGATGCGCCAGCCGCTGCGGCGGGAGCTGCTCTGGGAAGGTTTCGGACCGGTGGCGCCGGGCGTGTTTGCCCACCCGAATGCGGACCAGGGCTCGCTGGCGGAAATCCTGCTGGCGGCGGGTGCCACGGAGCACGCAGCCGTGATGCGGGCCGAATCGGTGGCGTCGTTTTCGCGGCAGCCGCTCGAACAACTGATCCACCAGACCTACCGGCTGAAAGAGGTGGCGCAGGCGTGGCAGGCGTATGTCAGGCGCTTTGCGTCATGGGTCAAGGAAGCCCCGTCGCTGTCCGCAGCCGATGCGTTTTTCGTGCGGATCCTGCTGATCCACGAATATCGCCGGGTACTGTTGCGTGACCCCGGCCTGCCCGACGAACTGCTGCCGGCAGACTGGCCCGGGCGCGAGGCGCGGGCCGGTACGGGGGCGCTGTATGCAGCACTATTGCCGGCCAGCGAGGCGCATTTGCGGACGCATATGGAAACCGCGGCCGGCACGTTCCAGTCACCCATGCGGGTGCTGCGCGAACGCTTTACGTCGCGATTTCACGAGTAGCCGCGGGCTGCCCTCAGTCGTGTGGGGCCACCTTGCCGCTGGCCTTCGCGCGCCGGCGCCGCGCCAGCATGTTCAGCCCTTCCACGGCCGTCGAGAACGCCATCGCCGTATAGATATAGCCCTTGGGCACATGATGGCCGAGCCCGTCGGCAATCAGCGTCATGCCGATCATGATCAGGAAGGCCAGCGCCAGCATCACGATGGTGGGATTGCGATTGATGAAGTTCGCCAGCGGCGTGGCGGCGAAGAGCATCACGGTCACGGCGGCAATCACCGCCACGAACATGATCGGAATGTGATCTGTCATGCCTACGGCAGTGATGATGCTGTCGATCGAGAACACCAGATCCAGCACCAGGATCTGTCCGATGGCCGCCGCGAATCCCGGCACGGCTCGGGCGCCGGCCGATTCGTCCTCGTGTTCAGGTTCCGGCGCCACATGCTCGTGGATTTCGCGCGTGGCTTTCCAGACCAGGAAGGCGCCGCCGGCAATCAGGATGATGTCCCGCCAGGAAATACCCTTGCCCATGATGGTGAACACCGGTTCCGTCAACGCCACGATTACCGCGATGGTGGCCAGCAGTCCCAGGCGCAGGATCAGCGCCAGGCCGATACCGATGCGGCGTGCCTTTTCCCGGTTGTGCTCGGGCAGCTTGTTGGTGAGGATGGAAATAAAGATGAGGTTGTCGATGCCGAGCACGATTTCCATGGCGACCAGGGTGGCCAGGGCAGCCCAGGCGGATGGGTCGCGCGCCAGTTCGAGCAGTGTTTCCATGCGGACTCCAGATCTCCGTGACGATAGAAGAGGGCCGGGAAGCGGAACGGCGGCCCGCAAGCGGACAACGGTAGACATGGTAGTACACACCCCGCACGCGGCGATACCGGTACAGCGTGCGCCGGCGCCACTGAGTGAAAGAACGAGGTTGTCGAACAGCGATTGTGAAATATAGTATGTGATATACCAAAGCATTCGCTTCAACACATCACTATCACCACAATCAGGAGACAACCGATGAAGATCTGTATCTACGGAGCGGGAGCCATTGGCGGCTACATGGGCGCCCAGCTGGCGTTGGCGGGTGCCGACGTCAGCTTTATCGCCCGGGGGCCCCATCTGGCGGCCATGCAGGCCCATGGCGTGCGCTTGCAGATCGAAGGTCAGGAGCGGGTGGCCAAGGTGCGTTGCACCAGCGATCCGCGCGAACTGGGGCCACAGGATTACGTTTTCATCACTTTGAAGGCGCACCAGGTGCCCGGTGTGGTGGACCTGATGCAGCCGCTGCTAGGGCCGCAGACGGCCGTGGTGACTGGCGTCAACGGCATTCCCTACTGGTATTTCCACAAGCACGGCGGCGAATTCGCCGGGCGGGCGCTGGAAAGCGTGGACCCGGGAGGCAAGCAGTGGCAAGGCCTGGGGCCCGAGCGCGCCATCGGCTGCGTGCTGTATCCGGCGGCCGAAATCGTGGCGCCGGGCGTTATCAAGCACGTCTATGGGAAGAAATTTCCGATTGGCGAACCCGATGGCACCCGCTCGGACCGCGTCACGCGACTGTCCGAGATGATGGCCAAGGCCGATCTCGATGCCCCGGTGCGCGACAACATCCGTGACGAGATCTGGCTGAAGCTGTGGGGCAACCTCTGCTTCAACCCGATCAGCGCGCTGACGCATGGCACGCTGGATATCATTACGTCCGACCCGGCCACGCGCGCCTTGTCCAAGCAGATGATGCTCGAAGCCAAGGATATCGCCGAGCGGTTCGGCGTTCACTTCCGGGTGGACGTGGAACGCCGGATCGACGGCGCGGGGGCGGTGGGCGCGCACAAGACGTCGATGCTGCAGGATCTGGAGGCGGGCAGGGCCATGGAGATCGACCCGCTGCTGACCGTCGTGCAGGAGATGGGCCGGATGATCGGCCAGCCCACGCCGATGATCGACGCGGTGCTGGGTCTGATCAAACAGCGCGACCGGATGGCCCAGTCGGCGCCCGCAGGCAGCGCCGAGCCGGTCAAGGTAGCCAAGGCCGCCTGAAGCCGGGCGGTTGTAAGCGAGGGCAATGACCTTCGGCAGTGCCGTCGATGTGATATACCATATACGAAAGGCCGGACTCGTCCCTTGCGTCACAATGTGGTGCGGAGAACGCCAGATTGATGAGCAGAACGCATGACGCCATGCCAAACTGGTGTCTTGACGTTCACGGGACGGGTGCCACCGGACGCCAGACCGGCGTCCGGGGCACCGGCCACTGACGAGTGCATTCATGTCTGCCCAAAGCCAACCCGAAATCCAGCCGCAAGGGCTGTCCCTGTCGCTGCAACCGATCAATGCCGGCGCCAGCCTGCGCGACCAGGCGTACGCGATGCTGCGCCAGGCGATTGCTGACGCCGATATCTACCAGTCACGCGAGGAAGTCCGGCTCGACGAGCGCGTGCTGTCCGAAGCCCTGGGGGTCAGCCGAACCCCGATCCGCGAGGCGATGACACTGCTGGAGCAGGAGGGTTTCCTGCGCACGGTGCCGCGCCGTGGCATCTATATCACCCGCAAGACCAAGCGTGAAATCGTCGAGATGATCCAGGTCTGGGCCGCGCTGGAAAGCATGGCCGCCCGCCTGGCGACGCAGAACGCCACCGACGAGGAGATCGGCAAGCTGCGCCATATGTTCGACAGCTTCCGCGACTCCACGCCGGCCGAGCATATCGAGGAATATTCCGACGCCAATATCGTGTTTCATCAGGCGATCGTGCAGTTGTCGAAGTCGCAGATCATCATGGATCAGATCAAGAACATCTTTGTCCATGTGCGCGCGATTCGTAAAATGACGATTTCGCAAAGCGACCGCGCGGCGCGTTCCATCGTCGATCACCTGCGGATTATCGAGGCGCTGGAAAAGCGGGACACCGAACTGGCCGAACGGCTGGTGCGCCAGCATTCGCTCGACCTGGCCGACTACGTGGAAAAACACTGCGATTTCCTCGACTGATCCATCTGCCAGCCGCCGCCTGATGCCGTTGCCGTCCAGTCGGCGGGAACGCCCCCTGACGATCGCCGGGCGAGGGAAGGGCGGCCTTGGCCGTCTGGCATCTCGCCGGGTCGGGATCGGGACGGAAAGCATCATTTGCACCCCAACCGCCTCAGGGCTGTTGGGGTGTTTTTGTTGGTAAGGCCCGTTGCGCACACCAGCCAGATTACGCCTGCTGCGATGCAGCATCGAAACCTCCTGAATTCGGGTTTAAACCCCCTTGCGTCTTCGTGATATACCACATACTGTATGTCAACAGAGCAAAACACACATCAGGAGACGCACCATGGCCGACACCCACAACGAACGCAAAGCCCTCGACGGTATTCGCATTCTGGACATGACACACGTGCAGGCCGGTCCTTCGGCCACGCAGTTGATGGCCTGGATGGGTGCCGACGTCATCAAGGTCGAAATGCCGGGCCGCGGCGACATCACGCGCAGCCAGCTGCGCGACGTGCCGAACGCCGACAGCCTGTACTTCACCATGCTGAACAGCAACAAGCGCAGCCTGACGCTCAATATGAAGACGCCCGAAGGCAAGGCGCTGCTGGAAGACCTGATCCAGCAGAGCGACGTGCTGATCGAGAACTTTGGCCCGGGTGTGCTGGCTCGCGCCGGATTCGACTGGGACCATATCCAGGACCTGAATCCGCGCATGATCTATGCGTCGATCAAGGGCTTCGGCCCTGGCCCGTACCAGGATTGCAAGGCGTATGAGAACGTGGCCCAGTGCATGGGCGGTTCCGCATCGACGACCGGCGAGGCCGCCGGCATGCCGACAGTGACTGGCGCGCAGATCGGCGATTCCGGCACGGGCGTCCACTGCGTGGTCGGCATCCTGGCCGCACTGCTGCAGCGCGAGCATTCGGGCCGCGGCCAGCGTGTGGAAGTTGCCATGCAGGACGCCGTGCTGAACCTGTGCCGTGTGAAGCTGCGCGACCAGCAGCGTCTGGATGCCGGCCCGCTGCGTGAGTATCCCAACGATCAGTTCGACGACCACGTGCCCCGTGCCGGCAACGCGTCGGGCGGCGGCCAGCCCGGTGCGGCGCTGCGCTGCGCGCCGGGCGGTCCGAACGACTATGTCTACGTCATCATCCAGCCGCAGGGCTGGGAGCCGCTGATGCGCCTGTGCCGCCGTGAAGACCTGATCACCGATCCGGAATTCGCCACGCCTGAAGTGCGCCTGAAAAAGCTCACCGCCTGTTTCGGCATCATCGAGCAATGGACGATGGGCCGCACCAAGTTCGAGGTGATGAACGCGCTCAACGAGGTGGATGTGCCGTGCGGCCCGATCCTGTCGATGAAGGACCTCATCGAGGACAAGTCGATGTACGAGCGCGGCTACCTGGTGGAACTGGAACATCCGACGCGCGGCAAATACGTGCAGCTCGGCTCGCCGATCACGTTGTCCGATTCGCCGGTGAACGTCGAACGCTCGCCGCTGCTTGGCGAGCACACCGACGAGATCCTGGAATGGCTTGGGCGCTCGCCGGCACAGATTGCGGCGCTGCGCGTAGCGGGAGCGGTCTGACCCGAGGCGCCCGCCACGGCGGGCGTCCGTCTCGACGGCCTCTGAGAGGGGCTCCGAAGTCTGAACAAAGTGCAGGCGCGGCACTTGCCCGCCTGCCGGAGGAACGCTGCCGTGCAAACCTGGATCCGCTTCCGCCGTCCCGACGGCGACACCGCTTACGGCCGTCTTGACGATGCCGATGCCGACCGCGTCATCGAATTCGATGGCCCCGGCTACACCGACCCCCGTCCCACTGGCAACACCTACAGCTACGCCTCGCTGGACCTGCTGGCCCCGTGCGAGCCCGGCAAGATCGTGGCGCTGTGGAACAACTTTCACGCGCTGGCCGCCCGCCTGGAGAAATCGGTACCTGTGCATCCGCTGTTCCTGCTGAAGCCGGCCAGTTCGCTGGCTGGCCCCGGCGACGCCATCCGTCGCCCGGCCGGATACACCGGAAAGATCGCCTACGAAGGCGAACTTGGCATTGTCATCGGCCGCGAATGCCGAAATGTGCCGCTGAGCGAAGCGGCCTCGCACATCTTCGGCTACACCATCGTCAATGACGTCACGGCGGGCGAACTGCTCAATGCCGATCCGAACTTCCCGCAGTGGACGCGCGCCAAGGGATCCGACACCTTCGGCTGCATCGGTCCGGCCATCGTCACCGGCTTTGACTGGCGTAGCGCCAGCGTGGTGACGCGGCTGGACGGCGCCGAACGCCAGAACTATCCGCTCTCCGACATCGTTTTTTCGCCAGAGGAGCAGGTCAGCCGGCTGTCGCAGGACATGACGCTGATGCCGGGCGACGTGATCGCCGTCGGCACGTCGATTGGGGTCGGGTCGATGAAGGACGGCTCGGTGGTGGAGGTGTCTATCCGCGGGATCGGCTCGCTCGTCAACCATATGGGCGCCTGAGCCGGTTCAAAGGCGCCCGCCGGGCGGAGTAGGGCGGACATGCCCAGACAGCCAGGCATGTCCGCAGGGGATCAGTAATTTCCCTTATTTGCGTCTAATTTTCACGAAATGCTGCGCTGCACCGACGAAAGTTCGTCGAAATAGTGGGAATTTACTTGCCGATCTTTGATATATCACATACCGTATTTCAGCGTCATCGAGTACAGGGAAGCGCGAGGAAGGAGACACCGCTCCGTTTTGTCCAAAGCATCCAGGCCGAACGTGAGCGCGACCGCTGAAGACCACCCTGAAGAAGAAAGTCCAATCCCGTCAATTTGCATAGAAGGAAGCAACCATGGCAGAAGTCGGAAACGAACTGCAGCGTCACGCTGTAGAAGAACAGCAGGCACAAACCGATGGTTTCCATCTGGTCATCGACGCGCTGAAGCTGAACGGCATCGAAAACATCTACGGCCTGCCTGGTATTCCGGTCACCGATCTGGCCCGCCTGGCGCAGGCCAACGGCATGCGCGTCATCAGCTTCCGCCATGAGCAGAACGCGGGCAACGCCGCGGCAATTGCCGGCTTCCTGACGCAAAAGCCGGGGGTTTGCCTGACCGTGTCCGCGCCGGGCTTCCTGAACGGGCTCACCGCGCTGGCGAACGCCACGACCAACTGCTTCCCGATGATCCTGATCAGCGGCTCGAGCGAGCGCGAGATCGTCGACCTGCAGCAGGGTGACTACGAGGAAATGGACCAGCTGGCCATCGCCCGCCCGCACGCCAAGGCCGCCTTCCGCGTGCTGCACGCCGAAGACATCGGCGTCGGTGTCGCCCGTGCCATCCGCGCCGCCGTGTCGGGCCGTCCCGGCGGTGTGTACCTGGACCTCCCGGCCAAGCTGCTGGCCCAGTCGATGGAAGCCGAGAAGGGCCGCAAGTCACTGATCAAGGTCGTGGACCCGGCCCCGCGCCAGTTGCCGGCGCCGGATGCGATCGACCGCGCCGTCGAACTGCTGAAGGGCGCCAAGCGTCCGCTGATCCTGCTGGGCAAGGGCGCCGCCTACGCACGCGCCGATGCCGATATCCGCGCGCTGGTCGAGAAGACCGGCATTCCGTACCTGCCCATGTCGATGGCCAAGGGGCTGATCCCCGATACGCATCCGCAATCGGCGTCGGCCGCGCGTTCGTATGTGCTGGCGGAGGCCGATGTGGTGCTGCTGGTCGGCGCCCGGCTGAACTGGCTCCTGTCGCACGGCAAGGGCAAGACCTGGGGCAAGCCGAAGCAGTTCATCCAGATCGACATCTCGCCGACCGAGATGGACAGCAACGTGGCCATCGCCGCGCCGGTCGTGGGCGACATTGGTTCCTGCGTGTCGGCTCTGCTGGACAAGATCGGCAATGACTTTGCCAAGCCGGGCGCCGAGTGGATTGGCGCGGTGGACGAACGCAAGGAAAAGAACCTGGCGAAGATGGCCGAGACGCTGGCCAAGGAAACCACGCCGATGAACTTCCACGGCGCGCTGCGCGTGCTCAAGGACGTCGTCAAGGCCAACCCGGGCATCTCGTTTGTCAACGAAGGCGCCAACACGCTGGACTACGCCCGCGCCGTGATCGACATGTACGAGCCGCGCAAGCGTCTGGACGTAGGCACCTGGGGCGTGATGGGCGTGGGCATGGGCTACGCGGTGGCGGCGGCGGTGGAAACCAGCAAGCCGGTCCTGGCGGTGTGCGGTGACAGCGCCTTCGGTTTCTCGGGCATGGAAGTCGAGACGATCTGCCGCTACAACCTGCCGGTCTGCGTCGTGGTGTTCAACAACAACGGCGTCTACAAGGGCATCGACAAGAACCCGACCGGCGGCGCAGATCCGGCCGTCACGATGTTCGTGCCGGGCGCGCGCTACGACAAGATGATGGAAGCGTTCGGCGGTGTCGGCCACAACGTCACCACACCGGCGGAACTCGAAGCCGCGGTGAACGAGGCGCTGCGATCGGGCAAGCCCACGCTGATCAACGCCGTCATCGATCCGGCAGCCGGCACCGAAAGCGGCCGCCTGACCAACCTGAATCCGCAGAGCTCGGCCAGCAAGCAATAACCACCCGACCACCCGAATTTCACCCTCTATTCCAATAGGAGAGCGAACGTGAATCTTCCACTGAACGGCATCAAGATCATCGACTTCACGCATGTCCAGGCCGGCCCCGCCTGCACGCAACTTCTCGCATGGTTCGGCGCGGACGTCATCAAGGTGGAGCGCCCCGGCTCCGGCGACGTGACGCGCACGCAGCTGCGCGATCAGCCCGACGCCGACGCGCTGTACTTCACGATGCTCAACAGCAACAAGCGTTCGCTGACGCTGGACACCAAGAAGCCGGAAGGCAAGAAGATCCTGGAGCAGCTGATCCGCGAATCGGACGTGCTGGTCGAGAACTTCGGCCCGGGCGCGCTGGACCGCATGGGCTTCTCCTGGGACCGCATCAAGGAACTGAACCCGATGATGATCGTGGCATCGGTCAAGGGCTTCAGCGACGGCCACCACTATGAAGACCTGAAGGTCTACGAGAACGTGGCGCAGTGCGCCGGCGGTGCCGCATCGACGACCGGCTTCTGGGATGGCCCGCCTACCGTGTCGGCCGCCGCCCTGGGCGATTCGAACACCGGCATGCACCTGGCCATCGGCATCCTGACCGCGATCATCGGCCGCCAGCAGACCGGCAAGGGCCAGAAGGTTGCGGTGTCGATGCAGGACGCCGTGCTGAACCTGTGCCGCGTGAAGCTGCGTGACCAGCAGCGCCTGGACGCCCTGGGCTACCTGGAAGAGTACCCCCAGTACCCGCACGGCACGTTCAGCGACGTGGTGCCGCGTGGCGGCAATGCCGGCGGCGGCGGCCAGCCGGGCTGGGTGCTGAAGTGCAAGGGCTGGGAAACCGATCCCAACGCCTATATCTACTTCACCGTCCAGGGCCACGCCTGGGAGCCGATCTGCAAGGCGCTGGGCCGGGAAGAGTGGATCAACGATCCGAACTACAACACCGCCAAGGCCCGCCAGCCGCACATCTTCGATATCTTCAATACCATCGAAGAGTGGCTTGCCGACAAGACCAAGTACGAAGCGGTGGACATCCTGCGCAAGTTCGACATTCCGTGCTCGCCTGTGCTGTCGATGAAGGAAATCGCTGCCGATGAATCGCTGCGCAAGAGCGGGTCGATCGTGGAAGTTCCGCACAAGCAACGTGGCACGTACCTGACCGTGGGCAGCCCGATCAAGTTCTCGGACCTGAAGCCGGAAATCACGGGTTCGCCGCTGCTGGGCGAGCACAGCGAGGAAGTGCTGTCCGGCCTGGGCTACAACGCCGAGGAGATCGCCCGTCTGCGCGAAGCGCAGGTGATCTGAGCAGGACGCCACCTTTGCCAGCGCCCCGATGGTGACAGCGGGCCGGAACAGGCGCGCCGGGGCGCGTGGTTGAACAACCACGTACACCGGCGCGTTTTTCGTCTGGACCCGCAAGCTGAAGGCCCCGTTGCGGCTGACCCGAGGGACCAGCCCGATGGCCCGGCAGCGCCGGCAGTGCCACAATGAGTGCCCGGCCCGGGGCGCCCCGGGGGCAGCCGGGGACGGCGAAACGGCCACCCACCATTCCTCAGGAATGACCATGCAGACTGCAATCGACTATGAACAGCTGGTGTCGGCCATCGGCGACGCCGTCATCATCTCCGGCGCCGACGGCGCCATCACCTTGTGGAACCCGGCGGCGGAGTACATGTTCGGCTACACCCAGGAGGAAGCCCTGGGCAAGTCGCTGGACCTGATCATTCCCGAGCGCCTCCGTGCGCGGCACTGGGAAGGCTACGACAAGACCATGGCAACGGGCCAGACCCGCTACGGCCATGACCTGCTCAAGGTGCCGGCGATCAACAAGAAGGGCGATGCGATGTCGATCGCCTTTACCGTGGCGCTTCTGCATGGCGACGGCGGCGAAGTCACGGGCATCGTGGCGATCATCCGCGACGAGACCGTGCGCTTCCAGGAAGAGCGGGCGCTGCGCAAGCGCATCGCGGAACTGGAAGCCAAGGCGGCCGCTGCGGCCGCAGCCGGCTGACAGGCCGGTCCGGGGCGCCCGCCTTCGTCGCCGCTGCGCCCCGGTTCCTATCGCATGGCTGCCGCCATGGTCGCGCCCAGCTCCGCTGGCGATGCGGCCACGTGAATCCCGGCCTCTTGCATGGCGTCGATCTTTGCCGCCGCCGTGCCCTTGCCGCCCGGGATGATGGCGCCGCCATGCCCCATGCGGCGTCCCGCCGGCGCCGTGGCGCCCGCGATATAGCCCACCACGGGTTTGCGCGGGCGGGCATCGCGCAGGAAGCTGGCCGCGTCTTCTTCCGAGGATCCGCCGATCTCGCCGATCATGATGATGCCTTCGGTCTGCGGGTCGGCCAGGAACATCTCCAGGCAGTCGATGAAGTCCGTACCGTTGACCGGATCGCCGCCAATGCCGACGCAGGTCGATTGCCCGAGCCCGGCCGCCGTGGTCTGCGCCACGGCCTCGTAGGTCAGCGTCCCCGAGCGTGACACCACGCCGATCCTGCCCGGCGTATGGATGTGCCCCGGCATGATGCCGATCTTGCACTGCCCCGGCGTGATCACGCCCGGGCAGTTCGGCCCGATCAGGCGGCTGGCGGAACCTGACAAGGCCCGCTTGACCCGCACCATATCCATCACGGGAATGCCTTCGGTGATGCAGACGATCAGCGCAATGCCGGCATCGACCGCCTCCAGGATGGCATCGGCGGCAAAGGGCGGCGGCACGTAGATGACCGACGCATCGGCGCCGGTAGCGTCGGCCGCCGCAGCCACGGTGTCGAAGACCGGCAGCCCCAGGTGCGACGCGCCGCCCTTGCCGGGCGTGACGCCGCCGACCACCTTCGTGCCGTACGCCAGCGCCTGTTCCGAGTGGAACGTGCCTTGCGCGCCCGTAAAGCCCTGGCAGATGACGCGCGTGTTCTGATGGATCAGGACAGCCATGTCACTGTTCTCCGTGTTTCCGGGCGGCGCGCACGGCGGCCACCACCTTCTCGGCCGCGTCGGCAAGATGGCTGGCGGCCATGATCGGCAGGCCCGAATCGCGCAGGATCTGCCGGCCCCGTTCGACGTTGGTGCCTTCCAGCCGCACCACCAGCGGCACGGTCAGGTCGAGGTCGTGCGCGGCGGCCACCACACCTTCGGCCATCATGTCGCAGCGCATGATGCCGCCGAAGATGTTCACCAGGATGCCTTCGACCCTCGGATCGGCCAGGATCAGCCGGAACGCAGTGGTCACGTGTTCGGGGGTGGCGATTCCGCCCACGTCGAGGAAGCTGGCCGGCTCGGCGCCATGGCGCTTGATGATATCCATGGTGGCCATCGCCAGGCCCGCGCCATTCACCATGCAGCCGATATTGCCGCCCAGCCGCACGTAGTGCAGCCCGTGGCGCGCGGCCTCGGCTTCGGCCGGGTCTTCCTCGCTCTCGTCGCGCATGGCCTCGATCTCTGGATGGCGGAAGAGGGCGTTATCGTCGAACTCGAATCTGGCGTCGAGCGCCAGCACGTCGCCGTCGCCGGTGATCGCCAGCGGATTGATCTCGACGATCGATGCATCGAGATCGGTGAACGCGCGGTAGACAGCGAGGATGCACCGCACAGCCGCACCCGCCTGCCTGCCCGACAGTCCCAGGCCGCTGGCTACCCGGCGGGCATGAAACGGCTGGATGCCGCTGGCTGGATCGATCGCCACCTTCAGGATGTTCTCGGGCGTTAGGGTGGCGACGGCCTCGATGTCCATGCCACCCTCGGCGGACGCGACGATGGTGATGCGCGACGTGGCGCGGTCGATCAGGATGCCCAGGTATAGCTCGCGCGCGATGTCGCAGCCTTTTTCGATGTAGAGGCGCCGCACCGTTCGGCCAGCCGGGCCGGTCCGGCTGGTGACCAGCGTCTTCCCCAGCATCTGCAAAGCGGTCGCGTGCACATCGTCGATCGACGTCACGACGCGCACGCCGCTCTTGCCCGAGCCATCGCCGGCGGATTGTTCGATGAAATGCCCGGCACCGCAGCCGCCCGCGTGGATCTGCGATTTCACCAGCCAGAGCGGACCGCCCAGCTTGCGGGCGGCATGGGCGGCTTCGTCTGGCGTAAAGGCCACGCAGCCCTGCGGCACGGGAACGTCATAGCGCCGAAGCAACTCCTTGGCCTGATGTTCGTGAATGTTCAACGTGTCTCCTCCTATGGGGCGCACGACGGCGCCGGCGGTGTCCGCTCTATATTTATTTCAGCCTAAAATATGGTATGTAATATATCAATATAATCAAGCGGGAAGTGGATGAAATGCCTCACGAAACCACTTTGGTCAGTGAATACCGGCGCTGACAAGGGCATGGCATAAATCCGCCAATATTGATGGCGATACGTTGTAAATGCAGGGATTACGCTTAGATTCAGAAGGCATTTGCTGCGACGCAGAAGCAAAAGTTAAACCTCGTGCGCCTTTTTCTCTTGTTGTGCGCTGATATATCACATACGGTGTTTAGCAAGATCGACGACGCGGCGCGTGTGCGATATCCCTCGCACAAGCCAAGGCCGGTCGCGGAGACATTGCCTTCACGAGAATCCTCAAGGAGACAACGCCATGAACAACAAGGCTCTGGAAGGGGTCCGCATTCTGGACATGACCCATGTGCAGGCCGGCCCGTCGGCCACGCAGCTGATGGCCTGGCTGGGCGCGGATGTGATCAAGGTGGAACTGCCCGGCCGTGGCGACATCACGCGCAGCCAGCTGCGCGATGTGCCGAACGCGGACAGCCTCTACTTCACCATGCTGAACTCGAACAAGCGCAGCCTGACCCTCAATATGAAGACGCCCGAGGGCAAGGCCTTGCTGGAGGAGCTGGTGCAACGCTGCGACGTGCTGGTCGAGAATTTCGGGCCGGGCGTGCTGGACCGCGCCGGCTTCGGGTGGGACCGCCTGCGGACGCTGAATCCGCGCCTGATCTACGCGTCGATCAAGGGCTTTGGCCCTGGCCCGTACGTCGACTGCAAGGCGTATGAGAACGTGGCCCAGTGCATGGGCGGGGCGGCCAGCACCACCGGCGAGGAAGACGGTGTGCCCACCGTGACCGGCGCCCAGATCGGCGATTCCGGCACGGGCGTGCATTGCGTGGTGGGCATCCTTGCCGCGCTGCTGCATCGCGAGAAGTCGGGCCGTGGCCAGCGCGTGGAAGTGGCCATGCAGGATTCGGTGCTGAACCTGTGCCGCGTGAAGCTGCGCGACCAGCAGCGCCTGGCGGCTGGCCCGCTCAAGGAATATCCGAACCGGGAATTCGGCGATGTCGTGCCGCGTGCCGGGAACGCGTCGGGCGGCGGCCAGCCCGGTGCCGCGCTGCGCTGTGCGCCGGGCGGGGCCAACGATTACGTGTACGTGATCATCCAGCCGCAGGGGTGGGAGCCGCTGATGCGCCTGTGCGGCCGCGAGGACCTGATCACGCATCCGAACTTCGCCACTCCCGAGGCGCGGCTGAAAATCCTGGGCGAATGCTTCGGCGTCGTCGAGAAATGGACCAAGACCCGGACGAAGTTTGAAGTCATGGCAGCCCTGAACGAAGTGGACGTGCCGTGCGGCCCGATCCTGTCGATGAAGGACCTGATCGAGGATGGCTCGCTGTACGACCGTGGCTACCTGGTGGAGCTGGATCACCCGCAGCGCGGCAAGTACGTTCAGCTGGGCTGCCCGATCACGCTGTCCGATTCGCCGGTGGAAGTCGAACGCTCGCCGCTGCTGGGCGAACACACCGACGAGGTGCTTGAATGGCTGGGCCGCACCCCGGCGCAGATTGCCGCGCTCAAGGCGGCCGGAGCGGTCTAGCACCAGCCCCGCACCTTTCCTGAAAGTTTCTCCAGTGCAGTCCGCATGCCGCCTGCGTCAACCGACGCCGGGCGGCTGCCCCTTTGTACGCCTCAATATTGGCGGGGATCCCGCCAGAACAGATGGAGACCTGACATGGCACATGACAAGGACGCGGTACGCAAGATCCTCGCGACGGTCAAGGAAGAAGGCCGCGATGCATTGACCGCCCCCGAGGGCAAGCTGGTTTGCGATGCCTACGGCATAGCGGTGCCGGGCGAGGGCGTGGCCAGATCGCCGACGGGTGCCGTCGAGTTGGCCAGCAAGATGGGCTTTCCGGTCGTGCTCAAGATCGTTTCGCCCGACATCCTGCACAAGACCGAGGCCGGCGGCGTGCTGGTGGGCCTGAAGTCGGCGGCGGAAGTGGAGCAGGGCTACCTGAAGATCATCGAGAACGCGAAGGCGTACAAGGCCGATGCCAACATCGTCGGCGTGCAGGTGCAGCAGATGATAGCCGGCGGGCAGGAAGTGATCATCGGGGCCGTCACCGATCCGTCGTTCGGCAAGCTGGTGGCGTTCGGGCTGGGCGGCGTGCTTGTGGAAGTGCTCAAGGACGTCACGTTCCGCATGGCGCCGGCTTCGTACGACGACGGGTTGTCGATGCTCGATGGCATCGCGGCCGCCGAGGTGCTCAAGGGCGTGCGCGGCGCCGAGCCGGCCAATCGCGAGGCGTTGGCGAGCATGATCCAGCGGGTGTCGGAACTGGTCAGCGACTTCCCGGAAATCTCCGAACTCGACCTGAACCCGGTGTTCGCCAGCGCGAACGGCGCCGTCGCCGCCGACGTGCGCATCGTGGTCGACCACGCGCCGCCGGCGGAAAAATATCGCCCGAGCCAGGAAGAGATCGTGCGCCAGATGAACCGCATCATGAAGCCCGATACCGTGGCCGTGATCGGCGCATCGGCCGAGGACGGGAAAATTGGCAATTCGGTGATGAAGAACCTGATCAACGGCGGCTACCAGGGCACGATCTATCCGATCCACCCCAAGGCCGACCAGATCATGGGCATGAAGGCCTGCAAGAGCGTGCTCGATGTGCCGGGCGACATCGACGTGGCCGTGTTCGCGATTCCCGCCAGGTTCGTGGCGCAGGCGCTGGAAGAGGTCGGCAGGAAGGGCATTCCGGGTGCCGTGCTGATTCCGTCAGGCTTTGCCGAGACCGGCAATGTGGAAGGCCAGGAAGAGATCGTGGCCATCGCGCGCAAGTACAACGTCCGGCTGATGGGGCCAAATATTTACGGTTTCTACTACACGCCGAAGAACCTCTGCGCCACGTTCTGTACGCCGTACGACGTCAAGGGCAAGGCGGCGCTGTCGTCGCAGTCGGGTGGCATCGGCATGGCCATCATTGGTTTCTCGCGATCGGCCAGGATGGGGGTGTCGGCCATCGTGGGTCTGGGCAACAAATCGGATATCGACGAAGACGATCTGCTGACGTTTTTCGAGCAGGACGACAATACCGAGATCATCGCCCAGCACTGCGAAGACCTGAAGGATGGCCGTGCGTTTGCCGAAGCGGCCGCGCGCGTATCGAAACAGAAGCCGGTGGTGGTGCTCAAGGCCGGCCGTACCAGCATGGGCGCCCGGGCCGCCAGCTCGCACACGGGCGCGCTGGCCGGCAACGACAAGATCTACGAGGACGTGTTCAGGCAGGCCGGCGTGATACGCGCCCGCTCGCTGCGCGACCTGCTCGAATTCGCGCGGGGCATTCCCAAGCTGCCGACGCCGAAGGGCGAGAACGTGGTGATCATCACCGGCGCGGGCGGCTCGGGCGTGCTGCTGTCCGATGCCTGCGTGGACAACGGCCTGTCGCTGATGAGCATGCCCGACGATCTGGACGCGGCGTTCCGCAAGTTCATTCCGCCGTTCGGCGCGGCCGGCAACCCGGTGGACATCACGGGTGGCGAACCGCCGTCGACCTACAGGAACACCATCCGGCTGGGCCTGGAAGACCCGCGCATCCACGCGATCATCCTGGGCTACTGGCACACCATCATCACGCCGCCGATGGTGTTCGCGAAGCTCGTGGTCGAGGTCAAGGAGGAGATGAAGGCGCTGGGGATCGAAAAGCCGATCGTGGCGTCGCTGGCCGGCGACGTGCAGGTGGAGGAAGCCGCCGAATACCTGTACGAGCATGGCGTGCCGGCCTACGCCTATTCGACCGAAATCCCGGTGGCAGTGCTGGGCGCCAAGTACCAGTGGGCGCGCGGGGCAGGCAGGATCTGAGATCGTTATCTGCGCAGGACATCGTAGAAACGCCAAGGGCCCCGTGACGGGGCCCTTGTTGCGCTGGCGGTGCCGCGGAACTTAGTTCGCGCCGGCGCCGGCCATGGCGCGCAGGTATTCGTTCTTCTTGTCGAAGATCAGCTGGCTCAGGAACGGCGCGTCGTACGCGTTCAGCAGGTGGGCATGGTACTGCTCGATATAGCGCGTGACGCGCATCTTTTCGCAGTCGATGCCGCACAGCCATTCGAACATGGGGGCGTCCCAGCGGAAGCGCAGGCCCAGTTCGGTGAACGCGGCGTTGTAGGCGGCCAGCTGGATCTCACGATCAAGGTGGCGCATCTCGCTGACGGCCGTCGGCATTGCAACGGTGGCGGGCGCGTCGGATTGGAGGTGGTTCATGATCGTCTCCTGTGGTTGCACACGTCTGTACGGCAGCGTGTGATGTCCGAAGCTTAGACAGCAGGAACGATTTACGATAATTAAAGTTTCATCGAAAAACCATAAGTCATCGCTTATGCAAGAGATGACTTACCCGTGATGGGGCCGGATCAGGCCTTCCACGCCCGTGATCTGCTGGATCAGCGTGTGGCCTTCCTCCATCAGGAACTGCTTGAACGCCAGCGCCACCGGGGGCAGGCGCTTGTTTTTGCGATGGACCACATACCAGTTCAGCATCACCGGAAAGCCTTCGATATCGAGCACGGCCAGCTTGCCGGTCTGCAGTTCCAGGCCGACGGTATGGGCAGACAGGAAGGCGATGCCCATGTTGGCGATCACGGCCTGCTTGATGGTCTCGGTGCTCTTGATCTCCATCGCGATGCGCAGGTTCGAAAGCCGGCCGGCAAAACCTTCCTGCATCGAATTCCACGTGTCCGACCCTTTTTCGCGCGAGACGAAGGCTTCCTCTGTCAAGCCCGCCAGCGGGATACGTCGCTGGCCCACCAGCGGGTGGTTGGGCGCGGCGACGATGACGTACGGGTGCGGGGCGAACGGCTCGGCAATGGTGTCCATGCCCTCGGGAGGGCGTACCATGACCGCCAGATCGGTCAGGTTGCCGCTCAGCTGGTGCAGCAGTTCCTCGCGGTTGTGCACCGCAAGATTCAATGTCACCGATTCATGCCGGTTCATGAATTCCGCCAGCAGGCGAGGGAAGAAATAGTCGCCCGCACTGATCACGGCGACGTTGAGCCGGCCCCCGGATATACCCTTAAGCTGCGCCATCGCGTCTTCCGCTTCCCGGAATTGCTGAATGATGCTGCGGCTGTAGTGAAGCATCTCCGTGCCGGCCGGCGTCAGGTAGATGCGCTTGCCAAGCTGCTCGAACAGGGGCAGGCCGACATGCAGTTCCAGCTGCCGAACCTGTGTAGAAACAGCAGGTTGCGTGAGGTGCAGCTCCTCGGCCGCGCGTGAAAAGCTCAGGTGGCGGGCCACCGTTTCGAAGACTTTCAGCTGGCGCAGCGTCGCATTCTTCATTGCACGATTTCCTGCAATCTATAAATGATCGTCAATGATCATAATAAAAAACTTTATGCTGTGCTGATCTAAGTTTGAAGTAGCATCAATCCACGAATCACGTGCCGCAATGTCAGGCGCGCTCATTCAGTAGTGAAAGCGGGCATCCCCCAAGGCCAAGCCCACCACGCGCGCCGCAGAGCGCGCATGACACTAATGCAAGGAGACACGACATGGCGCACATCAATGCGGCAGGCCCCGCCATGGGCAATGCAAATGGAGGCTTCCTCCGCAATCGCTGGTTCCAGCTATTCATCGGTGTACTTTGTATGGGTTTGGTGGCGAACCTCCAGTATGGCTGGACGCTGTTCGTTACGCCCATGAACGCCAAGCACCATTGGGGCGACTCTGCGATCCAGGTCGCCTTTTCCATTTTTATCGTCACGGAAACCTGGCTCGTGCCGCTCGAAGGCTGGCTCGTGGACAAGTTCGGCCCGCGTCCGGTGGTGGCCGGGGGCGCCATTTGCGCCGGCCTGGCGTGGGTGATGAATTCCTATGCCACGTCGCTGCCGATGCTTTATACGGCAGCGGTGATCGCTGGTATCGGCGCGGGTGGCGTCTATGGCACCTGCGTGGGTAACGCGCTGAAGTGGTTCCCGGACAAGCGCGGCCTGGCCGCCGGCCTGACCGCCGCCGGATTTGGCGCGGGTTCGGCGCTGACGGTGATTCCCATCGCCAACATGATCCAGAAGTCAGGCTATGAACATGCGTTCTTCACGTTCGGCATCATCCAGGGCGTGCTGATCTTCGTCATGGCGCTGCTGCTGGTGAAGCCGCAGCCGCCCAAGGGACTGGTGGCCAACAAGAAGATCCTGACCAACCCGGTGGAATTCACGCCTGGCCAGATGGTGCGCACGCCGGTGTTCTGGGTGATCTACATCTCGTTCGTGGCCGTGGCGGCCGGCGGCATCATGGCCACCGCGCAGCTGGGCCCCATTGCCAAGGACTTCGGTTTTGCGTCGATGCCGGTGACGATGCTTGGCATGACGCTGCCGCTGCTGACGATGACGCTGTCGATCGACAACCTGTGCAACGGGCTGACACGTCCGCTGTGCGGCTTCGTTTCGGACCGCATCGGTCGGGAAAATACGATGTTCCTGATCTTCATCGGCGAAGGCCTGTCGCTGATCGGCCTGCTGGAATTCGGCCACGACCCGTACATGTTCATGCTGTTCGCCGCGCTGACGTTCCTGTTCTGGGGCGAGATCTTCTCGATCTTCCCGGCGCTGTGTGCCGATACCTTCGGCAGCAAGTTCGCCGCGGCCAACGCCGGCACGCTCTATACGGCCAAGGGCACGGCCGCGCTGCTGGTGCCGGTGGCATCGGTGCTGTCGCATACCGGCGGCTGGAACCTGGTGTTTGCCGTGGCGGCCGTGATGACGGTGGCGGCCGGGCTGGCGGCGAAGTTCGTGCTGCAGCCGATGCGCCGACGCTTTATCACCGGCCATGCCGAGGCACAGCCAGCCCCCGTCAGCGACAGCGGTACCTATATGGCAGGTTTCTCCACTGGCAAGGGTGAATAATCCTGGCCCCCAACCCCGGCAGTACCCAGCAAGGAAGGAGCGGCACCATGAATGTTTCGCTTCCTCAGTTGAAGGCCTTCGCCGCGGTGGCGCGCCAGAAAAGCTTTACGCGCGCCGCGGCAGAACTGGGTCTTACGCAATCGGCGATCAGCCGTAGCGTGCGTGAACTGGAAGAAGAAATCGACCAGCGGCTGTTCGACCGCACCACGCGGCAGGTAGAGCTGACCGACGCCGGCGAAATGCTGTCGCAACGCATCTGCCATCTGATCGAGGAAGTCGAGCAGACGCTGCGCGACAGCCACGGCACCGGCAAGCCAAGCCAAGGCACGGTGCAGATCGCCACCGACCCCGTGCTGTCGTCGATGTCGGTGCCGATGTGGCTGGCGGGCTGCCGCAAGGCGTGGCCCGGCATCGGCATCACGCTGCGCGACCGCTCGCATGAGTCGGTGCTGCAGAGTGTGCGAAGCGGCGAGGTGGACTTCGGTATCGCCAGCAATCCGGCACCCTGCGACGACCTGTACTGCGAACCGCTGTGCGTCGACCCCCTGCAAGCGGTGCTGCCGGCGGACCATCCGCTGGCGTCGCGCGATTCGCTGGGGTGGGGCGAACTGGCCGATGCATCGGTGCTGTCGCTGGACCAGAATTCCGGGGTGCAGCCTGCGGTAGAACGCGCGTTGTCCACGTATCACGTCAGGCCGGGCTCGCTGCAGTTGCTCGGGCACTTCGCGGCCATCTTCGGCATGGTGGCGATGGGGCTGGGTATCGGCGTGGTGCCGTCGCGTGCGCAGGCCAGTGGCATGGCTCCCGCCGCTGTCCTGCGTCCGTTGCGGCCCCAGGTCACTTCCAATGTCATGCTGGTACGGCGCAAGGCACGCTCGCTGAAGCCCAACGCGGCAGCGGTCTGGGACAACCTGCGCGCACAGGAGTACGACCAGGAACTGTTGAAGAAAGTGGGGTAGGGCGATGAGCGGGATTCACGTGCCGCGCTGCAGAAAATATTTTTGTGTCGTATCTGGCACTTTCGGCCCATGATTTGACTTATCCGGCGCCTTCTCGCTGCGTCCAAGAGACGAACAACGCACCCCACGGGGTGCGTTGTCGTTTTTAGAGCAATCCCTCTGGAGATATATCACATACCAAATATTTACAGACCTCGCAGTGCAGCATATAATGAATCCACCTTGATCCTTACGACTTAGGAGTTTTCATGAACGCCACGCTGCTGACCCTTCTCGCCCTCGGTGTTGTTTCGCTGGGTGTTACCGTGACTTACGTGCTCGCGACCTTCCTGCCGATGGGTCTGCTGACCACCGCTCAGGAACATGGCCGCTTTGCTGGTCTGGGTTCGTCGGAAGAGTCGTCCACCGGCATCGGCAGCTCGGCATCGGATATGGTCCTCCAGCCGCGCTTCCTGCACGCCTGATCGTTGTTCGACGATTTTTTGCAGTACCTGTAGTTGGTAGTACCAGGGAAGTTGTGGCGGCCGGCAACTCCCGCAGTGCGGAGTCACCCGCAATCACCCGCAGTCCTCCGCGGCCGTTTTCCCAGTTGTTCGCAATTCGTATTGCCAATGCCCCTGCGCCCGCGATCTCAGGTTGCGACGCAGCTCGGCATCTCTCTCATCCCCCTGGCAGTTTCCACCGGATTTCTCCGGAATCTCGCTTCCCGACCGCTTTCCCGATCCATGCGCCGTTGTCCTGAACCGCGTCGGATTCAGCGCGCCCGCTGATGATTCTGCGTTGTTGCAACGCTCGGGACTTTCCCTAGATGGGGTAATCCGCGACATGCGCCGCAGCATTTTCCATTGATGCCGGAACCCACCCTAAGTTATTGATCGGTATCGGGATTGGTATGTCCGGTCGCGGGGCTTTCATGCACCCGATGCACCAGTCGGCACGGCCGCGCGACTATGTGCTTTCGAATGTCTGCCTGATAGGTCAGGTAGCCCGTCGAATCGCCTTGACTTGCGTGATATACCACATACTGTATAGCACTAGAGCGGCCCAGCCGTTCGATACAAAAAACAAAGCAGCAGTACACACCACGGCACCAATGCAGATGCCGATCCACAACAGCGGGCCCACCCGCCAGAAGGAGACACCATGGAAAGTCAGCAAAGCGCACGCGCGCACGCGTCCTGGTATTCATCGCCGTGGACGCAGCTTGTATTCGGCGTGATCTGTATGGCGATGATCGCCAACATGCAGTACGGCTGGACCCTGTTCGTCAACCCGATCGACGACAAGTACCACTGGGGGCGCACGGCGATCCAGGTGGCTTTCACCATCTTTGTGGTGACCGAAACCTGGCTGGTGCCGATCGAAGGCTATCTGGTGGACAAGTACGGTCCGCGCCCGGTGGTGGTCGGCGGTGGCCTGCTGTGCGCGGTGGCCTGGGTGCTGAACTCGATGGCATCGTCGCTGCCGATGCTCTACGTGGCGGCCGCCATTGGCGGTGTCGGCGCCGGGGCGGTGTATGGCACCTGCGTCGGTAACGCGCTGAAGTGGTTCCCGAATCGCCGGGGCCTGGCGGCGGGCCTGACGGCTGCGGGCTTCGGCGCAGGATCGGCCGCGACCGTGGTGCCGATCGCCAACATGATCAAGAGCAGCGGCTATGAGGCCACGTTCCTGTACTTCGGTCTGGGACAGGGCATCATCGTCATGGTCCTGGGCATGTTGTTGCTGCCGCCATCGGCCAAGATCCTGGCGGACGTGAAGTCGACGCTCAAGGCCGCGACCACCTACAACGCGTCGCCGCGGCAGGTAATGGCGTCACCGATCTTCTGGGTCATGTACGCGATGTTCGTGATGATGGCGGCGGGTGGGCTGATGGCCACCGCGCAGCTGGGCCCCATCGCCAAGGACTTCGGCCTGCACGATTCGCCGGTGTCGATCTGGGGACTCACCTTGCCGGCGCTGACCTTCGCCCTGACCATCGACCGCGTGCTGAATGGCCTGACACGTCCGTTCTTCGGCTGGGTGTCAGATAACATCGGTCGGGAAAATACGATGTTCCTGGCGTTCGCGGTGGAGGCCGTGGGCATCCTGCTGCTGGCCAGTTACGGTCACAATCCTGTGGCATTCGTGGTCCTGACCGGCATCGTGTTCTTCGCCTGGGGCGAAATCTACAGTCTGTTCCCCGCGACGTGTGGCGATACGTTCGGGCCGAAGTTCGCGGCGACCAACGCCGGCATGCTCTACACGGCCAAGGGTACGGCCGCGCTGCTGGTGCCGTTCTCCAGCGTGATCACGGCGGCCACTGGCGACTGGCATGCGGTGTTCATGCTCGCATCGGGCATGGCAGCAGTCTCGGCGCTGATGGCGATCTTCGTACTCAAGCCGATGCGCGAGGCCCACGCAAAAAAGTACGTTCAGGACACCGCGACGACCCCGATGGGCTATCGTCCGGTGCCGGATGACCTGACCTGATCCCTGCGCATCGTTGCAATGGCATCGTTGAAAAGCCCGCCTCGCGCGGGCTTTTTGATTGGTCGCATTTTCCTGAAAAAAGGGAAAGTGATTGCAACACTATCCGGCTAATCAATCGAGTCGGGATTGGCTACGATGCATGCATCCGTCATTTTTCGAAAGGATGCTGACATGAAAGCCATTGGTCTGACCCGTTACCTGCCCATTTCCGATCCCGAATCGCTGGTCGATGTGGAGATTCCCAAGCCCGAAGCCACCGGCCGCGACCTGCTGGTCAAGGTGGAGGCGATCGCCGTGAATCCGGTGGACACCAAGGTGCGGGCGCCCAAGGCCAAGGTCGAGGATACCCCTCGCGTGCTGGGCTGGGATGCGGCTGGCACCGTGGTGGCAGTGGGCCCCGAGGTGACGCTGTTCAAGGTGGGCGATCCGGTCTTCTACGCCGGCAGCATCACGCGGCCCGGCGCGAACAGCGAATTTCATCTGGTGGACGAACGCATCGCCGGCCACAAGCCGGCATCCCTGGACTTCGCGCAAGCGGCCGCATTGCCGCTCACGGCGATCACGGCCTGGGAAGCCCTGTTCGACCGCCTCGGCGTTTCGCCAAAAGGCGACGATGCGGGCAAGTCGGTGCTGATCATTGGAGGGGCGGGGGGCGTGGGATCGATCGGCATCCAGCTCGCCAAGGTGCTGGCGGGACTGACCGTGGTGGCCACGGCCTCGCGCCCGGAGTCCGAGGCATGGTGCCGTCGCCTGGGCGCGGATCACACCATCGACCATCGTCAGGACATGCCGAAGCAACTGCGCGCGCTGGGGTTTGCGCACGTCGACTACATCCTTTGCTTCAACGATACGGACCGCCATTTCCATGCGATGGCCGCGGCCATTGCACCGCAGGGCAAGATCTGCTCGATCGTCGAGAACGCCGGCCCGCTGAGCGTGGGCGAACTCAAGAGCAAGAGCGCCACGTTCGTTTGGGAATTCATGTTCACGCGCGCGATGTTCGAGACGCCGGACATGATCGCGCAGCATCGCCTGCTCAATGAAGTGGCGCGCCTGGTGGATGCCGGCAAGCTGCAGACGACAGTGGGGGACAACCTCGGCGCCATTCGTGCCGACAACCTGCGACGCGCCCATGCCTTGCTGGAAGGCGGACAGACCATCGGCAAGCTGGTGCTGCAAGGGTTCTGATCACTGCGACGCGGGGGCCCTGTACGACATGGGCGGCAGGGCCGGCGCGGCTGCCAGGCCGCACACGAAGCGTGCGAGATGCGCGATGACATCGGCGTCGCGCAGGATGCGCCGGTGGCCCAGGCCCTCGGTGGTAATCAGGCGCGAGTCCGGCCACGCGCCGGCAATGGCGGCGCCATCTTCCCAGCGGACTTCCTTGTCGTCGCGGTCATGAATCACCAGCAATGGCGGTACCGGCCGCGTACGGCCGATATCGGGCACATTGAACGTGGACCAGCTCGCGCCCAGCCACTGTTCGCTGCGGCGTTGCATGCGGTCCAGTACGTGAGGCGCGATGCCAAGCTGCCAGGCCATCGCGGCGCATGCGTCGTACATGTCGGCTGGCGCCCCGATCATTGCCACCCCGCGCGCAGGCAGGCCCTCGCGAATCGCCTGCGCGGCCGCCGCACCGCCCAGCGAATGCGCCACAACGGCGTGCACGGGTCCGACATGCCAGGCCACGGCCAATAGCGATCGCGCCATTTCCAGGATCGAGGTTTGCTGCTGCCCTCGTGCGCCGGCATCGGATGCCCCGTGCGACAGCGCGTCGAAGGCCACCACGCGCATGCCGGCCGACAACAGACCGCCGACCACGGCGTGCCACTGACCAGCATTGCCGCCCCAGCCGTGCGCCAGCAGCACCACCGGCCCCTTGTTGCCCCAGCGATACACGCGTACGCGCCGGCTCGCGCCCTGGCCGGTCACCAGAGCCCATTCCGAGCGCGCTGAATCGAGCAGCCGGCGGCCTTCCGGGCTGTGTTTGCCTCGCGGCGGACTGAACCACAGCCGCTCAAGCGCCGTAGCCGTCGCGGTGGGGAAGAACAGGCTGCCAGCCTGCCAGCGCAGACGGCGCCACGCCATGACACTGGCTTCCAGTGCGCCGGCTACCTTCCGTGGCGAATGGGAGAGTGCGCCGCCAGTGTCCTGACCGGTGGCGCGTTGGGATGCGGATGACAGCACTTGCGGCACGACGAACACCTCCAACTGATCATTTACGGACCTGGTCAGTGATAAGACGTTGCGCGCCTTATCTTTTTTATGCTTTGCGACCGACCAGTCGTGCTATTTTCAGGGCAAGAAAAAGGGGCAAAAATGCCGCCTGAACCACCCCTCTACATCGCCACGCCACTTGCGCCGTGGCGGGTGGAAATCCGGAATCGCCATCGCATTCCACTGGACCCTGCCGGATCAGTGTGTCCCGGCAGTTTCTCGGGTGCGATTCTCTCTGAAGTCATTGACCAGGCGCCCGAACGCGCGGCGCGCCATCAATTCCGCGTCGGCGCGGGCCATCAGCCGGGACGACGACTGGTACGACATGCCGATGCCTGCCATCTCGAAGGCAAACTGCCGGGCATCGGTGTCGGGGCGCAGGTCGCCCTCGTCCACGGCATCAGCCACCACGCGCACGATGGTGCTATGCCAGTCCTTGAATGCCTGCACGAGCCTGTCGCGGATCACGCCTGGCCGATTGCGGTATTCCTGCGACAGCGCCATGAATACGCAGCCGCCTTCGATCACGGCGCCCGCAATCCATGCCAGATAGCCATCGAACAGGGTCTGCAGCCGCGCCACACCACGGTTCTGACGCATCGCCGGCTGCACCACGATCTCGGAAAACCGCTCCATGGCCCGGGCGAGCACCGCCTCCTGCAGTGCCTCCTTCGACTTGAAGTGGGCGTAGAGACCGCTCTTCGACATATGGGTGTCGGCGGCCAGCGTGGCGAGCGACAACTGCTCGAAGCCGACCTGCGCGGCCGATTGCAGAGCCTGTTCGATGATCGCGGTGCGCGTGAGCTGTCCCTTTTGCATGCGATCGAGAATAGCACGACCGGACGGTTTGTCAACTTGCCTTATGCCACACGTGGACGATACTGATGTGACGTCAACGCAAAGCGTGCACTACCGTTATGTGGGGGCGGGAGGAGGATGCTGTGCTTTATCCGCCGTTTGGATGAGAGTCTGGCGGCAGAGATCAAGCCATCATAAGAAATCTGTAAAAGTGTTCCACAACAGACCTTACGGAACGCTTTGCGTGCTCTATACTCGAATGCACGTCCGCGCACTTTTTTTTCACTGGTGACTGGAGACCGACATGAACAGTACAGCCGTGCCAAGAGGCGCTAGCGAACCGTTCCGGCAACTGCGGGCGTTGCGTCGAGCGCGCAAGCTGAAGCAGGAGGACGTCGCCCGTAAGGCCGGGATTTCCCGCGAGGCATATCTTCGTGCCGAATCGGGTCAGGCCGACCCGCGCATGTCCACTTTCCTGGCGGCCTGCGAGGCGTTGGGGCTTGAAGTGGTGCTGGCGCCGCAGCATCTTGCTGCCGATGTAAACGCGTTCATTGCCAGCCGCAATGGCGGCGTGACGGCTGCTTCGATGGCTGGCCAGCCTGCCGCGGCGGCCGCACCGGCGACATCGACGCCGTCGTCCGGTGGTTTCGGTTCGGGCCCCACATCGGGGGAGGGCCACAAGCCCGTCTGACCCCTCAGGATTCGTGACAGGACAGGCGATCACCCCGTCCTGTCACGAATTCCGTTTGCAGCGCCGGGTGTCGCTTGCCCGGGCGTAGCCTTGTCTTGCGGCCGCCATGTCCGAGGGTGCGCCGATCCGCTGCCCCCGCAGGGCGCCGTCGCGCGCCGCTGTCCTCGCTTTTCCCGTCTCTTTCGCGTTTCTTCCCGGCCCTGTGCTGACCGGGGCCACTGTGCTTGGCATCCCGCGCCATGGCACGTCTCCGCTCGCCCGCCCGCTGACCTATCGTAATTGTGGTTTGACATCGCCCGCTTGCATGATTACGATTTGGTAAATCAATTTTACTATTCGTAATTCGATGGATATGGCGGCGCCGCCATACCGATGACAAACGCCGGCTTTCAAGCCTGCGGAGGTGTGAGAGGAAGACTCCATGACGCAAACACAACTGCACGCAGTCGAGACCCGTATCGCCGAGTACATGTCCGGCTTCGCCAATGAATTCGCCACCGAGGCGCTGCCAGGCGCATTACCAGTGGGCCGCAATTCGCCGCAACGCGCCCCGTACGGTCTCTATGCCGAGCAGATTTCGGGTACGGCCTTTACCGCGCCGCGCGCCCACAATCGACGCGCCTGGCTGTACCGGATTCGTCCGGCGGCCATGCACAAGCCGTTCGTGCGGATCGAACAGGACCGCTGGCTGAGCCGTTTTGACGAGGTGCCGCCGTCGCCGAACCAGATGCGCTGGAGCCCGCCGGCCATGCCGTCGGTGCCGACGGATTTCGTCGACGGCATCGTCACGATGGCCGGCAATGGCGGCCCCGAGGCCCAGACCGGCTGCGGCATCCATCTGTATCTGGCCAACCAGTCGATGCAAGACCGCTACTTCTACAACGCCGACGGCGAGATGCTCATCGTGCCGCAGCAGGGCCGCCTGCTGATCGCCACGGAGATGGGACGCCTGGCCGTCGAGCCGCAGGAGATCGTGGTGATTCCGCGCGGCGTGCGCTTCCGCGTGGAGCTGCCCGACGGCGAGGCGCGCGGCTATATCTGCGAGAACTACGGTGCCCTGTTCAAGCTGCCTGACCTCGGCGTGATCGGCTCCAATGGCCTGGCCAACCCGCGCGACTTCCTGACGCCGGTGGCCAGCTATGAAGACCGCGAGGGCACGTTCGAACTGGTGGCCCGCTTCCAGGGCAACCTGTGGCGTGCCGAGATCGACCACTCGCCGCTGGACGTGGTGGCGTGGCACGGCAACTACGCGCCGTACAAATACGATTTGCGACACTTCAACACGATTGGTTCGATCAGTTTCGATCATCCCGATCCGTCGATCTTCCTGGTGCTGCAGTCGCCGTCGGACACGCCGGGCGTGGACACCATCGACTTCGTGATCTTTGGCCCGCGCTGGCTGGCGGCGCAGGATACGTTCCGCCCGCCCTGGTTCCATCGCAATGTCGCCAGCGAGTTCATGGGCCTGATCGCCGGCGTCTACGATGCCAAGGCCGAGGGTTTTGCGCCGGGCGGCGCCAGCCTGCATAACTGCATGAGCGGCCATGGCCCCGATGCGGAAACGTTCGAGCGTGCGTCGGTATCGGACACCGCCACGCCGCACCACATCACCGACACGATGGCGTTCATGTTCGAAACGCCGGGCGTGATCCGGCCCACTCGCCATGCCGCCGAATCGGCGCTGCTGCAGCACGACTACTACACGTGCTGGCAGGGCCTGAAGAAGCATTTCAACCCGAACGTGCGCTGATTTCCGGAGTTCCAGAACAATGACTGCCCCCAAGACCAGCTGGGTTGCCTCGGCCAACGACGGCCAGACCCATTTCCCGCTGCAGAACCTGCCGTATGGCATCTTTTCGATTGGCAACGGCGCACCGCGCGTGGGCGTGGCCATCGGCGACCAGGTGCTGGACCTGTCCGTGCTCGACGATGCCGGCCTGCTGCCCGCCGCCACGAAGGGCGCCTTTGCCGCGCCGAACCTGAACCGCTTTATCGCACTGGGCAAACCGGTGTGGACCGAGACACGCGCCGCGCTGACGGCCTTGCTGTCCGCCGACAACCAGACGCTTGCCGGCAACGCCGCGCTGCGCGACAAGGCCCTGGTGCCGATGTCGGCGGCGAAGCTGCATCTGCCGGTCGACATCCCGGGCTACACGGATTTCTATTCGTCGCGCGAGCATGCCACCAACGTCGGCCGCATGTTCCGCGATCCGGCCAACGCCTTGCTGCCGAACTGGCTGGAGATCCCCATCGGCTACAACGGCCGCGCCAGTTCCGTGGTGGTCAGCGGCACGCCGCTGCGTCGCCCCAACGGCCAGATCAAGCTGCCCGACGAGGCGCGCCCGGTGTTCAGCCCATGCCGAAAGCTCGACTACGAGCTGGAAATGGCGTTTATCGTCGGGAAGCCGTCGAACCTGGGCGAGCCGGTCAGCACGGCCGATGCGCCCGCGCACATGTTCGGCATGGTGATCCTGAACGACTGGAGCGCCCGCGACATCCAGCAATGGGAATACGTGCCGCTCGGGCCGTTCAACAGCAAGGGATTCGGGACGTCGATCTCGCCCTGGGTTGTCACCATGGATGCGCTCGACCCGTTCCGCAGTGAGAACCCGGCCCAATCCCCCGAGCCGCTGGCGTACCTGCAACAACCGGCTCGCAACGCCTACGATATCGCCCTCGAAGTCGCGCTGCAGCCACAGGGCGCAACCACGGCGACCACGGTCTGCCGCACCAACTTCAAGGCGATGTACTGGACCATGGCGCAGCAGCTGGCGCACCACACGGTGTCGGGCTGCAATGTGCGCGTAGGAGACCTGATGGGTTCGGGCACGATCAGCGGCACCACACCCGATTCGTTCGGCAGCCTGCTGGAAACCACGCGCAACGGCGCCGAGCGCGTGACGCTGGCCGGTGGCGTGACGCGTGGCTTCCTGGAAGATGGCGATACGGTGACCATGACCGGCTGGTGCCAGGGCGATGGCTATCGGGTCGGATTTGGTGAAGTCACCGGCACCATCTTGCCGGCGCGCTGAATACCCGCCAGACGGGGCGGCAGAGGTCCATGGGGCGGGGGTAGCCGGCAGGTTGCTCCCGCCCTGTAACATTTGCCCAAGACCGTTACAGTTTGCGCCATAGCGGACGCCTTTGTGCGAGAATTCGCCCCTGATAAAAATGGAGGGTCGAAGTTCGATGTGCTGGCACGATCCCATCTTTGGTGGGGTATGTCGCAGCTCGCAACTATCCGACACCTATAACAGCAGTTGCACTGCTACCGGCCTGTCCCGCCTGGCGCGAGACCGGTCTTGATGCAGGCGCCCAACCTTCGAAGGGTGACGGCGAAAGCACTGCATTTAATATAAAAGCGCCGAAATCTCCTGATTTCGATGCTAATTTCAGGGAAAAAAGGAAATGTCCCCGGGGTCGTGCGGGCGGCACGCGCTTTGCGAACGCCATGGCCACCGCCTCGATGCAGGCTCCGGGCTCACCATCCACCCAATGCGCACGGCATGGCAATGGAATTCGGAATTCGCGCATGGGCGGCCTCGGCGCCGGCATTGCAGACGGCGGATGCCTGGCGGGCATGGAGCCGGGACCCATGGCTGCCCGAGGGCGGCGACCTCCCCGCGCTTGCCGCCATGGCTCCCATGTTGCGCCGGCGCGTCAATGCGCTGGGCAAGGCGGCCCTGCATCCAGCGTACGGCGTGACTTCTGGCGAAGTCGCGCCCGCTTCGGCTTTCCATGGCCCTGCCGTGTTCGCGTCGCGCCATGGCGATACCCCGCGTGCGTTCGATATGCTCAGCGAACTGGCGGCGGCGCAGCCGCTTTCGCCCACCGCTTTCGGCCTGTCCGTCCACAATGCCATTGGCGCGATGTTCACGATCGACCGTGGCGATGCGTCGAACCTGCAGGCGGTAGCTGCCGGGCGCGATACCGTCGAGACGGCGGTGGTCGAGGCCTGTGCATCGCTGGGCGACGGTGCGGACGAAGTGCTGCTGGTGTGCTATGACGCGCCGCTGCCCGAAGCGTATGCCGAATTCGCCGACGAACCCGGCTGCCTTTTCGGCTGGGCCTGGCGCATCGGGCGCCCGCGTGCCGGCGAACCGGTCTTGGCGCTGGAGATCGTGGCCCCACGCAGCGGTGCCGATGCGCCCACGGCGCATCCGCTATTGCCGCATGGGCTCGATGTACTGCGCTTCATGCTGGCTGGCGATACCGAGCTGGTGCATCGCGGCGAGCGCGCGATCTGGAGGTGGCGCCGCCATGGTTGAGCGGCTCGATCGCGCGTGGCGGGTGTGCGCCACCGGTTTCTGTTTTTCGAGCTTCGGCATCGGCGGGCTGTTGCTGCGCGTGCTGGTGTTCCCGCTGCTGATGCTGCTGCCCTGGACGGATGCCAAGCGCCAGAGTGTCTGCCGCGCCGTCATTCATCATGCGTTCCGGTTCTTCGTCTGGCTCATGCACGTCGTGGGAGTGATCCGCCACGAGGTCCGCCACGCCGAGCGTCTCCAGCGCGGCGGCCTCCTGATCGTGGCCAACCACCCGTCGCTGATCGACGTGGTGTTCCTGATGGCGCTGACCCGCCGGGCCGACTGCGTGGTCAAGTCCGCACTGACGCGCAACCCGTTCACGCGCGGCCCGGTGCTGGCTACCGGCTGGGTGCGCAACGACGGCGGGGCTGCCATGGTGGACGACTGTATCGAATCGCTGCGGGCCGGCAACAATCTCATCATCTTTCCCGAAGGCACCCGCACGCGGCCAGGCCAGCCTCTGCAGTTGCAGCGCGGCGCGGCCAATGTGGCGGTGCGCGGCGGCTTTGCGCTGACCCCCGTGGTCATCCATTGCGTGCCGCCCACGCTGACCAAGGGCGAGAAGTGGTATCACGTGCCGGTGCGCCGCCCGCGCTTCGTCATCGATGTACGTCCGGACGTGCCGGTGTCCGAATGGGTGCCGGAGGGCACCGAGGACGCCTTGGCCGTACGGCATCTGACGCAGGCACTTTGCAACTTTTTCTCCAGGGAGATCCGCCGTGACGGCGCTTGAGCAAGAAATCAAGGAACTGATCATCTCGTCGCTGTCCCTCGAGGACGTGGCCGCGGATGATATCGACACCACTGCGCCGTTGTTCGTTGACGGCCTGGGCCTCGACTCGATCGACGCGCTGGAATTGGGGCTGGCGCTCCAGAAGCGCTATGGCATCACCATGAACGGCGACAAGGAAGAGATCCGCTCGCGCTTCGCCAGTGTCTCGGCGCTGGCAGCGTTCGTGGCGTCGCAGGGCAACCGCGCCCAGGCCTGACCTGCGCCATGACCAATATGGCAAGAGATTGCATCACACGGAACCCGACATGACTCACGACGAAATCTTTGCGCGCGTGGCCGCGGTTCTCGAGGAAACCTTCGAGATCGACCCGGCACGCATCACGCCCGAGGCCCGGCTGTACGACGATCTGGACATCGACAGCATCGACGCCGTGGACCTGCTGGTGAAGCTCAAGCCGATGCTGAACAAGCCGCTGAAACCCGAGCAGTTCAAGTCCGTGCGCACCGTGCAGGACGTGGTACAGGCGCTGGCATTGCTGATCGACTCACCGGCCACCGCCTGATCCCCCCATGGCCTGGCGAAAGTGGGGGCTGGGGCTTCTCACGCTGTCCTATCCGGTGGTGATCTACCTGGGACTGCAGCATTTCTCGCCGCGCCTGATGGCGCTGGCGCTGGTGGCGCTCGCGCTGCTGCGTGCCGGCACCAGCCGGCGTGCCGGATGGCGTGCCATGGCGCTGCTGGCTGCCGGACTGGCGCTTGTCGTCATGGTGTCCGGGCATGCGTTGCCGCTGAAGCTCTATCCGGTGCTGGTCAATGTGGCGATGCTTGGCGTGTTCGGCTGGACGCTCAGGCATCCGCCGTCGCTGGTGGAGCGTCTGGCCCGTCTGCGCGAGCCCGAACTGCCCCCGAGCGGCGTGGCCTATACGCGCCGCGTCACGCAGGCGTGGTGCCTGTTCTTTGTGTGCAACGGCACCATTGCGGCGCTTACGGCCTTCGCGGCCAGCGACCGCATCTGGGCGCTCTATAACGGCGCCATCGCCTACGGCCTGATCGGTGCGATGTTCGCCGGGGAATGGCTGTTGCGCCAGCGCGTCATGGCGCGCAGCGCGGAGAATCGTCATGGGTGAAGCATTGCCGGTATGGACCGGCCTGGGCGGGGTCATGGCGGCGCTGGCGGCGAAGGCGTCGCAGAACAGCCCGCCGGTGGTGGCGTGCGGCGATGGCGCGTGCGTGGATGCGCGGCGTTTCGTGGCGCGCGCCGCAATGTGGCGCCGAACCCTGGCCAATGCCGAGGGCCGGCGCTGGGGAATCTACTTCGACGGCGACACGGCGGAATTCGCGGCGGCATTGTTCGGCGCCTGGCATGCGGGCAAGCATGTGGTCCTGCCCGGAGACGCCCGGCCCGAAACCCTGGCGGCACTGCGCGGACAGACCGACGGCTGGGTCGGGCAGTTGCCCGGCGCCATCGTGCCGGATGCCGGCACGGCCCCGGCCAACGATGGGGGCGGCCTGGATGGTGCTGGCTGGCCGGTGCTGGCCACCTACGACACGTTCGTCACGTTGTTCACGTCCGGTTCCACCGGCGTGCCGAGTGCCATTCACAAGCGGCTGGCGCAACTCGACGCCGAGGTCCACACGCTGCAGCAAGCCTTCGCCGGCCGGTTCGACGCCGATGCGCGCGTACTCTGCACCGTATCGCATCAACACATTTACGGGCTGCTGTTCACGGTGCTGTGGCCGCTGGCCGCGGCGCGTCCGATGCCCACGGGCCGTCTGCAATTTCACGAGGAACTGATTGCGGCCTGTCGGGCCGATGCCAGCGCGGCCATCCTGGTCAGCAGCCCGGCGCACCTCAAGCGCATGCCTGCGGGGCTCGACTGGCCAGTGGTACGCGCTGCACTGCGGGCCGTCTTCTCGTCGGGGGGACCCTTGCCGCCAGAAGCCGCTGCTGACGCACTGCGCCATATGGGGCAGTCGCCGGTGGAGGTCTTCGGCAGTTCCGAGACCGGCGGCATTGCCTGGCGCCAGCGCGCCGTGCATGCCGACCGCTGGACTGCGCTGCCGGGCATCGCCTGGCAGTTGCAGGACGGCTATCTGGCCGTGCGCTCGTCCCACCTTGCCGACGATGGCTGGCATGTCTGCGCCGACCGCGTGCTCCCGGCGGGCGAGGACAGTTTCGTTCTGGCTGGCCGGGCCGACCGTATCGTCAAGATCGAGGAGAAGCGCATCTCGCTCACGCAGATCGAGCAATGCCTGGCTGCGTCGCCGTGGGTGCGCGAGGCGCGTGTGGTGACGATCGAACTCGATGTCGGCATGCGCGTGGCCGCCGCCGTGGTGCTGAACGACGAAGGCGCAGCGCGGCTGGCCGCAGCAGGGCGAGGTGCCATTGGCACGGCGTTGCGCCGCCATCTGGCCGAGGCCGTCGACCCCGTGGCGCTGCCGCGCCGCTGGGCGTTCCCGCTGGCACTGCCATGCAATGCGCAGGGCAAGACCACCGAGGTGATGCTGCGTGACCTGTTCCGCCGCACGCTACCGGCGGTCCGCTGGCTGACGGGGGACGAGGCGTCCGCCACGGCCGAACTCGACGTGGCAGAGGACCTGGCGGTGTTTGACGGACATTTTCCGGGCGCCCCCATCGTGCCCGGCGTCGCGCAGGTGGACTGGGTGATGGCGCTGGCGCCGCTGAAGCTGGCCGTGCCGCCCCGCCGGCGCTTTGCCCGGCTGGATACGCTCAAGTTCCAGTCCGTGATCCGTCCCAATAGCGTGGTGCGGCTTGCGCTGACCTGGCAGCCCGACGCGCATGCGCTTGGCTTCCGTTTCAGCTCCGGTGCCGGCCCGCACGCCAGCGGCAAGATCGTTTTTCATCCCGAAGCCTGATGACCGCCGAATTCCGCCCCGTCGTGCTGGTGCCCGTCTACGACCATGAAGGTGCGATAGGCGCCATGGTGGATGCCATCCTGAAGCATCCGCTGCCGTGCCTGCTGGTCGACGATGGCAGCAGTCCACCTTGCGAGAAGGTGTTGCGCGACCTGGCCGCAGCCAACCCCGAGCGCGTCCGTCTGGTGCGACTGCCGCAGAACCAGGGCAAGGGCGGGGCCATCATGGCCGGATTCTCGGTGGCCGCCGAGCTTGGCTATACGCACGCGCTGCAGATCGATGCCGACGGCCAGCACGACGCCGACTGCATCCCGCAGTTCGCGGCGCTCGCCAGGGCCAACCCGGAGGCGATGGTCTGCGGGCATCCGGTATACGACGAGTCTGTGCCACGGCACCGGCTCTATGCACGCTACCTGACCCACATCTGGGTCTGGATCAACACCCTGTCGTTCGACATCCGCGATTCGATGTGCGGGCTGCGGGTCTATCCGCTGGCGCCGGTCATCGATCTGATGCGCGACGTGCGGCTGGGTCGACGGATGGAATTCGACACCGAGGTGCTGGTGCACCTGGTGTGGCGGGGCGTGCGCGTGTTGAACGTGCCCACGCGCGTGACCTATCCGTCCGATGGCGTTTCGCACTTCCAGGCGTGGCGCGACAACGTACTGATCTCGCGCATGCATACGCGCCTGTTCTTCGGCATGGTATGGCGCATGCCGCGCCTTCTGTGGCGCAAGGTGGCGGCATGACGTCCTCGGCCCCGAACTCCGGCGCCACGCTGCAGGCGGCCCGGTCCAGGCACTGGAGCACCATCGGCGAAGTCACATGCATGTGGGGCGTCTGGTGCCTGTACTTCCTGTACCGGATCTTCGGCAGGGCGCTGTTCCGCTTCGCGGCCTACCCGGTGGTGACCTACTACTGGGCCACGCATCCGCTGGCCCGGCGTTCGTCGCTCGATTTCCTGGCGCGCGTGCAGCAGACGGCCGGCACCATCGGAACGGTACCCGGCTGGCGTCACACGCTGCGGCATCTGTTCTCGTTCGCCGATACGCTGCTCGACAAGCTGCTGGCCATCGGCGGCCGCTATCGCTTTGGCAACGTCACCCGGGAAGGCAACGAGGTGCTGCTGGATCAGATCGCGCGGGGGCAGGGCGGCATCATCATGACCGCCCACATGGGCTGCCTGGAGCTGTGCCGCGTGCTGGCCAACCAGCGCGACGGCATGCGCCTGACCGTGCTGGTGCATACCCGCCATGCCGAGCGCTTCAACCGCATCCTGTCGCGCATCGACCCGAAGTCCGGCGTTCAGTTGTATCAGGTGGACGATATCTCGCCGGCCACGGCGCTTGACCTGACCGCCAAGGTACAGGCCGGCGAATTTGTGGCCATTGCCGGCGACCGCGCGCCCGCGCACGGTGGCCGGGCCGTGCGGGTGCCGTTCATGGGGGCGCCTGCGCGGTTTCCGGTGGGCCCTTATGTGCTGGCGGCGCTGATGCGCTGCCCGTTGTACGCGATGGGCTGCGTGCGGCAGGGAGACGGCCACCTGTTGCGCTTCACCGAACTGTCGCGCGCCGTGGTGCTGCCGCGGGCCAACCGCGAGGCCGCACTGACCGCGCTGGCCGCGTCATATGCGGAGTGGCTGCAGGCACTGGTCACGCAGTCGCCGTACGACTGGTTCAATTTCTACGATTTCTGGGCCGACGATCCCGTGCAGACGGGGCGTCAAGGTATGCCCCGGGCTTGAGGCCCGTGCGTTCCAGCCAACTGGCATCGCCATGTCCAAGGTTATCCATCACTTCATTACGCTGACGCCCGCGTTCCACGACCTCGATCCGATGAACGTGGTCTGGCACGGCAACTACATCCGCTATTTCGAGCTGGCACGTTGCGCGCTGCTGCGCGAAATCGACTACGACTACCCGCGCATGCGCGATTCCGGGTATGCCTGGCCCGTGGTGGACCTGCGCGTCAAGTACATGCGTCCGCTGGTCTATGGCCAGGCCGTGGAGGTTCACGCGACGATCGTCGAATGGGAGAACCGGCTCAAGATCGAGTACGAGGTCCGCGACGCAGCGTCGGGCCAGCGCCTGACCAAGGGCTACTCGATCCAGGTAGCCGTGGACATGCAGACACAGGAGATGCTTTACGTCTGCCCGCCGGTGCTGTTCCAGAAACTGGGGGTGGAGCCATGAGGCGCCGGCACGTGATGTACCTGCTCGCGGGCGGACTGGCCGCGGGGGTGCTGGGCGGCGCCGTGCCCGCCCATGCCGGCGACCTTCTCGGTGACGTGGCCGCGCGGTTGGCCGATGCGCCGGTCATCCGGGGACAGTTCGAGCAGACGCGCCGGCTGGCTGGTTTCAGCAATCCGCTGGTGTCGCGCGGCGATTTCGTGCTGGCGCGCGGCCGGGGCGTGGTCTGGAATACGCGCGAGCCGTTTCCATCAAGCCTGCTGGTCACGCCGGACCGCCTGGTGATGCGCGGCGCCGACGGCAAGGTGCAGCAGCAGATGCAGGCCGATAGCCAGCCAGCCATGCGGGTGGTGGGCGAATCGATGATCGCCGTGCTGCGCGGCGACCTGCGCAGCCTGCAGACGCGCTTCGAGGTGACCGGCAAGCTCGTGGGCAAGTCGGGCTGGGCGCTGACGCTGACCCCGGCCGATGCCGGCATGCGGCGCGTGTTTACGCGGATCGAACTGGCCGGTGACCGCTTCGTGCGCAATGTGCGGCTGGAAGAGGGCAGCGGCGACAGTACCGTGGTCCGCATGATCGACCCTTCGGCGGCAAACAGGCTGACCAGCGCCGAGGAGCAGCGTTTTGAGTGACACGGCAGGCGGCGTGGCGATGCGTGGCGGACTGACCCGCACGGGGCGCTGGCTGGCCATCGGCTGGCTGTTGCTGGTGGTGGCGCTGGCCGCGCACCAGTTCCAGTTCTGGCGGGCGTCGCGGCTGGACACCGACGTCATGGCGTTGTTGCCGACCAGCGAGCGCACGGCCACGGCCGACCTCGTGTTGCGGCGGCTGGCTGACGGTGTGGCGCGGGAAGTGGTGGTACTGGTGGGCAGTCCGGACTGGGCGCGCACCCGCGCCGCCGCGCAGCGTTTCAGTGCGGCCGCCGGGCGGCAGGCGGACCTGCTCAGGCCGGTCGACAAGATCGCGGCCTTCGACTTCGATGCGGCCCTGGCGTTCTACCGGCCCTGGCGCGACCGGCTGCTGACCGATGCGCAGCGCCGACAGCTACAGGCCGCCGATCCCGACGCGCTGGCCCGGCAGGCGCTCACGCGGCTCTACCAGCTTTCCACGGGCCCGCGCCTGACCGACTGGGCAGCAGATCCGATCGGGCTGTGGCAGGAATGGTGGCTGTCCCGGGCGGCCGTCACGCGCGTGCATGAGCGCGACGGGATGGCGGCGCTATCGGGAGACGGCCTGGAATGGACGCTGCTGTCGTACCAGATCACCAAGCCGGCGTTTTCCGCAAGCGGCAATACGGATTACGGCGACCTGATCAAGGCCGCCGAAGCCGCCGCGCTTCAGGGGGACGACGGCGTGCGTGTGATAGCGGCCGGGATTCCGCTGCACGCCGAAGCCGCCGCTGCACAGGCCAATCTGGAAATGAACGTCATCGGCTGGGGCTCGCTGGCGGCGGTGCTGCTGCTGGTCTGGCTCGCGTTCCGGTCCTTGCGCCCGATCGTGCTGGTGGGGCTGTCCCTGCTGATCGGCACGGCGGCGGCGATCTCGGCCACGGCCATCGTGTTCGATCGCGTGCATCTGGTGACGCTGGTGTTCGGCGCCAGCCTGGTGGGCGTGGCCGAGGATTTCGGCATCCATTATTTCGTTACCCGCCAGGCCATGCCCGGCGCATCCCCGCCGAAGGTCATGCGGTTCCTGCTGCCCGGCATGGCGCTGGCGCTGTTGACCAGCGTGGTGGCCTACCTGGCGCTGGGGATCGCGCCATTCCCCGGACTGCGCCAGATGGCGCTGTTTTCGGCAGTGGGGCTGGTAGCGGCCTTCCTGACCGTGGTCTTCTGGTTCCCGCTGCTGGACCGTGGCAAGTTGCGGCAGACGCGGCTGTCCACGTGGCTGGCCGACAGCCTGGCGCGCTGGCCGTGCGTGCGCAACGATGCCCGCACGTGGATGGCGCTGGCCGGACTGGCGCTGTTCATCGTGCCAGGCCTCTGGCAGGTACGCGTCGTCGACGACGTGCGCCAGTTGCAGAGTTCGCCGCCGGCCCTGATCGAGGCCCAGCGTACGGCGGGCCGGCTGCTCGGCACGCCCAGCCCGGCGCAGTTCGTGCTGGTGCGCGGCGCCACGCCAGACGAAGTGTTGTCCCGCGAGGAAGCCGTCAAGGCGCGGCTGGCCGATTCCATCGGCCGTGGCGACCTGGCCGGCTTCCTGTCGGTTTCGGACTGGGTGCCGTCGGCTGCGCGCCAGCGTGCCGATGCGACACTGACGAAACGCCAGGAGCTTGCGGTGCGTCAACGTGTGGCCCATGCGTTGGGCGGCACCATTGCGGCGCCGCCTGCAGCGGAAGGCGATGAGGTGCTGACGCTGAACGCGTGGCTGGCCCATCCGGTGTCGGGCACGCTGCGCCATCTGTGGCTGGGCCGCGAAGGCAGCGGCTATGCCAGCGTAATGCTGTTGCGCGGGCTGGAAAGGCCGTCGGCCATGCCGGGCATCGCGCACGAGGTCAGTGAGGTGAGCGGGGCCGAGTGGGTGGACCGCATCGCCGATCTGTCGGGCCTGTTGCATCACTATCGCGTGCTTATGAGCTGGCTGCTGCTGGCGGGCGCCGCCGGTGTGGCGCTGCTGCTGGGCTGGCGCTATGGCGCCGCCGGCTGGCGCGCGCTGGTGCCTACACTGCTGGCGGCGGCGTTCAGCGTGGCTGTGCTGGGCTGGCTGCAGGTGCCGCTGCAGCTGTTCTCGGTGCTGGCCCTGGCGCTGCTGCTGGGAGTCGGCGTGGATTACGGCATCTTCCTGCTCGAACATCCCGGCGATGGGGTGTCATGGACGGCCATCGTTCTCGGTGCGGCCAGCACGCTGCTGGCGTTTGGCCTGCTGGCCTTGTCTTCCACGCCGGCGCTCCATGCGTTCGGCATGACCATGCTTTCGGGCGTGGGTGCGGTCTGGGTGCTGTCACCATGGTTTCGTCCGGCCGCCCGCCTATCCAATCACATTGAACAGGGTTGATTCACATGAAGAAGGAACAGGTAGAAGTTCTCATCGTCGGCGCCGGCCCCGCGGGCTCGGTGGCGGCCGGCCTGTTGCGCCGCCGCGGCATCGAGGTGCTGGTGATCGAGAAGGAGACCTTCCCGCGCTTCTCGATTGGCGAGAGCCTGCTGCCACAGAGCATGGCCTACATCGAAGAGGCCGGCATGCTCCAGGCCGTGGTGGAGGCCGGCTTCCAGTACAAGAACGGCGCTGCCTTCTCGCATAAGGGGCAGCACACAGCGTTCGACTTCCGCGACAAGTTCTCGCCGGGCTGGGGCACCACGTACCAGGTGCAGCGCGCCGACTTCGACAACGTGCTGATCCGCGAGGCCGCGAAGCAAGGCGCCCAGGTGCGCTTCCGGCACGTGGTGGAAGCGGTGGACGTGAGCGGCGCCCGGCCTCTGGTGACGGTGCGCGACCCGGACGGCGAGGTCTACACCGTGGAGCCGAAATTCCTGCTCGATGCCTCTGGCTTCGGGCGCATCCTGCCGCGTCTGCTGAAGCTGGAGTCGCCGTCGAACTTCCCCGTGCGCGCGGCCATCTTCACGCACGTGGAAGACCGCGTGCCCGTGGGCGCATTCGACCGCAACAAGATTCTGATCAGCGTGCATCCCGAGCACGTGGACGTCTGGTACTGGACCATCCCGTTCTCGAACGGCCGCTGCTCGCAGGGCGTGGTGGCGGAAAAGTCGTTCCTCGACCGCTATGCCGGCGACGAAATGGCGAAGCTCAAGACGCTGGTCGGCGAAGAGCCGGGCCTGGCCGGACTGCTCAAGGACGCCAACTGGGATACCCCGGCACGCCAGATCGTCGGCTATTCGGCCAACGTCAGTTCGCTGTGGGGCAACGGCTACGCGCTGCTGGGCAACGCCGGCGAATTCCTCGACCCGGTATTCTCGTCGGGGGTGACGATCGCTTTCAAGTCGGCCAGCCTGGCTGCAGCCTGCGTGGCGCGGCAGATCGCCGGCGAAACGGTGGACTGGGACGCCGAGTACGCCAGGCCGCTTAAGGCCGGCGTGGACTGCTTCCGCACGTACGTGGAGGCATGGTACGAAGGCAGCTTCCAGAAGGTGATCTTCCATCCCAACGGCACGCCCGAGATCCGCCGGATGATTTCGTCGATCCTGGCCGGATACGCGTGGGATACCGACAACCCTTACGTAGCCGAGTCGCGGCGGCGGCTTGGCGTGCTGGAGCAGCTTTGCTCGGCTTGAGCCGTACCCTGGCCGCTGCCGCATGCGTGGGCCTGGTGGCGCTGGCCGGGTGTGCGACGCAGCCGCCACGAGACGGCACGTCCGCTGGCGCAGCGTCCGGCACGCGCGCCGAGCGTGCGGTGCCGCTGCTGCGCATGCCGCCGGGGTCACTGGGCCGCACCCTGAACCTGCAGCAGCAGATCACGGTGCAATACCCGTCGCCGCAGGGCGAGCAGACACGCGACATGCTGGCGCTGCTTGAAGCCGATGCCGCACATACCCGGCTGGCCGCGGTGGCGGGGGGCCAGGTGCTGGCCCGCCTGGACTGGGACGGTCACGACCTGCGCGTGAGCAAGGCACCGTGGGCACCCCCGGAACTGCTGCCCGAGCGTATCCTCAGTGATCTGCAGTTGTCGCTGTGGCCGGTGGCGGCCATCCAGGCGGCACTGCCGGCGGGCTGGCGCGTCGAAGTGGCGCCCGGTGTTCGCCAGTTGCGGGCGGGCGACGAAGTCGTGGTGGAAATCCGCTATCCCGACGCCCGGACCACGCTGTTCGAGCAGCGGCGTGACGGCTATCGGCTGACGATCCGTACGCTGCAGGATCTCGGCGGGCGGCAGGACTCAGGGCAGGAGAGGGCGCAATGACGGTCTACATGAATGCGATGAACGTGATCTGCGCGCTCGGTAGCGGCGCGGATGCCGTCCGCGCGGCACTGTTCCGGACCGATGGTCCCAGCGGCGGCGAGCTGACGGACCGCTATACGCCTGGCATGCCGTTGCATCTGGGCACCGTGCGCGAAGCCGTTGCCGCCACCGATCTGCCCGCTGGTATCGCGCCGGAACTGTTCAGCCGCAACAATGCGTTGCTGGACCGCACGCTGGCGGCGATCCGTCCCGCAGTGGAAGCCGCAATGGCGCGGGTAGGCCCACAGCGCGTGGCGATTGTGCTCGGCACCAGCACATCGGGCATCAGCGGCGGCGAGATCGCCGTGAGCGAACGTGCCCGCACGGGCGCTTGGCCCGCCGGATTCCATTACGGGCAGCAGGAGCTTGGCTCGCCCGCGCAATACCTGGCGCTGGCGCTGGGCGTGGCCGGGCCGTCGTACACGATTTCCACCGCTTGCTCGTCGAGCGCCAAGTCCCTCGTCGCCGCGGCGCGCCTGCTGGAGCAGGGCATTGCCGACGTAGCCATCGCGGGTGGGGTGGATACGCTGTGCGCGTTCACGATCGCGGGATTCCGCTCGCTGGACAGTGTCAGCGTCGAACGCTGCAATCCGCTGTCCGCGAACCGCCAGGGCATCAATCTGGGCGAAGGTGCGGCGCTGTTCCTGATGTCGCGCGAAGCAGGGCCGGTGCGGCTGGCCGGCTGGGGTGAGACGTCGGACGCGCACCACATGTCCGCGCCGGACCCGGCTGGCGCCGGAGCGCGTGCCGCGATGCAGCAGGCGCTGGCGCGCGCCGGCTTGGGCCCGGCGGACATCGACTACCTGAACCTGCACGGCACCGCCACGGAACAGAACGACGCGATGGAATCGCGCGCGGTGTCGGATCTGCTGGGCTCCGATGTGCCGGTCAGCTCCACCAAACCGCAGACCGGCCATACGCTGGCCGCCGCCGGCGCGGTGGAGGCAGCCCTGATGTACCTGACGCTGGACGGCAATCCGCATGGCAGGCTGCCCGCGCACTGGTGGGACGGCGTGGCCGACGACGCCTTGCCGGCGCTGCACGTGGTGGGGCCTGACGAGTCGCTGGGCCGGCCCGTGCGGCATGTGATGAGCAATTCGTTCGCGTTTGGCGGCAGCAACAGCGTGCTGGTGATGGGACGGGGCTAAAGATGAATACAACCGAACCGATATCGAATCAAGTGCAACTGCCTCCGGTGGCCGAGGTGGTGCCTCACGCAGGCGCGATGCGCCTGATCGACGAACTGGTGCATGTGGATGCCGACGGCTGCGTGGCGCGCGCCACGGTACGCGCCACGCAGCTGTTCGTGGACGATGACGGCATGCCGGGCTGGGTGGGCATCGAATACATGGCCCAGACCATTGCCGCATGGGCTGGCGCGCAGGACCGCATGGCCGGGCGTCCGGCGGGCATCGGCTTCCTGCTGGGCTCCCGGCGCTACGCGTGCGACGTGCCCGCATTTCCCGTGGGCAGCGTGTTGACGGTGGCCGCCCGCGTGGAACTGGCCGGCGAGAATGGCTTGGGAATGTTTGCCTGCACGCTGTCGCTGGATGGCCGCGAGGTGGCGCGCGCCAATGTTTCGGTATTCCAGCCTGCCGATGCGCGGGCGTTTCTCCAGGGGCAGCAAGCATGACCAACAAGACCGTGCTCGTCACGGGTTCCTCGCGCGGCATTGGCCGCGCCATCGCGTTGCGCCTCGCGCACGATGGCTACGACGTGGTGGTGCATTGCCGCGCGCGGCGCGACGAGGCCGAGGCCGTGGCCGACGCCGCGCGGGCTTTCGGCCGCAATGCGCGCGTGCTGGCCTTCGACATTGCTGACCGCGAAACCACGGCCAGCACCCTTCTGGCCGACATCGAGGAACACGGCTGCTACTACGGGGTGGTCTGCAACGCAGGCCTGGCGCGCGATGCGGCGTTTCCCGCCATGACAGGCGACGAATGGGACGAAGTGGTGCATACCAACCTGGATGCGTTCTACAACGTGCTGAACCCGCTGGTCATGCCGATGGTGCAGCGCCGCCAGGCCGGCCGCATCGTCACGCTGTCGTCGGTGTCGGGGCTGGTGGGCAACCGGGGACAGACCAACTACAGCGCGGCCAAGGCCGGCATCATAGGCGCCACCAAGGCGCTGGCCATCGAGCTGGCCAAGCGGCAGATCACGGTCAACTGCGTGGCCCCGGGACTGATCGATACAGAGATGATTGACGAACACGTGCGCGAAGAGGCACTGAAGATGATCCCGGCCCGACGTGTGGGAACGCCCGACGAAGTGGCCGCCACGGTGGCCTTCCTGCTTTCGCCAGATGCCGGTTACATTACACGCCAGGTGATTTCGGTGAACGGGGGGATGTTTGGATGAAGCGGGTCGTAGTTACCGGCGCGGGCGCAGTGAGTGCCCTGGGCAACCATTGGCCGACGGTGCGCGAGCGCCTGGCCAGCGGGCGCAACGCCGTGGTGCAGATGCCCGAGTGGGACGATATCCGGGGGCTTAACACCCGGCTCGGCGCGCCCGTGCCGGCGTTCACGCTGCCGCCGCATTACACGCGCAAGCTGACCAGGTCGATGGGGCGGGTGTCGCTGATGGCAGTGCTGGCCAGCGAGGCCGCGCTGGCCGACGCCGGCCTGGCAGGCGATCCGCTGGTCACGAGCGGACGCATGGGCATTGCGTACGGGTCCTCCACGGGCACGCCGTCGGCGGTGCAGGACTTCGGGCGCATGATGAGCGAGCGGTCGACCGAGGACATCAGCGCCACCACGTACATCCGCATGATGCCGCACACCGCGGCGGTGAACATCGGCGTGTTCTTCGGCATCACGGGGCGCATCCTGACCACGTCAAGCGCGTGCACGTCCGGCAGCCAGGGCATTGGCTATGCGTACGAGACCATCCGTATGGGCAAGCAGGTGGCGATGCTGGCGGGCGGCGGGGAAGAGTTGGACGCCACCGAGGCGGCGGTGTTCGACACACTGTTCGCCACCAGCACGCGCAACGATGCACCGCACACCACGCCGCGCCCGTTCGATGCCGACCGCGACGGCCTGGTGCTGGGGGAAGGGGCGGGGACGCTGGTGCTGGAGGAACTCGAACACGCGCAGGCGCGAGGCGCGCGTATCCTCGCCGAGATCGTCGGCTACGGCACTAATAGCGACGGCGCGCACGTGACGCAGCCCCAGGCCGATACCATGGCCGTGGCCATGCGCCTGGCGCTGGAGGAAGCCGGCATTGCCCCCGGGGCGGTGGGCTACGTCAACGCGCACGGCACGGCCACCGATCACGGCGATATCGCCGAATCGCATGCCACGCATGCGGTGTTCGGCCCGGATATCCCCATCAGTTCGCTCAAGAGCTTCATGGGCCATACGCTGGGCGCGTGCGGCGCGCTGGAGGCCTGGATGACCATCGAGATGATGCGCGACCGCTGGTTTGCGCCCACGGCGAACCTGACCAGGCCGGACCCGCGCTGCGCGCCGCTGGACCACATCATGGGCGAGGGTCGCCGCATCGACACCGATTACGTGATGACCAACAATTTCGCGTTCGGGGGCATCAATACCGCGCTGGTATTCCGCCGCTGGCACACCTGAATCCGCAGCAATGCCGCGCCGCCGTGACGTAATTCGTCTAACCTGTTCCACAACCAAAAAGAAAGGAAGGTCAATGAAACTCGCCGCCCTCCCGCTGGCTGCCGTTGCCTGTGCGGCCACACTGCTGTCCACGCCCGCCGCCGCGCGCGATACAAAGTACATGCTGCCGTTCGCCGACGTGCTGAGCATGCCCGAAGCGCAGGAAAAGCTCGATGGCTCGGTGAAGTTCTATCTGTCGGGTGCCAAGACGCCCAAGGTGCTGGAAAAGAAGGACAGCGACGTCTCGAACAAGAAGACCAACGGTGTGGGAAAGAGCGACGAGGAGGCCTGCCGCTGGGCCGCGCTGTCCGCGCTGATCGCCTTCCAGGAGAAGGCCAAGTCGGTGGGCGCCAACGCGGTGGTCGACATGGTGAGCTATTACAGGAAGGATACCAACGCCAGCGCGACGGAGTACGAATGCCACGCCGGAGCCGTGGTGGCGGGCGTTACCCTCAAGGGCACGTACGCCAACGTGGCGAACTGATCCGTCACCCAGACACGCTGCGCCAGAAGCTGCCGAAGGAACCCGTCACCATGCCGATTGCCCTGCGTACCGGATCGGTCATGGCCTTTGCCGCCATGGCGCCACCTGTCAGCCGCTGGATGTCCGCCGAGGAACTGGCGCGGCTGGCGGCCATGCGGGCGCAGCAACGCGCCGAGCAGTTCGCGGCGGGCCGCTGGCTGGCGCGGCGGCTGCTGGCCGTGACCTTCGGGGGCGATGCATCGGAATGGGCGCTGTCGGCGGCGGAGGACGCGCCGCCGCTGGCGACCCATGTGGCCGGCGCGGTGGGTACGCCGGTTTTCGTCTCGATTGCCCACTCGGGCGATCACCTTGCCTGTGCGGTCTCCGACATGCCGGTCGGCGTCGATATCGAGGAACTGCAGCCGCGCCGCCATCTGGATACGCTGATCGAGGCCACGACCACGGAGGGCGAGCGCGCGGCGCTGCCCGAACTGCTGGCCGATGGCGACGAGGATGCCCGCATGCTGGCGTTCTTCCAGCTCTGGACGCTCAAGGAGGCGTGGATCAAGTGCCACGGTGGCAACCTGTTCCAGACCATGATGGGACAGCTGGTGGAGGCCAGGCCGTCGCCCCTGGCGCAGGCCAACGGGCTGACCTGGCGCCGCAAGAATGCCGTGCTGGCGCTGGCCGCCGCGTCGGGGCTGGAGGATGACCTCGGTCTGCCGCAGGCCGCCGGCTGGCGGCTGCACGCGCAGGAAACCGTCGATTGACCCTGGGCGCGACGCTCAGGTCTTTTCCAGCGAGGCGCACGCCGCGCGCAGGATGGCAGCGTAGTGCTCCAGGTGCGGCTCGATCCGGTACACCGGCCCCGCGATCGAAATCGCATAGCATTCCCCCGACAGCCGCACCGGCCAGGCCAGCGCACCCACGTCGGGCATCGATTCACTGAGGTTGACGTAGGCGCCGCGTTCGCGCGCCTGGCGCAGGTCGGCTTCCAGCGTAGCGGGCGTGGTCAGCGTGCGGGGCGTAAAGCCCTGGAACGCCAGCCGGGGCAGCAGCGCGGCGCGTTCGCCATCGTCCATCGCCGCCAGCAGCGCCTTGCCGATGGAGTTGGCGTGCAGCTCGCGCCGTTCGCCTGCCGTGGCGATATAGCGAATCGCGTGCGGGGATTCGAGCACGTCCAGGTAGACCACGGACGTGCCTTCATGCAGCTTGCCGATGACGATGGTTTCTCCGGTGGCGTCGCGCAATTCGCTCATCGTGCCATGGACGCGGTCAAGTACCGGATCGTGCCGGGCAATCTGCTGGGCCATGGCCAGCAGCCGCCCCGTGGGGTAGTAGCCCTGCCGGCGGGCGGTTTCGTAGAGATAGCCCAGCGATGTCAGGGTGCGGATCAGCGCCAGGCAGCTCGATGCCGGCACCGCCAGCAGGCGCGCCAGTTCCGACAGCGACAGCGCCCGCCGTTCACGCGCAAAGGTCTCGATGATCTCGATGACCCGCAGGGCGGTCTTGACGTTCATTGCCGGGGGTTTTGCGGACTCTGGGCGCTCTGGCATGGGGCTGGGCAGGATCGGACGGGCGCGGTTCGGGGTGGCCCGGGCTGGGGCCGTCGGGGCGGACTGTAGCACGGCGGCGACCGCAGGCGCACCCGAAAGCGCATCTGGTACAACCTTTACGTAGTAAAACGACTTTACAACCTATCCGTTGTAACTTGAAAATACAACCTTTACGTAGTAAAACGGCTTTACAACGCAGATGTTGTGAATCTGGTTCCGACGCGTTCGCGCAGCCCCCATGGCCAACCAATATCCCATCCGAATCCTGACCCAGCTCAATCCGGTATTGCAGGGCTTTCGCCGGTCGCGCGGCCTGACGCAGGCCGAGGTAGCGGCACGCCTCGGTGTCAGCCAGCAAAGCTACGCCCGCCTGGAAGCCAATCCTGGACGCGCCAGTATGGCGCGCGTCCTGGCGGTGCTGCAGGCGTTGGAGGTGGATCTGCTACTGGCGCCGCGCGGCGCGGCGGCGGCCGCGGATTCCACTGATGCGGCCGGCGCCGGGAATGTCCGGCGCAGCAAGGCTGACAGGCCCGGCAAGCCCGGCACCGCCCAGGCAAAGGCGCGGCCAGCCGGCACGGCCGCCCGCCGCCAGTCCAAGCCCGACCAGGGATCGGGAGAGGACTGGTAATGGGCAGGCGTCCGCTCCGGCGCCGGCTTGGCGTCTGGATGAACGGCTGGATGACGGGCACGTGGGAACGGGGCACCGACGGCGAGTCGTTTGCCTACGACGCCGACTGGATGGAGAGCAGCCAGGGGCGTCCCCTTTCCCTCTCGCTGCCATTCCGGTCCGATGCCGCCCCGTATCGCGGTGGCGTGGTCACGGACTACTTCGACAACCTGCTGCCCGACAGCGATGCCATCCGCCGCCGGCTGGCGCAGCGCCATCGCACCCAAGGCACCGGCCCGTTCGACCTGCTGGCCGCGCTGGGGCGCGACTGCGTCGGCGCACTGCAACTGCTGCCCGAAGGCGCCGAGCCCGAAGGGCTGCGCACCATCGAGGGCACGCCGCTGGATGAGGCGGCCATCGCGCGGCTGCTGCACGATGCCACGCGCAGCGCACCGCTCGGCCAGCACGACGACGAAGGCGACTTGCGGCTGTCGATTGCCGGCGCGCAGGAAAAGACCGCGCTGCTGCATCACGGGGGGCAATGGCTGCTGCCGCGCGGCAGCACCCCCACCACCCATATCCTCAAGCTGCCGCTGGGACTGGTTGGCAACATGCGCGCGGACATGCGCACGTCGGTCGAAAACGAATGGCTGTGCGCCCGGATGGTGGGCCACTTTGGCCTGCCCATCGCCGATTGCGCCATCGAAACGTTCGAGGATCAGAAGGTGCTGGTGGTGGAACGCTTCGACCGGCGGCTGGCGCCCGACGGCAGCTGGATCATCCGCCTGCCGCAGGAGGACTTTTGCCAGGCGCTGGGCCTGTCGCCGCTGTCGAAGTATCAGGCCGACGGCGGGCCAGGCATCGCCGACATCATGAGCGTGCTGGCGGCGTCCGAAACTCCGGCCCATGATCGTCGTAATTTCTTCAAAACGCAGATCCTGTTCTGGCTGCTGGCCGCGACGGACGGGCACGCCAAGAACTTCAGCCTGTCGATCGGGCCGGGCGGCCGTTACTGGTCGACGCCGCTGTACGACGTGCTGTCGGCGTTTCCGATCATGGGCGGCGGTGCAAACCAGTTGGCGCCGCAGAAGGCCCGCATGGCCATGGCCGTGCGCGGCACGCAGAACCACTATCGCATTGCGCAGATCATGCGCCGGCACTGGCTGGAGCAGGGGCGGCTGGTGGGCCTGCCTGCCGATGACGTCGAGGCCATCCTGATGGAACTGAAGGCCGCCGTCGAACCGGCCATCGACGCCACGGTGGCCGAATTGCCGGCGACGTTTCCGCAGGACGTGGCCGAGCGCGTGTTCGAGGGCCTACGGGCGCAGGCCAGGCGGCTCTGAGCATCGGCCGCTGTTGGGTGGCGATTTGTACCGTTGTGTATCAAGACGGCGGGCCGATACGTCGACACACCGAACGCGCGCTTGCGCCACACGGACGCGATACGTCCAACCCTTCCAATAGGCTCCATGGCGATTGCGCACGGTGCGCCGCCAACCATCGGTCCGGCTGGAGCCCCCTATGTCGAAAATCAACATCGCGTTGCAGCTGACGAGGACAGTGTTCTCGTCGCTGCCACCGGGTGCGCTCCAGGGGTTGACGCTGGCGGCCGCAGTCGTTGCCACCGCCACGGCCTGCGTGGCGCTGGTGATTGCGCTGCCGGCGCAGCCTGTACCGGACTTCCAGAACTAGTCTTGCCGGAATAAACGGAGAAACCGCAATGTGGAATCGCAAGCTGACGCACAACCGAACCATCGTATCGCTGGCCCTGGCCACCATCGGGCTGACCGCCGCTGCGGCGGCGCAGGCCGCGCCGCCCGCAGCCGAGGCCGCTGACAGGCAACCGTCGGTGGTCATCGTGCACGGTGCCTTTGCCGATGGTTCGGACTGGGCCAAGGTCATTCCGCTGCTGCAGGCCAGGGGCGTGAAGGTGCAGGCCGTGCAGAACGGTCTGGAATCGCTGGCCGGCGACGTGGCGGCCACGCGCCGCGCCATCGACAATCAGCCGGGCAAGGTGGTGCTGGTGGGGCATTCGTGGGGCGGCACGGTGATTACCGAGGCGGGCGCCAACGACAAGGTGTCGGCGCTGGTCTACGTCGCCGCCTTCGCGCCGGAAGCGGGCCAGTCCACCGAGGAAGCCGGCAAGGCATTCCCGCCCGCGCCGGGTATTGGCAAGCTGGTGGCCGACAAGGAGGGATACCTGTCGCTGCCGCCGCAAGCGGTGGCCAGCGATTTCGCGCAGGACGTGCCCGCCGCCCAGGCCCGCGTGATGGCCGCGACCCAGGGCCCGATCCAGGCAAAGGCATTTGGAGAAAAAACGAGTGTCGCGGCGTGGGCCAGCCGGCCGTCGTGGTACATCGTCAGCGCCAACGATCGCATGATCCCGCCCGATCTGGAACGTGCGATGGCCAGGCGCATTGGCGCCAGGGTGACCACGCTGCCGACCAGCCACGTACCGCAGCAATCCCGGCCTGCCGACGTGGCGAAGGTCATCCTCGATGCCGTGCAGACGGTGAAGACGCAGAACTGATACGGGGGCGGAAGCAGGGCGGCATCGAAGTCGGCCGCCATGCGCTTCCCTTTCCCGCGACCGGGAGAGGGATGTCCCCCACTTACTTGTTCGGCGTTGCCGCCGGGCCGGCCGGCAGTGGGTCGATGCCGTCGCGCTTGACGTAGGTGACGGACGTCACAAGGCTGGTGGTGGTGTACTTTTCCACGCCGCTGGCGCCCTGGCGTTCGCCGGGCTGCGCGTCGGTGTGGGTGATTTCGGCGACGTACATGCCCTTCCACGGCATGTCGAACGTCACCAGGCCCTGATCGTCGGTGCGGCCTTCCTTGGCCCACCCCGATTGCGTCACCAGTGCCACCTTCGCCTTGGGCAGCGGCTTGCCCTGGTAGTACGCCTTGAAGGCGCCGGGCTGGCCGGCGGGCACCAGGTCGAGCGTCAGCTTCGGCGGCAGGGCAGAGAAATCCGATACCCACCGGGCCGCCGGGTAGTAGCGGCTGGTGACCTCGGCATCGCCGCGCTTGAACGTACGCAGCGGGTAGCGGGCGTCTTCGGCCACCAGCGCGTCGCGTTCGCCCAGCGTGAACGGCAACTGGAAGCCGTCGGCGGTCTTCACGCCGTTCGCCGTCTTGTCGCCGCCCGCCGCCAGCAGCGTGGCGGTGGGCGTGCCGAACTTGTCGAGCAGACCGGGCGATACCTCGCGCAGGTTGTCACCGAATTCGCCGAAGCGGATCGACGCCGGGTGGCCGGTCGGCTGCTCGATCCAGATCTGGTGCGCCTGGGCCGCGCCGGACAGCGCGAGCAGGGCAGCGGCAAGGGAAATGGTCTTGTTCATGTGAAGCGGGCCTCCTCGGCGCAATCTTGAAATGGTAATCATTATTATCTGAAATGCCGTGTGACTGTCAAAGAACATTGTCTAGGCGAGGTGTCCGCCGCGTTGTGCGTGCCACACAGACATTGGAGACATGAAGACCGGTGGCGGCTGGATTATGCCAAAAGACATCGGCCGGAATCCCGCGGATTACCGTCATTTTCAAGCGGCGCCATTATTCTGACAAAATTGTAATGCTCAACGATTAAGAGAAAACCCTCGAATTGCAAATAGACGTTAAAAGATCACCTATAACTAGAGCCTACGTGTTGCGAACTGGTGTCACGCATCACGCCTCCGCCCGCCTGTGCTAGCCTGCGGGCTTTTTTTTGTCCATTTTTCGGCCATGAATGCGCTCGCATGATTAATGGCGGATTTTTCATTGGTCACAGTAATGAATGCATTTTGAAGGGTGGTGAAAACCCTCTCCCTGCTTTCGCTTGACTATGTTGGTATATCACATACCTTGTATCTGTCGCGTTTCGGATTACGCGAACATTACGCCGGACATTACATATTTGTAATCCGACATCGCCGTCGAACATTACAAACCTGTAATTCATTCGGGGATTTTTGATATCGAGGAGATTTCAGATGCAAAACGAATAGCCGGTCGATGAATTGCCTGGAAACCAAGGCTGGACAAGGGTTTCGGCGCGCACTCGGTACCAACTCGTGGTTTGAGCAATGGCGGTCCTGCGCAAATGGGTTTCACACGCGAAACCGGAAGACCAAAACAACAAGAACGATGACACAGGAGACACGCAAATGCAGGCGACCATATTACGGTTCGGGCGCACGGTGCCCGTGTATCGAACCGCATCCCCACACATTGCAGACCACACCACGACAACAGGGAGCGCGCAATGACTCACGCACCGACCGGGGCCCTGCGCCCCAATCCACAGGTTTCCGACAGCAAACGCTGGTTCCAGTTGCTGGTTGGCGTAGTCTGCATGATCGCTACGGCGAATATCCAGTACGCTTGGACGCTGTTTGTGCCGGAAATCCAGGACACCTTTGGCTGGTCCCGCGCCAATATCCAGATTGCCTTTACGATTTTCGTGCTGGTACAGACCTGGCTGGCACCGATCGAGGGGTATTTCATCGATAAATTCGGACCACGCCTGATGGTGGCGTTTGGCGCGCTTTTCATCGGCCTGGCCTGGGTGATCAATTCTCAGGCCACCACGCTGATGGGCTTCTACGTCGGCGCCGCCGTGGGCGGGCTGGGGGTGGGTTCGATCTACGCCACTTGTATCAATAATGCGATCAAGTGGTTCCCGGACCGTCGCGGGCTGGCCGTGGGCCTGACGGCGGGCGGCTACGGTGCCGGGTCGGCGGCCACCATCCTGCCGATCGCCGCGATGATCGAATCGCAGGGCTTCCAGCACACGTTCATGTTCTTCGGCATCCTGCAGGGCGCCCTGGCGTTCATGGCGGCCTGGTTCCTGCGTGCGCCGCAGGCCAACGAGGTGAAGGCATCGAGCAAGATCTACCAGTCCACGCGCGACTACACGCTGCGCGAGGCGCTGGCCACCAGGCTGTTCTGGCTGATGCTGGTGATGTTCGTGCTGGTGGTCACCGGCGGCATGATGGCCGTGGCGCAGCTGGGCGTGATCGCCAAGGATCTGGGCGTCAAGGAGTTCAAGGTCGACCTGTACTTCTTCACGATGGCCGCGCTGCCGCTGGCACTGATGCTCGACCGCGTGATGAATGGCATTTCGCGGCCGCTGTTCGGATGGATCTCGGACAACATCGGGCGAGAGAAGACGATGGTGATCGCGTTCTCGCTGGAAGGTATCGGGATCATCGCGCTGGGCTACTTCGGCAGCAACCCGTACGCGTTCCTGATCCTGTCGGGCGTGGTGTTCCTGGCGTGGGGCGAGGTCTACTCGCTGTTCTCGGCCCTGGCCGGCGACGCCTTCGGCACCAAGCACATCGGCAAGATCTACGGCGTGCTCTACACGGCCAAGGGGATTGGCGCGCTGTTCGTGCCGATCGGCAACCTGATGATGGAAGCCACCGGCACGTGGTCGACGGTGCTCTATACCGTAGCCACCATGGATCTGCTGGCCGCGTTCCTGGCGTTCACGGTACTGAGGCCGGTGTTCGCGAACCATGTGGCAGCATCGAAACGGGCCTTTGCCGAGGAGCGGGGCGGGACGCAGGTGCCAGCCTGACGGACGGTGCAGGCCGGGAAGGCGCCACGGCTGGCGTCTTCCCGGTTGCGCGGCAGCGTCCGGGGCAGGGCGGGACGTCATTACCGCGCCGTGCATCTATAATCCGGCATGACTTCTTCAGCCCCCACCCCATTTGCCACGCTGCCGCTGTCCGCGGCCATGCAGGCGACGCTTGCCCAGCTTGGCTACGACGCCATGACGCCGATCCAGGCTGCCAGCCTGCCGCTCGCGCTGGCTGGCCACGACCTGATCGCCCAGGCGCGTACCGGAAGCGGCAAGACCGCCGCTTTCGGGCTTGCCCTGCTGCACCGGCTGGACCCGCGTTCCTTCGACGTCCAGGCGCTGGTGCTTTGCCCGACGCGCGAACTGGCCGACCAGGTCACCCAGGAAATCCGTCGCCTGGCCCGCGCCGAGGACAACGTCAAGGTGCTGACGCTCTGCGGGGGATCGCCGATCCGCCCGCAGGTGGAAAGCCTGGTGCACGGCGCCCACGTGATTGTCGGCACGCCGGGCCGGATCATCGACCACCTTGATCGCGGCAGCCTGAATCTCGACACGATCAACACGCTGGTGCTCGATGAGGCCGACCGCATGCTCGACATGGGCTTTCATGACGACATCGCGTTCATCGCCAGCCACGCACCGAAGAACCGGCAGACGCTGCTGTTCTCGGCCACGTATCCGGACGCCATCGACAAGCTCGCCCATCGCTTTCTGCGCCAGCCGAAGACGGTGAAGGTAGCGGAGTCGCACGACGCCGGCACCATCACGCAGCGGTTTTACGAAGTGGAGAATGGCGAGCGGCTCAACGCCGTTGGCCTGTTGCTCGACCATTTCCGCCCGGCCACCACGCTTGCGTTCTGCAATACGAAGGCACGTTGCCGCGATCTGGCCGATTTGCTACACGCGCAGGGTTACGCCGCGCTTGAGCTGCATGGCGACCTGGACCAGCGCGAGCGCGATCAGGTGCTGGTGCAGTTTGCCAACCGGAGCTGCTCGGTGCTGGTGGCCACCGATGTGGCCGCGCGCGGGCTCGACATCGCGCAACTGGAGGCCGTGATCAACGTGGACGTCACGCCGGACCCCGAGGTGCACGTGCACCGGGTGGGCCGCACCGGGCGTGCCGGCGAGGCCGGCATGGCATTCAGCCTGGTCAGCCTCGACGAAATGGGCCGCGTGGGCAATATCGAACAGCATCAGGGCGGCGAGTTCGAGTGGCATCCGCTGACCGAGCTGACGCCTTCAGGCGGCGGACGCCTGCTGCCGCCGATGGTCACGCTGCAGATGCTGGGCGGCCGCAAGGAGAAGATCCGCGCCGGCGATATCCTGGGCGCGCTGACCGGCGAGGCCGGCTTCACGAAGGAGCAGGTCGGCAAGATCAGCGTGATGGAGATGTCGACCTACATCGCCGTGGACCGCGCCATCGGCCGCGAGGCGGTCAAGCGGCTCAACGATGGCAAGGTCAAGGGCCGCAAGGTGAAGGTCAGGATGCTGACCACCGGCCAGCGTTAAGCCATTCCCGCTGCCAAGCCGGCCCGCCCGGGGCCGACGAAAAAAACCACGTCCAACCAGACGTGGTTTGCAGTGCTACCGCCGCGGCCGATGGCGCGCGGCGCATTCCCCGTGCGGCTTACCAGCGATAGCGCACGCCCAGCTTGGCGCCGATCGCATTGCTGTCGCCGAAGTTCTGCACGCTGGTGCGCGCCAGCAGTTCGCCGTAGACCGTGTAGCGGTCATCGTTCCAGTTCATCGACGCACCGATGCCCAGGCCCGCCCACAGCGCCTGTTCCTTGCTGACCACGCTGATGTCGGCCACGCGTGCCGACGTACCGTGCAGGAAGTCGTAGTACAGGTTCGTGATGCCGTACACGTGCGAGCGGCTGGTCTTGCCGTTGGCGGCTGTCCATTTCGTTTCATGATCGAGCGACACGCCCAGGCGCGAGACCAGGCTGTTGCCGTTGTCACGCGACACATTGGCGCCGTACTGGTCCGTGAACGCGTCGAAGCGCACCTGCGACCAGGCCAGCTGGGCCTGCGGCGTGATCGACCAGTCGCCGCCCAAGGCGAGCTGGTGGCCGGCTTCCACGCTGGTGGCCACGCCGCTGCCGCGATTGCCGTTGGCGAGCTTGGTGGCCAGCGTCGACGAGCGGAGGTCCGTGTCGTACCAGGTCAGCGTGGCGCGCGCATCGACATACGAGCCGTTGTTGCCGTACCACGTCGCCGTTCCGCCAAAACCGTAGCCCGTGGCATCGATCGCGCCGTTGCCGAACATCGACGAGACACTGGCGTTGGCAATGCCGTAGTGGAAGGTCGGTCCGACGACCAGCGTACCGCTCTGGTTCTGGATGACCGGCGCATCCACGCCGCCTTCGAACTTCCACATGCGCACGTTGTAGCTGGCACTGGTGGTGCTGGTGGACGGGTCGATATGGGTGTTCGAGCCTTCCACACGCGCCCAGGCGCCACGGCCGATGATCGGCTTGCCGGCTTCCTGCTCGGCCTGCACCGAAGCATTGGACGACCACGCGCGGTTGCCCACGCGCTGCTGCAGCGTGCCCAGTTCGTTGAAGCGTTGCAGCACGCTCGAATAGGCTTCGTACACGGGGACGGTCGGGGCCAGCAGCGGCCCGGCGGCGGCTGCAGCCGGTGCGCCAACGACGGCCGGGTCCAGCAGCGACGAGCGCAGGTACCAGCCGCCATCGTCGGGCGTGGACACGCCATTCTTGAACAGCCGATAGCCGTAAGCGCCGGCCACCACGGCCGGTTGGCCCTGGAACGTGTAGTCGCCGGCCAGCGTGAAGGCGCCGTTCGACGCGCCTTGCACGTCGATGACCTTGATGCCCTCGGAGGTCAGTGCGCCAGCGCCGCCAACGTTGACCACCCGCACCTGGCTGGCGCCCGACGTATCGCCCGTGACCACCAGGCGGCCGGTGGCCGATGCATCGCCACCCAGCGCCGTGTTCACCCGCACGGCGCCGCCGTTGCCGATGTAGTTGCCGGCGATGGTCAGCACGCCCGAACCGCCGCCCGGTGCGACCGTGCCGCTATTGGTGACATTGCCGAATACCGTGCCGGTGCCGGACAGCGTACCGGCCGCGTTCACCGTCACCGGGCTCGTGATCGAGCCATCGACGGCCAGCGTGCCGAGGTTGACCGTGGTCGGGCCGGCATAAGTCTGGGCGGTATTGAATACCGTGGTGCCGGTACCGTTCTGCGCCACACCGCCGGCACCCGTGATGGCGTTGCCGAAGGTGTAGGTGTCCGAACGGTTGAACGCCAGCGTGGCGCCGCTGTTGACCACGACGCTGCTGGCCAGGCTGCCGCTGGCGCCCCCGTTGCCGATCTGCAGCGTGCCTTCGTTGACCGTCCACGGCGTGGTGACGGTGCCGGCGCCGATCAGCGACCAGGTGCTGGCGCCCGCTTTTTCGAACTTGTCGAAGTTGCGGTACTGCGCGGTGTCGCCGATAGTCGAGACGTCGAACACGCTGTTGGAGGCACCGCCCAGGCGGAAGGTGTCGTTGGTGCCGGCACCGGCGACGACATTGCCGACGATGTTCGAGCCGGCCTGCAGTTCGAGCGTCGAGTTACTGGCTGCAGTCGCACCGAATTCGATGGCGTTTGCGTAGCCGTTACCGGCGCGGATGGTGCCGGAATTGGTGATTGTGAGTTGTGCGTTCTGTTGCACGTTGAGCGCGGAATTACCGACGCCGCCTTCGAGGAGGCCCGAGTTTTCGATGGCGATCGTACCCGACGAGATCCGAATCGCACGGCCGCCGCCCGTGCCGCCGCTCAGATCGGCGCCCCCACGAATCGTGCCCTGGTTGACCAGCAAGCCGCCGGTGGAAACAGAAAAGGCCACGCCCGACCCGGCCATGCCGCCAAAGCCATCGCCACCGACGATCAGGCCGGAGGCCCCGTTCACCAGGCGGGCGCCAGTGGCCAGCGAGACCCCGGCGCTCAGTCCGTTGGTGGCTGCGCTGAATGCGGTCGCACCGCCGCCCTTGATGGATCCGTTGTTGATGAGCGTCATGCCGGAGCCGTTGACGGAAATCCCCACGCCGCCGCCCGTGCCGGCAGTCGTTGAACCGCCCCCCTTTGCAGCGCCATTGAAGACAGCTTGCGCGCCCGGACCCAGCAGCGTCAGGCCAATGCCGCCAGCGGCGGCAGTCCCGCCGAGGTACGTCCCGTTGAATGTCCGGGGCGATGCTGCAGTGAACGTGAACCCGGCGGTGCCCGTATTTCGGATCAGCGCAAAGCCCTGCGTATCGAAGGTGACCGGTTTGACGGGCGAATTAAAAGTCGAAGTGCCGGGCGAAGTGACGGTGATGTCCGCAGTGAAGCGGATTGTCGCCGACGGATCGCCGTCGGTCATGGCAGCCCCGAGTGCCGCCCGCAGTTCGGCCTCGGTGCCCACCAGGTATTCGGCCGCCGAGGCGCTCACCGGGAACAGCAGGGCGACAGCCAGGGTGATGGAGGACGCTTGCGGCGCGCGCACGCGTGCCTGCCGCATTCCACGACAAAAGTTTGCTTGCATTGAACTACCCCATTCCGTTTGTTTTATTTTGGATACAACGTGAAGCGGGGCTGATGGTAGATCAATATGTGATTCTTTGTATCGTCAACGAATTGGGGTGTCGCGAGGCTGCGACGTCACGTCGAGAGCGTTCACAAATGAGTTGCTAACCGCACCGGGACGGTCTAACGCAGAGGCTTTAACTTGGCATTCTGCCTGTCGGAATAGGGGCGCGAGCGCCTTTCCGCCCGTACCTGATGGACGCAATGGACGCAATGGGCGCAATGGCGCTCACCACATGAAGAAGGGGCGCCTTGGCGCCCCTTCTTCATGAACCTCAAGCCAGTTCCTGCTCCGGAACCGACTCGACCTGTCTGGCCGCAGGCTGCCGGCTCGCGGTCAGCCGCCGGTAGCGCCCCAGCGCCCACAGCGGAAAGTACGCGGTATAGCCGTGGTACTTCAGATGGAAGATGCGCGGGAAGCCGGGTGCATTGTGATAAGGATGGGTCCAGAAGCCGTCCTGGCCCTGTGCGCCCACCAGCCAGGCCACGCCGCGCCTGACCGAATCCGATTCGTGCTCGCCCAGCGCCAACTGGCCCAGCAGCGCCCACGCCGTATGCTCGGCGGTGCTGCCCGCGTCGTGCGTGCCTGCCAGTTCGGGGTGCAGATAGCTGTCGTTGGTCTCGCCCCAGCCGCCATCGGCGTTCTGTTTGCCGCGCAGCCAGTCCACCGCGCGCCGCATCATCGGCAGCTTGCGGTCCACGCCGGCCAGCGCCAGGCCGGCCAGCACGCTCCACGTGCCATAGATATAGTTGGTGCCCCAGCGGCCCCACCAGCTGCCGTCGGCCTGCTGCGTCTGGCGCAGATACCCGATGCAGCGTTCACGCGAGCTGGCGTCCTGCGGGCGGTTGGTTACGCCCATGGCCAGCAGCATGCGCCCGGACACGTCTTCGGTGGGCGGGTCGAGCAGGGCGCCATGATCGGCGAACGGAATCGCGTTCAGGTAGTCGCGGTCGCAGTTGGCGTCGAACGCGCCGAAGCCGCCGTTCTTCGACTGCAGCCCGATCGCCCAGTCCAGCGCGCGCTCCACGTGCGGCCGGAAGCGCTCGGCCTGACCCGTGCGCTTGCCGTGTGCGTGCAGCATGGCCAGGACCACGGCGGTGTCGTCGATGTCCGGGTAGTACGGGTTCTCGTACTGGAACGCCCAGCCGCCCGGCGGCGTGCCGGGCGCGGCGTTGTGCTGCCAGTCGCCCACCAGATCCAGCACCTGGCGTTCGGTCATCCATTCGTAGCCGCGCGCGATGGCGGCCTTCGATTGCTCGGTGACTGGCGCCTGCTCCAGTGCCATCAGGCTCCAGGCGGTATCCCATACCGGCGACAGGCAGGGCTGGCAGTACGAGATGCCGTCGTCGCGGTGGACGATCAGCTTTTTCAGCGCGTCCATGCAGTCGCGGCGCATCGGATGGTCCTTGGCATAGCCCATCAGCACCATCATCTCGTAGGCGTAGACCATCGGCGGGAAGATGCCGCCGAAGCCGTCCTCGCCGTTCATCCGCTCTTCGCTCCACTGCACGGCGCGCTGGATGGCCTTGCGGCGCAGCGCGCGCGGGATCAGCGGCTCCACATGGCGTACCACGCGGTCGAGCTTCAGGAACAGGCCCTGCAGGCCGGGTTTGCGCGGAAAGTACTCGGTCTCCAGTTCGGGCGGCGTCACGAACAGTTCCTGCACGTGGATGCCGAGCGGATTCTTCGCCTGCGCGCGCATCGAGCACAGCACCAGCAGCGGCACCATGGTCGTGCGGGCCCAGTAGGCCACCTTGTCCATGTGGATCGGCGCCCAGCGCGGGAACAGCACGAATTCCACCGGCATGAACGGCGTGGCGCGCCACGGCACCTCGCCAAACGTGGCCAGCAGGATGCGCGTGAACACGTTTGACCGGGCCGCGCCACCGCGCGCCAGGATGGCATCGCGGGCGCGCACCATGTGCGGGGCGTCGGGCGAATCGCCGGCGGCCTTCAGCGCGAAGTACGCCTTGACGCTGCACGACACGTCGAGATCGCCGCCGTAGTACAGGTCCCAGGCGCCGTGCCGGTCCAGCCGCTGCAGCGCGCGCAGGTACTTCGCCATGCGAGCCTGCAGCGCGGTGTCGATCTCGTCGACAAAATGCATCATCAGGATGTATTCGGCCGTAATCGTGGCGTCGGATTCGAGTTCGAAACACCAGTGGCCGTCGGGGTGCTGCTTGTTGAGCAGGGCGTCGCGCGCACGGGCCAGGACGGCATCGATATCGGATGCCGGAATATCTTGTGGAGTCATGCTTGTTCTTGTTCCGTGCAGGGCTGGGTCAGCTGTTCAAGATGACCGACCAGCGCCGCGCGTTGGGCGGGATCGATGGTGCGATGGCCGAGCAGGTCGGCCAGCCAGAGGCCGTCGGCGGCCAGCCGGCACAACAGCAGGCGCGTGGCGTCTTCGCACTGGGCCGCGTCACGCTGCAGCGACGCGGCTTCCCATTCCTGGTAGGGCATGCGGAATTCGGGGCGGGCCATGACGAGCATCATGGCGGCCTTCCAGAGTTCGCGTTCGCCCGCTTCGACAAAGCCATCGGCCGATGCCCGCAGGTAGGCGCGCGTGTTGCGGCCATGCGGTTCGGCGTCGGATTCTGCCACCGTGGTCACCTGGCGCTTGAAATGGTCCAGCACCTCGCTGGACAGCGCCTGCAGCAGTTCCTGCTTGCTCGAAAAGTGATGCTGCAGCCCGCCCTTGGATACACCGGCGCGGGCCGCCACGGCATTGAGCGTCACCGCGCCGATGCCTTCCTCGACCAGCAGGTCGATGGTGGCGGCGATCAGCCGATCGCGAATCAGCTGGGGTTGCTTGGGACGGCGGTGGGCTTCACTCATGGCGCCGGAAGATACCATCCGGCCGGATTGTTTGCAAACCGATGCGCCGCCTGCGCCGCTTTACCGCGTGCGTCCATGTCTACATGTGTCTACATGAGCGGGCATCCCTTCAGTGACGGGATTCGGGGCCGTTAGTGCGCTGCAGCATTGACTCCCGCTTCTGTATCGCCATGCCAAGCAAACTTTCGATTCGATTTCGCCTGAACGCGGCCCTGGCCGTGCTGGCTGCCCTGCTGACCGTGATCGGCGTCATCGGCGTCCTCGGGATGCGCGCGTCCATCGCCGATATCCGCGAGATCTACACCAACCAGCTGGCGTCGACGCGCCTTGTGGCGGCATCGCAGCTGCATGCCGCCGTGGTGCGGACCACGCTCGATCGCGCGGTGTTCCATCCCGACGCCGCCGATGTGCCGACCACCATCGACAAGGCGGTGGGCTATCGCGAGAAGTCCGAGAAGGCGTGGAGCGCCTACCAGGCGCTGGCCAAGTCCGCCGAAGAAAAGGCGCTGTCCGATAAGGTCGAAGCCCTGCGTAGCAAATTCTTCAAGGAAGGCGTGGAGCCGCTGATCTCGGCACTGCGCGCCCGCGACGCGGCCGCCATAGATCAGCAGGTCATGGCGAAGATCCCGCCGATGTTCGTGGATCTGACCGCCGCCGTAAATGCGCTGGAACGCAACCAGAGCGACCAGGCGCAGGCCATGTACGACAACGCCACGGCGCGCTCGCAGCGATTCCTGTGGATGGTGACTGGCGCCATCGCGGTCGGCATCATCGGGGCGCTGGTCTGTGCCATTGGCCTGCGGCGTGCCATTTCGGAACCGCTGGTTCGCATGCTGGAAAGCTTTGGCCGGATTTCCCACGGCGACCTGACGGAGCGCATTCGTGTGACCAGCCAGGACGAAATGGGCGACCTGACCCAGGGCCTGCGCCAGATGCAGTCGGGCCTGATCGACGCCATCCAGACCATGCGTGGCGGCAGCGATGCGATTGCCACGGCCACGCGCCAGATCGCGGCGGGCAATCTGGATCTGTCGCAGCGCACCGAGCAGCAGGCCAGCGCGCTGGAAGAAACCGCCGCCAGCATGGAACAGCTGACGGCCATCGTGCGGCAGAACGCAGAGAACGCCCAGCAGGCCAACCAGCTGGCCGCGGCCGCTTCGGAAACCGCATCGCGCGGTGGCGAAGACATGCGCAACGTGGTGACGACCATGAGCGGCATCCAGCATGCGTCGCGCAAGATTGGCGAAATTACGGCGGTGATCGAAGGCATCGCGTTCCAGACCAACATCCTCGCCCTGAACGCCGCCGTGGAAGCGGCCCGCGCGGGCGAGCAGGGTCGAGGCTTTGCCGTGGTGGCCGGCGAGGTACGTGAACTGGCGCAACGGTCGGCATCGGCCGCCAAGGAAATCGTCCAGCTGATCAACGACACCGTGAGCCAGGTGGAGGCCGGCACGCAGCAGGTGGACAAGGCCGGCACCACGATGCAAGACCTGGTGCAGGCGGTGGGCCGTGTGACGTCGATCATGGGCGAGATCAGCACGGCATCTCGCGAGCAGAGCGCCGGCATTGACCAGGTGGGCAAGGCCGTCACGCAGATGGACCAGATGACGCAGCAGAACGCCGCGCTGGTGGAAGAGGCCGCCGCGGCGGCCAAGGCGCTGGAAGAGCAGGCCGATGTGCTGAAGGCCTCGGTGTCGTCGTTCCAGGTGCCGGCAGTGGTTTGATCCGCCCCTGGCCTGCGCGGTCAGTCCTTCACCAGCCCGCCGTCGAGCGCCAGGTTCTGGCCGGTCGCGGCGCGGGCCCCGGTGACGGAAGCACAGCACCGCGTCGGCGAATTCTTCGGGCGCGGTGCATGTCGGGCGCGCTCAGCTACCGGCCAGCGGGGCAAAACGCACGCGCTCATCCTCCAGCCGCCCGTGGAACATCTCGGCCGGGCGCACCCAGGGCGACGTGTCGTGCGGCCAGATATGCACGTAGACCGTCATGATTTCGTCGATTTCCGAGTGCTTCGCTTCAAAGATGCGTCGGTACAGGCCGCCCTTGTAGTGGCGGTGCGTGGCCAGCTTCAGCGCCTCGGCCTCGCTGGCCACCTTGTAGCGCGGGGTCTTGCCCTCGCCGAATTCACCCACCAGCGCAAAGGCCTGGCGGATGGCGTCGATGTCCGTGTCTTGCATGAGGAATTCCGGTTGGGTCTGCTGGGCCCGGTGCCGGCCCAGACTGGGCCGGCATTCTACTCCGGGCCGGGCTGACGCTTGCGCAGCGCCTCGGACAGCATTACGGCGTGATGGCCACCTTCAGCACCCCGTCGCGCTGGTTGGCAAAGAGGTCATAGGCCGATTCGATATCGGCCAGCTTGTAGTGGTGCGTGACCAGCGGCGCCAGGTCCACCCGGTGGGTCTCGATCACGTTCATCAGGCGGCGCATGCGTTCTTTGCCGCCCGGGCACAGCGAGGTGATGATCTTGTGGTCGCCCAGCCCGGCGGCGAACGGCCCTAGCGGAATGCGCAGGTCGGTGGAATAGACGCCCAGGCTGGACAGCGTGCCGCCGGGCTTCAGCACCCGCAGCGCCGCCTCGAACGTGGCTTGCGTACCCAGGGCCTCGATGGCGGCATCGACACCCCGGCCGCCCGTCAGCCGCAGGATTTCATCGACGACATCGGTCTTGCGGAAATTGACCACTTCGTCGGCGCCCATATGGCGCGCAATCGCCAGGCGATCGTCGATGCCATCGACCACGATGATTTTCGATGCCCCACGCAGCCGCGCACCGGCCGTGGCGCACAGGCCAATCGGCCCCTGCGCGAAGACCGCCACGATATCGCCAATCTTGATATTCGCCTGTTCGGCCCCTGCAAATCCGGTGGACATGATGTCCGGACACATCAGCACCTGCTCGTCGGTCAGCCCGTCGGGAATCGGGGCCAGGTTGGCCTGGGCATCGGGCACCAGCACGTATTCGGCCTGCGTGCCGTCGATGGTGTTGCCAAAGCGCCAGCCACCCATCGGCTTGTAGCCATGGCCGTGCGACTGGCCGTCCTGCGACGCGCAGCCGTCCTGGCAGGCGTACGAATAGAAGCTCGGACAAATCGCGCCCGCAATCACGCGCTGGCCTTCCTGATAGCCGGTGACGTTGCTGCCCAGCTTCTCGATCACGCCGACCGGCTCGTGACCGATGGTCAGCCCGGGCTGCACCGGGTATTCGCCTTTGAGGATGTGCACGTCCGTGCCGCAGATCGTGGTGGTGGTGATCCGGATCAAGGCATCGCCGGGACCGACGCTGGGGATGGGCTTTTCCTGAAGAGTGATCTTGCCGGGACCTTGAAAGACGGCAGCACGCATGGTGGGCATGTTTAAGCTCCTGAAGACTTCGACGGAAGGGGACGGCCGCGGGGGCGAGCGGGCGCGCCGCTTCCAGTCTATTGCCACAGATTTGCGCGAGTGTTGATCAGAGTCGGAGGGTGCAGACGTTGACCTGTGGGGGTTCTGCCGTGCCTGGCATCGCGCCGGTTCTACTTCCCGCCGCGCTCAAGAATCTTGTACAGATGCGACCGCGATATCCGCAGTTGCTGCGCCGCGCGTTTCTTGTTTCCACCGTGGCGGGCGATGGCGTCGAGCACCGCCGCATAGGCCAGCCCGCTCATGCCGCCGCCAGCATCGGTCGGCGGCGTGCCGAAGGCCGGGACATCGCTGACAGGGCCGCTGGACACCGCTGTCCCGAATGCAGGTACCTCCGGGATATCGGCCGCCACCACCGTACCCCGCGCCGCGTCCCCCCGCGCAAAGTCCGCCACCTTCAGCGCGCGGCCGTCGCAAAACACCAGCGCCTCTTCCACGCGTTGCCTTAGCTGTCGGACATTGCCCGGCCATGGCTGTCCGGCAAGGTATCGCGCCACATCATGTTCGATCCTGGGCGCCGGCATGCCATTGCGCGCGCAGAAGGCTTCGACGAAATGCTGCAGCAGGGCCGGAATATCCTCGCGCCGTTGCCGGAGTGCGGGAATGCGCAGCACCACCCCGCTGAGCCGGTAATAGAGGTCCAGGCGGAATCTTCCCGCGTCGATCAGTTCGGGGATATCGCGATTGGTGGCCGATACCAGACGGAAATCCACCTTGCGGGCGCGTCCGCTGCCTAGCCGTTCGACCATGTGGTCTTCCAGCACGCGGAGCAGTTTCACCTGCATTTCCATGGGAATATCGGCGACCTCGTCGAGGAATACCGTACCGCCGGCGGCCAGTTCGAGCTTGCCGGCCTGGCCCTGACGCTTGCTGCCGGTGAAGGCGCCGGGGGCGTGGCCGAACAGTTCGGACTCGATCAGCGTGGCGGGCAGGGCGGCCAGGTTCAGGCTGACCAGCGGGCGGTCGGCGGCAGGGTCGTCGTGGCCGCTGCCGTGGATGGCGCGTGCCACCAGTTCCTTGCCGGTGCCGCTTTCGCCCAGGATCAGCACCGGCACGTCCAGCCGGCCCACGGTCTGGATTTCGCGGCGCAGGCGCTGCATCGGCGCGCTGTCGCCGATCAGGCCCAAATTCGACTGGCGTTCGCGCAGGCCTTCCACTTCGCGCTGGTACCGTGCCACCTCCGAGCGCAGCGTCACCAGTTCCTTGTGCAGCCGCACCAGTTCCTCCGGCCCCTTGAACATCACCTGGCCGATGGCGCCCACCACTTCGCCGTGCTGGCGGATTGGAATGCGGTTGACCACCCGGCTGGTGTGATTCAGTTGCTGCAGCTGGCCGATCTCGGCCTTGCCGCTGCTCACGACCTGCGGCAGCCGTGAGTTCGGGATCACCTCGGCCGCCGCGCGCCCGATGCCGGCGCCGGGCTCCAGTCCCAGAAACTTCTCGTGGACCGGGCTGATGAAGCGCACCAGCCCCGCGTGGTCGACCACAGTGATGGCCTGGTAGGGATCGTTCAGGAAGTGGTCGAGGATGGCATCGGCAAATGGCACGGTGCCCAGGAAATCGAACAGCGTGGCCTGTGCGTCGGCACGATGCAGCAGGATCAGGTGCCGGTCGGCGTCTTCGAGCGACAAGCCGATGTAGCGCGCCTGTCCCACGGCCAACGGAAACAGCCGCCTGCCGCTTGCCGGATCGGCGTTTGCCCGGGCAACCCGCGCAGCGTCCGCCACGGCGGGATCGGCACAGACCCCGAAGGCTGTCACGGGGCGGCCGTCGCCCTGGCATACCAGTACGCCGAGGAACGCGGAATCCGGACGCGGATCGACCGTCGCGGTCGCCTGTGTTGTCTCCGTGGACACGCGTGTCTCCTGTTGTGTCCTTGGCGAGGACACTTTGATGTATTTGTCGCGGACATCTTAACGGTGTCACATGGAATTCTCAATGTAATCAAGGCACAGACAGATACCCAAAAGCTGGCACGCCTTGTGCAAAGTGTCTTCGCATCAACACAAGAAAGACAGTCGGAGACAGACACGTGAGCTGGCAGCCTGAAGTGGACGAACTTGCCTGGCGGCGGCGGCTGGCCGCCCGCATGGGCGGTGACAGCAAGGTGGAGCGTCACAAGGCGGCGGGCAAGCTGACGGTGCGCGAGAGGGTCGATGCGATTGCCGATCCGGGGTCGTTCCGCGAGGTGGGCGGCCTGAGCGGCAGCGGCCGCTATGACAGCAACGGCCGGCTGATCGACCTGATTCCGTCGAATCTTGTCATGGGCCGCGCGCAGGTGGACGGCCGCCCCGTGGTGCTGGTGGGCGACGATTTCACGGTGCGGGGCGGGGCCAACGACGGCGCGCCCGGCGACAAGCTGATCCATGCCGAAAAAATGGCCCACGACCTGCGGCTGCCGATGATCCGGCTGGTTGACGGCACGGGCGGCGGTGGGTCGGTGCGCAATATCGAGATCAAGGGGCACACGCTGATTCCGACCATGAAGGTCTGGCAGTACGTGGTGGAAAACATGGCCACCGTGCCCGTGGTGTCGCTGGCGCTGGGTTCCGTGGCCGGCATGGGCGCGGCGCGCGTGGCGGCGAGCCACTATTCGGTGATGGTCAAGGAGACCTCGCAGCTGTTCAGCGAAGGGCCGCCGCTGGTGGCGCAAGCCGGCCCGGACATCGGCAAGAACGAACTGGGCGGCAGCCAGATCCACACCCGCAATGGCGTGGTGGACGACGAGGTGGCCACCGAGCCGCAGGCCTTTGCGCGTGCCCGGCAGTTTCTGTCGTACCTGCCCGCCTCGGTGTATGACCTGCCGCCCCGGACTGAAACCCGGGATAGCCCGTCGCGGCGCGACGAATGGCTGCTGGCGGCCATTCCGCGCGACACGCGGGCCGCGTACCAGATCCGGCCCATCCTGGAGGCTCTGGTCGATGCCGGATCGTTTTTCGAGACCGGCGCGCAGTGGGGGCGGGCCATCGTCACTGGGCTGGCCCGGCTCGATGGCTGGCCGGTGGCCGTGATCGCCAGCGACCCGGCCTGGCACGGCGGCAACTGGGACAGCGACACCGCCGAGAAATTCACCCGCTGTGTCGATCTGGCGCAGACCTTCCATCTGCCAGTGGTGCATCTGGTGGATACGGCGGGCTTCCAGGTCGGGCCGGAGGCCGAACAGGCGGGGATCATGCGCTACGGCGTGCGGGCGCTGGCGGCCGTCTACCAGGCCACGGTGCCGTGGTGTTCGGTCATCGTGCGGCGCGCCTATGGCGTGGCGGCGGCGGGGCATCAGCACATGGGCCGGTTCAATTTCCGCTACGCGTGGCCGTCGGCCAACTGGGGGGCCTTGCCGATAGAGGGTGGCCTCGAAGTGGCCTACAAGGCCGAGATCGAGGGCGCCGACGATCCCGTGCAGAAGCGCGCCGAAATCGAACAGCGCGTGCGCAGCCTGACGTCGCCGTTCCGTAGCGCCGAGGCGTTCGTCATCGAAGACATCATCGACCCGCGCGATACCCGCGCGCTGCTGTGCGAATTCGCCAACCTGGCGGCGCCGCTGCGCGAGCCCGGCGTCAGCCGCTTTGGCGTGCGGCCCTGAGCCGGCACCCCCGACAACAAACATCGGAACACCAGAACAACACAGGAGAGAGACTTGAAGAAGCTGCTGATTGCGAACCGGGGCGAGATTGCCCTGCGTATCCTGCGGGCCGCGCGGGATCTGGATATTGGCACCGTGGCGGTCTATTCGCAGGACGACGTCAGCGCGCTGCATCGCGTGCTGGCCGACGAGGCCGTGGCGCTCGACGGCGCAGGTCCGGCGGCCTACATCGACATCGCGGGCATCATCGCCGCAGCCCAGGCCACCGGCTGCGACGCGGTGCACCCGGGCTATGGCTTCCTGAGCGAGCGCGCGGACTTTGCGCAGGCGTGCGCGGCGGCCGGCATCCGGTTTATCGGCCCCGGCGTCGAGCATCTGGCGATCTTCGGCGACAAGGGCCGGGCGCTGGAACTGGCCGTGCAGAGCGATGTGCCGGTGATGCCGGCCACGCATGGCGGCGCAACGCTGGAAGAGATCACGGCCTTCTTCGATGCGCAGGGCGCGGCCGGCGTGGTCATCAAGGCGGTGGGCGGCGGCGGCGGGCGCGGCATGCGGGTGGTGCGTCGGCGCGAAGACGTGGCCGAAGCCTATGCGCGTTGCCGCTCCGAGGCGGCGTCGGCGTTCGGCATCGACGCGCTGTACGCCGAGCGGCTGGTGGCGCGGGCGCGCCATATCGAAGTGCAGATTGCCGGCGACGGCGTCAACGTGGTGGCGCTGGGCGAGCGCGACTGCACGCTGCAGCGCCGCTTCCAGAAGCTGGTGGAGATTGCACCAAGCCCGGTGCTCAAGCCTCAGCTGCGCGATCAGATCATCAAGGCCGCGCTGCGGCTGGCACGCCGGGTGAGCTACGCCAGCCTGGGGACGTTCGAGTTCCTGGTCGAGGAAAACGAGGCGGGCGATCAGAAGGACTTCGTCTTTATCGAGGCCAATCCGCGCCTGCAGGTCGAGCATACGATCACCGAGCAGGTCACCGGCGTGGATCTGGTGGCGCTGCAGATCGGGCTGGCGGCCGGGCGCACGCTGGGCGACCTGGGGCTGGACCCGGCCGCGCCGCCGCAACCGCGCGGCTTCGCGATCCAGGTGCGCGTCAACGCCGAGATGACCGATGCCAACGGCCTGGCGCGTCCGGCGCACGGCCGTCTGGAGCGATTCGACCCGCCGACCGGGCCCGATGTCCGCGTCGATACCCACGCCTATACCGGCTACGAACCGTCGCCGAATTTCGACACGCTGCTGGCCAAGCTGATCGTCAGCAGCGGCACGTCGGACTTCGGCGCGGTGCTGCGCCGCCTGCAGCGCGCGCTGGCCGAATTCCGTATCGGCGGCGTACCGACCAACCTGAACCTGCTGCGCGCGCTGGTGCAGCGAGACGAATTCCGCACCCAGGCCGTCCACACGCGCCATTTCGAGGCCATCCTGCCCGAACTGGCCGCAGCCGCGGAAGCGATTGCCGACGCCGCGCGCGCGCAGGACGCGCTGCTTGGGGGCTCGACGCGTCCGCCGGTCCACGGCCTGGCGCATGCAGCGGGGGCCGAGGAGCAGGTGGACGACGGGCTGGTTGCGATCCGCGCGCCGTTGACGGGCCGCGTGGTGGACATCGCCGTCGAACTGAACGCGCTGGTCAAGCCCGGCCAGACCGTGGCCGTGCTCGACGCCATGAAGATGGAGCACGCAATCGTGGCCGAGTGCGCCGGCCGTGTGGTGGACCTCCGCCTGGAAAAGAATGCGCTGGCGGCCGAGAACCAGATCCTGATCGTGCTGGAAGCCGCCGATGCCGAAGGCGTGGCGGCCGACACCGCGCAGGCGCACGATGCCAACGCCATCCGCGCCGATCTGCAGCGTGTGCTGGACCGGCACGCCTTTCTGCACGACGCCGCGCGTCCCGATGCCGTGGCCCGGCGCCGCTCGCGCGGCCAGCGCACCGCCCGCGAGAACATCGCCGACCTGTGCGATGCCGACAGCTTTGTCGAATATGGGGCCCTGGCACTGGCCGCGCAGGCAAGCCGCCGCACCCGGGAAGACCTGATCGCCAACACGCCGGCCGATGGCCTGATTACCGGCATCGGCAACGTCAATGCCGATCTGGTCGGCAAGGAGCGCGCGCGCAGCGCGGTGATGGCCTATGACGCCACGGTGATGGCGGGCACGCAGGGCAAGCGCAACCATATCAAGACCGACCGCATCGTCGAGGTGGCGCTGCGCGACGAACTGCCGCTGGTGCTGTTTGGCGAAGGGGGCGGCGGACGGCCCGGCGATGTGGACTTTCCGTCGGTGTCGGGCCTGTACCAGCCGTCGTTCGCCGCCTTTGCCGAACTGAGCGGCCAGGTGCCGGTGGTGGGCATCGTGTCGGGCCGCTGCTTCGCGGGCAACGCCGCGTTCCTGGGCTGCTGCGACGTGATCATTGCCGACAAGTCGGCCAATATCGGCATGGCCGGGCCAGCCATGATCGAAGGCGGCGGCCTGGGCATCTTCCGGCCTGAGGACGTGGGGCCGGCGCCGGTGCAGTTTGCCAATGGCGTGATCGACATCCTGGTGGAAAACGAGGCCGAAGCCACGCAGGCGGCCAAGCACTACCTGTCGATGTTCCAGGGCCGCGTCGCGCACTGGAGCGCGCCCGATCCGGCGGCCCTGCGCCACGTGGTGCCGGAAAACCGCCTGCGGGTCTACGACACGCGCAAGGCCATCGAGGGCATTGCCGATGTGGATAGCGTGCTGATGCTGCGCGGCGGCTTTGGCGTGGGCATCCACACGGCGCTCGCGCGCGTGGAAGGCCAGCCGGTGGGCATCATGGCCAACAACCCGTACCACCTGGGCGGGGCCATCGACGCCGATGCGGCCGACAAGGCGTCGCGCTTCATGCAGCTGTGCGACGCGCATGGCCTGCCCATCGTCTCGCTGATCGACACCCCGGGGTTCATGGTGGGCCCCGATGTCGAGGCCCGTGCGCAGGTACGCCACGTATCGCGCATGTTCCTGACGGCGGCCAAACTGCGCGTGGCGCTGCTGGCCGTGACGCTGCGCAAGGGCTACGGCCTGGGCGCGATGGCCATGGCGGGCGGCGGCTTCCGCTCGGCGAACTTCACGATCTCGTGGCCGACCGGCGAGTTCGGGCCGATGGGGCTGGAGGGCGCCGTTCGGCTCGGCTTCAAGAAGGAACTGGAAGCGGTGCCCGATGGCCCGGAGCGCAAGGCGCTGTTCGACCGGCTGGTGGCCCAATCGTACGAGCGCGGCCACGCGATCAACACGGCGGCGGCGGTGGAAATCGACGCGGTGGTCGATCCGGCCGAGACGCGCAAATGGATCGCGCAGGGCATTGCTTCGGCGGAACTGCGCGGCCGCCGCGAGCGTCGCGGCTTTGTGGACGCCTGGTGAGCGCCCCCGTGGATGTACGGAACCCAAGGAATCAGGAGGCACTCATGACCAGGAATGGTCCGGATCCGGCGCAACTGGCGCTGGGGGGATTGCGCGTGCTGGAAATTGGTACCGGGCCGGCGCTGGCCTACGCGGGCAAGCTGTTTGCCGATTTCGGCGCCGAGGTCATCAAGGTGGAAGATGCGGCGGGCGATGCGTGGCGGCGCATGCCGCCGTTGATCGACCCGCCTGCGGGCGGGCAGCCCGAGAGCGCGCTGTTCGGCTGGCTCAATACGAACAAGCGCAGCGTCGTTGCGTCGGGCGGCCCCGAGGACGGCGCCTGGCTGGCCCGGCTGGCCCGCACGTGCGATGTCGTGCTCGATGCGCGCGCGCTTGACGCAGGCATCGCCGTGCTTGAGCGGCCGGTGTGGCGGGCGCCGGGTGAGCCCCACGGCCATGTGCCCATCGACATCGCGCTGACGTGGTTCGGTGAAAGCGGCCCGTACAGCGAATTCGCGGGTACCGAGGCGGTCTGCCGGGGGCTGGCGGGCGCCGTGCATGGCAGCGGCCCGGTGGAGGGGCCACCGCATATGCCGCACGACGTGCAGACCGGCATCGTGGCAGGACTGAGCGCATTTTCGGCGGGAGTCGGGGCGCTGCTTGGCGCCAGCCAGGGCAGCCGGCGCTACGTGCTGAGCCTGCACGAGTGCATCTTCAGTGTGGTGGAAATGGAGGCGGGCATGGTCCAGGACAAGCGCCACCCGCTGCGCCGCATGGGTGTGAACCGCTTCTGCGGCACGCATCCGGGCGGCATCTATGAGACCGCCGAGGGGTGGATCGGCATCTTCACGCATACCTTGCCGCAGTGGAAGGCGCTGTGCGAGGCGATCGGGCGTCCGGAGCTTGGCAGCGATCCGCGCTTTGCCAGCGGCCCCGCGCGGATGCTGGTGGCCGACGAGATCGACGCATTCCTGAAGCCGGCGCTGCGCAAGCGGACGGCCGAGGAATGGTTCGCGCTGCTCGGCGACAAGAAACACCCGGCCGTGGTGGTACCCAGCATGGCGACCCTGCTGGGGCAGGCCGTGCATCGCGAGCGAGGTGCCTTCGTCCCGGTGGACATGGACGGCGTGGCGTTCGAGGGCCCGGTGGTGCCGCTGCGGCTCGATGATGCCGGACCGCTGCCCGGCGGCAAGGCTCCCGGGCTGGGCGCGGACACCGCGTTCTATCGGCATGCGGGTCTCGATCGCCATCCGCACCGGGCGCTGTCGCCGGCGCCCGCCGGATGCCTGCCGCTGGACGGCATCCGCGTCATCGACCTGACCATGGGCTGGGCGGGGCCGCTGGCCACGCGGACCCTCGCCGATCTGGGTGCTGAGGTCATCAAGGTGGAGAGCACGGGCTATCCGGACTGGTGGCGCGGCGCGAATTTCACCGACGAGTTCTATCGTGACAGGCTGTACGAGAAGAATTCGAACTTCAACATGATGAACCGGAACAAGCTCGGCATCACCTTGGACCTGACCCGGCCCGAAGGCAAGGCGCTGCTGCTGGACCTGGTGGCGCACGCCGATGCAGTGATCGAAAACTACTCGGCCGAGGTATTGCCCAAGCTTGGCCTGACCTACGACACGCTGCGCGCCCGCAATGACCGCCTGGTAATGGTGTCGATGCCGGCCTTCGGGCTGGGCAACGCCTGGAGCAACACGCGCGCCTATGGCGGCACGCTGGAACAGGCCAGCGGCCTGCCGTGCTACACGGGCCACCCCGATGGTCCGCCGGCCATGACGTCGTATGCCTACGGCGATCCGATTGGCGGTCTGAACGCGGGCGCCGCGATGCTGGTGGCGCTGTTCGCCCAGCAGGCCACGGGCAAGGGGCGGCATCTGAACCTGTCTCAGGTGGAGGCCATGCTGGCACTGACCGCGCCGTACATGATCGAGCAGTCGGTATCGGGCCGGGTGGCGCCGCGTCAGGGCAATCGTCATCCGCTGACCGCGCCGCACGGCTGCTACCGCTGCGCGGGCGACGACGGCTGGATCGTCTTGAGCGTGACCGATGCCCAGTGGCCCGCGCTGTGCCACGTGATCGGCCGCGCGGACCTGGCCGAAGGCACGGCGCTGGCCGATGCCGCAGGCCGGCGCGCGCAGCATGACCGTATCGACGCGGCCATTGCCGCCTGGTGTGCGGCGCGCGAGCCCGACGACGCCATGCGGCAGCTTCAGCAGGCCGGCGTCGCCGCAGGCGCGGTCAAGCCCATGTGGCAGGTGCTGCAGGACCCCCATCTGCATGCGCGCGGCTTCTGGTGCGAGGTGGAGCGACCCTATGTCGGGCGATATGCCGCCAGCACCAGCTGGTTTCGTGGCGCCGACGGGCCGGCGCCAATTCGCCATGTATCGCCCACGCTGGGGCAGCACACCGACCAGGTGCTGGCCAGCGTGCTCGGGCTCGGCGCCGAACAGCGCGCGGGGCTGGAGCGCCGGGGCATCACGGGACAAACCGCCCGGCCCAAGGGCACCGGGACATCGGCCTAGCCCGGCGTCCCGGGCGGGAAACACCAGATTCCAAGACCAATACGACAAGGAGACAACATGAACCGACGCGCACTGACCGCCGCCATGGCAATGGGATGCCTGCTGGCCGTGGGCCTGCCCGGCGCCGCTGCCGCACAAGGCAGCCAGGCCGGCAACTGGCCGAACAAGCCGATCCGCATGATCGTGCCGTTTCCGGCCGGATCGTTCACCGACACCGTGGCACGCGTGCTGTCGGAGCGGCTGACCCGGTCGCTGGGCCAACCTGTGGTGGTGGAGAACAAGGCCGGCGCGAACGGCCTGATTGGCGTCGGGGAGGCCGCGCGCTCGGCGCCCGACGGCTACACGCTGCTGGTCACCAATTCCAGCAGCGTCACCATCAATCCCCACATCTACAAGAAGGCCAGCTACAAGGCCCGCGACCTGGCCCCGGTCACGCTGGTGCTGGAGGCGCCGTTCATCCTGGTGACCAACCCCGAATGGTCGCAGAAGCACGCCGTGGCCACGGTGCCCGACCTGGTCCGCTACGCCTCGCAACATCCGGGCAAGATCAGCTACGGCTCGGCCGGCCCCGGCAATATCGCCCACCTGAGCTTTGCGATGCTGAACAACAGGGCCCGGATAAACACTACGCACGTGCCATACAAGTCCGCCGCCCAGGCGGAAATGGCGGTGATCAGCGGCGAACTCGATACCGCTTTCGATACCTGGACCGCGCTGCCGCAGATCAAGGCCGGCAAGCTCAAGCCCATCGCGGTCAGTTCCACGCGGCGCATGACGCAGCTGCCTGACGTGCCAACCGTCGAGGAGGCCGGCCTCAAGCCGTTCAACTCCACGTTCTGGATCGGCCTGCTGGCACCGGCTGGCACCCCGCAGCCCATCGTCCAGAAACTGCACGCGGCTACTCGCGGCGTGCTGGACGACGAGAAGGCCAAGGCGGCGCTGAGCCAGCAGGGTGATGTGGTGATGGTGGACCCCGAAAACTTCGCCATACGGGTCGAAAAAGAAGAGGTGAGCTGGGATGCGGTGATCCAGAAGGAGAACATCACGCTGGATTGACCGACGCAAGGGTGGTGCACGAGGTGGCCGGGTGACATTCCGGCCGCATCCCGATGCGCCACCTCCGGCTGGCCATCGGTAGCAACCCCAAGTTGACGCCATTTTTCATGAGCATAAAATCTGTTTCACAAACATGAAAATAGAGCGCCGGCCATCCGGTACGGCGCCACTATGTTGGAGACAGCCTGCCCATGACCGCATCTTCCGCCGCCCCGCCGGCGGCTCCCGTTTATTTCGTCCGTACCGAAGAGGTTGCCGGCTATCACCCGGCCAACCATGTCGGCACCCTGAACCGTCGCATCATTGGCCGCGAAAACGTTGGCGCCACGCAACTCGAAGTCATCCACGGCACCATCGAGCGCGGCAAGGGCGCGCTGCCGCATGCACACCCGGGCATCGAGCAGGTCTGCTACGTGCTGGAAGGCCGTGCGCGGGCCGAGGTCAATGGCCAGGCGCGCGATCTGGGGCCGGGCGACTGCTGCTTCTTTCCGGCCGATGCCATGCATGTGTTCACGGTGATCAGCGACGAGCCCGTGAAGCTGCTGGTGATCTACGCCCCGCCGTACGAGGAATCGCCGGATCGCGTGATTCGTCCGGCCTGAACCTCGCAGTCAGCCGGACCCATCAAGGCCTTGCAGCCGCCCAACCCCCTGGAGGAGATCACCATGCCGAATTTCCGCGTGCGGCGCACGCTTGTCGCCGCCATGCTGGCGCTACCTGCGACGGCGCTGCCGCTGGCCGTGCAGGCAGCCGACACTTATCCGAGCCGGCCGATCCGGCTGGTCGTGCCATTTGCCGCAGGCAGTGGCACCGACGCCGTGGCGCGCATCACGGCCAAGGAACTGGGCGACGCGCTGGGCCAGAACGTGGTGGTCGACAACCGGCCCGGCGCCAACGGCGCGATTGCCGCCGAACTGGTGGCGCAGGCCGCGCCCGACGGCTACACGCTGTTCATGACGACTAACACCACGCATTCGGCCAATCCGTCGTTGATGAAGAAGCTGCCCTACGACCCGATCAGGGACTTCACGCCGGTCGCGCGCATGGGCAACCTGCCGTTCATGCTGGTCATCAATCCGAAGCTGCCCGTCAAGACGGTGGGCGAACTGATTGCCTACGCCAAGGCCCATCCGGGCATGTCCTACGCCAGCGGCAACAGCACTGGCATCGTGTCCGGGGCCACGCTGGACCGCATGGCCAACATCGACCTGCTGCACGTGCCATACAAGAGCACGCCGCCGGCCATGACCGACGTGATTGCGGGCCAGGTGCCGATGATGTTCGTCGATGTGGCGGCCGGCATTGCCAACGTCAAGGCCGGCAAGATGCGCGCGCTGGCCGTGACCACCGCGCAGCGCAGCCGCCTGCTGCCCGACCTGCCCCCGATTGCCGACACGCCGGAGCTGAAGGGATTCGACATCACGTCCTGGAACGGCGTATTCGCGCCGGCAAAGACGCCGCAGCCGATTGTCGAGCGGTTGAACCGCGAACTGTCGAGGATCGCCTCCAGCAAGGAGGTGGCGCCGAAGTTCGAAGCACTGGGTTTCGAGGCGTTCGGCCAGACCCCGCAGCAGTTCACGGCCTTTGTCGGCAGCGAACTCGTGAAGTGGAACAAGCTCGTCAAGGACGCGGGCATCCAGCCGGAATAAGGAGCACCGGATGAATTTCGAAAGGACACCCGAGCAGAACGCCATCGTCGACGCCGTGACGCAGCTGTGCAGCGACTTCGGCCCGGATTACTGGTCCGAACTGGACCGCGAACACCGGTTCCCCGAAGCGTTCCACCAGGCCATGGCCGGGGCGGGCTGGCTGGGCATCGCCATGCCCGAGCGATTCGGCGGTGCGGGGCTCGGCATCACCGAGGCGGCGCTGATTATGCAGACCGTGTCGGCGTCGGGGGCCGGATTCTCTGGCGCTTCGGCCATCCACATGAACGTGTTCGGCCTGAACCCGGTGGTGGTATTCGGCAACGAGGCCCAGCAGGCGGCCGCGCTGCCGCCGCTGATCGAAGGCCGCGACAAGGCCTGCTTTGCAGTGACCGAGCCCGACGCGGGGCTGGACACCACCCACCTGAAGACGCAGGCCGTGCGCACCGCCGACGGCAGCGCCTACCGCGTGGACGGCCGCAAGATCTGGATTTCGACGGCGCAGGTGGCCACGCGCATGCTGCTGCTGGCGCGCACCACGCCGCCGGACGCCGTGAGCAAGCCCACGCAGGGCCTGAGCCTGTTCTATACGACGCTGGACCGCAACCACATCGAAGTGCGAGAGATCGACAAGATGGGGCGCGGCGCGGTCGATTCGAACATGCTGTTCATCGACGGCCTGATGGTGCCGGCGGAAGACCGCATCGGCGAGGAGGGCAGGGGCTTCGAGTACATCCTGCACGGGCTGAACCCGGAACGCATCCTGATCGCGGCCGAGGCCGTGGGGCTCGGGCGTGCCGCGCTGGAGGCCGCCACGCGTTATGCCCGGGAGCGCACGGTGTTCGGCCGGCCGATCGGGCAGAACCAGGGCATCCAGCATCCGCTGGCGCAAGCCTGGATGGCGCTGGAGGCGGCCGACATGATGGTGTGGAAGGCGGCCTGGCTCTACGATCACGGCAAGCCCTGCGGCGCGGAGGCCAACGCGGCCAAGTATCTGGCGGCGGAGGCCGCGCACCAGGCATGCCAGACGGCCGTGCTGACGCTGGGCGGGATGGGCTATGCGCGCGAATACCACGTGGAACGCTATCTGCGGGAGTCCTATATTCCACGCATCGCGCCGGTCAGCGCCCAGCTGATCATGTGCCATATCGCGGAGCGCGTGCTGGGGCTGCCCAAGTCGTACTGACCGTGAAGGAAAAGGAAAAGGAAAAGGAAAAGCCCCGGACCTGTGAAGATCCGGGGCCTTTTCAGTGCAGGTTTCCCGCTGCCGCGCCATGACGATCCGTGAGGATCTGACACCGTTGTGTGCCACGGTGCCTTTCAGCGATGAAAACGTCCAATCATCGTTGAAAAACACTATAGGCCGGTGCTCATGGCGCGGCGCGCGGCGGCATGTTCTTCCCATCTAAGAGCCCATGCCGCGCAAATCTGGATGACCCTGCCCGCCATCCAGACCGCGGAAATCGTCAATTACTTACCCAGCTCGTGGCCAATCACGCCACCCACCACGGCGCCACCGACCGTACCGGCCGTGCTGCCGTGGGTGGCCTCATGGCCCACCACACCGCCTGCCACCGCGCCGGTTGCCGTGCAGCCCGACAGGGCCCAGCAGCACGCGCCGATGGCGACAACGCCTGTGATTCGCTTCCACATGATGTTCTCCTACGTTGGCGCCACGCAGTTCCTGCTGGTGTTGCGCGGCGGCGTCTGTCGTTCATCACGCCTCAAGGATAGGTCCGCGCCGCCGCCGGGCCTTTCCGGCGGGCGCTGATTGCACTGTAGGAATTTGTCGGACGGTCGCAACACGGGGCGGGGACCGCGTGTCAACCGTGCAGACGTACGAAACCGGGCTGGGCGCGTAGCGGCAGCAAGCGGGCTGATGCACAATCCCCCACTTCAGTCTGGGCTGAAACGACCGATAACCGTTGGCGGTGCCGGAAATTTCACGCCGGGCGCGCCTGAGCCTTCAGAATGGCGGCCTGCCGCAAGCCACTTTCCCGTCACCCGCTGCCATGATGTCGCCCCGTTTCGACGCCTCCCTCGTCCTGATTTCCGTGCTGGTTGCCGTGCTGGCGTCGTATACGGCGCTGGACCTGGCAGGCCGCATTTCCACCGCGGCCCGTGGCCGCTACGCGCGGATGTGGCTGGCCGGCGGTGCCGTGGCCATGGGACTGGGCATCTGGTCGATGCATTTCATCGGCATGCTGGCCTTCCGCCTGCCGATCCCGCTGGGGTACGACCTGGCCATTACGGGGGCATCATTGCTGATCGCCGTGCTGGCGTCGGCATTCGCGCTGCGCCTGGTCAGCCTGGAGTACCTGCCGCGCAGGCGCCTGGCGCTGGGGGCGCTGGCGCTGGGCGCGGCCATCTCGAGCATGCACTACACGGGCATGGCGGCCCTGCGCATGCAGCCCGGCATCGATTACGACCCCTGGCTGTTCCTGCTGTCGATCGTGATTGCCGTGGCGGCTTCGGGCGCGGCCCTGTGGATTGCCTTCCGCCTGCGGCGCAGCATGCCGCGCGTCCATCAGCTGCGGCTCGGTGCCGCGCTGGTCATGGGCGGGGCGATCGCCGCCATGCACTACACGGGCATGGCGGCGGCACGTTTTCCGCTGGGGAGCATCTGCGGTGCAGCGGGTTCGGGCGTGGACAGCGGTGCGCTGGCCCTGCCGATCCTGGTCGTCACCGTATGCGTGCTGGCCGTGGCGCTGATCACATCGGTGCTCGACATGCGTCTGGAAATGCGGACGGCGGTGCTGGCCGACGCGCTGGGCGTGGCCAACAAGGAGCTTGAATTCCTGGCCCTGCACGACAAGCTGACCCACCTGCCCAACCGCGTGCTGCTGGAAGACCGCTTCCAGCAGGCCATCCAGGCGGCCACGCGGCAGCCGGGCACATTTGCGGTGCTGTTCGTGGATCTGGACGGATTCAAGAGCGTCAACGATACCTACGGCCACCAGATGGGCGACAGCCTGCTGGTGGAGATTGCCGGCCGCCTGCGCGCGTCAGCCCGCTCCGAGGACACCATCTCGCGTGTGGGCGGCGACGAGTTCGTGGTGCTCGCCAGGATCGACGAACCGGCCGACGCCGGCGTGATGGCCGAGAACCTGATCGAGGCGTTGCGCGAGCCCGTGAATGTGGCGGGCCATGCGCTGCATGTGTCGGGCAGCATCGGCATCGCGCTCTATCCCGCCGACGGCGCCGACCAGGACACACTGATGACCAACGCCGATGCCGCGATGTACCACGCGAAGGCGTCGGGCCGCAACGCGTACTGCTTCTTCGAACGGTCGATGAACCATCAGGCGCGTGTCCAGCAGTCGCTGATCCAGGACCTGCGCGGCGTGGTCCGCACGGGCCAGCTTGAACTGCACTACCAGCCCAAGTTCGCGGCAACGGACAGCCGCCTGGTGGGCGCCGAGGCGCTGTTGCGCTGGCAACACCCGGTACACGGGCTGCTGATGCCCGACCAGTTCATCGGCCTGGCCGAAAAAACCGGTGCCATCGTGCCGATCGGCAAATGGGTGCTGGACGAAGCCTGTCGGCAGCTGGCCGCCTGGCACGCCAACGGTCATGCGGACTGGTCAATGGCCGTGAACCTGTCGGCGCTGCAATTCTGTCACGCGGGGATGATCGAAACCGTGTCCGAAGCGCTGGCGCATCACGGCATCCCGGCGCCGCGCCTGACGCTTGAAATCACGGAAACCACGGCGATGCACGATGTGGAAGAGACGCTCGCCATCATGACGCAGCTCGACAAAATGGGCGTACGCATCGCCATCGATGACTTCGGCACCGGCTATTCAAGCCTGCTGCATCTGAAGCGCATTCCGGCCAGCGAACTGAAGATCGATCGCGGCTTTGTGCGTGACCTGGCGGAGGATTCGGAGGATGCGGCCATCGTGTCGGCCATCGTTGCGCTGGGCCGTACGCTTAACCTGCAGGTCGTGGCGGAGGGGGTAGAGACCGCCGCGCAGCAGTCGTTCCTGGCGGGGCTGGGGTGCGATGCGCTGCAGGGTTACCTGCTGGGCCGGCCGGTGCCTGCCGCGCAATTCATGAGCCAGGCGGCGACGCAGTGAGCGCCGCCGCCTGGCGGGTTCGGGCTGTATCAGCCCGGATCTGGCCCGAGCGGGCCATAGCGTGGATCAGGCACCGTCCGTGTACGGGCTGCGTGCGTCGCGCACATCATGTGCGCCGTCGACGAACGGGTTGCGCGCATCGCGCACATCGCGGGCGCCGTCGGTGTACACGTCGCGCGCGCCAACGCGCTCGACCAGACCATCACGGTTGGTCACACGTGCGCCGTCGGTGTAAGGATCAGTGCTGCGCGGGGCAGCGTTGACCATCGTGGCGGCGCCGGCCAGCGTAGTGGCAAGGGCGGTATAGAGCAGGGCTTTCTTGAGCATGTGGACTCCTTGGATTCGAGGATGGAGGCAGTTTGGTGTTTCGGTGATTTGTACCGGTCGTCATGCGACCTTGGCTTGCAGTCTATGAGCGGGGCAGCCACGCCAACATGACCAACGCATGACAGATTCGTCATTCGTTCGCGCGTGCCGCCCGGCGCCATGCACACGACCAAAAAGGGCCGCGGCGAATGCAACATTCCGGCGGTAATCGGCGGATTCCGCGGGAGCCACGCCAACAACCTGTAGAATCCGTGCTGGTCCGCCGGATTTCCTGCCCGGACCGCTCCCCCCTTCGAATTCTCCAGCCCGCCCGCAAGGTGGCGGGCGCGCACGATAAGTCATGTCCGAGTCTGATGCAGCCAAACAAGCCGCGGTGGCATGGATCCGCGAGCAGATGGATCACCATGGCCTGACGTTCGACCATCTCGTCGAAGCAGGCTGCTTTACCGATGCCGACACCGATGATGGCGCCGATGTGGCGCCATCCGCCCCCCACGCCGAGGCGCCCGCGGCGGGCGCCGCCGCGCCGCGCGCGATGTATCGCAATGCGATGGGTCAGACCTGGGACGGCGTCGGCGAATATCCGGACTGGCTGCAGCGGGCGGTCAACGCCGGACAATCGATCGACTTCTACCGCGTCGACTGAGGCGCGCCCGCCCGATACCGGCTTCCGATTACTGCGCGACGGCCAGCGAGGTCACCGTCAGCAGCCCATCGACACGGTCCACGGTGAACCGCACCTTGTCGCCCGCCTGCACCCGCGTCAGCATCGCCGGGTCCTTCACCCTGAAAATCATCGTCATCGCGCCCATGTCGAGGTTGCCGATCGGCCCGTGACGAATCGTCAGCTTGCCGGCCCCGGCATCGACCTTGCGGATTTCGCCTTCCACTTCGGGTAACGGCGCCTGCGCCGTGGCGGTTGCCACTGGCGCATCGGACGCATCGGACGCATCGGCCGTGACCGCCAGCGAAGCGGGGGACGCCCCGGCCAGCAGGGCCAGCAGCGTTGCGGTTGCCATCGTGTGTTTCATTTCTGTCCTTCGGTCGTGCGGCTTGAATGGTTGATCCGGCAAAGCGCCTATCGCGTGCGGCGCAGCGCCTGCGCCACGGGTTCGGTGTATTCGAATGCCACCGTGCCCTTGGGATGCCGATACCAGCCTGGATCGCGGTAGTCATTGGCCGCCATGCCCGCGCGCACCTTGAGCGTGGTGAACATGCCGCCCATCTCGATGGGTCCGAACGGGCCCTGGCCGCTCATCATCGGCAGCGTGTTCTCGGGAAGCGGCATTTCCATGCTGCCCATGTCGGCCATGCCCGCCTGGCCCATCGGCATGTAGTCGGGTACCAGCGCGTTCATGCGGCTGGCCAGGTCCTTCTGTTTCACGCCGATCATCGTGGGCAGGTTGTGGCCCATCGCGTTCATCGTGTGGTGCGACTTGTGGCAGTGGAAGGCCCAGTCGCCCGGGTTGTCGGCCACGAACTCGATGGCACGCATCTGGCCCACCGCGACATCGGTGGTCACTTCCGGCCAGCGTGCCGACGGCGGCACCCATCCGCCATCGGTGCCCGTTACCTCGAAGCGGTGGCCGTGCAGGTGGATAGGGTGGTTCGTCATGGTCAGGTTGCCCATGCGGATGCGCACCCGGTCGCCCAGCCGCACGGGCAGCACGTCGATGCCCGGAAACACCCGGCTGTTCCATGTCCACATGTTGAAATCGGTCATCTCGGCCACGCGCGGCGTGTATGAGCCGGGGTCGATGTCGTAGGCGGCGATCAGGAACACGAAATCGCGGTCCACGCGCCGGGCGGCGGCATCGCGCGGATGCACGACGATAAAGCCCATCATGCCCATGGCCATCTGCACCATCTCGTCCGAATGGGGGTGGTACATGAAGGTGCCCGCATGGCGCATCTCGAATTCGTAGACGAACGTCTTGCCGGGCGGGATATGCGGTTGCGACAGCCCGCCCACGCCATCCATGCCCGCCGGCAGCAATACGCCGTGCCAGTGCACGGTGGTGTGTTCCGGCAGCTTGTTGGTGACGAAGATGCGCACACGGTCGCCTTCCACGCATTCGATCGTCGGTCCCGGACTCTGGCCGTTGTAGCCCCACAGATGGGCGGTCATGCCGGGCGCCAATTCGCGCTCGACCGGTTCGGCCACCAGATGGAATTCTTTCCAGCCATTGCGCATGCGCCAGGGCAGCGTCCAGCCGTTGAGCGTGACCACGGGCTGATAGGGCCGGCCGCTGGCAGGCGCAAGGGGGGGCTGGGTGGTGGCGCTGTGCTGCAGCGGTGCCTCGGGCAGGGCGGCCGCGCCCGCGCGCGACACCATTGCCGTGCCAAGCATGGCAGCCGCCGACTGCCCCAGGAAATTGCGTCGGGAAACCATTGTCATTGTCCTTGTGGGGTCGTGGCCGCAGGGGTGGCCGCTGTGGGTGCGACCGTCGCCGCGGCAGTTGGCGCAGCAGTGGCGTCCGGCAGGCGGCCGCCCAGCGCGCCGCGCAGCTCGGAATCGGCCAGCCAGAAGTCGCGCTGCGCGTCGAGATAGCCGTTCACGGCGTTGACCTGTTCGCGCGCGTCGGTCAGCAGTTCGAACACGCTGACCAGCATGCCGTTGTAGCGCAGCAGGCTTTCGTCGACGATGCGCTTGCGCAGCGGCACCACTTCGTCGCGATAGTGCAGGGCGATGTCGTAGCGCGCCCGGTAACCGGCGTAGGTCTCGCGCACCATCGACCGGGCGTTGATCGCCTGTTCTGCCAGCCGTGCCGCCGCCTGCATGTAGACGGCTTCGGCACGGGCCACGCGGGCGCCGCCCCAGTCGAACAGCGGCACCTCGATGTCGATGCCGTAGCCCGTCTCGCGCGGCCGGCTGGTCTCGGAGTTATGGATATAGCTGACGTCCAGCACGCTGATGAAGCGCGTGGCGCGGGTCAGGCCGAGCGAGCGCGACAGGCTGTCCAGTTGCAGGCGGCCGGCCTGCAGGTCCAGGCGCTGCGACATCGCATAACCTTCCAGATCCTGCATGGCCGGACGCGCCTTGGGCAGGTCGGGCAGGCGGTCTGGCAGCGTGTAGGCGATGTCCGTACCCCACAGCCCCAGCTCGCGCGTCAGCTGTTCGCGCGCCGCCAGCGCCCGCTGGCGGGCGCGCGCCAACTGCGCCGCGGCTTCGGCATAGAAAGCCTGCTCGCGTGCATGATCGAGTGCACTGACATTGCCGGCGCGGGCCAGGTCGCGCGCAAACAGCGCGCCGGTTTCGGCGGCCCGGCGTACCTTTTCGGCATAGCGGGCGGCCTGCCCGGCGGCAACGGCCTCCACCCAGGCGCGACGGGTGGCCTCGGCCCGACGCAGTGTGGCATCGGCCACGGCCAGGCGCGTCTGCGCAAAGCGGCCTTCCTCGATGCGGGCGGCAAAGGGCAGCGCCAACAGGTTCATGAGGCCGATGGTGACTGCCCGGTCGATCTTGAGTTCGTCGCCCGAGGTCTTGCGGCTGAACGAGAAACCGGGGTTCGGCAGGCGCGTGGCCTGCACGTAGTCGGCCTCGGCGATGCCCAGGTCGGCGTACTGGGCCTGCAGCCCGGCATTGTTGAGCAGCGCCACCTGAATTGCGGCATCGGCATCTAGTGGTTTCGCCAGAAGCTCGCGCGTGCGGTCGCGCAGTGCATTGCGATCGGCGTCGCTGCGCGCCCAGATGGCATCCTTGCCCAGCCTGTCGCGCGCGGTGTCGGCAACCGGGCCGAAACCGCCGTCGGGCGCAAAGCCCGCACACCCCGTGAGGAGGATCGCCGTGGCCAGTGGAACCGCGGCGCGACGGAAGATAGCGTTCATCATCGCAGGGCTCCGTCAGTGCGCGTGATGGCCGGCGTGGCCACTTTGGTCCACCTGTCCTGCGGCCGGTGCGGATGCCGGCGCGGCGCGGGTGCCCTGCGACATGCGGTGGCCGGCATGCGGGTCGGCCGCCGGGGCGGCACCCGGTGTGACGTCGGCATTCGACTGGCGCCAGGGCGAGACCTTGGGACTCTGGTAGGGGACGTAACCGGCCAACGGCGCGATGTCGGGCAGCGGCGGCACGGGGGCGGCAGCGTTCAGCGGATCGGGCAGATCGGGCGGGTGGGCCGGATGGACGGCAGGCGCCGACGCCTGGGCCACGGCAAGGGCCGGTGCAAGCGTCAGCAGCCAGGCCACGGCGACAGTGCGCACGGCGGGCATGACAACCTCTTGAATCTTGGGCCGCCGCACGCGGCGGTTCAGGCCGTGCGGCAGGCGAATACGGGGATGGATCGGCGCGGACGATTCAGTCGACTGCGCCCTGGGCGCCGGTTCAGGCGCGGGGACGAGCGTGCGAAGGACGCACCTCGGGTGTCAGCAACGACGGGCAGGCGGCCGGTCGGCAGGCAGCGGAAGCTGGCTGGCAAAGCTGGCCGGGGTGGCCAGCGGGAGGGCGTGGCGGCGGTGTTGCAACGCCACGAGGGGGATTTCCGGCAGCAGCATGGCGCTGGCTGCGCAGGCGCCGCACGCGCTGCAATGGCCGGCGGCATGGTGCGGATGGTCGGCCGGCTGGTCAGGCGTGGCGCCGGCAGGATGGACGTCGTGCCACACTGGCATATCGGCGTCGTCACTCGCGCCCGCCTGATGGCAGTGCGCGTGGTCCATCTGGACCATCTGGCCAGCCTGGTCCACCACCATCACCGCCCCGGCTTCAGCTTCCGCCTTGATGGCGGCATGTCGTTCCGGCATTGACAGGCCCGCGGCTTCCGTGACGCTGCAGATCATCATGACGGCCGCGGCCGCGCCCTGGATGGGCAGCGCGAACATGGCAAGACACAACAGGAAGCTGGCGAACAGACGTTTCATCAGAATTTGACTAGACCTGCCCGGTCAGTGGCGAGGCAGGCTGCCACAATCGGGGCAGCGGGCATTGTACTGTGTTTGACGGCAGGATTTCGCCGATTGACGATGACATTCCTGCAATGTTCCACAAAATGCGTCTAACCTCGGATAGTGTCTAGGTTCTGCAATAAACCGAAACGGCGGCACCGGCGGTTGGCCGGCGCCCGGAAGTGAATTCCCATGCGTATCCTGATTGTCGAAGACGAACCGAAGGCCGGCGATTACCTGCTCAAGGGCCTGACGGAGTCCGGCTTCGTGGCCGACCTGGCGCGCGACGGCGTGGACGGCCTGTCCCATGCCCGCGAGCAGCACTACGACCTGATCGTCCTGGACGTGATGCTGCCCGGCATCGACGGCTGGCAGGTTCTGCGCGAACTGCGGCGCGACAAGGACACCCCGGTGCTGTGCCTGACCGCGCGCGACGAACTCTCGGATCGTCTCAAGGGTCTGGAACTGGGCGCCGACGACTATATGGTCAAGCCGTTCGCGTTCGCCGAACTGGTGGCGCGCATCCGTACCATCCTGCGCCGGGGGCCGTTGCGCGAGAGCGAATTCATGGAAGTGGCGGACCTGCAGATCGACACGATCCGGCGCCGCGTCACGCGTGCCGGCCAGAAGATCGACCTGACGTCGAAGGAATTCGCGCTGCTGCAACTGCTGGCGCGGCGTCGCGGCGAGGTGCTGTCGCGCTCGCTGATCGCCTCGCAGGTGTGGGACATGAACTTCGACAGCAACACCAATGTGGTGGATGTGTCGATTCGCCGGTTGCGCGCCAAGGTGGACGACCCTTTCCCGAAGAAGCTGATCCATACGCGCCGGGGCATGGGCTACGTGCTCGATGAGTCGGAAGAAGCATGAGCGTCGCAACATGAGGCGCCTCGTGCGCATGCGGCGCGCGCTGAAGGCGTGGATGCCCGCGTCGCTGACTACCCGGCTTGCGCTGGCCTATGGCCTGACCACGGCCGCGATCCTGGTCGGAGTGGCCACCTATCTGTCCAGCGCGCTTGGCAGCCAGTTGCAGTCGCGCGACGAATCCGAACTCGTGGGCGAAGTGCTGCTGGTACGCCATCTGTTGCGCGAGGTGGCCGACGAAACCGAAATCCGCACCGATACGCATCGATTTGCGGATATTGCGATGGGTCATGAGGGGCTGATCCTTGTCGTGCGCAACGCGGCAGGCGACCCCCTGATCTCGCTGAATCCCCATAACGAAACCCTGCCGCCGCTGCGCGTGCTGCCGCTGTCCACGGCCCCTGACAAGTCGCAGCTGCAGACCTGGCATCCGCGCAATGGCGTGCCGTCGCGCGGCATGGCCGCCCTGGGCCAGATTGGCGACACGGGCCGGACCGTCGAGATCATCGTGCTCAGCGACGCCGGCTACCGCGTGGCGCTGATGCGCGAGTATCGCGGCGAACTGCTCGGCGCGGTGCTGTGCGGGGCGATTGTGGCGGCAGCGCTGGGCTTCGTGCTGGCCCGCCGGGGCCTGCGCATGTTGCGGCGCATGGCCAGCGATGCGGCGGCGGTGACTACCAGCCGCCTGGCGACGCGGCTCGATGTCGGCGGCGCGCCGGAAGAATTGCGCGAGCTTGCCGGGGCGCTGAACGGCATGCTGGCCCGGCTGCAGGACAGCTTCACGCGCCTGTCGCAGTTCTCGGCCGATCTGGCGCACGATTTCCGGACGCCCATCAGCAACCTGGTAGGGCAGACGCAGGTAACGCTGGCCCAGCGCCGCACGCCCGCCGAGTATGAGACGGTGCTCGAATCGAACCTGGAAGAGTACGAGCGCCTGTCGCGCATGATCGAGAACATGCTGTTTCTGGCGCGTGCGGACAACGCGCAGGTGGCGCTGGGCGCCCGCCCGCTCGATGCACGCGCCGAACTCGACAAGGTGGCGGAGTATTTCGAGGCCGTGGCGGCCGACCGGAACCTGACGGTAATGGTGTCGGGCCACGCCACCGTCGTGGCCGACCAGACGTTGCTGCGCCGCGCCATCATCAACCTGCTGGACAACGCGCTGCGTCACGCGCCGATGGGCAGTGCCGTGCGCATGGCCGTGGCCCGCAACGGCACGGACGGGACCGCGATCACCGTGACCAACGGCGGCCCCGCGATCGAGGCCGATGCCTTGCCACATCTGTTCGGACGCTTCTATCGCGCCGATCCGTCGCGCCGGAATTCGTCGGGATCCACCGGCCTCGGTCTGGCGATTGTCGACACGATCATGCGGCTGCACGGCGGCAGCGTGTCGGTGACCAGTGTCGAGGAGCAGACCCGCTTCGAACTCGAGTTTCCTGACAATTCTGTCAGTAGGGCAGGCGCATAATGGCGCCGCGCGGACTATCCGTCCGCGGACCCTACAGGAGACCGACATGCAGGTGCAACCGTATCTAGACTTTGGCGGACGCTTTGATGAGGCCATGGCCTTCTATGGCCAGGTGATGGGCGCAAAGGTGACATTCCTGATGCGCTACAAGGACACTCCTCCGGGCGGCGGCGAGCCGCCGTCAGCGGCATGGGCAGAGAAGGTCATGCACGCCAACGTCCAGATCGGCGATAGCCAGATCATGGCGTCGGACGGCCGCGAGGGACAGACCCCGGCGTTTTCGGGCTTCATGCTGTCTGTAGGCTACGTGCCGAACGCCGAAGGCAAGCGCATTTTCGACGCGCTGTCCGAAGGCGGACAGGTCATCATGCCGTACCAGAAGACCTTCTGGGCCGAAGGCTTCGGCATGGTGGTCGACAAGTTCAAGATGACCTGGATGGTGAACTGCGAGCATTGAGGCTTGGCCAGCCTCTCCCCCAAGCAGGAGAGGCTGGCCCGCGTCAGCGCGAGACGGCGCCGGCTGGTTCGGCCGCCGTTTCCGTCCCGCGCCCATGCGCCCATCTGTACAGCACCGGCAGTACCAGCAGCGTCAGCGCCGTCGACGACAATATCCCGCCAATGACCACGGTCGCCAGCGGCCGTTGCACCTCGGCGCCGGTACCGGTGGCAATGGCCATCGGCACGAATCCCAGCGAAGCCACCAGCGCCGTCATCAGCACCGGCCGCAGACGCGTCAGCGCCCCGTGGAACACCGCGTCATCGAGCGATTCGCCTTGCTCGCGAAGGCCACGGATAAACGACAGCATCACCAGCCCGTTGAGCACGGCCACCCCGGACAGTGCGATAAAGCCCACCGCCGCCGAGATCGACAGCGGAATCCCGCGCAGCCACAGTGCAAGCACGCCGCCGGTCAGGGCAAACGGAATGCCGGTGAACACCAGCAGGCCGTCGCGCGCATTACCGAACATCACAAACAGCAGCACGAAGACCAGCAGCAGCGCCAGCGGCACCACGATCTGCAACCGCTCGGTGGCGGACTGCAATTGCTCGAACGTGCCGCCCCAGGCAATCCAGTAACCGGCCGGAATCTGCACGCGCGATTCGATGGCCGACATGGCCTCGGGGACGAAGCCGCCCACATCCCGGCCGCGCACATTGGCGCTGATCACGATGCGGCGCTTGCCGTTTTCGCGCGATACCTGATTGGGGCCTGGCGATACGTCTAGCGTAGCAATTTCGCCAAGAGGGATGTAGCTGGTGCCGCCGTTGGCGCCTCGGGGCAGCGGAATCGGCAGGCGCCGCAGGGCCTCCACGTCGGAACGGATGCCTTCGGGCAGCCGCACGCCGATATTGAAGCGGCGGTCGCCCTGGTAAAACACCCCCGCATCGCGGCCGCCGATGGCGATGGCCACGGTGTCCTGCACGTCGATCATGTTCAGCCCGTAGCGCGCGGCGCGGGCGCGGTCCACCTCGACGGTCAGCACGGGCAGGCCGGTGGTCTGCTCGACCTTGACTTCCGTGGCTCCGGGCACCGACTGGAGCACCTGGGCGATCTTCTGCGCCGTGGCGTCCAGCACCGCGTTGTCGTCGCCAAACAGCTTGACCGCGACGTCGCTGCGCACGCCGGAAATCAGCTCGTTGAAGCGGAGCTGGATCGGCTGGGAAAACTCGTAGCGATTGCCCGGAATGGTCTCCAGTTCGGCCTCCATCGCCGCGCGCAGCGCATCGCGCGAGCGGCCCGGATCCGGCCACTGATCGCGCGGCTTCAGCATGATGTAGGCATCCGACGCATTGGGCGGCATCGGGTCGGAAGCAATCTCGGCCGTGCCGGTGCGCGAGAACACGCGTTCGATTTCCGGAAATTTCGCCTTGAGACGGGCCTCGACCTGCTGCTGCATCGCCACCGACTGCGTCAGGCTGGTGCCCGGAATGCGCAGTGCCTGTACCGAGAAGTCGCCCTCGTTCAGGTTCGGGATGAACTCGCTGCCCAGCCGCGTGGCCAGCAGGCCGCTGAGCAGGATGGCCACCACGGCCGCCGTCAGCACCACCGGCGTATTGGCCAGCGCATGCCTGAGGGCAGGCTCGTACCGGCGCCTGGCCCAGCCCATGATGCGGTTTTCCTTTTCGGCGACACGGTCACCGATGAACAGCGCGACCGCCGCGGGCACAAAGGTCACGGACAGGATCAGCGCGCCCAGCAGCGCCACCACCACCGTCATCGCCATCGGGTGGAACATCTTGCCTTCCACGCCGGTCAGCGCAAAGATCGGCACGTAGACGATCATGATGATCAACTGCCCGAATACCAGCGGGCGCCGGGCCTCGCGGGCGGCGGCAAACACCTCCTCGAAGCGTTCCGCGCGGGTCAGCGGGCGGCCCAGTTTTTCCCGGGCATGGGCCAGGCGTCGCACGCAGTTTTCGACGATCACCACCGCGCCGTCAACGATGATGCCGAAGTCCAGCGCACCCAGGCTCATCAGGTTGGCGCTGATCCGGTACGTGACCATGCCTGTAAATGTAAACAGCATCGACAGCGGAATCACCATCGCCGTGATCAGCGCCGCCCGCAGGTTGCCCAGGAACAGGAACAGCACCGCTATCACCAGTACGGCGCCTTCCAGCAGGTTCTTCTTGACCGTGCCGATGGCCTTGTCGACCAGCGTCGTGCGGTCATAGACCGTGACGGCCTTCACCCCGGCCGGCAGGGACTTGTTGATCGCGGCCATGCGCGTGTCCACCGCACGCGACACGGCCCGGCTGTTCTCGCCGATCAGCATGAACACCGTGCCCAGGACCACCTCGCGGCCATTATCCGTAGCGGCCCCGGTGCGCAGTTCGCGGCCGAGCCCCACATCGGCCAGGTCGCGCACGCGAATCGGCTGGCCCTGCGCCGTGCCGACGATCACCTCGCGGATATCGTCGATCGACTTCACCTGCCCGGGCGCCCGCACCAGGTACTGTTCGCCGCGCCGCTCGATATAGCCGGCGCCGACGTTGCCGTTGTTGCGCTCCAGTGCCTGCACCACGTCTTGCAGCGACAACCCGTAGGACGCCATCTTCTCCGGGCTCGGCGCCACCAGGTATTCCTTGGCGAAACCGCCAATCGAGTTGATCTCGGTCACCCCAGGCACCGTGCGCAGTTGCGGCTTGATGATCCAGTCCTGGATTTCGCGCAGGTCCGTGGGCGTATACGCGGTGCCGTCGGGCTTGCGCGCGCCGGGCTCGGCTTCCACGGTCCACAGGTAGATTTCGCCAAGGCCGGTGGAGATCGGCCCCATCTGTGGCGAAATGCCGGAGGGCAGGTGCTCGCGGGCTTCCTGGATGCGCTGGTTGACCAGTTGCCGCGCAAAGTAGATGTCCGTGCCGTCCCGGAAAATCACCGTGATCTGCGACAGGCCGTAGCGGGACAAGGACCGCGTCTGCTCCAGACCCGGCAGGCCGGACATCGCGGTCTCCAGCGGATAGGTAACGCGCTGCTCGGCTTCCAGCGGCGAATAACCGGGCGCCTCGGTGTTGATCTGCACCTGCACGTTGGTGATGTCGGGCACGGCATCGATCGGCAGGCGGCTGTAGTTGTAAACACCCAGCCCCGCCATGGCGAGCACGCCCAGCATGACCAGCCATCGCTGTACGATGGCAAACCGGAGAATACGTTCGAACATGGCGGCCTCCGGTCAGTGCGCGTGCTCGGCGCTGGCCTTGCCCTGTTCCGCCTTCAGCACGAAGCTGTTCGCGGAGACATAGCGCGTGCCGGCTGTCAGGCCATCGACGATTTCAATGCGCTTGCCGTCGGTGCGCCCCGTCTTGACCGCGCGCGCCGCAAAGCCGCCTGGCACCTCGACGTAGACCTGCTGGCGGTCGCCGTCGGTCTGCAGCGCATCGCTGTCGATGACCACGGCGGCGTCGGTTTCGCCGGTGGCGACGCTGACGGTGACGAACAACCCCGGCCGCCATGCCATCTGCGGATTGGACAACGTCACGCGCGCCGTGGCCGTGCGGGTCTGCTGGCCCAGCAGGGCGCCCACGTACGAAATCCTGCCTTCGGCGGTGCCGTCGAAGGCGGCGGATGTCACCCGGACCGCCTCACCGAGCCTGACATGTCCCAGGTCCTTGGCCGCGATCACGAACTCGGCCCAGACCGTGTTCAGGTCGGAAATCGTAAAGACCGCGGTTTCGGCCGCCACGGCCTCGCCCAGTGCGAGATGCTTTTCCACCACGATGCCGTCGAACGGCGCGCGCAGCTCGAACTGGTTGATGGCGCGGGCCGACGTCGTGGCACCGATCGCGGTCAGCTTCTGCCGCGCGTTCTGCGCGGCGATTTCGGCTTCCTGCAGTGCGGTGCGGGCGGCCAGGAAGTCCTGCTCCGCCGACACCTTGTCTTCCCAAAGTTTCTTTTCCCGTGCGTAAGTGGTGCGGGCCAGTTCCAGCCGGCGCTGGGCGGCCAGCAGTTCGCTGCGCTGGTCGGACAACTGGGTGCTGGCGAATACAGCCAGCAGGTCGCCTTTCTTCACGCGCTGGCCCAGGTTAGCCACCACCGATTCGGCGACGCCCGCCACACGCGGCACGACGTGCGCGGTGCGGTCCTCGTTGAACTTGATTTCGCCGGGAAATTCCACGGCGCTGCGAATCCTGCCTGGCCCGGCGCTGGATATCGACAGGCCGGCGTTGCGGATCTGCTCCGGCGTCATGGGGATCTGGCCGGCGTCCTCGTCTGCGTGGTCTGCGTGGTCGCCATGACCGGCGTGGCCGGCTTCCGTGGCCGAGGCCGGCGCGGCATGCGCGGCCTCGCCTTCGCCTTCATGGCTGTGGCCGTCGCCGCGCCCAACCAGCAGCAGCGCCAGCGCGGCCATCAGGCCGGCGATCACGATGGCGGCAATCGCTGCGCCTTGTTTGCGAGTCAAAGTCATCACGGTATTCCTTGGGTTGGCGCGTCAGCGGCCAAGAATGCGATCGATCGTGGTGGCGGCCTGCCAACTGCTGGCGACGACACCGAGATAGCGGATGCGGGCCTGGAACAGCGTGCGCTGCGCATCCAGCACATCGAGATAGTTGAATTTGCCAGCCTCGAACCCCTGCGTGGCCGCCTGGAAGGCGCGCTCAGCGGCGGGCAGGACGGTCTCGCGCAAGGTCAGCGCCGAGGTGCGCGACACGTTCAGCTGGCTGGATGCCTGCTGCAGGTCGTGATCCAGCCGCAGCCGCGTGGCGCGCAGTTCGTCGGCCGCCTTGTCCGCCTGGCGGATGGCGGTGTAGAGGTTGCCCTGGTTGCGATCAAACAATGGCAGCGGAATGGCGATGCCCAACACGGGGAAAGTGCCGCGCTCCGGGGCACCGTTGTCGCGCTTGGCACCCACGCTGAGCGTCACGTCCGGGTACTGGCGGCTGCGCTGCACGTTGATTTCGGCCTGCCGCCGATCCAGTTCCCGTTCGCTGGTCAGCAGCGCGGGCGCGTTGTCGAGCGATTGGCGGAGCAGGGCGGATGCCGGTCGGGCCGGCAGGTTGTCCAGCTTGCCGTCGGCTTCCGAAAAACGCGGGGACGGATTGCCCCACAGCGTGGCGAGGGTCTGGCGGGCAGCCACGAGCCCTGCATCGGCCTCGGCGCGCTCCAGTTCGGCATTGGCCAGTTCGACCTGGGCCTTGGTTTCCTCCACCGGCGAGATCTTTCCCGCCGCCACGCGGCGCGCGGCCGCTTCGGCGCCGCGCCGGGCGATATCGACGGACCCGGCGGCCAGCCTGATGCGTTCCTGGGCGATCAAGACGTTGAAGAAAGCGCCGATCACGGTAGCGCGCAGATCCGCCTGCGCGGCCCCGAGCTGGGCTTGCGCCACGTCGCGTGCGCGCTGTGCGGCGCCGATGCGCGCGCCGCGCTTGCCGCCAAGTTCCACCGGCAGGTTCATCTGGGCGGTGGTGGTACGCGTGGCCTGCCGCGTGTCTTCCATCTGGACCGACACTTCGGGATTCGGGATCACGCGGGCCTGGGTAATGCCGCCTTCGGAGGCATCCACTTCGATCCGCGCGGCCGACAGCGTGGGGTTCTGCGACGCCGCCAGCGCCAGCGCGGCTTCGAGCGTCAGGGCGCCGGGCGGCTCCTGGACACCGGATGCGGCGTCCTGAGCGGACGCCCCGGGCGTGAAGAATGGGCTGCACAACGCGGCCGCCAGCCCGAGCGGCAATAAAAGGCTTCTCATCGAATTCACCAGATCACGCAGGAGAAAATCGGCGAGACGCGAAACGATACCGCCTGGCGGTATCGGGATGACAGGGTCAGTCGTGCGTCCCGCCGGCTAGGCGAGGCGCAGCCACTGGGGCCGGTCGGGGACGGGGGCTGGAATGGAGCCGAACGCGTACTGGTGCGGCTGGTAGCGCAAGGTGACGTAGCGATAGTCACCGGGCATGCGGAGTTCGGCAAAGACGCCGTGCGAGCCGGGGAAGTGACAGGCGGTGCAGTCGCCGTCGGGCAGGTTGGCCGCCTTTGCGGTGGTCTTGCCGGCCGTTTTGCCGGCCTTGTGCCCGTCGTTGCCGTGCTCGTGCGTGTGATGGCCGAAATGGCTGGTCATCGCGGCCGGCAGGTCGGCCGATTCGTGCGCGCAATAGGCCGCCGCGCCGGCCCAGGCAAACTGGAGCGGCAGCAGGATCGACAGGAAGACGAGCAGCAGGCGGCGCATGGGCAGCGATTATAGGCCGCCGCTCCGGCGGTGAGCATTACGTTGATGTCATCGTCGGGGTCTTTTCGGGCAATGCTTGACCTTGAAGTGGCTACAGGGTCTTCAATAGCGGGCAACAACGCATAAATGGATAACCGCCATGGCTCGTACCACCCCTGAAAACCAGCTGCCGCCCGCTTCGGCAGCCCGCGGTCTTGGGCACGACCATTCACACGACCACGACCACGACCACGATCATGGTCATGACCACGCGCATGCGCACGGTCACGACCATTCGCACGATCACGACCACGGCCCGACTCCCGCGAGTTGCGGCTGCGGCACGAGCTGCGGCGCCCCGATGACGGTGGGCCCGCCAGTTGACGCACCCGCTGGCACACGATCGGCCGCTTACCGCATCGAGGCGATGGACTGCCCGACAGAGGAAACGCTGATCCGGAACAAGATCGGCAACATGGGCGGCGTGGCGGCGCTCGACTTCAACCTGATGCAGCGCGTGTTGACCGTACATCACACGCTCGATTCGCTCGATCCGGTCGTCCAGGCCATCGCATCGCTGGGCATGAAAGCCGAACCGCTGTCGGACGACAGCGCCAAAGCGGCCGTGGCGGAACCGGGCAAGCCGTGGTGGCCGCTGGCGCTGGCCGGTGCGGCGGCCATCGGCGCCGAAGTGGCCGAGTGGTTCCACATCGGCACGCCTTATCTGCCGGCGGCGCTGGCGTTGGCAACGGTGCTGATGTCGGGCCTGGGCGTCTATCGCAAGGGCTGGATCGCGGTGCGCAACGGCAATCTGAACATCAACGCGCTGATGAGCATTGCCGTCACGGGTGCCATGGTGATTGGCCAGTGGCCGGAGGCGGCGATGGTGATGGTGCTGTTCGCGCTGGCCGAGCGGATCGAGGCAGCCTCGCTGGACCGCGCCCGCAATGCCGTGCGGGGGCTGATGGCGATGGCCCCGGAGCAGGCCACCGTGCTGCAGGCCGATGGCACCTGGCAGGCCGTGGAAGCGCGCGCGGTGGCGGTGGGGGCGACAGTGCGGCTGCGCCCCGGCGAACGGGTGGCGCTGGACGGGCGCGTGCTGCGCGGCCAGTCGGCGCTTGATCAGGCGCCGATTACTGGCGAGAGCGTGCCGGTGGACAAATCGCAGGGCGATCCGCTCTATGCCGGTTCGATCAATCAGTCAGGCGAACTCGAATACGCCGTGACGGCGCCCGCCAACGATTCCACGCTGGCGCGCATCATCCATGCCGTGGAAGCCGCGCAGGGCAGCCGCGCACCGACCCAGCGTTTCGTGGACCAGTTCGCGCGGATCTATACGCCGGTGGTTTTTGCCATCGCGCTGGGCGTGGCTGTGATTCCGCCGCTGGTCCTGGGCGGCGACTGGCTGGATTGGATCTACAAGGCGCTGGTGTTGCTGGTGATCGCGTGTCCGTGCGCACTGGTGATCTCCACGCCGGTGACGATCGTCAGCGGACTGGCGGCGGCGGCCCGGCGGGGCATCCTGATCAAGGGCGGCGTCTATCTGGAGCAGGGCCGGCATCTGTCATGGCTGGCGCTGGACAAGACCGGCACGCTGACGCACGGCAAGCCGGCGCAAACCGACATGGCGCTATTGGTGGACGACCTGCCGCAGGCGCGCGCCATCGCTGCAAGCCTGGCTGCGCGATCGGACCACCCGGTGTCGCGCGCGGTTGCCACGGCGGCGGACGCCGATGGCGTGGCGCGGCTGGAAGCGAGCGATTTCGCGGCCTTGCCCGGGCAGGGCGTACGTGGCACGGTGGATGGGGTGGCGTACAGCTTCGGCAATCACCGGCTGATCCACGATCTGGGCGCATGTTCGCCGGCCCTGGAAGCACGGCTGGAGGCCATCGAGCGGCAGGGCAAGACCATCGTGATGCTCGCGGCGATGCCCGGCAACGGTCAGCCGGCCCGTGCGCTGGCGCTGTTTGGCGTGGCCGACACGGTACGCGAGACCAGCCGGCAGGCCATCGAACAGCTGCACGCGCTGGGCGTGAAAACGCTGATGCTGTCGGGCGACAACCCGCATACGGCGCAGGCCATTGGCCAGGCGGTGGGAATCGACGAGGTGCGGGGCAATCAGTTGCCGCAGGACAAGGCCGATGCCATCGCCGCGCTGGCGGGGCAGGCGCATACACATGCCAACAAGGTCGGCATGGTGGGCGACGGCATCAACGATGCGCCCGCGCTGGCACGGGCCGATATCGGTTTTGCGATGGGAGCGGCGGGCACGGACACGGCCATCGAAACCGCCGACGTGGCGCTGATGGACGATGACCTCCGCAAGATCCCCGCCTTTGTGCAGCTATCGCGCCGTACGTCGGCCATCCTCAGGCAGAACATCACGCTGGCGCTGGGCATCAAGGTGGTATTCCTGGCCCTGACCGTGATGGGCATGGGGACCATGTGGATGGCGGTGTTTGCCGATATGGGCGCGAGCCTGCTGGTGGTATTCAACGGGCTCCGCCTGACGCGCAGGGGCGCGGCCTGACCCTGGGTCGGCGAACCCAGGGCGCCGCCGATTACGGCTGGATGATCAACTCGCCGCTGCGGCCGGGGATTTCGCCCCAGGTGACCGGCAATTGCGGCAGATCGGTGCGGTCGATGTGCCGGTAGTAGGTGGCCATCGATACCAGATCGTGCCCTTGGGCGCGCCAGCCAGCCAGCAGCCTTTGGAAAACCGGGGCCAGCTTGCCGCCTTCCAGTTCGGTGTGGAGCGTGAAGACGTGGTCGTCGTCGCCTTCGGTCAGCTTCAGCACGGCGTGGTGAACGTTGTCCTCGGTCAGGTCGCCCACGCCGATCAGTTCGTCGAGTGTCGGCAGCGTGGTTGGCATTTGCACGTGGCGGCATGGTTTGCCCGCCACGGTCGGGATGTAGGGCGCCGTGCCCCGGCCATCCGACGCGTAGGTCATGCCCCAATCGTCGATCTGGCGAAACGCCTCTTCATTCATCTGCCAGCCTGCCGCGCCGTGCGTGGTGGGCGGCGTGCCGAAGATTTCCACGAATCGCTCGAACGACTGCTGCATCTGGCGGCGCGTCCACGCCGCATCGCGCCCGCGCACGTTGTCCTGCCAGTAGACATGGTCCCAGGTATGGATGCCGCACTCGTGGCCCGCGGTAGCCGCGGCACGCATCTCGGCGGCGCCCTTGCGGCCGATGTCGGGCCCCGGCAGCAGCACGCCGTACATCAGCGTGCGCAGGCCGTAGTTCGACACCACCGACGTGCGCGACACCTTTTTCAGGAAGCCAGGACGAAATACGCGGCGCAGCGCCCAGCCCGTGTGGTCCGGGCCAAGGCTGAACAGGAACGTCGCTTCCGCCTGATGCGGAGACAGCATCGACAGCAGCGCGGGAACCCCTTCGCGGGTGCCGCGCAGCGTATCGACGTCGACTTTCAGGGCAATGCGGGCCATGGGGCGGTCAGTTGCTGCTGTCGACCAGCGTACGGGCGTCCACCACCTTGTCGCGGTAGGCCTCGAAGATGCGGCGCAGCGCCTGCTCCATCGTCACCTCGGGCTTCCAGCCCAGCTCGTCGATCGTGTTGTCGATCTTCGGCACGCGGTGCTGCACGTCCTGGTAGCCCTTGCCGTAGAACTCGCCCGACGACGTCTCCACGATCTGCGTCTTGCGCGCTTCCTCGGCGTACTCCGGATAATCGGCCGCCATCTTCAGCATCATCTCGGCCAGCTCGCGCACCGAGTGGATGTTCTTCGGGTTGCCGATGTTGAAGATCTTGCCGCTGGCCACGCCATCCTTGTTCTCGATGATCTGCATCAGCGCCGAGATGCCGTCCGAGATATCGGCAAAGGCACGCTTCTGCGCACCGCCATCGACCAGCTTGATCGGCTCGCCGCGCACGATATGGCCAAGGAACTGCGTCACCACGCGCGACGACCCTTCCTTCGATTCGAAGATCGAGTCCAGCCCCGCGCCGATCCAGTTGAACGGGCGGAACAGCGTGTAGTTCAGGCCCTGCTCCATGCCGTAGGCGTGGATCACGCGGTCCATCAGCTGCTTGGAGCAGGCGTAGATCCAGCGCGGCTTGTTGATCGGGCCGTAGATCAGCGGCGAGGCCTCGGGGTCGAATTCCTCGTCGGCGCACATGCCGTAGACCTCGGAGGTCGACGGGAACACCAGGTGCTTGCCGTACTTCACGGCGCTGCGCACGATCGGCAGGTTGGCCTCGAAGTCCAGCTCGAACACGCGCAGCGGGTTGCGCACGTACGTGGCCGGCGTGGCGATGGCCACGAGCGGCAGGATCACGTCGCACTTGCGGATGTTGTACTCCACCCACTCCTTGTTGATGGTGATGTCACCCTCGGAGAAGTGCATGCGCGGATGGTTCACCAGGTCGCCCAGGCGGTCTGACGACATGTCCATGCCGTAGACCTCCCACTGCGTGGTTTCCAGGATGCGGCGCGTCAGATGGTGGCCGATGAAGCCGTTGACGCCAAGAATCAGGAC